>Ga0209514_10000013_pt1 | contig 774865 bp, 868 predicted proteins | sample Subgrocontami58m_FD_187452 | JGI IMG/M metagenome (GOLD analysis project Ga0209514, IMG submission 187452) | Subsurface groundwater microbial communities from S. Glens Falls, New York, USA - GMW37 contaminated, 5.8 m (SPAdes) (version 3) | ecosystem: Environmental > Aquatic > Deep subsurface...
TGCCTCCACAAGCATTGGTTTGAGTTCCTCCGCCACAGGTCACCGAGCAAGCTCCCCAAGAGTTGGGATCACACAAAGAAAACCTCCGGGGTGGAAAAGCTTTGGGGGAAACGTACCAGGGTGACCAGGATTTAGCGGCATACACCGTCCAACAATATTGTTTACCAAAACTACCGCTAAAATTATATGCCGTTCCTTTGGTGGCCCCATATACCGTATTCGGGATCGTCCAACCACTGCATTCATCCACAAAGACCCCGTAAGTGTACAGATTTCCCGGACAAGTTCCCCAACCGTTGCCATTCCAGCTCAAAGTAGTGGTGGTGCCGGGAATACTGGCCAGATCAGCCGGTCCTGTCAATGTCGGCGCCGAAGGCAATGTACATTTACTGGGTGTGGGTGATGGCGCCGGAGGAGGTGGCGGTTCACAGGCATTCCCCCAGCAGACATCCTTCCCACCCCGGCTTTGACAAGACAAACCACCGGTGCAATCCGATCCACTGGGATTACACGCCGCATCACAACTCCCATTTCCGGTTCCCGGAGGTGGTGGCGGGCCACCGCAGGCTGCACAAGGTCCGCCACAATCTACCCCCGTTTCTCCTTGATTTTGTATCCCATCTGAACACGTGGGACCAGGCCCAATATCTTTCCAACAATTTTTTGTATAAACTGAAGGTGGACAATACTTCGTACAGGAAGACGTATCGCAACTACAATCGGCTGGAATTCCAGCTAAACACTGACCATTATTAAATAGATCGCCACAATCAACAGAACCCGTATCAAAATATGGATTACAATTACAAACACCTCCAAATTTAACCGGATTATAATTTTGTCTAGAATAATTGTATGTAGGTCCACATTGGAGAGCCGCAGAAGTTTTTCCGACACTCAAGTATAAAAATAGAAACACCAACAAAGCCAGTTTGAATCGAATCATCAACTAAAGTCTATTATTTTTTGACTGCTATTGCAAGATTATTGACTAACCCTATCTCATCACCATTTTTAAGAGGACTTCCACTTGCTAATTCATTTAACCTGGGCCCATACTCCGCCATAAGCAGTTTATATCTATCGCAGGTTGGTCCATCGGCCCCTATAGCCTTACACTGTCCAGGATCAAACTTAAGCCAAAAATCAAACGCCAATTCGACTCCCGGTTTGAACAAATCTTTGTTTGCTATTGGATCCACCGTCGGCCATCCCTCGTTGTTACCCCATCTACCGTTATTTACTTCAAATATGCCCATAAATGGGGATCCATGCACTCCATCACCTCCAATATTCAGTTTGAATTTAACAACGCCATTCTCCGTATCGGCCATCAATGGAATATACCAATCCCCATTTTCAAAGTAGGGAGTAGCATAAACAACGGCTGCCATTCCCGCTCTTTCAATCCCATATGCCCCGCTAAATCTAACCACTTGTCCAGTGAGAATATTATGTTTGGCATCTCTGGGTAATTTAGCCCAATCGCTAAAATCACTACCATTAAAAATGATCGGAAGATCGGGCTTAACGTGTCCATTTTCAACAAAACTTGGTGTAGCCGTTGGTTTTTCCGTCGGCACGAGGGTTGGTTTTTCGGTGGGGGTGAGAAAGGGGGTAAGGGTTTCGGTGGGTTTGGGGGCGGATTTCAAGGTGGCGGTGGGGGTTCGGGTGTCGATTTCGGCTGCGACTGCAACATTTCCTGGCTCCAATAATTTTCCCACTAATTCCTCAAAAGGGCCTTTGGCGGCCGGAAATTCAACTATTCCCCCGCTAGTAAAATGCCACGTAGTTACTTTGGTAGCGGGATCATAAGTAAACAAAGTATCTTTTTTGTCTCCACTTCCATATTCTATATACACCATATCCGTCTTTCCATCAGAACCTGTATGCGCTCGGGTAATCAAATCTTCATTTACAGTCTGTTGTGTTCCATTTGTTCTATCTCTACGTACAACGACATTCGTAACAACATTATCTTTAGTACAAAATCCCGCAGTTTCTCCACCCGCATTCCCACCTTCCACCATGATCACAGCGGGATTGCAGCCAGCTCCCTTGCCGGAAAGACCTTGTACTCCTGTCAACTGGCTTTGTAAAGCCGGATCACCTTTAATTGTATCCTTGGTAAAAAAAGCGATCTGCGGCTTAGCTACTGCAGGAGAAGTTTCTATAGGCTTATCCTGACCTTGAATAATTGTTCCACAAGACGCTAAAGCAACTGCAACAATTAATAATTGTGTCTCTGCATATCCTAGTTCTTTTCTTGTCATTTTAGTCCAATCCCCAGCCATAACTTTGGCACTAAAGGCACGGTCAAATTCCAGCCAATCGCTAACCAATTTTGGGATATGAATTCTCTTGCCGATAAGTGAGATTTCCATAATATTTTATAATCCCCTACCATAAAAACCGGCAGGAATGTAAATAAAAAAGCCCTTTCGGGCTTCAGATTATAGCCTCGGCTTGAAGCTAAAAACAGATTTCTTTAACCAAACCTGTTTGATCATCTGAATCAAGTATACTCTTTCCAGTCAAATTGTCAAACTATAAGATACTCAGAATCTACAGATCTTTTACATCTAATCCACTTTGTCTCAAAATCGCCCTTAACGTACCTACCGGTATCGGCTTTGGGTGAACGGCCACTTGTGTCCATTTACCATTTGGATGTTCAAATCTTATATGGCTTCCTTTACCACCCGTTTCAACAAACCCATTTCTTTTTAAAATTCTTATTAGTTCCATCGCTTTTAGATTTCTGGGTAACTTGCTCATATGGCAAATTGTCCCGAAAATCCCGACGGAAAACTTACCTTGGCAGTGGTAATTATTTGATCATTAGTATCATCTATAGGAATTTCTTTTCCCTTTTTGGCCAAACTTTTAATTGCCAACTCTATACCATCTTTAATACTATCCAACACTTCTTCGACTGAGTCTCCGTAATCAACTACTTCTAATGTTGGGCAATTTGCCGCATAAACCACTGATCCATCTTCATACTTTTCTGGTTGAATAATGATTCTATAATTTAAAATTTTCGCATCCATGGCTATATTGTACTCCCATACCAAACCAAGTCAACATTTGCAAACTATAAGATACTGCGTATCATAAGTCACCTACTTCAAATAATCCAGCGGATTGATAGTCTTTCCCCCCTTGCGGATCTCAAAATGCAAGTGTGGTCCGGTGGATCTCCCCGTCGACCCCTCCAAACCTATCTGGTCTCCCCGCTTTACAGTTTGACCTGTTCCCACACTGATTCTGGATAAATGGCCATATAAAGTAATATACCCGTTTCCATGATCAATCATCACTCGGTTTCCGTATCCAGTATTATCCGGCCATCCCGCCACAATTATCCGCCCGGCATCAGCCGCCACGACAGGTGTCCCAAACGGCGCGGCAATATCATCCCCTCCGTGATACCATGAGAACCGTTGTGTAATTATTCCCCCAATCGGCCACACAAATTGCCCAGTAGCCGAAACCGATCCTGCATTTGGAGTGGTTTGCGCCACATACAACGCTGGTGACCAGGGAATCTCATTCGGTTTCTTGCCATCCGGCACAATCAAAGTTTGTCCAACCGATAAAGCAAACGTTTCGTCATCGGCAAAAGAATTAAAGGGGAAATCAACGATGGACTGCGTATCTGCCTGATATTTCTTGGCAATTGAGTATATTGTTTCCCCCCGGCCCACTTTGTGAAGTACCCCCGATACCGGCAAAATCCGCAAACTTTGACCCGGCTTAATATCATCCACTGATGTTAAATTGTTTTCCCAGCGTATCGTATCGGAATCAATACCAAATTTTACGGCAATTCCTGAAACAGTATCACCCGGCTTTACTTCATATTCAATCGTTTTATCCCTCACTCTATCAGCCGGCACAACTGTTGCCGTCTCATCGGTCACTGTTTCCATCACTTGACTACCGCCGGTAGTTGCCGCTTTCCAAGGATCCGTAGCCACCCACGGCGTCGAATTAGCCAAAACCGGAGCCAGAGTTACCCCCATAGCAATCAGTCCACCCATGCCAATATGCACAAACGGCCTAGCCATCCTTCCCCGCTGTCTGTACAAAAGTTTGGCCAGAGCATCCTTACCCGATTCAAACTTCAAAAAACCCTTGTACGCCCTAACCGTCACATATTTGTACCACAACACTCCAAACTCCTTTACGTCCAAAATCAATAATTTAAACAGTCTCACCCATCTTTGTTTCATCGTTCCTCAATATACAACATATCGGTTTATCACACAAACCAAATGATTATTTACATATTGTGACGACCGTCTTAATATGTAAATCAAAGGTTAAATATCTTTTTTAGGTCTTCAGAATTTTCCAATTGTTCCAAAACTCCTATTTTGACACTATGTGGAACATCTAATATCTCTCTTATATATTGAATTTCTTTGTCACAATCAAAAGGACTAATATACACGCTCTCCTGCATCGGATACAATCCCAACTGGTGTAAATATTTTCGCAACGCATTTCTCTTTTTACGGTTCAATTCTGCAATATCAAAAAACACCATCCGCCATTTACCGTCCCATTTATCTTTTTTCAGTGTCATTTTTTCTAAATCATACTGCAATAATTGTTTCTGCCCGGATTTAGAAATTTTTACCACAATCCCCTTGTTGGTTTCGATCTTTTCCACCCATCCTTTGCGTAACAACCCCCCGACTGCCCTTTCAATGTGTGAAGGAAAATAATCACCCAAAAATTTGAGATGCTGTGGCCCCCAGTGAAAAGTTTTCCAGGCATCATATTTGGTCAAAGGAAAAAAATCCTGTCCAAAATCATTAATCAATCTCAACATTCCTTCGATCTTGATACTTCTTTTCTTAATTTCCATATTTACATCTTAGGACGGCCGTTTCGGTTTGTAAATATGACGGGTGTGATAGAATAATTACACATGAATCTTAAGCTCACCGGCGGTCAAAAACTGTCAGGCACAATTCACCCTTCGGGCAGCAAAAATTCGATCGTAACCATAATTCCAGCTACTCTCCTCTTTGATAAACCTGTTACCCTAAAAAATGTCCCCGATATTACTGATGTCACCCGTCTGGTAGAAATACTTTCTTCTCTGGGTAGCAAAATATCTTGGGACAAATCTAGAAACTCAATGCTTATAGACAACTCCGGTGTGCATTTTGACTCCATCCAACCATCTGATATAAAAACTGCTAAAGGTATCCGCGGCACCACGCTACTTTGGGGACCAATGCTGGCCAGATTCAAAAAAGCCGAAAGCTCGGAACAACCGGCCGGTTGCACACTGGGAACCCGCCCTATCGACGCCCACTATCAAGCCTTTACCGATCTGGGAGTAGATGTCACTACCGAAAATAATCATGTCATCTTAGACGCGGCCAAAGCTCATTCCGGAAATATCTGGTTAACCGAAACCAGCGTTACTGCCACCGAAAATGTCATTATGTTGGCCACTTCTCTACCCGGAACTACCATTATCACCAATAGTGCCACTGAGCCCCATGTTCAAGACCTGTGTAATTTTCTGGTTGCGGCCGGAGCCAAAATTTCCGGTATCGGATCCAGCTCTATTACCATTGTTGGAGGACAAGTTTTAAATCCTATCGAATATTCAATTATTTCCGACCTCTATGAAATCGGCACCTTTTTGGCTTTGGGAGCCCTGACCGGCGGTGAGATAAAAGTTACCCACGCTCTTCCCCAATATTTTACCGCCATCAACCGTGAATTCGCCAAATTTGGTATCAATATTACCTACGACGGAGACACCGCCATAATTGCCGGAAACCAAAAACCTACTGTAACCAAAACCAAATCTCCACTGATAGTCAGAGCTCAACCCTGGCCGGCTCTTCCGGTAGATATGCTCCCCCTGTTTATTCCCTTAGCCATTTCTTCAACTTCGGGTCAAGTATTATTTCACAATTGGATGTATGAAGCCGGTCTTTTCTGGACTTCCGAACTTGGTAAGTTGGGAGCCAACATTATTATGTGCGATCCACACCGGGTTTTGGTCACCGGAGGAAATAAATTAACAGGTTCTCTGCTTGACGCTCCATATATTATTAGAGCCGTCGTCTCCATGATCATGTGTGCCATGATTGCGGATGGAACTACTGAAATCAGAAATGCAGATTCAATTTATAGAGGCCATCCCAATTTTGCCGCTAACCTCAAAAAATTAGGGGCAAGTATTGAAGAGATTTAGGCATGATTGATCTTACCCCTCTCAATACTCTCCGCGTTCCGGCTCACGCCAAAGATCTGATAGAGCTAAACGATGTTTCTCAGTTAAAAAATATCCCAAACCCCGTTTTATTTTTAGGCTCCGGTGCCAATATTTTGTTTACCAAAGATTGGGATGGCACCATAGTTCATATCAATTTAAAAGGCAAAAAAATAATTTCTGAAAATAACACTGAAGTCATCGTCGAAATCGCCGCCGGAGAAAACTGGCACGGTTTTGTTACCTGGGCTGTCGAGCGCAACTGGTCAGGCATCGAGAATCTGGCCCTCATTCCCGGCACCGTAGGCGCTGCCGCTGTGGGCAATATTGGCGCATATAGACAAGAAGTAAAAAATACTATTGTTAAGGTAATAACTAATAAAGGAGAGTTAGATAATTCTCAGTGCCAATTTGTCTACCGGAAAAGCTTTTTCAAACACCACCGAGAATATTTAATAACCGCAGTACAGTTTAGATTACTAAAAAATTCTACCCCCAGACAAGCGTATGAAGAAACTATTAAAATCAGAACTCAAAAACTTCCTGATTGGACCAAAGTCGGGACTGCCGGCAGTTTCTTCAAAAATCCTATCGTAACCAAAGAAAAATGCTCAGTCCTCAGTGCCCAAATAAAAGATCTGCAAACCTACCCCACCGGAAATCCCGGCTTGATAAAAGTACCAGCCGGCAAACTTCTAGACGAACTGGGCTGGAAAGGTAAAAAAATAGGTCGTGTCTCAACACATGACAAGTCAGCTCTGGTTATTATTAATCTTGGTGGCGCTACCGGCGCAGAAATCTTTGATTATTCGCAAAAGATGCTTGCGGATGTTTTGAAAAATTTTGATATAGATTTAGAATACGAAGTGGTTATTGTTTAATCGCCTTTTCAAACGCTTCCCGGTCGGACCACGGATACTCTGTTTTTCCAAAACACATTGATTTCTCGTGCCCTTTACCCGTGGCCACCACAGTATCGCCTGGTTGCGCCAGGCTCACTGCAAGCTCTATTGCTTTTTGCCGATCGTCCTCACGAATAACATTCCCAATATTGGCTCCCCCTCTTAAATTAAGAGGGGGTCGGGGGGTGATATTGGAAATTATATCCTGATATATCTCCCCCAACTTTTCCGTCCTCGGATCTTCCGCTGTAACAATTACTTTATCCGCCAACCTCACAGCTATCTCTCCCATCATCGGTCTTTTTGTGTGATCCCGCAGACCCGCGCAACCGAAAACCAAAATTATTTTATTGCGTTTTGAGCATTGCGTTTTGAGCATTTTTAACACCTGCTCCAGCGCATTCGGCGTATGTGCAAAATCCACAATCGCCCGAAACTTCTGTCCCAATTTTATCTCCTCCATCCTCCCGGGAACTCCGGAAAAATTATTCACCACTTCACCGATTACCGAATACCGAATACCGAATACCTTCGCAACTGCTTCCGCTGCTCCAATATTATATTTATTATAATCCCCAGCCAAAGCCGGATTGCTCACTTTAATTCTTGTTTTTTTATATTTATAAATCGGATATTTGGCCATATGCAAAAGTTTCATCTTGACAGCTTTATATTTTTCAAAAGTCCCATGATAATCCAAATGTTCATGCGTGATATTGGTTATCACCGCCGTGTAAAATTTCATCCCCGCAAATCTATTTTGATCCAATCCATGCGATGTCACTTCCAAAACTAAATGCGTAAATCCATTTTTTTTGATTCTTAAAAGCAGAGGCTGAAGTATTCTGGCATCCGGACTGGTCACATGAAATCCTGTGTCTAATTCCTCCTCCCCCAAATAAGCGGCCACGGTAGAAATCAAGGCCACTTTAATTCCCGCTTTTTTTAATATTTCATAAATCAAATGACAGGTAGTCGTCTTACCATCGGTTCCCGTTACCCCAATTATTTTGATATTTCTGGAAGGAATGCCATACCAAATTACAAAAAACCAAGCAGTGAGAAAATGATAAATATTTTTAATAGACCGCATCATAACAGCGCTAGCCACACTCCAAATATTGCCAGTACTATCCCGGAAATCCATGCCCGCGCCACAATTTTTGGTTCTTCCCACCCCAAAAGTTCCAACCAATGATGTAATGGCGCAATCGGAAATATTCTCTTTTTAAAAACTGCTTTAGAAATTATTTGCAACATACTGCTTCCCCCATCCAACAAAAATATTCCTCCCACTATCAGTAGTGGCACAAATTTGCCGGACAGCAGTCCCACCAAGGCCAGTGTTGCTCCAAACGCCATTCCCGAAGCATTACCCAAAAACGCTCTAGCCGGATAAATAGTAAAGTACAATCCCGCCACCACTGCTCCAATCCACACCGACAAAAACAGTGTCACTACCCGGTCCAAAACTGAGGCTGAAATCACCCAAAAAGCCAGTAAACAAATCGCTAGCAACCCTTCTCCCAGTCCATCCAACCCCGAAGTTATATCAAACGCGTTGGCAAAAGTCACCATCAAAAATGCCGCCACCAACACATATCCAAATCCCAAATGTATTATTCCCACCACCGGCAAATGAATGATATTTATTCCCAAAGCCCACCATAGTAAAAATGCCGAAGTTAGAGCCAATAACCATTGGATAACAAACTTGTGCCATCTCCTCAGTCCAAAAAAACCTGATTTAGCAAATCCAAAAATTTTCAAAATATCGTCATATAGTCCCAAAAGTCCAAATCCCAAAAACGTAAATCCCAATATCCCCACCTCTTTCCAAAACGAGTAGCTTGATACCAACATCGCCGTAGGTTTGGATAGTCCCAAAAATGGAATCAACAATAAAAACGCCGCCACTATCGCTATCAACAGCCATATCCCCAGTCCCGTCGGCGTACCCGCTTTTAGCGCATGTTTGGCTCGTATCGCCTCAAATTCCGGAGTTTTATTAATCCGCACCTCACCTATCTCTTTCTTGCGCGTAAATTTTGACCTGTACAACAAATCGATAAACGGCACAATTCCCACCGCGGTCACCGCAAAGGAAAAGATCAGCACCCCAAGGTAAAGTTGCATACTCGGTTATAATATTACCATGCCGAAGGTACACTTTATGGGCATCGCTGGGTCTGGCATGTCAGCCGTAGCCGAAATTGCTAAAGCTTATGGGTTTGAAATTTCCGGTTGCGATCTCAAAACCGGCGGGCACGACGTCAAACATTTGGAAAATATAGACATTCTTTGCGTCACCCCTGCTGTGTATTTTCAAAGTGCACAGCATCCTGAGCTTGTCGAAGCCCAAAAAATGGGTATTGCCATGACTTGGCAGGAATTTATGGGCAAATATTTGCACAAAGATAAGTTTGTAATATGTGTTGCCGGTACTCATGGTAAATCCACAACTACGGCTATGGCCGGCCAGCTCTTGCAGGCCGCAGGGCTGGATCCCACGGTCGAAGTAGGAGCCGATGGTTCCCGTTTTGGAAAGAGTAAATATTTTATTTCCGAGGCCGACGAATTCTATGGCAATTTTTTGCACTTTCATCCCGATATTGTCATTTTAAATAACATCGAATTTGATCACCCTGAATACTTCCACAACTTCGATAACCTCGTCGACACATATCGAAAATTCCTCAGTAATATCAAACCTGGTGGAGTATTAATATACAACGAAGTTGTGAAACAAACCTCAATTCTCAAATCCCAATTCCCAAATAAATTCCAAAAAATTGAATATTCAATAAACGAGTTTCCAAAAAACCTGACGTTAAAAATCCCAGGAGAACACAACAAATCCAACGCCATGGGCATTATAAAATTGGCCGAAGTTTTAAAAATAAATTTTTCAGTCGTCAAAAAAGTTTTGGAGGACTTCTCCGGCATTGGCAGAAGATTGGAAGAACTGGGAACCAAAAACAAAATTACCGTAATTGATGATTACGCCAATCACCCCACGGCTTTTGCGGCTAATATTCTAGCTGTAAAAGAAAAGTATCCAAACAGACGTATTTGGTGCGTCATAGAGCCGCATACTTTTTCTCGTTTACGGGCAGTTTTATCCGATCTCCCTGCTTCTCTTAAAAATGCCGATGCGGTAATAGTTACCAAGGTTTTTGCCGGACGCGAAACCGATCCAGGTGATTTTTCCGGCGCCAATATCGCCAAAATTATCCCCCACTCCCGTTATATTCCGGAATTTTCAGATGTTATTATAACCTTAGTCTCCGAAACCAAACCCGGCGATATCGTTCTCGTCATGGGCTCCGGAGATTCATCCAAACTCGCGCATCTTATTCTCGAGTCTCTCTGACCTACTTATACAACTGGCTGTGCGTTCCCAAGTCCACAAAATTTACGGTCTGCGAATCCACCTCCTCATAAACCGCTCTCCAGTCGCCAGTCACATTTATACTCCTACAGCCAAAATACAAACCCTTCAGTGCGTGATTATTTAATACTGAATCAAAGTTATGGCTAATAAACAATTTCAACCTCTCATCAAATGCCTCTCGAACTTTTTTTGGAGCCTTGTTTCTCTGTTTTATAAATTTCCGGCTGAAGATCACGTACATACTTAGCTTTAGGATTATTTAACCATAATATCGCTTCTCCTGCAGTATCAAAAGCCGGAGACACCCATCCTTCCTTCAATTCCTTTCTTGCCTCTTCCAAAGATCTAATCAACCGCTTACTTGGTTCTTCGGAAGCAGAAAAAGCTACTCTCTTCACCTTGACCACCTCTCGTAAATAACCATTCAACAAATCACTCAAAGTCAAACCCATTTTCTCAGCAATTCTCTGAGCCTCAAATTTTACTTTAGAATCAGTTCTAATATTAATCACTGCGCCATCCATATTAACATTGTATATACAATGTACACACAAAGTCAAGTCCCAATATTTCTTACTTCCTCTTTAAACCGATTTCCTCGATCTTTGTAATTTTTAAACATATCAAAACTGGCCGCCGCCGGCGATAGCACCACCACATCGCCTGATTTTGCCAACTCTTTAGTAGTTTTAACAATCTCCTGCATATTTTTTAATCCTTTAATTAACTTGATATTTTTATTGGTAATTGCTTTTTCAATTCTGTCGGCCATCAGACCTATCAAAATCACAGCCTTAATATTCTTAGTTTTCGAAATTACTTTTCCAAGATCTGTAAAATTGGATCCTTTTTCAGATCCCCCGGCAATTAAAATCAACGGCTCCGTAAACGCCTTTATCGCCGCAATTGTCGTTTCTGGCGTAGTCGAAAACGAATCATCATAATAAGTCACTCTATCTATAGTCGCTACTTCTTCTAGCCTATGTTCCAATCCCCTAAATTCATTAATCACTTCACCGAATACCGAATACCGAATACCGAATATTTTCGCTACCGCCATAGCGGCGGCCACATTTTCCCTGTTATGTTCTCCCCGTAATCGCATCGGTCCTTTCCAGTCTTTTCCACTCACCATAATTTTCTTGGCCTTTCCTTGCATGCCAATCTTCACCGAATTCGGGTAGTCCCGGTTATAAACCACAAAATCACTTGGGATTTGGTGCTTAGTGATTTGGCATTTGGCATTGATATATTCGTCTTGATTTAAATGCCAATCTGCGTGTTCCGATGTCGTCATCAACACCACCGCAATATGCGGACTTTTGTGTAAATCAATAAGTTGAAAACTGGATAGTTCCAAAACAACCAGAGAGTCTTTGTCCATTTCATCCAGGTGCTCAAAAATCCCTGTTCCAATATTCCCTCCTAAAAACACTTTCTCGCCTGCCGCTTTCAATATCTCATAAATCAATGTCGACGTTGTCCCTTTGCCTTTAGTTCCTGTTACTCCAATAATCGGACACGGACAAACATCGAAAAATATTTTTGTTTTGGAAGTAACCTCTCGGCCTTTTAACTCCGGTCTATACCTATATACTCCCGGACTCCTTACCAATACGTCATATTTACTCAAATCTCCAAACGGCTTTTCTTTTTCATCCAATATCGTGACTTCTGCCCCTTGCTCTTTCAACCACGGCTCCACATCCTGGGTATCCACTCCCCATCCCAAAATAGCAACTTTTCTGCCATTGTATAATTTATTTAACATAACTTGTGCTTAGAGCTGAAATAGCCTAATCAATTTCTTCTTTACCTCCATAGATTTTTCCACTGCCAACTCGCCTAATTCACCTTTTATAGCTGATTCGGAAATATTTGTTAATTTATGAAGTTTGATTGTCGATTTTTTCCGTAAACCATTTTTGGCTGTGGCGTTAACTACCACTTCACTTTCAATCCCCTCTCCGGGCCGTGACGTCACATACGCTACTATCACGATCCTATGTTTTCCGTATGATCCGTTTGTAAGAAGCAATACCGGTCTGGTCTTTTTTCCTATTTTTTCAGTAAAAGGAAATTCTGCTAAGACAAATTTATACATAATTCTTTAGCTTTATAGGTTTTAGTTTGGCCTCATCCCAAAACGGCTCTTCATCTACTCCCCCATCTTCTAGTTCAAAACTTCCGGCTGCCTGCAACATAAGTTCCTTGGGAGAAGGATCGCTATCGTCATACTTAAAGACAGTTCTTTTTCTGGATCTAACCGCCTGAGCTCCCACGGTCACTTTCACGATCTCCGCATCCGTAAGAGTCGGATATTCCATCATCCGCAAATAATCGATCTCCTTCTTTAAATCTGCTGTCACTGTCAGTCTTATTGTGTTCATATTGAACATTATCTATCCAAAAGTGACAACTGTCAAGATGCCAATTTAATTAATTCCGGTTCAATAATTTTGCCCAAAAATCTCTTGGCTATTTCGGCATATCTGGGTGTTAAATCTGTGACAAAATATTCATCCTGTCCTGAGCTTGCCGAAGGATCCAAATTTAAAATCTTTGCCAATTCCTCTCCGGGATTTATTAAGGTCACTCTATCCCCTAACACCTGCTGTACTAAACCCTGAATAATGGGGTAGTGTGTACACCCCAAAATTAGAGTATCCAGCTGATCAAATTGTTTTAAATAATCTTGAAGTATAACTTTCAATGCCGGACTATCCAGCTCCCCTTCTTCAATAAACGGTACCAACAGTGGGCAAGCAATACCCACGTAACCATATGCACCACTGTTAATCAATCCTCGGGTACCAATTACTCCAATCCGGGTACCAATTTTCTCGGCTTGGTCTTTGGCCGCCGAAATTACTTCATATACCGGAATCGATACTGTATCCTTTACTTGCTCAAAAGCCAAAGCCGAGGCGGTATTACAGGCAATAATAATTTCCGATACTCCCAAACTTTCCAAAAATTTAGCATCCTCCACTGCAAATTGTTGGACTACTTCCCGGCTTCTGGTTCCATACGGCACTCGCGCCGTATCCCCCAAATATTTTATCCCCACCCCAGGAAACCTCTTTTTAATTTCCTTCACCACAGTCAGTCCCCCCAACCCCGAATCAAAAATCCCAATTGCCATACCGCCATTTTAGCACAAGGTAAATAAATGTACATATTGACAATATATACATTATGTACTATTATCATTTTATGAATGTCGTGGCCGCAACTGATTTTAGAAACAATTTTTCTACCTATTTTGGACAGGTCGCTTTTACTGGAGAAGAATTGTGGATCAAGAAAGGTAAAAAAACTATGCTAAAATTATCCAAAGCCGATTCCAATACAAAAAAACCAGACATTATGGATCTGGCGGGATTGTGGTCTTATTCAGAAACAAAGAAAGTAAAGGCCACATTAAAGAAAATTAGAGACATGGATCCTGTTCCATATGATTTTAGTTGACACTTCCGTTATCATTGATTTTATAAACGGCAAGGAAAATGCCATAGAAAAGATTGGGTATTACAAAGGCCAGATCGCCATAAGCTCTATTACAACTGCAGAAGTTGGGATAGGATTTGAACTAAAAAAACAAAACAAGAACAAAAATATTTGGAATAGGTTATTATCTTCTGAATTTAAAACATTTCCTGTCACAAACGAAATTGCCAAAACATATTCTAAGCTCCAAGCTAAATCGTTAAAAACCAGCGGACAATTATCTGGTTTTGACGGATTGATTGCCGCTACAGCACTCGTCCACAACCTTTCTCTACTAACATTCGACTCTGGATTCAAAAGAGTGCCCGGATTAAAATTTATTTAATATCAGTCCCCCAGCCCTGAATCAAAAATCCCAATAGCACCTTTATTCCTCATAAATTGACTCTCTGGAGTATACTATGTTCATGGCGACAACGACAGATCCCTTGACGCAAACTGAGAACCACTTGAACCCGAACCTGCCTACGGTGACCGCTAGAGAGAGGAAGTGATTATTATAATAACCCCATCAACAACAGTCGGCCAAGAGAGAATAATTGTCTTCAGACCAGACGGAGCTCAAGGCACAAGAATCGGAATCGCTCTCACTCCTGAAACTATGGCAGACTACTCGCAAACGGCACAACGTGCCAAAGCTGAAGGACTCTCTTTCACAGCTTTCCTTAAAGCTTTGTCTGACCAGGGCATAAAAACTTTTGACGCTTCCAGCCTTTAGACATGGCGGGTTAGCTTCCTGAAAAACTCAATTAAATAGTTGAGCAAATATCTAGGCCAGTTCAAAACCAAATCTCTGGCATGTAAATACGCCACATCTTCACCTCCAAACCCTCGTTTAAAAACACTCACTCCATAAAATCTATGTGATTTTTCTCCCTCAGGTGCTACTCCCCAAAAATTATATCTTTTTAATCCCCTTCTCTTGGCTTCTTTAATTGCTTCCCATTGAATTAAATATGCTCCTGGAAATTTTCTACCATCTTCACTACTGGCCCCGTAATGATAATCAGCTTCTTGTCCATAAAAAATTACCATTGCTTGTGCCAATTTTGTTTCACCCATCCAAGCTGTGTACAATACACACTCATTGTCAGCCAAAAAAATTTTAAATTGCTCTTCCAGAAACTTTTTACTAAATGGAACAAACCCCTGTCTTTTGGCAGTCTCCATTTGTAAGTCGTAAAAATCCGAAATGTCTTTTGCCAAATCACTGGTAGTAATTTTTATTCCGATCTTTTGCGCTTGTTTAATTTCATAGCGAGTAGCTTTTCTCATGTTCGCCATCAATTCTTCCTCGGTCTTGGTAATATCCAGTATGTTTGATAGTTCTGCGTGCAAATGCATGGGCGCATTCACAAATCCCAAATCAGAAAACAACTTAGAATTTTCTGCTGTATCAAAAATCTGCGGCCGGACTCTTACAAAAGAGCAATTATTTTTTTTGGCTATTTCGATAATTACTTTTTTAAATTCACTAGAGATTTCATTATTTTCCCAATTGATTAGCGGTCCCCCTGGTACAGTTAAATAAGTACCTCTTTTGGCTTTTTCTACTATCGACAACATTATTCCCACTAAATTAATTTCATCATAAAACCCAACTCTAAAAATTTTGTGTCCCAAAGATTTGTGAAACTCCCCCCAATTCCAACTTTGCAAAAAGTTAGCCTCTGGTCTAGCCAACACCATACTTTCCCAAATTCTCTTATTAGTTATTTCTTGGATCTTAACCATATTTTTATTTGTTTAGATAATTCATATGCGTGTTCTTCGGAAAAATTTGGATACGTGGGTAAATTCAAAACTTGTATATTTGGCATTTTATACCAATCCCCCAAAATCCATTTGCTCTCCAGTTTTGCCCGCAAATACAGTTCTCTAGAACTTGGACTTGCAACCGTAAACCTCAAATAAATGTCTCCGTCTTGTTTAGGGGGCAAAACCAAGTCGGTATCTTTCAGCTCCTCAAAATAAATACTCGCAATCTTTCGGCGGTGTTCGTTAAATCTTTGCAATTTTGTCAATTGATTCAAACCCAGTGTTGCCAACTTATTTGAATATTTTGCCGGAAAACAATCCGGTTTAAATCCTCTTTTTTCTTTCTCGTATACCGCCTTTGATAATAGACCTAATTTTTGTGACAACCACAATTCGCCCTTCCCTAAACCCACATCGTAAACCGGTAAAAACATCCAAGTTAAAATCGGGTGTAGTAATTGTTGGATTATCCAATTCCAACTATTTTCCGGTAAATTCTGCTCCACTTCTTTTAATCTCTTAGTTAAATTTGTATCTTTACTTATTGCTACTCCCCCAAACACACTGCTTACCACTTTGTCTCTACCCAAACTAAAAAAAGATACATCACCCCAAGTTCCCAACAATCTCCCATCCAAACTCGCTCCCAACGCATGTGCACAATCCTCAATTAAAACCAAGTTATGTTTTTTACAAATGGCTGAAATTTTTATTAATTCTGCCGCCTGCCCAAAAGTATGTTGCACGATTACCGCCCGACTATTTTTAGTAATCTTTCTTTCCAAATCTTCCGGATCCACGTTATAAGTTCCGAGTTTAATTTTGACATCAATTGTCTTTACTCCCACCCAACGCACGCTATTTGGTACAGCCACACATGTAAAATCCTGTACCAGCACTTCATCATCAGCTTTTAACCCCAGCGCTTTAATAATTGCCCATTCCGCCGACCTTCCACTATTAAAAGGAATTGCAGAATATCCAACAAAATAATTTTCGAACCAGTCTATAATATTTTGCTTGGCATTTTTATCATCACCAACAAACAAAGTCTTAACGGCAAGTTTAAAATCGTCAAATTCTAGGTTTGGCGACAGCCCAATGTTTACAGGTCTTTTCATAAACTAAGTATTTTATTTTTTATCCCACTTGGGATTCTTCCTTCAATTAATACTGTGTCTCCACTTTTTAAAGTTTTTTCTATTCCCCGGTATTCTCCAATCCACACCCCATCTAGTCCTTTCATTCTTTCTCGCAATTCGTCGTGCACTCTTTTAGTTTCTTTTCCCAGTTCAATAATCCCCGGTGATACCACAAATCTTCTCCCTGACATTTTTTTCAAAAATTCAATATCTTCTTCAAACGTTTGTTGATTTGTACTATATGAACTGTCAATAACTTTTATCCCCCCGGGAGTTTCCTTTATTTCGAATCCCGAAATTGCCCCTATCTCGACATCTCGTAATCCCAATAATTTAATCACTTCAAATACACCAGTTTTATTTCCTTCCCTCCCCCGTGCTTCATATACCACCGATTTAATCTTTAAGTCTTTGGCCCACCTTATCAAATCTTCTTCACCCGCCGTTTTATTAAATATCGCCACTCCATCAGGTTTCAGACCTTCCACTATTTCAAACTTGGCCCGTTTCAAATTATCCATCCCTCCAAACAAATCCAAGTGTTGATTCCCTATTGCTGTAATCCAGGAAATATCCGGCGGCGCCATCCGGCATACACGAGCTATTTCTCCTCTTTTATAAGCTCCCACTTCCATCACGAATATTTCCACTCCAGGTTTGACCGCCTTAAGGATTCTCCGGGCGATAGAAATTTCCGTATTCTCATTTTTCAAGGTTTTTACTACATTAAAATGTCTCTCCAAAGCTAGTGTCAACATTTCTTTTGAACTGGTCTTACCATAACTTCCGGTTATCCCGATTATTTTTGGTTTAACTAATTCAATGCGTTTTTTCGCCATTTCCATTAAAATAGTTTTCCCCAACCAATTAACGGGAGAAGTTATTACTACTCCCAAAATTGGGCCTATATAGGCGGAAATTAGCCATCCCCACCATGTACTTAAAAATAACCCCATCCCCAACCACAACAATGCCATTACTATAGTTCTAAATGTCATCGCGGGTTTTCTAAAATTTCCCAGACCCATTTCTCCATAACCCCGATTAAACCTCATCCAGCTCCACCACCGGTCAAATCGATATTCTTTTACTTGCCACCAATAGATTTGCCGCAAAACAATCCAGACAGATATAATTAAAGCGATCCAAACCATATATTTATTTCCTTCGCGACCTCTTCTGGCAATTCATAGGGCACCCTATGTCCTTGATTATCAAATAACACCAGTTTTGCCTGTACAAATTTTTGCCCGTCTGTATATGGAACCATTCTATCTTGTTTCCCCCATAGAACCAATGTTGGAACTTTTATTCCTTTCGCCAACGGGTTTAAATCTTCATTTATGACTTTTTTAAACACTTCTCTCATTATCCCCGATGTTTTCTCGTAATCATGTTCGCGCGCCAATTTGTACAAAAATCCTTTTTGTTGTTCCAACCCCATTTTTTTACCCAAAGAAGCCAGTCCTTTAAAAATCAACCTTTTGACAACACCTGAACGGGATAAACCTCCCGGGGCACACAAAACAACTTTATCTACCTTCCCCAAAGCGGCCAATTTAATCGCCACCCTACCCCCAAACGAATGTCCGAATATTGCATATGTTCCCCGCTTCCATTTTTTATCAATCTGACCAAGCACCCAATCTCCATACTCACCCACCCCCCAAGCTGTCGGCGGATCAGCAAGTCCAAATCCCGGCATGTCCAAATTCAACACTTCCCAACCTAAGGCCTCAAGCTTCAAACTCAACGCTTCAAGCTTCCCTGCCCGTGCTCCCCACCCGTGAATCAAAACAATTCTCTTCTCCATCCCGTAAATTATACCTTGTCCTGGCTAGTTTTTGCCCTAACAATCTCCAGTTTCAATTTAGCAATTTCCTTCTTCAAAGCTACTTTTCTGATATACCAAATATCGTGTTGTTCCATAACATGTTTAGCCCCTTCATTTTCCCGATAGTCGTCCCCCATATCTGCAGAGGTTCTTTTTTTAATAATCTCTGCCTCATCGGGATCAATATCCAAAAGTTTTTTTCTAAGTTCAGCCAGTTTTTTCTCAAGTTCTTCTAATTTCATAAAGCTGATCTTACATCTCGCAATTGACTTGAAGCAATCCCTACCTTATACTTTAAAATACCAATCGCAATTAAATGCGGTTGACAGCAGGGTTAATCAAGTTAGCCCCGCAGGACCTCAAAACATCCCGCCAACGCGGGATTTTTTGTGGCAAACTATTCCCCCAGTGTGTATTTTCAAAAAATTTCACCAAAAGTACGATCGTACTAAAATTAAAATAATCACCCAACCTCAAATAACATTTGTAAGTCTTCGTCGTTGTCCATTTTTTCCACAACCATAAACTTTACACCATGGGGAACACCAACTACTTCCCGCAAAAAGGCTATTTCTTTTCCACAAGGATATGGACATACAAACACACTCCTTTGTAACGGCTTAAATCCGATTTTTACCAAATAATCACGGAACATGTCCCGTTTGCTTCTCTCAATTTCCTGCACATCAAATACTACCACCCGCCACTTCCCATCCCATTTTTGGGGTATATTTATTATCATTTCTTCCAATTTATATTTCAAAACCTCTGTTCTCCCTTTATCGGATATTCTAACTTCGGTTCCTCCACCTGTTTCTCTAACTTCTACTTTTCCTTTGCGTTGTAATCTATTAATTCCCTCTTGCACGCTCCCCCGGTAAAATCTGTCAAACTCCTGAGCAAAATCGGGTGGATTATCGGCCAGTCTCCGCAAACGTCTCAAGGTTTCAGATTTCGACGGTAACAGCATCCAATCCGTACATTTATCCAGAACCGTCAAAACCGCTTTTATCGAAGCTCTCGTTTTCCTCGTCATTATTTACAACTTTACCACGATCGTACTAATGATGTAAATTATTGAAAAAATTCTCACTAATTGGTTATTAAATTCATGAAGACTTCGTCAGATTCTTTAAAAACTCGTCATTATCTTTGGTCTTTTTGAGTTTGGAAATCAGCAGCTCTGTTCTTTCGTCTTGATCCAATAAATCCAGCATTCTGCGCAGTTGAATTACTTTTTCGTGTCTATCTCCCAACAATTTTTCTTCACCCCGGGTTCCGGATTTGAGAATATCAAAAGCCGGAAATACCCGTCTATCAGCCAAATGCCGGTCCAAATGCAATTCCATATTCCCCGTCCCTTTAAATTCCTCATACACCAAATCGTCCATCCGCGATCCGGTGTCTACCAAACAAGTACCAATGATGGTCAGAGATCCGCCTTCTTCAAATTTGCGGGCGGCTCCAAAAGCTTTTTTAGCCGGATAGATGGCTTCGGCCGAAAACCCTCCAGACATCATCCGTCCCCCACCCGACGTGACCATGTTGTAAGCCCGGGCCAGCCGGGTAATCGAGTCCAGTAGAATAAACACATCTTTACCCATTTCCACGAGCCTCTTAGCCCGTTGTAGCGCCAACTCCGCGATCCTGACTTGTTCAAGTGGCGGTTCATCAAAATGTGAAGCGGCCACTTCGCCTTTTAAGGATCTGGTAATTTCCGTGACTTCTTCTGGTCTTTCCCCAATCAGCACTGCCATCAAGTGCATGTCCGGATAATTTTTGGTCAGAGCCTGGGCAATATCCCGCATCAACCAAGTTTTACCGGCCTTGGGTTGAGCCACAATCAGTCCCCGTTGTCCTTTTCCAATTGGCGCAACTAAATCGATAATTCTGGTGGACATAATATCTGCGTCGGTTTCCAATCTCAGTTGTTCATCCGGAAACACAGCCGTCATATCATCAAAATTAGGTCTATTGGCGGCTTCTTCAGCTGGTTTGTCGTTGACTTTTTCCACTTTCAAAAGTCCCCAAAATCTTTCGTTTTCTTTGGGTTCTCTGGCTTGTCCGCCCACCATATCTCCAGGTCGTAAATTAAACCTACGTACTTGGGAATTGGAAATATATACATCTTTGCTGGAAGGAATCATTTTGGGACGCAAATATCCATGTCCGTCTGGGGTAATATCCAAAAAGCCTTCTACATATTCTGTAGGTAAATTGGCGTCAGGAATCACCCGGTCGTCTACATAGCCATCAAAGTTCTTCACCGGTCTGATCGGGCGGAAGGGTGGGCGTGGCCCCATCTGACCAATTACCCGCACCACTCCGGGACGCATCATTGAACGCACACCAGGGCGGACCATAGCAGGCTCTGAATTGTTTTCCGACACTGGCGGAACCACGACATCGTCTGTTGGCATATATTAAATTATTTAGAAGTTCATCCTGTAAACCCGTTGGAAGTGTCATCAGTATACCACCCGCCAAACTCCTGTCAATATACGGGTTTGGCCACCACTACCAACCTTTTCCAAGCCGTTCCCGGAGGCCAGCAGGTTTGCAAAACCAACAACTCTTCTTTGTCCTGCGGCACCAGATACCGAGTATCCTGTGCACCGAGTACCGACTTACTGAATACCGAGTATTTGTATAATTTGTTTTTATAAACTATCTCCACAATGTCCCCTTTTTCTGTCTTATCCAGTAAATAAAATACCGCATTATATCTGGCAAAATTCCAGGGACCATCAGTAGAATGGGCAAACAAATATGTCGTTCCTTTTTGACCAGGATGAGCCAGTCCCAAAGCCTCGGCCACTCCAATTTTCAAAGCTTCCAAATAGACTTTTTCGTCACCGGCATCCACGTTTCCGATCACCCGGGAAATAGCCTGAATTTTAGGAATATATACCGAATAACTTTTATCCGGAACTTCCCACAAAGGGATTGGTTTTAGGGAATCAGCAAATTTGGATTTAAAATTAGTGGAAATCTGATAATTTGTTTCGGCTTTCAAAAGTGGCCCATAAACCACTATCATCCCACAAATAGCCACCAATATTAAAACTGTCCCTATTTTTTTTAATCCCCACGCAACTACTTTAAGTTTAGCTATCAACTTTCCCACATTCAATTCTTTTCCCTGATGCAATGTCCCCGACTTCATCCTTTTATTTTACGCCCAAAAATTCTTGGAAGCTTTGCGCATTCCCCATCCGGTCATTCCAATTCCCACCAGTGCCAATCCTTCCAACAGTAAAGGTGCCCCCGTTTTAGGAGTAGAAGTTGGAGTGCTTGTGCCTAACGGAGTCGGAGACGGAGTGGCAGGTGTCAGTGAACACACATACTGACCATTCTGAGTCATAAAAGGATTGCGGCAATAACCCTGATCACAAAACAATCCGGAGACGCAATTTGAATTTGATCCGCACGTCCCTCCGCATTGATTCGGCTCCCCCGGAACTGGAGTTGGAGTTGGTGTGGGAGTTGGTGTGGGAGTTGGTGTCGGAGTTGGAGTTGGATTGGTCGTTGGCGTTGGTGTTGGCGTGGGTGTTGGCGTCGGAGTAGGAGTTGGGGTAGGTTGAGTGTTTGTCACATACGCTTTGAATAAAATTTGAAAACTATTACTTGTACCGGGAACCACAGTTCCAATGGTCACTCCTGTCCCGGTTATAGAATCCGGAAGTACACATCCGTCCGTGCATCCCGGTCCATACATTTTGGCGTGTCCTGATATATATGCATGCAACTGAGGATTTCCGGTCACCTGAACAGTTACCGTATCGGACACGGAAGTAGAATTAGTAGCAGTTAAAGTCGCCGTACTCACTAGATTAGTCGAAGCAACAGACGGAAAAGACACTTTTGCTGTCACATTTTGCAAATTCTCAGTACCGTCATTTTGAACCAATATTCTAAATTCAATCACTTCTCCGGGTTTTGCCGGAATAGGATCTTGCCAATCAACCGTTCTGGTAGTTCTATTTCCTCCGTCAAAAATATTGCCGCTTCTAAATGTTGCAGCCGCTAACACACTTTTAGGCCAAAAAATTACGGTCGCGACAATTAAAAACAGATATGATATTAATTTTTTCATGATTGCGTGGCTGTGGGAATAACTTCTTCATTGGTAGGTGCTGGAGTAGGAATAGGAGGAGTTGCCGTAGGAACTTCAGTTGGAGCAACCGTCGCGGTGGGAGGAACTTCTGTATCTACAGGTCTTTGTGTATCTGTTGGCTGAGAGGTATTAGTCGGAGGTACATCCGTCGCAGTGGGAGCTGGGACTGTATCCACTGGTGTGGGAAATTCAGTCGGAGCTTGAGTGTCCGTAGGGACAAAAACCGTTATGTTTGTGGGAACTGGTTCTGTATTCCTCTGAGCCAAAGTAGGTTCCATTGTGCTAGTGGCAGTTCTGGTGACTGTGGAAGTGGCAGTAGAAGTTCTAGTTGCCACCGCCGTAGCTGGTTTGTAACATATTAGCCCAGTAGGAGTTACTTCTCTTGTTACCTCAACTTCCCGGATTACTTCCTGAGTCTGCAGTACAGGTGTACCCAACACTGCTTGATCAAATCCAGCTACTTGCGTATTCAAACCATTTATTTCCTGCCGCATAACAGCCTGAGTAGCGTCACAACCTGTTCCTACCGCGTTCGCTGTTCCCAAAGCTTCTGCTCCATCCAACTTATCCCATCCTCCCCCAACCCATCCAGTAATTCCTGCAATTACAACCAAACCCACAGTCACGACAGTAAAAAGTAACCTCTGCTTATTTTTTTCTAATTCGGACATTGTCATAAAAAACAAAATGCCACACGGACAGTGTGGCAGAATAAACCCATTTTAAACCTATAACAGTAAATGTCAAGCTTTGGGCTCTCAATTGGAGAATCGTACACCTGCCCTGCGTGCGATCCCCCATCTCAAAGCGCAAAACATGTTAATCTTTTTAGTCCAATTACCGCATTTTTTTGCGGCAATTAGACTCAAAAAATTTCCTTGACATCAGTTGTCAAAAGGTGGTATGACTTTCACCAAGTGAAATTCGCTATATCTGTCCTAGCGGTTTCTCCCTAAAGAGCATTGCTACTCGTGATCCCCAAAAGATTCAGCGATGGTGATGCTCTTTTGCCTTTTAAAAAAATTAACGACCAAGACTCATACAGACTAAGCCTTGATTCAAACTGACCATCTTCATCAACTGTCCCCTCATCCATCCACTATTCTTTCTAGTTTTTATCTGTCTAGACATAACTAGACTTTACCACCCCTTGTCAAGTTTGGCAACCCATAGTTTTTCCCATTCTCAAAATCGGTATCCTATAACACAATCTTTAGCTTCAAAAACCACTTTTACCGACCATTGTGGATAACTAGTGAAGAAGTTTTTGAATTGCCGCCACTACACTCTTACCCGATTCGGCGCTGGCCACTCTATATCCCAACTTTTTGGCCTCTTTAACTCTCTTCTCCAATCCCTGCACTTTGCGGACTTCTCCTAATAGTCCCACTTCGCCTACTGCCGCTATATCCGCCGGTAAGCCTTTGTTTAAAAAACTGCTGGCTATTGCCAGACAAATTGCCAAATCTGTTCCCCGATCCACCAATCTCACTCCGCCAGTCACATTTACAAATACATCACTATTTCCCAACATTAAACCCGCTCTAGCCGTGAGCACTGCTACCAACATCTGTAACCGAGACATATCAATGCCAGTAGCTACCCGGCGCGGAATGGGTAAACCGCTACTGGTAACCAGAGCTTGAATTTCCAAAAGAATCGGCCTGGTTCCTTCCAAAACCACGCTTACCACACTCCCCGGAACTTCCTTCACTCTTTCAGCGAGTAATAATTTCGATGGATTATCTATCCCTACCAACCCTTTTTCAGTCATTTCAAAGATGGCTACCTCGTCGGTGGGACCAAAACGGTTTTTGACAGCTCGGACAATACGTAGGTTTTGCGTCCGTTCTCCTTCAAACCACAACACCGTATCTACCACATGTTCCAGCACTCTGGGGCCGGCAATCGTACCTTCCTTAGTCACGTGTCCTACTATAAATAAAGGTATACCTAAACGCTTAACGCTAAACGCTAAACGCTGGGTACACTCTCGCACTTGTCCAACCGACCCGGCCACTCCAGTCAAATCAGCAGTCTGCAAGCTCTGGATAGAATCAACTATCACTAGTCCCGGCTTTGTTTCGCCAATTTTATTGACAATATCATCCACGTCGACCGATTCCAAAAGTAATAAATCGTCTAAACGCTGACCGCTAACCCCTAAACGCTTAATCCGCAGCGCCACCTGGGAAGCAGATTCTTCACCACATATATATAGTATATTTTTCATCTTCATGGCCACTTGTGTGAGTAACGTACTTTTGCCTATTCCCGGTTCCCCGGCTACTAATACCACCATCCCCGACACAAGCCCACCACCCATTACATTATCCAATTCTGCTTCCCCCGTCTTCATCCTCTTATTTTCATCTATCTTTATATCTTGAAGCTTAATTATTTGGGATTTATTTGTGATTTGTGATTTGGAATTTGGTGATTGCTGCGACACAGTCTCTACGAGACTATTCCAGGTGTCGCAGGTTGGGCACTTCCCCGCCCACTGGCTTTGACTATATCCACACTGCTGACAAATAAAGTTGCTTTTTATCTTGGCCACACTATTTATATATCATACCCTTGGTATCTTTGACCACTACACCCAGCGACAATCTTCTTTTTTCCATGTCCATTGATTCCACAAACACTTCAATTTCCTGATTTTCTACAAATACCATTTCCGCCGGCATCTTAGATGCATGAATCAATCCTTCAATCCCTTTTTCCAAATTTACAATCACTCCATACGGCATCATCTTAACTACTTTTCCGGCATGCTTTGAATCAACCGGATATTTGGCCGCTTTAGCTTTCCAAGGATCATCAGACAACTGCTTTATCGACAATGCCAATTTACCGGTATCTTCATCCATACCAATAACTTTAACTTCTACTTCGTCTCCTTCTTTCAAAACCTTACTCACATCCTCAACTTTCTCCCAAGAAATCTCGGAAATATGCACCAATCCTTCCAGAGATTGTTCAGATTTGCTTGCCCCGCAAAGCTTACGCGAAGTGGGGCCTATTTTGACACTCACGAAAGCTCCAAAAGGCACAATTCCAGCGACAGTTCCTTTGTAAATTTTACCTACTTCAACCAATCCCAACGCTTTTTTGCGGGCTTCCACTTCTTCGGCTTCGGTCACGGCTTTTTCGGATAACACCAATCTATTTTGCTCACGGTCTACCTCAATAACTTTAACTTCTACCAATTGTCCGGTTAGAGCGGCCGGATTTTCTATTACCGCCCGGCTAAATTGTGAGGACGGAATAAATCCATACACCCCTTCGGCTTCTACCAAAAGCCCACCTTTGTTCATTTCCTTGCCTTTTACCGTAATCGTGGCATTGTTTTTCATCGCCTCTTCAAACAGCTTCCACCTGCTATCCGCCGCCGCTCTTTTGATAGAGAGCACGATTTGTCCAGCGTCGCTTTCCGGACTTACCACTACCGCATCCACTTTGTCTCCCACTTTCAATGTCTTCATGTAATCTTTAGATAATTCGTATTCTTTTTCTGCCACTATGCCTTCGGTTTTTCCACCTACATCCACATATACCGACCGGCCGGAAATTTCACTTACAACTCCAGTTACATGATCTCCCCGTTTAAAACCCTTAAAAGCATATCCCGCTTGACCCAAAAGTTCCTCCATCGTGGAGGCTCCTGAAGTTTTAGTTTGTGCGATTTTTGCCACTTGTCATATCCTACTTTCTTTGAGAATAAAGGGATTATAACATAAGGCGGGCGCGAAAACCGCGCCCCTACTTATAAATGTCTCTCCTGTGTCCCACGGCCAAAACCACAATTGTTTCTTCCTCTACGTCAAAAGCAACTCTGTAATCTCCAATCCTGAACCGGTATGACCCCAACTCAAAATCATGCAAGTTCTCGGCAAATTCCAGCGGCTTGCCACTACTCACCCAGAAATCTAACTTATTGATGATGCGTAATTTTACGTCTTTAGGTAACTTTTTTAGATTTTTTGCCGCTTTACCATCGATGATCCATTGCCACGCCATATTTACATTCCTAACATCTTTTTCATCTCCGCTGATGAATACCTTATTTTACTTTTTCTGGCATCAGCTATCCTTTTTTTGTAATTCGGAGAAGACAGGGCTTCCAGATCTTCAGACAGACTATCCCAACGTCTCTTAGACATTAATACCCCCAAAGGTTTATCGTTTTTCAAAACGGTATAAAAAGTTCCGGTTTTGTCGGCATCGGCAAAAAGTCGAGTCAGTCCAGCCTGAGCTCCCTGAACATTTATAAATTTTTGATCATTTATCAATTGTTGAATCATTAGATGATCATATTATAATTCTGTAATGCTGTCAAGTATGCCTTATGACAAGGAACTATTCGGTCTTTGTTCGCATGCAGTGCTTGTCCAACTCGCCGAGAGTCTCTTGTACCCAAAATCATAGCTATCTGGCCGTAAGTAGCTACTTTTCCAAACACGTTTTTATAAACTCCACAAAAATTGGGTGGGGGTCTAATGGCCGGCTTTTATATTCCGGGTGGAATTGAGTCCCCACAAAAAATGGATGTGCCGACTTTGGCAGTTCAATTGCTTCTACTAATTTTCCGTCCGGGCTTGTCCCCGATATCACCAATCCCTTTTTTTCTAAGATTTCTCTGTATTCATTATTTACTTCATACCGATGTCTATGTCTTTCGTTAACTTCACTGGTTTTATAAATATTACTTAAAATAGTTTTTGGCGTAATTTTACATGGCCACGAGCCAAGACGTATGGTTCCTCCGTACTGGTGCGCTTCTAAATATTTCTTTTGTTCCGGCATAATATGAATCACTGGAAATTTAGCTTTTGCATCTGCTTCAGTAGAATTTGCTCCCGGCAATTTACATACGTTTCTGGCAAATTCAATAACTGCCATTTGCATGCCAAAACATAATCCCAAATATGGAATCTTGTTTTCGCGGGCAAATTTTACCGCCGCAATTTTCCCCTCTACTCCCCTACTTCCCCATCCTTGGGGCACAATCACCCCATCAAATCCTTTCAAATTAAACTTATCATCTGCATTAACCCATTCCATTACAGGAGTCACTCCCAAACTTGCTGCTGCATGTTTCACCGCTTCAATCACACAGATGTACGCATCTTTCAAGACGTAATTTCCCGAAGAAAAATATTTTCCTACCATAGCAATTCTCACCTCTTTAGCCGGTTTTGCTAATTGCTTGACAAATTTTTTCCACTGCGCCAAATCTGTCTGCGTCGCCCGCATTCCCAATTTATTTATCAATTTATCACTAAAATGCTGCGACTCCAGAAACAATGGCACTTCGTATATGTTTTCCAAATCCGGATTAGAGATAATATCTCCATCCTGCATATTGCAAAACAGAGCCAATCGTTCCCGTCGGCGTAAATCTATTTCCACCTCACTCCTGGTTACCAAAAAATCCGGCTGAATTCCCATGGAATTTAATACATGCACCGATTGTTGAGTGGGTTTACTTTTTAGTTCTCCAATACTTTTAATCACCGGCAGATACGAAACGTGAACATGGATAACATCTTCAGGATTCTGTAATTTCATAATTCTGTTGGCTTCAAAAAACAACCCATTTTGATACTCACCCACGGTTCCTCCCAACTCCACAATTACAATTCTCGTCCCATTTACCTCACCCGCTTTTTTTATTCTATCTATAATTTCGTCCGTAACATGCGGAATGGCTTCCACATCTTCACCGTTGTAACCAAAAGCTCTTTCCCGATCTATCACCGATTTATATACCTGCCCGGTGGTCATGTAATTTTCTCTTCTTAAAGATAAATTTAAAAAGCGTTCATAGTGGCCAATATCCTGATCTGTTTCTATTCCGTCATCTGTTACAAATACTTCTCCGTGTTCCGACGGCCGGATCGTTCCTGCATCCACATTCAAATACATATCTATTTTCAAATTTGTGGTTTTGATCCCTCTGGAATTTAAAAGCAGACCCATCGACGCCGCCGTAATCCCTTTCCCCAGTCCCGAAATCACCCCCCCGGAAACAAAAATATATTTTGTCCTTCGCACCCCAAGTTTTTATCAGCTTTCATCCAAAAACTCAATATCCAACTTCTCAACCGGAGGTTTTTGTTCTTTAATTTTTACTTCCTTCACGACTCTCACCGTCCCTTCGACTATACACCCCGTATGTAAATCACCACTAAAAGGACACCCCGTACACATATGTCCCACCCAAAAATGCGGACTATCTACAGCCATATTATTTTATTGGACCGGTGGGTCCTACAGAGATAGTTTCACTGGGATCACCGTAGACTTTGTTATCCCACCATTTTTTTGCAAAGTTAACAGCCAAAGATACCATCCCTAGTGCCACCAATCCTCTGGCCACCAATTCTGCTGAAAATCTAAATAGTTCATTTTCAGGTATTCGTCTTCACCTTCTTTCTAAAAACAAAAAACACTCCCAACAAAAACATTGAAAGTGTTATATGTGCCTATATCAAATAAATCTCTCCGACGGCACCCATCAGAATATTTTTGTTGTAACTACACAGTAGCAAACACCGGCAATTCTTGCAAGTACTCAAAATCTTCAGAAAATTTATCTCCTTGCTTAAACACCGCCGCCATACCGGCATATTCAGCTCCCGCTTTATTCAGAAGTTGACGAACCATACTAAAACTCCCCCCTGTAAACACTACGTCATCAATTATTACCACTCTCTTGTTGTGTAAATATTCTCCATCCCTGCCGTCAATGGCCATTAATTTAACCCTGGAGGTACGGATTTCTCTGGGCTCAACCACCAATGGGTTAATCATATATGGCTGAATCCCCTTACGGCAAACCACATATTTTTCCAATTTCATTATCTCGCTCATCTTATGTAAAAGTGGTACCACTTTTGTTTCCGGACCCACCAAAACCTGAGGATTAAATTTTTTTATTTTTTCTACTAGTTGTACAGCGGCCAAATTTACCAACTCCACGTCCCCTAGTAAAGATACAGAAGCTACTTGTAATTTAGGACCGATGCTCACCACTGGAAACTCCCTTGTTAATCCGCTTATCTTCACTTCCACAAACCGCATGCTTTATTTTAGCATCTTATAAAATAAGATATCCCGGTTCACGGCGCTGTTCCAGCCGGGGGTTAAATTATGATCGGCGCCGGGATAAATAAAATAATTTACTTTTAAATTTGGATTTACCTTTTTGATCTGAGAAACTAAAGCGTCATTCCACTTCTTGGGAACCGACGGATCGGCTGTGCCCTGATGAATTTGTAATGGGGCTTGCAAACGGTTTAAATAATTAGTTAGTGAATATAAATCGGTATCATAATTTTGTTCAAATTTAGCCAGTTCCCGCCGGAGCAATTTGCCATGATCATCGGCTTCATCAGTAAAATACAAAATAGAATATGGGAAAAATTGGGAAACCGGCGCCCACAATACCGTCGGATAATTTAATTTGGAAATCTCCATGACCGTCAGGGCAATTTGTCCTCCATTGCTGTGTCCCCAAACTCCAATATGCCCATTGGATCTATTCCAAGTTTTGATTGCAGCCAATAAATTTAACGAAGCGGTATAAGTTTGGAAACGCTCTTCAAATACATCAGCCGATGGCATATCCGATCCTCCCAAACCCAAAAAATCCGGAGCCAGGGAAATAAAACCGTTAGCTGCGTAGTATTCGGCACTGTGGGCTGTACCCATACCAGGTTGGTAAGTTTTAGAATCGACGTAACCATGAAATTGGGCTATCACCGGGCATTTTTTACAAGAACTAGGAATAGTAGCTAAACCTGTAACTTTTTTGCCATCACTATCAAAATGAAAAATATATTTTGTGTATGCAGATGTCGTGGCGACTGCGTTATCCAAAATAATCTGCGATTTATATTCCCTCTTCCCCAAATTCTCAATCGTATATTTATCCAAAGGCTGAGGCAAAATTTTATTAATCACCGGAGAAATGACATTATTAGCTTTGCGTTCATAAGTCCAAAACGCTCCCGCCGCCGCAATTAAAAGTACCACCCAAAACACAATCCCCCACTTCATAAATTAATTATGCCACAAAAAAGGCAAATAATTCCCGGCCATGATAAACTAAAATAGAGAATGAACCAGTTTTTAGTCATCATTAGGGGGGCCCCAGCTAGCGGAAAAACAACCATCTCAAAAAAACTCCGTGACCCTAGCAAAAAAATTGTGTGGTTAAAAGTAGATAACTTTAAAGATTTTTTCTCTGATGATTCCAAGCCCGAAGAGCAAAAATTTGTAGATAATTGCGCTTTGTCTTGCTTGGAGAACCTGCTTGACCAAGGATTTTCCGTTGTAATGGAAAAAATATTCTACGATCCATTCATTCTCCCGTTAGCAGAACAAGTCGCTCAAAAAAAGGGGGTCATTTGCAAGGTGTTTCAGATAAAATGCTCTCTAAATACATTGCTTCAACGCGACCAAACCAGGCCTGGAATTAAAGAGGGCTGCCGAAAACAACTCGGCGCTGAAACAATAAAGACTCTTCATGACCACCTAGAAAAAACATTTTATCCGAAAGCTATCGCTCTAGATTCGGAAAATCAATCAATTGACAGTTGCGTTGAAACTATCAAAAAAGAGGTTGGTCTAAACAATTAAAAAGGCAAGTAATTCCCGGCCATGACCTACCTTCACGACATCTTGCGATGTAGCTATTATCGGCGCTGGCGCATTTTACGGCTCTGTTCGGTATGGGAAGAGGTAGTTCCACGCCGCACAAATGACCGGGAAATACTTGCCTTCTAAGGTTTACGTCCTAAAAAGTGAAGAGAAAAGTTAGTAGAGTCAATATTGTCAATCGACATATTAGTATCAGTAAGCTAAATGCCTTACGGCACGTACACTGCTGACCTATTAACGTGGTATTCTTCCACGAGTCTCTCTCCCGGTATTGCTACCAGAAATGGGTTTCTTATCTTGGGTAGGGCTTCCCACTTATATGCTTTCAGCGGTTATCCCACAGAAACATAGCTACCCGGCGTTGCAGCTGACGCTACAACCGGCACACCAGAGGTCTCTCCAACCTGGTCCTCTCGTACTGAGGTCAGACTCCCTCAAAAACCTAAACGCCCCTACTGGATAGAGACCGAACTGTCTTACGCATGTTAATCCATTATTTCTAATGGCATGGACTATATCTTCACCCTGTCCCAGTAATAAATGAACAGGGGCTGACGTATTGCCCGACTTAGTCGGGCCCGTGGTCTAAACCACAAGTCTCTACGGAATCAAGAGATTGTGTGATTTCAAAAAACTTTCGACCTGAACCGAAGTATTTGTTCTCTTCTTTGAATAATTCAATTGAGAAAACTTATCTACTTCTATGGCCAATTTAAAAAGACGTTTGGGATCCATTTTAAAATGTTTCTTGGGCATCATTTTATAAATTTCCATCACCAAATCAGCTTGTGGCCTTTTTAGTTTTAGATATGGATAAAGAAATTTCAGAATTTCAACTACATAATCAAATCCAACAATGGTGTACTCCGACATACCATCGTTTCGGTCTCTTATGTAGCCATATCTGAATTTACTTTTCAACCATTCCAAGTGCAACTTATATCTGGAATTCTGATAAAAAACTATGCTGGCTCTAATTTGATATCCCAACACATAATCGTGCCGGTACACCAATTGAAGCATCACACAGCCATCTCCATCTAAAAATCCGGCGATATAAGAAAGTTCTTGTTTAGTCACAAATCTCCGCTTATCCTCGGTATTACCATAATCGTGTTCGGAAAACGATTTTAGGTTTCACCGATTTTAGTCAGATTTATTGTACAGCATTACTGCTGTAGAACGCAATGTAATTTACGTTCTGAACCCAGCTCGCGTACCCCTTTAACCGGCGAACAGACGGACCCTTGGGAGGTACTGCCCCCCCAGGATGGGATGAGCCGACATCGCTCTTAATTACTCCAATTACTTGAAGCGCTGACTATTCCTTCATCCCGACTTAGTCGGGAGCTGACGTCTTAGCATCCCGCCCAGCGGGACGCTCCGTGGTCTTGAAACCACAAGTCGATACGGGGGCCGATTTAATCGGCCTTCCCTCGAGAATTGTCCTGATAAACAATCAGGAGTCTTCCGATATGAGTCAGTAGATTCACTCGTCATTTCTCAAATGACGTTTATAACAAGGCTTGCTAAGGTTATTACTAACCAGTCACCCCGATACCATTTGGTTAAGGTGCCAAACCGCCGCGTCGATATGGACTCTTGGCGGCGATCAGCCTGTTATCCCTAGGGTAGCTTTTATCCGTTAAGCCCGGTCCCTCCCACGAGGGATCCGAGGATCACTACGACCTGGTTTCCCACCTGCTCGAGGTGTCCCTCTCACAGTCAAGCGCACTTATGCCGTTACACGACTCGCTCGGTTTCCATTCGAGCCTAGTGCACCTTGGTACTCCTGCGTTACTCTTTAGCAGGATACCTCCCCAGTAAAACTGCCCGTCTGACCTTGTCTCCAACAGCGTTTCCAGCTGTCATAGGTTAGTTTTGAGATTCCAAAACGAGAGGTGTTTCATCGTTGCCCGCTCGCTTGCGCGAAGAGGCTCCCTCCTACACTAAACTATCTTAAAATCCAAAACAGGGCCAGAGTACAGTAAAGCTCCATAGGGTCTTTTTGTCCTAGTAGAGGTAGGCCGCATCTTCACAGCCATTTCAATTTCGCCGGGTAGTGGTTCGAGACAGTTGTTCTGTCGTTAAACCTTTCGTGCGGGTCGGAACTTCATATTTTGTTACTGCATGTCGCCATGCAGATCAGACTATATCTTACCCGCTAGAAAACGAGTTCTGGCATATAGTCGTTGAGGACTCTCCCTGGGCTTGCCCTGAGCGAAGCCGAAGGGTTGCCTGCTGATTGACTCCATCGAACAGATTTTTACCCGACTAAATTTTGCATTGCAAAACTTTGACGGGTACTGTCGAATACTGAGTTATTCCAGCATATAGCCAGATTTTCCACTCATGCACGAATTGGATTATTTTTTTCTGTTTAAACACATTTGGTAACATCCCGAGTGTTCCCGACTTAGTCGGGATCGAGCAAGTTTTTTATGACCAACCCGACAAGGAACTTCGCTACCATAGACATCACGTTATCACCCCACAAATTGCAGGGATCCTCTATGTCGCCATAGAGATCGGACTATATCATCTCCCTTGCAGGAGTTTGGCGTATAGTCTCTGAGGATTTTTCCAAAGATGATAGTATAGTTTCCAAACTATTTTTTCTATAAATTCCGTTCCTATTCATGCTAAAACAAAGTTTTACAATTTCTATAAAACCTTGTTTCGTAAAGTGCTCTTTATTAGATAATCTAATAACTACTTCTCTAAAAAGAAGAAAGTTCTGATACTTTTCTCCAACTAGTGGATAAGTATCAAAAAATGGAATTATTACTGACAGAAGGTCACCCATTTTGTCTACACAGTAAACAAAACATGAGGGATTTCCTCCTTTCTTACTAACATATCCACATCCTAAAGCTTCTTTAAAGATAAATAGAATATGAGAATTATCTTTATGTTGATACACTTGAAAAAACGGATCTATCGTCCATCCAAATCTTCTTTTAGCTCCAGTATTGCGGATTGAGACAGAAAAACTGCCTTCACCGTCTACAAAACCGGCTAAATAATAATTTAGATTAACTCTATCTTTTGGAACTCTTTCCTGCTGATTGTCTGCACCTAACACATTTTCAGTTTAACTCCGAAGTTAATACGAAGTCAACTAGTGTAGGATACTCAGATATTCCAGCAAATAGCCAAATTTTAAAACTGCCCTATAGTCGACAGTTATAGTTACTGCTGCCGTTCACTCGAGCTTCATTTCAAGGCTAACACTTGCGTGATCACCCATTCACTTAACTTACGAGCACTGGGCAGGTCTCAGCCCGTATACCGCCTCTTTCGAGTTCGCACGGACCTGTGTTTTAGTTAAACAGTCGCAAAACACTCTTTTGCTGCGCCCGACTAAATTTTGCTTGCGCAAAACTTTGACGGGAGGACATCTCTCTAGATTACGTCCAGCTTTTTTGCCGAGTTCCTTGAACCACCTTTTCCCGATCGCCTTAGTCTTCTCGACCAACCCACCAGTGTCGGTTTACGGTACGGCATAATAAATATCTCGTTGCGAATCTTTTCTTGAAAAAGAAAGATCATCAAATCGTCCTCACCTTGCGACTTGGACTTTTCGTCACTGCTCGATTAAACGCCGGCCCGGATTTTCCAGGACCAACTGTCTTACAGCTTAAACACCCATTCACTATAGGCGCTCGATTACTCTCCTTTTGTCCATCCCCAACTGGTAACGATACTTACTATGTAGCCGAATATCAACGGCTCGTCCATCGGTTACGCCTTCTTGGGCCTCGCCTTAGGTGCCGACTCACCCCCAGTCAAACAATGTAGCTGGGGAAACCTTGGGTTTTCGGCGTCAGGCATTCTCAGCCTGATTACGCTACTCATTCCGGCATTCTCACTTGAGATCACTCCAACCAAACCCTTACGGGTGATCTTCACTGTTCTCTCAACGCTCCCCTACCATTCCCATGCACAGCGCGAAAAAATCCAAGTCGAAATTCTAAATTCTAATTTCTAAATCTCAAATAAATTCTAAATTCTAATACTTAAATTTTAAACGTTTAGTATTTTGAATTTAAAACCTTGGAATTTATTTGGTTATTTGAATTTTGAATTTAGTATTTTATTTTTGAATTTGTTCGTGCCATGCACGAAAATCTGTGTCTTCGGTGGATACTTTAGCCTCGGTTAATTTTTCGCGCCAAATTCCCAGGTTTTCGACCAGTGAGCTGTTACGCTTTCTTTAAAGGATGGCTGCTTCTGAGCCAACCTCCTGGTTGTCTGGGGAATTCGACTTCGTTTAACACTTAAGTATCACTTAGAGACCTTAGACGACAGTCTGGGTTGTTTCCCTTTAGAGCGACGCGCTTAGCCGCGCCGTTCTGACTCCTGTGGGGTCCATACAAGTATTCGGAGTTTATTTGGTCCAAACTGCTTGCGCAATCAGGACCATTCAGTGCTCTACCACTCGTACATTTTCACACAAGGCTATACCTATATATATTTCGGGGAGAGCCAGCTATCTCCAGGTTCGATAGGCATATTACCTCTAACCACAAGTCATCTCATAATTTTGTAACATTAACGAGTGCGGGCCTCCTCCCACATTTCTGCGAGATTCACCCTGCTCATGGTTAGCTCACCTGGTTTCGGGTCTTTCAATTGCTGCTAATCGCCCTGTTAAGACTCGCTTTCGCTACGCCTCCCCCCGCTTGGCGGGGTTAAACTTGCAACAATCAAAAACTCGCCGGATAATTCTTCAATAGGCACGACATCACCTTACGGCTCTGTCTGCTTGATAGCAGATAATTTTAGGTTCTATTTCACTAGGTTTTTCACCCTTCTTTTCGCCTTTCCCTCACGGTACTAGTTCACTATCGGTACGCTACGATATTTAGTCTTGGAGTGTGGTCACCCCGGATTCCCACAAGGTGGTGTGCCTCATGGTACTTGGGTACAAATTAGAGAAAAGTTGAATTCTACTTACGGGACTTTCACCCTCTTTGGTCAATTATTCCAAAATGTTCAACTATCCAACTTTTATCCCATATCATTTGCCCCGCAACCCCCGGTTGATGCGCTTGCGCACAATAATCGGGTTTAGACTGTTCCGCTTTCGCTCTCCGCTTACTTACGGAATCTCGTTGATTTCTTTTCCTGCCCCTACTTAGATGTTTCAGTTCGAGGCGTTCCCCACTGTGCTACATACAAAAACCCAAATTCAAAATCCTAAGATCCAAATAAATAATAAAAATCAAAATTTAAAACGTTTGATATTTTTAATTTAGAATTTATTTGAGATTTAGAATTTAATATTTTGAATTTCTCTATGTAACACAGTTCTCCTTACGGAGGGGTTTCCCCATTCGGACACCGCCGGATCAAAGCTTCTTGACAGCTCCCCAGCGACTTTCGTGGTCATGTACGTCCTTCTTCGGTCTATAGCGTCCAAGGCATCCATTATCTGCTTAATTTTGTATACAATACGGCTCTACTACATGATTCTCTTCACTTTTTAAGGTGCAAACCTGTGAGCCAATGCTCGTCGCGGCCTACCACGAAGGTAAACCGGGACCAACATTGGACGGGTGATCCGCTGAGCGGATCGATTACCCCGCCAAGCGGGGTGGACCTAGCCGGACTCGGACCGGCGGCCTCATCATTGCAAATGACGCGCTCTAGCCAGCTGAGCTATAGGCCCTAAAAAACAAAAAAATCCCACTTCTGCGGGATCATGGCCTTCTTCACGTGCTCAAATCAGAGCAATATTTTGGGTGAGAATGTATTCAAAATCTTCATGAATCAAGCTTGCCTCGCAAAAGGTAAGGCGATAATATCTGAAACCTACCTTGCTGTCAAGGAGCGTCTAGACCCAAATCGGGATAAAGGTCTTTTAGTTTCTTGTCTCTCATTTTTTTAAGACTGCTTCGAGCATAAGCATCAGCATCATCAGCAGACAAACCAAACTTGTCTTCTAATTGTCCCCTTAAATAAACCATGTTCTTTTTTACTGGTGCATTGTCAGGAAAAGCACTAGCAACCTCCAATTCACTCCCTAACAGCAATAATAGCTCCAATTGGGTAGCTTCTTTCAAAAGATCAGCTTGGCTAACAAAAGCCTGTTGACCAATATCTTGAGCCAGAGTATGTAAGTCTTTTAGTGGCTCTGTCATGATTGAAAACCAATTATAGTATAATTCCCTCACCAACTGGGTCGCTGGTTCAGCGGTAGAACGCGTTCCTGACCCGCCTGCCATAGTGCAAATGGGTGCGTAGTTCAGTGGTAGAACGCATTCCTGATAAGAATGAGGTCCATGGTTCGATTCCATGCGCACCCACCATAGGCACGGCGGGCAGGTAAGAACGAAGTGCATGGTCCGACTCCATGGCGACCCACAAAACTTACTGTTTCGTTTTCAACTCTCGTATCTCCCGCTCGATTCCCTCCACCACATTTTTATACACCATAAATTTGTCAATTTGGGCGGTCGTGAATTTTGACAAAAATTAATAAACCTCATCTCATCTTTTATTATGCAAACCAACTTTTCACCAAAAGTACGATCGTACTTTTGTTAAAATAAATCCCACCTTTCAGGTGGGACAGTCTCGTGTAACAAAATCTTTTGGCATTACTACCTTTATTTTCAATTTATCAAAAATCTTTTTTACGGCAAAATCCTTGATATTTCCGGTGACAAAATATTCAGTTTTTGCCAAATATGCTGAAAGCAAAATAGGCAAATCTTTGGGATCAGCTAAATTTTTTAATTTTCTGTCAATTTCAAAACAGTCATCTGCCATTTCCGGCGGAAATTTAGAAAAAAAGTCAGCCACTAATTTTAAACCTTGGGGATATTTACTGCCTAGATTTTGGGTCAGTTCCTGCACTACTAACCTGCTTACCACCGCCTCTATTTTCTTTTGAGCATGAAGCTCGATAATGTTTCTGCAATTGCCGGAGCCATAAAAAGCTGAAAACCAAATATTGGTATCTAAAAATACCCTCATACAAATCTTATGCTTCTGCTTGCCTTTTTTCTTTGATTGGTAGCCATATTTTGAAATCCTTTTTCCGGAAAACCGGAATTTACAAACGCCTTTTGGATTTCATCAAGCATGGCCTTGGCTGATTGTTTTTTGGGCATCAAGCTTGCCTGATTGTCTCTTATTTCCAAAATCAAACCATCCCCTTCCTGCAAATCCCAAGTCTTCAAAAGATCACCGGGAATAGTCACTTGTCTTCTGGCCCTGATATCTAAAATGTATGTCATCGGACGTATGATATCAGATATCTAATATCCGTGTCAAGCCGTCGCAAACTTTAATCCTTTAATCTTCCCAAAATGTTTACGGTTGCGCGTGGCCAACTTGCAATCATTAACCAAACAAGTCGCCGCAATCATTGCATCTTTCCAGTTTAAAGTAGGATCATTTCTCATGATTTCACCTGTCTCTACTCCAATTCTTTTATTAATATTAATAATTTTAAATTGATCCAAAAAATCGAATGCCTGAGTTTTTTTTTGCTTATTAATTAAATTTTTATCCGCCAAATATTCAGCTACTACAACTGGATTTATATATAGTTCAACTTCCTTTTCAAACAACAATTCATCCAGTACCGTCTCCCGGTCTTTGGAATAATCAATCAGAATATTGGTATCTAATAATATTTTTGTCACCTTTAAAATCCGGGTTTAGATCTAATCCTGTTTACATACTCTTTACCTGTTTCACCACCGCTACCCAAATAACCCCTAAAATCACGCAGTGTTTTAGCTTTTTTGCCCTTAGAAGGTATTATTTTAACCACAGGGTTATCAAAGCGCGTGATCTCCAATTCTTCCCCATCTTCCACCAGCCGTAAGTAGAGAGCTAAATTATTTCTAAATTCAAACACCGACACTGTAGTCATATTTTTATGTTAAACCAATTTTCACAAGTTGTCAAGTTGTACAACTATACAACTTTTTTCAGTTCCCGTATCTCCCGCTCGATTCCCTCCACCATATTTTTATACACCATAAATTCTGTATATCTTAATTCAGAAATTGAGCTCTCGTGTTTTACCCCCCTAAAAACTTTCTTCTTCTCCAAAAAAATCGCTTTATACTTCACCAGCTTCTTTTCCAATTCTTCTAGTTTTTGCTGATTATTCATATAGCTATTGTATAACAATACTAAATAACGTCCCTCTCCTGAAGTAAGGAGAGGGATAAGAGGGTGAGGTTTGTCTTTCCAAAAGTGGTAGGAAGGTGGCGGCGACAAACTTTGACGTTTGCTTGCGTCCCACTGATGGGTAATCTTTGCTTAAAGAGAAAATTACCAAATTCTCTGGGTGTTTAATCACTCCTAGAAAGGAGGTGATCCATCCCCAGCTTCGGCTAGGGATACCTTGTTACAACTTAGCCCTCATCGCCGATCTTACCCTTGTCCCGCCAGAGGCAAGATTTCAGGTACTACCGACTTTGCTGGCTTGATGGGCGGTGTGTACAAAAAGAGAGAACGTATTCACCGCGGCCTGCTGATCCGCGATTACTACCAAGTCCATCTTCATGGGGGCGGGTTGCAGCCCCCAATCTGAACTGAGGGAAGTTTTGTTGAGGTTAGCTCCACCTTGCGGTTTGGCAACTCATTGTTCCTTCCCATTGTAGGATGTGTGTCGCCCCAGATATAAGCGCCATGCTGACTTAACGTCATCCCCTCCTTCCTCCCCGCAAAGGCGGGGCAGTTTCCCATGAGTATTCAACATAGGATAAGGGTTGCGCTCGTTCCTGCACTTAAGCAGACACCCCACGGCACGAGCTGACGATAGCCATGCAGCAGCTGTGATACCATCATTGCTGATCCCCAACTGTTTCCAGCTAGGTGAACGGTATCATGTCAAATCTGGGTAAGGTCTTTCGCTTAGTATCGAATTAAACCACATGCTCCCCTGGTTGTGCTCTTTCCCGTCAATTCCTTTGAGTTTTAGTCTTGCGACCGTACTCCCCAGGCGGTCCGCTTAACGCGTTAGCTCCGACCCCCAGGCTTGCGCCCGAAGATCAAGCGGACATCGTTTACGGCTAGGACTACACAGGTCTCTAATCTGTTTCGCTCCCCTAGCTTTCGTTCCTCAGCGTCAGTCATGTCCCAGGTACCTACCTTCGTCCTTGGTGTTCTTACCGATATCAACGCATTTCACTGCTACACCGGCAATTCCAGTACCCCCTGACAAACTCAATTTTATTAGTTTTCCGTCCGGGTCCGAGGTTGAGCCTCGGGATTTCAAACGGAACTTAACAAAAAGCCTACGAACTCTTTACGCCCAATAAATCCGGATAACGCTTGCACCCCACGTATTACCGCGGCTGCTGGCACGTGGTTAGCAGGTGCTTATTCTACTCGCCATATGGCGGGTCAAAAGAGGTTTACGACCCTAAGGCCTTCATCCCTCACGCGGAGTCGCTGCGTCAGACTTTCGTCCATTGCGCAATATTCCCGGTTGCTGCCATCCGTAGATGTATAGCCCGTGTCTCAGTGCTATTGTGGCTGACCAACTTCTCAGTCCAGCTACCCGTCATAGTCTTGGTAGGCCATTACCCCACCAACAAACTGATAGGACATAGGCTCCTCCATCGGTGGGCAGTTACGCCCTTTTATCGTGAGATGTTATGCGGTATTAGCCAGCCTTTCGGCTAGTTATTCCACACCAATGGGTAGATTCCTATGTATTACTCACCCGTCTGCGACTGCTCAACTAGTCTTGCGACCAATTAAACCGTTACACTTGCATGCCTAAGGCACTCCGCCAGCGTTCATCCTGAGCCAGGATCAAACTCTCAAAAAAATCTAAACGTTTTCTACCCCGCTTAGCGGGGTATCGGAACGCTCAGCGTTCCTACCACTTTTCGAAAGACAAATATACATACATGTCAAAGTGCCCCCGTATTCTACACTCGATCCAATATCTTGTAAAGCGCTACGGCCGCGCTGACATGCACATTCAAACTCTTGTTTACCCCAAACATCGGTATTTCCACTATTACATCTGCCATATCTAAGACTTCTTTGGACACTCCATTGGTCTCATGGCCGACAACCACAGCCACCGGTATCACCCCCTTCTCGCCTCCCCCTCTTAAATTAAGAGGGGGATCAGAGAGGGTGATATTAAAAAGTGATCTCGCTCTCTCATCCTGCTCCACCGCCACCACTTTGAGATTTGGGATTTGGGATTTGAGATTTGAAATGGCGGTTTTTGCATCAGCAAAATATCGCCATGCTACCCACTCTTCCGTTCCCACAGCCGCCTTGTGAATTCTTGAACTAGGTGGCGTTTCCGATCCTCCACACAAAATCACTTCTTTTGCCGCGATAGCATCCGCCAATCTAAAAATCGACCCGATGTTATAAGTGTCCAGCACATTGTCCAATACTATATATATCGGCTTCCGCACAATCTTAGCCAATTCTTCTTCACTGGGTTTGGTTACCCGCAACTGTTTCGCATTAAGTTTCACTCCCCTATTTTAGCGCACTCTTCATGTCCGTCCAGCTATACGCCCCCGCGAAATTGGTTTCGTTCACAAAAAATCCTGGCGTTCCAGACACCCCCAACGACGACGCCAGTTTAGAATCCTCCGCAATTCTTGTATCATATTTGCCGCTATCCAAACATTCTTTCAACTTTCCTGTATCTGCTGCTCCTTTTAGAAATTCCGCCAATTCTTGAGACTTAGATTTGTCATTTTTAACTGTATCATTCAACAAGGCGTATCCTTTGTTGGTCATCAATTTGTCGTGTACTTCCCAAAATTTCCCTTGATCATACGCGCAATACATAGCTTTTGTACCCATCTCTCCATTACCATGACCAGAAGTATAAACCCACACAAACGCCGCTTTTCCTGAATCCACCAGTTTTTTCATTTCCAATACCGGCGCCACATAAGTTCCTCCGTCTGCCACCAATTTAAACTGTGGTCCTATTTGACCGCTCAACTCTGGATTCAATCCCGCTGCCACATGACAATACGGGCAACTCGGATCCGCTACTTCTACCAATAAATTTTTTTCTCCTGCATCTCCAAACTTAATTACATTTTTATCCCACAATCCCTTTATTGTTTTTATATCGATTTTTGGCGCTGCGGCTTGCTGTTGTTGTGCTTGGGGTTGAGGTGTTTGTCCCAATGTTTTCAACTTACTCCACATTGCTCCAACTACAAAACCAATTGCTCCAAACATCACCGCCACTATTAGCGCTCCGGTCAACAATTTCTTCCAAACTTTATTCAAATCCATGTGTTTAACTATTCTCAGTTAACCAACGCTCTGTGTCAAGTGCCGCTTCACACCCATAGCCTGCAGCCGTTATTGCCTGTCGGTATCTAAAATCATGTACATCTCCTGCAATAAACACTCCGTCTATATTGGACATCGTCGGATATTTATCTCCCTGCCTTTTGGCAAAAAACTTAGGATCCAAATCAATTTTTCCTTCAAACAACTTTGTCGCCGGAGTGTGACCAATTGCAATAAATAGACCATCGCATGAGATATTTCCCGTCGTCGTTACTACTCCTTCAACTTTATTTTCTCCCAACACATCCTTTACTTCGCTGTTCAAAATCACTTTTATTTTAGGATTAGAAAACGCTTTGTCTTGCATGATTTTACTGGCTTTAAATTCGGCTCTTCTGTGCACAATCGTCACTTCGCTGGCAAACTTAGTAAGATACAAAGCTTCTTCCATAGCCGCGTCACCTCCTCCTATCACTACCACTTTTTTATCTTTAAAAAAGGCCGCATCACAGGTGGCACAAGCCGACACTCCCCGCCCAATTAATTTCTGTTCATTAGGCAACCCCAACCATTTAAACTCCGCCCCCGTCGCCACTATCACACTTCTCCCTTTATATGTCCCATCTGTCGTATCCGTCCTGTATGTCCCATCGTCCGTCCTAGTAAAATCCACCCCCATTGCATTTTTATCTACAAACGTCACTCCCAACTTTTCGGCTTGCTTGCGCATATTTGCCATCAAATCCGGTCCTTGTACTCCATCCATAAACCCCGGAAAATTTTCCACCAGAGACGTCTTCATCAATTGTCCTCCCCAGGTGTCGCCCGCAATTATTACTGTTTTCAAATTCGCCCGACTGGTATAAATCCCCGCCGTCAGTCCCGCCGGTCCAGATCCAATAATAATTACGTCGTATATATTTTCCATATATTTCCCCTCTTAGATTAAGAGGGGTGCCGAAGGCGGGGTGATACTATACTCCAACCTTCTTAAGTAACTCAAGATACCCGGTTTTCCCTGAAAATCCCACTTGCCGAGCCACTTCTACTCCATCCTTAAACAAAATCACCGTGGGAATGCTCATCACCCCAAATTTCTGTGCCAGCTCACCTTCCTTGTCCACATCTACTTTTCCTACCAATACTTTTCCGGCATATTCGACAGATAGTTCATCAATAATCGGTCCGGCCATTTTGCACGGTCCACACCACACTGCCCAAAAATCGACCAATGCCACTCCAGACTTAATCTGAGTGTCAAAATCCGCCTTCGTTAAATTTACAGCTGCCATCTTTATGATAGTAACATAATCAACACCCAGACAACAGCTATTCCTACTCCAAAAACCACCATCTGCCATATTGCTTCACCCGCTTTTTCTTTGTGACCATGATGCAACTCGGGAATCAAATCAGAACAAGCCAAATAAATAAACATTCCCCCGGAAAAAGACAATAAATATGGCAAAATTGTCCCAAATCTTTTTTCCATCCCATACATAAACAATGCTCCAATAAGTGACACTGCAGCCGACGCCAAATTAACCAAAATTACTTTTTTTCTAGCCCAACCCTTAGAAAGCAATACTCCAAAATCGGCCATTTCATGGGGTATTTCGTGTGCCGCCACCGCCAGAGCGGTCACGATCCCCGTTGCTGGCAATACCAAAAAGGTTCCCGCGATCACCGCCCCATCTATAAAATTGTGAACTGTATCCCCCACCGTAATCATAATTGGTGTCCGTTTATGACCTTCGTGTTCTTCGTCATGATGGTGATACCACAAAAATTTTTCCAACAAAAAAAGAAACACCACGCCCCCCAATACCCAACCCCACATTTGCCCAATTTCCCCAATTTGCCCAATCATCTCTCCCGCTTCCGGCAACAGATCGAAAAACGCCGTCGACAGTAGCACCCCTGCCGCAAATGAAACCAAAAGCAAAGATTGTTCGTGAGTAAAGGCTTTTTTTCTCAAGGCCAAAAATACTCCCCCAATTAAACTTGCTACACTTCCCACAAATGACCACAATAGTATTTGCCAAATCATCGCACCAATTCTATCAAAGAAATCAACACAAGCAACCCCCAGACCCCCCCGACCACCCTAACCTCCCTGATATCGAATTCTCTGGCAAATATCCAAAACCAATTTTTTTTGTCCCCAAACAAAAATTCCACAAACAATTTCGTTCCCAGTCCCACTACTACCCCGGACGCCAATGCGCTCCCCACACTACTTACAATCCACACCCCCAACACCGCCACCACCACTCCGGTCAACACATTATGTATTGGCAATTTGTTTCGCTCAAATCTAGTCTCCTGTAACAGTCCCCAGGCATTTTTAAAATTGCGTTGAGAAATTTCCGATCTGATTCTCTGGCAAGTCAACTCCTGGGGATTGCACATGGCCACATAAAACAGTTGATCAATCTCAGACAACGCATATCCAATTACCCATCCAGCCACCAGCACCAAATTTCCCACCCAATCCTGCCTCACCCACAGCCTAATCCCCACTACGACAGCAAGTATTACTATTTGTCCTATTAATCCTATCCGACCCATATGTCCTATTGTACTATTTTTTTAGCTCCTTCAACTTCCACATAAACAGTGCACCTTTGTTGTGAGCATTGCTATCAGATACAAAACTGCGGGCTTTTTCCAATAAAGCCCGATCCACAGTTTTGGCCAAACGAATGTACAAAGATTTATGCGCCATATCAGAAAATTCTTCCGCCAGTCGGTACCCATAATCCTGAAATTCCCGGGACACAAACTTATTCCTGTCCACCGGCTTTTTTTCATCAATGAGTTGTTTGAGTGATTTCATCTGTTATTTTTCCCAATACCTCATCCAACACTTTTCTTTCCTCCCCACTAAACTTCTGCAATACATATTCCTCACCGGGTATAGGTATAGAACGGTTGTCAATTCCAATTCTTATCCTCCAAAAATCCTTAGTCTTTAGTGCGTTTTCCACCGACTCCACTCCATTATGTAATTTTGGCCCTACCCCTTTTTGAATCTTATATTCCCCAAGTTTAATATCCAAATCGTCATGCGCAACATAGAATTGTTCGGGGGTGATATTTTTAAATTCGTCAAGTCTAAATACGTCATTAATTACATTCCCCGACTCGTTCATAAAATAATCCGCGGTTTTGGCCAAAACCAAATCTGGAAATTTGCTAGTCAAAATCCCGTAAAACTTCCTCCACCCATAATTTCCAGACTGAATACTTTTTTCTGAGCACCGAGCACTAATCTTGTCTACAAGCAAAATCCCGGCGTTATGACGAGTATTTATATACTCCACGCCGGGATTCCCCAAACCTACAATAACTTTCATATACTCATTATAACGTCCCTCTCCTAGATTAGGAGAGGGAACGAGGGTGAGGTACTGAAAATTATTACACCTTCTTCACAATCTTGTCAGCCCATCCGGACAAAACCGGGAGTTTAAGTGAACCTCCCTGGTAACTTTTCACTACCAAAATCAGCTCAACCACAAACACTATCATGCCTACCACCGAAGATATTCCCAGTCCTATCAAAGGAATGGCTACGGGCAATGCCCAAACAACTATAAAAAACAAGCCATGGAATACCAACGATTGAACCGCATTCCAGCGCACAGTTGGATTTTTATCTATCAGCAAAAATATCACACTCGGTATTAACCATACAACCGGTGCATAGCAAAGCGCCGACGCTACGTTTGGTGATAGATTTGTTGTTGTAGAACTATTTTTTGTCGCCATCAATTTTCACCTGCCCTTCTGTTGTAATTTAAGCATATTTGCAAGTTCTGCGATAGTAGTAGCATCTTGGGGCTTCTTGTCGCGAAAACTCACCAGCCTCGGAAAACGCAAAGCCCAACCCGAACTATGCATAGGTGATTTAGTAATTTCATCAGCCAAAATCTCCACCACAATTTTTGGGCTCACCCAATGATCACAGTTCATTTGTTTTGACACTTCGTAATTTGATGGTTTGGAACTTGTGATTTGGGATTTGAGGCTTGAAGCTATGCGCCGCCATTCTTCATCCGTCAGTCCCGTTCCTACTTTGGCAATAGTTAAATATTTGTCGTGTTTAGGATCATAGACTCCGGCCAAAAAATCCCCTATCCCAAACTTGGATCTTTTCCCCTGTCCCTCGTCATATCCCATCACTACTACATCCAAAGTATCGGCCATGGTAGATTTGGCATAACTTTTTTTGTATTTTATCCAGCTAAAATCTCGGGCTCCCGCTTGATATTCTCCATCCAATTTTTTGGCAATTATGCCTTCTGTCCCGTCTCTGATGGCTTTCTCAAAAAACATTTCTATATCCTTTGTGCTTTTGGCAATTGTTCTGGGCATTAATTTTACAGTATCACTAGCGAGGTATAATTTTTCCAACTTCTCTCTTCTGTTTTCATTTGTCTCATGCATCACATTTTTTCCGTCTATCATCAGCACATCAAAAAGAAATATTGAAAGAGGGACTTTTTTGGTCATATCACCAATATCATATTTTCTTTTGCGTACCACCGTTTCCTGAAACGGCAAAAAGTTGCCTTTAGGGTCTAGTGCAATCATCTCTCCTTCTACAATGCATTGATGTTTTATTTGTCTTAGTAATCCTTCACAAATATCGGGGTACATGTGGGTTACATTTTCAAGTCCCCGGGAAAACAAAGTTACTGTGTCAGCAATATGTGCCTGAATTCGCAAACCATCCAATTTGTATTCTAATGCGCAAACATTATTTCTTTCCCAAATATCTTGTGGCGTTTTTGCTCTCTCGCACCGCGCCATTAGTATTGGAGTCCCTATTTCGGGATTGAGTTGCCTGGGTTGCCTATATTGCTTGATTTGCCCGGCAATCTCCCCGAGATCCGCTCTGACATTATACATATTCTCAATTTGTGGTTTTAATTTTTTACTGCCCACCAGCATCCAGGACAAAGAGTCGAGGACTGTCATATCCGAAAAGCCGGTCCGTAATTTTCCCAAAATTATTTTCACCGCATATTTGGCCGATACTGGATCCAGATCTGCCAACAAGTCCGCAATCATTCTTTGTTTTGCTTCCTGACTGCCGGTTCCCGAAACATCAGCGATTTTCCCCAATCTGTCATAAACATTTTGAATTTTGATATTGGAATTTGTTTGGGCCTTAGAATTTTGTTTTTTGGATTTTATTTGTTCTATAACTAGTCCCAAATCACCCAACTTGTTAAAAATAACTTTGGATTCAGATCCCAACGCTTTCAACATACTCTTGTCCGCCACCCCAAAATCCGGAGAATTATACGCCGGCCCCAATTTCCCTTGGGTCAAATACGCCACCAACCGCGCATCAACTGGACTTGTTTTGGCAAACAACTCCGCCAAAATCACCGTCATCTCATTCCGACTACTCGTCCCCTCCAACTTTTCTAAATATCCGGCCAATTCAGAAAACCTCATATCATGATTATACGTCCCATCCGACCTATCCGTCCTATCCGACTTATTTGTCCTACTACACGTAAGATCTCAAATAAAAATATCCAAATGCCACCACTGCCAAAAACAAACCCCCAAATACCACGCTCATCCATCCCGGTTGATAGTGCGTAACTTTATACATTCCCTCACCTACCAGCGTCAGTCCAAACAAAGTTGGCAGTGCCAGCATTACATAAAACATTTGCGAATTCGCTATCATTTTTTTAGTATATATTTAGCCGCTTTAGTACTGCCCTTTTTGGCAATAACCTCCTTTTCCATCAAATCTTTTAAATCCCGCAAAATCGTGTCTTCGGACACCATAGGTAACACCCCTCTGGCTTCCTTCATGGTAATCTCTCCATGCGTCCCCATATATTCCACCATTTTCATCTGCCGTTCCGATAAACTGACCTGCTTACCTTGTCTCTTTTTTATTTGGATATCCACCGACAATTCACGCACTTTATCTTTTATCCGCGTCAGTTCAATCGACAATGCTTGTGTGAACGTTTTCAACCAGGGAGTCAAATCCCGTTCTTCCAATTTAGGTGACTGATTGGACACCTCCATCAAACTGCCAAAATACTCTTCAGCATGTTTGTCAAAATATTCTTCCAGAGCAAAAAATCTCTTAATATCATAACCCTCCCTAAATAATACTAATGTCGCAAAAGCTCTGGCTGTTCTGCCATTTCCCTCCACAAACGGATGTACCGCCGCCAATACATAATGTGCCACTCCGGCTCTCACCACCGGATGCTCTGCCCTACCGGCGTCGGAGTTAAGCCAACCCAAAAAATCATCAATCAAAAACGGCACATCTAAATGACCCGGAGGTCTAAAGCTCACCTCTCCGGTAATCGAATTTTTCAACACCACCTGCGTATCCCGGTATTTGCCTATCTTGTTTTCCTCTATCAATTTATCAGTTATCAACCCATGAATCGACATCAATAATTCCTTAGTGTATTCCGCACCTTCCCGGCTACTTTCCAAATATTCCAGCACTCTTCTGTAATTAATCACCTCTTGCACGTCTCGGGCTCTGGCCACCACTTCGTTCTCCCGGCCCTCCATGACAGCTTTGGCTTCATTAAAAGTCAGATCATTGCCTTCCAGTGCCGTTCCATAGTGAGCCGCTTTCAAAGCCGCCTCAGACCTGAATTTAGCCTCCCAGGCCGGCACCATCGGCGCGTTATCAATCACTTCCCGGGCCACCTCCACCATCCCCACGTTCTTGAGAATCTCAGTCGTAATTTTGTATTTTGGCGTGTACATACTCCTGAGGTTATTATACGGTAAATCTGCGGTAATTTCAAGGATTTCTTAACTTTTCAAAAACTTCAAACACATTTTCCGCCACATCATCGGCATTAAAATTGTAACCAACTTTCTCATATAAAACTTCTGCTGTTTTTTTCAAGATATAAGTTCCTGCCGCCGCAGCCAGTAAGCCATCATTTTTGGCAAACAAACCAGTGATTATCCCGGCCAACGTGTCCCCTGTCCCCCCCTTGGTCAGACCCGCATTTCCTCCATCAATTTCATAAGTCGTCTCTCCATCCGTCACATACGTCACCTGCCCCTTATTAACAACAATGCATTCATATTTTTCTGCAAACCCCTCTCCTAGATTAGGAGAGGGGAACGAAAGGGGTGAGGTATTGGTCAACATTTCATATTCATGTTTATTTGGAGTCACAATCGCCCTCTTCGGAATCCATTTCGGATCCAAAACCTGTAGACTCCCTCCATCAATCACCCATTTTTTGCGTGCAAATTTAGTCAGTAAATACTTGGTTAACATTTTAGTATCTGTCCCCGCCCCGTCTAAAACATGGTCATCAGAAATACTTTTGTGATAACGCATCAAACCCGGACCAATTAAAATCGCGTCAGATTTTTCAATATATACATCCAAATCTTCTTTCGGAATCCAAATTACCGATCTCAATTTTGAAAACAAAGCGATTTTACTTACAATTTCTTTGTCTTCTGTCGGGGTTGCCACAAAAACCATATCTACCAATCTCGATGCCGCAATTAGCGAAAGCAATGGCGCCCCAGTAAACAATTCCGATCCTCCGATAATAGTTATTTGTCCATTATCTTCCCCACTCGAATCCTCTCTTGGTTTCCACAATTTTTTAAGATCTTGGTCTGTAAACTTCATAACTCAATAATTGTATCCTCACCATTTGTCGGTAGCAAATGCCGGTCAACCGTCGTCATAATTACCTGGCCGGGATAATTTTTCACTAAATTCATCACTTCTTCCCGATGCCCATGATCCAATTCTGAAAAAATATCATCAAGTAAAAGCAATGGCCTTGGCAAATCCTGAGCGGAGTCGAAGGATAAATATTCTATTTCTTTTTGTTTTAACCACAATACACCCATCCTTTGTTGTCCTCTTGATCCGTATTTAGATACGTCTTTATCACCAAACAATACTTGAAAATCATCGCGGTGAGGGCCTACTAAAGTAGTTGCGGTAGCAACCTCCTCTATTTCATATTGTTTAAGTCTCGTTTCACTTATTACACTCTTATCATAATATGTCCCATATGTCTTATCTGTCCTATTTGTCATATCCAGGTACTCTCCTCTTTTCTCGGTCAGATATTCCCCATTTTTAATCAAAAGCTTATCCCAAAAATATAATTGGCTTCTTTGAGCCAGTCCTTCTCTTATCATCTCCAGCAATTTATTCCTCTGTCTTAGTCCTTTTTCATAACTTATCAAACACCGGCGATATTCCCGATCCACTTGTGATATTACAAAGTCCAAATAGCGGCGGCGGTTCCCCGGACTTCCGGTTACCAGCTCCATATCCTGCGGACAAAACAGCACTGCCCGCAAATTCCCCACAAAATCAATTTGTCTTCTGGGTACTCCATTTACCAGAAATCTTTTTCTATTTCCTATCATCTCTACTCCTATCTCCCCAATTTCCCCTATCTCCCCGATCACCCTAAAAAAACTTTCTCCATACTTCACCATTTCTTCCTCACGATCAGCCCTAAAGCTCTTCCCTACGGCCAGCAAATAAACCGCTTCTATGATGTTTGATTTTCCCGCCCCATTCCCCCCCACAATTAGAGTTTTGGGGGCAAACTCAAACGTCCTCTTTTCATAACTCCTAAAATTCTGTAACTCTATCCGTCTTATTTGTCCCATATGTCTTATTTGTCCCATCTCTGGCACTCCGGGCAATAATACGTTCCCCGGCCACCCAACACAACCTTCTCTATTTTTGTTTTACACCGCAGACACGGTAATCCTTCCCGGTTATAAGTTCTAAAGTGATCTTGGTAATGTCCGCCCAAACCATGCAGGTTTACGTAATTGGCCGCTGTCGCCCCACCATACTTTATTCCTTCTCGAAGAACTAATTTTATTTTCTCCAGCAAAGTCTTTATTTGTTCTCCTTGGAGTTTGTGGCTTGGGATTTGAGGATTGATTTTGGCTTCCCACAGCGCATCATTGGCATAAATATTCCCTACCCCAGAAATTACTACTTGATTCATAATGGCCGATTTTATCGGCCCCTTAACGTTCTTAAGTAACTTAAGAAACTTAGATGTGTTTAGGTCAAAAGGCTCAGGACCAAGTGTCTTTACAAACCCCGGATTTATCATCACCCAGCCAAACTTCCGCATGTCATTGAAATAAAGTGTGCCTTTTTCAAAATTAAAAATCGCCCGCGTATGCTTGCTCGGCATTGGAGCCACCATATCCTCCGTCGGATGTCCTCCAACTATCCTCTTATACTCTCCTGCTCTTCCACTCTCCCGCTCTGGTTCATAAATTAGCTGTCCTGTCATTTTGAAATGGAACCCTAAATCTAGATCTTTGTCAAAGTTTATTAGTAATACTTTTCCCAATCTTTTTATTTCTTTAACTGTTTTACCCGTCACTTCGGGGAAGTTACTTTTCAAAAGTTTTTGGCCTACTAAAACCTTTTGCAGTTGCAATTTGACCGTTTCTATTTCAGGTAATTCCGGCATTGTTTTACAAAATTTTCTTTCGAAAACTTCTGTGCATGTTTAATAATTTCTTTCTTATTCCACCTTATCTCCCCCATCTCCCTTATCCCCCCTATCAACCCTATCGATGTATACTCCTCAAACAAAATTCCCGTTTTTTTGTTAATTACCGTTTCTTTATAACCTCCACTATTAAAAGCAATTACAGGAACACCACACATTTGTGATTCCACTGCCGAAATCCCAAAATCTTCATCACGGCTCAAACATAAAAATCCTTTAGCGTTGCTCATCAATTTCCATTTATCCTCTTCCGACACTTCACCCAAATATTCAATATTATTATTTTTTAATTCTTGGACTATTTTCTCCCCCCCCTCGCCGATAGTTCTCCCCGCAATAATAATTTTATATTTCTTTCCCAAACCATAAAGTAATTCCAATCCCTTACTCCCCACTATTCTAGACACTACAAGATAATACTTCCCCCCGCTTAGATTAAGAGGGGGGACGGAGGGGGGTGATACTGGCGGATAGATCACAACCGATTTCCGTCTATAAAACTTCTTTATTCTCTCTGCCACATTCTTGGAGTTTGCAATAAACAAATGAGGTTTTTGCGCAAACGTAAAATCGATTAAAAGCAAAATGTGATTGGCGATAGCCGAAATCGGCCGCCAATACCATTTATTTCTTTCCTTGGTTGCGGTCTCATATCCATACAAAAACCGGGGCGGGGTATGACAATAAGTAATCAACTTTGTCTGTGGTCCTATCTTTACGCCATTAGGAAAATAGCCCCCGGTTTGTGAGACTATCACCAGGTCATAATTTGATAAATCGAAGGATCTAAAGAATAATGGAGATAAAATAGTGTAATAAGATAGGAACTTAGGTAAAAATGGCAGATATTTTCCCCAGCTCTCGACAACATTATTTATTTTAAAGTCAGTCCAATATTCCGGAAACTTATACGCCGTGTACACGGGTGCATCTGGATAAATTTCTTTAAGGGCCATCAACACCCTTTCCGCTCCTCCGATTTCTTTTAAGTAATCATGGACAATCGCGACTTTCATAAATCAAACAAACTCTTCTGTGATTTTACCTCAACCCTTTTAATTAAACTTTTATATCCCAATTCCTGCAATACCTCGGTCATCTTTTGGGCATTGGGTATTGTGCATTGAGCATTGTCGTATGTCACCGGCACATCTCTTTTAATCGTCGCCAGTCGTTTTGACAATTCCCCACCCTCATATCCATCTATGAGTTTTTGAATTTGATTTTTTGATATTTGAAATTTATTTGGATCTTTGGATTTTAGATTTTGGATTTTTGAATATATTTCCTCAAAACTTCCAAATTGTTCAATTAATTGAATTGCCGTTTTGGGTCCAATACCGGGAACACCCGGATAGTTGTCACTGGAATCACCAACTAGTGCTTTATAGTCCACCACTTGTTCCGGCCAAATACCCAATCGTTCATGCACCATATCTCGATCAACCTCTGTCATATCGCTTAATCCTTTTAATGGCATACATAAATGAACTTTTTCGTTAACCAATTGCATTAGATCACGGTCGCCGGTAATAATAATTACTTCGCATTTAACCTTTTTGGCTATAGTGCCAATAATGTCGTCAGCCTCGAAACCAGATACCTGATAAACGGGTAAACCAAGCAATTGAAAAACTTGTTTTAATTTATCCACTTGTCCCCAAATATCTTCCGAGACTTGTCTTTCTTTCTCGCGGTTGGTTTGATAACCCACATACATGTTATGTCTAAAAGTAGGACTGGGGTGATCAAAAACTATTACTAGATGAGTGGGTTTCAGTTGCTCCAAAGCTTTAATCAGCATCGACATAAATCCATACACCCCCGCCGTGGCTTCTCCACTCCTATTTCTCCAATCCGGCAGGGCATAATACGCCCGATGCAAAACACTATTTCCATCTAAAATTAGTAGTTTCATCCCATTATCTTAACAAACTCATCTCCATCCATGTTCTCTGTTTCAAGTAGTTTCTCTACGACTTTATCCATTTTTTTGCGGTATTTTTTAAGAATTATCACCGATCTTTTATACGCATCATCAATTATTTTACGAACCTCGGTATCAATCTTGTTTTGCATGTCTGGGCTGATATTAGTTTGTTCATATCCGTGTCCCCAATCCACCACATCCTGATCCGGCCCATAATTGACCGGTCCCAAACTACTCATTCCGTACTCCATTACCATCTCCCGCGCCAATTTTGAAGCTTTATCTATATCATTACTCGCCCCGGTCGTAATTTCCCCAAACACGATCTCCTCGGCCGCTCTCCCCCCCAACATCATAGTTACCACCGAAAGTAATCTGCTTTTGGTTTCATGCACCCGATCGGTAGTTGGTGGCACCAGCGTATGCCCCAAACTCATTCCCCGGGAAACTATAGATATTCTATGTACCGGATCCATTCCGGCTTGCGCCCAAGTCGTTATCGCATGTCCCACTTCATGATATGCCGTCATTTTTTTATCTAAATCGGTTTGCGTTCTCTTTTTTTGCGGTCCCATTTTTACTTTTGTAGCCGCTTCTTCCAGATCCATCATGTCCACCTCTTTTTTCCCCTCCCGGGCCGCCCTGATTGTCGCTTCATTGAGCATATTTTCCAGATCAGCTCCCGAAAATCCCACCGTTCTCTTAGCCACCGCGTCCCAATTTACTTCTTTAGTAAATGGTTTATTTTTAGCATAAATTGCCAAAATCGCTTTCCGCCCCTCGATATCCGGATAATCCACCATTACCCGCCTATCAAACCGTCCGGGGCGCAACAACGCCGGATCCAACAAATCTCCACGGTTAGTGGCCGCCAATACCATCACATTGTCATTTTGGGTAAATCCATCCATTTCCACCAAAATCTGGTTCAACGTTTGTTCACGTTCATCATGTCCGCCCATCAATCCATGTCCCCGCTGTCTACCGATGGCGTCGATTTCATCAATAAAGATTATCGACGGCGCATTCTTTTTGGCTGTCAAAAACAAATCCCGTACCCGCGCCGATCCCACTCCCACCAGCATTTCCATAAATTCCGATCCCGCCATCGAATAAAACGGCACCCCCGCCTCACCTGCCACCGCCCGGGCCAACAACGTCTTTCCCACCCCGGATGGCCCTACCAAAAGCACTCCTTTGGGAGTTCTGGCTCCCATGGCTCTATATTTAGCTGGATTTTTCAAAAAGTCCACTACTTCTTCCAGTTCCTTTTTAGCTTCGTCCACTCCTGCTACATCCGCAAATTTGGTCGATGGTTTACCCTTGTCAAACAGTTTCGCCTTACTCTGTCCAAATGAAAACAAACTATCTTGTTGTCCCCGTGCCTGTCTCATCATATATAGAAGAATCAAAAACACAAATCCCGTCCCAATCACCGATGGTAAGATCGCCGATACCAGCTGTCCGGCTGTCTGATCCTTAATTTCATATTTCACCGTGGTAGGGTCAATGTTGGCTTTTCCCAAAACATCCGTAAAACTTTCCGTTGTTTCTTTTCTGGAAAAAAATTCTTCTGATTTATCTTTATACTTCAATGTCAATCTATCGGCGTGCACATCTACTTTTTCAATTTTGCCAAGCTTTATGTCTGCCAAAGCCTGCGACAATTGCACTTCCTGGCTCACCTTACCCCCAGAAGACCATAGCCCCACCAGCGACAATATCATCAGTATCACCACCGCCCACCATACCAAATTCTGTAAATTAAAATGCATCTGTACCATTACTCCCTTGGGCGTTTTCGCTTTTCCGTTTGTCGCCATAGCGCCTTATTTTACCTTAACTTAGCTCCCAACTCCACATCCTGCTCAGAAATCACAAAAACCGGTTTGGAAACTTGCTCTGAGCTTGCCGAAGAGTCAACTGCCAAGATCATCCCTTGTGACTGCTCATCCATAATTTTCTTGTATTCCAGATTGGTTACAAACAAAAACTTTTTATTCAAAAAATCTTCCGGCGTATAGCCATAAGTCCGCACTGCCGTAAAAATTATGCGTGGTTTTTCTTCACCTAGATCTACCGTCAGTCTAATCAACTTCTCACTTCCCTCTTTATTTATAGCCTCCATCACCAACCCCACTTTTACTTCCACTTTGGCAAAATCATCAATCGAAATCATGCTAGCAATTATAATAATGTCCCCCTCTTAAAGTAAGAGGGGGATTAAGGGGACGTTATAACAGTCCCATCTTCTCTTTAACTTCTTTTACAGTCTCTCTGGCAACCTTGCGGGCGCGGACAGCGCCATCCTTAATTACTTCATCCACATACTCATCTGTTAATTTATTGCGCTTATTTTGCATTGGTTTCAATTCTTCATAAATTGCCAACGCCAATTCTTCTTTCATTTCTGAATACCGGATATTTCCCCCTTTTTGGACTTCATTGTAAAATTCCAATCGATCTGGTTTAAACAATTCCAAAAACTTAAACAAATTAACTATCCTTTCATCCGTAGGGGCTTTAGCAATTTTGGACTTAATAGTCGGAAGGTCATCTGTCAAGGCGATAAAACTTCCTTCTACAGATTTGCTCATCTTCCCTTCCCCAGAAAGGGATGGTACGTATTCTCCTTTTGTCGCAAATCGTTTTGGCTCCGGAAAATTCATGCCAAAATCCGCATTCATCCGCCGGGCAATTTCCCGAGCCGCTTCCAAATGTGGCTCCTGGTCAATCCCCACCGGCACCAATCCCGCTTTGTACGCCAAAATATCTGCCGCCATCAAGACCGGATAGTTCACCAAGGCCATCGTCACATGATCCGGAAACTGTTTTACCTTTTCTTTGTACGTCGGTAGGTGCGTCATTTTAGCCAGTGTCGTCACTGTGGAAAAATAATATGCCAACTCCACTTGCTCCGGTACTTGAGATTGCACAAACAAAACCGACTTCTCCGGATCTAGACCAGCGGCTAAATAATCTTTAATCACACTTTTGGTTTCTTGGGCAAATTTCTCCTTATCATATGGAGTCGTCAAAGCATGTAAATCTGCCACCATATAATAGGTTTCGTAAGCTGGATCGTTTTGCAAAGCCAGCATCCCTTTAACTGCACCCAAGTAGTTGCCTATATGCAATCTTCCGCTGGATCTGATCCCCGATAATATTCTAGTTTTACTCATACTCCTATTTTAACCTATTTTCATACTTCAGTTCTCCTCTATCTTTATATACTTCCACCACTGCCAAATTGGCCTTCACCATTTCTTCTTGCACCAGTTTGCCTCTTTTACACCCTTGGGGATTTTCTGTTAGTCCAGGTCTGGATCGGTTAAACGACAGCCGCATATATTCGCTCGGCAAAAACTTTGGCGTAGATTCACAATCTGTCCATACCCATGCCAACATTCTGCCATTTTTATCATCTTCATATCGGTCATATTCCAACCAAATCGTTTTATCATTTATCAGTTCTCCCAATCTTACCCCAGCTTCCTCATAATCCTTATCACCCCTATCTGGCGAATTTATTCCTATCAGCCTTATTCTCACGCCACTTCTAGTTTCAATCGTGTCACCGTCTATTACTGTAGAAATAGTTGCGCTTTGGGGAAACAAAGTTTTGTTTTTATAAATATTTGTTCCCAATTTACTTAGAGAAAACCCCAAAACCCCGGCCAGCAGTAATCCAGGTATCAACACTTCCTTGACCCCAATTTTCCTAAGTCTTTTTGCCGTAATTTTCTTCACACTTCCAGTATACATTCCCCTCCCCACATTTGTCCTATTTAGCCATGGTATAATAGCCGTGTTCTTTCAAAAGACATGCGGGGTAGTGTAAAGCCGCACGGAAGGCTCATAATCTTCCAGACCGGGTGCGATTCCCGGCCCCGCAACCCAGGCTATCAAATTCAAAAATCCCGCTATATGCGGGATTTTTTCATTCCAGCCTGGTGGGGGCGGTGTATCGCGAAGCGAGACATAATGCCCCCAATTGCATCTCTGCTTTATACTTATCTTGTGTACTACCTTTATATCCTTCAATCCGAAAAAGATGGCAATTTTTATACCGGAACTACTTCTGATCTCAAACGTAGATTCAAAGAGCATAATTCGGGAAAGAATTTTTCAACTGCACCTAGAAGACCATTCAAATTAATTTATTATGAAGCTTACTTGCTAAAGACAGACGCCGAAGCTAGAGAAAAGTATCTGAAAACCTCCATGGGTCGTCGCGTCATACGTAAGCAACTAGCTAATTATTTAATGGGATCAAAATAAGCAAAGTCCCAAAGGCGGGGTGATATTGGTATAATTAGCCTCATGGCTGCGTAGCTCAGTGGTAGAGCGGAGTCTTCATAAGGCTATGGTCGCAGGTTCGAATCCCGCCGCAGCCACCGTCAAATCCTAATATACAAATCCCACCACAGACGCCAATTTGAAATTTTTAATTTGAAATTTGAAATTTGCGAATTGAGATTTGCATTTTGGTCTGGTAAAACCAAAATGACCTCCCCTTCTCTCCCATACCCCAATTTGTCTCTAGCCTCTTTTTCCACGAATTCCGGACTATTTACATAAACCAGCTTCTCCTGCAGAGAGGCGTTCTCTTTTTTAAGATCAAGCACCTCCTTCTGCGCCTCCTCCACCAGCCCCCCGGTCTTCCACAATTTAATCACTCCCAATCCCAACTTAACGGCCAAAACCAGCCCCAAAACCACCAATATCTTCCCCTTAACGCTCTTCATACATTGCTATGTCTTATAATATACTGTACAATCCCATCCGTAAACACCAAATTGTAGTATGGAACTAACCAAACCCATCAGCTTTGAATCTGCCATCCAAAAATTCGTTTCGGACCTCAAATCCCAAAAACGCTCTTCCGCCACCGTCACAGCTTACACGGGCGATTTGTGCCAGCTACAAAAATTTCTCGGTGACAAAAAAATTACTCAAGCCACCACCACTCAAACCATTCATCTCCAGGAATTTTTAGATCATCTCCTTTCCACCGGCTATACTACCAAAAGCATTAGCCGCAAAATCAATTCTTTCAAGACTTTTTTCAAATATCTCAAAAATCACAACTTAAATCCCGTCGATCCCTCTGCCTCTCTTTCTCATCCCAAATACGAATCCGCCGCTCCTCGGATTCTCACCACCAGTGAATACAAAAGTATCCGCGAATCATCCCGGCTGGATATCCGCATCTCGGCCATTTTGGAAATACTTCTTCAAACCGGCATCCGAATCAGTGAACTGGCCAATATCAGGCTTCAGGATATTAGCAAAAATGAGCTCCTGGTTACTCCTTTAGAAAACAATCCCGCCCGGAGTATCCCTTTACATAAATCGGTTATTTCTTCCGTCCAAAATTATCTGTCCGTCCGTCCCAAAGTCAGTATTGACCATTTGTTTGTCACCAAAACTGGTAAACCTTTGCTTATCAGAAACATTAGAACCAGTCTGGACCGCTATTTCAAAATCGCCGGAGTTAAATCTGCCAAAGTCAATGATTTAAGGAACACTTTCTTGGCGCATCAATTAGCGGCAGGGCTGGATCCTCAATATTTATCCAAAATAGTCGGCCACAAACGCCTTTCCTCCACTTCAAAATATCAAAGCGGCCCCACCCTTTCCACTTCCACCTCCACCAAACTGATTGAGTTATAAATTTAGTAATTGTATAATTGAGATCATGGACAAATGGTTAAAAGAACATAAGGGTTTGTGGTGGTGGGTCGGTGATGTGACACAGCTAAATAAAGAGGCAATTCTCGAGGGGGTCATAAATTTCGGAACCTGGGACGATTTTTTGCATCTCAAAAAACAATGGGGGCTTGAGGAGATTAAGCAATTGTTTTATTACATGACCAAGGAAAAAAGACGAACCAATTTGCGGAAAGCCCCAAGCATTTTATACGAAAACTATTTAGCGAAATATGCACACTAATATACTTACAAAAAATCAGATTGATTTGGTACCGGTCTTGGCTGGTTTTGGAAAAAGGAGTTATTATTTAGTTGGCGGAACTGCCTTGGCACTCCAGCTTGGACACCGGCGATCACTAGATTTTGATTTATTTACAAATCAATCCTTCGATAACAAGATAATTGTAGCAACGCTTCGTAAAAAGTTTACAGTGCCGACACTACATATTAACAGCCATGACGAGTTGACTCTAATTGTTCATGATACAAAAATGACTTGGTATAATTTCCCATATGAAATAGCATGTCGTGTAACTTGGCCGGGAGTAATCAAGATGCCTGATGTGTTGACAATTGCAGCCATGAAAGCTTTTGCGCTTGGTCAACGGGCCAAATGGAAAGATTACATAGATTTATATTTTGTGACAAAACAATATAGTCTAAGAAATATTGTGGACAGAGCAAGAGAACTGTTTGGATCTGAAGTAAACGACAGAATTTTTCGAGAGCAATTATCTTATTTTGACGATGTAAATTACCAAGAACGACCGGAATATATGCCGGGGTTTGAGGTACCGGATGAGGAAATAAAAAAGGTCTTGGCAGATATCGCTTGTACTGAGTAGATAAAAAAAGTGGACTGTTTTCGAAAAAATTCGAACGTATTTCAAAGGATCTTGTTAGCTTGCCTCGCTCCGCTCGGCTCGCAATGTTGCGCGGCGCCCCCCACCCGCCGCACCATCCTCACACTCGGCCTTCGGTTTTGCTGGAGTTATTAATTAATTAAAAATCGTGCCATGGTCTAATCCCGGTATATTTTACCTCTATACCATCATTGCTCCAAGAACGCAAAACAGGCTTAACATCACCTTGTGCTCTTTTAATAGATTGATAACTTTTGTTAATTTCACCACGTTGATCTCCTTCGTTTACATACACCACTCTGTGAATTCCAGACGATATAAGTTCATCGGAATTAGGCAGATCAGATGGACTGTATTCATGACTGTTGTTATATCTTCCCTCAGACAACACAGAATTGCCGTCTGATCGATGGGTGTCCATTACAAAAACCGGGGGAGATGAGTGATTATACGTTCCCTCATTTTTGAGTTGTTCAGCCCTACTAGCAAAATATAGCATTGCCGCCAGATCTTGCTCAGATCTGGTAGATCCGCTTGGATGAGGCTCTGAGTCAAACATGATAATTGGCTGATAACCTATTTCCATTAATTTTATAGCCATAGCGACACTGTGAGCCCCCCCCGAGTCGAGAATTATAGCAGTATGTTGATCAGTATTATTTGATTTAATCAAATTTTCGATTCCATTCTCACTATTCTGCTCACCCTCACTATATCGAGGTTTTATTTGTTCTCTCAAGGAGTCAACTGAATACATAGTCGTATACTTTGTATATTTAGCAAAAGGACTTCCATCTGGTGTCGACCAGGCATATGCCAATTTCAATCCGTCCAAATAAACTCTCCAATTCTCTGATCCAAGAAAATCTACTCTCTGTGCTCCAACAATATCGTAACCCCTTTCGTCCACCATGTTTTTATGATATCACTTTTAAAAAATTGTGTGTTAACTATTTTGTGCCATTATTGACTCACTAAAAAATCCATTTCTGCTTGCCTAGCGAAGCCTTGGCGAAGTTGGGTGGGCCCGGATGGAATCGAACCATCGTTACCACTTTATAAGAGTGGAGTCACTACCATTGAACGACGGGCCCAGTAGAATTTATACTTAAAACAAATAATTTGACTAAGGACAAAATTCTGTCCTTGATTTTAACATCTCCATAATATAATCTGCATGTCCCATGTTTGAAACTCTTGAAATCAAGACTTAATAATGTTGATTTCTTAATATAGGGTTTTCCAAATTGACTTTCCTTTATGTCTAAATAACTACACCAATACTTTACTTTTTCACCAATATTCATATCAGAATAAAGATGTAGATAAAATTTCATATTTGATCTATCGAGATCAAAGCACTTTTCTAGCCAATTAATAGCAAATAATATAATGTCTGGATTTGTGTTACTTACACTTATTGCTGAACCCCTCCCTTTCTCGCCTTCTCCCCAATACAAAAATGCACCCGCCACTTCCCAGTCTCTTTTGGTTAAAAAGCCAAAATCTTTCTTGGTTTTCCCAATTAGATTTTTCATTTTCAAGTCATTCCTAATCTTCACGGCTCGTTTATAATTCTCAATCCACTGAGGTCTCCTTGAGGATATTTTCTTTTTTAACTCATCGGACAAGACAATGTCTTTTAACCAACCAGAAAGCGTACTTTTGTTGACCATTAATTCTTGTGAAATCTGAGAATATGATTTTCCTATATTACGTAACCCTATCGCTTTCTTTTTAAGAAGAACATCCATGTACTCTACACTACATGTAATGCGGATACTTGTCAAGTGTTCGCTATAATTTCGCTCTCTCGGCCAACTCCGATTCCACCAGTCTCGCATCCCGACCATATTTCAGTCTGGACAATTGTTTTATCGCCTCAGCCAGTTTGGGATTATACAGCGCTTTTTCGGCTTTCAGATCCTTGGTCACATCCATCGAAAACGGCGGCACCGGCTCGTTATTCACCGTCGTTTTAATATACACATTATATTTTTCCACATTCAATAAATCCGCCTCATTAAATGTCGGGCTAAATTCATGTTGCAAATAATTGGCATCAGATACCCCGGTTCTAAAAGTCATAATCGTGCCCACGTTTCCAAAAATGGCGTTTTTAACTTCTTCTTCCATCTGCCCAATAAACTGGTTGGCCACCGTCAAATTCAATTTATATTTTCTGGCCTCAGACAGAATCGTGGCAAAATCCGGGGTAGCAAAATTCTGAAACTCGTCCACGTATAAATAAAACGGCCGCCGTTGATCCTCGGGGATATCGGCCCGGCTCATGGCCGCCATCAGGATTCTGGGTACCAAAATCAAACCCAAGAAGTTACTATTTTCTTCTCCTAATTTTCCTTTAGACAAATTCACAATCAAAATCTTACCCGTATCCATCGCCTCCCTAAAATTAAAGGCGCTCTTACTCTGGCCAATAATATTCCGCATAGTTTTATTTGTCACAAACCTACCAAACTTAGACACGATATAATCCAGCACTTCAGATTTATGAAAATCGGATGTTTGAGCAATTTGATCCGTCCAATATCTGCGCACAATTGGATCTTTAACTCTAGGTAACATTTCCTGTATATATTCCGGCCTGGTCAAAGCTTGTACCACTTCCACAAAAGTCGCCCCGGGAACCGCATCTTGGACCGTTAGAATTGCATTTCTTACCGCATGTTCAAATCTGGGACCAATAATACCGGTTTTGTGCGGATCAAAAAGTTTATACATCAATCCTATAATTGACGCCGTCACAAAATGCCGTTCCTGTTCGGTACTAGCCTCAATCATGTTTAGACCCATTGGTCTGTCCTCGTCAGACGGTTCAAAGAATATTACATCCTCCGCTCTTTCCGGAGGAATATAACCCAAAATCTCCTCCGCCAAATCATGCGGATCAATTAAACACACGCCCTTCCCTGCCCTAATATCCTGCAAAATCATGGTTTTTAAAAGTTGCGTTTTGCCCGTTCCCGTCCTTCCGATAATATAAGTGTGTCTCTCCCGGTCCTGATCCCCGATATATATTGGTCTGGTCACTCCCCGGTAAACGCTTTTTCCCAGGTACAATCCATGATCGGGTATTTGCGATGGCGCCGGCGCCCGTTTGGCATTTAGCCAAAAAATATGCGGGGTTTCAATCGTTTTGTTGGGAAAATGATAGATGGTAGACAATTCTTCAGTATTCAAAATCGTCTGTCCACCCCACCACAGCATCGGTTGATATCTGTAAATAAAGTCCACCATGAAAGATGCTTTGACTTTCACTTTCTTACTCTTAAATCCATTCATCTCCCCATTAAATTGCTCAAATGTCGCCCGGATGTTGGATAAATGCGCTTTAGCCGCAGTTTTATCAGCCGCCACCGTCACCAGTCTAATCGTCGTCTCAAATCCGCTTTTCCCTACTTTATTGTCTACCGCTTCCAGCATCTTGGGGTCAACTTTGTACGACGCTTTTTCTGGATCCGCCTCCGATTTCTTGGTTTTTCCAATCCAACCTCGGCCTTTTCCTTTCCATTTATTATCCGCCGGAGCAATCAATATCTGAATATGCGCCCCTTCCCCCTCCCCCATCTTAGCCAAAGCCGAAGTCAATCCCGCCATCGGATCTACCGATAAATTCTTATAAACTTGAATCGGGTTGTAAGCCGCCGTCCGCCCAACCAGCCACGCAAACTCTACTTTTCCGTTTTCCGTAAATATATTCGGCTCGTCTACTTGCCGGATATCCGCCCCCGGATAACTGCCATGAATCTGCTTCTCCACTAAATCCCGTAATTTACCCGGCACCACAATATAAAACCGTATATCCTCTTTCTTGGCTACAATTTCAAAACTGACATGCGGTTGCACCTGTAAAAACGAAAACCACCCAAATGGCCCCAATCCCCCTTTTTTTATGGAATACAAACTGGCATAAATCTGTTCCATAGCGTCAGTTTTAATTTCATTGTCCCGCGGCACTGCCACTTGCAAACACACCATCTCCAAACTCTTTTGTTCCCGGTCCCGATGCCGGTACCACAAAATCAATAAATACCCGGATATTATCACCATCAAAAACATCACTGCTACTCCCAACATCAGAGTCATCAATTGATACATCAACAAAATCAAATCGGGCATATGTCCATCATACCAACCACAAACAATAAATACTAATAACTAAGATCCAAATAAATCATAAAAATTAAAATTTAGAATTTAGAATTTATTTGGTTATTAGGATTTAGTATTTAGTATTTTTAACTGTCTAGTGCACCATTCAGCCAGCCACCTGATGGCTTCCCAAACTTTATGATGCAATCCTTTTTTAATCTGATCGTCACTCAAAGGCAAAATCACCTTAGAATTGGCTTGTTTTACCGGTTGCATTCCCACCGCTTTAACATAGTCATCGGCCGCCTGTTGCATTTGGGCCGGATCTTTTTCAATTCTTTCCAAATGACTTTCTACCTCCGGAGATATTTTCGGATTCTCCGGAATCTCTTCCATCTCTTTCACCTCATGTTGTTTGCTTCTTACACTCTCCTGCTCTCCAGCTCTCCAGCTCTGGGTAATTGCTTCCAACTGTTCCTTAAAATGCCCTCCCGCATTGTAAGCCGCCTGAAAATCCGCCTGGGTTTCTTCCTGATCGGCTACGACATCGGCTAAAGTTTCTTCCGGCTTATCGTTTGGATCTTGGGATTTGCCCGCCTGCATCGCTTGATGCGAAGCATCTGCGGGCAGGGGATTTGGGATTTGTCCTGCACCATCCATTATCTAATAATACATCATCCATCACTTCCACATCTCCTCTTTTACCCCTATTTTAAAATTCACCCACCTCCCCATTACAAAAAGTGCATCCGATAATCGGTTTAGATATTTAATAATGTTTTGAATTTCTTTGGATCTTAGAATTTCGGATTTAGAATTTACGTAAGCCACCACTTTTCTCTCCGCTCTTCTACAAACAGCTCGCGCAAGCTGTAAATAACCAATTGGATAAATAAAATTTTTAAGTTCCGGTAAATCCTTTGTCAATTTATCGATCAATCTTTCCAGTTTTTTAGTTTCCCCACTTTTAAATTTATGTTTTGTTGACCCCGCCAAAATAGAATTAATAATCATCAAATTAGTTTGAATATTATGCAATTCAATACCGATTACTGAATACCGAATACCGAATACCGATATTCCAATCCAACTATTCAATTCATCAATTGCCCCCAACGCCTCCGCCAAATCATCGGCTTTACTCATCCTGCCCAAAAACGTCCCCGTCGTCCCCCAATCTCCAGTTTTTGTATATATTTTTGTCACCTAATATTAAATATAACCTTACTTCCGTCTCTGGACAATCCCACCGGCATCTCTTGCAATCCATTCATAGCTTTTCTCACCCCTTCTCTTTTGTTAGTCGGCACAAACAATGTTAAAAATCCTCCGCCCCCTGCCCCGGAAATTTTTCCCCCAATCGCCCCGGCTTTTTTGGCCGCATTATATATTTTGTCAATTTCCGGATCCGAAATTTTACTGGCTAATTGTTTTTTTAGTTTCCAGCCCTCGTCCAGCAATTTGCCTAGTTTAATGATTTGGCCATTTTCCAAAAGGGCTTCGCCTTCCCGTGCCATTTGCGCCAAAGCTTTTAAGTTTGAGATTTGAGATTTGAGATTTGAGGCTTGTTCCGTCAGGATGGAATCGGCTTTTCTGGTTCTTCCGGTAAAAAAAACCATCATATAGTTTTTTAGATCATCCAATTTTTCGTTCGATAAACCCAAATCTCTCACATGCACCCCTCTTTTACTAAATTCCATAAACCTCACTCCTCCGAATGCTGCGATATATTGATCCTGTACCCCAATTGGTTTTTTTAAGATTTTTATTTCTATTTCACAAGCTTCTTGAGCCAATCTTTGGGCATCTACCGAAAGACCCTTATATTGATACAAGGCATTTAATACTCCCACCGTTACAGAACTGGAAGAGCCCAAACCGGATCCCAAAGACGGAATATCGGACATAAAAGAGATTTCAATTCCCTCTTTTATTCCCACCTTTTTTAATGCTTCTCTTACCAGTTCATGCTTTATCTCAGAAACTTTATTTACGATTTCTTTTTCCGAATAATTTACATAAATCTGTTTATCAAACCGTTCTTTAACAATACAGTACACGTACTTATTAATCGCCGTCGTCAACACACATCCGCCATATTTGTTGTAAAAATCCGCAAAATCCGTCCCCCCTCCCAAAAAACTAATCCTCAGCGGCGTCTGCGTTATTATCATGCTCGCGATTATACCCCAGTCATTTATACTATTTCCCCTCTTACGCGTAGAGCGAACCAAGGGTTCGGATTAAGAGGGGTGCCGAAGGCGGGGTGATACCCGGCACTACCTCAATTTCACACGATCCGGCCACACACGCCAGCTCCTGCGCCGCCTTGGTGTAGTCTTCTTCTTCATATCTATATAGTTTTGAGAAATCGATATTAGGAAACTTAGCGGCCAGCGCCTCATATTCTTCTTTGGTCGTTTCCTGATACGGCATTTGCGCGTAATTGGCATCAAAGGCTGGCAAAAACGCCATGCCCCCAATGATATCTTTGTGTTCCCATACCCATTTCACCAAATCTATTACTTCATGAGGATAGTAAGAAATCGTTACACTGGGATTATGTTCCGTCCAAAAGATTTTGTTTTGCAACCAATATTCACACTGCTGTATCGCGTTTCTGTTTTTACGGATAATTGCCCCCTCCGGAGATTTTACCGGAAAATGCGCCACCCAAGTATTAGCTTCTTGCGCGGTCTGCCCATTCTCAGGATCCATAGGTACTCCCACGTCTTTCATCACTCTGTACATCGCTGTGTATGCCCCCACTCGCACATTTCGCACATAATACGGCGACCATCGGGCATGTAATCCCGATGAACAGTTTAAAAGCTGCGACGAGTTGCCTGATGGTTTTACGCAAGTCACCGAAGCCGACTGGTTAATTCCCAATAGCGCCGCGTATTTCTGATTTGTTTCCACCGCCACTTGTTTAAGTCTGGTCATCACCGCTGGATCCTGAATAACCTGGCTATCTAACTGTCCGGTAATATCCACTCCCAACAGTCTCTCTTCCTCACAATTGTGTTTCCAAATCGGCCGCAGTCCTGGAAAATTAGTCGCCATCGATTGAATAGTTCCCAAAATTGCCGCTACTTCCACCTTGTCTTTCAAACTTTCATAAGTATCTCCACTCCGGGCTACAGCCATCGTCAAATTACACAACTGAAACGGCCGCAAAATTATTTCGCCACACGGATTTGTGCCAAATTCTCTCGCTTCTCTTCTGGCCGGTCTCATCGCAATTGCTCCTTGACGGTTAAATATTCCGGGCTCTCCCCGGCCTCCCTTGACCATCTCCAAAACTTGGCTGATCAACTCTTCCTGAGTAATTCCTCTCTCCGGCCAAACCATAGAATTATTAGCATTCCATCTTTGACTATTTTCCCGTTCAAAATCCCCGCTTTTACAATTTCTCATTTCCGTATCTTCCCAATCAAACAACGAAATCATCGCCGTTCTTCGTACTCCACCCGCCACCGCCGCATTACCCACTTCGCACATAATGTCATGCGCATCAATTGGCCGTAAGAAACTTCCTTGACGAACCATAATCCTGGATCTGGCAAATTCCAGCATCTTCCGCAACGGTTCAGGTCCGGAAGCTCTACCTCCTTTGGTTTTTAATATTGCTCCCGCCGGACGTACCTTAGAAAAATCAAACTTAATGTCACCACCATCAAACCAAGTAGATAATCCCATTCTTACCGCCGTTCCCCATCCTTCAGTCGAGTCTTCCACCACATAAGTTAATGGTAGACTTGCCGTCTGTCTTTTGACTCTGGGTAAATTTTCCACATATTTGCTTTCCACCGAAAATCCCACTCCACATCCGGCCATGGAAATCAGCATCGCTTCAACAAACGCATCAATACTATCTACCGGCATATACGAACAGTTATAAATTGAGGCATTTTGCCGTCTGGCTGGAGATCCAGCCATCGCCAGAAGCCTCATAGAGGGCATGGCTTTCATTTCCAATACCGACTTCCGCAACCTCTCATATACATCCTCTCCCAATTTATTTTCCGACAACTCACGCAAATAACTCACCGCCCGGTTTACCGTTTCTACCCAAGTTTCTCGTCTTCCCAATTCATAACTAAAGCGTGAATATTTGTCAAAAAACTGAAATTTCTGCAACTGGGTCGGAAAATATAAATCCGATTCTTCAAAGGCCGCTTTCACCTCCGCCGGAACCGGCCTTTCTTCGCGTAACTTTGCGTGCTCCGCTCTATACAATATGTAATGTTTGGCCGCTTCAAACTCTCCCGCCGCCTGCAATACTATTTCCACCAAATCCTGCACGTTTTCCACTGTCGGCCTCTCATATTTTGCCACCACCAAATTAACCACTCTGTCTGTCAACTCGTCCACAGAAGTCACCGGTTTTTTACTCAATTCGTTGAAACATTTCATCATCGCCACGGTAATTTTTTCCGGATCAAAAATTACCAACCGCCCGTCACGTTTAGTTATCATGTTTGGCATTACAATTCCTCTTTTGTAAATTTGGGTTTGTAGTTGCGGCATATTAATTGGACATTTCATCGATCAATTTTTCAAATTCATTAATATCATTTAATTCAAAATATACACTGGCAAATCTTAGCCAAGTAACTTTGTCGATCGCTTTAAGTCGTTTCAAAACCATCTTCCCAATTGCCCGGGAAGTGATTTCCGAAACCTCTTTGCGCCTTACTTCCCGCTCTACATCATCAGCGAGTTGAGTAATAACGTCGATGGACACTGGGCGCTTGTCAAAAGACTTGACAGTTCCACTAATAATCTTCTGCCGGTCAAACGGCTGTCTCGATCCATCACGCTTAATAACAAATATCGTCGGTCCTTCTACTCTTTCAAAAGTAGTAAACCGCTTTTGACACTTGTCACATTCACGTCTGCGGCGTAATGATTGTCCGTCTTCGGCCACCCTGGACTCCAAGACACTGGTTTCACTATTGGCGCAAAACGGACACTTCATATAGTGGTACCGAGAAGATTACGACACTAAATATAGTGGGTCAACTACCACTTAAGATATCAGAAGCTGTCAAATCTCTGCAAAATCTCTTTATGTTTCACGGTTGCTTTTTCCAATTCTAATTTTAGAGACTTAGCATCCACCCCCGCCGCCAACAATTTATCCACCCTAGCCATTGCCGACTCCAAATATTTTTCCGCTTTAGTCGCTGTCGATACCGCCAATTCCTTTTTTCCGCCATCGGCCAGAGCCACCGCCGCCCCAATCCTTTTATTAGCGTACAATAGCTCTTTTTCCGCTTTTTTCTGCTCGCCAAAAGTCAACCACAACACCACCCTATCTCTTACCATCTTAACTTTATAAATTGGACTATCGGGCAAAATCCCCGGATATGGCAAATAGTACTCAATTTTACTCACAACCACGGGTGGCGTGTTCGCCACACTCTCCCCACTCGCTCCCCGGGCCACGGATGAAAATATCGACATCACCAATACCAACACTCCCAAGCCCATCACCAAAGTAGCTCCCAAAAACGAAAACATTCTTTCACCTTTATTTCCGCCAAAATTCATAAGTGTGGGTACTAGTATGCCACACCTTGTCAAGTACTACAACTTACACCCCGTCAAAACGTCTTCCATTACCCGCACAATTCCCGAAATCAGAAGTCTAGCCTGATCCAAAGTTATAAATTCATGATGATCCGGAAAGTAGTGAAATATCCTATTTCGCGCGCTCTTCCATGTCTCCCACATCCGCAGGGGCAACCCCTCTCCTCCGCAGTATGCTACCAACTTTCCATATACCCAATCCCAAGCATATCTTTTGGGCAAGTGTGGATTCAGCGACTTCCCAACTCTAAATCTATCTCCTTTATATTGCATCCGGGAAATCAATTTCAAATCAAAAAATATCTTTTTCAAAAATCCCTCATACGCCTTGGCCATGGGAAACACCACAAAACTGTAGTCATGAAACTCCTGCTCTCCCGCTCTTCCACTCTCCCGCTCTAACAAAGCATAGCTTTGCTGAGCCAAATCCCTCATCGGCTCATCCATATACTTCCACCAATTAGTTTGTTCAAAACTTTCCACTCTTTATTTATACACCCTGAATTGTTTGGGGTAAAATTTATCAAATGAGAGGATACCGTCAAATTTATATTTGCGTATGGCCGCTATGTTAATACAATCTACGAAAGATGTACCTTTCTTAGTTTGAGATTTAAAAATCTTCCAACCATCTTCTTCCATACTAGTATCAATTTCTAACATTTTTAATTTTAGCTCAGGCAATTTATCTACAAAACTTATGGCCGCGAGCTGATCCCTCTTGTGGCTCAAAACTGTGGCTGTTTCTTGAATCGCCAAATTCAGGACAAAAACTTCACTATCTCTTTTTATTATATCCATCCATATCTGTCTGGCTCTTTTATGGTGAAAGTCGTCGGGTACAAACAATCCAAAGAGAAAGTCCGAGTCTGCAAGCAGTTTCATTTACCAAAGTCAGTGTAATAACCATGTATATCCTTGACCGCGTTAGTTTTTATGTTACTTTTTCCAGCCGCTCCCACAAACTTCATCCAATCTTTGGTATAAACTATTTTCTTTTTAATAACTACTTCCGCTCCCTCCCTGATTAGAGAAGAAAAGTTTACACCGCTGGTTTTAGCCAACAACATCAAATCTCTGTGTAAATCATCAGGGATATATACTTGCGTTCTAATCATGTCCTAATTGTATGTCGTATGTTGTATGTTGTCAAGTTTTGTAGTGATCTTCTATTATTTTTTCACCCATCGCCACAAGTTCGTCATACCCAACTCTTGCCCGTGGATCTTTTTCCATATCTAAAACATGGTGATCGTCAAAACCCAAAAGTTGTCCGTCTGTTTTTGACGTATCAGCTCTACCTATATCATTTTGTTGTTGAAATTTATAAACGGCGGTAGTCGGATCTCCATTGTAATACTGGACGTGTTTAGGACGTAAATTAGGATTTTTTGCAAAAAACCCTTCCCAATACTCTTTTGCAGAGACAGTACTTTCCGCCCGTTTCCATTGTGCGCTACTCTCTCTTATAATTCTCCCCAATGTCTCATCATCTAATGACTCTCTCCAAAACGTCTCTCTGAATACTCTACTGGCAACAGTTCTTTGAACATCTTCCGCCATCCCTAACCCTTGTAACTCTTTTATACACATACCAAACCAACTTCTTTCCAAATCCTGTTGACGGTAATAGCCTCTTTCGCTCTTATATTCAGTAGAAGCTTGTTTAAGCGGTGATTGGTTATCCAGTTTCTTTCCCCATTCAACAAAGGATTTGACCAAGGAAGTATCTTCAATCATTACTCTTTTTTCTTTACCATCGACAATGGTAACTTCAGAAGCATATTTTGATCCTGTTTGTGGGTCAACTGGAACCTTCTCAGGCAAAAAAACCATCCCCAAATCAACCGGAACGCCAGGATGGCTTGGATCTGTCCATATAAAAACATCATTCCACTTTGTTTCGCTTTGGGGTTGAGTAAAATCTTTTTCCCAACCATTAAACGCAAAAGCATATTGTGAAGCTATGACATCAGACGGGTACACAAAAAAGACCTCATTATTGTTTTCCCCCCCATAATATTGATCGGAAACTATTTGAGCTGCAAAATGCGTGGCCGTGATATCAGGATACGTAGGAGCTGAGGCCATACTGTATTTTAAAAAACCTAAAAAATCCTGCTTTGCTTTTTCGGCATCAGGAGCTCCTTTTAAGAAAGCTTGCAAAAAAGACTTTGCTGTTGCTTCGTCTCTATTTATCAAGCCTATTCTTGCCAATGGGGGAAATATACTTCGTCCATTTCCCATCACATCAACAAATCCATTTATGAATTCGCCTTGCCCGCTATGGTGATTAACCATAATATCATTGCCAGTATGATCACGAAATCCCTGCCTAGTCACATGAGTTAAAAAGTGCGGATTTAGTCTCCGCCATAAGGTTATATATTCTTGTTCTGTTAGTTGAGCTAACGCCTCCGGAGCAAGCAACTCTCTCTTCTCTTCATTAGTTAAAGGTGTCACAGCTACTTTTTCGTAATAAGCATTTAGAATGTCTTTAGGGTTTGGCAATTTGTCACGATTCTCGATTACTTTTTCCAACTCTCGTCTGGCCTCAAAAGATTTCGATAAAAGATCCGTATCACCTTGTTCTAATTCACTTATCTGTGATTGCATTATTCCAACCGCTTTATCACCAAATCCAATTGCTAATTTCAGCTTAACCAACTTATTATCCAGTCTATCTTCTAACTTCTCAGCCGTTTCTCTCTCAACCTCTGCTATTCTCCTTCTAGTTTCACCTATCTGTTCCAATTCTTGCTCGTGTTGGGTAGTAGCTGCCTTATTTGACCGGACCTCTGCTCTTGCCTCCCCCACCATTCTTGCGGTTTGATCTCTACCTTGAGGATCATGAGCTTTAGAAATCTTTCGAACATCAACTTGACTTCTTAATTCAGAAATATCGGGAGAATTACCATCCATATGATAAATATACCATCCCAAACTCATCACTTCCACACCCCAACCACCCCAAAAACAAAATTACAATTCTGTCACGATCGTGACAACTTTGTACCATTCGCTTTCGTCCTTTACCACCCTACCGCTTCTTCTAATCTCTTCGCTCTCATCTCTATTCTTCTTTCTTATGTCCAATCTTTATCTTCAGTCTTTCTTCTAACAAAGTTCTTACCAGCCCCGAGAAAGTAGTGCCTGTTTTAATAGCATATATTTTAGCCAAAGCTACCAAATCCGCCGGAAGATAAACTGTAGTCCTCACCATTTGTGTATTCATGTGCTATTTGTAACATAAAAACATAATTATGTCAACAACCGATCTGAACTAATCTACTTCCACACCCCAAATAATTACAAAGTTGTCACGATCGTTGCAACTTTGTACCATTTCTTCTAATCTCACCGTCTTCATACAAAGAAGATCTTGTGTGATTGGATGTGTAATCAGATACTTGACAAAGTGTGCTGTTGATATTATACTGGGACTTATGAATTTATCTACTTTTGATATAAACGAATTCAACAACCAAACAGTTCCCCTCACCTATTTCCGCCGCAATGCCGGTCAAGTGTTTACACGGCTTTCCCAAACTTCCCAATTGATTATTACCAAAGACGGAAAACCTCTGGCCATAATTTCAAATCTATCCACTCCTTCTGGCTCCAAACAAGGTATTTTCAACACTGCAGGAGTCTGGAAAAATAGAAAAGACTTGGCAAAGATCTCTAGACAACACTCGCGCTATGGCCAAATATTTAGCTGATACCAACATTCTTATCGACCACTTGCGGGGTAATGCTCAAGCCACAGAATTTCTCACCACAGAATCTCCGGTAATTTCTGCCATAACAGTTGCCGAATTAATTCAGGGCTGCCGCAATCCAAAACAATTAGTCCAAGTTAACACCTTGCTTTCCGATTTTGAAATATTACACATCGACTATTTTATTAGTCATCTGGCTACAAAACTTGTTTCCGATTTGTATCTTTCGCATGGATTAAAACTTCTGGATGCACTTGTCGCCGCTACCGCTATCAAACATAAACTAATTCTAAAAACCCAAGACACAAAGCATTTCAAATTCATCAAAAAGCTCATAGTCGATGCCCTTTAAATCAAATAATGAGCCGGGATAAATTGTACCCGTAAATCTTTTATTTTTTCTGTTCCCATTTTATTTTTGGTGATCACGACGGCTTTATTTAACTTTTCTTTATGGCAATAATAACTAATGTTTTTTAGATCTTCGGGTCTGATTTGATTTTGATATTTGACCTCGATAGGCAGTTTTATCCCTTGATAATTATAGACAAAGTCTACCTCTCTAACTTGCCTTTCCCGCCAAAAATCTATTTCACCCATTTGCAAACGTTTAAGATAATTGAAAACATAGTTCTCCACAAATAGTCCCGCTTTAATTTGCCAAACATTGGGATCAAAAGTTAGTCCGCTCTTTAATACCACGGCGTTTACACAATTAACATAAATCTTTCTTTGCCGGACACTCCGGGTCCGATAGCCGATTCCTTTATTAAAAACCTGAGAAATCAAATAAGTTTTCTCCAGAGTATTTAAATAATCGCGTAGGGTATTTTGCGACAAACCCAAATCAGCTCCCAAGTTCTGCATCTCGACCAATTGACCAGAACCAACAACCAAAATATCCATCAGTCTGGACAGTTCGGTACCGTTAAATTTTTTTAACCTAGGTAAATCTACTTCGAGTACCTTTCGAAGCACAAATTCCAAAATATATTCTTTCTTTTCATCCCAAGTAGGCAAATTTTCCAGATAAGGAAACTCTCCCCAAGCCAAGTAAGGCTGAAAATTTTCCTCTAGAACAACAGAATGTGGAACTAAGAGTTCTATGTTATCAAAAATATTTACAGCCGGAATATCAATATTTTTGTTAATACGTAAATATTCTGCATACCCCATCGGGTACACTACCACCTCTTGAATCCTACCGGCTAAGCTTTCCCGGGCTTTGGTTGCAATAAACAAACTCGCCGAACCGGTAACAGTAAATTTTAATTTTGGATAAAGATCAAAATACTTTTTCAGGATTACATTCCACCCATCGATATATTGAATTTCATCGAAAAAGAAATATGTTTTTTCGTCGGGATACTTTTTCACCTGATATTTAATTATTTCCTGAAGCAATTCTGAAGATTGTTTCCCCTCCAAATTTTCGCAAGAAAAATATAGGATTTTTTGCCTGTCTATTCCCGATTCCATTAAAAAATTGATTACCTGCCTGACTAGCGTAGTTTTACCCACTCTGCGTAAACCTACAATTGCCGTAATTAATTCACGGTCTATCACCCGGATTTTGATTGTTTCAAAAATATCACGCCTAAATTTACTTTTATCCCCCACGGTGGCCGAAGGATCGGACCACCATGGATTTTGCTCTAAAATTATATTTATTATCGATTTATCCATTGTTTTGATACTAAATGTGTAATTAGTATCAAAATACTACCAAAGTTGCGCACAGATGTCAAGTACATTTACTTCCACACCCCAAACAATCCCAACACGGCCATGCCGATACCTAGAGCCAGCCAACCCAAAACAAAAATCACAATCGCATTCAATATCCAATCCAAAACTTTTTCTTCTTTGGGATTCAATTGACCTCCTATTAAATCCGAGTTTTCAGTTTTTGTATTTTCTAATTTTGAATTTATTTGGATCTTTGAATTTTGAATTTTGGATTTTCGGACTGCCATGATCATAATATAATACTAACTGCGTTATAATTCAAGTAAATGAGGCGTTTTAAAATTAAAAATTGGAAACTTTTGGGATTTGGAATTTGTGTTTTAGGATTTTTGATTTATATTTTTTGGGGTTTGCCCAATCCTTTGCGCCTAACCACCAATCCTGCCCCGGCATCTACCAAACTTTTGGACCGCCACGGTAAACCTATTTACGAAATATTTGTTACTCAACGCCGCACTCCCATTGAACTCAAAACTTTACCCAAATATGTCTGGCAATCCACACTCGCCGCCGAAGACCGGGATTTTTATTCCCATTCCGGTTTTTCAATTCGGGGTATTGCTCGGGCTGTCTTAAATACCTTCTTCAAAAATAATGTTCAGGGCGGATCTACTATTACTCAACAATTAGTCAAAAAAGCTTTACTCACCGATGAACGGACTGTCAAAAGAAAAGCCCGCGAGTTTGTTTTATCGATTGCGGTAGAGATGTTGTATTCCAAAGACAAAATTTTAGAATTTTATCTCAATGAAATTCCTTATGGCGGCACGGCATATGGAATAGAATCGGCAGCTAAAACATATTTTGGCAAATCAGCCGCAGGTCTCACTATTGCCCAATCGGCTATGCTGGCGGCTCTTCCTCAGGCTCCCACTTTATATTCTCCCTTTGGCGCCCGTCCGGAACTGGGACGGGAGCGTCAACAACACATTCTCAAACTTATGCTGGACGATAAGTTTATTTCAAACGAAGAATACGAAACTGCTAAAAACGAGGTGTTATCTTTTATCCCCCCATCCTCTATCCAAGCTCCCCATTTTTCTCTGTGGGTCAAAAATATTTTGGTGCAAAAATATGGACTGGAAACAGTGGAACAAGAAGGTCTGACTGTTACCACATCGCTTGATTTGGATTTACAACAATTTGCCGAAAGTGCCGTAGCCACGGAAGTAGGTAAACTAAAAAGAGAGTTCGTTGGTAATGGCGCAGTCCTGGTCACCAATCCCAAAACCGGAGAGATTTTGGCCATGGTTGGGTCGAAAGATTATTTTAATGTCGAAGCAGACGGTAATGTTAATGTTACTCTGGCTCACCGTCAACCAGGGTCGGCCATCAAGCCTATCAATTATGCTCTGGCTTTGGATCATAAATTAATCACCGCTTCTACGGTTCTGGCCGACAAACCCACCTGTTTTGCCATCCCCGATCAACCCAATTACTGTCCCACCAATTATGACAATAGTTGGCATGGTCCTACCCAAGTCCGTTTTGCACTTGGCAATTCTTTCAACATTCCCGCCGTCAAAGTTTTAGTTTTAAATGGTCTGGAAAATTTTGTCGCCAGTTCCTCGGCTTTTGGAATTACCACCTTTACTGATGCCAAAAACTACGGTCCGTCTCTTACCTTGGGAGGCGGCGAAGTTACCATGCTGGATCTATCAACCGCATATGGCGTACTGGCCAATTTGGGTCAACGTGTTGATTTAAATCCCATTCTCAAAGTAATCGATAAAAGCGGCAAAGTTTTGGAAGAAGCACCCAAACTTCCCTCCAACACCCGGGTAATTTCTACCGGCGCCGCTTACATCATTTCTCATCTGCTTTTAGACAACGGCGCCAGAACCGCCGCTTTTGGTCCTAGTTCATATTTAGTTGTCAAAAATCATCCCGAAGTTTCAGTTAAAACCGGAACCACCAACGACAAACGGGATAATTGGACCATTGGTTATAACCCGGACGTTTTGGTTGCTGTTTGGGTCGGTAATAATGACAATTCTCCCATGAGTAACGTCGCCTCCGGTATTACCGGCGCCTCCCCCATCTGGAACAAAGTTATTTCCAAAGCTCTGGAAAAATCTTCTCCACATTGGCCCATTCAGCCCCCGGACGTCATAGGCACTCTGGTTTGTTCTGTCTCCGGTCTCAAAGCCGAAGACGGCATGCCGGATTGTTCACCCCGTTATGAATATTTTCTCAAGGGTACAATTCCCCCCGATCAGGGCGATTTACACCGCGACATAGCGATTTTCAGGCCAACTCAAGCGCCAGCTACAGCCAAACAAATCACCGAACAACCAGGAGACGTTGAAAACCAAAACCATTCGGTCATTTTTGATCCCACTGGAGCTATGCTGTGTTTAGATTGTTCAGGGGGTTACGGTGAAGCCAATCTTATCCGCCTCGACCGCCACGGGCAGGCCATCAAAAACTAAATGCCATATTGACAAACATTTAGATTTGAAGTAAAGTTAAATGTATATGACTTACACTTTAACAGTATCGTCTCAAGGTCAAATCGTTATTCCCAGTAATCTAAGGAAAACTCTCAAAATTAAGGGTGGGGATAAAATATATGCTCGTCTCTCTCCTCAGATTAAATCTCCTCAAATCATCATCGAGTCCGCCCCCAAAAGCTGGGCAGAAAAAGTAAGAGGAATAGCCAAAGGCTACTATGGAGATGTCGATAAGTATATCGAACACGAAAGAGCCTCTTGGGACAGGAGTAAGCCATGGCCATAACCAATGAAAAAATTGCTTTGGATTCAATGATATTTATTTATCTGTTCGACTCCAATCGGGATTATGTTGACCAGTCTCAACATATCATTTCCTTGGCAGAACAAGGAAAGACACAAATCATCACCTCAGTTATCTCAATTCTCGAAAGTCTCTCCCCTATCAAATATCAAGACGATCCCTTTGCTCAAACTACTATCCTCAACTTTTTTCATCAAACTCCCAATCTTAAGTTTTTTGATGTTGATATTGAAATATCAAGCCAAGCCGCCCAATTGCGACGGGAAAATAAATCGTTGCGTACACCTGATTCAATCCAATTAGCCACTGCTTTAGTTCACCAAGCAGACATTTTTATCACCAACGACGTTAAACTCACAAAACTCCACTTCCCCAATCTAAAAATCGTCTCTCTCTCCCACCACGACAAAACTATTAAGTAACTGCTTCTTGTAAGGCTCCCATTATAAAAATATAATCCAGCCAATCTCCTGCCCCCCATCTTATGGATATTATTCGTCAATTTCTTATTTCTATTGGTCGACCAATTGTTACTATATTTAAGTTTTTTATATCATCCCAATCCTTTCCCCCTCTTAAAATAAGAGGGGGAATCAAAAGGGGAGTTATCTACCGCTCCCCCAAGAAAAAGAAACAAAGAAAATTTGATCTGAAGTCTGTATTGAAAAAAATATATCCCTTTGTAAAACATTTTCCCAAACTTCATGTACCAAAAATTAAATTTAGCTTTAATAAAAAGGTTGCCGTTTCAATCATCGCTGTAATAATTCTCGGTATTTCGACATATTTTTATTTATTAAAAGATCTGCCATCTGTTTCTAACCTCAATACTCCTCCTCCATTAACAACGCATATTTTAGACAGAAACGGCAAACCTCTGTATAAAATATATGCCTCTGAAAATAGAACTCTGGTTAAACTCTCGGATTTACCCATATCTCTAAAAGAATCAATTATTGCCATTGAAGACAAAGATTTTTACCGTCACGCCGGCTTTTCGCCCAGTGGCACGGTTAGGGCGGTGTGGAGAATTATTGTAGACCGAAAAGTTGAGGGCGGTTCCACCATTACTCAACAGTTGGTCAAAAATGTTTTATTAAATCCCGACCGCACCCTTAAACGTAAACTACGGGAACTAATCCTGGCGATTGTCGTGGAACATTCATATTCCAAAGATGAAATATTGGAAATGTACTTAAACCGGGTCAGTTTTGGCGGTGCCTCTTATGGCATTGAAGAAGCCGCTCAAACTTATTTCGGTAAACCTGCCAAGCTGCTCACCCTACCCGAATCTGCTTTACTGGCCGGTCTTCCTGCCTCTCCCACTACCTATTCTCCGTTTGGTGCCCATCCGGAATTGGCCAAAAACCGTCAACAGGAAGTACTCAAACGCATGGTAGCCGACGGGTATATTACCGAAAAACAAGCCGAAGCGGCCAGTTCACAAGAACTTCATCTTGCCCCTCAAAGAATCGACATCCAAGCCCCACACTTTGTAATGTACATCAAAGATCTCTTGGCCCAAATTTATGGCACCAAAATGGTTGAGCAAGGTGGATTAACAGTGACTACTTCATTGGATTTGGATATCCAAAATATGGCTCAGAAAATAGTCAAAAACGAAATCGCCAAAGTTTCATATCTTCATATTGGCAACGGCGCCGCCCTAATTACCAATCCCAAAACCGGAGAAATCCTTGCCATGGTCGGTTCCAAAGACTACTGGAACACCAAAGATGATGGCAATGTCAATGTCACTTTGGCACTGCGTCAACCCGGCAGTTCCATAAAACCAGTGAACTATGCCCTCGCCCTTACCCGCGGATTTACCACCTCCTCAATTATCGACGACTCCCCTATTTCCTACAAATCTCCCGGCCAACCTGTTTATTCACCGGTCAATTACGACGGCAAATATCATGGGAGAGTTCCTCTGCGCATTGCTCTGGCTTCTTCATACAACATTCCCGCCGTCAAAGTTCTGGCTGCCAATGGCGTTACCAACATGATCGATCTCGGCCGCAAAATGGGCATCACCACTTGGAATGATTCCTCACAATTTGGACTATCTCTTACTTTGGGTGGTGGCGAAGTTACCATGACTGATATGGCCACCGTCTATGGAGTATTTGCCAATTTAGGTCAAAAAGTTGATCTCCAGCCCATCCTCAAAGTTACAAACAGTGGTGGCGAAATTTTACAGGAAAAACCCCCAACCCCAAACAACTTAGTCTTAGATCCCAAAGTAGCTTATTTAATCTCCAATATTCTTTCCGATAATTCTGCTCGTGCTCCTGCCTTTGGATACAATTCCGATCTAAACTTAGCAAATACTGCCGTCAAAACCGGCACTACCAATAATCTGCGTGACAACTGGACCATTGGTTATACTCCCAATATTCTAACCGTCGTTTGGGTAGGCAACAACGACGGCTCTTCTATGAGTTATGTCGCTTCCGGAGTGACCGGAGCCTCTCCCATTTGGAGACACATCATGGACGAACTTCTCAAAAAATATCCTTCGCTGGGTTTTACTCCTCCTTCCGATTTAATAAAAGTTAATATCTGTACCCTCACCGGTGAACTAACTTGCGAGGGCTGTCCCACCAGAACAGATCTTTTTGTGCCCGGAACTCAACCCAAAAACGCTTGTTCGCCGGAAAATATCAAAAAGATCATTGAAGACCAAGCTCAAAAAACCGAGCGTGACAATCTACTGCGTGATAAAATACTCCAAGGAGCACACACACCGTGAATAAAAACTATCGCAACACTCTTATTCTCATTGCGCTTCTTTCAGCTGCCGTGGCCATTATTGTGGCTTTACGTTTCTTCCTGCTTCATAGTCCCAGATAAGTTTAGTCAGCTCTTCGACACAATCCTGTATTTAAGATACTCGACCGGGGTCAATCCTAAAGCTTTAGCTTCCTTCTCAAGCTGTTTCGCCCTCAACTCCAATCTTTCCAACCTTCCCCCCGATGCTAGAGTCTCTTTAATGTCGAACAACGATCCTTCAATCGCAGGCACATCCCACAAATCGGGCCCAAGCTTGCCTTGTTCACTTGCCCACCTATTAAAGCGCCTTACAACTTCCCCAGCACTTAGTTCTTTCGCCTCTGCTGTCATACTCGAACCAATTGTACTATATATTCTCTTAGTCTAAAAACCATCTCAGGATAATCAAGCAATAATTCTGCAATTAAATCCTTTGAGGCTTGTTCAAACTGACTTTTGTTCATCTTTAAATCGTCTGTCTGATAGATAATAATTGCTCCCTGTCTTTTGGGAGAAAATGTTGCCCCCGAAAATCCAAACTTCCCCAACAGTTCCGATATTCCAACTGCCTCTCTGGCCGCAATGACATTTCCAGTTACGAGCGTTAGGCCGGGCCGAGCATCCTCGGCATGTTCACCAGTTCTTAATAACCTCGCCACCAACACTGCTTGCTGAGCATGTTTTTCCCCGAATTCTCTCGCCGCATCCACAATATCCATGGTGTTTCCTTCTACTAAAAGGTCGTATGCGGGTTCAAATTTTCCTTGATAAATTCCAAAGGCTTCGTGATCTAGGTGAATAATCTTGATTCCCTTGCTTTCAAAAACATCCCGTAAATCATCCTTACTCAACTCTGTAATCGCCAAAGCAGTACTGGCCGCTTCTTCGTAGTTTCTGGACTTATAAGCCTCCCGCATCTGTACGGTTAACCGTGCTATTTCCGTGTCTGAATTATTCTCTTGTGCGTTCGTAACGCCTACCTGATGTTTTTCTAACTGAGATTCATTCATACTAATCTAGTCCAACTATTTTTATCATATATCTAAATTCTGGCACTACAATCACCATCGTCATTGTTTTACGTTTGATTCATATTCCCAAATCATTTTTGTAATCTCCGGCACCGTCTTACCTGCCTGATCCGGATCCACATCTTTATTCAAAATTACAATTACTAACGGCTCAAAACTTGGGATTTGAGAATTGGGATTTGGGATTTGCGGCATCACAATGCCGGCATCTGCCCATACTCTATCTCCCGTCCCCACTTTATGCATCACTTCCAATCCATCACTAGGCAATCCCGCCGGTAACCTATCTTCATAAATACTATTTTTCAAATCATCTTTTAAGGGCGTTAAATAATTTTTATATATTTGCACCCACATCGAACCCACATCCCGGGCAGTAGTGGTGTTATCGGAAAAACTGCTACTTGCCATCTTTAGGTCTGTCAGCACCGTCGGCATATAGTCTCTCCCCACCATATTGGCAAGCACCACCGCCGCCGTATTGTCAGACTTCAAACCGGTATTTTGCATCAATTCATTCACTGTAAATACTGTTCCGGCATCCATAAATTCAATCGGTCCCGACCCGGTCTGTTTGTCTTCATCTCTAAGTATATATGTATCCTCCAAATTCAACTTTTTGGTTGCGGCTACCATAATTGGAATTTTCATAATCGATGCCGCCGGCATTATCTCATCTTCATTTATTCCATATCCCACCCCATTTTTTAATCTATATACAAATATTCCGTATTTCCCCGTATCTTGTGTCAATCTACTTTTCAATCTGTCCAAAAAAGCACTCGTCCCCCGTGAATTATCTTGCGTAACTTTAAGACCAGTTTTAGTCACTTTATAACTGATTTTTAGAGGTTCAGTTGCCCATTTTCCTCCCGCCAACAACCACACTCCCACACTAGCGACCCCTGTCGCCAAAAAACAAAATATTATCAATTTTCGGTTAACTGTCTCCATGCCAACAATTACTCTACCAAATTCGGTGGTGTTCTCCCAGCCAGTCCTTCAATTAAATTTTTTACCGCTATCTTTCCCATGTCAATTCTGGCCAATTTTGTGGCCGAGGCAATATGCGGAGTCAGTATTACATTTTCCATCTGCAACAATTCCGGATATGGGTTGGGTTCATTTTCAAACACGTCTGCACCATACCCACCTAAAATTCCCGCCCGCAAAGCCTCCGCTATTTCTTCTTCATCCACAATTCCTCCCCGAGCCGTATTTACCAAAATCGCTCCCTTTTTCAAAAGCCCCAAGGTCTTACCATTAATCAAATGTGTGGTCTCCGGCGTCAATGGCACATGCAAACTGATGTAATCGCTTTCCGCCAGTACTTCTTCCAAGTTAAGTCCCGAACTTCTGCTATAAGCCAACACTTTCATTCCCCATCCCTCTCCTTTTTTAGCTACAATTCCTCCAATTCTTCCGCTTCCAATTACCCCCAATGTTTTGCCAGCCATATTTTGTCCTATAAACACCTCCGGCTCCCATCCCCGGTAAGCCGCATTTCTCATAAATTCACTCGCCTCTCCCAACCTCTTCGACAGAGCCAACATTAAAGTCCAGGCAAATTCCGCTACACTTTCATTCACCGCTTCCGATGGCGTATTAGTCACCAATATATTCCTGTTTTTGCAGGCAACCAAATCAATATTGTCAAAACCCACCGCATAATTGGCAATTATTTTTAACTTTGGAACTTTGGCCAAAACAGTCTCAGTAATTTTATCGGTCAGTAAACATAGTAACCCCTCACAAGTTTCGTCTATGTTTTCCAGCTTGACAAATTTAATTTCATGCCCAGCCTCTATTAGAGGTTTACTCACTTCCTCCCAAAACGGCAATTTTCTGGTTACAAATATCTTCACTGCTCTTCTACTTTAACGCTTTCAGCTTTTAATAACCATTCATTCATCTTGTCTTTATTTAAAAGTCCCGCTTGTGGACCAATGTAACCTAATACTGAAGCCGAATTCGCTGTCCCCCATTTTAAACATTCTTCCAACGGTTTATTTTGCATATACGCCGCCAAAAAACCCGATCCAAACGCATCTCCCGCTCCCGTCCGTTCCACGACTGGTGCTTCTACAATTGGCATATGTAAATATTTTTGCCCGTCAAAACAATAAGTCCCCTCTGGTCCGTCCGTAATTATCACAATTTTGGGTCCAAGTTCCCGCAATCCCAAAAGTAACTCTTTGGGATTTGGAATTTGAGATTTGAGATTTGCGCGCAACAGCGCGGTGGCTTCTTCCCGGTTTACAAACAACACTTCCGTACTTTCATATGCAAATCTTAATTTCTCCACCCCCACTTTTATTTGTCTGGTTCCGGGATTAAATGCAATCTTTGTCCCATGGTTTACTGCCCATTCCACTGCTTGTTTATAAAATAACTCAAAATCTTCCCCCGCTGTCGTCAAATACATCCAATCAGCCTGAGTATCATTGTCAACTTTAAATCCATCTGCCGCCGTTGGATAATAAGATAGTATCGTTCTCTCCTCTTGATAATTAATCACCACTCCAAATCCCGATTGCTCCGGCACCTGCGTCACATATTTAGTTTCCACATTCTCTGATTTTAAAATTTCCAAAGCTCTATTGTCTGTCCAACTGTCTCCCATACTTCCTATCATTGCCGCTTTATAACCCAGCCGCGACAATCCCACCGCATTGTTTCCAGTATTTCCTCCCACCGCAAATTCCACTCCCCGCACCGCAATTTTTTCCCCAAATCCCAACTCTATCACACACCGTTTACGGTCAATACTGCACACCTCATCCACATCCACATCCGGAAGTTTTATAAACACATCCATCCTAGCCGGACCGAGACTTAATACGTTATATTTCATATAAAATTCTAAATTCTAATAACTAAGATCCAAATAAATTATAAACTAAAAATATTAAACATTTATTTTGTTTTTTCAAAAATTGCGGCTAATATCTTTACAAATTGCCCACATTCATCTCGAAGCTCAATTATATTCTTTTCAAACTCTTTGTTTTGTTCTAAAACAAGATCGAGCCAATACAAAGTTTCTTTTGCTTCTTTCTTTGAAATCCGGATTCTGTTTCTAAAATCATTCTTGGTGTCCGTTTCGTTTGCCTCTCTGTAATTTGCCCCAACGGATGTTCCTGAACGAATTAGTTGATCAACTAATTTAAAATTAATTTGGTTCTTGGGAAGTAAATTACAAAATCTTATTAAATTCTTACCAAAATTCAATGTTCTTTCTTCTAAATCGAACTTTCCCATTTGTTTTGAGTTTATTATTTGTTTTTTAATTTTTGGAATTTATTTGGACCTTAGAATTTATAATTTATGATTTAAAGATCACATTGGCCAATTTCTTTGAAAGGCCGATGGGATCGCTCGATTGCCAGATGTTGCGGCCAACCGCCATCCCCATGGCTCCCGCTTGCATAATTTCCGCCGCTTCTTTGAGAAATTCTCCTTCTTCTTTTTTGGCTCCCCCTTGAGCCAACACTCCGGTTTTCCCGGCCGATTTCACCACCCAGGAAAAACTTTCCACTCTTCCCGTATACGGTAGCTTTACAATATCTGCTCCCAACTCCAATCCAATTCTAGCCCCGTATGCCACAGTATCTTTGTCTGTTTCTTTCCCCTCCACGTGTTTTCCCCGCGGATACATCCAAGCCACCACCGGCAGATTTTTCGCGTGAGCCTCACCCGCAATCTGCGCCAATTCCTTCATCATCTCTTCTTCGTGTTCGCTACCCACATATACTGTGTATCCCACCGCTTTGGCTCCCAATTCTATCGCTCTGTCTACACTGGTCAGTTGCAAACTCACCGGCTCTTCTCCTTTATGAAACCCCGTTTTCCCGTTTAATTTCAAAATCAATGGTGGCAAATCCAACGTATAATATTTCTCTGCTACTCCCGCTCCAAATACTATTCCCGTAAACACTTGTGCTTCACGCGCCACTTTGCAAATATACTCCGGATCTACATTGGCATCATTAAAATCCGTCGGTCCATGCTCCATCCCCTGGTCATACGCCAACAACAAACACCGCCCGTTTTTCAAAATTACGTCGGTGTTTGTCATGAATCTAGATTACCACACTTTTCATTCACTTCCCAACAAATAATATAGAGCCGCTACTACCGATAGTACTCCCACTACCATTTGTACCGATACTCCATACATCGACCATTTCAAAAGTGGTGCCATTTGGGCAGGTAACATATGTGCCAGTCCTCCCACTAATAGTAGAGACCAACCTACAGTTGCCCATTTTTCACTTTTCATCTCAACTTTTTCTGCTTTTTTAACCGCCATCTAACTCACCTCCTTTTTATAACTTTTTTAACTGCTTCTTTTATTTTAACCACACTCATCCCATATTTTTCCAGTAGTTCTTCCGGTTGACCGGATTCCCCAAAAGTATTTTGCATCCCAATAAATTCTATCGGCACCGGATAATTGGCCGCCAGCACTTCAGCGACGGCGGATCCCATCCCTCCCATCACCTGATGTTCTTCCACCGTTACTGCCGCTCCACAATTTCTGGCCACTTTCATAATCGTTGCCATGTCCATAGGTTTAATCGTGTGATTATTTACCACACTGACTTTTATTCCCTCGTCATTCAATTCTTTTGCTGCAATCAGCGATTGATACACCAACGGTCCGCAGGCAATTATGGCCGCATCTTGGCCATATTCGGCCAAAATTTCGGCCTTGCCAATCTCAAAGTGAGATTCCAATGTCGTAATTACCGGAGTCTTTTCCCGGGCAAAACGGAAATATACCGGGTCGGGATATTTGGCTGCCGCCAATGTCGCTTTTTTAGTTTCCAGATAATCACACGGTACTACTACCGTCATGTTTGGCAACACTCTGGTAATGGCGATGTCTTCAAGCGCTTGATGCGTTGCTCCATCCGGTCCCACCGAAACTCCCGTGTGCGCCCCGGCAATTTTTACATTCAAATTTGAATAACATACCGAAACGCGCAGCTGATCCCAACTTCTGCCGGGAGAAAAAACAGCATATGAAGAAATAAACGGAATCTTGCCCGCCGCCGCCAACCCCGCCGCAATTCCCATCATATTTTGCTCAGCCACTCCGCACTCAATAAATCTCTCCGGAAACTTTTTAGAAAACTCCTCCACCCGCGTACTCTCTTTCAAATCCCCTGTGAGTACCACAACTTGTCCTGAGCTTGCCGAAGGATTCTCCCCCAACTCAACCAACGCTTCCCCATACCCATTTCTGGTAGGCACTTGCTCCACATCTTTGTTAAATAATTTTGGATTTAAAAATTTTATCATTTAAAATTTAACTGCTGTAATGCTTTTTTGGCCTCTTCTTGATTTGGGACTTTACCATGCCACTCAAACTTGTTTTCCATAAAGTCGACTCCTTTACCAGGAATCGTGTGGGCAATAATTACGGTTGGGTTTTCAAATATGGCTTTGGATTTATTTATTGCCTCAATTATTTCCGAAAAATTATGACCGTCAATTTCCAGAACCGACCAGCCGAAGGCTCTGAACTTGTCGAAGAGTGGTTCCAGCGGCATAATATCCTCAGTAAATCCATCAATTTGAATATTATTTCTATCAATAATTGCCGTTAAATTATGCAAATTATTTTTCCCGGCAAACATCATCGCCTCCCAATTTTGCCCTTCCTGCAACTCTCCATCACTCATCAAACAATATACTCGAAACGCTTGTGCTGAGCTTGTCGAAGCATCCATCTTAGCCGCCAACGCTAACCCAATCGCCTGCGACAATCCCTGTCCCAACGGTCCTCCGGTATTTTCCACTCCCGGTAGTTCCCGGTAATGCGGATGCCCCTGTAACCCACTACCCAATTTCCGTAAAGTTTTTAGATCTTCCACCGGAAAAAATCCTGCATGCGCCAAAGTGGCATACCATACCGGACAAATATGACCATTACTCAAAATTACTCTATCTCTGTCATCTTTCCAAGGATTTTTGGGATCATAATTTAAGATATTTCCAAAATAAAGACTGGTAAATACATCCGCCATCCCCAAAGATCCCGCGCTATGTCCTGATCCTGCTTCCGCCAGCATCCTTATGACATCCTGACGGATTTCATTTGCTAGTTTTTCTAAACTTTGGATTTGTTGGTTGCTTATCATTTTTTTAATATCACCCTCTTGCGTCCCCCTCTTAAATTAAGAGGGGGAACGAGGGGGCGTTATTTCATTTACAGTTCAAACGGTTTTTCCGGTGGGTTAAAAACGTGATTCCCATGTCCCAACATCAAATCAAACAGCTCCAAAGTTTTGACCACCTCATCCGGAGATGTCACCACCCGATATACTTGAAACTCTTCCGGCCGCATCCGCATGTTGGCCAAGAAAGTCGCCATTATTTTTTCCCAAAATTTTCCATACAAAATCAGCGGTTTATGATGTCCAAAATAAAGTCGAGCCAGTCCCCAAGCCATCCCAAACTCTGAAATTGTTCCCGTCCCACCCTGAAAAATTACATATGCTTGACCCACGTCTAGAAGTTTCAAGGTCCGCTCTAAATAATTATCCGTCCTTATTTCTTCGTCAAATTTATTATTTTCATCCCGTCCTTCAAAATTGGCCACATCTTTAGGATAAAAAGTCACCCCTATCACATGCCCACCTGCCTTTTTAGCTCCTTCGGTGGTGGCCCGCATTACCCCCGGTCCACCCCCATTGGCTATCACATATCCAGCTTTGGCCAAAGCTTCACCCACTAGCTGTGCATCCGTATACAATTGATCGCCGGATCTGCAATCAGCAAACCCCAAACACGATACGGTTTTAATAAGGCCAGTTTTCTTCTCGTCTTCTTCGGGCATTACTACCATTCTAACACCCGTTTAGCCCCCACAGCCACTTCATCCACTTCCAATTTCTCCAAGACATTTAAATGTTCTTTTTCTATTCCCCCGTCTACACAAATTTTAAATTTTAAGTTTCCCAAGTCTCGTAAGTTACTTAAGTAACTTACATGTTTCGTCGCTTCGTCTACAAACTCTTGTCCTCCCAATCCCGGTTCCACCGACATTACCACTACTATCTCTAGATTTTTTAAATATTTTTTGATTGCCTCCACTGGCGAATGAACATCTAAAGCCAGCCCAGAAAAATCTTCCGGACGAGATATGCTTTCCATTTGGGCAATTATCCGGTCAAACCCAAACTTTTCAGCCATAAGTGACCACTCTGTAATATTGTTTTCCGTCACCATCAAGTGTGCATCAAACTTCAGTGGCAAATATGAAATTATATCTACTTCCATGGGTTTAAAAGTTTTGTTAGCTGTATATTCTCCATCCACAAAATCAATCTGCACTCTCTCAAATTTTTTACTATCCCGAATTTTTCGTAACAAGTCATCCAATTCTTGCACCTCACTCGTCAATATCGCCGGAATTATCTCCATAACTATCTATATACCTCATCATGAGAGCCAACGTCTACTAACAAAGCTCGATTATTTTCAATTAAAATAAATTTAACTCTCTTTCCACGAGTCAGTGAAAAAGCCATATATTCGCGTAGTTTTCCACCCAATTGATGAACCTTTAGTCTTGAATCTCGTGGATTTGTTTGGAAGATTTCAATTTTTAAATCTAACAAATCTCTTTCTTTAGTAGTAAGTTTTTTTGCTCTCTTTGAAAAATGTGATGTGACACCTACATCCATATATGACTAAAGTATATCACTCAATTTTTGACCTTTTTTAAGCCATACCGTTTTCCCGGCTTTATGCTCAGCTATCGCCTCTTTGTAAATCCTCAATAAATACTCTTCTTCCAACTCTCGCAATCTTTTGGCTCTGATGTTGTAGGTCTTTGCGTCCACAACCACCACATCAGGCTTTCCATTATTAACTACCACCAGTGGCTCACCACTCTTTCTAATTTTTTCCACCAACGTCCGGTATCCTCTCTGTAAATCAGCTACCGTAGCCATAAAAGGGATTGTCGTCACCATACAAACATAATATTACTATACATATAACTATATGTCAAGATGTCTGACCAAAAATAATCGTTTGTTCTACCAGTCTATTCGTATACCCCCACTCATTGTCATACCACGCCAGCACTTTCACCAAATCTCCATCCACCACTTGTGTAAATTCCGGATCGATAATAGCGCTATAAGAACTTCCGATGATATCCGAACTTACTAAATGTTCCGGTATTCCCGACTCCCCAGACACCCCCAAGATCCCTGAATACTTTGGCGTTTTGCTCGCTTCTACAAAAGCCTGATTAATTTCTTCCCGTGTTACCTTATTTTTTGTCACAAATGTAAAATCCGTAATCGACCCCGTCAAAATCGGCACCCGCAAACTTATGCCGTCAAATAGGCCTTTTAACTCTGGTATCACCTCTGTGGTAGCAATGGCCGCCCCGGTGGAAGTGGGAATAATATTAGCTCCTGCCGCTCTGGCTCTTCTTAAATCTTTATGTGATCCATCTTGTAGAACCTGATCATCGGTGTAGGCGTGTACCGTAGTCATCAAAGCTTTGACTATCCCAAATTTTACCTGCATCACTGCCGCCACTGGCGTTATGCAATTCGTCGTACAAGATGCATTTGAAATAACGATTGGATCTTGGGATTTGGGATTTGGGATTTGTGGATTGACCCCCATCACAAATGTTCCCACGTTTCCACCTTTGCTGGGTGCCGAAATAATCACTTTTTTCGCTCCCGCCTTAGCGTGTTTAAGGGCTCCAATCTCATCTGTAAACTTTCCCGTGCACTCCATTACTACGTCTACACCATATTTGGTCCAAGGCAAAAGTTCCGGATCTTTTTGTGCCAGCACCGGAATTTTCAAGCCCATACTTTCAACTATCAAGTTGTCATTGTCGCAAGTTATTGGAATTTCAAACTTTCTATACGTCGTATCTTGATTCACCAAATGACACCATCCTGCCGTATCCATCGATCCGCTGGTATTTATGGCTACCACTTCCATCTCGTTGTGATGTTTCAGTAGCCAAATCCTAAACGCCAATCTCCCAATCCTCCCAAACCCATTAATTGCAACTTTAACCATATGAGTTAAGTATAACCATCTCCCCCTCTTAAGTTAAGAGGGGGATGAAGGGGGCGTTATGAAATAGCTTCGATTCCCTCAAGTGTTCCGCTTGCCAAATACTCCAACATTGCGCCACCACCGACACTAATCCAGTCGAATTTGCCCAATAACCCAAATTCGCCCAATGCTTCTTCAGTATCACCTCCACCAGCAATTTTATATGCTTTACTATTAGCTACTACCGTAAACACTTCTCTCGTTCCTTCGGGCGCTTCCTGATATTTCCCCATCGGTCCCGCAATTATTATCGTTTGTGGCTTTAGATCCGTCAACTGGCGGATGTAATTTGCAATTAATTCATCAGAAATATCTAATCCATCAGCACGAAGTTTTATATTTGGCAGTAATCCTCCCCGCAAAACCGTCCACCTTTTTTTTTCAAAATCCTCAGCATATTTTTCTTTATCCCCCTTCGCCCCCCCAATAATCAATAAATTTGGAACTTGGGATTTGGGATTTGGGATTTGCGACAAAGTCGTTATTTCTTTTCCAAACCTCAATCCCCCACACACTATCTTTCCTTGTGATTTCATAAATTCCGGCAGAGCCACGATCGATGTATGTCTGCGGTGACTGGTAGCAAAAGCTTCATTAACATATATATCAAATCCTTGGGCCAGTTCCTGTGCCAATTCCACACTATTTTCTTCTTCCCGTTTGTCAGATCTTAAATCAAAATTCACATCCACTCCCAATTTTTCTACCATCGAAATATTTCCTTTGTGCCCGATAATTTTAATTCTCTCCGCTCCTTTTTCGCGTAAATATCTCACTATTTCCACCGTCGCTCTCTCTCGGGACGAGTTATTACTCTCGTATTCCAAATCCGCCCTGACCAAAACAGACTTCTCGGCCACCTCAATTTCAGAGATATTCATCATAAACTTTTTTCAAATCGTTTCAATTTTTCCAAACGGCGCAGGTACCGGTCTGAAGAAGCAAATGAAGTTTCCAGAAACTTTTCCGCCAACTTGGCCGCCAGTTCTTCGTCACAATTATCAGCAGGTAACGCCAAAACATTGATATCGTCATCCCGCCGGGCCGCATGTACTTGATCTTCAGCAAAACCCAAACCACACCGTACTCCATCAAAACGGTTCGCCACAATATCCACCCCCACTCCGGAGGCACAAATCACAATTCCCCGGCTTTCTTTGGGATTATGGGAAATTTTTTCAGCTACGGCAAATGCATAATCAAAATAATCGTCCTCATGATCATATTCAAAAGCCCCCATATCCTCAAACTCATAATTACGCCCCGCCAGCCACTTACAAATCTTGCCCTTCAGCTCAAACCCTCTATGATCCGCGCCAATATATATCATCGCATTAGTGCTCCTCCATTAACATCCAAGGTTGCTCCTGTCACATGACTAGATTGATCATTTGCCAAAAAATAAATAGCATTGGCAATGTCTCCAGGTACCGCCATTCTTCCCAAGGGAGTTTGGTCTACGTCAAAAGCAATATCTGTCCACTTCCTTTCCGTCAGCATTCCGGTATCGGTAATTCCAGGAGCTACACAATTGACTCTAATATTTGGAGCCAAAGCTTTAGCTAAACTTTTTGAAAAAGCCAAAACTGCTCCTTTAGTAGCAGCGTAAATTGGATCACTACCACTGCCAACCTCTCCCGCAACTGAAGAAATGTTTACGATCGAACCAGACTTCATGTATTCCAAAACGACCTGACAGCAATAATAGGTCCCACACTCATTTATGGCCATTACTTTATTTATTGAATCGGTGTCATATTCGGCTAATGTTCTGTTACCAAAAATCCCCGCACAATTGATCAAACAATCAATTCTTTCATTTTTTTCAAAAACACTTTTGAAAGCTTGTTTAACACTCAAAAGGTCGGTTACATCAACGTCTTCTTTACCCCAAACCACCACTTTCCAACCCTTATCATTTTTAAATTTTTCGGCAGTCGCTTTGCCTATTCCACCCGTACCACCTGTAATCACCACCACTTTGTCCATAACCAAAGTATATCACTTGAACGCCCTTGCTAATTCTCTCAACTCTTTTTCGGGATCATCGGCCAACACCACATCTGTGGCCACCAATACTCCCACGGCCCCATACCCCAGACTCGCTTTTACATCGTTGCCACTATGTACTCCCGCTCCCACCAGAACCGGCGTTCCTCTCAATACTTCCACCACTTGTTTTATCACCTCTCCTTTTTCGGATGCCACCGATATATCCCGTCTGGCGATTAGTTCCGATGGTTCATAAGCTACGTATTTAAGACGCAATGTCGCAAATTTTTGCGACTCCACCACATCTTGACTGCACACACATACCTCCAATTTATTATCCAGTCTCACCAAAGTTTGTTTCAAAACCTCCCACTCCAATTTATGTTCGGAGTGATTCAAAAGTGTTCCCACCGCTCCTCCACTCAACACATCTTCCAACAAAGTAAAACCCGTATGTCTTCCCGGTTCTATCGCGTCAATATGTTGTACCCAACAATCTGCTCCTGTTTTCACACAATCCCGCAGATCGGCAGTTTGCACAGCGCACACCACCCGCACTTTCGTTTCTTCGCTCACTTGTTTGCAAATCTTTGCCAGTCTTACAGCAGCTGTTCCGGTAGACTGAGCATAGGTTTTGAAATTTACAACAATCATCCTTGACTCAAAGTATATATTCGGCGTAAACTAAAAACAATGTTCATACCTGCCTTGGTTCTCGCCGCTGTCTTTGCCGCATATCCGTCTCTGGCTGTCACCTCCCCCACCAAAAACCAAAACATCGTTTCCGACAAAGTTACCGTTAATCTCTCTGTTCCCAATTTCAAACTTACCGACTACAAAACTTATGTCAAACCAACTTATGGTCAAGGTCATATCCATCTTTGGCTGGATCAAGCTACTCCTGCCAAAGCCTCTGCCATCAAAATCGCCACCCCCACCTATACTTTTGAAAATGTCAAACCCGGAAATCATGTTCTTGTAGCCGAACTGGTTGCCAACGATCACTCTTCCCTAAATCCCAAAGTCATAACCACTGTAAACTTCAAAACATCTTTGCCCACTCCCAAACCCAATTCCTCCTATATTGTTACCATGTCTATTTTCTCCTTTTTATTGATCGTTCTTGCTCTCTACTTTATATCAGCACCCAAGACTTATAAATCTCCCAAAAAGTCTTCGCCAAAGTCTCCCAGGAAGTCTTCTCGCAAATAACCTCCATCCGGAAAAGCCCTCCGTTTTTCTTCGTTAACACTAACTGCCGCACTTGTGTTGATCCGGCAAAATGGGACCATGTTAAAACTGTCATATTTGCTCCATTTACCGTCAAATATTCCCGGTCGTCAGTCACTCCCACCGCTTCCGCGTCGGCTATATTTATCAAATCCCGGTTATCTGCTTGCACCGACACTATCACCGTTGCCCTTCCAAACTGATCCTTCAGTTTCACTACTTCATACTTTTTTCCGTCCATAAAATTAAATATTTTTTTTGGATCTTCGATCACTTCCCATCCATCCGGATACCACAGCCGCATTTTCACCACATCGTTTATATAAGGCCCCACCAAATTCTGAGCCGCTTTATAAGCCGCCGTCTGAGCCGATCCTTTTCCAAAATTAGCGGTTTCCGCCCGCTTCCAATCCCGGTAATCCAATACCGAAAAAACTACTCCCACGGCAATCACCGCAACCAAAGTCAGGTGTGCTTTACTCATTTTTATAAGAAAGTAGTTGATCCACAACCGATTTCAGAGCTGGGACATAAGAATCAAAATCCGCCAGTTCCCAAAATCTTACGATGTGAACCGCATTGCGGACAGGAATCATTTGTAATTCAATCACCACTTGCCGCAGTTGTTCAATTGCCCGGGCCGCACCTAAAGTACCATAACCCACAAAACCAACTTTTTTGCCATTCCATTCTTTATACACATAATCCAGAGCGTTCTTCAAAACCGCCGTGTAACCATGATTATATTCCGGAGTAATCACCAGATATGCGTTCCCCTCGGCAATCTTTTGCGTCCACTTAGCTACCACTGGATTACTGTAAGGTTCTTTTAGCATCGATGGTGAAATTGGTTCATCAAAGAATGGTAAGGAGTAATCTTTTAAATCCACCAGTTCAAATTCCACACCGGGAATATTTTTTGACTGTTCCATTACCCACGCTCCAATCTTTTCACTCACTCTCCCCTTCCTCGTACTCCCCAAAATCACCTGCATTTTCATCACAAACTAATATAACACACTCTGAGCCTTCCTGATATAATTACGACTGGTTCGTTTACAATTTATTCCCCTGTAGCTCAATGGTAGAGCAGATTCCTGTCGATTGGCAGCACCCAGTAGCAATATTGGGATGAAAATCGGGCTAATTCGGGGAACTCCGGATATTATGACTACGTCATTATCCGGACAATCCCGAGCTAAATCCCCGCCTTTGGTGGGGTAAACGTGTAGAGACTATATACCCGATGCCGACTTTGTCGGTAATGAGATAGTCCAGGCCTTTTGGTAACAAGAGGGTTTCTGTAAGAATAAGGTTGGAGGTTCGAATCCTCCCGGGGGAGCCAAGCGGGACGAGGTGGAAAAACACCGAGGTGTCAAGGCTACGATACATCCGGGGTGGAATAATTTATTTTATCGAAAATCTAAGAAGCCGTTCAGAAAATTTAAATTCGCCTACCCAAAGAAAATTTCCGTCAAAGGCCGGGGCGGCTGGCCAGAAAAGCTTGTTCCTGCCAATCTCTGCTACTGAAAATATGGCATCCCGTGAACTATCACCCCCTAAAATCACATCAGCGTCCTTGCCCGCGATGGCATCTGCAATATCTTTCCAAACACGAATCTTATTATACCCCGTATCTCCGACAAAAAGAGCTCCGTGCGACACCACTCCATATTGGGGAAGATTAAATTTTCTCTGACCTCCGATAGAAGCAATCGGTTTGGAATTTGCTGAGAGCGTGCCGATAGAGTAAAGGTCAATGCTATGATTGGAGTTTCTTGTGACCGCCAAATACTTTCCGTCAGAAGAAAGTCTCCCAGGATCTTGAATGCTTAGAGAAAAAATCGGATCGGAATTTTGGCCAGGGATTCCTTGCCAGACGTACACTTTGTTTGCCTGAGCATCGGCAAGATAAAAGTATTTATCATCCATGGCTACGCCTTTTAGATCCTGAAACCTTACATTGCCGATTGAACTTGTAAAAACAAGATCGGGTTTCTCGCCATTAAGCGGCAACTTATTCCAAATAAATACTCCGTTTTGCCCCGCTACTGCCAGTTTGTTGCCAAAGAGTTCGTTGTCCCAGCCACCCGCGCCTTGATAGACAAAATCAGGATGAGCGCCTGATTCATCCGGCAGGTTTTTATAGACATAGAGCCGATTATCAAAGTCAGAAGAAATAAATAAGCTCTTGCCATCAGTTGCCGGTACGGGATTGGATATAATAAAGTTGGTATCTAAAGTATTAGTGTTAATGTCAGGCGCGCCAATAGCAAAATCCGGTTTGGCAGAAGATTTTGTTGGTAAAAAGTTGAAACCAACGATTTTATTGCCATTGGATAAAGAAATGTAAAGGCGGCTGTCAACGACCGCGAGCCCTGAACCATCACCGCCAACAAATTTGTAGCCGTCCCCGCCAGAAGGTCCGCCGGCTTGCCCGATACTCAAATCGGGTTTGTCGTCGGCATTTTCCGGAAAAGAATTCCAGATATGAAGAGAACCACCGAGCATTATCAATTTTTCATCCGCAGTAAAAGCGCCTTGCATCCAAGCGCCCCTTGAATCAATGGGGTCACTCATAAAGAAATTATATGGCGCATCGTCAGTAGTCGGCCATTTTTTCCAAAAGAAATTAACACTGCCTTGCGCGCTGACTTTGGGGTTATGGTCGCCGACAATAAGATGCGTGCCGTCGCTGGTAATAGTTCGCGGCGTCCCCATCTTGCTGCCGGCGGTAAGATAAATATCTGCCGGCTGATCATTTTGAACTGGGAAATTGTTCCAAATGAGCACGTGGCCGCTTCCGGTAGCGGAAATCGCGAGTTTTTTGCCATCGGTCCAGGCTCCCCATGGCCAATAAATATTTCTTTTTAAATTATTTTGAAGCGATGTTGCTCCATTATTGATAACTAAATCAGCTGGCTGCCCATTTTTTGTAGGAAAACTGTTCCAAATTAAAACTCGGTGATTATATGTATCGGTAACAACTACTTTTTCATTAGCGGTGGAAACGCTTACTGGCCAGTTCATCTGGTCAAGGCCGGTGCCGGGATTATTGGTGATAAAATCTTTCTGTCCTAAAACCAAATCCGGCGGCGTATTTGCTGTAGGCAATTTGTTCCAGATTAGTATGCGGTTATTATTTCTGTCCGCGAGTAAAAGATGTATTCCGTCAGATGCCACTGTTCCCGGATGATTGAAAAGAAGATGGCCGCCGGTATTATTAAAATCAATTCCAGAAAGCATGAGGTCGGCATCCTGACCGGTCTTAAACCAACCGCTCGTTGGTTTAGAAGAAACGGTTTTATATTTCGCGCCGGTGGCTTTCACTGAAATATCTTGATTTTGAGAAATGTCTTGATTTTGAATGCCGCCAGACTGTTGTGTCACTTGGTTTTTAGTGGAAAAATAGGCCACCACGCCAATAATGAGCGATAATCCGACCATACCGGCTGTGACTATGCGCAGCAATTTATAGAAATCATCAGGGATATTTTTCATATAGACTATTAATTCCCGCTCGGTTTCTGTGGTTGTTGAGGCGTCGCTCCGCCTGGTTGTTGTTGGAAACTACCAGCAGGCTGGTTACCCCCCGGCTGCTGCTGATTTAATGGTGGTTGACCGGTAGGGAAAGATTGATTTTTAGGAGCAGTCACCCGTCCCAGATAAAATCCTACCGCACCGACAACTAAAAACCCGATTACCATCCAGGTAATTATTAAAGCTTTTGCAGTTGATGACATTAATTCACCACCTCCTTCTATAATATAGTTTAATACCTTTAATTATGGTCATAGAAAGTCAAGAAAAGCAATCTTTGAAATACTTTACCCAAAACGTCGTGGGGGATTAGATTGAAAGAAGCTGTTTGGTTTGTTCGAGAACTAAATCTGGACATTCAATAACTGAAAGCCAGTCAATTGTTCGGTAATCGTCCCATTTGGCGAGCAAAGGTACCAGGACAGGACGATTTCCGAACCTGTTATAATGTGAACCAATCCATGACACTTGAAATGTCAACTAATAAATGGCAAATTACGCCTGAACTTAAGGCAAGAATTGCAGAAATTAGGAAAGATATCGAAAGAGAGGATAGAGAATTTGAGAAAAATCCTCAAACTTGTCCAAAGCACAACAAACCAGGCAAATTTGTAAGGAACGACGGGGCATATACACGAGGATATGCTATTTTTGAATGTCCAGAGGGTCACGAGTTCCAGGTTGGGTAATTAAGGCTTTACTTCGCCAGAAATCAAATATTTATAAAGTTTCCTATTGATTGGTATTTTCGAACTTCTAAATCCTTCTTCATCTATTGCAGACTTCTGTTTTAGCGTAATTATGTCTCCATTTTTAAATGTAATTATGTTTGCAACTGCCACCTCGAAACCTATTGGTTCAATTAAACTCTCCAAATCAAGCGATGCTCTAACATCTGCCATTCGATATCCACCTTTAATCCTTCGTGCCTGTCTTACCAGAAAAGCCGCAATTTCTACAGCCTGTGCTCCATCTTTTGGACGAAACGCTAAGGTGCCTTCTACAGATTCCAACGTTTTGACTGTTTTTCCACTACCCAGTACCAATGGCCTATCAACGAGCTCTAGGTCACGATAATCTCCGACTATTTTCGTCCCTCTTAAATAAAACTTAAAATTATTATCTATTATCTTGAGACTCTCCATTCTTGCTAACACTTCTCCAAAATGGGAGTGGCGTTGAGAATAAACACTATAGAGAATGGTTCCCTGTTCTTCTGGCATTGGATATTTGTTCTTATGAACATAGTTGTAACCCGTTGACATTTCCTCAGTAAGCAACTCATCCCCCATAGAAACAGCTTCCGGATTATGAACAAAGTCAACAAAATTGTCAGGTTGTTTTGAAAAAACCTCTTTGGCTAAACTCGTATAATAACTTATTCTTGAATTTAATATTTCGCCGCTTTCCACAGAAGCAATTATATCTATTCCAACATCGGAGGACTATAGGAGACTTAGCTGTATCATAATTCAACGAGAAAGGTTCGAAGTGCATTAACGTAAGGATTAGATAGAGAGAAGTTGACTGGTCAGTTGAAGAACCATAGTCGGGTCGTCCATAGCTGATATCCAGTCAAAAGTTCGGTAATCGTTCCATCCGGCGAGCACTTCGGCAATTTCAGTGTTATAACCAGTTGGCACTTAACATATCTAAATTTGATATAGTAAAGGTAATATATTTCGAGAATTATTGTATGAAAAATAAAAAAGTAGTAGTGATTGTAGTTACGTTTGCATTGTTTGTTGGATTATTAGTAGCGATTTTTAATATTAGATTTCCGTGTGGTGGAATGACTGAAGATGGCGCATTGTGGGATGGAGAATGTGCCTACGGGCCACAACTCATAAAAAATATTTTGCATGGCCGTTACTTCCCACCTTTTGGAATTTAAAAATATGGATAATTCAGTTTTGGGAAATGTTTCTATTGAGTCTGGAGTTTTGGGTGTAGGAGACCCCACTCTACAAATACCAGATGGTCTAAATCCAGATCTATGGTTGAAACATATTAAAGATGGAAACGCCGCTTGCTGCGACACAGGAGGAGACGGGACTTTTGGAATAATTATTCGCACCTCTGAAGATTCTTTGGATTTACTTCCGGAAGAAGGAGAAAAAATATCCAGCCTATCTTCCCCTATTCTTATCAATGTCCCCAGTGGAAAAATAATAGTTGCTGATATGTGTGACTTGGAACCCCAAGTTAGCAACATACAGTATTCAATTGATCCTGGAATATACGAGTGCATGATTCATATGTGTGACAACGAACCCAAAGAGTTTTTAGGATTTGTGATTGTCTTAAAAAAATCAGAAGCAACTGAAGCCAGAAATGATAAGGTTTGGGAAATAGAACAACTGGGCTGATGAAAATAAATAAAATTATTGGTTGGTCTTTGGGAATAATTATACTTATTTTGTTCGTTGGATCGTTTTTGTATCTTCTTGTCACCGGCTTGCCAACGATACTAATAGTTTTCAAAACGTTTACGCAGTCAACGATCGAATTTTTTAATACTCGTCCTTAGTTGTATGGGGTATTAACAAATAATTTTGTGGTAAAGATAGCTCCAGTCAAAATCCAATATGCCAGAGCAATCAAAAAGAGTGTAATCAACAACTTAAAAAGAATATTTTTCACTGAACCCATATCTTTTAAAATCTTATAATTCCCCAGCATTAAATATATTATTGCACAAAACCTTCTTCAAACATTGAGTATAATCCGAAGTTATGAACGCCGAAACCAGAAAAGCGGCAGCTAGGGAATGGAACAAGGCTCACAAAAATTTGAGAGCCGAAAAAGTTAGAAAAAGTCTAGGCGATAATCCAGATGAGGCTATTCCCCAACATGGCCCCAAAGCAAAGACCCAGCATAGAATTCCATTGAGTAAAAGGCTTTTAAGCGCCTCAGAATTATCTGGTGGGCTAATTGGTCGCATGGCAACACAATCCCATCGGGACAATTGGAATGATGGAATCGGTTCACATCTGATTTATAGTCAAACTACTCTTTTGGCTATTATTGATACGAATGTTCTTGCACGAGCAGGTGCGACAAAACCACAAGACAATTGTCGAGGAGTTATTGATGCATGCATCGCTGGAAAAGTCATGCCTTGTGTCACAGAACCCATAGTTTATGAGTATTTAGAAGTTTTCGGACGTAGAGTTCTCGAGGATGGTCTTCGCTTTGATGAGGGAAGCAGCCGATTATTAAATGTATTCCTCACACACTGCTTAGCTTTGACCGGCGAACCTGTAGCTCTTCCGTTCCGGGTTCCGAGAGACAGATCGGACGAAAAATTTGTCGTCGCCAAAGCAATAGCTGAAGAAAACACGGGCAGACCGTGTTATATTGTATCTCGCGATGGTGATCTTTTGAGTATTGGCGATACTTCTGAAACGCTCATTTATCATCCCACTGGTTTTTTGGAACTGTTGGCTACCGGCTTACTGGCACTCTAAGCCGCAAGGCTTCTTCTATCAAGAAAACCTGATTACTCCGAAGTAGTGGCATTTTATCTTGTGCAAAAAAGCCATACTCTGATACTTCGCGGCTGGGAGCAAATTCTCCACCAATAAATATACCCACAAAACACATGTCCAGACGAGCCCCATCCCGGTCGGTCCGGGTCTTAAGCATTTCGTCCGCACTTACAACCAAATGTGACTCCTCTTTTATTTCCCGCTCCAGGGCTTCAGCCGGATGCTCCCCCGCTTTCAAATATCCACCCGGTAAGCTCCAAGAATGTTGTCTATAAGTATGTTTAAAAAGGAGGATCTCATTTTTGTCGTTGAAAATGACTCCGGTTACTCCAACCAAAAATTGGTTTTGAAAAAGACGCATAACAAACAACTGGACACTTTGGGGCAGGATTTTGAAGAGTGATTTCATAACGCGTTTGTATCTTGGGGTTCGGCCACTGTGGTATTGTTTTTGAGTCGTTCGTTTTCCAACTCTAGTTGGTGAATTCTTTTAATCAAATCCACAATATCACTTTTTCCTTGTTTGATTTTATTATCTTTGCGGTGCATGGTGAGACCAGTAAAAATTGAGTTGACGATGAATACAAGATAGGCCAAGCCTAATCCTGTTAAAAGAGAACCAATAATAATATAAAAAAGTGGAATGCCGGGAAACACATAGGTTCCGAGGTGCAAGGTTACCGCTACCAAATTATTCTGGGCCAAGTAAACCATGACTGAACCGATTATTAAAAATAGAATTAATATAAGCATATTTGCAGTATACACACTTAGGTGATACTTGACAAGTACTACAATTATTTGTAGTATATTAAGTACGACAACTGATAAGACTGTCTCTTGACAGATCGAGGATCAAAGGTGTATTTTATGAAAATCTTGAATAAAATTAAGAAATTTTTAGTATTATTACTCACTATTGCAGTAGAGTTCGTCTTCATGCCTGTAACAAATGCCTATGCGGCAACAACCCCAGCCCTTGGACAAGCTGCCAGCTTCAGTATCCTTTCCAGCACTTATACCAATACTGTAGGGGGAACCACTCTTAACGGCGATCTTGGCTATACTACGGGACCAGCATCGGCACCTACCGTCAATGGCACTACTTACACCGCTCTTACCAGTAAATATTCGACTGCGGGAACAGATCAAGCAGCCACTTTGGCTGCCTTGGACTCCCAAGCGTGTACCCATACATTCCCAGCTGGAGCTGTTGATCTTGCCACCGATACATCTCATGGCACAATCGGAATTTACGCACCCGGAGTCTATTGTACTGCTGCAACAAGCGCTGCATCCATTGGAGCGGGGGGGATTACTCTTTCCGGCAGTGGAACGTATATCTTTAGAATCACCGGTGCGCTAACAACGGTAGCCAACTCAGTGGTCACATTAACCGGCAGTGCATCAGCTTGCGATGTGTTTTGGACTCCAACCGAGGCCACCACTCTTGGTGCGAATACTACCTTTGTAGGAACCGATATTGACGCTGCGGGTATTACCATAGGTAGCACCGTAACCTGGACTGGAAGAGCCCTAGCTTTTGGCGGAACCGTTTCAACGGACGTGGATACTATTACCACACCGTCATGTACGGGAGCTGATAACACCGCAGGAGGAAGTACTACCACTACTACCACAACTTCTAGTTCAACCTCTATGCCCGGTGCACCTGAGTCTCCGTATTGTCCGCCTATCAATAGCACCGTCGTCGCTCCCACTATTATAGAATCCCGAAGAGTTAGCCCCACCAGTATTTTTATCAGTTGGGCTCCATATTCGGGATTAGACACGTTTAATGTTCAGTATGGTTTTGAAAACGGAAAGTGGTTATACAACGTCGATATCAATGGATTTTCCACCACCATTGGTTCCCTTCCCGCAAACCAACCTATGTGGTTTCAAGTTGCCACCAGAAACAATTGTATGATTGGAACTTACGGAACTCCAAAATTTGTGGGTGGACCAAGTTTGCCAAACACTGGGTTTGCTCCTACCAAAAATTGAAAACAAAAGTAATTTTTCTAACATTTTTTTTGACACTAGTTTCTTATCTGGCTCAAAAATCGCCCTCATTTTCCACTCCACTTCCGAAAGTAAATCAGCAAATTTCAGCTCAAAATGAAACCCTAGGACTTCCCATACGTTTAAAAATTCCTCAAATCAATGTCGATGCGGCAATTGAATACGTCGGACTTACATCCAATGGAGCCATGGATGTACCCCAAAAAATTGAAAATGTAGGATGGTTTAAATTTGGACCACACCCCGGGCAGCGCGGTAGCGCAGTTATAGCAGGACATTTCAATGGACCCAATGGTGAAGATGGAGTATTTATTAATTTGTATAAGTTAAAAAGCGGAGACAAAATATACACTGAAAATGAAAAAGGATCCCCCATCACCTTCGTAGTCCGCGAAAGCCGTCTCTATGACCCTGGTTATGCCGATGATGTTTTCAATCAAAGTGACGGTGCCCATCTTAATCTAATTACCTGCGACGGAGTCTGGGATGGAGTCAAAAAAAGTTATAGCAAACGACTGGTAGTATTTACCGATTTGGTACTTGACAAGTAATACACTAAGTTGTACTCTTTGAAGTATGACAACTATCATAAACACCCCAGCGCCATCCAACGATTCAGGCGGAGCAGTGGGAATGATTGTGGGACTCGTTGTTTTGGTAGTACTTGGATATCTATTTTTTGTTTTTGGACTACCGGCAATCCGCCAAATGCAATCCAATGGTGTGCAAATCAATGTTCCTTCAGATATTAATGTTAATGTTACCCAACCAAAATAAAACATGGACGACAATAAACAACGCACTACCCTCTTTTTAAATCCCGTTCTATTAAAACATGCCAAAGCCCAAGCAGTAGTTGAAGACTTAACTTTAACTAGTCTCGTTGAAAAATCCCTAATCCACTATCTACCCAAAGAAACCGTAATCAAAAAAATAGATATCAAGAAGTAGGTGAATAAAAATGTCAGATATAATAGAAGAAACAACCATAGAAACCACTCCAATTAAAGTCAAGGCTACCAATTCTCAGACGATAGAGTACTTGGTGTACTTTTTCTTTGGAACGTTGGACATACTTCTCGTTTTCCGCCTACTTCTTAAGTTAACAGGTGCAAATGTTGCAAGTGCATTTGTAGGCTTAATTTATGCCTTATCCAAAATTTTCGTTATGCCTTTTGAAGGCATATTCCGCAGAGGATTTGCACCAGGTGTAGAAACTACCGCAGTCTTTGAACCAGCCACGCTGGTTGCCATCGTCGTATATCTTGTCTTGGCCTGGGGAATCGTAAAATTGATCCGTATATCTTCTGGTGAAAAACAAACTTCATAAGAAGACTGTTCGGATATTAAAAGGAGGTGAATTATATGAATATATTACTATGGATAATTTTAGGAGCAGCCGCCGGCTGGATTGCCGACATTGTTATGGCCAGCTCACACGGGTTACTGGAAGATATCATTTTGGGTATCATCGGTGCCTTTGTGGGAGGCTATGTTCTCAACTTTTTTGGCCAGTCAGGAGTAACTGGCTTTAATTTTTATAGTCTGATTGTAGCCGCAATTGGTGCGGTGATCTTAATTTTCTTAGGACGGCTTCTCCATAAATAGGAGAAACTCTCAATATTTAAAGGGGGTGAAATTAATGACAAATCAAAAAACAAATAATGGTATCAATCCAGTTGTTGCTGCAGTAGCAGGAGCAGTGGTTGGTGCAGGCGTTGCGGTTGCCGGAGCGGTTGCTCTAGGCGACGAAAAAAATCGTAAGAAGGTAATGGGATATATCGGAGACGTACGTGATCAGGTACAAAGTAAAATCAGCGATGCAGAAGAAAAACTTTCAAAAGTTGCAGGTTCTGCCCAAAAATCTTTACACGATAAGGCAAAAGATTCAAAATAAAATGCAAGACGTTTTTTATTTTACAGCATCACTAACCATGATCGTCGTTTTTGTGACTTGTATTTGGTTTTTGTGGTTGATGTTTATAGCTTCAAAACTTATAAAAAGTCTTACCAATGTCTCATATGAGTGGAATGTCATCAAATCAAAAGTCTTGGGATTCGTTTTAAAAATTTTGAACAAAGGTGCCAAAAAAATAAACTGAGTGCGTTTTGGGAATAATTGTGGTATTCTTCTTTCATGGCCGAAAAGATAGAAAAATGTCCCAAGTGTGGTGCTCCCTTAGGAGAAATCGTTGAAACTCAGTCTGGGAAAAAACTCCAAAGATGTAGTACGGCCGGTCCCTGGGATCCCAAAGTCAAACCTACCGGTTGTGATTATGTAAAGTGGTTTGTCCCCGAGCCGGTTACTTTAGATGAAAAGTGTCCCAAATGTGGAGAACCTCTAGTTTTACAAGTTACAAGATTTGGGAAAAAAATGAAAAAGTGTAGTACTGGTGGTTGGGACAAAGTCGCCAAGAAAGCCACCGGCTGTGATTATATCGAGTGGATCGGGGGAACGAGCGAGCCTCTGGACGAAAAATGTCCCAAGTGCGGTGAAAATCTGGTTTTGTTTACTACTAGCGCCGGCAAAAAAATGAAGAAGTGTTCCACCTCCGGTTGGGACAAAGAAGCCAAAAAACCTACCGGCTGCGATTATATTCAATGGCTAAATAGTAATTACAAAAAAGAAGACTCTGGTGGCGAAGAATTTTTACCCCCTGAAGACAACTAATCCAAATAATCTTGTAATTTTTTTCTTCTAGATGGGTGTTTCAGTTTACGTAAGGCTTTGGCCTCGATCTGGCGGATGCGTTCCCGGGTGACTCCAAATTCCCGTCCCACTTCTTCAAGCGTCATCGGCCGTTTACCATCCAGCCCAAATCTCATCTTTAATACTTTCGATTCCCGGTCGGTCAGTGTCGCCAACACTTCTTCTATATTCTCTTTTAGAAGTTCCCGCGAAGCCGCCTCAATTGGTGACGGTTTGGTCGTATCCTGAATAAAATCTCCCAACATCGAATCATCTTCATCCCCCACCGGAGTTTCCAGAGAAGTGGTATCTTGGGCAATCTTCAAAATTTCCCTCACTCTGGTTGGCGTCATCTCTTCCATCGCCGCCGCCACTTCTTCTGCCGTCGGCTCTCTCCCCAACTCTTGCATCAGCCGTCTCTGTGTCCTTATCAACTTATTTATTGTCTCCACCATGTGCACCGGAATACGGATAGTTCTGGCCTGATCGGCAATGGCCCGGGTGATCGCCTGCCTGATCCACCAAGTTGCATAAGTCGAAAACTTATATCCTTTTCTCCACTCATATTTTTCCACCGCCCTAATCAATCCTTGATTCCCCTCCTGAATCAGATCCAACAGTGACAACCCCCGCATCACATATTTTTTAGCAATCGACACTACCAACCTTAAATTACTTTCGGTCAACTTCTTTTTAGCTTTCCGGTCGCCTTTTTCGATTCTTTGCGCCAAATCAATTTCTTCCGGAGATTTCAAAAGAGGTATCTTGCCAATTTCCCGCAAATACATTCTTACCGGATCTGTCGTGACTCCAGTTTCCAATGTCGCCAAAGCTTCAATTTCCCGGTCCAAGTCGGCACTTATTTTCTCGTCGTCTTTAATCTCATCCTCAGTCACCGACTCAAACACATCCACATTAGCTTCCAGCAACTTACAATACAATTCATCCAATTCTTCTAGCCGGTCTTCCGCATCAGAAAACACTCCCAATATCTCATCCAACGTCAAAAATCCCTGTCCTTTACCCTTGTCAAACAATTTTTTGGCTTCAGTTGTGAGTTTCACCATAAAAAAAGAGCCCTTGTCAAATCAGCGAGGCTAAGAGCCATATTACAGGATTACTTCTCTTTCGTCAACTCCGAAAGTCTTTTAGTTAGTTTCCTTACGTCTCCCTCTCCTGACCCAATCTTGGCTCTGGTGTCCAATTCCTCCAGCTCCCGCAAAGCCGTTTCCCATTCTTTCTCCTTAAATTCCCCCTCCTTCAGCAAAAGTATTTGGGTTCTCTCCCGCAACTCCTCCGGCAGTTTTCTTGGGTCACTATCTTTGGCCAGCTCCTCCGCGACTCGCTTCCAAAAATCCGTCTTCATCTCCGGCAGCCCCCCCATCTTGCCGCCCTTCAGCGCCAATTCAATCACATATTCTTCCAAAATTTCCCGCCGGGGTATTTGTAATTTACCCGCCTGGAACGCCTGATGCGTAGCATCTGCGGGCAGGGCATTTGGAGCTTTCGCCATTTGTGCTCTCACATCCTCTTCCCGGACATCTAATACCATAGCCAACTTTTGTACGTAACCTGACTTCATAATCTCGTCATCAATCTCCGCTAAAATCGGGGTCAGCTCCCTGACGATTCTTACCTTTCCCTGAGATGAGGTATCATATCTTTTGACCGCTGAACTGATATAAAAATCATAAATTCCCACCGCCTTAGCTACAACTTCTTTCCATAAGTTAGAGTCAGCAATGGCCATTTCTCCGGGATCTTTATATTTGCCGTCAAAACTTACAACTTTTACAAACATACCTCTTTTCTGGGCAATTTCAATTCCCCGCCTGGCCGCTTTATCTCCGGCCATATCGGCATCCAGTCCTAAAATTATTGTGTCACACATCCGGGATAGCAACTCGACCTGTTTTTCTGTGAGTGCCGATCCTTTAATCGCCACTACATTTTTTACTCCCGCCTGCCAGGAAGCAATCATATCGATCTCCCCTTCTACTACCACGCAGATTCCCGCCGATTTGATCTCTGCTCTTGTAATATCAAATCCGTACAACAGCTCTCCTTTGTGATAAACCTCAGTTTCAGGGGTATTTACATATTTAGCGCCTAAGTTGGGATTTGGGATTTGTTCATTGGGATTTGGAAGGATTCGTCCAGCGAATCCGACTACTTGTCCACGCGGATTTGCCAGAGGAAATATAATTCTATTCCTAAACCGGTCATAATTTTTCCCCTCCACCACCAATCCGGTTTTCCGCACCATATCCAAACTATATTTTTTCTTTACTGTCAAAAACTTATACAAAAAATCCCATGAATTCGGCGCAAATCCCAAGCGAAATTTCTTGATCGACTCGGAAGTTAATCCCCGCTCTTTAATATATTTCAGCGCCTCCACTCCCAACTTGTGTTCCCCCAGCATATATTGATATATTTCTGCCGCCAAACTGTTGATAGACAGTAATTTCTCCCGCAATTGTTCACCCTGACTGGGTTTGTAACTGATAAGTTCTACCCCCACTCTTTTAGCCAAACTAGAAAGAGCCTCCGAAAAATCCATTCCCTCAATTTTTTGCAAAAAGCTGTAAGCATCTCCCCCTTCTCCGCATCCAAAACACTTATAAATTCCCAATTCCGGATTGACCATAAACGACGGCGTCTTTTCCCCATGAAACGGGCACAAGCCCTTGAAATTCCGGCCGGCTTTTTTCAAAGCCACATACTGCCCCACCAGTTCCACAATATCAATTTTGCCTTTTACTTCCTCTACTTGATCCATTATTCCCAAATACTAACACATTACCAAGCAGCTCGTTGTTGTTCCAATCTCGTCCGTTCCGTCGCCAATTTTTCTTTCAATTTCGGCCCCCATTCCCTAACTCCCCCACAAGCTGCCGTCTCATACGACGAGGCATCAATTACTCCTAAAGACAAAGTAGTCCAACCCTCACTCAGCCCAGAACACCCTTGTCTATATAGAGGACAATCTAAGCACTTCGCCACCCATAAATCATGCACCTCTTCTTTATTACACGACCTTGTCAACCATGTATACGAAACATATTCCCCTACCCCAGAAGCAAAATGCCTATAAAGTCCTGCTTTCCCAAACCCAATGTCTTCTACCATATGCGCGGAGAATAACTCCGTATCCTTTATTTGTCAATCCTAAACTCCAAATCCCGGTCAATCACCTTTTCTCCCATCACCCTTCCCTCCACTATTAATTTATACGGGAAACCGGGCATTCCCGGCTGGTGCCTAACCAAAATCCCCCTCTCCTGAAATGAGGAGAGGGGTAGGGGTGAGGTATATTCCATTTCGACGTCAACAGACTTCCCCGCCGGCACCACCGCCCAGAAACCGATTATTTTAAACTCTCCCCGGTCTTCTACCTCATATCTATCTTCTTGCAGACCGTACTTATTATCCAACTGTTTTTCTATTAGTTGCCTATCCCCCACCTTGACCGACTTTATTTGAGCATCCTTTGGAATAATTATTCTTAAATAGTCAATATAATTTCCACCCCAAAAATATGGAGGTTTGGGATTTTCAAACACATTATTATTTTGATATTTGATAACCAGCCTGGTTTTGAAATTATCTACCTCTTGAGTAACTTGTCTATTGATACAACAATTCGCCTTATTAGCCCCCAAATTACTCTCGACTATATACAAGTAGTCTCTCTTGTCTAAACCCTGAACGCTAGACGCTAAATCCTTATCTCTAAACCACACCAGAATTTCCCCCTTTTTAAACTCTCCATATATTTGTCCTATCAGTCTTATTTGTCCTATCGATCCAATCGTCCTTATCTTTTCCATCATCCCCCTCCCCACCGCCCCCAAAAAATCCTTCTTTTGCGTCGACCCCGGAAAAGCTTTTTCCTCCGCATATTTTTGCGCCAGATAATAAAAATTTTGGGCTGTTATTTTTTCTGGATAATCCGTCAATTTAATTTCCCCCAAGGCCCCCAATAACGAATTTACCAGTGACAAATTAACAGCTACAATGCCATCAGCCTTCTCCCCTCCTTGTTCAAAAAACCAGGCCATCTGGGCCGCGGCCACATTAAAATCCGGATCCCAATTACTATCCCTCAGCTTCCACCATCCTTGTCCAAACGCTTGCTGAACCGGTGCCGGCGGATCCACATGCCCCACCAACTGTCCATCCGGAACATAAATATCCTGTATTCTTATCTCTCTAACCCCTGAACTCTGAACGCTAATCGCTGCGTATGATCCCATAAACCCCCCCGTCGCCCGCAACTCATTATTATTTTGAAAAACCACAATATAACTTTTGTTATCCAGCAACTTATCTATTTTGTCCACCAACGGCAATCCATTAAAACACCACCTAAACAACCTTACGTCTGCACCGGATACCGAATACCGAGTACTGAGTACCAAACGCACAACACTCATCGCACTCCACCCACACCCAATCCCGCCAAAAACGAATATCAGACTAATGATTGCTATAAACCACAGTTTTTTCATCTTCATACACAATTTTACCCTTTGTCCGCACCTCCGTCTCGTTTTTATGAACTATCACTTCGCACTGATCAACATATTCCAATTGTTTAGTCATATCACCCGCCAAATCTATTATCCGGGGAGGTGTAAATCCGGAATACCCATTAACCAGATTCTTCTTATGAAACAAGCTGTCATACATCCGGTTAGTTTCTATGGCTTCCCCCGGACCGCCCCACGTATACACCGGCACTTCAATTACACAGTTGATATTTTGCCCAGCCAGCCATTTGTAAACATCGGGAATTTTATCAAAATTAGATAAATCTATTGTCTTTAATATTTTAGTTCCTCCTATTATCCCAATTATCAAACAAGCAACCATTCCAATGGATATACCTCTCCCTCTATTGGATAAACCCGCGGCAATCAAACCGCTGGCCGCAAAACCCGATAACCACAACCACCTGGATGGCACCCGGAATGCCTTCATTCCCGGAACCAGATAATATGCCACCGCGTAGGGCAAAGGTATCGGATACTTATTCCATATTTTGACAGTCTTATCTTGCCATTTCAAAACCGGCCCCAGAGACATAACCAAGCCAAGGAGTAATACTATCCACAACCACTTAATATCACCCTCCTGCTTCCTCCCTCTTAAATTAAGAGGGAGGACTGAGGTAGGTGATACTAGGGCCACCACTAGTAAAACAAACAGTCCCGGACTCCAAAATTTCCCCCATAAATCATTTACCGAAATAGAATTATGCGCCGCCTCCCTGATCCCCCTCACGTAACCAAATTCCGCAGACGCTCCCCTGTATGCCCAAACCACCGGGAAAACTATTATTCCAAAAATAATTAGAGGCAATAATAATTTTTTGAGATTTGGGATTTGAGATTTGTGGATTGCCCAAACTATGAGCACCGTAGTTGCGAATAGTATGGGGAGTGGACTTTCCCACATTTGTAATCCCAAAATTACACTTCCCAAAATTAATTTCCAATTTTTCTTATCTGTAAACCACGAACTAACTAACCATGAACCAAGTAACCAGTACTGCATTCCCCACATTTGCAAATGTACTTGATATTCAAATCTGATTTGTGACAACAAAAATACCGTCACCCCAATCACCGCCGCCCAGCCATTTTTAAATCTTTGCTTCCACCACAGGAAAAGAATTAATCCGGTTGAAACTTGACCCAAAATCAAAGCTACTCCGGATGCCACCCCCGGATTTCCAAAAACCTTTACCAACGGCCAGGTTATCAATCCGGAAATTTTTAACATGTCCGAATAAGCCAACACGTTTTTGTTTGGATAAAATATATTTGCGTCAAAACTCACTCCCCTGTGGTTCATTATCCAAGACAACAACTTTCCGTCAGACCCGATGTCTGCCACCCTAGCCGGATTTACTACCATCGGCCATACACTCCACAACAAAATGGCTAATAAAGTTACTATTTGCAATATCTGCACAACTTTCTTACTCCGGAGTTTTTTAAAATCCCCCACCCGAAGTTTAGACAAAGTTATCATTGGCGGAGGAGGCGAGATTCGAACTCGCGTATGCTTGCGCATGCACGCTTTCCAAGCGTGTGGAATGAACCAGGCTATCCGACTCCTCCTAACTTGCCTATTTTATCACCTGTGCCCCCTGCGCGAATCGAACGCACATCAACGGCTTCGGAGGCCGATACTCTATCCATTGAGCTAAAGGGGCCCGAGCGGTTCGCTTAGCGAACCATCAGCCACGCTGAGCGTGGCGGAGGAGGTGAGGCTCGAACTCACACGTCCTAAAAGGACAACGCTTTTCGAGAGCGTCCGGTTACCATTCCCTGCACTCCTCCCTAGTGCTCTCAGACCGAATCGGACGGTCATCTTTGGTTCCGCAAACCAATGCTCGATCCATTGAGCTATGAGAGCCTAGCCCAATTTTACCTTATCTTATCTCCAAGGGAAACTTCTCTGCCAACCACTTACCCATCTTGTCCATCGGCGTTTCCAAAGGTTTCTCCATCAATACATATCCACCCATAGTTTCTTTCAGTACGTTTTCATCCACATTTGCCACCACCAAATGCAATCTTTTGGGAAATGCCACCGGAATATCAATCATCAGCATTTTGTACCCCCACCTGTCTTCCATCCACCATCTTTCCATATCTTCAAATCGATACAGTTGCCCATGCATCCTCACCCCTCTCGTCGTTAATACGTGTTCAACTTCTTCCGGTGGAACTGTCGACCACACATAATAAGCAAACACCATTGCCGCAATCACCCCAATCAACATCCATTCTCCGGCAAAAATCAAGAGTACAGATACCAAAATAGCAATTACCAGCATGGTCATAAAAAACTGTCTGTCCCGCGTCTTATATGGCCGGCTGGCCGCCACCCACTTCAAAACCTCTTTTTCCTGCTGCATGAATATAATATATCACTAAAAGCGGAGGAGGTGGGATTCGAACCCACGTGAGCCTTACAGCTCAGGAGTTTAGCAAACTCCCCGAATGGACCGTACTATCGGACTCCTCCAGAATTTTTTTGTTTTCCAATAATCGAGAATTATGTGTACCTACTAATTTTAGATACTCATAAACTTCGTTCTGATTATACAGCCAAACTTTCTCACTAATTCTATTTAATATGATCTTTGGCTTCATCCCCAATTCGTCTAAAACATCTTTTACAAATAATAAAATTGGGATTGAGCGGTTAGTAAAGCATGCTTTCAAATATCGATATTCTTTACCATTCACTTTATATCTGTGAATAAAGATGCCCCCATCGGTATCCATTAGCCCCCTTAGACAAGCTCTTTTATATTCCTCTTTTGTAAAGATCCAGCTTGGCACTCCCACTTGCTGTTTCACCTTGTTGCCAATCTTCAATCCTAATTTTATCAAGTAATCTGTAAATTTAACCCCATTACAATAAATAATATTTGCCTTGCTATCTTTCCTTTTAAAAAATGGTGCTTCAAAGTGAAAAAGTCTTTTTATTAAACCTACTACAAATATCAAATATTCCCTATCCACTTCACTGTTCAATGTAATACACGCTTGCCCATATGTAATTCCCCCATCACCAAGTAGAATACCTACAAATTCAGCTAAAAGATCGCTTTTCCCTATAGGAAAATCGAATTCTCTGGTTAATGGGATAATTCCCCGTGCGCGCAAGATTGCCAAAGTTTTTCTCCCCCCTTTTCTTCTCCCTTCCAAAGTAGCAGGGCCTCCATGCATTTTGTAATTCGCTTTTCCCCCTTTTACACTAACCTCACTTTTATATTTTTTCCACCTTTTTATCATTTCTTCTTTACTTTCAGGAAGCTCTATACCAAATTTCTCACAAAAAACTTCTCCCGCCTTCGCTGACATATTTAATTTTTCTCTGCGCCAATCTCTATAACTTCTTGGCACTACTCCAACCATAGCCGTTAGTTCCTGGATCTTTAAACCGCTTTTTAATTCCACTCCCAACAAGAATCTTTTTTGTTCTCCTGACAAGAATTTCAATCTATTTTCCATATCCAGTTTGCCTATCCTCCATTATAGACTCGTGAGTGATATAATACAAGAGTAGGAAGGGTGCGAGAGTGGTTTAATCGATCAGTTTACTAAACTGACGTGGGTGCAAGCTCACCGTGGGTTCAAATCCCACCCCTTCCGCAAGTCGTGAAGAGGAAGCGGAGCGCTGGCCGCGCCCGCTCCCGCGGCCAGCGCGAGAAAGCCGTCTGACGGCAAAAACTCGAGGCGGCGGCCGGATAAGAAGTAGTTCGAACCGACTTTTTTGGCGAAGAATGACAATTCTTCGCCATTAATTTTTGCGCGCGCGATTTTGTGCGCGTCCAGCGCACTATTTATGAAATCTCTGACTAGTTCGACCCAAAGAAACTGGTTTTTCTCAAAACTTGAGATTTGCTCCTCAAGATTTGTTTTTTCTTCTATCAATTTTTTCTTTACGGATTGGTATTCATTTGTTTCGATAATTTGGTCGAGATAACCGGTCAATAATCTGTCCAGTTTTTGCTCGACATTAGTAAGTTGAGGTTTGAGTAGAGAAATTTTGTTTTCAGCAGTTTGTCTCTCTTGTGTTTCGTCAGCGTGTAACCAATTCAACATTTTTCTGGCGTTCAGTACGTGGAGCGAATGTCTCCACAAAATTTCTCTTATTTGTTTCTCAAATTCACTCCCAGAAACATATTTTTGTGAGCAAAATCCATGTTTCTTGCCACAACGATAATAATCGTATCTGACTTTTCCTCTGGTTTTTGGGTAAAACTTGAAATGTTTTTCGGCGGTGATCGCCGAATTACATTCTTTGCATTTGACTAAACCTAAAAACCAGAATTCGTCTTTGTGGTTGATATGGGTTTTTGATTTTTGCTTGATAACTTCTTGGCATTTATCGAAAAGCGTTTTAGAAATGATTGGCTTATGAGTTCCCTGATATGTTTCTCCGGCAAATTCAAAAACGCCGTAATAAAACGGGCTTCGTAACATGTTGCGGATTTTGTCCATCCGCAAATATTTATTGGTTATGCTTTTTACTCCCTGCTCGAAGAAAAATTTATCAATATCCACAAAAGTGTATTTGCCAGTTGCGAAAAGCTGAAAAGCTTTTCGCACTAATCGAGCGGTTTTAGGATCAACTTCTATTGACCGTTTTCTTGGTTCGTTCAGATAACCAATTGGTGCTTTGTTCGGATAAACACCATTTCGGAGTTTTTGGCGTATTCCCCGTTTTACATTTTCCGATAGATTGTCTATGTAATATTTTGATTGGCCAAAGGCGATTGAAAGCATAAATTTTCCCTGTGGAGTATTTTCAAACCAAAGAGTTGGGAATTTCAGGGATTGGAGTTTACCGGTATCGAGAAGATAAATAATTTTTCCGCCATCAACGGAATTTCTAGCAAGTCTGTCTGCGTGCCAAGAAAGGATCCCAGTCGCTTCGCCCTTCTCAATAAGTTTGAGCATTTGTTCAAACTTTTCTCGTCCGGGTTTCTTGGCGGTTTTTGCTTCATTAAAACAATCGACAATTTCAAGATTTTCTCTTTTGGCGAATTCTTTAAGTTCGGAAATTTGTGCTTCGATAGATAAAACCTGTCTGTCCGCTTCGTCTGTTGATTTTCTGCAGTAAATAAAGTATTTGATCATAGTATTCGTTTTTCTAAAATTTTTGCATTTTCTTTTCCTTCTTATTTTCTTTCGGCCGCCGCCTCGAGTTTTTGCCGTCAGACGGCTTTCTCGCGCTGGCCGCGAGAGCGGGCGCGGCCAGCGCTCCGCTTCCTCTTCACGACTTGCGGTCTCTTTACGAAAAAATTCGAACTATGTTTCAAAGGTAGCACGGCGAGTGCCCCCACCCACTCGCCGCGCTACCTTTACCGCTCGGCCTTCGGCCTCGTAAAAAGTCGGTTCGAACAGAGGAAAAATAATATTGATTTTTCCTCTAAAGAAAATGCAAAAATTTAAAAGAACGAAAACTTAAATGGCCGCCCTGGTTGAACTCAACTCGGATCTCTCCAAATTGACCAAGACGGCCATCAAAAAAAAGATCCTGAAACTGTTGAGTTCAAAACTAATATAACAAATTCAACTGTGGTTTTACAAGAGTAATTTTGTTGCCAGCTACTTGAATTTTGGAAATATGCTATACTTCTTTATAGAGGCGCATATGGAAAACCAGATTAATGTAGGTGGTCAAAATGACCAGCAGGTCGGGCAAAATCCTTTTAATCAGCCTGTCCAATACCAGGAAAAGCCAAAACTAAATTATTTAATGATCGGCCTGATTGTTTTATTTTGTTTTTTAATTTTCGGTCTCGGCGGTTACTACCTCGGTACACAAACTCAAAATAAACCTTCAAGCAGTGCTAGTGTTTTGCCTACCCCCACAGTAACCAGCCCAACAGAAACACAAATTCCTCCCACAAATACCCCGATACCACAACCGACCACTATTAAATCTGTTTTGCAGTCAATTACTTTGAAGGTGGCTGCTTTTGGTGGAGGGGCAACAGGAGAGAGATACGATTACGCTTTTACTTTTAACACGGAACCGCAAGACGAAATAATTGTTCTTAAAAGAGATGCGACTGAAATCAATCAACTTAAAAATTTTCCTAACTACAATCAAGACGCTGTTGATAATGGTCTAGTTATTAAACATGGAACAGTTGATCTGAATATAGCCCCTTTATTTGAATGTGCTGGCAGCTATCCGTTAAAAAAGAAAAGCACTGTTAAAATTTCAAATACCATTCTGGCAGATAAACCTATTTATAGGATAAATGGGTCTGATGAGTTCATTCAGCGGAATGCAAGCTATACAGGCGAAAAAGGCTCTCACTATACACTCGTGTACAGTGAGAAACCTGAAGATTGTAAAGGTACAGAAGCCTCCAGTCTTGATAAATCTGTAGTTGCGTGTGAGTTCTGTTCGGGTGTAACTTTGAGGGACGGGCATGATTTAGCAATTTCTTGTAGCGCGGAAGATGATAGAGCAACTTGGTGTGATAACGTTGTTAAGAGTTTAAGTGTATCCGTAACTAAGTATTCAAATTAAGTTCTTTCAAATTCTCGCCCGAAGGGCGAGAAAATCGCGCGCGCAAAAGATAAGCGAGGCCGAAGGCCGAGCGGTAAAGGTAGCGCGGCGAGTGGGTGGGGGCACTCGCCGTGCTACCTTTGAAACATAGTTCGAATTTTTTCGTAAAGAGACCGCACCAATTGTTATAATTCGAGTCGAGGAGGAATTGAGCAATGGTGGCTCACCAGTCTTGAAAACTGGGGTCGGAAACGACATGTGGGTTCGAATCCCTCTTCCTCCGCTTTCACCTCCATGGTAAAATAAATTTATGAAAATCATTCTCGTCGACGCAGTCGACGCTTTTGTAATCGAAAGTGAAGGAATTTTTAAAGAAATGCATGACTTGCTGGAAACTTTTCCAAACCGGAAAATTATTTTGACGGGTGCAAATGACGAGCAATTCAAAGAGTTTGGTTTGGATAAAATGCCTTATGAGGTTTTTACTCTCAAACACAATCCAGAAAAAACCAATCCTAAATATTTTTAAATAATGCTTAAACATTTCGGTTTGAATAAAGATGATGTTATTTATTTTGAACATAGTCCAGACGCTGTAAAGAGTGCCGAATCTGTCGGGGTAAAGTCATATCACTACGATTCAGAAAAAAAGGATTTGGTATCATTAAAGAAATTTCTGGGTGAGAATCTTTAACTCTTCTAAGGATTTTGTTTCCATTAACTTTGCTCGTAATTCACCTGCCCCATCAAAATCCCTAATATAAATCTTGAAATATTTTTTAAGAACAGAAAAATTCTTTTTGTCTCCCCAAGTCTTCTCCCACAACTCCAAATGTTTTTTTAGCAAATCCAGTTTTTCTTTTTTAGTCGGCAAGTGATCTGAAAAACACCACGGGTTTTCAAAAACTCCGCGCCCAATCATGACGCCGTCGACTCCAGCGTTTAGCGCATAGCGTTTAGCGTCTAGTACATTCTTAATGTCACCGTTTCCAATAATAATAGTTTTGGGAAAAACCTGATTACGCATCTTTACAACCTTTGCAATCTCGTCCCAATGTGCAGGCACATCCGACATTTCTTTAGCAGTTCTTCCGTGCACTGTTAAAGCCTCCAGTTTTTGCTCCAACAAAAAACCACACCAATCTTCCGTCACTATCTTATTTAAACCAATTCTTGTTTTTACACTTACCGGAAGCTTCCCGGATCCTTCTTTTGTTGCAACTATTATTTCTGTAGCCAAACTTCTGTTGTCTATCAACGCAACACAACATCCATTTTTAATCACATCTCTTTGCGGACACCCCATATTAATATCCACTCCGTCAAATTTAAGTTTTTTGATCAACTTAGCCACTTCGTAAAAATTCTTAGGGTCTTTTCCCCAAATCTGCGCCACTATTGGATGTTCGGTTTCAGAAAATATTAATCGTTGTAAAACAGGATTAGTCCCCTCTCTTAGATTAAGAGAGGGGCGCAGGGGTGAGTTATTGACAGCATGAGCCGCTCCCTCCACATTTGTAAACTCCGTAAAAAACACATCCGGACGACCAGCTTCAATTAATATTTGCCTAAAAACCATATCCGTCACATCCTCCATAGGAGCCAACACCGTAAATGGTTTTTTTAATTTTTGCCAGAAATTCATATCTACACATTATAATAAATCATAAATTCAAAATTCTAAGTTCCAAATAAACTTCAAATTCTAAATAAAAAATTTCAATTTATGATTTGTGATTTATTTGGTTATTTGGATTTAGAATTTGTAATTTGCTATCTAGCCAGTACCAACCCCCACACTTTTTTCACCCCGGCTTTTTTCAAAGTCATACAACATTCGTTCATCGTCGCCCCCGTCGTCCACACATCATCCACCAGTAAGATATTGGCTCCCCCTCTTGGATCAAGAGGGGGTCGGGGGGTGATACTAAATGCATCTTCCAATGCCAAAAGTCGTTCAATACGAGTTCTCCCCACCTGATGTCCAGTATCTTTGACTCTTTGCAATGAATGACTATCGTATGCCAACACATGACGCGTAGCTAACGCCTTCGCCACAGTCTCAGCTTGATTAAATCCCCTTTCTCTCAATCTTTTGGGATGAAGAGGAACCGGTACCACCACAGGTTTCCCTTTCAAAAATTCATTAAATTTAAACATTGGAACATTGATTTCAAATTTAAAATTTAAAATCAAAAATTTAAGAAGATCGTACCGTCCTTTATATTTAGCCCTTGAAATAAGTTTGCGGGCCACCCCATCGTATGCCCACAAGCACGTCAGTCCGTCCAAAGCATATGACCCATGACAATACTTATGCGGCAGCCCGTACCGGCTATTCCTGGTACAAACTGGGCAAATTTGCTCCTCTTCCCACAATCCCACTTCACACTCCTCGCACACATATTTCCCCATCTTTCCACACCCCACACATTTTTTTGGGAAAAAAATATCCAAAAATGGTATCTTACTCATATGAATACTCACCAGATCAGCAACTTTAATCTCTACTATAAAGGAACCTGGGATCACAAGCTATTTATTAAATGTATGGGCGTGGTCGGCAGCCGCCGTATGACCAATTACGGCCATCAGGTAGTAGAAAAAATTATCCCCCAACTGGTCTTCGACGGTTGGACCATCGTCTCCGGATTTATGTACGGAGTCGATATCGCCGCCCACACCGCCTGTTTGCAATGTGGTGGTAAAACTATCGCCGTTTTGGGTTGGGGCATCAACTATAAAAATGATAGTCACGACCAGAAACTTTTGGATCAGATTGTTGATTCAGGTGGCCTAGTTCTGTCTTTATGGGAAGATCAGGCCGGCACCAATTGGACTTTCCCGGCTAGAAACAAAGTGGTGGCCGAAATATCTCATGAATTAATTGTGGTGGAAGCCGCCGCCAAATCCGGAGCCCTACTCACCGCCAGCATGGTCAGAAATTTACACAAACCCATTTGGGCCATCCCCGGCCCCATCACCTCCTCCGTTTCCACCGGCACCAACAAGCTTCTTGCCGACGGACTGGCCAAATCTTGGCTGGGGAAAGATTCACAGCCATCCTCTCTCAATTCCGCCAACTCTCTGCAAAAATCCATTTTCGATCTTTTACAAAATGAAACTCTGGAAACCGGTGAAATCTCTAGAAAACTCCACCTCCCGGTCGATCAAGTTTCCGCCGAACTTTCAATTATGAGTCTTACCGGTACAATTTCCGAAAAAGACGGAAAATATTTCCTAAAATAAATATGCTTGTCAAAGTAAAATCCGTTGCCAACATTGGACTGGAAACTTTACCAATCGAAGTCGAAGTTGATGTGGCGTCACAAGGTTTTCCCGGATTTAACATCGTCGGTCTGGCCAGTAAAGCCGTGGAAGAAGCCCGGGAACGGGTCAAAACCGCCATTGTCAATTCCGGCCTGGATTTTCCAGGAAAAAAGATTACTGTTAACCTCGCTCCCGCCGATATCCCCAAAGACGGCGCCGCCTACGATCTCCCCATAGCCATCGGCATCCTTGCCGCTTCTGAGCAAATACCAACTATTACTACAAATGCCATTTATTATGGTGAGCTGAGTCTGGACGGCAGTCTGCGGGCCACCAAAGGCGTTCTCTTGGTAGGCATTTTCGCTCAAAGAGAAAAAGTCTCTCAAATTTATGTTCCCATCGAAAGCGCCAATGAAGCTTCAGTCATAGACGATATTCAAGTCTTTCCGGTCCGCAATCTCAAAGAATTAGTCGATCATCTGCACCAAATAAAATTAATTACCCCCATCAAACATCTCGAAGTTAGTGATCTGGTCGAAGAAGTGGAATTTGAAACCGATATTTCCGAAGTAGCCGGTCAGGAATTGGCCAAACGCGCCCTGACCATTGCCGCCGCCGGTGGCCATAATTTACTGATGTGGGGACCTCCCGGCACCGGCAAAACGATGCTGGCCAAAACCATGCCTACCATTCTTCCGCCCCTCTCCCCTGCCGAAGCTTTAGAAGTTACCCGCATTTATTCTGTGGCCGGACTTTTGAGTACCGGTCAATCTCTAATCCGCCGCCGCCCATATCGAAATCCTCACCACGGCGTTTCCCCCGCCGGCATCATTGGTGGTGGCAGTAACCCCACTCCCGGTGAAGTTTCTCTGGCCCATTTGGGAGTCTTATTTTTGGATGAAATGCCTGAGTTTCCCAGAAGTGTTTTGGAATCTCTCCGTCAACCCATGGAAGACGGCGAAGTTTCCATCGTCCGCGCCAGTGCCCACGTTTCCTACCCTGCCAGTTTTACTCTCCTGGCCGCCGTCAATCCCTGTCCTTGCGGTTACTTAGGTCATCCCCACAAAGAGTGTAAATGCACCGACAAACAAATTAGAAAATACCGCTCCCGCATTTCCGGCCCCATTTTGGATCGCATCGACCTGCATGTCCACGTTCCGGTTATCGAAGTCGAAAAGCTCTCCACCCAACACGTTTCCACCTCTCCCACCTCCAAAGAAATTAGATCTTTGGTTATCAAAGCCCGCAAAATTCAAATTGACCGATTTACCAGCGATCGAATTTATACCAATTCCCAAATGGGCAATAAATTAGTCAAAAAATATTGTCCCCTTTCCCCCGAAACCGAAGGTATTTTACGTCTGGCCATCGAAAAATTTGACCTGTCCGCCCGGGCTTATTTCCGCCTGATCAAAATCAGCCGCACCATCGCCGACCTGGCCGGTGTTGACCATATTCTCCCCTCTCACATGGCCGAAGCAATTCAATACAAACAAGTATCATGAAGGCCCTCAATAAACAAACCGGATTTATTGGCGAAAAACTCGCCGAAGAATATCTGCTGTCCAAAAACTATGAACTTATAACCAAAAACTTTTCTACTAAATTTGGCGAAATTGACCTTATTTTCAAAGACGGCCCCCTCACTGTGTTCGTCGAAGTCAAAACCAAAAAAGGCCTTGATTTTGGCACTCCCGAAGAAATGTTTACCCGTGGCAAATATCAGCGGGTCAAAAACATGTCCGTTATTTTTCTCAAAGGCCGTGAAGTCCCCTGCCGCATCGACATGATTGCCGTCATTCTCAATTCCGACGATTCTCTCCTCTCCCTCAAGCACTATGAAAATATGGGGCTAAACATGGTATAATACGCACCTATCTGGGGGTGCTAGGCACTCGACGATTTAGAACTTTAACAAGCTGCAAGCCGAGTTTGGACAATACTCGTAAAACAGGTTCAAAACACAAGTGTTAGCAATTTTGCTGCACAAGCGTTTGAGGGAGTAAAATCTCTCTTCGCTCCTCGCAATTACGCATTCGCGTAATTCGGGCGTCTTAATTTTGCTTCCTCGACTGCATTATTAAGGCGACAACCAATCGAGGTGCTGTTTACTGGACCGGTTAGCCAAAGTAAACAAAAGATCAAATAACCAACAACTGTCGGCAGTTTCTTACCGAATACGCTTGTAGATGCTTTCAAAGTAATATTTCGGATGTGGGTTCAATTCCCACCACCTCCACAAATTATTTCGATCCTCGTTCCATTTCCCTGTCTAGATCTTTTTTCTTGATACTTTCTCTTTTCTCAAACATCCTCTTTCCCCGTGACAGAGCAAGTTCCAATTTTATTTTGCCGGAGCTGGTATACATGGCGGTTGGTACCAATTGTAACCTGGCCGTTCGCATTTTAGTTTCCAACGACAATAACTCTTTTTGATGTAGTAATAATTTTCTCGTTCTCTTGGGATCATATTTGTCGTTGTCGGCATGTGAATACGGATAAATATGCAAATTGATCACCCAGGCTTCTCTTTGCCCCTTAAATTTAGATGGCATAATTTTGGCATAAGAATGGGTCATATCTATTGCTCCCCCGTAAGCCGACTTGGCTTCGGCTCCATTCAACACTATTCCCGCTTCAATTCTTTCGCCCAATTCGTAATCAAACTTGGCTTTTTGATTGGTTATTTTCATAATGAAACCGACCAGATTTTACTTCCTCCCACCAAATATATCTTACCGGATTTTTCATCTACTACCAAACCCGTGGAATCTGCCATTCCCTCCCAAAGATATTGACTTTCATACTCCCCTGTTTTTTTCAAAACCACCACTCTTTTGTTGTCGCTATCCAAAACATACAGCTTTTCATCTTCGTCATTAGTATAGATATTCAGCCGCTTCCCAAAAGCCAAATCCAGTCCAGAAATACCAATATTTTCTTTAACTCCCCGGACATATTTCAAAATTTGTCCATCATCCTTAATCATCCAAATAAACCCGTCTATCGCCATATTTTGTACTCCCGTTAACACGTCAGTTTTTTCGGTACTGGCCAACCACGCTTGTCTGGTCCCATATCCGCTGTCCATTTTTTGCTGCCGCCACACACCCGAGTCAGACACCACATAAATATTTCCGGCAAACATTCCCATGTCAATCACCTGCCCCCATCCCTCATCAAACTTTACTTTTACCGGACACTGATTACCGGTTACCGAACATTCTACTATCCCTTTCTCTCCCAAAATCGTTACCACCCCGGGATAAACAGTCATTGTCTTGCTTTCTCCCAAAGTTTCTTTGCCGGTTATCACTTTCGCACTTTTTTTAGCCGGATCCACACTCACCAGTCTTGAACCGGCAACATCCAGTACCCATAACTTATTGTCCCCCAATGCTATTTTTGTACCCGTCATTCCATCCCGCACCAGCGCCAAATCCACCACCAATTCTCCGGCTGTTTTTTTAATACCGGTCGCCACTCCCAACACTTCACCAAAACCGGACTTTATATAGGCCAAATCCTTATCTTTTTTACTTTGGGAAAACCCAGATAAACTGGCCACTTCTTTATCAACTTCGGTCAGCAGATCACGGCTTCGGGTGGGGTTTAATCCCGCCAGAGCTTTAGCCTCTTCAAATTTATATTTCACCGCGTCCATCCTTTGCGCATATTCGCTAGTTTTCTTGGCAATTTGCGATCTTCTCATTTGCCCCATCACAATTACCCCCACCAAAATTATCAAAAACACCACCCCCAGCCACATCGTCTTTTTTTTCGACCTTTCTTTATTTTCTGTCAAATAAATCGTCCCCTTAGTCGGCCAATTTATCTTCGGCCAATGAATTCTAAACCCTAAACCCTGAATCTTAGAGCTTAGATTTTGGATCTTAGGATTTAGGATTTGTGATTTGTTTTGCATCCGCAAAATAATTCCCACTCCCCCCACTTTTTGTCCTCCCCGCAACATTGTCCCCAACATTTCCGCATCTTCCACCGCCGCTTTCACCGACCCCAAAGTAAGTTCATTCCAAAACGCTTTATCCCCGGCCACAATTATCTGTCCAGGATCCACTTTTCCTCCCATGGTCACCACTTGCTGTTCTGATCCCTGTGGAATTATCCAACCCTCTCTATCTTGTTTTTTTGTCCACACCCCTCCTCCTACCGCAACTATTTCCAAAAAATCCCCAATCAAAAGCATAGCCACAATTTGTAATCCTTCAAATTCTTTTATCATTTCTGTTACGGCATTTTTGAGTACGGCCAAACCGCGAACTTCAGTCCCAAAATATAATTCATTTAACCGCGATATTACTTCCCGGCCGGCCGAAATTGTTTCGGTCTCTGCAGAAACTAAAGCTATCAACCCGTCCCGTTCAAAAATTTGCCCCCAAACCCCTCCCTCCATTCTACCCACGATTCTGCCAATTTTGATATCCATGTGACTACAGTAGCATAACCGCTACCACTATTAATAATAGTGACAATATCAAATGTCCCACCGATACCAGTAAAATAAGCACATTTAACGGATCCTGCACCGACTCATTCATGGTCAACACCTGCCGCACCACTACTCCCGCAAAGGCGCTGTACATTAGAAGACCCGCCACAAAAAACCACTTTACAATATCAAACGCGGTAATGCCCAGTAAATTCGTCACTTCCCCTGCTCCCTTCTTTTCTCCAGCTCTTCGGAAAGCCGGCTGATCAAATCTACCACTTTGTCGGGATAGGGTACACCCAAGGCTTCTACTGTAGGTTTTTCTGAAGCAGTGGTTACCCACACGTTTCCATATTGAAATACCGATCTGATAAATCCCCCTGTGACAGAAGCCGGCTCTTCGATATGGTTTAAATTAGCATAGGTTATTACTCTAAACATAAAATTGTAAAAGTCTATATCCACCAACCGCTCATTAGTAATAATAAACACTGAATAATACCAAAACAAAAATTTTTCAAATGAATATGCAAAAGCCATCAGATACCAGGTTACTTTTCCCACAAACATAAATCCTCCGGGCACGCCTTTGAATATTCCAGTCAGCTCCAAAGCCATGGGTAAAATAAGCATAAAGATGGTTAGTAAAATCCATCCCACGTTGGTAATCGGGTGAGCCCGTAGGAGCATTATTACTTCTTCATCTTCCTGCTGGGTAAAAAATTTGTGTCCGGGACGCACATTATATGCCCCCAATACAGCGCTTCGGGGATACTCTCCCATGGCTTCCAACACTTCATCTACTACCACTTTCCACCAATCCCTACTTTGTCGTAAGTCTTCGTTGAATTCCCGTTTGGCCGAATCTTCCACAGGTGTTGCGGTCACGGATTTTTTTGGAGCTTCGTATACATCCGTCATGAGCCTATTGTACTATTTTTTCTCGATGTTGAATAATCCGCTCGTCAGGTGGATCGCCCCCGGAGCCCGTAGATTAAATGTTTTATAAAAACTCGGCCCCGAAATTTCTACATTTCCCCTGTTTGTGGAGAAAGTCACTTTATTGGTTACCCCATCGCTCCCATGATTTACTGTCACACTGCTCACGCTCGTCACTTTTCCGCCAAATTTATCCGCCTCGGCCGCCATCCGCTCCATACTCCACCCCGTTTGTCCCAAACAGCTGTCAGTCGGGAAAATTCCACTGGCGTCACCTCCACCAGCATACACAATGGCCGCATTCACTATGTCTGTAAATTCGCTTTCAGTTAGCCAGGGATGACTCTTCCCACAGCTTTTTCCAGATCTTCCTTTATACCAGCCCTTATAAAACCAGGGAGACCCGCCCTTCACCTCCCACGCCCCATCTGCCCACCTGGTCCAATCGCTAGTCGTATCCCAAAAACCCGGCGTATTAAAACTGCTTCCGTTTTGTAAATATGCCAATGCGTTATACGATTCCTGATATCCGCCCGAGGTTGAGGCGTACCAAGCACTAATTATCTTTCCGTCTTTCATTAACACCCATCCCCTGGTTGCGTTAACTGCCTCCTCCCATTTCCCCCCTTTATTGGCATTTTTATAAACCTGACAAGCTTCGGTTGTACAAATTGCTCCCCCGGTTCCCTCTCTGGTCCATGCCAAAGCATATGACCTGGCCGCCACTGCCTGGGCTTTCAGGGCTTCCATCCCACCTTCGTCTCCCCAAGAACCAGGCATTTCGTAAATTCTTTTTACATACGTTTCAATATCCATCCGCCCGTAACCTGCCACACTTATTTGGCGACCCGCATCGTAATCCTTCTTAATTTCTACGTTTCCGTAATAGGCGTGCAGGATAGTTTCCACACTCTGTCCGTTCTTAGCTCGCCCAAACGCCCCATACTGGCTCATGCCCTTGAAATGCGGCGCCCCAAAAGAAAATAGAGCAAATGCGGGTCTGAATCCAGGATCAAAAGTGGGCCTAGCATTAGCATCGTCGGCTAATGGTACATCTCCCACCGATGTCTGATATGTACCAGTTTTTTGTGCCAACAAAGCTTGCTGCCGCGCCGTCAAAGACGCAATTTTCCCGGATAAATCAGATACATATGCATTGGCCTTGGCCACCTCCCCCGCCAAAAAAGTTGCCTGTTCATTTACCCGCGTTCTTAAAGCATCCAATCCTTCTTTTTGTGACTTCAAATTCGCCGATTGGTCATCTAAAGATTTAATTTCCCCCGAGATAGAAGCGATAAAATCTCGGTCTTGGTCAGCCAATTTTTGCCGAAAAGACAAATCTTTGAAAAAATCGGAAGCCGAGTCGGTTGAAAACAGCAATTGCAAAATAGGCAGCTCTCTTTTGCGAATATAATCTTGCCGGACTTTGGCCGTCAATAATTGGTTTTTAACCCCCATTTTTACTTGCCTATCAAAAATATTGGCCGACAAATTTTTCAAGCGCAGATCCAGTTGATCAAGCTGATTTTTTAAATTATTTATTTGCTTATTTAAGCCAGTTAATTGTTGAGCATTAGTAGCATTAGCCGAAGCTATGGCATCCAAAGTCTTACCAAACTGATCTTTACACAACTGGAGTTGATCCAAAGCCAACGAATTTATATCGTTACAATTTAAATCCGCCCGTACCACTGTCCAAGTAACCAAATAACCAACTAACAAACTAACCATTATCAGGGCAGTCTTTTTCACTCCTTCATTCTAACAAACTCTGTTCAAGTTGATACAATTTACACAGTATGATACAATACATACTACTACCGTCGCATAGTAGATAAAATATGAATCAATATTGGCAAACTGTGTTATCAGAATGGCAAAATCGTAAATTGCCACAAATTATCGACCGTAACATAAATCTAGAATCGTATGTATCCAATACTGTCAAAAAAATTGTCTCGGTAGTTGGATTTCGCCGCACCGGCAAAACCTTTGCTCTTTTCGAGTTGGCAAAAAAAATCGGCCAGCAAAACTGTCTTTATATCAGCTTTGAAGACGAACGTCTCCCCAAACGAACCGAAGTTTTAACCTCACTAACAGACACTATTGCCGAACTTTACCCAAATCGTAAATTTATTCTCCTGCTCGACGAAATTCAAAATATTCCCGGATGGAGTTTGTGGGCCAGGCGAATTCACGAATCAACCGGACATCAATTGTTTTTGAGTGGATCTTCCTCCCGCTTGCTTTCTACTGAACTCCCTACAGAACTAAGAGGCAGGTCTTTAAGTGTTACTATAAACCCGCTTAGTTTCAAGGAATTTTTACTTTTCAAGCAACAAAATCCCACCCAGCTTCCCAAGGCTCAAATTTTAAGTCTTCTGCGGGAGTTTCTTTCCTACGGTGGTTTCCCAGAAATAGTCTTGGCCGAAGAAGGCAAAAAGATGTTGATTCTGGATGAATACTACCGGACATTTCTTTCCAAAGACGTTATTGAACGTTTTAAAATCCGCCAAACAGAAACTCTTAAACAACTCATTCAACTCTTACTCAATTCTCCTTATTTTACCGCCCCCAAACTCACCAATAATTTAAAAAGCCTGGACATTTCCATAAGCCGCGCCTCTATCGCCAGGTATATAAACTATCTACAAGAAAATTTTTTCCTTCATCCTCTGGAACTTCACACACCTAGTATCAAAAACCGTCTCAAGGCTGAAAGAAAAACTTATTTTATCGACTCGTCATTTTTGGCCCGCTTCTCTACAGCGTTTTCCCAAAATATAGGTAGGCTGATGGAACAAACTGTTTTTTCTCATCTTTCCGGGAAAAACGATTTATATTATTGGAAAGATCCCCGCCAAAGAGAGATAGATTTCGTTATCAGAAAACAAGAAGAAACCAAACAACTAATTCAAGTAACTTTTGCGTCTTCACCCACAGAAATTGCCGACCGGGAAATTTCCAACCTCCTTTCGGCACATTCCAAACTCGGTGGAAACATGCAAATAATCACCTGGGATCTTGAGACCACTCTCAAAAACGGTATTCCCTGTATTCCTCTCTATAAATTTCTCCTCTCCCCTGTGCTAAACTTATAGCAATGAAGCGGTTTCTTCTCTTGCTCTCCTGCTCTCTTGCTCTCCTGCTCTCTTTTCCTTCTTCTTCCTTTGCCGTCAGGTGTGCTACCAAGGGTTCTGTACTTTGTGTTGCGAGAATCGATTGCCCAGACGATAGCCATTACGGTGGGTATTGCTGTGATGACTTATCCCAATGTTATGACACAACGACCACGCCTCCTTTATCAGCTCCAAACCCTCTTTGTGGGACAAACGATCTTGGTGTTAGGACTGCCATCGGTTGTTTAATGGCAGGAGACCCAAAGCAACTGGTGTCCCAACTTTTGGGTTGGGGAGTAGGAATTGGCGGCGGCATTGCCTTTTTAATGATTATTTTTGCCGGTTTTCAAATGGCCACGGCGTCTGGTGATCCCAAACGGGTCAAAGCCGCCCAAGAACTCCTAACCTCTGCCCTCGCCGGCCTGATCCTTATCGTTTTATCCGTAGTTCTGTTAAACTTTATAGGAGTTAGTATTCTAGGCATTAATTTATTAGGTTTTAATCTAAATCTTTAAATACTTATGTTTCAAATTGTTGGAATTACCCAACCCGGGGGTTTAAGTTTATTTACTCCAGATATTGCTCTTGCCTATTTTACTAACAGACTTCTCACTTTTGCTATTGCTGGGGCCGGTCTATTCTTTTTCGTCCGCCTGATTTCGGCTGGTTATGGATATCTCACCAACGCCGGTGATCAAAACAAAATCCAAAGCGCTTCCAAAGAATTGACCAATGCCCTGTTTGGATTATTATTAGTTATCTCTTCATTTTTCATTATTCAAGTAATCCAAACAATTTTTGGTATAAATATTCTTAATATTTCATAAAATTATTATGGGTATTGATATTAACAAAGTATTTTTTCTAAATTCACCCAATGCCGCCAAAATCGCCGGAGGGGTCGATGCCAATATTGGCACCCTCATTACCTCTCTCCTCCCCAACGCCCTCATCGGTGCTGGAGTAATATTTTTCTTTTTAATGGTTGGGGCCGGATTTTCCATGATTTCATCATCTGGCAAAGACGATGCCAAGGCTGCGGCTCAAGCCAAGGCCACGATTACTTTTTCTGTTATCGGTTTCTTGCTTGTTATCTCCGCTTATTTTATACTTCAAGCAGTCGGAGTCATTACCGGCATCGACTTTCTAAAAACACCCGTTATCCCATGATATATAATCAACCTATGAATATTCAGGTTGCGTCTCGGATTAAAGCCATAATTTCAAAACATCTCTCTCCCCAAGACCGGATCTTTATCTTCGGTTCTCACGCTACGGGCACTGCCCGCAAATGGAGTGACATCGATGTTGGTCTATCCTCTCCCTTCCCTTTAAAACTTAACCTCCTTGCCCACATAGACGAAGAGCTGGAAGATTCAGATATACCTTACAAGGTTGACGTTGTGGACTTCAACCGGGTCTCAGAGGAATTTAAAAATATTGCCTTGCAAAAAACAATCCCCTTATGAACGAGAAATTCCCAGAGTTAGTTTCCCAATTAGAAAATGCTGTCAATCGGCTGGAAGAAGCTTTGGTTCTTGAACCTACCTCCATAAACAAAGATGGTTCCATCCAACGCTTTGAGTTCACGATCGAGCTGGCTTGGAAAGCCATCAAAACTAAAGCGGAAGAAGTTGGATTAGAGGTAAATAGTCCCAAAGAAAGTTTTCGGATGGCAGCTCAATTAGGACTTATTGATGATCTTGAATTGTGGTTTAAGTTTCTCAAATCCAGAAATTTTGCTTCTCATATTTATAACGAACCTTTGGCCAACGAAGTCTATGTGGTGGTCAGGCAATTTCTTCCCGAAGTCAAAAAATTACTCTCTAAATTAATGTCCTCAAAACCATGATTTTCCAGTTCGGCACTATCACCAATCCCTTTAAATCCATCAACCCCACTTCTCCCCTCGCCACCACCACAGGAACCAGCGGTGAAGGATTGGTAATTCTGGGCAACTCCCTCCTAAAATTTATCATTGTCATGGCTGGTCTGTATGCTTTTTGGAATTTTATTGCCGCAGGTTATGGCTTTATGAGTGCCGGAGATGATGCCAAAGCCGTAGGCAAAGCTTTTGCTAAATTCACCCAATCTTTATTGGGCTTAACTTTCGTCGCCGGATCATTTGTTCTCGCAGCCATTTTTGGTTATTTAATTTTTGGCGATGCCACCGCCATTATTTCCCCAGTTATCTACGGTCCCACACCATGAAATTATTAGCTGATGCAAAACTAGGAATCTTGAAGGGCTTAGGACCTCTTGGAAATTTTACTTCTGAACTAGAAGGTCCCGATGCTTTTGTAAAATTTAATAAAGTTTTTTCTACTGGTATTGGAGTACTTACGATTTCTGCTGGAATTTGGTTTATTATTCAAATACTAGCAGGATCATTTCAGTGGCTAGCCAGTGGTGGAGAAAAACAGGCTTTACAAAACGCTCACAAGAGAATTATCAATGCCATCTTGGGTTTATTTGTGGTTATTTTTGCATACGCCTTAATCTCTATAATTGGACTTATCTTTGGATTCGATATTCTTTCCCCCATTAAGTCACTGTTTGGAATATACGCCCCATCAAGTCTGCCTGGAGCCGAAGAAGTTATCATAAATGGAAGAAGATAATGAACAACCCTGAAATTATCAACCCCGTACTCAGTCCAAAAGTTGGAACCGGTTCCGGTATCGACATCCTTCAGCTCTTTCTCACCAACTTCATTTCCATCGCTTTGGGAGCGGCGGGGATTGTGGCGTTTTTCTTTCTTTTGGCCGGTGGATTGGAATACATTACTGCCGGGGGTGATAAAGAACGTACTCAAAACTCGGTCAAGAAAATATCCAATGCTTTAATTGGTCTGGCCATTGTCTTCTCCATATTTGCTATAATTTATGTTGTTGAAACATTATTTGGTATTTCCATTACTAAATTTACAATTCCAGTCATACAGTAAAGGAGGTGAGCATCTTTGACTAATAAAATTACAAACGCCATCAAATACGGTTCTGCTCTAGCAACAGTGCTCGCAGTAACTCCCAACCCAATTTATGCACTAGGAGATACTATCGACATCAAAACCGGAGTCACCGTCGGAGGAGATACTATTAAAAACCTCCAGCCTTCTGGTTTTGTGAGTACAGCAATTAACCTCTTGCTAGGAGCATCCGGAATCATTGCTTTTTTCTTTCTATTGATAGGAGGAGTGCAATGGATTCTTGCCGGAGGCGACAAAGAAGGTACCGAAAAAGCTCGCAAAAAAATTACTGCTGCCTTGGTAGGATTAGCTATAGTGTTCTCTGCATACGCACTGATCTTTATAGTACAAACCCTATTTGGAATAGATGTCTTAAAAATAGACCTCAAAGCTATTCCTTCAACAGCTGGGCAATAACAACAGAGGACTATCTTAAATTGTCCCGCCGCAAGCGGGACAATTTGGTTAGGGGTGTTTTTTCTGGTGTATAATAATTAATTGAAATGGTCAACAAAATAACTAAAATAGTTTTACTTACACTCTTCTACTCTTTTACTCTTCCACTCTCAACACATGCTAGCGATCCCGCCACTATTCAAGATCTCGAAGTTGTTTTTTCCTCTTTTATTTCCGGCGCACTCACTTTAGCCGGCATTGCTGTGTTGGTAATGCTAATTGTAGGTGGTTTTGGATTTTTAACGGCCGGGGGTGACAAAGAGGGTGCGGCTAAGGCTCAAAAAACCATTACTTATGCCATCGGGGGCTTGGTATTAGTCCTGTCTGCCTGGATCATTCTTAATCTTCTTGGTAATTTCTTGGGTGTAGACTTTTCTCTTTTCAAAATCTGTCTCGACGCAACCTGTTAAAATAAACTCGTGAAGAAACTTCTTGCCCTGAGTACTTTTCTTTTTCTTCTAAACACTATCTTCCCACTTATGGTGAGAGCAGAAGTAAATTCTGATTCTTGTTGGTGTTCCGACGCCACCTACTGCACTTGCGCTAACACCAAAAAAACTGACTATCATGTCAATCGCACTGTGGGTACTGATCCTAAAACTAAAACAGCTCAAGTTGTTACTATTTATTGCGATTCCCAAGCTGCACTCGACAGTGAATTCCGCCAAGCCATGCCTGTGTGTGGTGGATCACCAGAAATTCTCCCTTACTGTGCTTACAAAATAGATACTACCCTCCCCGACAATATTGACACTCACAGCATCACTTGCTATGGTATCGAATTTTTCAAAGGTACCACCAATATTCCCCAACAATACTTTCCCGAAAATAAACTTCAGCAAATGAATGGACCTGTGGTGTTTACTTATACTGATGGATCCAAAGTCGAGTTCGGTGGTTCAGGTACCAACGAGGTCCTCTGGTGCAATTCCGTTGCTTTTTGTTGCGCCCGAGGTGACATTAAATGTTCAGATGAAGGCGTTCCCAAAGTCACTGCCGACTCATATTGTACGGCCAACATTCCCCCCATTCCCGGCCAAACCAAACCCAGTACCTGCACCGGCCCCAGTGGCGCCGGTGAATCCCGTCTGTTTTTCCCCCATCTCAAAGGCATTTCTTTTCTGTCCACCCTTTTGCAATCTATGTTCAATCCTGCTCCCAGTTCACTAAGTAACAACGCTCTCCCCGCTCCCAAAAATGAACCCGCCAACGTTTCCAATTCCGATGTCGTCACCACCAAAATTCAATATCACCAAGGCATAGACGACAACACTCAAATTGTTAATCAAAAAGACAATAATTCCTCTCTCAAAGTTAACGCCAATGCTCCCCCACCCCTCTATAACTACAACGGCACTCCACCCTACAAAACCAGTGCATTTTGTAGTATTTCTGATACCCGGGTTAATCCCGGTGACGATCTCTTGGGTCCCAACATCGAAACCACCTTGCGTTACACCCAAAAATATACTTACGAGGCTTTTCCCAGCAAAGATTGCGTGGCCGACAATGGCGTTACCGACTCTCCCCCTTTGTGTTGTTCCAATAAAGCCGCTGGTGTTCCTGCTAGAGAGGATGGTTATTTTCCAAATACTCACGACAAACGGTATATTTGTGGCACTCTGCCCGGCAACCGTTACAAAACCGAAGGCCGGATCGCTGTTTTTACCAAATCCCCCCTGGTTGAATATATTTACAATACCTTAGTCGTCGGTCCTCAATCTGTTTTCAAACGTATCTTCCCCCAAGGAATTCCCGGTGAGTTCAAAGAAATTCCCGGCGAGGCCAAATATTCTGCTTCCGCCGTGGGCACAAATCAAGAAGGTCATTCTGTAGATCTAAAGGTTGGAGAAAGTTCTGACACTCCTACTATTTATGTTCCCCACCTGGGCAGTCTGTATGATTATTTCCTGCAGGGTCTGCAAAAAGCTCTCCGCCCGCTGGGTTTTTCCACTCTTATCCAACTTCCTTCCCCCACCGGCGACTGCAACAGTGTCGCCGCAACTATTACCAATGTTCCGGATTGTAAAACAGGTACAGGCTTAGTTACTCATTATGCTTGTTATAGTTCTGATTTGCGTAAAATTTTTGAATCTGCCGGCAGTGCTTACAATGTGGCTCCGGATTTACTGGCAGCCATTGCCAGTATTGAATCCCGAAATTTGGTGTTTGAAGCTCCCCTGGATCAACCATTCCTCTGTCAGGCCAACGCCTGTGGAGCCATGGGAGCTATGCAACTGCTTACCGGTTATGGTGTCCAATCCAGCTGTCCCCAAGCTCAATCGGATCCCTCCACTGCCAATTGGGCTCAATATGCCTGCAAAACCAACGGTCAAGTTCCCAATCCAGGAAATATTAATGATTCAATATTTTCGGCAGCCAGTATGATTTCGGCTATGGGTATTGGTAGTGGGGCCAATTGGACCCAGGAGCAAGTTTTGGAACTGGGATACCGGTATTTTGGCAGTAGAACTCAAACTTTTCCCCTACGTGACTCCATTAATCTGGCCAATAATTGTTTAGACTCCTCCATCAAACCCATTATTTACGAAAACGAGATGACTTACGGAGATTATCTGTGGTATTACTATGCCCCACGTAATAATAAAGTTATTATTCCCCCATTACCCAGCCCGACCTCAAGAAATAGATAACTATGAAAAAACTTTTTCTCATCATCGTCACTTTTACTCTCCTGCTCTCCCGCTCTTCTACTCTAATTTCTGCCGCTGATCCAAATTATCAGTGTATGGGTCAAGATCTGGCCAGTTATATGAATGCTGTAATTACCGGTGTTAAAGGTAAAAACCTCACACATATTAAATTATTATCTCCGGCTTTCAATATGACCTCGGATACTTTTTCCGGCATTATTACCGGCATGGATACGGCTGGCGCCAACTTTGCCGGTCTAGATGGCATCGCTGGTAACCTCTATGACGTGGCCGGCCGGGGGATGTCCAGCTGGCTGGATGAAAAAACCGCTCAATTTCCCAGTTCGGCCAAAGGCAAACTTATTTATCTCACCGAAGCTGGCGCCAAAGACGTGGCCGACAAAACTATTGACCGCACCACGGGCTTGAAAAATCTCAACACCGAAATCAACAAATTAATTGCTAAAAACGTTCAAGCTATCAATCTGTTCAACGCTTTTGGAACTAATGATAAATTCAACGCTTTTACTCTCTCTCACAACCAGCCCGGCAACGATGACATGACTATTGTCTGTGGTGGCACCACTTGCCCCAAACCCGTGGGGGTAAATTCTGCTGCAGGTTTTAGCCAAGCGCCAACTTTTTATTCCGATGCCAAAGCTTTGAATATGGGTTTTACCGTCGAGATTGCCCGGGCCGGCTCACTGGACGCCGCTATGGCAGGTATTATCTCCGCCCACAACAATTTTATGATCCCGATTATTAGAATTGGTGTGGGCAGCGATTCCGGAGGTTTTGACAATCCGCAAACATATGTTGATTTTCTGGCCTCCGTTGATTCCCGGGTTTCCAAGACGGTATTTGCCATTGCCGGCCCCAACGAACCCGACTCGGAATTTTGGGCTGCTCCCAACTGCCAATCCATTGTTCCCGCCAAAGGCAGTCCTTTAACCGCCGGATTTACTCCCCTAAAATACAATTGTAAAGACACCGCCAATCCCGAATTTCATCCCCTGCGTCCTTATCCTGGTTCCCCTTGTGATCCTCTCATTCCCAGAAGTGTCCCCGAAGCTCCCTTGGAGCCAAATTTAAAATACAATACTTTTGCCTGTGGTAGTTCTCTCACCCCATCCGCGGAAGAAGTTTTTGATCCCTATGGTGACAATACTCAATACGAAAATTTACCACCCATCGATGGCAAATATGTCCATACTTGGTGCGAACCCCGCCCGCCATTTACTGCCAAAACCCAAGTCACTTGTTACCGCACCTCGGAATTCAACGTTACCGTCGATTTCAAAAACGCCAACCTGGGTATTTTGGGAAATACTCAGGACACTCTTACCGACGCTCAAAAAGTCAATGAATATCTATCTTGGTACTTAAATGGAACTTCTTCAAATTCAGTCGACTTCTCCGGGCCCTTAAAAAAACTTCTACCATACGATTTAGGGAGAACTCTCAAAGAAACCGTCGCCCAAACCGAAGCCCTTTCCTCCACTGAAGAAGTTCATAATTATTTAGTCGGTGACAATGGCGCCCGGTTACGGGGATTCAAAAATCTCGACACTCTTCCGGTCTATGTCCAAAAACTCATTCAAAATCTCCCCCTCTCCTCCCTGGAGGATATCCCCGGTGAAGTTACTCTCTCGGTTTTCCGTGATCAGGCCTATGATCAACAAAGCCCCAATGTCCAAGGCTCACAAAATACCCCCAAAGGTCCCACTGCTCCCCTGGAACTAATAATCAAATCCGCCACATTGGCGGAATAGTATTCATTATTCATTACTCATTATTCATTTCTCGATTTATGAATGATAAAGAAGATAAAATAAAAAGCCTTAGAACCAAGATTAAATCTTTTGTTATCAAAACCATCAATCTTTGCAAAAAGTTGCCCGACGACAAAGTTGGAAAAGTCCTCACCAATCAATTGCTTCGATCATCCACATCAATTGGAGCCAATTTTGAAGAATCAGTCGAGGCTGAAAGCAATAAGGATGTGATTCATAAATTATCCGTGGTCAAAAAAGAAGCCAAAGAGACAAAATACTGGCTCGACCTAATTCCCAGTTGTTTTCCAACTATTAATACCAGTGAATTAATATTGGAAAGCGATGAGATTGTCCGGATTTTCTCCAGCATCATCCAAAAACGAAAAAGTTACTGAAAAACCGAAAAATGAATACTGAATAATGAATACCAAACATGATAAACTTAAGTTAATGAAAAAATTCCTGCCCGCCATTTTCTTTGCCATTCTTTTATTTCCCTTCTCTACTCTCTCATCACAAGCAGGTTGTAGTCCTATAACCACAGCCGGTTGTGCCAGTGGTTCTTATTGTTCAGCCTCCAACCTCTGTTGTACTGCGGCTTCTGACTGTTCTGTCCCCCTAACCAACACTCCTACTGTCGCCGAAGATGCTGCTTGTAGTGCTGCAGGTATTACTCCTGAAACTTGCGCCGCCATTAATACCCTCTTTACCAGCCAGCCGGACGGTCCCTGGTACAGTCAAAATCCTTCTCAATTCTCCGCCAAGGTTTTAGGTGGTGATCAATCGGAAATTTTCGGCGAACGCTACACCTACGCCCAAATCAACTGGATTATCAACAGTATTGCCACCATGTTAAATCCCGCCGCCAATATTCATTCCGCCACAGATCTCATTAATTTCATCAACGCTATTAAGTCTGTTCTCCACGCTTCCCGCCCCACTATTCAGGATTATGCCAAACTTGGACCGGCCGGTCTGTTTGCTGGTGGCATCTCTGCTCTGTATTCCAACCCCCCCGCTTCCGGAGTCGGTGAAATTAAAACATTAGCCTCTAAAATTTTTGATCTCGGCACTGGCACCCAACCTGCTTATGCTCAAGCCGGGGGTTACGGTTTTAATGGTCTGGGCGGCAATACCGGCGGAGCCGTCCGCGCCCTCTGGACCGCTTCCCGCAACATGGCCTACCTCATCATGATTATTCTTCTCATCGCCTCCGGTTTCCTGATTATGTTTAGAGTCAAAATTAATCCCCAAACTGTCGTCTCTCTCCAAACCATGATTCCCAAACTCATCATCACCATGCTCCTGGTCACCTTCTCCTTCGCCATCGCCGGCCTAGTGATTGATCTAATTTATGTAATTATAGCTGCTTTTGTTGGAATGTTATCAATCAACCAACAAATACTCAGTGTTTCCAATGTTCCAGATACTATAAACAATCTTGTTAACCGTAGCTTTTTTCCCACCTACGCAGCATACCAAATGGTGGCGCCTGTTGTATTTGGATTAATATTTACCGCAATTTTAGCAGTGGTAGGCATGGCAACAATTTGGTTTACTGTAGGACTAGGATCCGCCGCAGTAGCTGGTGGAGGAATAATCTTTGCCATAATAATGATCATTATTTTGATCGTATATTTCATAACTTTGTGGAAAATTTTTTGGATGTTGTTGAAATCATACGTTATGATTCTTCTTCAAATAACAATTGCTCCCCTACAGATCATGTTAGATCTTATCCCTGGCCAACAAGGTTTCGGCCCATGGTTAAGAAATTTCATCTCAAATGCATCAGTTTTTGTGGTAGTACCCATAATGTTAGCTCTCCAAACCCTATTGTCCGGAGATTGGTTTACCAATCTATTTTTCCATTTCAACACCAACTACGGATCTGCTGGAGGATCATCACTAAATCTTCCCTTCCTAGGAGGAGGCTTGCCCTCCCTTCTCATTCCAATGGCCACCGGATTTGTCATTTTTACATTAACCCCTAAAATAGCAGATATGATTCGCGATGCTCTCAAGATCCCCGCATTCAAATACGGTGGAGCCATCGGTGAAGCCCTATCACCCGCTGGTTGGGGATATGGCTTGTTAAGCAGAAATCAAGCCGATAACAGAAAAGTTGAAATGGAACGAGCGGCAAAAGAACTTCGATGGGACGATTACCGTAAGTTAGTCGGACAGGAGAGAATGGACGAAACTGTCAAAAGCGGTCTCAAACAACTCGGTGGTATCAAGTAAGACGTATCTATAAGTCCCCTATGGGGCAAAACCCTCAATAAACTCCCTAAGGTTTTGAAAGAAATCACGGATTCTGGGTGTTCTTCTTTTTGCGTCTCTCTGTGTTGCCTGTTTAGCACTAGTCAAAAACTGGGACTCCTCTTTTTTCTCAACAGGAGGGACAATTCTCATCGCCATCATCCGATCGTACGTTTCTTGAGAAATCAACGTAAATGGTTGCCTTAATCTCAATTTATCCATTTCTTCCTTCATTTTTCCCAAAAGGTCAGATTCCGTCATTAAATAGAACTGCGTATCTCTTCTTTGTGCCATACCGGCTACTTTATCAAAAGTGCTAAGAATCGTTGCCTCCGCTTCCCAAGCCCCACCAACTTTACTTGCCCCCAACTTACTCATCATCTCTATCATCACGTCGATTCCACCCTTAGCCAATCCTTCTCCAAAAGACAAGGCCCCTTTCTCCATCACAACCCCCAACATTTTCTCACGCAGACTCTGCATAGTTGCCTCCTCTGCCCTCAAATATAAAGGCCTATTCAAAATACCCAAAGCTTCAGATTCCCATTCTTCAATAGAATTTCCTTGGGAATCGAGCATCCCCAAAAAAGAGTACAACCCATCTCCTTGGGATCTGGTAATGATATCATTCGCCCACTTCCTTACATGCTCAGTTCCTTTATCTTTACCTTTAATAGTGTCTACTTCCTCTTGTAAAACTTTCATATCGCTTTCCAACTTTCTTATTCTTCTACGTTTTAACACCTTTTGGCGTGGATTGATCTCTGTATCAAACTCTTCCTTCGTCTTTGTAAGAGCTTCTTGTTTATCTTTAAGATATCCACTTCCTTTTACACCCTCCGACTCAAGAACTCCTAGGGTCTTTAGTCTCGCCTGTTTAATTCGCTCTAATTTATTTCGAATATATAATTTTGTGTCTTCCCGCTCGATGGTGGAAATCTCGATTTGAAATTGAGAAATTTCTCTCTCCGTCCTAACTCTGTCACTATCGTCTAAATTAGACTCTCTCAATGCTTTTTGTCGGTCGGCAATCAGCTCCTTTGTCTTAATTAAGCGGTTTTGTTTGTCTTGCTCCACAACAGACTCATCGAGTGGTAATGTTTTCACTACAGGAGGATATCCCCCTCTTCCATCGTAATAAAATTGCCTCATTCTACCCAAATCGAAATTAAGACCCGGTTCACCAAATAGTTCATAAAATTCTAAACATATCCGCGCTAACCCTTTGTCTACAACCAACAAATTGGCCATTTTGTCGGAAATGGCCTCTAGTTTTTTCTTCTGCTCCCCTAAATCCTGAGCTCTCAAGGCTGTACTCAAATCTCTAAAAGCTTCTCCATTGTCTTCGATGAATTGATTTAATTCAAAGGAATAACCAGTCTGATCAGTACTTTTATACCCACCCAAAGCATAAAATGCTCCTAATACTTTTCGGGTTGTTTGGTTCTCTGAAAATAGTAAAAATTTTGCTGTTAAAGCCTCATTCACCCCATAGGAAGCGAGCTTACCCTTTTCTTTATCCGTTCCGGTCAGGTCACCAATTTTTCTGGAAGCGTCTGAGCACAATTTTAAAACAGGAGCCAAGCCTAAATAAAACATCTCCATTTTTTCCCGAGGCACTCTAGAAAATTCTTGAGAATTCCACATCGCCTCCCAGTGTGTAGAAGAGCCGATATCCATCATTTGATTAAACACATTGGCAACGTTAACTCTTGCCCAAACGCCTATTTGAGGCTGAACAAGAAAGAACGGAGGTAGTCCCCACATATTAATACTCCTTTCCGTAATTCCACCTTCTCCAGAATTCAGTTCAGGAACAGTCGACGAATCTTTTGGTCTGCCATATAGGCCATAGCCCCCCTCTGTCCCCTGTCCCCTCGTCGCCTCGGCTTGCATCTTAAGCATGGCCTCTCGAATTCTTTGTTGATCTTCTGCTTGCTTATAATAATTTGCCGCAGCTTTTTCCATTTCTGCGTCATATCCACGACTATAATTTTGTTTCCAATCATCAAATGTTGCTGGCAACTGGCCAAGAATATCAACAGGATTGTCAATACGCACACCCGCATCTACTCTACTTCTCAAAACTCTTTCGGCCACACTTTTCCTGGTTGCCACATCTACTCTATTCACTACTGGATCAGTTGAGGTCTCTGCTCCTTCATAAATTTTCTCCGATACTCGATCCACTTCGTCTGTAAATACCACGGCGTACAACCCTTCTAGTCTTGGGTTTCCTTCGCCGGTTGCTACCCCACCCGAGGCCCCCTTCTTCAATTTATCTAACGGAACTTGGTAGTAGTCTGGTGTTACCATTTCCAATTGACTTCTAATTGCTGTCTCAATCCGATCTCCCATTGCCACACTTTGGCCACTTTTAAATAGCTCAGCCAATTCGTCCACCCTCTTTTGTTTTTCTTCTCTCAAACTTTTTAGTTCATCCGACCCTAAATCCGCTCTTAAAATACTTTGTTGCAATTGTGACACCGACAATGCTGAATAGTCTTTCTTTGGAGAGTTTTCGGCAATTGGCGCTGATTGTTCAACTTGTTGTACGCCTGGTTGCACCGTTTTCTCCTTCTCCTCAGGTTTCTTTAACTTGTCTATCAAATGTCTCGTCTCTTCCACAGCTTCACCAACCGCTAAAGCTCCCGCCGCAACCGGAGCGCCAAATTTCCCTATATTCTCCAGCAACCTATCAACAGCATCCCCAGGTTTTGGAATTTTTGAATCCTCTTTTGGTGGGGCTGAAGCCGGCAAAACCGGCTGGAGTGTTGGTTCGGCAGGAGAAACCTTTTTGGTAGTACCACGAGCATCAATAATTAATTTTCCTTCATTTTCATTTCCCATAGTATCTGCGGGCATATCTCAATTTTATCACGCCCGGAATAGTTTTTGTGTGAAAAAGGATGTAGCTTGCACACAAACCACCAACTACACTTGATTCCCCACTGTCTCTCCGACCCGTTTGAACCACTTCTTCCATGCAAACTAGGACCAAGTTCAGAAGACGTATCGGAAGGTATTGGCAGAATCAATGTCAACTTCAGTCGTTAAGTGGTTGAAAACTTTCTCCCAAGTTCCATTACTAGAACACTTTCAAACTCCATCAATACACTAGACGGTTGTAAACTCGCAAGATCAGCGGAGAAAAGCGAGCGCTCCGCCGTTTCGGCCCAGAAATGATACGGGAAAAGCCTGACACCATCTAGTTCGCGTTCTAATAAAACGCCACAATTAATTTCCACGTCCATCGTCTTCAATCCAACCTCACACACTCGCTTCCTTACTTCTCTAAAACGCACCTCTTCACTTCCACCCGGAGCATCATCTAAACCACTACGACCATACGATATAGAGTAGGACTCCTTTCTTTTTACCCATCCATTATTTTTTGTAACCTTTCCACGGTTTCCAAACACCTCTGCATTTAAGTCCTTCAATAACACTTCTATCCCCAACATTAGTTCGATCGAATTCCTCTCCCCACCCACTCTCTCTTGAGTTACTTGTATCTCTAGTTTTTTTTGGACGTTCGGCACAATCACTCCTTTGTCCAGAGCAAAACCCGTTTTCTCCTTATATTTACCATAAAGAGTTCTTAAATGATTAAACCTTTCGTTCATTTCTAGCAGAGTATATGTCTCATAGTATTAAATGTCAACTTTTTTGTGTGAAACCCCCCTATCCCCAAATCTCAAATCTGAATCCCGTACGTCGTTACCTCGTGAGCCAACTGGCTCCATTTGTCGTGGATTTTGCCTCTTGACACAATTCAATCAATTTAGTATAAATTGGTAGATTTCAGTCAATCAATTTATGTATATTTCCAGAACAATCGAGGCTAGGTTAATAAAAGATTTATATAAAAGTAAAGCTATTGTAATCTATGGACCCAGAAGATCCGGTAAAAGTACTACAGTACAGCGCATTCTTCATCAAACCACTAAATCCAAATTGTACCTAAATTGCGACGAGGGGGATATTTTTAAACTCCTCACACTGGCCGATACCTCTACTCAACTAAAAGAAATCGTTGGAAATAATTCGTTAGTAGTCATTGACGAAGCCCAAAGAATAAAAAACATCGGCCTCAAATTAAAACTTCTGGTAGACAACTATCCTAATATCCAAATTATAGCCACTGGATCTTCATCTTTTGACCTATCAAACGAAATATTTGAATCCATGACTGGCCGGGTGTGGGAATATAGGCTTTACCCTCTTTCGGCGCGCGAGATATTCGATCACGAAGAGGGTGGTAAAACCACCATGGACAGAAAACTTGATTCCTTATTGATCTATGGCTCATACCCCGAAATATATTCCGCACCATCACTTTTGGAAAAAGAAAAGCTAATCAAACAAATCTCTAGAAATTATTTATACAAGGATGTTCTAAAATTAAACACCATTAAAGCCTCGGAGTCTGTACAAAAACTTTTAGAAGCCTTGGCGCTTCAAGTAGGCAATGAGGTTTCTTATGGTGAATTAGGTAATTTATTAAATCTTGACTACCAAACTGTCAGAACCTACGTCAATATACTAGAGCAGGCCTTTATAATCTTTAAAATCTCCCCATTATCGCGAAATCTAAGAAAAGAAATAGGTAAATCCAGAAAAATATACTTTTGGGACAATGGAATTAGGAACGCTTTAATTAACAATTTTAATCCCCTATCACTACGAAACGACATTGGCCAATTGTGGGAAAATTTCGTGGTCTCGGAAATAAAAAAGCGGGAGTTATCGGTCTCAAGTACCAGCAATTTTTTCTTTTGGAGAACGTATGATGGACAAGAGATTGATCTTGTCGAAGAAAGGGGCGGCAAGTTTGTCGCCACTGAAATAAAATGGGCCAAACTTAAAAAGAATCCTCCAAAAGCCTGGAGAGAGAACTATGCCAATTACGTTTGGAAAAACATCACCAAAGACAACTATATAGAACAACTTGTTCTAAATAACAATTCTTTGTGAAAAACCTACGTGGCACAAAAACTCAAATCTGAATCCCGTACGTCGTTATCTCGTGGGCCAACTGGCTCCATTTATCATTGATGTCAACAGAATTAAATGGCACTGGAGAGATTCTGGAATCAATTTTTACAGACATTCCTATTAATTTCATTTCCTCTTCCAAATAATTTTTGCCAAATGCTGAAGAGATAACACAAACATCTATATCACTTGCATCGTCCGCCTTATTTTTGGCAAACGATCCAAACAAATACGCTTTTTCAACCGGGTATACTTTTTTGACCGCATCCACAAACCTTTTTGACACATCTATTGCGTTTTGGCTACTCATGCCTCGAATAAAGTTAGTAAATAATCCCTAATTGAATCAGCTTTTTTCATCCATTGATCCACAAAATCCTTCGTTGCTTCTTTTCTAAACCTCAATTTATAATCGTCATATCGAGCGCTTATATTAAAAGAGGTAATTTTTTTTAAGTTCGATTCTAAGTCTGCATCCAAAACCAATCCCAATCTTTTTGCCAACAACACCAAATCATGAACCAATAATGGATGGTCGTCTTTGTTTTGATAATGCAAGGCCTTCAATATCTTTTCTAAAGATAATTGTACAAAAAACAAGGCATTATACAAACGCCTACCAGATTTCCAAATCTCCACCGCAAACTCCCAGTCTTCCTTGGCACCATCTAGCCAAAATCTAACGACTTCCTTTTTATCTTCTGCCATATTCCAATTTTACCACTTTGTATTTGTGAAAAGCTTCGTCACTTGTATAAACAGCTTCACGATGTATTCTAGATACAATGCTCAATACTCAAAACTCAATACCCAATGGTCAATATTCTGATTATCACAACATCACGGCGTATCAAAAGGCCAAGCAAGTTATTAAGTTATTAACTACCAGTATCAAAAACCTTAGCATCCATCCTTGAGCATTGCGCATTAAGCATTGAGCATTGTGATGGTTGCTTCGCAACCAATGCAACAACATCCTGTCCCACAAAATATTTCCTCATATGAATTCCGGTTGGTGGGCGATATGACTCTCAAGCAATTTTTCCAGCTGGCCGGCGGCTTTTTGGTTGCTTTTATCTTATACAAAACCGCTCTTCCCGGCATTCTCAAGTGGCCACTAATGTTTATTTCCGGATTAACTGGGGTACTCATGGCTTTTGTACCCGTCAACGGCCGACCATTTTCCCAATGGATTTTGGCTTTTATCCACGCCATTTATTCCCCCACCCGTTTTGTCTGGAACCCCGCCAAATCCACCTTCGTATTCAGTGAACCCCCGCTACCGGATACCGAAAACCGAATACTGGATACCAAAACTCAAACTCCTCTGGACAAATTTGAATCCCAGCTTTTTTCCCGTTTTACCGAGCTTTTTAATAGTAAAACCCCTTCTGTTAATACTCAACCGGCTGTTCCCGTCGCTCAAAATTCCCCCGCCGTGCCCCGCGAAGCTTCAAGCGAAGTGGGGCCAATCGCTACCCCACCACCTCCACCAACCAACCCCGAACCAATGAATCCCCCTACCCCCCTCACCCCAGTTTTATCACACACTCCACTCAAACCGGTTACCGAACACCGGATACTGAATACCGCCACATCTATTCCCACCCCCGAATACCCCAACATCTTAACCGGCCTCGTCGCCAACCCCCAAGGCGCCAGTGTCGAATCCGCTATCCTTGAAATTACCGACATCGCCACCGGCATCCCTGTCCGGGCTTTACGTACCAACAAACTCGGTCAATTTCAAATCGCCACCCCCCTAGGTAATGGTAAATACCAAATCTCCACCGAAAAAGATGGTTTAATTTTTGAAAACCTTGCCATCGAAACTACCGGTAAAATTATTAATCCCATCCAAATTACTGCCAAAACATGAATCCCTCTCAAATTCCACTCGTAGCTACCACCCAAGACCATCTCGACATTGCCGATATTGCCCGCGATCTGGTCCTTCTCAAAGACGGATCCGCCTGCATAATTTTAGAGGTCTCCGCCATCAATTTTGGTCTCCTCTCCGAGGAAGAGCAGGAGGCCACCATCTATGCTTATGCCCAACTTCTCAACTCCCTCACTTTTTCCATCCAAATCGTTATTACTTCCAAACAAAAAGATATTAGTGATTATATTGCTCTCCTCAACAAACAGCTCGAAACCATGACCAATCCGCTTTTACGGGACCAGCTCGCCAAATACCGCGATTTCATCAAAACCGTCGTCCGCCAGGGAAACGTCTTAGACAAAAAATTTTACATCTCCATTCCCTTTAGCTCCCTCGAACTTGGGCTGGGTACCGCCACTTCCTCGTTGGCTTCCATTCTTCCCGGCCATTCTCCCAAAAAACTTCCCCGCGGGGAAAACGACATTTTGAACCGGGCTACCACCAGCCTTTCTCCCAAAAAGGACCATCTTGTCCGCCTTCTTACCAGAATTGGTTTGCGCGCCCGCCAGCTTACAAGTGAAGAACTTTTACAGTTATTTTTTGACTCATATAATAGGAGTCAAATTGGCACCCGGGTAAAAATATGAACCTCCCTAAAATAAAATTCCTCAGCCAAAAATCCTCGGAACTGAATACCGAATACCGAATACCAGATATTCAAAAGGATCTGTCCTCTACTAAATCCGTCTCCGACATCATCTCCCCCCAAGAAGTAAATTTAAACTTCAACACCATGCAGGCCGACGGTTATTTCTTCCGCACTCTTTTTGTCGCAGGTTACCCCAGATTTGTTAATGCCAACTGGTTATCGCCACTCATCAATTTTGACCATTCGCTCAATATCTCCATGTTTGTCTATCCTGTAGAAAGTAAATCCACCCTAGATGATCTTAGAAGAAAAATTGCCGAAATGGAGGCCGAACTTTCCACCGACATGCAACGCGGTCGGGTAGTTGATCCTTTTACCCAAGCCAAACTCGAAGACGCTTTAGGTCTCCAGGAACAACTGGCCAAGGGCTCCGAAAGATTCTTTCAATTTGCTCTTTATATCACCATCCCCGCCAAAACTGAGGCCGAACTGGATCAGGTTACCAAACAGGTTTCTTCCACTTTGGGTTCACTTCTGATTACCACCACCCCGGCCCTCCTGCAACAGGGCGAAGGCTTCAAAACCACTCTCCCCACCAGTCTCGACCATTTATTGGTCACCAGAAATATGGATACCACCTCTCTGGCCACCACTTTTCCTTTCACCTCTTCCGAACTCACCAGCAACGAAGGCGTACTTTATGGACTAAACGAGCACAATGGCAGTTTGGTTATCTTCGACCGTTTCAGTTTGGAAAACGCCAACACTGTCGTCTTTGCCAAAGCCGGTGCCGGAAAATCCTATGCCATCAAACTGGAAATTCTCCGCTCTCTGATGTTTGGCACCGAAGTGATCATTATCGACCCCGAAAATGAATACAAAAACTTAAGTGACGCTGTGGGCGGTGAATATATTAATTTTGGTTTCAATTCCCCCGCCCGCATTAACCCCTTCGACCTTTCCGCCTTGACCGATAATTCCGATGAAAACGAGCTCAATCTCAAAATTTTATCTCTGCACTCTCTTTTTAAAGTTATTATGGGCAAACTCACTCCCACCGAGGAAGCCATTCTCGACCGGGCCTTAGTCGCTACTTACAAAGCCAAGGGAATATCTATTGACCCAGAGTCGCAAAAGAAAACTCCCCCGCTCATGGAAGATCTTTACAAAAGTTTGATTGGCATGGAAGAGCCGGAAAGCCGGTCTCTGGCCGACCGGATTGAAAAATTCGTCAAAGGCAGTTTCCAGGGCATCATTGATCAGCCCAGTAATGTCAATCTCAAAAATCCTTTCACCGTCTTTTCCGTCCGCGACCTGGAAGACTCTCTCAAACCCATCGCCATTTATATTATTTTGGACTATATCTGGACCAAAATGCGCCGCGATCTCAAAAAACGTATTCTGGTCATCGACGAAGCCTGGTATCTCATGCGTTCTCCCGATTCTGCTGCTTTTATTTATGGTATTGCCAAACGTTGCCGCAAATATTTCATGGGTCTTACTACCATTACTCAGGATGTTGATGATTTTCTGGCCACCGATTACGGCAAAGCTATTGTCACCAACTCTTCCATTCAAATATTAATGAAGCAATCCCCCGCCGCCATCGACAAAGTCGCCCAGGTTTTTTACCTCTCCGAAGGAGAGCGGCACCTTCTCCTTTCGGCTGGAGTCGGTGAAGGTTTGTTTTTCGCCGGGAATAATCACGTGGCCATCCGTGTCATCGCCTCCCCCGACGAACACAAATTGATCACCACCAAACCCGATGAAATCATCGCCAATCAAAAAGTCCGCTTAATCACCGAAACTGAAAATCCTTCAACATGATCGACCCAAAACTCGAACAAGACCGCCAAAACTTTCTCTACAAAACTGCCCAATCTGTCAGTTTTAATTACGACAAAAAAGAATTTCTCAAAAATACTTGGAATGACTTACTGGCTCAATATGGGGATAAAATCCCCTCAGAGAAACTTGCGGAAATTGAAAAAGAGTCCGACGAAGTTTTAAAAATTCTTAGTCTCATCAATGCTGCCAGACTTCTAAACCCCAATGAAAACGATTTCTCCTCATTGGGAAATCTGGAAGCGAACATGCAAGCCTATCAGGAAGAAGAAAAAAGGCAAGCAGAGCAATTGGCCCAAGCTGAAGTTGTCAAAAAAGTTCAAAACAATCCCCACAAATTTGTACAGGATTATATCCAAACCATCACCGCCGCCAATGCCAAAATCGACCCCGAAATGACCGCGTATTCACTTATTAACGATGAGCGCGCGCCCCAAACCGTCTCTCAAATAGCAAGTTTTGTAGATTCCACTTCAACCCCTATTGAAACCGCCATTGCTATGGCTCCCACCATCACCCCTCTTGTCGAAAATAATATTCATCCCCCAATAACCTACGTTTACAAAATCATCGAAAGCCTAACTCCCAATCTTCCGCCAATAGTTTCCACTGCCAATACTTGGCTCATGTTTGATACGCCCAACGCTACCAAATCAAACTTCGACAATCTTAATCACGAACTGGAATTAAAAATTAATGCTGAAGGCCAACTTGTAACTATTCCCGACACTCTTTCCAAAACCGTTAGTGAATTGGACGCCAAACCCTCTCCGGATCAACTTTTTGCTCAAACTATCGCTATTGGACTTACCAAACAAGGAGTTCCGGCTTCTACTGTCCAACAATTTAAAGCTTCCCTCCCCCTTCTTTATTCCATGTCCAGCTACGCTCCCTCCGGCAAAAAAGCTCAGGTTTTTGCTTCTTTTGCCCAAATCGTTCTTTCCCAATATGGATTTACCGGCCCCAAATCTTATCAAAATATTGACTTTAGTTGGATCTATTTAGCCACCCAAAACTTCTACGGCCCCGACCAAACCTACGTCTCTCAATTTCAACATCTCACCCCCGGCAATCCATTTGACAATCAAGTTACCCGGTTTTTTATTGACCAAGGGTCTGGATGGGTAAAAGAAAATTATATTTCCCCCCTTGCCGCCGAAGCATTTTCCAATTTTGCCGCGTCTGGCCTGGGCCAAGCCTTGGGTTTTGGTGCCAAAGCCGCCGTAACAACTGGTGTGGAAACCGCCGCTGCCACAACTGCCGCTGTTGGGGCCGGAGAAGTTGCTGCTGGAGCGGCGGCGGGAACCGGTTTCGCCGCCACAATTACGGGATTTTTGACAGCCTTGGGAATAGCCGATCCTGAACCCATCACTAAAGTAATTATAGCCATACTGGCAGTGCTGTCTACTCAAATAAAAAATATAGTCAGTTGGCTCAAAAAACAAACCAAAAACTTAATCTTACTTTTGGGCGGTGGTATTGCTATTTTAGGAGCCGCCTTGGGGGCGGCTTTTGCTGGAATTGTCGGACTTGGAGTTGCCGGAGCAGTTGTGGGCGCCGGAGTAGGCGCTGTAGGTTTTACGGCTTTGACCGGAGGTTCAAAACCTTTATCTGTTGCTGCTTCTAAATTTACAACCTTTACTGGTGCTTTAGTTGGACTGGTGGCGGTTGAAATTGGCACCACAGTTATTATCATTGCCATTTCCATCCCCATCGTCATTGCTTTAATTCTCTTCATCATCAACACCTCGGCACTTGTAGTACCCCCCAACATGTATTCCGCCTCTTCCAGTGCCAATTTAGCCTACACCGGACCTCTTCCTGAAGGGTGTCCCATGATTTGGCCGGTCAACAATTCTGCTACTATTAATCAAGGAGCTTGGGTTCCTGCTTCTGTATATCCCAACGCTTCCCACAAAAATACCGAGGCAATTGACATTGGAGTTGCTTATAAACAAGTTGTTGCCACCCACAACGGCATCGCTTTTCCCAAAGTTGGGGACGGTGGTTTTGCCACTTACGGAAATTTTGTAGATGTATACAGCACCTGCAATTATAAAAACACCCAATTAAGAATTATTTCCCGCTATTCCCATTTAAGTTCGTTTTTGGTAGCCCCAAACACTCCTGTTCAAAAGGGTCAACCGATCGCCATTTCCGGAAATTCCGGCGGAGTTCCTCTTCACCTTCATTATGAGTTTAGACAAGATAATGGTTCAGTTTATGGTTTAGCTACCAATTTACAAACCGACACTGCTCCGTTCATGTGGCCGGAATTTATTCCTCCATCTCCTCTTATTCCCCGTGGTTGTTGGAGTTACAATGATACGGGAGCCAAATTACCATGCAATACCATTATTCCTTAAACAATAAGTCCAAAATCATACTTTTGTTGATCGGCTGTTCAGCCCTGTCTCTGGCTTATCTTTTTTTCAAATCCGGAAAAACCAAAACCCCCACCCAACCTTCCGGACTTCCAGAACTGTCTGTTCCCCAATTCCCTCCTCAAGATCTTGAATTTAAATTATCTAGTCAATTAAACCTCTCTGTTCCCAATTCGCTCAAAGTCTACACCATAAACAATTCTCCCATCAAAAAGGACTTGGCTGATAAACTTGCTTCCAAACTTTATTTTTCTTCTCCGGCACAAACCATAAACGATCCCGTTCTGGGAATCACCTATATGTGGTCGGAAAACAACAGGTACCTGGTTGTCAAGGCAAAAATTCGCAAAATCGAGTATTCAGCCAAATCAAATTCAGTAAATAAAGATGATTTTATTAAAACTCTTAATTCAAGTCTAAACGCAAATCTTTCCATTGACAGCTCCAGTCCTTATGTTCCAAATCGCCCGGAAGAATCTTTTGTTTCAACGGGGGGTGTTTATACCCAATATCTAGCAACTCCCAAAATAGATAATCTGCCTATAATCAGCACTATAACTGAAATTTATTCAAATATAATTACCGATAATAAAAATAACGTATTGGCTGCAAATATTCTTGTTTTACCCCTCACCATAGACTCTGAAAGCAGATCAACAATTCCTTTTTCAGAGGCTGAAATAAACCTTAAAACAGCTAAAATGGTTCACTATAAAAGCGGGGAAACTTTTGAACTCCTTAACGACATGTTTAAAAAATCTGTAGAAATAAAGAGTATGAATTTGGGATACTTTTATAGTTCTACTGACACCCTTCTTCAACCTGTATATTTTTTTGAAGCCGCCGGTATCTCTATGTCCGGAGCCCAAGCCCAAGGAACTTTCGTTCTCCCCGCCATCAAATAGACTAAACCCTCACCGGCATTACCAATGAAATCAAACTTTCATCTCCCTCTACCCCCAACACTCCCGCCGCCGTGGATTCGTTTAATTTCAAGGTCACGGTTTCTGCACTGACACTGTTTAAAAAATCCAGTAAATATTTATAATTAAAAGCCACTTCCAAATCCTCTCCTTCTTTCTCTATCTCCATCTCACTCTCATTCTCCCCCACACTACTCGCTTGAGCTTTTACTGTTAACAATGAACCATGAACTATGAACTTAACAATATTACTATTCTCTCTAGCAAAAATTCCTGCACCTCTTAAATCTTTTAACAATTCCTCCCTATCAATTTTTAATTCTGTTTTAAAATCTTTGGGAATTATTTTATCGGTGTCGGGAAAATTTCCTTGCAAAATCCGAGATACCAGTTCAATTTCCCCTAAACCAAAAATTACTTGGTTGTTTTCAGGAATCCAGGTCATTGACACATCGTCCTTATTGTTTTCAACTAATCTGGAGAGCTCTACAATCGTTCTGGCCGGGAGAATCAATCCCTCACCCAACATTGTGGCATTATCAATTTTTATGGTCTTTTTGGCCAACCTAAAACCATCAGTTGCCACTACTATTAACTGATTACCGAATACCGAAAACCGAACACCCGTCAACACTGGTCTGCTTTCGTCTGTTGACGCCGCATAAGCCACACCCATAGCAATTTCTGATATCACTTTTCTTGAAAAGCTAAAACTTTTTTCTTTGTTTTTTCCCGTCCTTGGCAAAACCGGAAATTCACTCGCCGGTATTCCCGCCATTGTCGCTTGTTGTTTTCCTCCCACCAACTTTAATTTATCTCCGATTGTTGTCATTTCAACCGACTCAAAATTCATTGATCCCACAAACTCTGCCAAAGTTTTAGCCGGTACTGTTAGTGACCCCTCTTCTTCTGTCTTTCCTCCCAATTCCATTCTCATTCCCAAATCCAGATTTGTTCCGGACAACACTAATCCCCCCTTAGTTGCTTCAATCAAAACATTTGCCAATACCGGTAACTGTCCCCGTCCGGTTATCACCCTGGAAATATTAGACATTCCCCGGCCTAGGTCATTTCTCAAAATCGTTATTTTCATTATTTAACTAGTAGTTGTAGTAGTAGGTAATGTTGATAAGTGCATAATATTTATTTTGTTTATTCAAGTTTCGGCTTTAATTTGTGTTCACAGTGAGCTTGCCGAACTGTGCACATCTTTGTGGATATCCTCAGGACATCCTTGTTAACAGTGTACAAACTTCTAGCCCTTTATACAAAAACCCGCCAATCTTTACAAGATATCAACTGGATATCAACAACCTTTTTTTAATATCTTGAATTTGTTTTTGTAATTCAGAATCTGTTAACAAACTTTCTTTGATCTTCTTGTCGGCGTGAATCACGGTAGAATGATCCCGTCCTCCAATCAATCTTCCCACTTCGTCTTGTGGAAGCCGCAACTCGTTTCTCAAAATATACATTAGAATTTGTCTCGGCCACACCAGCGTTTTAGTCCTTTTTTCGCTTCTAATTGCTGCCACTGTCACATTGTAGTAATTACAAACCATTGTGATAACCTCGGCTGGAGTTACAATTCTACCCGCATTTTCTCGGATTCTGTTTACTTTTAGTAATTTTAATACCAAATCTTCGTCAATTTTTTCCCCATGCAATTCTTTTTCCGAAGATAGTCTCACCAAAAATCCCTCAATTTCCCGTAACCCTTCTACATGTTCGGCAATTAGTCTGGCGTTTTCCATCGATAATCCCAAATCTTTCTGTTTCGACTTGATCAACACTATTGCCGCCCGCAACTCAAAATTAGCCGGTCCCACATCCACAATCATTCCCGCCCCAAACCGGCTTTTTAGTCTTTCTTCCAGCTTTGATATTTCCGCCGGCGGCCTGTCCGAAGTCATCACCACCTGCCCCCCCTCCCTTTGAATAGCATTAAAAGTATGGAAAAATTCCTCTTGCACCGTCGCCTTGCCGGCGATAAATTGCACATCATCAATCAGAAGCAACTTAACTTTTCTATATTTAGACCTCACTTTATCTGTCGCTTTGTTTCTGATTCCCTCTACCAGATCGTTTGTAAATTCCTCTCCCGAGCAAAACAACACCCTTCTTTCTTCCTCAGCTAATAAATAGTGCCCAATGGCTTGCATCAAATGCGTCTTCCCCACCCCCACTCCGCCATATATAAATAATGGATTGTAAGCCACTCCGGGTTTACGGGCCACCGCCAAAGCCGCCGCGTATGCCACCTGATTGCTTCCCGACACCGCATAATTATCAAACGTAAAGTCCGGTCTCAGCCTAGCTCCTCTCCCTCCATCACTGACTATACTTTTTGTTTCATTAAACAATGGCAAATCATTTCTATTCTCCTGCTCCTCTACTCTCCCGCTCTTTATGCTTAACTTAATCTCGCTCCTCTCGCCGGTAATTCTCGTCAACTCGTCGCACAGTTGGCCTAAGTACCTTTGTTCCAGCATCACTTTCACATACCCCGAAGAACATCCCACATCTCCCACCAACCTGCCTTCAACTTGTTTAACCTCTAATAATTCTGTCTTTTTAACATAAGTGTTAAATGTTGCCTCAGACACCGACATCCTCATACTATCCAATACCGATTTCCAAGTTTTGTTAATATCTAGTTCCATCCTGTCGCCGTTTATACAAGTTATCCACAATTTTTCAAGTGCCAGTTTTGTGATATAATTTCCCCATGGTAAAAAGACCGTATCAACCCAAGAAAAAGAAAAGAGTTAGAAAGCACGGATATATGGCCCGCAAGTCCACCCGTGGAGGCCGGGCAGTTTTAAAACGCCGTCAGCTCAAAGGCCGCGTCCGCCTGGCCGTTTCAAAGAAGAAGTAATGCTTCCTAAATCACGCCGCCTTGCCCGCCCAGATTTCTTACAAACCAAAAAACTTGGTAAAAACGTCAGACTTCCTTGGGCATCATTGTTAGTTTTCCCCAACCAATTGGGAATTAACCGCTGGGCGGTAGTGACTTCTACTAAGTTGGACAAAAAAGCCGTTGTCCGCAATCGGTTACGGAGAGTTATCTATAACTCCATAAAAACACTGTTGGGAAACTATGACATTATAATTTTTCCAAATAAACAGGTTTTTAAATTATCTCAATTAGAAATATGCCAGACTCTCAAGCAGGCTATAAATATCTAAAGACTTACCAACTGTCTGTAGTCATCTATGATCTGACAGCCCAATTTTGCGACCGGTTTATAGACAAAAAGTCCCGTACCCACGACCAAATGGTTCAAGCCGCCAGAAGCGGCAAACAAAACATAGCCGAAGGATACGAAGAAAAAAGTCTGAAAGGATATATTTATCTGCTGGGAATAGCCCGCGCCTCACATATAGAACTATTGGAGGATTATCAGGATTATGCTAGACAGAATAAACTTTCCGTTTGGGATAAAGATGATCCTCGCGTCAGGGAACTCCGGGAATTCCGGGAATTCGACCACCCCGATCTCCCCAACATCCCCGAAAAATCCGTCAATCTTCTAATCACCTTGCTTTACCAGGAAACATATCTTGAGAAAAAACAACTTGAGTCACTCGAACAGAAATTTATTAAAGAAGGTGGATATACCGAGAAACTATTCAAGAAAAGATTGCAACAAAGAGGAAATTTATGAAAAAGTTTTTACTCGCATTAATTCGTTTCTATCAAAAATACCTGAGCTTCTTGCTGGGAAGTAATGTTTGCCGTTTTACCCCCACTTGTTCAGAATACAGCTACCAAGCCATCGCCAAATATGGTATCCTACGCGGCAGCTGGTATTCTTTAAAACGCATTTCCAGCTGTCGTCCTTAAAATATGATAAATATTTGGAACTTATTACTTTTTCATCCCCTATTAAACGCTCTCATCGCTTTAACCAAACTTACCGGCAGTTTCGGCTGGTCAATTATTGTTTTAACCGTTGGGCTAAGAGTAGCCATGACCCCTCTGGTTATGCCATCTCTCAAAGCCAGCAAAAAGATGCAGGAACTATCCCCCGAACTGGCCGCCCTCAAAGAAAAATTCAAAACCGACAAACAGGGATTAGTTACTGCCCAAGCCGCGTTATACAAAGAACATGGGTTAAATCCCGCCTCTGGATGTTTACCCCAAATAGTCCAAATTTTAGTATTAATTGCTCTATTTAATGCCTTTAACTCCGTTCTCAAGCCGAATGGCGACGGCATTGTTAAACATCTCAATCCAATTCTGTATTCAAATAACAAACTCCCTGATAATTTTGTGCTTTCAACCAAGTTTTATTCTCTCGATTTATCCAAATCCTTGGGCGATGTCTACAAAACTCCCAGCCTCGCCATTCTTCCCGGGATACTTGTATTATTAAGTGCCGCCACCCAATTTTTAAGTTCCAAAATGATGATGCCCGAAATTAAAGCCGAGAAAAAACTGGCCAAAAAAACCGAAGAAAAATCCGACGACATTATGGCCGCCTCCCAAGAGCAAATGCTTTACATGTTTCCTTTAATGACTATTGTTTTTGGTTTCCAATTCCCCGCCGGCCTGATTGTTTATTGGTTTGTATTTTCACTCGTCAGTATGGTTCAACAATACCTCGCTACCGGCTGGGGCGGTCTCACTCCTTGGCTTAAAAAAATTAACGTTCTAAAATCATGAACAACGAGCTCACCACCAAAATTGCCGACTACTCGGCTCAATTTCTTGACACTCTGGGTATTTCCGCCAAGGCCACGGTGACTTTTGATCCCGAAGGCGAAATTTACACCATTTCTCTGGAAACTCCGGACCCTGCCCCAATTATTGGCTATCATGGCGACACTCTCTCCTCTCTACAACTTATTTTGGGTTTGCATCTAAAACACCTCACCGGTGATTGGGTTAATATTTCCATCAACGTCAATGATTACCGGGAGCGCCGTGAAGCCTCCATCACTGCCATGGTTGATTCGGCGGTTACTCAAGTGGTTGCTTCTAAGACTCCCATTACTCTCGCTCCTCTTCCCGCCAATGAACGCCGTGTGGTTCATGTTTACCTTGATGGCCACAAAGATGTCACCACTTCTTCTGTTGGTGAAGGTAGATCCAGATCCGTCGTGATTAGTCCTAAAGTATAATCATCCCTAATGCTTCTGTTTTTATTAATTTTTCTTCTTCCCTCCCAACTCACTTATCATTTCTGGCCAAGTTGGAGTTTGATAAACGGAATCAGATCCGACTACCTCTCCCCCACTTTATATTTAACGGATTTGATTATTTTGGGGTTAATGATATTTTCCAGTATCACCCCCCGTCCCCCTCTTCCAGCGAAGCTATTGCATTTAAGAGGGGGTGTCCGTAGGACGAGGGTGATATTTATAATTTTTGTAGTTTTAAATATATTTTTTTCAACAAATCCCCTTGTTTCAGTTTACAAGTGGCTACGCGTTTATGAATATTATTGGCTGTTTAAGTATTTAGTTAAAAATGTTCAGTATTCAGTATTCAGTATTCGGTTTGGATTAAGTTTAGCTATAATTTGGACCAGTATTTTGGCTTGGAGTCAATTTATAATGCAACACTCTATTGGAGGTTTGTGGTATTGGTTGGGCGAGCGGACTTTTTCCATTTCTACTCCGGGCATCGCAAAACTATTTTTGGATCTTAGAATTTTAAATTTAGGGTTTATATTAAGACCATACGCAACCATGCCCCACCCCAACGCCCTGGCAGGGTTTTTGTTAGTAAGCAGTTTGATAATTCTGAATTTTGAAAATCAATTTAAAATTAAAAATTTAAAATTTAAAATTACTCATTTATCTTTAATGGCCGCCCTTCTCACCATCCCCCTCACCTTCTCCAAATCTGCAATTCTTATAGAAGTTGGCCTAATTATTTTTTGGTTAGTCAAAAAATTTAACAAACTTTTTTTGATACTCTTTCTTGTCCCAATAATTTTATATTTTTATCTCCCCTCTTCTCCCAACTCTATCCCCGAGCGGATAGTTTTAAATCAAAAAGCCATAGAGACTATTAAAAACAATCCAGTCTTTGGTGTTGGTCTAGGAAATTCCGTTTCCCTTCTCCCCTCCTTGCGTCAACCCACCCACAATATATTTTTATTACTTGCTTCCGAACTCGGTCTTCCCGTCGTTTTAATTATTGGATATTTAATCATTAAAAATTTATTAAAAATTAAAAATTTCTCGCGAAGCGCGAGTGAAAGCTCGATATTAAAAATTGCAATTCTTGTTGTGATAGCGACAGGAATGGCGGATCATTACTGGCTCACCCTCCACCAAAACATTCTCCTTCTTGTTGTTTTGCTGGCCTTAGTTAAAATACAATCGTATGACCACGAATGACCAACATTTATTAATTTATTGCGACGGCGGATCCCGCGGTAACCCCGGTCCGGCCGCCTCCGCCTTTGTCGTTTTAGATTCAAATAACCATCAGATTTTTCAGCAAGGTTTCTTTCTGGGAACAACCACCAACAATCAAGCTGAATATCAAGCAGTAATTTTTGCGCTACAATGGATCGCAAAACAAATCCCAAATCCCAAATCCCAAATTTCAATAAATTTTTACTTAGATTCCGAATTGGTTGTTCGTCAACTTAACGGCATTTATAAAATTAAAGATCAAAATTTAAAAATTAAAAATTTAGAAATTAAGAATTTAATTAAAAATTGTAAATTGAAAATTAAAAATTTCGTGTATGTTCCCCGTGAACAAAATAAATCCGCGGATCTTCTGGTCAACCAAACCCTCGACCAACACTAAAGTCTTATCACGCCCACATTTTCATATTTTTAATACAATAACATGAAAGAGATATTAATAATGTATACAATTAAGTAATGGCTAAGTTCAATTTACTTGTCGAGGTCGTGGGAGAAAAGAAGATTTCCCCACCCACTTCGACACCAAATTATTTCTTAATTTTTATCAATTCGTTTGCCGCTATATTTCTTTCCGCTTGGATTTTATTATTATTTTCTGAGTTTTCACTCTATTTTTTAATTGATTGCTACAAGCCAACCTGTTCGAGCTTCTCTATTTTTCCTGCCATGTATGTGAAAAACTTTTCTAAAATTTTGGGAGCCGAGATATTATCAAACCAATTTGGTTTCTCTCTTAGTAACAGTGCCAGTCTTTCCGAAAAAATTTTCAGGTCTAGAATTGCTATAAATTCTTTGACTCAAAAATCACTTCCGGTTTTACACATGCTTCTTGGTAATGGTCCGGTGATTACCTCTCAACAAATATCTTCCATCTCACTTGCCGTGAGTAATCTCAATGACAAACTTGCTTATATTCTGGGAGACTTAACTCAGGTTTCTAAAAAAGATCCACTATATTCCCGGCTTTTGTTCACAGAGAAAGAAATAACCAACCAAAAAAATACAATCTCAAAATCCTCCCAATTAATGGCAGACCTGCCCCTCTTGTTATCCTTAAATAAAAAATCCACCTACGCAATTCTCTTCCAAGACAACGCCGAAAACCGCGGCACGGGAGGATTTATCGATAGTTTGGGAATTTTATCCATCGAAAATGGCAAAATATCCAGCTTAGATCTCTATGACTCCTTTTCGCTCGACGCCCAGTTACGCGGACACGTTGATCCGCCGGCTTCGCTCATAAGCGCCACTGGTGAAAATAATTGGTATTTGCGGGACGCCAATTGGGGAGTCAGTTTTCCTCAAGTAGCCACCAAGGTAGCCTGGTTTATTCAAAAAGAAACAAATATCAATCCCGATTTAGTTATAGCCATAAATCTTAATACCATCGCCATTCTCCAAAAAATAATCGACCCCAAAGCTACCCAATCCGTTTTTTTTGACAAGTATCTAATCTATCTCAAAAATAACTCTTCCAATTCCAGTTACATACTTAGTGTCCTTCAAGATATACAAACAAAGACCACCATTCTTTCGGCCTCACAAATCACTAATCTTGTCTCACTTTTGGCCACCAATCTCCAAAACCGGGAAATATTTATTTACCCCACCACCTTTCAGGCCCCGTCTTTGTCGGTCCTTGGTTGGAGTGGGGAAGTCGCGCCGGTAGTTTGTCGGTCATCTTTTTTCTGTCTTTCCGACTACCACTATTCACAGGATAATAATATTGGGGTCAACAAAGTCAGTCCGTATATTACCAAAACCACCAATTTAAAAATAAATTTTGACAACACTAACCTTCATACTTCCACTACCACCATCTTCAAAAATCAAAACACCGATTCCTCTTGGCCACTGGGAATGTTCAAAAATTACCTTCGTTACTATCTTCCTCGGTCAGTTATCTTAGATACGGTTTATGTGGACCAAAAAGTGGTCTCCAACACTGGTTATCAACTAACTCAAGAATCCGGATTTACTGTTCTTAGTCTTCCTGTTTCAGTATCTCCTTCGTCAAAAAAAGAGGTTGTCGTTAACTACCATCAGCCCACCCCTCAGGAAATCAGATATCATTATCAACTGGATTTGCCAAACCAACCCGGCAACCTAAACGACATTATAAATATCTCAATTAATTATCCACCCAATTGGTATGTTTTTTCCAACAACAAGTTTTTGCTTGCAAGCCGGGGGCATCTCAGCTATAATGCCCTTCATTCAGGGTACGAAAAAATCGACCTCGACCTGGTTCCTACTAAATGACCAAACATATTTTATCAGCCCACAAACGTACTACAATTGGCCGCAAAGTCAAAAACCTTCGTTCAAAAGGATTGATACCTGCCAACATTTTTGGCACAGATATCAAATCCGTATCAATTCAGTTTCCATCTATCGATTTTTCCAAGCTTTACAAGCAAGTAGGGGAGTCGACCTTAATTTACCTTCAGGTTGAGGGAGAAAAAGATCCCCGTCCGGTCATGGTTCATGAAGTTCTTCGTGGTCCGGTAAGTAGTTTAGTTTTGCATGTCGATTTCCACCAGGTCAATCTCAAAGAAAAAATAACTGCCAAAGTCCCCGTCGTCTTGGTGGGGGAGTCGCCTGCTCAAAAAGATGGCTTGGGTATTTTGGTTCAGTCCAATTCTGAATTGGAAATCGAGGCTTTACCGACAGACATGCCCCAAAAGATCGAGGTCGACATCACCACTCTGGCCAATGTTAACGAGTCCATAGCCGCCAAAGATATTAAGTTGTCTTCCACTCTCACTCTCAAATCCGATCCCGAAACCACGGTAGTCAAAATTGAACCTCTTGCCGCCGAAGAACCCAAAGAAGTTCCAGCCCCAGCCGAAGTGCCTACTCCTGAAGGCGGAGAACCGGCCAAGACTGAAGAATCAGTTGCCCCCCAAACCCCAGCTCCTGCCAAATAGCCTCTGTCACAAACGGCATAAAAGGGTGTAGAAGTTTCAAAAAAATTTCCAAACCATGCTTTAAATCACTTTTCCCTATCTTTCCCGCCTTAGCTATTTCAATAACTTCATCACAATACCAATGCCAAAACTTGTCGTAAACTAACTCCGCCGCCATGTTTAATTTAAAACTATCTAGATACTTAGTTGTTTGTTCAACTATATCCGCTAGAGTTTTATTGTAAGCATCGTTAGTGGGGAAGTCACCGGAAAAGTTTTGTACAAACCTAGCCGCATTCCAGATTTTATTAGCTAAGTTTCTCATGCCCTTAACACTGTCCTCAGACAAACAAATATCGTTATCCACATTTGCTCCCCACACCAAAGCCATTCTCAACGCGTCCGCCCCGTACTTATCCGTCATGATAATCGGATCAATCACGTTTCCTTTGGATTTGGAAATCTTCTGCCCCCCTTTATCCCTGACCAATCCATGAATTAACACCGTTTCAAATGGAATCTTACCTGTGACATACAATCCCAGCATCATCATCCGCATCACCCAAAAGGGGAGTATGTCATATGCTGTGTTCATGACTGTTGTAGGATAAAATTTTTCAAAGTCGCCGGGGCGGCTTGCCATGAGCGTGGCGAAGGGCCATTGGCCAGAAGAAAACCAGGTGTCAAAAGTGTCAGTTTCCCCCTCCACGGGAATTTTTATACCCCATACAATTTGTCTGGAAATATTCCAATCCCTTAAATTTTCCAGCCAATGCATATATATTTTCTCGTAACGTTTTGCCGGAAATTTTGTTTTGCCGGATTTAACTGCTTCTTTCGCAAGTTTTACGAGCGGTGCCACTTTTACAAACCATTGTTTGCTGGGCATCGGCTCGATCACATTTTTACATCGGTAGCACACCCCAATCACGTGTTTGTAATTTTCATCAACTCTCTCAACTGCACCTTTTTCTCTCAATTCCTCAACAGTTTTCAGACGGGCCATCTTAACCCTCATCCCTGTTCGGATATCTTTTCCTGTTTCGTCAATTGCCCGTACTAATGGCAAACCGTATCTTTGTGCCGCTTCAAAATCGGCAAAATCATGCGCCGGCGTCAGCTTTACAATTCCTGTACCAAATTCCGGGTCTACCATTTCGTCTCCGATAATCTCCATCTCTTTGCCCGTTAGGGGATTAAGCACTTTTTTCCCAATCAAATATTTACGCTTCTTATCTTTGGGGTTTACTGCCAAATGAGTGTCAGCCCAAATCGGCTCCGGCCGTGTCGTTGCCACCACTACATCTTCAGCATATCTTATGTAATAAAGCGGGTCGACTCTCTCTATCCTATCCACCTCCAGTTCCGAATATCCGGTTCCGCATACCGTACAATAGTTAACCAGTCTTTCTCCCTTATACACCAATCCATCCTTTTGCAACTTTTCGAAAGTTTGATAAACAATTTTTATAATATCTGGATCAAGAGTAAATTTATTCCGGCTCCAATCACAGCTGGCTCCCAAAGATCTCAACTGGTTTTCCATGTTAGACTTGTTTTTCTGCACATAGTCCCACAGCATTTGATAAAGCGTTTCCCTGTCATAATCAAACCTGCTCTTGCCTTGCTCCTTAAGTTTTTTTTCAAACACAAATTGAGTTTCAATTCCTGCATGATCCGCCCCCGGTAGCCATAGCGTAGAGTCACCCTTCATTCTGTGATAACGGATCAAAATGTCTTCAATCGCTACAAACCTAGCGTGCCCGATATGCAGATTATCGTTCGCATTCGGCGGCGGCATGATAATCGTAAAAGGCCGCAGACCCCGAGCGGAGTCGAGGGGCTTAAACGCCCCCGCCTCTTCCCATTTTTTATAAATATCCGCCTCATATTTTTTATGATCGTAATTTTTATCCATGGCTACATTATACCTTGGTCGATCCGCCAGCGGGGGAGACGGTCAATCTTATCAAAGTCTTTGGGCGAGATAACCTCGCCCCTACTGAATTTGAAGCTGGCAGCAATCCCAATCATGGCCGCATTATCGCCGGTCAGCTCTATGGGAGCAAAACAAATTTGCAAATTTAATTCTTCCCCCAACTTATTTAAACGTTTACGTAATTCTTGATTGGCAATGACTCCACCACCCACAAGTATCACCCTCGGCTCGTTCGGCTCGCCACCCCCTCTTAAATTAAGAGGGGGAAGGGGGGTGATACTCTTTGTGACTACTCGGGTCAAATGTTCAAACGCCCTATTTTGAAATGCCGCCGCCAAATCATTAATCTCCTGAGTATTGAGTACTTTTTTCTGCGCACTAATCAATCGTCCAAATGCGCTTTTCAATCCCGAATAACTAAACTGATTTTGGTCTTCTTTGCCCGCCATGGGTAAAGGCAGGGGATATTTTTTGGAATTTCCCAGAGCCGCCGCTTTTTCTAGTAGTGCCCCCCCCGGATAGGGGAATCCCAAAATTCTTGCGGCTTTATCTAGCGCTTCTCCTAGTGCATCATCCATCGTCTCCGCAATTATTTTGTATTTTCCAATTTCCTCAATCAAAATTAATTCGGTGTGACCCCCCGAAACCACCAAACCGAAACACATTGTTATATCACCCTCGTCCTGCAGGACACCCCCTCTTAAATTAAGAGGGGGAAGGGGGGTGATACTGGCTAATGGTGATAGTAGGTGTCCTTCAATGTGATTAACAGCAATCAAAGGTTTGTTATATTCAATCGCCAATTCTTTGGCTTTTTTGATGCCCACCTCCAAAGCAATCGCCAACCCCGGCCCCACCGTCACAGCAATCGCGCCAATATCGTCCCAATTGGATTTGGCATTTGTCATTGCCTGATTGATGATTTCGTCAATTCTTGCTTCGTGATCGCGTTTGGCCAGAGACGGAACTACGCCACCAAATTCGGCATGACTGGTTTGGGTAAATTTTACCGACGACAAAATTTTTATGCCTTCAACCACTGCCGCTGCCGTCTCGTCACAAGATGTTTCAACAGCTAAAATTTTCATAAAACAGTAACCACCCTTTCATTTTCTTTTTCCCCCAAAGCAATCTTCACCCAAATGATTTGACATTTGAAATTCTTGATTGTAGATTTAAATTTATCCGCCCACTCAATCACAACAATATCTTGATGTTTTATCCGCTTTTCAATTCCCAATCTCATTAATTCCTCTACCGATTCCATTCGATAGCAATCGATATGGATAAAGAGTTTCTCGGTGTTCATTATTCGGTATTCGGTCTCTAAGACGTAAGTAGGGGAGATGATATTTTCAGAAACTCCTAATTGTTTAGCGATTTCTTTAGTGAGAGTCGTCTTTCCTGCCCCAAGAGGTCCTTCTAATGCGATAATCCCCGGGTTTTTTGCCAGTACTATTTTTGCTAAGTTTGTTATTTCGTCCCTCTTAAATATATTGCTTGCCATGGTCGGAAGTTTGAATAAAAAGTTCTTTGTTGTAAAACCTCATTACCTCGGGTTACTTTCCAATCAAACGCCGTTTTCACTCCCCAGGCCGCCCAGTCTACTTGCCGGACTTGCCCTGAGGGAATCGAAGGGTCGTCTTGATATAGATCCGGCGGTGGGGGAGTCGAGTCCCACAACCTCACCTTAGACATTTCAACCTTTCTGCCGTCAGACGTTCCATACAAATCAAAATACAATTTATTCTTTGTTTCATCTACTCTGGATTGGATCAAAATATAAGCCGAAGTGTCATTTCTAAATTTCAGATCCACACTGGGCGTAAATATCGTCGCATCAATTCCGGGTTGACTGTCATTTTCATAATAATGCACCCGGTATGCGTGCGCCGTCCGTTCTTCAATTGGCAATCCGGCCGCCAAAGCGGCCCTAAAAAGAGTCGTCGACACTTGGCACACCCCACCCCCGTCTCCCAAAATAGTTTTGCCTTCTTTAATCACATACGCTTGTTTATATCCACCGGCCGCCGAAATATCCCCCACGTATTTATTAAATGAGAAAATCTCTCCCGGTGCCACCAACACCCCGTTCATATCTTCAGCCGCTTTTTTCATATTGTAAATCCGGTTTACAATCGATCCTGAATAGTCAGACTCTCCTTTTCCCACGATCTCTTTTATTCCCAAGGTGTTTACCTGGCTATTCGTAATCGTTGGTTCCGTTTTTTCAATTGGAATTTCTAAATCAATTTCCTTATTATCGCCTTTTTCTAAATTGGTCAAATTATCAATCATAGAATTTATCAGTTCATCCTGTTTTATTTTTTGCCCCGTTTTTGCGGGTTTGAATTCCTCCACTTTTTTTGCCGTGTCTACAAATCTAAACAATGCGTTTTGAGCGGGTTGATCAAAAGTCACGGCCAATTCTTCCACCCACGTTTCAATTAATGATTTTTTCCAGCCATTGGCAGTAAAAGGATCAATCCACGCTAAAGTTTGTTCCGGAGATATTTCCCAAGATGAACTATCTTTTTTTATTACCATTTTTTTATTTAGCAATCTTTCTCCTCTCATTTTCAAATCTGAAGCTTGTGTATCCGAAAGTCGGGGATTCAGTATTTTGACCAGAAGTTGAATGGGAAGATTGTCTGCCCAGGCAATCGATTTTCTAATTTTGGTCATTAAATCCCGCTCGTCCACTTCCTGCCCATTTTCGCCCTTTCCTACCATCACCATCCCATCTTGAAGCGTCACATCAGGTTCACGGGTTGGAATATTTACCTGTCCTGAAATTTCGGTTACCAACTCGTTTATTTTATTCTCATCAATACTAAATACCGGCTCAACCGAAGTCCAACCTCTTGTCCCCATCACCCGAGCGACGCTGGCCGGAACATTGTATTCCAAGTCTATCTGTTTTGGATCAATTTCCCATTTGCTTGTTCCCCATATAATCTCAATTTTTTTTAACCCGGAAAACTTTTCCGTCAAAATTTTTTCCATTTCACTAGCCTTTTTGTTTCCCAAGTTTATTCCCAACATATATGTCCGGGGATATGATCTGTTTGCATAAATCAGTCCAAACAAGCAGGCACCTAATAAAAACACTACTACCGTTACCAAAAAATACTTCATATTCTGATTATAACTGTTGTATACTAAATTATATGGACTTGCCGGTTACTCAAACACCTCAACCTATTCCCACCCCCACTCCGGTTCCGCCGCCACCCCCACCCAAATCCCACCGCAACCTCACCCCTATCATTATCGGAGTTCTTGTTCTAATTCTTTTAGTTATAGGTGGTCTTTTTTTACCCAAATTAATTACCAAATTTCAAAAACCCAAAACCGTCACCATCAATTGGTGGGGTCTTTGGGAATCCAAAGAAATAGTTCAGCCGTTAGTTGACGCTTACGAAAGTTCTCATCCCACCGTCAAAATAAATTACGTTTTTCAATCCCAAAGAGAGTATCGGGAACGGCTTCAAAATGCTCTTTCCCAAGGACAAGGGCCAGATATCTTTAGGGTTCATTCGTCCTGGATACCCATGTTCAAGTCAGATTTGTCTCCTGTTCCGGCCACAGTTTATTCAGCCAGTCAGTATGAATCTCTTTTTTATCCCACTACCAAAACCGATCTTCGCATTGGTAACAATTATGTCGCCGTCCCTCTCGAATTTGATGGATTGGCCTTGTATTCCAATGATGATATTCTCGCCCAAGCCGGTAAGACTGTTCCCACCTCTTGGGATGATCTCCGCCAGACGGCCTATGATTTGTGTGTCGGGAATACTGATAATGGTAAATGCCGCCCCGGAGACAAAATCTTAGTTGCCGGTGTGGCCATGGGCACTTCCGACAATGTTGATCATTGGCAAGATATTTTGGCCCTTCTTATGTTGCAAAACAACGTCAATCTCAATAATCCTTCCGGTAAAATTGCCGAAGACGCACTCGATTATTACACCCAGTTTTCCCGGGTAGATCATGTTTGGGATTCCACTCTGCCCAGCTCTACCGAAAGTTTTGCCTCGGGGAAACTGGCTTTTTATTTTGCTCCCTCTTGGCGGGTTTTTGATATTCAACGCTTAAATCCAAATCTCAAGTTTTCCGTTCACCCCGTTCCCCAAGCCCCACTTGATCCCACCCGGGGTGAAAAACCGGTCAATTGGGCCAGTTATTGGGCCGAAGGGGTCAATGCCAAAAGTCTCAACAAAGACGCCGCGTGGGAATTTGTAAAATATTTAAGCTCTTCCGAAAGTCTGCAAAAGCTTTATTCCACCGCCGCTCTCACTCGAGCTTTTGGCGAGCCTTATAGTCGCACCGATCTGGCTTCCAGCCTCAAAGATGCTCCTTTTGTGGGAGCCTATATTTCCCAAGCCTCCAACGCCAGATCCTGGTATTTAGCCTCCAGTACCTACGATGGAACCACCGGCATCAACACTTTACTTTCCAAGTATTTTGCCGATGCCGTCAACAAAGTCAATCAGGGTTCTTCGCCAGCGGAAGCCATCAAAACTTTAAATCTGGGCATAACTCAGGTATTATCCCGTTATGGCCTTGCCGCACCCGTTCCCCAGTCTAACTGATACCCTCGCCTATTTTGATAAGTACGATTATCCGTTGACTAAGGAGGAATTGGAGTATTGGGTTTCGCCAGTATCACCCTCCTCAATCCCCCCTCTTACGTCACAAGACGCAAAACGAAGTTTTGGTTTAAGAGGGGGGAAGAAAAGGGGGGTGATATTTAAAAATGGCTTTTATTTCTTATCTAATCGTCAAAATCTTGTCGCACTTCGTAAACAACGGGAAAAATTCAGTAAAGCGAAGTGGATTATTGCAAAACAAGTAGGGGAGCGGCTCCAGAAGTTTCCGTTTGTAGCAGCGATTTTCGTCACCGGCGCTTTAGCTATGGACAACTGTCCCAAAGACGACGATATAGATTTGATGATTATCACTTACCCAAATACTCTGTGGATCACTCGGTTCTTTATCGATCTATATCTAAAACTTTTAAAACTCCGCCGTTTACCGAATACCGAATACCGGATAATGAATACCAGCAACTTAATTTGCGACAATCTTTGGCTAGATATTAAAAATTTAAAATTTAAAATTAAAAATTTGTATATCGCCCACGAAATTTTGCAAGCCAAATGCATTTTTGACCGCGGCGGCATCCACTATCAATTTATAAAACAAAATTCCTGGGTCAAAAAATATTTGCCGGTAGCATATAAATCACAAGCTCAAAATTCTAAGATCCAAATAAATTCTAAATCACAATTTCCAAATACCAATTTGGTTATTAGAATTTTAAATTTAGTGCTTTTTGTTGCGCAATGGTTGTATATGCTTCCCAAAATGACCACCGAAAGGGTTGGACTAGGGTTTGCATTTTTTCATCCCAGTGCTAATATACGCAAATAATATGGCCAAGAAGACAAAAACTGCTTTTATTACCGGTATCACAGGTCAAGACGGGTCGTATTTAGCAGAATTTCTTCTTAAGAAAAATTATCACGTCTTTGGTCTTCTCCGTCGGAATAGTAATCCCAGCTATGGCAACGTCTTTCATTTGCGCCATGAAATAGAGTTTTTGTTAGGCGACCTGGCTGACCCAGCCTGTCTTAGTATGTATTTGGCTCAAGTCAAACCAGATGAAATCTATAATTTGGGAGCGCAATCTCATGTTCACGAATCTTGGTCTCAACCGCTGGCCACCGCCGACCAAACCGGTTTAGGAGCTTTACGGGTGTATGAAGCTGTGCGCAATGTTTTACCCAAGGCACGAGTTTATCAAGCCAGCACGAGTGAGCTGTATGGAGAAACTTCCGAAGTTCCCCAAAACGAAAACACACCTCTTCATCCGGCAAATCCTTATGCGGCCGCTAAAACTCTGGCACATTTTGATGCCCAAATTTACAGAAAATCGTTTGGTTTGTTTATCTCTACCGGTATTCTTTTTAACCACGAAAGTCCTCGTCGTAGTCCGGATTTTGTCACCCGCAAAGTAAGTTTGGCCGTAGCCGCAATTAAATTGGGACTTAAAGGTTCACGCATTCCTCTGGGACAGAGTGGACAACCAGTTATTAACTCACAGGGGAAACTAGAACTTGGCAATCTTGACGCCAAGCGGGACTGGGGATTTGCCGGAGATTATGTAGAAGCGATGTGGATGATTCTTCAGCATTCCAAACCGGACGACTTTGTAGTTGCCACCGGGGAAGTACACACCGTTCGTGATCTTTGCCAAACAGCCTTTTCCGCAGCTGGTTTAGATTGGAAAAAATATGTGGTTATTAATAAAAAATGGATTCGGCCTACTGAAACGGGGCCATTGGTGGGAGACTATTCCAAGATTAGGAAAACTCTAGGGTGGAAACCTAAAACGGATTTTAAGCAGCTTATTGAAATGATGATTCAATCCGATCTGTCTCGCCTGCGCTAGTTAAGTTCTTCTTTGTTCTAATCTTTTCTTAAACAAATTTTCTGTATATCCGCCTTCTTTCACAAATTTGTCTTCTAAAGACCGATTTAATTGATCAAGTAAATAATTTTCTTTATACAACAACACCACCAGTAAATTGGCAAAATTCTCCGGTTTATCTAAATATTGGGCATACGGCGAATTTGGCGAATTAGCCCAATTAGGCAAATTAGATGACTCGCGAATTGAGCGAATATGGTTTACTTTTGGGTCTTCTTTAGACCAAAGACTCAAATTATTTTGGCGTAAGTAATCTTTATAGTCCTCAAGCAACTCTCCGAATGATCCGCGTGATACGCCGATTAATTTAATATAGCTTTTCAGACTCTTTTCCAGACTACCTTCGGCAATATTTTGTTTTCCAGATCTTCCAGCCTGCACCATTTGATCGTGAGTTCGGGATTTCTTGTCTATATATTGATTACAGAAAATTACTGTGAGATCAAAAATAGTAATGGCTAGTTGATAAACTAACAAATTTTGATATCCTCCGGAGTTACTCATATTTGGCAAATTAGGCAAATTCGCCCAATTCAACTAATATTAACATCAATAATGACCCAAATGGTTTCATCAGTTACAGAGGTTGCCAAACTTCTTTCTAAACATCAGTACGCCATTCGGGGTACCGCCAGTTTGGTTTTGCAAGGATATGACATGGGCGTGGATGATATTGATATTTTATGTGACAAAGAAACCGCCAAATTTCTCAAATTGTCTTATTCTGAATCCAAGCAATTCAAGTCATATTTCGGTAAAAAAATAATCAGCGGAATTCAAGTAGAATTCATGGGTGATTGGCAAATCAAAAATCCCAAAGGGGAGTGGAGTGAGGTCTTACGTCCAACTGTAAATAATATAAAAATTATCGAAATTAATGGAGTTTCCATCTCCATCACGACAGTTGAATTTGAATTACATTGTTACGCTCTAATGGGACGCTGGAGCGTGTTTCACAAAATCAAAAAACAGCTTCGTCCTTAGCAGTCCCTTGACAAGACTGATAAGTTGTTGTAAAAACACTGGATACATATGGTCAAACTTAATAATAAAACCGCCGATATCAAACCCGCCCCCGGATATTTACTCATTGAACCGGAAGAAAAAACCAAGCAAACTATCTCCGGAATTTATTTGCCAGAAACCGCCACCGCCGATAAACCCCAAACCGGTATTATTTTGGGAGTTGGAGCGACCACTGTCGACGATGGACAAAAAGTCGAAAGTCCGGTAAAAGTAGGGGACAGAGTCATTTACAAAAAGTGGGGCGGCAACGACGTCAAGATTGATAACAAAGAATATTTATTTGTAAAGTTCGAGGATATTCTGGCAGTTATTTCCTAAAAACATGGCTAAACAATTAAAATTTGCAGACGATGCCCGGCAGGCCTTAGTAAAAGGAGTAAATATTTTAGCCAAAGCGGTAATTGTTACCCTGGGACCTAAAGGTAGAAACGTGGCTTTGGACAAAAAATGGGGTGGACCGACAGTTGTTCACGATGGCGTTTCCGTTGCCAAAGAAATAGACTTGCAGGATCCTTTTGAAAATATGGGCGCTCAGTTGGTCAAACAAGCCGCCAGCAAAACCAATGATGCCGCCGGAGATGGGACAACTACTTCAACTGCCTTGGCAGCTGCCATTGTCAATCAAGGCATGCGTCACATCACCGCCGGTGCCAATCCCATGCTGATTAAAAAGGGAATTGATAAAGGGGTAGAAGCAGTTGTTGCCGAAATTGCCAAGATTTCCAAAAAAATCAAAAGTAAAGATGAAATTGCCCAGGTGGCCACTATTTCAGCAGGTGACGCCGAAATTGGAGCCAAGATTGCTGAAGCTTTGGATAAAGTTGGCCGTGACGGCGTAGTCACCGTGGAAGAGGGTAAGGGGTTAACCATCGACATTGAATATACCGAAGGTATGGAATTTGACAAAGGCTATGCTTCACCATATTTTGTGACCGATGCCGCCAAAATGGAATCCGAGATTGAATCCCCCTATATTTTAATTACCGACAAAAAAATTGCCTCGATTCAGGATCTGTTGCCTTTTCTGGAAAAATTTATCAAAGTCAGTAAAAGTTTGGTCATCATCGCCGACGAAATCGAGGGCGAAGCTTTGGCTACTTTGGTGGTCAACAAACTTCGTGGCTCATTTAATATTTTAGCGGTCAAAGCCCCGGGATTTGGTGATCGCAGAAAGAGCATGCTCGAAGATTTGGCCGTTTTGACCAAAGGCACGGTAATTTCCGAAGATACCGGCCGGACTTTTGATAACATCGAAATTACCGATCTGGGGCAAGCCGCCAAAGTCTGGTCCAGTAAAGACGCCACTAGAATTATTGGTGGCAAAGGCGATGCCAAAGCCATCGCGGCGCGGATTACTCAGGTCCGGGATGAAATTTCTCACACCACTTCCGATTACGACCGCGAGAAATTGGAAGAGCGCCTGGCTAAACTGAGCGGAGGAGTGGCCGTTATCAATGTCGGTGCCGCCACCGAAGTGGAAATGAATGACCGTAAGGAGCGGGTTAAAGATGCCGTAGGAGCTACCAAAGCCGCCGTGGAAGAGGGCATTATCCCCGGAGGTGAAGTAACACTATTGAAGGCCGCCAATGCCTTAAACACGCTTAAATTAGTAGGTGACGAAAAAGTGGGTCTGGATATTTTGAGGAATGCTTTGGAAGAACCGTTTAATCTCTTACTTAAAAATTCGGGTTACGATGCCGGATATTTTGTAAAACTTGTCCGCGAAACCAAAGAAGTGGATTTTGGGGTTAATGTGGTTACCGGCGAAACCGGTTCCATGATTAAATTTGGCATTATCGATCCGGCCAAAGTAGCCCGGGTAGCTTTGCAAAACGCCTCATCCTGCGCCACCATGATTCTTACCACCGAATGCCTAGTCACCGAACTTCCGGAAAAAGAGAAACCTGCTATGCCAGCTAATCCTGGTATGGGTGGGATGGGTGAAGACTACTAATCTCTCCAGTGCTAAAATAGCTTCAATAAACACCGTCAAAATTCTTATCGAAAACTATGCCAAGGCCAACTCCAATAAGTAATACATCTTGACAAAAGGTAATACCTAATTTATTATGGTAATACCATGTACGGAATATCCACTCTTACCTCCAAAGGCCAAGCTACCATTCCCGAGCCTCTTCGGTCTTATCTCGGACTTATGGCTGGAGATAAAGTTTATTTTGAAAATGACCCCAAAGAAAAATTCTTAAAAGTAGAAAAATCTTTCCCCCAAAGCATAGTTGACGAGCTAGCCGGGTCGCTGAAGACAAATATGCCGTACGAAGATATAAATATAGTTAGGCAAAAAGCCGGAAAAATATATGGGAAAAAGTTTGACATCCATAAGTAACACTATTCTGATTGATACCAACATTCTTCTCCGTTTTCTGCTTCAGGACCATTCCCAACACTTTGCCTACACAAAATCCCTCTTTCATAAAGCAGCTCTAGGAAAAATAAAAATATACCTAGATGAAGTTATTGTAGCCGAGGCTATTTGGGTATTAACCACTCACTATGACACTGACAAATTAGAAGCAGCCCAAAAATTGACCAAATTTATAAACCAACACTGGGTTAAAAACCCCCGCAAGAAGGTAATATTAAAAGCTTTATTGCTATATTCTTCTACCAATCTCAGCTATGTCGATTGTTGGGTTCTAACAGTGTCTAAGCATCAAAAACTGAAGCTAGAAACTTTCGATAAAGCTCTTCAGAAACTTACTTAATCCCCAATATCGGCAGGGGGTTGATGGAGACGCCGTTTTGATGAATTTCAAAATGCAAATGCGGGCCGGTAGAATGTCCAACTGAACCTACTTCTCCTACTTTAGTGTCAGTCGTCACTTCTTGTCCCTCTTTGACCATAATCTTGGACATGTGAGCGTATAGCGATTCATATTCACCTCCGTGATCAATCATCACATAGTTTCCATATCCAAACCAGCCTTTCTCCACCTGCGTAACTTGACCGGGGGATACCGCATATACCGATTCTCCCAAGGAAGACGCCATATCAATTCCGGGATGCAATGCCCAAAACCCTTGTGATATATAGTAATGTTCCACTGGTACCCTCACCGCTCTTTGGGTAGTCATTTCCACTTCACCGACCGGTCTCAAAAGAGTCTCCACACTTCCCCCCGTATTTTCTCCCGCCAAGAGAGGAATTGGCTTCCAGATAGCCACCACCAAGGCCAATATTACCAAGTTCAACCCCAAGCCTATCCGCAGCCTTTTATGCGTCAAAATTGGCCTCAAAGCGAAGCTAACAGGATTACTCCGGCCACACTTGACCGCCAAATTAACCAGCCTCCAAGCCCCTTCCTTTAGAAGCAGGGGAGCCTCACGGGCTGATAATACTCTGGCTCCTATATTTGTAGAAATTTCTTTCCACTTCATACAAAAAATTCTGCTTGCGCAGAATTGCGCCAAGTATAGCCCCGGAGTACCTCAAAGTCAATGATAGCCGAAGATAATACGAAGTAGAGAAAAATGAGGCCTAGATCGGAATCGAACCGATGCAATGCTTGTTTTGCAGACAAGCGCGTTTCCACTTCGCCACTAGGCCAAATCAAATACGATTTTATCACGCCCAGGTGTGTTAATATTTAGCCATGGGAAAAGTCATCGCAATTGTTTTGATTATGATTGGAGTTGTTACCGCAGGTTTTGGTTTGTTTGTTTATTTACAATCCCAAAAACCCAACGCCGGTCTCCGCATCGAAACCAACCCTTCTGCTACAGTTTTTATGGATAATGTTCAGGTTGGCGTCACTCCATTTAAAAAAGATGGTCTCAAAACTGGCGAAGTGTCTATTAAATTGGTTCCCAATTCCCGCAGCTCTACTTTGTCCTCCTATCAAACCAAAGTTCGCCTCACTTCCAAAACCTATACCGTTATTCGCCGTGATTTTGGTGACAGCGACACTGCTTCTTCGGGCGACATTATCAATCTTGAACCTCAATCCAACAAAAGTACAAGTATGGCTGTTATTGTTTCGGGTCCGGATTCCGCCTCGGTTATGCTGGATGGTCAACCATTGGGATTTACGCCGCTTCTTACTCCTCAAGTCGACCCCGGCGATCACTTAATTGTGGTTTCCGCCCCCGGATTCTCCCAAAGACGGATCCAAGCCCAAGCTATTTCCGGCTTTAAATTAAACATCAGCGTTAAGCTTCAGGGGCAAGCCATACCAATCCCCAAAATACTAGATGTGGCTACTCCATCAGCGCATATTCAAATTAAAACCACCCCCACCGGATTTTTAAGAGTTCGCCAGGAACCCAAAACTTCCGCCAAAGAAATGGGCCGCGTCAATCCAGGAGATAAATTCATGCTTTTAGAATCAATTATCGACTGGTACAAAATTGAAGTCGAATTGGACTCTACTTCCTCTGGTTGGATCTCTTCCCAATACGCCGACAAATTTGAATAAGTTTTATATCCCTCCGTACAACACCACCAGTACCATCAATCCCCACAAAGCGACAGACGTTAGTAGTGGTAAATCGGACAAAATCACCCTCTCTGGAGATTCGGCCTTTGATCCGTCATAAATCACCCGGATATATCTCATAATTCCAAAAATAACCACCGGAATCGTCGCCATTAGCCATTTGTTTATCGTCAGCGTCTTGGATACCAGCACCAAAACCGTTGGCGCACTGGAAACTACTCCACCCGCTTGTTCATAAAAATTGAACGTAAACAATGCCCACGACAAAAAGGATGAAGTCGCAAAAATTGACAGATAGGAATCGAGAATATTCATCGTGTATTTCCCCATTACTTTCCGGTGTGCTACTATTCCCTGTTCCGTCAAAATTGCCAATTCCGCCCGGCGTTTTCCCACTGCCAAAAACAGTGATACCGAAATCACGCACAGCAAAAACCAAATCGACAAATGCGCATTTATTACAATTGCCCCCGCCACCACTCTCAAAAAGAATCCCAAAGCAATCACAAACACATCCACCACCTCAATATTTTTCAGCCACAGGGAATAGGCAATTTGTAGTAACCAATATCCTGCCACTACCCCAAAAAACAACACCGACAATTTATTTGCCCACCACATCGCCACCACAGAGGTCACCACAAACACCGCCATCGCCGACCCCCGGGATATTTTTCCGGCCGCGATTGGTCGCCTTTTCTTAAATGGATGAACTTGATCCGCCTTGATATCTATCAAGTCATTCAAAAAATAAATCGCCGAAGCCACCAGCGTAAAACATAAGACTGCTTCCGTAACCGTCCAAAAATCACTTATTAGTTTTTGCGGTCCAAACAAATTTCCTACAAACAGTAGGGCCGCGTACAAGGTCAGGTTTTTTACCCACTGTCTGGGTCTTGCCGTTTTGAGATAGTAGAAAAATTCTGTAACCATAAAACCATCCCTCCGATAAGCAGGACAACTGCCGCCATTGTAAAGTACTTCGAGTTACTATTCAAATTCAAAGCCAAAATTGCCATGACCAGAGACACTCCACAGTAAAAAATTGCAATCCGTTTTTTCCCCCAACCCCGAGCCAGTAACATATGGTGTAAATGCTCCGGTCCTCCCCACACCGGACTTCTTCCTTCTTTGAGTCTTTTAATAATCACCAGCACGGCGTCCACAAACGGGATGCCCAACACCATCATCAAAGCTCCTACTTTGGCTCCCGAAAGTATCGCCAGAATCCCCAAGATAAATCCAGCTATGCTTTTGCCCCCATACCCCGGCATCATTTTTTGCGGAAACCAATTCCAATACCCAAATCCCAAATACGCCCCCGCCACAATCACCGCCAAAAATAATCCTGACAATTGACTAGCGTCCGTCCCGAATCTCAGTGACAGTGCCGCCATCGTCAACGCCGCAATTACTACAAATCCCGGCAACTGTCCATCCACTCCACTGCTCCATCCCACAATATTTTGCATCCACACCAGCCACACTAGAGCAAACAAATCAGAAAGTATCCAGTTAAAGTTAATTACTCCTCCCAAAGGGTTAGTTATATATGCGATTCCAACTCCTGCTCCAATTACCACCATTGCCGCTATAACGTTTATTATCAGTCTCACGTATGGGGAAATCAGTTCCTCAAATCTATCATCCAAAAATCCCACTATCCCCAAAATCAACACTCCTACCAATATTCCTATCAATCTCTTGTCTATCGGTACAAAAATTAAAGAACTGATTATAATAGCCGTCGCAATCACGATTCCTCCTCCTCGGGGAACGGGCTGAGTATGCACCACTTTTCCCAGCTTATGTTTGGCCGGATCATCTATGATTTTTAATCTTCTTCCATTTTTGATCACCACTTTTCCCACCAGCCACGCAATTCCCCCAGCCACGAGTCCGGAGGCTATTATAATAATCGGCATATTAAATTACCAATGACAAAATTCTGGTAAATCCTAAGACTAATATCATTTGTCCCACCGTCAAAGTTGCCATCACCATAATTTTCAACAATATTTCTTCCCTCCTAGTTTTAAAAACCCACCCCCCCACTATCCCTATCGCTAGTTGAACCAGGGGAGTCGTCCATAACCATCGGCTTATCACCAGCTGCTCATCTCCCCACGGCCTGGTATATAATAGTGGTACCTGCGGGGGCAGAGAGTTTCTGTACGCAGCCAGAAGGCCTATCTCGATCACTACTCCAGCCACCGCCAGAGTCCAGTTTGTTAAAACCATGTTTTTCAGAATTTTTTCCATAGTCTATATACTTGGTAGCCTCCATTTTCCCACACTTTAATATAATTATCAGTCAAAAGTTCAGATAATCCTACCAGTTTACTCTTTTCATCCGTAACAACTATGTATTTTGCCAATCCCTGAGACAAAAGCTCCTCAGTTTCTTTTTCAGCTTTAAAATCTAGTATATGATATTTTGTTGTATACCGGCCCACCGGTAATCTTCTGCTCAAAGCATATATTACCGGTCTGTCACCCCACACAAAAATTCGCTCGTTAGGAGTAGTCCCCAACACCACAATTTCTGCAATCTTATAATCTAATGTCACATCTTGTCCAAACCACCGAAAATACTCGTCTCTGGACTTAGCCCCCGTCACATAACTTGCAAAATTTGTGTAATAAGAAGTAACAGGATAAGTATAAAAATTAAATTTCAAAAAAGCTACCACGATAAATATTCCCAATCCCACCGAAGCTATTCTTTCAGACCATTTTCCCCATATCAAGGTCGCAATTGCCAAAGATGCCACGGGCGTAATTTGCAACAAATAATGCGGATACGGCCGGCCCGACAACAAAGCGGCAAACAGTCCCACTACTCCCCACACCAAAATAATTACTCCCCGTTTTCCCAACTGTTTTCTAAACAGCTCCACCAATCCCAATATCACCACCATTACCAAAAATCTTCCCCCCAAAGTCCCCACTATCCCGGCTGGTGCTGTCCACGACGACACATAGGAAATGTTTTGAAAACCGGATGCCGCCAGATACCGTGACAACGTTCCTTGGCTGGCAAAATAAACCATCGATAATCCCATTATCACCGCCGCGCCCATTCCCAACGTCAGCGATTTTCTAAACCATTTCCCTTCAAAAAACCACACTACCGGCCACGCCATTATTTCCAGTAGTGCCGGGATCTTAAACAAGCCGCTTATTCCCAATATCATTCCGGCCACAAATGCCGGTTTTTTCTTCAAAATCAAATAAGTTGCACCCACCGTAGCCGCCAAAAAATACAATTCCGCATTTGCAATATTCCCCTCTATAAAAGGGACACTAGTTAAAATAGCAAAAACCAACGTCGCCGCTACCACCGGCTTTTTATTTTCAAAAAACTCCGCAGACAATTTCCAAAACAAGTAAACCACCCCCACCATCCATATCAGTGTTATAAATTTAAACCAAAACTCATATCCACCGGCTACCGCCGCCATCACATACAACAACGGAGGTTTATTGTCATGTATGTCTTGATAAAGTCTTTCTCCTTTATTTATTGCTTGCCCGATTGTCAGATATATCCCTTCATCTCCGTACCAATATGGCTCAAAAAGAGACGGAATTCTTAAAATTACCGTAAAAATCAGAATCAACAACACCGCCTCGTGTAAGTGTACCCAGCTTTCAATTCTTCTCCACATGGACATTATTATGCCACTTTTTCCGTAATCCGATATTCCAAATATCGTCCCAACATAAGCCTGGTATGAGCGTCCAATCCGGGGAGAGCCGAAAAGAAAAATCCAGCGACAGGCATTAATACGAATTCCAGTGGAGACAGCCATTTCCTCCATCTGGAGATTTGCTTTCCGCTTTCCGGTCGCTGGCGGTACTCAACTATTAAAAGTATCAGTAAAAATATTAAGGAAATAGATATCAATCCCGATGACAATTTCGGCAAACTATACCCGAGCGTAGTCCTTCCAAACTCCGGATTAATGAGAGTTACCACCGTGACTCCAATTGTAATAATAAACCAGTTTATCGGCCATAATATATGTCCCTCCACCACCCGCCAAATTCTAATTGTTTTGTTCATAAACGATACTTTTGGCTGTTTCAGATACATTTGTATAAACAGCGGCAAGTCCGACACTCCCCAGGCCCAGCGTTGTTTTTGTTTATAATCATTAATCATAGTTTTCCACATATTCGTCGATTCCGGAGCATCGGCCGAAGACATCAGATAAATTGGTTCCACTTCCACCTGTCCTCTTAATGCAAAAAAAGCCTTAAAAAATATCCGGTAATCTTCCGGGATCACGTCGGTGTCCCAATAGCCAATTCGGTCTATCATCAAAAGAGACGCAGAATAGTTAGAAAAATTTATCAGTCTGTCTTTACGTACCACGAGTCCTGTTTGCCAAATATTTCCAAACGAGTTGATCACCCGGGTCAAAGCCGGTATTTTCCAGATATTATTATAAAACACAATCGCCGGCTGCCAAAATCTTTCATACCTTTTTGGGTCATCCAAAAATTTATAAGTTAGGCAGGCAAAATATTGTTTATCCAATATCGCGTCCGCGTCATTGGAAGTCACCGTCATGTACCGGATATCCCACCCTTTTTCGTCAACCAGCATCCGTTTACTTTCCCGTGCCGCCCAGGCTTCGTTGGAAGATTTTCCGATTATTTCTCCAGGAATTGATCCGGGATGAGCCGTTACTAAATACGCTCCAAATTTATTGCCCAGACTTTTCCGCAAAAATTCACAGTCCACCCCACCTTGTGGAATTCTTCCCTCGGTTGCCATCACCACCGCAATTTGTTTTAGAGGTAGGGTTTGTTTACTCAAAGCCGCCAAAGTTTTTTTATAAACTTCCACTGGCTCATTGGCCACCATAATCAAAATTACATGTCTGACCTTTTTCCAGTCTCCAAATCCCCGGGCTTCTTCCAGCCAATCTACGTGTTCATACGCTCTAATCTTCAGGTGGGCCGTTACCACCGCCACTGTCAACGATAATCCGCTATATACCCAATACACGTCAAATGCTAAAATAAAGTAAGTTGTAATTATCGGAAAAAAATATCCTCCCCAAAATAAAAACAAAATAACGTTCCAGCTGATAAACCCCGGAATGATTTCGAGTAATCTTTTTTTAAAGTGATTCATAAATTAAAAAATTTACGCGCGTTTTGACTGGTTAGCTGATCAATTGTATTAAAATCTACACTTCTCGTTTTAGCGAGTGTCATGGCCACGATTTTAACATTTTTAGGCACATTTCGGGTTCCTCTCAGCGGTTCAGGCGCCAAATATGGTGCATCTGTCTCTATCAACAATTTATCCTCCGGTACCGCTTTCGCAACTTCCCGTAACTCGTGGCTGCTTTTAAAAGTTAATATTCCTCCGAAACTGATATACCATCCCTGTTTCACACACTCCTGCATTTGTTCCATATTTCCCGTAAAACAGTGCATTTGTACTTTGAGCATTGAGTCTTGAGCATTGAGTATTGAGAAAACATCCTCAAATGCATTGCGGCAGTGAACAACTAAAGGTAATTTTGTTTCTTTTGCTAAATCTATATTAAATTTAAACAACTCTCTCTGCGCACTTTTCTCTTCTTCACTTGTCTCAGGCGTATAGTCCAACCCACATTCGCCAACAGCCACGACTCTTTTGAGATTTGCTAATTTGAGAAATTCATTGGGATTTGGGATTTGGGATTTGAGGCTTTCTTCCGGATGTACTCCCACAGTTGCCCAAACGTTTGGAAATTGACTGGCAATCTCAATGGTCTTTTTCGAGCTTTCCAGATCAGATCCACAACAAATTACCGCTTCTAATCCCTCAATCGCCTTTTCTATATTCTCACAATCTTGCAAATGACAATGCGCATCAATCATAGATATATTATACTTTTAAAGTGGATTTAAAATATTCTCCCCATGCCAAGGATCAGATTAAATATAGAAATATTCCTTTACAAAAAATTCGGTCAACCGTTAAATTTCCAGAAAAAGTCATTTCATCATACAAAAATCGGAAATTATTTCAACGAACTTTCAAAAAAAAGATACTGGAAGTTGTGACAATTGAAGAGGATGGTATACTAATAGTGGTTACTTGCTACTATCTAGTCTAATTCATATGAAAATAAAATACGACAGAAAAACAGACTCATTATATTTTCATTTTGGTTCTAGTGCCTATTCTCATAGCAAAAAGGTGACGGACGGAGTAATGGTGGACATCTCAAAGTCCGGAAAACCAATAGGGATAGAAATTTTAGACGCTACGAGTGTGATTAAAGATTTTAAACCCGCAAAATTACCCACAAGACTTTCTATTTAGTTCTCGGAAACAGGGGAGGCTCACTCTTTACCGTCGAACCCCCGTATTGTTTAAGCACTTTTTCAGCCGTCTGGGGTAAAAACGGTTGTAATGCCGTCGCCATTTTCAAAATATTCTCCCGGTAACCAGCTAGGACTTTTTCAAGATCTTTCCCCTCCAGTTTCCACGGTTGATCCTTTTCAATCATCTGATCCAGCTGGGAAATCCATCCCCAAATAGTTTTCAACGCCTCATCAAATCTAAATTCATTTAGTGAACTTCTAATATCTTTAAAATTATCGCTTGAATACTGAATACTGAATACCGAATACCGAGTATCTACTCGCTCCGCGAGTTTCGCCACCCGGGCGATCAAATTACCAAGACCGTTGGCCAAATCTGAATTGTAAGCTTCAACAAATTTTTCTTCAGAAAAATCACCGTCCATAAACGGCGGAGTTTTGGCCAGACAATAATACCGCAGCGGGTCAGCTCCGTATTTTTCCAACAGGGGAACAGGATCGTAGACATTTCCTATTGTTTTAGACATCTTTTGTCCGTTCACCGTGTAATATCCATGCACAAATAATTTTTTTGGTAGTTTCAATTCCGCGGACAATAAAAATGCAGGCCAGTAAACAGCATGAAAGCGGATAATGCCTTTACCGATCACATGCAAGTCTGCAGGCCACCACTTATCATATTTTTCTTCATCCCACCCAAACCCAATTCCTGATTGATAAACATTTAAGGCATCGAACCAAACATATTGTCTCTGTGTCGAATCATTGGGAACAGGTACTCCCCAGTTTTTAGCTCGTTCATTAGATCTGGAAATACTTATGTCTTGCAGTCCACTTTTCAAAAACGACAAAACTTCATTTTTTCTTTCATTGGGAACAATCTCCAAAGTATCAGAATCAATAAGTTGAATTAAGTCGTCTTGGTATTTTTTTAAACTAAAGAAGTAATTTTCTTCTTCTACCTCGTCCAATTTCTTTCCCGGATGTTCAAAACATTCCCCGTTTTCATTTAGTTCTTCCTTTTCATAAAAAGTCTCGCAACCTACACAATATAAACCCTTATACTTTTTCTTATAGATATCTTTTTCACATAATCCCCACAACTTTTGACTAGAAGGGAAATGGGTTTTTTGGTCACTTCCTTTTTGCCAAATATCATAATTGCAGCCAAGTTTGTGAGTCAACTCTATAAATTTTTGGTTGTTCTCATCTATAAATTCTTGAATAGGTTGTCCGGCTTTTTCAGCTGCCTGGACGTTCTTCAAAGCATTTTCATCCCCGCCGGAAAGCAACAAAGTATCATCACCCAAGAGTTTATGATACCTAGCGACCGTATCCGCCTCAACCAATTCCAAAGCATGGCCAATATGTGGCTTGGCATTCACATACGGAATCGCCGCGGTGATATAAAACTTGTTCATACCTTAATTTTAACTCAAAGTAACAGTAATGTCCCTCTACTAGATTAGGAGAGGGATTAAGGGTGAGGTATTTTAAAAACACCTTTGATTTTTCGTTCCCAAACCGTGGCCCATTCGTCAGCCGAAAGTTTTTCCAGCATCAATTTCCAGCCTTTGCTCTTGATACTTGTTTGCACATCGGCAATAGTGGCACTACTAACGTTTAAATTATTTTTGATATTTTCATAACTTCTGTTTTTAGACAGCCAATAAGCGACAGATAGTCGTTTGATTACCGACAACAATTCCGTCTGCGAAAACAAATCCCCAAACACCACTTCCGCCTCTTCCTTGTTTTTCAAATCCAAAATAAGTTGATAAAAAGTAGAGAAGAGTTGTTTTTCCAGTACTCCGTTTAATTTCCGTTTGGAAACTTGCATGAGCGGATATTACTTTAATAAATCAAATTAATCAATCCAAAACAGGCAACTAGTAGTCCCAAACTGATCCAATTTAAAATCTCAAACCTGTTTAAAATCAATGTGATTACCAAAAACACAGTAAAAAAAACCGCATATTTTTTACGGCCCAATATCCAGCTGGACAAGACTGCTATCCCAAAAGTAAACAATCCTAAAGTTAAAATTTCCCACGCCACGTTAGATGGGGGGATTTTCCAAACAATACCCATAGACAATCCCAGAGCCACAAATGCTATGATTAGACTCAAGATGGGTCTTTTTTTTCTTGTCATTGCCGTAATTATAGTAGGTTTTGGCGTTTCTTTATACCTCCTCCGTCAATGGATCGGCAAAAGTTCTCAAGACCCCGCTGTCACATCTTGGCTTCGTGCCACCCAGTCATCATTGGATAATTCCACCCGCCTGATGTCCGAGGTCCAGCGGTCTTTGGGCGAGATGTCCGAAGTTGGTCGGGGTATTAAATCCCTTCAGGAATTTTTGCAGTCTCCTAAGCTTCGGGGCGGCATTGGTGAAGAAGTTCTCAAAGAGATGATTGGTCAGACTTTTCCCAAAAATGCTTTCCATCTGCAATACCGTTTCAAAACCGGCGGCATTGTGGACGCCGTTCTCAAAACCGACGCCGGCCTTCTCTGTATCGATTCTAAATTTCCCATGGAGAATTTCAACAAAATGGTCAAAGGCGAAGATGGGGCTAAAAAAGATTTCATTACCGACGTCAAAAAGCACATCACCGACATTTCCAAAAAATATATTCTCCCCGATGAAGGCACCATGGACTTTGCTCTGATGTATATCCCTTCCGAATCCGTTTACTACGAAGTCGTTAATATTCGTGAATTAACCACCGCTACCCGCAACGCCCGCGTCTATCCCGTTTCTCCAAATACTTTATACGCCCATCTTCAAGTCTTGTTGCAATCTTTTCAAGGCAAAGAATTAGAAACCAAATCCCGCCAGGTTTTCCAACTTCTGCGTGCCATTCAAAAAGATTATTCCAAAGTGGAAGAAAACTTGGGCGTTCTCGGCCGCCACGTCACCAACTCCTACAACACCATGTCCTCCGTCAATCAGTCTTTCACCACAATGGGCCAGAAGTTAAGTCAAACTCACACTCTACAAGAATCTGACGAAGCCAAACAACTAGATGAATAATATGGACTTAATCTACACCACCACCGAAGACAAATTAATTCTCCCCGGAGCACACTATTCTTCGAACAAAAAAGATCTTTGCATAGTTTTTGTTCATGGAATGTCTGGAAATATATTGGAAAATGTTTTTGCCAATGTTCTGGGTCAAGCTTTATCAAAAAATAGCATTGGTTTTTTATACGGCCACAACAGAGGATACAATCACATAAATGATATTACAGTAGCGGGCGAATCAACGCCTCGTCGAATCGGAGCCACGTACGAGAAATTTGAGGAAAGTATTTACGATATCGACGCTTGGATTAAGCAGGCCGCAAATCTTGGTTATTCAAAAATTGTCCTAGCTGGACACAGCCTAGGCGGACCTAAAGTCATCCACTATATGTCCAAAAAATCGCCGTCCAGCGTAACAGGGGTAATTCTTGCCTCTCCTGCAGACATGGTTGCGTTATTCGAAAAAGATGAACCAGGACATGCAGAAATTTTAGAAGAAGCCAATAAAAACATTTCCCAAGGTAAACCATTAGAAATAATTCCTCACAAAATTTGGGACTGGTATTACTTGAGTTCTCAAACAATGGTCGACCTATTTACCAGAAGAGGGCCTACTGATGTTCTTCCTGAAATATCTTCAATAACCCAACCCATCCTCGCTCTTTATGGAGAAATCGACGATTCATTTATAAAGTCGGTTCAAGAAGATCTAGACGATCTTAAAAAGATGGCCACAAATTGCAAATCATTCACCATAAAGATAATCCCCGGTGCAAACCACACATATGACGGCAAAGAGGCTGAATTTTCAAATGTTATATTGGATTGGACAAAAAATTTATGACTGACATGATTTTGGTTTATATTACTTGCGAAAGTGAAAAACAAGCCAAGGAAATAGGCCGGCATTTATTGGAAAAAAGAATGTGTGCCTGCGTCAATATTTTTCCCAATATGCACCCCATGTTTTGGTGGCCGCCTAAAGAAAATAAGATTGATGAATCGGAGGAAGTAGTTTTAATTGCCAAAACCATAGAATCTAAATACCAAGCTCTTGAGGACGAAATTTACAAAATCCACACCTATGAAACTCCATGTGTTTTCTCCATCCCCGTCACCCACGTTGCCAAAAAATACTATGAATGGATTAAAGGTGAGCTGGAATAGCACATCCACGCTGCGGCGGAACCGAAACCAGATTTATCAATCTTAAAAGGAATAACCTTTTTGGGATTCCTCAGAAAAATTAGAGTGCAGTATTTTTTATCTTTTCCCCATTCTTCTTTTAACCCATATTTATTTGCAATCCATGCCACCGCTTTTTGATCCAAATTTTCAATACCAATAACTTTCTCCACCTCCGCTTTAGCTAAAACTAATCCACCCGATTGTTTGAAGTAAATCACATCATTTGGATGCACCTTTCCCCACGGAGCGGATTTGTTTTTTGACCATCTCGACTCAATTTTTTTCTTCCCACTCAAAATCTTGGCAATTAAATCGCCGAAAGACTTGTTCATGATAGCAACATGATCCATATTTATGAAATTCCAAATACTAAATTCTAATAACCAAATAAATTATAAGTTTAAAATTTAAAACATTTAATATTTAGTGTTTATTTGGAACTTAGGATTTTGGATTTAGAATTTTTTATTGCCGTCTCCACAAACAACCTTCTATGATACTTCGTCATCCCATGTTCACGTAAAGCCGCGATGTGATATTTAGTTCCATAGCCTTTATTTGATTGCCAACCATAATCCGGATACTCATTGTGTAACTGCGTCATCTGTCTATCTCGCCAAACTTTAGCAATTATCGACGCCGCCATTACTTCCGGAATTTTACCGTCGGCTTTAATTATTGATTTTATTTTCTTACCCAATTTTAAATTTCCATCCGCAATACATTTATCCGCCGGAATTTTTCTAGCCAGTCTCTTAAAAACTTCTTTATTGGCCCAGCCAATCCCATATTTATTAATCAAATTAACACTTATTTCCTCAACGGCAATTATTGCCCCGGAATATTTAATTTTTTTGTATAATTTTTGGCGATTTTTGGGAGACAGTTTTTTGGAGTCTTTTAGTTTGGAACCTAGAATTTTAGATTTAGGATTTAATATTACTCCAGCCGCCACCAGGGGGCCAGCCAGTGCCCCTCTTCCCACTTCATCCATGCCACAGAGAATCATGATTCGGATTATACCTCTCCTCTTTCGTTCCCCTCTCCTAGATTAGGAGAGGGGTTGGGGGGTGAGGTATTATTAGTTTGTGAATCAATTAAACCCCCAGCAACTCGCAGCAGTTACTCATGGAAGTGGTCCACTTCTGATTATTGCCGGTGCCGGTACCGGGAAAACCACCGTCATTGTTGAACGGATAAAGTGGCTAATTGCCGAAGGACTGGCTCAGCCAAGTGAAATCCTAGGGTTAACTTTTACCGAAAAAGCTTCACTGGAAATGCAAACCCGTTTGGACGAAGTCATGCCGCTTGGATACACCCGGATGTGGATTATGACCTTTCATGGTTTTTGTGAAAGTCTACTGCGCGAGCACGCTCTGGACATTGGTTTGGATCCCCAGTTTAAAGTCTTAACCCAAATCGATTCCGTGGCACTTCTTAAGAAACATTTTTTTGAATTTGAGTTGGATTATTACCGGCCTTTGGGAAACCCGCATAAATTTTTAAACGCCATCACCACTTTTTTTTCCAGACTTTGTGACGAAGACGTTTCACCTTTAGAATTTAGCAAGTGGGCCAAGGGACAAGAAGAACAAAAATATCAAGAGCTGGCCAAATTGCGTTTACAGTTTCAAAAGATCAAAGAAGAAAAAGGGGTTCTGGATTTTGGGGATTTAATTTCTTACACTCTTCATTTACTAGAAAAGCGGCCCAAGATATTAGAAACATATCGTCAGAAATTTAAATATGTGTTGGTCGACGAATTTCAAGATACCAACTTTGCCCAAATCAAATTAATAAAACTTCTCTTAAATAAAAACCAAAATATTACGGTAGTGGCCGACGACGATCAGGCAATTTATCAGTGGCGCGGAGCGGCTACCGGAAACGTGGTGGCTTTTCAAAAAAGTTTCCCCAAAATCAAACTGGTTACCTTAAATCAAAATTATCGTTCCACGCAAATTATATTAGACCACGCTCACCAACTTATATCGTTTAATAACCCCGATCGTTTGGAAATTGCCGCCGGTATCGACAAAAAACTTATCAGCCAAGACAAAAAAGCTTGGCCAGCTATAGAAGTTTTGTCTGCCCAAACAGCCAGTGCCGAAGCCGAACTCATTGCCCAAAAAATTGCAGAAATATTAGATATTGGAAATTTGACATTGAAAGATTTCGCGATTTTAGTAAGAGCTAATAACCACGCTGAACCATTTATAAAATCCCTAGAGAATCTGGGCGTACCGGCTCAATTTTTGGGACCTGGGAAATTATTTTTACAACCCGAGATTAAAGATTTACTGGCTCTTCTTCGGCTTATTAATGATCCGGGTGATAACACGGCCTGTTATCGGGTTCTCAAAATGACTTATTGGCAAATACCGGGAACTGAACTCACGCAAATATTAGCCAGTTCGGCCCGCAATGAAGTTTTAAAATCGGCCCAAGAAAGTAAAGACAAGGCGGTTATCAATTTTATAAATCTTTATCAGCGCGCCTTGGAAAACATCCATGTCAAATCTCCCGGCGAAACTTTGTATGTTTTTTTAGAAGAGTCGGGAATGTTAAAAGACATGTTGGATTATAAATTGCCAATTTCCGAAACCCAAGCCAAAAATATTTCTAAGTTTTTTAATAAAATCAAACAATTTGAAACCGAAAATCCCGACACCAGTTTAAGTGGGTTGTTGGAATGGATAGATTTATCTTTGGAACTGGGGGAGTCACCGGCAGCAGTTTTGGATTCCGATTGGTCTCTAAACGACGCCGTCAATATTCTTACTTATCACTCCGCCAAGGGCCTAGAATTTCCGGTCGTCTTTATGGTCAATTTAGTCACCGGCCGCTTTCCCAGCCTCAACCGCAAGGATCCCATCGAAGTCCCCGTGGAACTTATCAAAGAAATTTCTCCTGTGGGAGATCCGCATATTCAGGAAGAAAGACGATTGTTTTATGTGGGCATGACCCGAGCCAAAAACCAACTTTTCTTTTCGTTGGCTCAAAGTTATGGTGAGGGGATTCGTGAGAAAAAACCCAGCCCGTTTATTTTTGAAGCTTTAGGTAAAGATGTTAATATTTCTCCAGTCGACAATCATCTTTCAAAAACCGAACACCGAGTACCGAGTACTGAACACCAATTAAAAAATAAAGTTACTTATATCACCTATTCCCAAATCCAAACTTTTCTGGATTGTCCCCTGCACTACAAAGCCAAATATATTTTACACCTGCCTACACCGCCCTCAGCCGCGTCTAGTTTTGGCAACGCTATTCACGCCACCCTCAACACTTTTTTCAAAGATCCCAAAGCTGATATTTTAAAAACCTTTAAAAGTCATTGGAAAAACGAGGGTTTTGAAAATAAAAAACACGAGGAACTATATTTTCAAAAAGGGGAGCAGTATCTCACCAAATTTATTTCCCAAAACCCACCTCCATATCCCAACACTATAAAATTAGAAGAAAGTTTCAAGTTTTTCTTAGGCGATTTAACGGTCAGTGGAAAAATAGACAGAGTCGATACACTCCCTGATGGCAAAATAGAAATCATCGATTACAAAACTTCACCCAAGATGCTCACCCCAAAAGAAGCGGCCACCGATTTGCAACTGTCAATTTATGCTTTGGCGGCCACTAAGTTGCAAGAAAAACCTTTTGCCAAAAAGCCAGAAGATATTATTTTATCTCTGTATTATTTAGATACCCAAACCAAAATCACCACCACTCGCACTCAACAACAGTTAGACGATGCTGAGAAACAAATTTTGGATTATGTGTCCCAAATAGAATCCTCCGATTTCAAATGTTCCGGTTCCTTCATTTGCCAAAAATGCGACTTTGCATCACTGTGTGACACTATAGCCACTTCGTAAAACTGCCGGGAAATTCCACTTCAGTGCCGCCAAAAGATTTTTTGAAATGCGAAAAACCTTTCCAGCCTTTATTCGGCCACCTCTGGTCATAAATCCCTTCAAAGTCCCAAACACTACATCCTAACTTTTTAACCATTTTCATTAATTCCCATACTACGTAGTATTGTAAATAGCGTTTTTTGCCAATGGGTAAAGCAGCCGCGTAATAGTAGTAAGCGGTTTTGTCGTAAATCAAAATTAATGCCCCGGCCTGATCATCTACCGTCAGACAAACTGCACTTTTTCCAAAAGACCTGATCAAATTTAAATAATCTTTATATGGTGGAACCCATAATCGTTTTATTCCCGCCGCCTTCTTCCATAATTTATAAAACCCCCCAAAATTATTTTTCTGAACCCTAAACGCTAAACGCTGACTTCTACGTATACAGTATCTGCAGTCTTTTTTTGGTTTGATGTTATTCAAATCAATTCTCAAAGTTTTACTGGCCAATAGTGGCCAACCGTCTTGTCTAAACCCTTGAGCATTGAGCATTGAGTAATGAGTATTATCAACTGGCTCTATCTTTGTCATCCAAACTCTATTCTCTTTGAGAACTTTATTTATTATGTTCCACCTAAGAGGTGGAACAAACCTCTGGATTTTGGCAATAGCACCAAAGACCCATAACTTTCTCACAAATATATTTATTGGGATTTGGGATTTGAGATTTGGGATTTGCAAAACTCGCCAACCGAGTTTTGTTATATACCGCGCATATGCCGGGCTTTGCCTAAGATCCACCATCGTATATTTTCAACTAATCTAAATAACCAATATAGAACCGGATTAACAATTAAATCATAAGTCCCCACAAACTCAACCGTTTTTGGTCCAAATTTTACTTTAAAATCCGTAAATCCTTTACCCTCTTCCACTCCCCACAAATCATAAATTTTAGCTCCTTGAGATTTTCCCCACATCGCTGTTTCCCACAGCATCAAGCTTGGTGCCATCACTTCCCGGTGTGTTTCACTGCTGGATCCGTATGGATAATAAATTTTGTCGTCATACTTAAATATTATCCACGCTACCAGCACTTCACCTTGGTATCTGGCTACAAACAAATGCGCGATTTTATTTTTCAAAGTATTCCACATTAGTTCGAAATACTTTTTGTCGTGTGCATAAAATCCCTGCCTTCTAGATGTTTGATCCGTCAATTCCCAAAACTTCTCAAAAGCCGCATCCGAGTTATCTTCCTCGATAATTACTCCATGTTTTTGCGCCAGCTTGATGTTATATCTGGCCTTTGAATGCATAGCCGCCAGCAACTGTTCCTCGCTTTTTGTCAGATCCAGCCAAAACGTCTTCGGTGTAAAAAACCTCCGGCCTTTCACCAGCCCTAAACCCTGAACGCTAGACGCTAAACGCTTATCAACGTCTGGCTCTATTCTTATACCAACTCCGCCAATTTTTCTTCCCTCTATTGCTAACGCATCCAAATCTTTTTCATTGGGAATCCTACTTTTCAAAAGTGTTCCAAAATACCACGGCGTTTTGGGAATTTTGCTCCACACCACAAGCATTTTATCTACCCAGGAAATTTTATTTCCCGCCTTGGCTCTAAACTCTCCCCATTCAGGGCTTTGCACCGGATGCATACTTCCAATTTTACACTAAAACGGTAAATCGTCAGAGCCGGGTGACCATTTCCAATTTCCCTCTTCATCAAAACCCCACTGCGCCCCTAACGAAGCCTTGTGCGGAGTGGGGACGTTTATCACTTTCAATAGATGTTCCGGTATCTCACTCAAAAATCTGGATACCGGATTGTTAGATCTGGATCCAAAATACAATCTTCTTCTGGCGTAAGTAATGTACAGTTTTTCCATGGCTCGAGTTATTCCCACATAAGCCAGTCTTCTTTCCTCTTCCATTTGGCTGGCATCTAAAAGCGATCTGGAGTGGGGGAACAAACCTTCTTCTAGTCCCACCATAAACACCGTTTTAAATTCTAATCCCTTGGCGGCATGTAAAGTCATGATAGTGACAGCCCCTTTAGAAGAATCGTGAGGTTGAGTCTTTTTGCTTTCGCGTTCAGATAAGGTGATATTAGCTAAAAAATCTACCAACACCGGAAATTCTTCGGCCACACTGCGTAATTCTTTGATGTTTTCCAATCTTTGGAAATCTTCTTCATCGTTGGGATCAAACAATTCCAAATATCCACTGCTTTTTAGTACCTCATCCAATATTTCTAAAGTATTTTTAAATTCCTGAACCCTAACCGCTAAACCCTGAACCCTAGTCAACCGCCCTTTGCCGATTTTCTCCGCTCTCTTGTGTGCCACTTCATCTTCAGGATTAATTATTAGTCTGAGATAACACAGCACGTCTTTTACTTCCCGGCGTTCATAAAACCTAGTCCCCCCCACCAAACTATAAGGAATATTATTGTGAATCAGCGCTTCTTCAATCACTCGGGATTGAGCATTGGTTCGATACAACACCGCAAAATCAGACAAATTGGACTTTGAATTTTGAATCTTGGACATTATAAAGTTTGCTTCCTCTTCCTCATCCCCCGCTTCATAGATTTCAACTTTCTCGCCCCCAGCATTTTTTGTCCACAATTTTAATATTGGGTGGTTCTTATTTTTAGAAATTACCCCGTAAGCCGCCCCCAAAATATTTTGCGTCGAGCGGTAATTTTGCTCCAGATTAATAGTGGTCAAATCCGGAAAGTCCATTTTTAAAAGTAACAAATTCCGGTAATCAGCTCCTCGCCAGGAATAAATTGCTTGTGACGCATCTCCCACCACTGTTAAATTGCGGTACTTTCCGGACAGCAATTTGGTTAATTGATACTGGGCTTTATTGGTATCCTGATACTCATCTACCAATACATAATGATATTTATTTTGTACCTCTTCTAAAACTTCAGCGTCTGCAGATAAAACCCTCACCGCCTCCAAAAGCAAATCGTCAAAATCCAAAGCTTTGTAACGGCGTAACAGTTGTTGATAAGCCAGATAAATTTTGGAGACAGTTTGAGTAAAAGTTCCCCGGGCAAAAGAGGCATATTCAGCCGGCCCAATCATTTCGTTTTTGGCGTTGGAAATTGCGCCCAATATCGAAGAAGGTTTGGTCGATTTGATATCTATGCTCATGTTATTCATGGCTTGCTTGATGGTATCCAATTGATCGTCAGTGTCAAAAATTACAAAATTGTTATTTAGGCTCGCTGATCCGGCATATTTTCGTAAAAGTTTGACGCAAAAACTATGAAACGTGCCGCTATTTGGAATTTGAGATTTGTGATTTGGATCTTGAAGCAGAGTGGTTACTCTGCGTAGCATTTCTCCGGCAGCTTTATTCGTAAAAGTCATCAGCAGTATATTTTCAGGCTTAACTTCCTTATTTTTGATAAGATAAGCCACTCGGTGCGTCAACACTCTTGTCTTTCCTGAGCCCGCACCTGCTAGAATCAACAAGGGTCCATCGCCAAAACACACCGCCTCTTGTTGAGCGGGGTTTAAATTGTCTAAAATATCATTTACCATCATGGCATTGTATCAAAGAATAAAGCGTCAATTTTTATCCAAAATACACCTGGTTAGGCTGGTTATTGGGATAGGGATTGTTTTGGGTATGTTTGCACTGTGGACTTGGGTGCTTCGACCATTATATATAAATCTAAGCCACATTAATCAGTCTCTAAATATTCAACTCCAACAGTCCCAAGACAGGACTAATTTTCTGCTTTTGGGTATTGGAGGAGGAGATCACGAAGGAAGCGACTTAACCGACACCATGATCTTAGTTTCGGTCAATCAGACAACCGGAGATGTGGCTATGATTTCTGTCCCCAGGGATATTTGGGTGCCGTCTATGCGGGCAAAAGTAAACACGGCTTATCATTATGGAGAAGAAAAACAGCAGGGTGGTGGTTTTGTGTTGGCCAAATCGGCAGTGAGCGAGATAGTAGGTCTGCCGGTACACTATGCGGCTCTAATTAATTTTGCCAATTTTGAAAAATTCATCGATTCCATTGGTGGGGTAGACATTAACGTCCAAACCGCCTTCGATGATTATGAATATCCTATCCCAGGCCGTGAGAATGATTTGTGTGATGGTGATCCGCAAACCAAATGCCGCTTTGAACATCTTCATTTTGATCAAGGGTTACGACATATGTCCGGAAATCTGGCATTAAAATACGTCCGTTCCCGTCACGCGGTCGGAGATGAAGGCTCAGATTTTGCTAGATCCCGCCGTCAGGAAAATCTCATTCTGGCCATCAAAACCAAACTGGTTTCCAAAGAGATTCTGGCTAATCCTGCCAAAATTAAATCAATTTACGCATCTCTTGCCAAATCGTTTACCAGTGATTTTGGCTCGAACCTTTATCCGGCACTCGTAAAACTCGGACTAAAAGCCGGTAAATCAAAAATTCGCACCTTAACCCTTACCGAGAATTTATTTATAAATCCGCCCATCTCAGCTCTTTTTGACTTTCAATGGGTTCTGATCCCTAAAGATAACTCTTTTGAGAGTTTGTCATCTTACATCAAAAACTTTCTGACCGCCCCAGTTCAAAAGTAAGGGGTAGTGGTCTTCAAAATATTTTTGGTTGGCTTTAAAGTTTGATATTTCACTTGGGCCGACAACCACATAATCGATGTTATAGTTGGTTAATAATTTAGCGGTGTTTGGATCTCCTGCGAATATCTTGTTTACATCTGATTCGCGTGCCGAATAATTAATTCCCCAGCTCCACAACCACCCCCTAAACCCCATAACAATTTTCCGCCCGGCTAAATCAACCACCCAGTGATTATGATTATCATTGGTTAAAAACACGGCCGATCTAGCAGTATTATTTTTAATAAACTCAGCCATTTGTATATCTGACCGGCTCCACATTAACATCTTGTTTTGGTCATAGTTAAACTCATTGGTAATATCCATGGCTCCAGCTAGGGTGGCAGACAGGATTGCCAAAATCACTACACATTTTTTAATCCAACCTTTCTGGGCTAAATCTGCTAAATAAGCAGCAACTAGAATACATGACCCAAGATACCAATATCTTAATATTTTGGTATTATCATTTTCCCAGGGTTGGAAAATCCATAAATTTCCGACTATAAATATTAACAAAAAGGGGATATAAAGCCAAAATAAACGTCTATTCTTTTGCCAGGCACCCATCCAAGACAGAGGTATTAAAAATGCCATGATTCCAATGTTTTTAATCCAAAACCAGATCCAATTATCATTCTGAACATGAGCCGTCCATCCAGGCTGCCAGCGTATAAATCCAGGGACTCCGCTAACTTGAGGAAAGAAGTAATAGAGTTGGGGTACGGCAATAATTCCGGCGGGTACGAAAAAATACCACCAATTTCTATTCGGTTTCAACAAGAAATATATTCCGGATACAAACATGATAACTAAAAAGGAATGCGTATGAAAAAAGGGCATTAAACCAGTCAATATTCCAGCTAAAAACAGATAATTTTTTTGATGCTTTCCCAGTCCTTGATGAATCAGAATCCAAACACATAGAGCTATCGCCACACCTGCTAGCATGCCGCGTTGGGGTACGGCCTCGGAAATTACAAAATTGAACCATTTAATATTCCCTTCATATACCTGGGTAAACTCTTTAACGCCCGTAGGCGGCACTGCCAGAATTTGTTGTCCGGGGATGAGATAGAGCCACCCCAAACCACCGTTTAATAAAAAAAGGGCAATCGCAATTATTCCGGCACCTTTATTTTGAGTTACATGAATTGTCAGTCTGTACAAAAGTATTATTACCGCACACATCATTATCAACCCCGGAACAATCAGTGATGCCGCCAGACTTGATCCCAGTTTTAAAAACAAGGCGCTGGTGAAATCAAACAAAAATGGATAGGCCAATCTGATTCCCGCGTACCAGGGATTTTGCAGGGGGAAATTTTCTCCATATACCCAGTTAGCGATATAAGCGGTATGACCGGCCCAGTCACCCCAGACAGAAGCACTACCAGCCCAAATCCCCACGGCATCGGTTTTCATTAACCCGGAAAAAAATTTGGCCATGATCAAAATCCACCCGGAAAGCACAGCCCAACCCCAAACATCTCTTCTAAATTTAATCTTGATCCGGGCAAATCCTAAAAAAAACGGGAGAGTCGGCAACAATGGCCACCATATAATTTGGCGGCCGAACCAGGCCCCGGCAAAAAGGATCCAGGTAATAAAAACTATTCCTACAACGCAACCCAAAACCAGCAGATCCAGGCCATCTTCCTGAATATCGAATATACCCAAGATACCCAACCCCGAAAGCAGCGCGAAAATAACCAGCATTGTGATCAACACCAGATTATTTTACAATCTAGCAATGTTCTTGTCAGTTTTAATTTTAGCGTTAGTGGTACGGATAGGGTTGATTGGTTTGCCTGGTTTTGTTTACGATATTAATGATTGGATTGCCTGGTCCCAGCACTTGGGTAGTGTTGGCTTGGGAAATTTTTATTTTAGCGGAGTCTGGTCAGATTATTTACCAGGATATTTATATGTCTTGCGTTTTCTCTATTTTTTGCATACTTTGATTCCCAACTTTTCTTACGAACTTCTAGTCAAAATTCCAGCTCTGATGTCTGACTTAGTTTTGGCTATTATTATTTATACTTTTGCCAAAAACAGGGTGGGGGACAAGAAAGCCTCACTTTTTGCCGCTCTATTTTTGTTTAGTCCATCTATTTTGGCCAACAGTTTGTTGTGGGGCCAAGCCGATGGTTTTTTCTCCATTTTTTTGTGTTTAGGTATACTGGGCATTTTTTCCAACAAACACATTTGGGGCGCTTTGGCTTTTGCAATGGCGATTGCCACTAAGCCCCAAGCCATTCTATTTTTACCTCTGGTATTTTTTAAGTTCAAACCTCTGAAAAAGTTGTGGCCATATTTTGTTCTTACGCCGCTGGTAACCTTGGCACTTTTTGTGCCTTTTTTCCAAACCGATCTGCTTAAAAATATAGTTGGACTGCTAACTCGTAGTACCGATGTCTATCCTTACACTTCGCTCTACGCGGCCAATATCTGGGCATTGGTCGGGTTTTGGAAAAAAGATTCAACAATCATTTGGGGTGTATCTTACAAATTGTGGGGGTTGCTCATGTTTGCAGTAGCTTGGATTTTAAGTTTTCGTCCGCGGGATATTTTTAGATCGGCTGTACTTATAAGTTTGGCCTTTTTCCTTTTCCCAACCAGGATTCACGAAAGATATCTCTATCCGGTATTTCCGCTCTTGCTTTTAGCCATGGCGGTTTATCCTCGCGACAAACGACTAATAATAAGTTACCTAATTTTATCAATTATTAACGGTCTGAATCTGTATTACGTCTATGCCATCTACAACAATAATTTTCTCAGTTTTCCATTTTTGCTAAACTCAATCAATGTCTTATGGCCAGTTTTAACCATAACTTCACTAATTATTTTTATATTCTTATGCAAAAAACGAAAATTGTTCTGATTGGCATTTTACTTTTTGCCGCCGTCACTCGATTTTGGAATTTAAGTTACCCCAAGGGCTACTATTTCGATGAAGTCTATAACGCCTTTACCACGGTAGAAATGGCCAAAGGCAATCGTGAGGCTTGGGAATGGTTTCATACTGCACCCAAAGGTTTGGCTTACGGTTGGACCCATCCACCCTTGGCTAAGTATTTGGCTGGAGTGGGAGTACAAATCTTTGGCATAAATGAATTTGGTTGGCGGGTTGGTAATGCTTTGATTGGGGTGGCGGTAGTGTATCTGGTTTATCACCTTGGGGTATTGCTATCAAACTCGCACAAACGGGCACTTCTCGCTACCGCTTTTGCCGCCAGCGACGGGTTGCTACTGGTGCAGTCGCGCATTAACATGAACGATATCGTGGCCACATTTTTTATCATGCTGGCTTTCGTGGCTTTCGTGGGTGTGCAGAAAAAGTTTTCTAAATTTAATTTATTGCGTTTAGCTTTCATTTTAGGATTATTACTGGCGACAAAATGGACTGGCTTGTACGCCATCGCAGTATTTGGGAGCTGGTTATTCTTACAAAACATAAAAAGTTTTAAAAACCTGTTGCTGTTACTGCTCACCTTCTCAATCATCCCGTTGATTTATATATTGTCCTACTCTCCTTATTTTTATCTGGGCGGCTCTTGGAAGAATTTTATGGAGTTGCAAAACCAAATGTGGTGGTACAACACTACCCTCAAGGCTACTCATACTTATCAATCTTCTTGGTGGACTTGGCCCATTATGCTCCGGCCCGTGTGGTATTTTGTTGATTATGCCGGTAACACCATTGCCAATATTTACGGCATGGGCAATCCCATTCTCTGGTGGCTCGGCATTCCCGCCATTATTTATACATTTTACTCATCACTCAAAACCCGTTCTTGGCGCTTGTGGATAATAATCACAGGCTTTCTAATCTTTTGGCTTCCCTGGGCCCGCGCCCCCCGTATCATGTTTCTCTATCACTATCTTCCCTCCATTCCCTTTCTTTGCATTGCTCTGGCCTATTGTCTATCCAAAATATCAAATAAATATTTGACATTTGGCATTTTAGGATTGGTGTTTATAAGTTTCGCTTATTTCTATCCTCACTGGGTTGGCATTCACCTTCCCAAAACTCTGGTCAACCAATACTTCTGGTTCCCTTCTTGGAGATAGCGAGATAGATTTTTTGAAGTTAGAGGGTAGAAGTTAGATCTTGATGTTAGAAGTTTTGATATTTTGATAAACTATAGATGTGATTAAAAGTTTTCGGGACCAGGAACAATACTTACTGACGGATCAAACCAGAAGATCGTGTCGAGCCATACCTGCATTATTGGCAGAAGGTTGGTCAAAACGGGAATCGATTAAAGAGTTTCAAAAGTTTTTACGCGATGCCACCGCCGAAGCTAATGAAATGATCAATCATCTTTTACTTGCCATTCATAAAGGATATATCAAGCATCAAGGTTTCATAGATAGATATGAAAAGTTGGGAGGAAAATTAACCAATCTAAAAAATAACTGGCAAGTCTTCAAAACTTCAAGAAATCCAATCTCAAAATCCAACGTCTAACTTCTATCTTCAAGATATCGTAGAGATCATAGGGCAAACATTGCCAGCGATCCTAGTATCAAAAGTACAGCCCCTGCGAGAGTTATAACCCAAGTTCCATCTATAGACCCAGCTTCCACTAAAGCAACGGGAGTGGGATTGGGCGTAGGTTGAGGCGTTGAAATCAATCCGGCACAGGTCTCACTAGTGGGATTTTGTGGGCTACGGCAAAGTCCCTGATAGCAGAACAATCCGCCCTCGCAATTGGAATTTGATCCACACGTCCCTCCGCAATTATTTGCCGCCCCCGGCGTTGGTGTGCTTGTGCCTAACGGAGTCGGAGACGGAGTGGCAGGTGTTGGAGTAGGGGTAGCCCCTAGAGGATTAACAGACAAACTCAAAGCACAAGAAAAAGCTGTCACCCCCGTACCCGATACCGTATATGAGTTGGGAATAGTCACTATACCAGTAGGGTTGGCTGGCATTCTCGCCCGGAAAGACGCGCTCACCAGGGCATTAGAATTTAGTGCTGCGCTTACCCCCGTGCATGTAACTGTCCGGTTCGCAGAATTGAAAGTACAACCAGAATCACCATCTACATACGTCAAGTTATTGTCCAGCACATCGGACACTGTTAAACCGGACATGGCAGCCGCATTCGGGTTATTTATCCTCAAAGCAAAAACCAATGTCGAGCCTGGAGTTGCCGGCTGGGTAGTATCAAATCTTGGGTAATTTGTCCCGCCCAAATTTGCGTACGGGGACGCTTGGTTTAGCGTATCCACATACGCCTCTTTGGTACAAGTTGAACTTCCGGGTATGGGTGTTGGTGTAGGGGTAGGAGTGGGAGTCGGGGTTGCCAAAACATTGAAACTTAGTGTACAAGCTGTCCCGCTTGCCGCTGCAGATTTTTTGGGCACAAATTGTTCTGAATTATTACGGTTTTTCAACAGCAAATACGCTCCTCCTACAGATAACGCCGCCAGCAGCAATACCGCCAGTAGTAACACTACCGGATGGAATTTAAAACTTGGCATTTTAAAACTAAACCCTTCTTTTGCTTTTATGACATTTATTTTTTGTTCCATATTTTTACGGGTAAACAGGAGTAGCAGTAACCGAATAACTGGCTGCGGCAATAGTAATAGCGGGGGAATCGGCTTGCCACAATCCACCCACCAGCTGTAAACCAGTCCCTGCGTAATTGGTAACAACTCCGCTTCGAGAAACAGCAAAGTTAATAGCCGTCACCGTCGTATTCACCGCACTGGCAAAACCCCTAAATATTATCTGATCTCCAACTTGCATCTGACTTTGAGTGATAACTATCCCATTTCTCAAAATATCAATCCTCTGACACGCCGAACCGGGTACTGGTGTCGGTGTTGGAGTTGGGGTAGGCATAGTCGTCGGCGTGGGAGTCGGAGTTGGTACTGTTGTTGGGGTTGGGGTTGGTGTGGGAGTAGGACCAATCGGTACAATCAGCAAACTCAAACTATCCTCACAAATTCCACCCCGTGACGACCACCATTCATTTCCAAATTCAAACGCCCTCACACTTATGGTCTGCCCCACGTGAGTTCCCCACCAACCGTCATTCATCACAATCGGCCCACCCGGACATGTAGCTCCGGCTCCCGCGTCGCTTGAACATTGACTGCCTGTTTGCCCAGTGGTATTAAGTAGCATCGCGGTTCTCCCACTAGGGGGAGCCGCCCTAAATTGCACACTATCTCCCGGTCTCACTAATCCATCATGATTTGTCCACCCGCTTCCGTTTATATTTACTTGCGCCGTAGTAGTTGAAGTACACGCCGCCCCCACCGGCGTCGGCGTCGGCCCACCCCCACCACAAGACGGATTCACGTTAGTAGTGCTTCCTGGAGAACACTTGACGGTGCCATTATCTAAGGAATTGGCATCACAGGTATAACAAACTTGTCCGTCCCAAGCTCCCCCCCCTGAAAAAACTTCAGGGGTATTATCCACAGTACCATCAAGTTTTCGGCATGCATTATTAGTTGTCGCTCTCCAACAGACTCCTGCACCAAAAGGACAACCATTTGCCAAATCAGTAGAGTAACAGCCAGCTCCGGAAGCTTTTGAAGGTTTTGCATTTTGATTTTGTTTAACTTGCCATATGCCAAAACCCAGACCAACCACCAACACCACCAATGCAAAAATACTTCCCACCAACACGCCCTTACCCCATTTAACTTTTGGTTTTCCGCCACCGGAAGATAACACCTGGGCTTGCGGAATTGACGACACTGGTGGGGGAGGAGGAGTAACTACCGGTGCCGGATTAAACGCCGGTACCGGATCGGTATTTTCTGTGGAATTATTGTTGGCAGGATCCATATTTTAAAAAATTCTAAACACTAAATATTAAGATCCAAATAATATCTAAATTCTAATTTTTTTAAATTTTTGGATTTTGTCATTTGGAATTTATTTGAGATTTCGAATTTAGGATTTAGAGTTTTGGGTCAGGTGAGTTTCCTGTAGGAAACCATTCCTGACACAACAAATGCTGTACCCAGTATGAGCAAAAATAGCGTGGGTGTCAAATCTCCCGACACTGGCGTCCCCGATCCGGTCGCCGGAATTACCATTCTAGGTGCCAAAGTAGGAGTAGGTGATGGTTTAGGCTTAATCGTTGCTGACGGTGTCGCCGTTTTGACCGGCACCACACTTTCTCCCGCCGCCTCCACTACAAAACTCTTGGTCACTTTCTTGATCACCCCATTTATAATCGTACTAATAGTAATCGTGTGTTCCCCGGGAGCCAAATTAGTAGGAACGCTAAAAGAAAAATTACCATTTTTGTCCGCTTTTACCGATCCGCTCACAATTTCATTTGAATGGATCTCAATCGTCACCGTTGCCCCCGCCGGTGCCTGTCCGATTATTTCCGGGCGTGTCGTATTTACTTTCTCGTCTATTTTAGGGGTGAGAATTGTCAGTTGCCCCCCCGCCGTCGCCTCCCGGGCCGGACTTACTACCACCGCCGAGAATTTGGAATCAGGGATATTTGTAACTGGGGTAGGAACAGGTGACGCGGCAATGACTACGTCAGAACTTCCCAGCGTAATTACTTGTACCGGAGCTACCGCCCCCGTAGTTACACTCAAAGATTTCGTACTGGCCGTTGCCCCTTGTACAAAAATATCCACCTGCCCCCCCTGTTTATCATAAGCCGCAAAACTGGTTAAATCTGTAGTTCTCGCTGTCGAAATCGGTATCGCCCACGACCCTGAAGATTTCACCAAGGTTGCCTGTGGTACAACCCCTGTAATGCTCAGGTATACAATAGCTCCTTCAGCCGGGTCGCCGGAAGAAGTCAGTACTTGCCCATATGCCACATCAGCCGGTGGAGGATTAAGCAATGTCACTCCTGTACCTACTTCATATAGTTTGCCATTTTGGTCATACATTCCTTTTCCTGATCCTATTTTAAAGTTATACCGGGTCGATGATTTAAGTCCTCTGACCGTGACGTAGTGGGTAAAAAAATTTCCAATCGACCCTTTTTCCAAATCCCGGTCATCCGAAACTACCAAATTGGGGTTTTTGCCACTTTCGGCATACTGTACAAATCCCGGCGTCGACTTATCAGTAATCCATGAAACCACAAAGTTATTGTCAGACACGTTGGTAATTTTTACCTCCTTGGGCGTTTCCTCAGCCGACGCTCCCACCAATATCCTCAAAGGCACTCGCAAAAAATACACCCCGGACACCAATCCGGCTATCACTACCAAAATCCCCAAAATCGTTGGAATTGTTAATTCAGATTTTTTCATAAAATCCTTTTTTCAATTTTATCCAACACCTTCGTATCCAATGTAGGATCCAGCCTTTGCAAATAAGACGCCGGAACCTGATTCATCTTGGCGGACCTATATGCCCGGTACACCTCAAAACCCACCCACGACACAAGTGTTATCAATGTACAGATTAACAATATAATTATACTTTGGTCAACCGGTTTCTTCCTCATGGTATTATGCCGATTATTCCTTTAACATTCAGCGTCAAATTATTATTCTTATCATCACTGGCAATTATTACCGAATCTAAATGTGCCAGTCTCCGCAATGATTCCAATATTTCCACAAAGCCTCTGATTTCTTGATATTTTCCACTCGCCGTCAAAGCAAACTCTATATTGTCGGCGTTTTTTCCCGAAAAAGGTACTTTCACAAACGTTATTCCCGAAAGTTGTATCCCCGAAGCACTGGCTTGCTCTTCCAAAGCCTTATCAAATTCTTGTAGCGAAGGTCGGGTAGGCAACGCTTGATCCAAAAGAAACAACCTAGGCTGATTTTGTTCCAACACTTGTTGTGATTGACTAATTTCCATAATTTTTTCATCCAATTTTGCCGCAACCTCTTTTTGAGTAGTAATCTGTCCAAGTAGGGCAGAAATGGTGACCAAAGTTGGCTTCAAAGCAAACACCAATAATCCAATTAGCAAAATCAGAGACAGAATTAAAAACAAACTTGCCCGCACCATTGGCTGTTCCGTTGCGACAGTCAAATATCTTCTATATCTGCCTAAACTGCTTTTATAATCAAGAGTAGCCATCTTACATTTTTGCCTTAATAATAAATTTAACCCCTTGAGTATTAGTTGCTGTTATATCAGCCAAGTCTACGGATTTCCATTTCCCAGATGCCGTCATCCGGGTGACAAAATCGCCAAAAGCCTGATCAGAGGCCGCCGTTCCGGATACCAAAACTTCGCTTCCTATCACGCTTACGGTAGAAAGCCTCACCCCCGGTACTATCCGGGTAGTGACCAAATCTACAATAGCCGCAACTCCGGTTTGACCGTCAATCATTTTTTCTGCTGCCGACAATCTGCTTTGAATTGTTCGGAACTGCTTTTCATATACCGCAGATGCGTCAATCACCGCCTTCTTTCCCGCTATATTATCGGAAAGATCAGCCAAGTCTTTGTCAAGTTTGAATCTCGATAGAAACGCAACAATTACCACCAGTTCCGTCAAAATTACCATATACCGTCCCGTACTTAGTGCCCATTTCAAAAATTTCCCCCAAAAAGAAATTTCAAATTCAGACTTCGGCAACAAGTTAATACTCCCTAGGGCAGACATATTTTAAGTATACTATTTTTTCTTCTTATGAAGTAGTTTCGAAAGTCGAGACTTCAACCTTGAAGCTTTATTTTTGTGTATCACCTTAGACTTCGCCGCCCGGTCCAAAGCCGAAAAAGCCGAAGTTAAATTTTTAACAGTCGGCGATTTACGCGTCGTTAAAACAGCCTTTCTAAAGGCTCCCCGGATTTGCGCGTTCACTTTATCCTTGCGTTTATCCGCCCGCTGTTTTCTGATTGCTCCTAGTGTGATAGGCATAAGACAGCTATAATTGTACCACATATGCGGGATATTTTTTTCCGGCGCCAAACCAACATCCTCTCTGCCGCCTTCGTGATTATGGTCACTTATGGGTTGTCGCACTTTATCGGGTTGTTCAAAACCCGACTTCTTATTTCCCATTTCTTTGGCAGCGGGGCCCAACTCCTCGATGTCTATTATGCCGCTCTTGTCATCCCCGATACTATCTTTCAACTCCTCATTATTGGTGCCCTTTCTGCCGCTTTCATACCTATCTTCACCAAAAATCTTACCCAATCCAAAGACAAAGCCTGGCACATGGCCGCTTCCACCATGAACTGTATTTTCTTAATTTTTCTTGTCATTTCCGGTATCGTCTTTTTCCTAGCTCCTAGTTTAGCCCGCCTGATTGGTCCGGGATTTTCGCTGTCGCAACTTTCCACTTTGGTCTCTCTACTCCGCATTATGTTAGTGGCTCAAATGTTCTTTTCGATTTCCGGTTTTCTCACTAGCATTATTCAATCTCATCAACGGTTTCTGGTTCCGGCCTTAGCTCCTGTCGTTTACAATCTCGGTATTATCGCCGGAATTATCTTTCTTTCTCCCTCCTTTGGCATTTTGGGTCCGGCCATCGGTATGGTTATCGGCGCCGCTCTTCACATGTTCCTTCAAATCCCCTTGGCTTACAAGTTGGGATTTAAATTTCAGCCGGTTTTGGATTTTAAGGATTCCGGGATGCGTGAAGTCCTCAGTCTTATTCCGCCCCGTAGTTTGGCCTTGGGTATTGATCAGATTGAACAATTTGTTGCCACCGTTCTGGCTTCTCTCCTTGTCCCGGGATCATTATCACTTTTTAATGTGGCCAAGCTTCTCTACGTCGTCCCCACGCTTTTGGTCGGATCAACCATCGGCCAAGCCGCTCTTCCTGCCCTTTCTCAAATCTCCGCTCTCAAAGACCGCGACGAATTTGCCCGTACTCTCATCAACACTTTTCTCCAAGTTAGTTTTCTGGCTTTACCCATTAGCGTCCTATTTATAATTCTCCGTATTCCCATCGTCCGCATTGTTTTTGGAGCCAAAACCTTTCCCTGGTCCGCCACTCTCTTAACCGGCCAAACTTTGGCAATTCTTGCCATCTCTGCTTCTTTTTATGCCGAGATGCAACTGGTGGTTCGTGGTTTTTATGCTCTTCACGATACCAAAACCCCCTTATTGGTTGGACTGTTTTCAGCCATCTTCAATGCTGTAACCGGATATATTTATGTTACCGTCTTTAATCTTGGCATTGTCGGAATTGCCATAGCTATTTCCTCAACCGCCGTTATTGAGACTACAATTCTCACCATTTTTCTATCACACAAACTCAACAAAGTTTCCGAAATTATCACCGGACTAAAATCCCTTTTGCAAATGATACTCATAAGTTTAATCACCGGTATTTGTCTGTGGATTCCCATGCGTCTTTTGGATCAATTTATCTTTGATACCACCCGGACCTTGCCATTGATGGCTTTAACGGCAACAACCTCACTCATCGGTTTAGGTGTTTACTTAGGATTATCCAAACTCATGAACATCTCCCAACTGCAAACTTTTATTGCACTAATGAATCGTGTTAAAGATTGGCGCCGGATCATAAATTCCAATCCTCCTTCTGAGGCCCTCATCATCCCCGCCCCGGATCAAAATTAATGAAAAACATCCGCAACTTTGCAATTATTGCCCATGTCGATCACGGAAAATCAACACTGGCCGACCGCATGCTGGAAATTACCAAAACCGTCGAGCACCGCTTGATGCAAAATCAGCTCTTAGACAGTAATCCCATCGAACGGGAACGGGGGATTACTATCAAACTGGCACCAGTCCGAATGATTTATAAAATCCCAAATCATAAATTCGAAGATCCAAATAAATCAAAAATTCAAAATTCAAATAATCAAACTGATTCAGAATACATATTGAACTTGATAGACACTCCCGGTCATGTGGATTTTTCTTACGAAGTCAACCGCTCGCTGGCGGCTTGCGAAGGGGCAATATTGGTGGTGGATGCCACTCAAGGCGTGCAGGCTCAAACTTTATCCCATTTTAACCAAGCCAAAAAGTTAGGTCTGACCATCATTCCCGCCATTAATAAAATTGACATTAATATTGCCGAAGTTGAAAACACCAAAAAACAATTGATAGATTTATTGGGTTTTGCCGAAAGTGATCTCCATTATATTTCCGCCAAAAACGGAACTGGAGTGCCAGAACTTTTACAAGTAGTAATCGATAAAATTCCCCCACCGAAAACCGAAGACCGAATACCGAATACCCGAGCCCTTATCTTTAACTCTAACTTCGACCCGCACTTAGGGGCGATTGCCTGGATCCGCATGATCGACGGTCAAATAAAAGTCCGTGACCGCATCAAACTTTTGGCCACCAATGCCGAAACTGTGGCCGTTGAAGTGGGGGTATTTATTCCCGGCCGGCACGATACTGGCATTTTAGAGGCCGGTGAAGTGGGCTACGTGGTCACCAATCTCAAAGACTTATCTCTCCTCACTGTCGGCGACACTCTAACACTAAGTAACCAAGTAACTAATAACCCATTACCTGGGTACAAACCGATCACACCTGTAGTATTTGTGGGTCTCTATCCGGTAGATGGATCGCAAATCAACACTTTGCGCGAAGGCTTGGAAAAACTCAAGTTATCTGACAGCGCCTTGACCTATATGCCCGAATTTTCTCCGGCTTTGGGAAACGGTTTTAGAGTTGGCTTGTTGGGATTGCTTCACGCCGATATTGTTCAAGAAAGATTAGAAAGAGAATTTGATTTAAATTTGATTGCTTCCGCCCCGTCGGTCAGCTATCAGATATTTACCATGAACCATGAACTAATAACCATCAACAGAGCCGCCGCTTTACCGGATCCCAGTTTAATTAATCAAATTAGAGAACCTATTATTAAATTATCGATTTTTGTTCCCGAAGACTATGTGGGAGCAGTGATGCAACTCTGTCAAAACTACCGCTCTGAAATGCTGGACATGGTTTACGTAAATAAACTGGTCAACCTGACTTACAAAATGCCTTTTGCCGAATTGGTACGTCAATTCTTTGATAATTTAAAGAGTGTATCTTCCGGATATGCCACTTTAGACTATGAAATTATTGGATTTGAAACATCTGATTTAGTGCGCTTGGATGTTTTAATAGCTGGAGATAAAGTTGATGCCTTTTCGCAAATCGTACCGCGGGGAAGAGCGGTATATATTGCCCGGGATTTGGTGGAGCGGTTGGGAAAAGTTATTCCCCGTCAGCAGTACGAAATAATTATTCAGGCCGCCATCGGCAGTAAAATTTTGGCCAGAGCCGATATTAAACCCTTTAGAAAAGATGTCATCGCCAAACTCTCCGGCGGTGATCAAACCAGAAAAGACAAACTTTTGAAAAAGCAGAAAAAAGGCAAGGCCCGCATGAAACGCGTCGGCCGCATCGACATCCCCCAAGAAGCCTTCCTCTCGATTTTGAAGATATAATCGAGAGCAAACCCCAAATCCCAAATCCCAAATCCCAAATAAGTTACAATAAATCAATGGATCAAATTCCAAACAAGAAATTTGACTTAGGAGAAAGAACATTCGAATTCTCTAAGGTATTAATCAAATTTTTGAAGTTTTTACCAAAAGATCCTTTGATCCAAACAACAGTGTTACAAGCAATTAGATCTGGTACCTCAGTTGGAGCAAACTATCGAGAAGCAGATGGATCAGAATCCAAAAAAGATTTTATTCACAAAATAATGATTTGCAAAAAAGAAGCGAAAGAAACATTGTATTGGCTGGGAATAATCAAAGAAGGACTGGAAATAAGTAGCTCTGAATTAGACTGGCTGATTAATGAATGCAAAGAATTAGTGCGAATCTTTGGGAAAATTAGCGTGAGTTAAATTGTAATTTGGAGATTGAAATTTGTGATTTTATTGAGATTTGGGATTTGAGGTTTGAGAATTGACTTGCTTAGGTGTCAGTTCTAACAGCACGACGCTATTTGGAGTCATCGGCACTGATCTTTGCAATATCGCCTCAGTCGTAGCTTCTTCATTTTGGACCGTCCCGCCTCCCAGTATCGTTTGTTTAAGTATAAACGTCCCCGGAATCAGGTTAATAAAGCTCACTGGTACTATTTCACTGTGACTGGCTTTGGGATCATAATTTACCAGTAGTACCTGATATGTAAAGTCTTTTTGCCCGCCAATCGCCCTCACCCATGATCCTTCACCAGTTACCGATAATCTTTGTTCTCCAAGTTTCCCCAACAGTTGCATCGCATTGTATCGGGGTTTCCCCAAAATTCCCCACGACCCGCTCACTGCAAATGTAAATCCATACTTAATTTTCCCCATCAATTCCCGGGCCACTGCTATCAGATGCGCCGCTCCCAGTCTAGTATCATTACTCCCGCCCTTTTTGCTATCCGGCCCCATTTCCGTAATGATTTTTTCCACATTAGAAAAATATGGATGTCCTTGAATAAGTTGGTCAACCTTGGTCACGTCCTCAATATATTTTTCTAAGTTACTGTCATACCGGTGCCAGGAATAAAAATCCAACCGCAATCTATTACCCAAAATATAAGGGAAAAATGAATTTATCCAATTGTCATATAGTCCAGTCGTTGCCGCTCCACCGATTTTAAACGGCCTTACCCCTTTGGCTTGTTGGGCTCCACGCGAAGCAAAAGTGTACAGTTGACGGTAATCTTTGGCTCCCCCCATTTTCCATTTGCCAAATAAATCCGGCTCGTTCCACACTTCATAATACACGCCATCTAAACCTTTGCTTCCACTATAGTGTTCAATCGTTTTTTGCACGACCAATGCCCAATCATTATAATTTTTAGGTTCACCCACGATATCTGATTTAGAAATAACCGGCGGCATATACGAAAGAGAAAAAAACGGCATCGCCCCCGTGGCTCTAATTTTGTCCACTTGGGCATCCAATTTTGACCAATCAAAAACCAGAGTGTTGCCATTTCTACTTACCACGTTGTAACCGTCATAAATATGATCAATCCTAATCTGGGCCGGCCTAAGTGCCGCGACTTGAGAAGTCCTGCCATCCAGAAATGTTCCCATTTCTTCTCCCCCTTGGGCCAGTGCTCTCCATGGGGCAGGCAAAGGACCCAACGGGCGGTTGGTTTCGACGGCAATAGCCGCCAGTCTTCCCTCGGCCCCTGCCAAAAATTTTGTTACCGAATTCAGTCCCCGCAACAAAATTGGCAGCAGCAACGCCAAAATAATTACTCCGCCAAACGATATAGCTTGTTCATTCTTTCTCATTGTGCCTCATTGTACCCATATTGTCTACCAAAATTGCCATCTTGACAAGTATTAGCACTCTTGATATAAGAGTGATAGAAATATGGATCTTTCTACCCGTCAAGTTCAAATTCTCAAAAGTGTCATTGAAGAGTATATCGAGACCGCCGAGCCGGTCGGTAGTCAGGTTCTCGAAAAGAAATACAATCTCGGAGTTTCCCCCGCTACCATTAGAAACGAAATGGCCACCCTGACCGAAGATGGTTATTTCCGTCAACCTCATACCTCAGCCGGCCGTGTCCCCACCCCCATGGGTCTGCATTTCTATCTCGACCATCTCATGCAGGAAAAAAAGCTCTCCCTTGCCGATGAAGTCTCTGCCAAAGAGCAAGTTTGGGATTCCCGGTTTCAATTCGACAAGCTCCTGCGCCAAACTACTTTGGCTCTAGCCTCCCGCACCCACACTCTCTCGGTTGCTGCCACTGAAAAAGGCGATGTTTATTATTCCGGAGTCGCCAACATTCTGGAAATGCCGGAATTTTTTGACATCGATGTCACCAGAACCGTTCTCTCTTTATTAGACGAACAAGTCAAACTCCAGCAGTTATTCTTTGGTGCGCCGCACGGAGTAGAACCGGTTCACGTTATCTTTGGCGCCGATCTGGGCTGGAATTATTTTGAACCCGTCAGTATTGCTTTTACCAACTTTTCAGTTGGCCGGCATGGCCAGGGCACGCTTGCCATTATTGGTCCTTGCCGTCTGGATTTCCCCCATGTCATTCCCACCCTTCGCTATTTCTCCAATCTTATTTCTGACATGTCCGCCGGATATTAAACTATGAAAAAAAAGAAAAATATTTTTAGTAATATCACCCCCCCTCCCCCTCTTAATTTAAGAGGGGGTGACCAGCAGGGCGAGGGTGATATAAATGGTCAACTTCGTGAAGAAATTCAGGTTCTTGATCAGAACTGGAAACGCGCTTTGGCTGATTATCAAAATCTAGTCAAACGCATCGATACGGACAAACGTGAATTTATCAAATTTGTCACCACCCAAACCATCTCCAAGTTTTTACCTTCATTAGATTTATTGGAAATGGCTGTAAATCACAACAATGATCAGGGATTAAATTTGGCAGTAAAACAATTTAAAGACGTTTTGCGGGAAGAAGGTTTACAAGAAATAAATCCCCAAATCGGAGATCAGTTTGACCACACCATTCATGAATGTTTAGAAGTTTTACCGGGCGGGGATAACGACACTATTGCACAAGTTTTGCTAAAAGGTTATAAAATAGGCGAGTCGGTCATTAGACCGGCCAAAGTGAAAGTTTTCAAAATATGAGCAAAATAATCGGCATCGATCTCGGTACTACCAATAGCTGTGTCGCAGTCATGGAGGGAGGCACTCCCAAAGTTATCGTCGCCGCCGACACCGGCCGCAACACCACTCCTTCTATCGTCGAGCCAGTCAAGGGTCTGGTAGGAGACGTGGCCAAGCGCCAAATGATTCTCAATCCCAAAAATACTATCTATTCCATCAAACGTCTAATGGGCCGTAAATTCTCCGATTCCGAAGTCAAGCGTACTCAAGAAATGGTGCCCTACAAGATAGTTGCCGGCAAAGACAACATGGCTTGTGTCGAAATTAACGGTAAAGTTTATACCCCTCAGGAAATTTCCGCCAAAATTCTTCAAACCATGAAAGCCCACGCCGAAGCCTATTTGGGACAGACCGTTACCCGCGCCGTCATCACCGTTCCGGCATATTTTGACGATTCCCAGCGTCAGGCCACCAAACAGGCGGGCGAAATTGCCGGTTTTACCGTTGAACGTATCATCAATGAACCCACCGCCGCCGCTTTAGCTTATGGATTAGATAAAAAGAACGCCCACACTGTCGCCGTCTATGACTTGGGAGGAGGAACTTTTGATATTTCCATTTTGGAACTGGGGGATGGCGTTTTTGAAGTTAAATCTACCAACGGTGACACCCATCTGGGGGGCGACGATTTCGATCAGGTCATCATGAACTGGATTATTGATGAATTCAAAAAAGACAATGGTGTTGACCTTAAAAAAGACGTCCAGGCTTTGCAGCGTATCCGCGACGCCTCCGAAAAAGCCAAAATCGAACTCAGTTCCTCTACCGAAGCTGAAATCAACCAGCCTTACATCACTCAAAACAATGGAGTACCACTTCACTTGAATCTCAAGCTCACCCGGGCCAAGCTGGAATCATTGGTAGATGATCTCATCCAAAAAACTATTTCTCCCGTCAAAGCCGCTATCAAAGATTCGGGTATCGATGTTTCCAAAATAGACGAAGTAGTTATGGTGGGTGGTATGACCCGCATGCCCAAAGTTGTGGAAGTAGTCAAAAAGTTTTTTGGCAAAGAACCCAACCGTAGTGTTAATCCGGACGAAGTGGTCGCCGTTGGTGCCGCAATCCAAGGCGGAGTTCTCACCGGAGATGTCAAAGATGTTGTTCTCTTGGATGTCACTCCGCTTACTCTTGGATTGGAGACTTTAGGGGGAGTTTCAACTTCATTAATCGACCGTAATACCACCATTCCCACTTCCAAATCTCAGGTATTTTCCACCGCTGCCGATAGTCAAACTTCAGTAGAAATCCACGTTCTTCAAGGTGAGCGGCCCATGGCTTCCGATAACAAAACTTTGGGGAGCTTTATATTAGACGGCATTCCCACAGCTCCACGAGGCGTGCCTCAAATAGAAGTGACTTTTGATATCGATGCCTCGGGAATTCTCAAGGTGACTGCCAAAGACAAAGCCACCTCAAAAACTCAGCATATCAGTATTACCAATTCCACCAATCTCGACCAAAAAGAAGTGGAGAGGATGCGGGCTGAGGCCGAACAGCATGCCAGCGAAGATGCCGATAAAAAAGCCAAAATCGAGTCCAAAAATCAGGCCGACTCCATGATTTTTACGGCCGAGAAAACTCTTAAAGATGCCGGTGAAAAGGCCGATCCCGCTCTCAAAAAAGAAGTTGAGGAAAAGGTCAAAGCTCTGAAAGATATTTTAGAAACCGGTTCTAAAGAAGATTTGGAAGCCAAATCCAAAGATCTCATGGACTCCATGCAAAAACTGGGAAGTGCAATGTACAGCGCCCCTACCGAAGCTCCTCAGAGTGAAGGGGGGAAAGATCAACCCGAGGAAAAAACCGACGACAAAAAAGTCGAAGAGGGAGAAGTGGTAAACTAAAAATCAAGAATCAGTCAATGCCAAATGACAAATCTAAAATAGACATTTATTTTAGGATAGACGAATTTGTTTACAAAGTAATTTTATTTCTTCGTCTAGTCCCCAGAAATTTAGAAAATGGCGAAATATTAAAACAAATAATTAGATCTACTTGCTCAATTGGAGCCAATGCAAACGAAGCGGATGGTACATTAACTAAAAAAGAATTTCTACATATTGGTTAAGGCTATTAACTAGATTAAATCCAGATTTAATATCCAAAACAAAGGAGATTGAACAAGAATGTTCGGAGATTGCGGCTATTTTAAGTAAGATTTTGATCAATGCTCGTAAAAATGATACGTAATATTGATTTGTAGTATTTGGAATTGATCGATTGAAAGATTGTTTACACTCTTCTTCTCTTCTTAAGTCTCACTCCATTATGTGGAACCGGAGTGACATCGGCAATCAAATTCATCTTCATCCCCGCCGCTTTCAGGGCCCGTAGCGCGGCATCGCGACCGGATCCCGGACCTTTCAAAAATACTTCCACTTCTTTAATTCCCTTAGCCATGGCTTTGCGGGCGGCTGTGTCTACAGCGGTAGTAGCCGCAAATGGAGTCGAGCGTCTGGCTCCCTTAAATCCCGCCGCTCCGGCTGATCCCCAAGCCACCACATTCCCAGCAGTATCAGTAATTGATACTAGTGTGTTATTAAAAGTCGCCGTTACAAATACTTTACCGGTCATTTCTTTTCCTCCTTCTTGGTCGCCATCACTTCTTTCTTCAAAGCTCCAATAGTTACCCTCTTGCCTCTTTTGGTCCGGGCATTAGTCCGTGTCCTCTGACCCCGCACCGGTAATCCCTTGGTATGTCTATGTCCGCGTAAAGATCCAATTTCTTTTAGTCTGACAATATTTTGCGAAACCTCTTTTCTCAAGTCTCCCTCCACTCTCATGGCATCCACAATTTTTTGCAGTTTGGCAATTTGTTCAGAAGTCAGTTCCGATGCTTTCATGGCCGGGTTTACTTCCGCTTTTTTCAAAACCTCGTACACATTAGTCCGTCCCAATCCGTACACATAAGTCAAAGATATGTCTAATCTTTTTTTCTCTGGAATATCGGTACCGGCAATACGTGGCATATGTTTAACCTTGTCTCTGTTTATGCTTGGGGTCGGTACAAATCACAAATAACACCCCCCGGCGCTTAATAATCTTGCAATTTCTGCAGCGTGTTTTGACCGATGCTTGAACTTTCATGATTTTATTTTATAAACTATCCGGCCACGGGCCTGATCATATTCGCTAAACTCAATTCTCACCCGGTCTCCCGGTAAGACTTTAATGCGGTTTAAGCGCATTCTTCCGGCCATAGTGCATAAAACTAAACGGCCGTCCTCCATTTGCACCCGAAACATGGCATTTGGTAAATGTTCAATGATTATTCCGGGTTGCTCTGTAAACATTAAGTTAGGACTACCGGCCCTGTCTGCGTTACGGCCACAGTCTCCTCAAATAGTCCAGATATTTTACCATCGGCCGTGGCTATTGTCCAGCCATCGTCATTCTTGTAAACCACTTCCGAAGTTCCTGCGTTGTACATTACTTCGATTGCCAGCACCATCCCCGGAATTATTTTTATCGATTTATTGGGATCACCCACCACAAAACAGGGGATAGCTGGGTCCTCGTGTAGTTGCCTGCCCACTCCGTGTCCGGTCAACGCTCTTACCACCGAATACCCACCACCTTCAACAGTCGTTTGCATAGCCTCAGATATGTCCGCTATTCTCTTTCCCGGTTTGGCTTGTGTAATCGCTCTTTTTAGTGCCAATCTTCCAATCTCTAGAAACTTTTCTATTTTGGGATTTGGAATTTGGGATTTGAGATTTGCCACCGTAGTGGTGGATGTATCGGTGTGAAATCCGAAATAATATATCCCCACATCGATACCCACCTTGTCTCCTTTTTTAATCTTCGTATCATTTGGTATCCCATGTACCACGGTGTCATTAATGTTAATGCAAGTTGCCCACCTATATCCCGGCACCATAGCAAACGAGGGCTTACCTCCAGCTTGTTTAATCAAGTCTTTGGCCAAATTATCCAGTTCCAAAGTTGTTACACCCGGCTTAACCGCGCCAGCCAGCTCCGCCTTTATTTTGGATAGTTTTTTTCCCCCCTCCGCCATCATTTTAATTTCTTCGGCAGTTTTTAAAGATATTTTTGTCATAGTTTGGAAACAATATCAGCAAAGACTTTTTCGATACTTTGTTCACCATTAATTTCTATTCCAATTCCTTCATTCCGAGCTTTTTCAAACACCGGGTGAGTTTGTGATCTATATATTGCCAATCTTCTTTTAATCGCTTCGGGCTGATCGTCACCTCTATTCTCAATGGTTCTCCGCGCCGACAGTCTTTTTATCGATTCTTCGGCTGATATTTCAATATTTATGACCACATCAATTTTTTCGCCTTTTTGAGCCATCATTTCTTTTAATTGTTCATATTGAGGCAGATGCCTAGGATATCCGTCAAACAAAAATCCTCCCCCGCCTCCGTTTTTATTAATAAAATCCCAGGCAATCTGTCTGACATATTCATCCGGAACCAATAGACCACTATTCAAAGCTTGTTTAACTATCGGATCGTCCATACTTCTCAAAATTTTTCCAGCCTCAAAATGTTTCAGACCATATTTTTTCACTAACAACTCCGCTTGTGTTCCTTTTCCCGATCCTTGTGGTCCCAGAAGAATTATATTCACTGTTTCAAAAAGTTATCGTAACTTCCAATAGATAACTGAGACTGCAAAGATTTAGTGGTTTCCAGTACCACCGACACTACAATCAAAATTCCTGTTCCCCCGATCGACAACGTGGAAATGTTAAATGTTTTTTGTACTACTGCCGGCAAAATTGCAATCACTCCCAAAAATATAGCCCCCACCAAAGTAATTCTGTTCAACACCCAGTTTAGATATTGGGCGGTCGGTTCTCCTGGCCTTATGCCGGGGACAAAACCCCCGTATTTTTTAATCTCCTCGGCTATTTTTTGTGGATTAAACACCACCGCGGTATAAAAATAAGTAAATCCCACTACCATCGCAAAATAAATTATGTTGTACGGCCACCCGTTGGGAGTCATGAAAGTTGCCACTGCTCGGGCACCAGACGCAACAGTTGGATTTGGGGCTTGTTCCAAAAACCGGGCAATCATCGACGGCAGCAGTACCATTGATACCGCAAAAATGATTGGAATTACTCCCGCTTGGTTTAATCGTAACGGCAAATGTGTTGACTGCCCTCCGTATACTTTTCCGCCTCTCACCCGTCTGGCATAGGCCACTGCAATATTCCGTGACGCTTCGTTCATAAACACAATTCCCGCTACTACGATTAGCGATACCACTACAAATATCACCAGATTTATACCGCTGATAGTTTCAAAAGTGGCCGCCGTCTGCCCCAAAGTCACCGGCAGTCTACCCACGATTCCGGCAAAGATCAACATTGACACACCATTCCCGATTCCGTATTCGGTGATCAGTTCTCCCAGCCACACCGATAGCACCGTTCCTGCTACCAGTGTTATTAAAAGCGCCGATAATTCGATTGGGTTCAAATTTCCCATTATCTGTTGACTGCGCAGTAGCGCGTACATACCAAACCCCTGCAACACCGCAATAGGCACTGCCAATAGCCGGGTATACTGATTTATCAACTCCCGGCCATATTCGCCCTCTTTGGACAACTCTTCCAGCTTTGGAACAATCATCGTCAGCAGCTGGAAAATTATACTGGCGTTGATATAAGGTCCCAATCCTAATGCGATCAGGGAAAAATTAGCCAAAGTTCCTCCGGAAAAAATATCCAAAAGACCCAAAAGTTGTGATCCCGAAAACAATCCCTGCAACGCCACCCTGTCTACTCCAGCGACAGGCACATGCGCCAGCAACCGGTATATGAACAAAATCCCGGCCGTAAACAGCAGTTTATTGCGTATCTCGCGGCTTTTCCACAGCTGAGACACCGTCTTCCAAATCTTATCCATAATTACCCATGATTATACCTCAGCCAGACTCACCGAGCTACTCTCTTTTTTTCGCACCAGGTTGATGTCGAGGCCACCCGTTACGGCTGGCATGTTGGCGCGTAGTACCGGATTTAACATCAAACTCTTCCTCAATCTCTGTTGCTGATGCGCCACCCTTCCACTTGGCGGTTTCAGAGTAGACCATTAGCCGTAAAACGTGCAATACGGTTGACAAACAAGCGGAAATGCAGTATGTTAGGTACATGAAGATAAAGAGACTTCTAGAAGCCCCAATTTTGCGCCATTTGGACGAATCAGAGAAAGGGGTGATAATTTACGGCCCACGTCAGGCTGGAAAAACCACTTTAGTTAACGATATTTTAGCTCAAAAGAATTGGAATACACTTATACTTAATGGAGACCGCCGGGGTGAATGGTGGGAAACCCTAACCAGCCGTGACCTGGCTCGGATTAAAATCTTACTGGGCGGATATCAAGCTATATTTATAGACGAAGCGCAAAGAATTCCTGAAATTGGTCTAATACTCAAAATTATTTTAGATGAGTTTAAGGGGTTAAAGGTAATTGCTACGGGATCATCTTCACTTGATTTGGCCAGTAAAATTAGCGAACCGTTGACTGGGAGAGCCGTTACATACACTATTTACCCGATTTCAATAGCCGAGTTAATTCAAACACATACTTCGCATGAACTAAATGAAACTTTAGAAAGCAGACTCATCTTTGGATCATATCCGGAAATATTCTCTCTTGACGGGCAAACCGCTCAAAGTGATTATTTACGCAATCTGACCAATGCTTATTTATACAAAGATCTTTTGGAATTCAGTGGTATAAAAAATTCCGGCAAAATCCGCGATTTATTAAAATTATTGGCTTTTCAAATAGGTTCGCAAGTTTCTATATCGGAATTGGGAAGCAGTTTGGGCATGGGTAAAGATACCGTTGGACGGTATATAGATCTGTTGGAAAAATCTTTCGTCATTTTTAGAAGAAGTGGTTTTAGTAGAAATTTGCGTAAGGAAGTATCAAAAATGGACAAAATATATTTTTATGACTTGGGAGTCAGAAATACTTTAATTGGCAACCTAAACTTGTTGGATAATCGAGACGATGGCGGCAAACTATGGGAAAATTTTTTGATGGTAGAACGGATGAAGCGACAGGAGTACAACCAGACCATATATAGTCATTATTACTGGCGGTTAACGAGTGGAGCCGAGTTGGATCTGGTAGAGGAGATGAACGGAAAATTAATAGGATTTGAATTCAAATTTTCTAAAAAATCAGCCCGTGCACCAAAAAGTTGGCTAGAACATTACGTAGACAGTAAATTCGAAGTTATAAACCGCGATAACTGGCAGGAATTTGTTATTTAACTCCGTACTATCTTGCCACCCGCTTTTTCGATGATTTTTTTAGCGCCTTCGGAAACCAAAACCTTTATTTTCAAGGCTTTGGTAATTTTAGCATTGCCGACCAATTTTACCGAAGTGGTGTCAGTGGTAACTATGCCTTTTTTCACCAAATTCTCAATTGTTACCGGAGTACTTTCCGCCCAATCCAACAGGCGGGACAGTGATACCGCCACCGGTTTATTTTTAGCCGGCTTAAACAAACTTTTTCCCCGCAAAAAAGGTAGTCTCTTTATTAAACCTTTTTTAAACTTGGTTCCCTCCATGGTGATTTTTACATCCTCACGGGCTTTTTGTCCCTTGGTTCCCCGTCCGCTGGTATGACTACCTTTTCCGGACCCCATGCCTCTGCCCACTCTTTTGGCGCTTCTGGAAACAAGTTTTGGTAAGTTTGATAAATTAGTCATTTTAGTTTTTTAAAGTTTTTAATTGTTTCAAGGCTGCGATGGAAGCGTAAACATTACTAATTTTGTTTTTTGTTCCCAATATTTTGGCCACCACGTCTCGGACTCCGGCGGCTTCAAATACTGCTCGCACCGTTCCTCCGGCAATCACTCCGGTACCAACAGGCGCCGGTTTCATGATAATTTGCGCCGCTCCCATTTTGAATCTTACTTCATGCGGGATGGTAGTTCCCCTCATGGGAACGGTTATAAAATGTCTTTTGGCATACAATGTTGCTTTAGAAACAGCCGCCGCCACGTCAGGAGCTTTTCCGAGGCCCGCTCCTACCCGGCCCTTTTTATCACCCACGACTACCAAGGCCGCAAACGACATATGGTTTCCACCTTTGGTTTTCTTACTCACCCGGTTGACTTGCACCACTTTTTCTTCAAACTCTTTTATTTCTGGTACATAGTTCCGGTTACTGTTATTGTTGCGTTGAAAATTATTCATATATTTTTAGAATTTAAGTCCGGCTTCCCGGGCCGCATCCGCCAACTGGCGGACTCTGCCATGATATCGATAGGCACCCCGGTCAAAAACCACCGCTTTCACTCCGGCTTTTGTTGCGTTTTCTGCAATTTTGGTCCCCACAATTTTAGCCGATTTATCAGAAGCCGCCGCCAAAGTCACACCCTTGGTGTCATCAATCACCTGGGCGCTCATAAATTTGTTGGATCTAAACACCGATAGTCTGGGCAAAACCGACTTACGTCTGATTTTCAATCTGGTCGCGATTTTTCGGTGTTCTTGTTTGTTGGTATATCTTTTCATCATTTTATTTTCCTCCAGTGGCTCCGGCCTTGGCGGCTTTTCCAGCTTTGCGGCGGATTATTTCGCCCTCGTATTTAAATCCTTTGGCTTTGTAGACATCGGCCGGCCGCAATCTTCTTATTTTAGCAGCTACTTCACCCACTACCACTTTATCGGCTCCCAAAACCGTAATTTTATTTTCTACAACTGTAAAGGTTATTCCTGTTGGAGCCTTGACCACTACGGGATGTGAGAACCCCAGTGCTAAATTCAATTCTGCTCCAGTAGTATTGGCACGGTAACCTGTCCCATTTAACTCCAAAACTTTAGTCCATCCGTCAGTTACGCCCAAAACACAATTATTGATCAAAGTTCTAATTAACCCATGTAGATTAGACATCTCGCTATTTACTATCACTTTATCTCCGTCTCGGGTAACCTTTACTTCGCTTGGAATTTTGGTAGTCAGTTCTCCTTTCGGTCCGGAAACCACGACCAACCCGTCACGGATATCTACAGTGACAGTTTTGGGAACAATAATTGGTAATTTACCTATTCTGGACATATATCTACCAAACTTGGGCGAGTATTTCGCCACCAACTTTTAACTTTCTGGCTTCTTTTTCACTCATTACTCCTTTTGGTGTCGACAAAATGCTGATTCCCAAACCTCCCAACACCCGCGGCAATACTTTGATTCCGGTATACACTCTTCTCCCGGGTTTACTCACCCTACGGATATTTGTTATCGCCGGAGTTTTCTTGTCGTATTTCAAAACCAACACCAATCCATCTGCCGTTTTTTTGGCAGAAGCTAAATATCCTGATCCAACCAAAACTGTACATACAGCTTCTCCGGTTCTGGTCCAAGGGACAACCAATTCCAAGGCGTGAGCCGAGTAGGCATTTTTAATCCGGGTGACTAAATCTGATAGTGGATCATTTACCATGATGCTTTTTTGACTCCGGGTAATTCGCCCCGGTTTGCCAGTTCTCTAAAACACAACCGGCACACTCCAAATAACCTCATATATGCTCTAGGCCGTCCACACAACTGACAGCGGTTACGGTACCGTCCCGTAAACTTTAATTTATGCATAGTTTGTCTGACAATTTGTGATGTTTTAGCCACGTTTTACCTCTTTCTTAAACGGCATTCCAAGTAATTCTAATAGGCGGTATGCCAGCTTAGCATCGGCGGCCGAATTAACAAAAGTAATTTCCAATCCTCTGACTTTGTCAATTTTGGTGTAATCCACTTCCGGAAACACGATCTGTTCCGGCATTCCCAAAGTATAATTTCCGGTTTTGTCAAAAGCCGTTCGCGATACTCCCTGAAAGTCCCGTACCCGGGGTAAGACTATCGTAAACAATTTAGTCATAAAATCATACATTCGTGGCCCCCTTAAAGTTACAGTCATTCCCACCGGATCATTTTCTCTGAGTTTAAAATTGGCAATCGAAGTCTTTGCTTTAGTCACCTTAGCTTTTTGCCCAGATATCGCCTCAAACCAAATCACCGTCTTGTCCAGAATTCCTTTGTCATGGGTCGCTTCTTTCAATCCAATATTTAATACAATCTTTGTCACTTTTGGCACTGCCATAATATTTTTAATGCCAAATTCGGCAATCAAAGTGGGCACAATTTCTTCTCGATATTTTTGTTGTAAATTCATATTTATTTTTTAGCTTTTACTTTAACTTTAGGATTAATAGATTTTGAGATTTTGGATTTTGGATTTTGAATTTGCTTGACATCGATATCCTGGTCGCATTTTCGGCAGATTCTGATTTTTTTCCCATCCAAAAATTTATATCCCACCCGGGTAGGTTGTTTGCATTTTGGACACACTAAAGCTATTTTAGATACATCAATCGGCCGGTCCAATGTTATTACTTCTCCCGGTTTATCCCCCATAGGTTTACGGTGTTTTTTGTATTGATTTACTCCAAGTGCCAACACCAACCCCTTTTTGGGAAATACCCGCTCGACTTTAACTTCCCGTCCTTTGTCTCGTCCGGTGGTTACTTTAATCAGATCGCCTTTTTTGATTTTCATAGTACTTCTGTCGCCAGAGACGCAATCTTTGCATATCCGGCATCTTTAACTTCGCGGGCAATGGGTCCAAAAATCCGGCTTCCTCTGGGATCTTTAGACTTGGGATCTATAATGACCCCTGCATTGTCGTCAAAGCGTATATAACTGCCATCTTTTCTATTAGTGCTTTTTTTCACTCTCACTATTACCGCTTTCACCACTTCGGAATCGTGGACAGCCGCATTGGCATCCGCTCGGTCTACTACCGCCGTAACCATATCGCCCAAATGTCCATATTTTCTTTTAGAACCTCCATGCACTTGAATAACCCTCAATATGTGAGCTCCTGAATTGTCGGCCGGAACTAATATGGATCTTATTTGTATCATTTAATTACCTCCACAGTTTTCCATCTTATGCAGCGGCTAACCGGAGCAATTTCGATTATCTTTACAGTGTCTCCCGCCTTAACGTTTAGTTCGTCATGAACCATAAATTTAGATGTTTTAGTTACCAGTTTGCCATATTTAGGGTGCGGCCTAGCCCGGTCAACCGTGATTACCACAGTTTTATTCATCTTGGCAGATTTAACTTTACCTATAATTGTTTTCATATGATTTTACGATAGCTAACCGCTTGCGTAACATAAAGACTCCTTTATTTGCAACTTTAGCTTTTGCTATTTCAGAGTACAGCTTCGCTTCTTCGGCTCGTAATTCTACCATAGACATGGGCTTATATTGTAATTTAAATTTCATAGTTTTATTTCAAATCTAGTTTTAAAAGGTATCTTTGCGGATGCGTTTCTAAAAGCTTCCCGGCACAAAGTTTCGGCCACTCCGGTCACTTCAAACAAAATTCTTCCCGGTCTCACCACGCACACATACTGGTCAATATCTCCTTTACCAGATCCCATGCGGGTCCCCAGGGCTTTTTTGGTCACCGGTTTATCTGGAAATACCCGGATCCACACTTTTCCGCCTCTTTGAATGTGGTGCGAAATCGCTTTGCGGGCGGCTTCAATCTGCCGGGCCGACAACCATCCGTGTTCCACCGCTTTCAGTCCAAATTCTCCAAAAGACACTTCAGTTCCCCGGGTAGACACTCCTGTCATCCGGCCTCTAAATTGTTTTCTAAATTTTGATTTTTTAGGTTGTAACATATTATTTTTCTCCCTTATAAATCCATACTTTTACGCCTACATAACCGGATCTGGTCAAAGCTGGAATTTGAGCGTAGTCAATATCGGCCCGTAATGTTTGCAAAGGCACAGATCCGGTAGGGGAGTTGTACAATTCGCGTCTGGCAATTTCCGCTCCATTAATCCGTCCTGAAATAAGCACTTTTACTCCTCCCGCTCCCGACAACATGGTTCTCTCAATTGCTTTTTTAGCCACTCTTCTGGAAGACATTCTTTTTTCCAGTTGCTCCACAATTCTGGTTGCCACTAGGTGAGCGGACAAATCCGGTTGCTTGACTTCTTCAACTTGGAGTTCAACCTTGGTTTTAGTTTTTAGTTTTGTGGCGATAAACTTTTTCAGGTCTTCAAGTCCGGATCCACCCCGGCCAATCACCACTCCGGGTCTGGAAACAAAAATTATAATTTTCATAGATTTTGGCGATCTCTCAATTTCTACTCGGTTTACTCCCGCTATGGATAATTTTTTCATCAACATTCTACGTAGCAATACATCTTCACCCAAATAAGCCCGGTAAGTAGCCGGACGGGTCGAAAACCATCTCGACTTCCAATCCTTGCTTGGATTTAGAGGTAGCCGGTATCCCAGAGGATTGACTTTATTGCCCATGTTGTTTCCTTTCTGTTATCTCCACGGTAATATGTGACAATCTTTTGTGACGCACTCCACCGCCAAATCTGGCTCCATGAGCGTGTACATCTTGCCTTTTAAACCTGGGTCCTTCACCAATAATAATTGACGATACTACCAAGTTTTCTGGAGACAATTTAAAGTTATTTTTAGCATTACCCAACGCCTGTTCCAAAACGTCGGTCAGAGTCCCTGCGGTTCTTTTTTGAATCATCCTGGCGGTAACTATTGCCTTCTCCAAACTCATATTTTGTAAAGTCTTAGCCACTAGCCTAAATTTTCGGGGTGATCCTTTCATAAAACTGGCTTTAGCAACAATTTTTTTCATCATGTTTTGTCCATAGTTCTTTTAACAATTGCACCATGTCCCTTAAAAGTCCTGGTTGGGGAAAATTCTCCCAACCGGTGTCCTACCATAGACTCACTTATAAATACGTCAATAAACTTGTTTCCATTGTGGACCGAAAAAGTATGTCCTACAAACTCCGGAGAAATTTGGCTAGCTCTAGCCCAGGTTTTAATCGGAGATTTGACTCCGCCAGCCATCCTCTGAATTTTAATCAGAAGTTTTGGATCAATATATGGACCCTTTTTATTACTGCGTGACATAATTATTTTCTTCTGTGTACAATTAATTTAGACGAGTGTTTGGCTTTTTTTCTGGTATGGGTTCCCCGGGCAGATTGTCCCCATGGGGTTTTAGGATGCATTCCTTCACCCGATCTTCCTTCTCCACCTCCATGCGGATGAGAGTGTGGGTTTTGTGCCGTACCCCGCACGGTTGGTCTGATCCCCATATTTCTTTTTCGTCCGGCTTTGCCAAAATTTACGTTCTTCCAGTCAATGTTTCCCACTTGACCAATGGTCGCCAGAGCCGCCGGATTAAATCTCCTAATTTCACCCGATGGCAATTTTATCAGAGCATAGCGTTCTTCGAAACCCGAGATTGTAGCTACGGTTCCCGCTCCTCTGGCGATTTGGGCTCCCTTACCCGGCCCAATTTCCAAAGCGTGTACCAAAGTTCCTACCGGAATAGCCGAGAGCGGCAAGCTGTTTCCTACTGTAAGAGGAGCCATATCTCCAGACATGACCGTTTGTCCAACTGTTAGTCCTTCAGGAGCCAGGATGTATCTCCGTTCTCCGTCAACATATTTCAAAAGCGCCACATTAGCTGTTCGGTTGGGGTCATATTCCAAAGTTTCCACTATTGCCGGAATACCCAGTTTTCCCCGTCTCCAGTCGATATCCCTTAAAAATCTCTTGTGTCTGCCGCCTTGATGTCTCACTGTTACTTTACCGCTGGAATTTCTACCGGATCTTTTAGGCAACAACCTTACCAAACCCTTGTTGGGTCTGTCATTGGACAAATTAGAATTATCTAGAGCAGACGACAGTCTCATTCCCGGGGTAATGGGTTTGTACATTTTAAGCGCCATATACATCAATCTTTTGCCCGGCGGCAATTTCAATAATTGCTTTTTTCCAATCTGAATTCTTTTTGTACAATCCCTTTTTCCCGGTTTTATATTTTTTACCCCGCATTTTTACGGTCTGCATTCCCACCACTTTGATCCCAAAAAGTTCTTGGGCAATCAGCTTGATGTCCGTTTTAGAGGCGGCAGCATCCACCCGAAAAGCGTATTTGTTTTTGGACGTCTCTCGCATCGTCTTTTCAGTTCGCAATGGTTTCAAAAAGAATTTATTTTGCATATATTTTTGTCATTTCCGTAATAGCTCCAGGTGTCAACACCAGATTCCCAGCAGTCATAACCGCATAAGTATTCAAACTCTGTGCTTTGGCCACCGTTATTAGGGGAATGTTTCTAATCGCTCTGGCAAACCCAGTCACTTTTTCGTCCACCACCACCAAATTTTTTCCTTTACCAATTTTAACAAAAATATTTGTCGCGTCTTTTGTCTTCCCGGCCGACTTTTCCGGATTAGTTATCACAAATACCTTTTTATCTGCCGCTTTCAGCGACAGTGCTCCCAAAAATGCCGCTCTTTTCATTTTGTCTGGCATAGTCAGGGAAAAATTCTGAGTTCCATCGGGGCCATGAGAAATTCCCCCTCCTACAAATATTGGTGCAGACCTGGATCCATGTCTGGCTCTGCCTGTTCCTTTTTGTTTAAACCATTTAGCTTTTGTCCGGTTGATATCTTTGCGGGTCAGCGTCTTGGCAGTTCCGGCTCTTTGATTTCCCAAAAACACCCGTACCGCTTGTGCCAGCAATACTCCCGAGACCTTCACTCCAAACAGCCCCGCCGGCAAAGCAGTCGTTGGTTGTATTTCACCTTTTAGATTATATGTGATTGCAGAAATCATGCTCTTACAACTTTTACTGTCCCGGTTTTAAACCCCGGAATCGCACCATTTAAAACTAACATTTTATTTTCAACGTCATATTCCACTACTTTTACGCCTTTAGTCATTACTTTTTCTCCCCCCATTCTCCCCGCCATTCTCTTGCCTTTATATACCCGCCCGGGAGTGGTTCCTGATCCGGAGCTTCCCCGGGAGCGCTCTCTGTTTGATTGTCCGTGGGTTCTGGGACCACCGCTAAAATGGTATTTTTTGACTACTCCGGCAAATCCCTTGCCTTTGGAAACACCGGTCACTCTCACTTCATCTCCGGGTTTTATGTCTATTCCCGCTTCCATTCCTTCAAAATTCCCTCTGACTTCGCGTGTCTTATCCTCATACTTCAAAATTGCCGCAGTGTACCCATGTTTCTCCTTAGTTTTAAATCCGGTCACGGTCAATGGAAAAACCGACAATAAAGTCACTCCTAAACGTTTGCCGTCAGCGGCAAATCTTTGTTCCATCCCCAACTTTTTAGCGAATATGGTATTAATCATGTGTACGCTTTGCGATGTATACGCTTCGCGATAAAAAAAGTGCCCCGAAGGCACTTATAAAAAAAGTAGCACTCCGCACTTATCCCGATTTAACCGGAACAGTATGCTTAAGCATTTGGCAGTATTATAACAGAAATAGCCTACATTTTCACTTCAATATCCACTCCCGCCGCCAAATCCATGCGTGACAGTGCATCAATTGTTTTATCGGTAGGATCCAAAATATCAATCAGGCGCTTGTGAATCAGCATCTCAAAATGCTCACGGGCATTCTTGTCTACGTGTGGAGACGAAGTGACCGCAATCAATCTGCGGTCAGTAGGTAAAGGAACAGGGCCAACCACTCGAGCTCCTGTTGCCAGTGCTGTTTGTAAAATCTTTGCGGCCGCTTCGTCCAGGACGCGGTGGTCGTACGATTTTAGGCGAACTCGTAGTCTTCCTTTGGCCATAGTTGTAAAGAGCAAGAAGGGTTTAGCTAATGATTTTGGTTACCGCACCCGCACCCACGGTTTTGCCACCCTCGCGGATAGCAAAACGCAAGCCCTCTTCCAGGGCTACTGGTACGATTAATTTCACTTTCATTTTGGCATTATCACCCGGCATCACCATTTCTACTCCTTCGTTAAGTGTCGCTTCGCCCGTCACGTCTGTCGTCCGGATATAAAATTGGGGCCGGTATCCAGAAAAGAATGCCGTGTGTCGTCCACCCTCTTCTTTAGTCAGAATATACACTTCAGCTTCAAATTCAGTGTGCGGATTCACCGATCCAGGCTTGGCGAGTACTTGACCTCTTTCTACCTGCTCTTTTTCAATTCCGCGAAGCAGTATTCCCACATTGTCTCCAGCCTGTCCCTGATCCAACTGTTTTCTAAACATTTCAACTCCGGTGACTACCGTTGATTGAGTGGGTTTGATTCCAACTATTTCAATAGCTTCGTTTATTTTGACCACTCCGCGTTCAATCCGGCCGGTGACCACAGTTCCACGACCTTTAATCGAGAAGACGTCTTCTACTGGCATCAAAAATGGTTTGTCCAAATCACGGATTGGATCGGGGATGTATTCGTCGACTTTATCCATCAATTCCAAAATCTTTTCTTCGTACTTGGGATCACCTTCGGTGGCTTTTAGAGCAGAACCGCGGATGACTGGTACTTTGTCTCCTGGGAAACCATATTTAGTCAGAAGTTCACGGATTTCCATTTCTACCAAGTCCAAAAGTTCCGCGTCATCCACCATGTCACACTTGTTCATAAAAACGACAACAGCTGGCACGTTGACCTGTTTGGCCAACAGAATATGTTCGCGAGTTTGAGGCATAGGTCCATCTGGAGCGGAGACGACCAAAATGGCTCCATCCATCTGAGCAGCCCCGGTAATCATATTTTTGATGTAATCAGCGTGTCCTGGGGCGTCGATGTGAGCGTAATGTCTCTTGGCGGTTTCGTATTCTTGATGAGAAAGATTAATGGTTACTCCACGGGCTTTTTCTTCGGGGGCGGAGTCGATATCTTCGTATTTTTTGGCCACAGCCCAACCTTTTTTAGCCAGCACCATCGTAATGGCTGACGTCAAAGTTGTCTTACCATGATCAACGTGACCAATGGTTCCGATATTTACATGAGGTTTGCTTCTGACAAATGCTGGCATAAAAATAAGGTTCTTTCGAACGTAAAATGATTCTACTTGATCCCAAATCCATTTGCAAGGGGGAAATACAGAAAGTCTCTCTCGTCTCAAATGGAATACGCAGACAAAAATGATCCGACCATTAAGTTAGAGTACCTTTTACTTTTTGGTAAGTAAATCTTTTATCAATTTTACTCCCCCCAAAAGAGCTAAAAGTAGTCCGATAGGCTGTAGAGCACTACCCAAATTTCCGGGGAGCAAATAAGTTGCTCCTCCTATTACTAAAGCTGCCCATGGGTTAATTGTGACCCCAAAAAACTTGAGATCAAATATTCCATCAAAGAAACTATTCTTTTTTGTCTTATTTTCTGACATAAATCTCACCACCTTTCGCTGTTGTTATCGCAGAACTAATTATGAATTATATTAAATTGAAAAGATAGCGGTTGTAGATTAATAGCTGTAGTATATTTTGTATATATGTAAGAAAAAAGCTAATTACCCCCAAACAGTTTCTTGTATCAATTGGACAAAAAAGATGAAAAGTAAAATTGTTGCCATCGACACAAATAACTCTGATCCGTAATGGCAGAGTCTTTTTAATCTATAATACATTTCAAATTGTTTCTTCATTTCTTTCTCCGCTTTTTCTGATCGGGATAAGTTTACTTTGGCGGTATTGATCTCTTGGATAGAGTCACTATTTTTGACCAATACATTAGCATGTGACATTAGCCAATCAATATTGGCTTTTTCATATTTTGAAAGGCTTTCAGCATAATAGTTGGCTCCGAATGAACCCAAGTAATAGGCATCAAATCTTTTCGACAATAATACTAGTGCACAAACCACTAGATAAAGAAAAAGGCTTGAGTACAGCCAATAGACGTTTGCGAATATAAATCCAATATGAGCTAATGCTTGAGTTTTATCTTTGACAACGAGACTGATTAAAGCAAGGCTGAAGGAAAAAGCTCCTGCAGAATAAAACATAATCTTGTTGTAGTAATCATCAAAGATTCTTCTGCTTTCTTCGACCAACTCCTCTCTTTTGTGACCAGATTTTGTGAGGTCTTGGGAAGAATTATTTAAATTAAAATCATCAAGTTGTTCTTGATGCTTTTGGTTATGTTCCATATGCGGATTTTATGCGTTTAGTGTCCCGATTTTTTTATGAGGCAGTGGTCTTTCCACTCTTGGCCACGATTTGTTCTTGGATATTTCTGGGAACCTCGTCGTAGTGTGACGGTTCCATATAATAGGTAGCCCGGCCCTGGGACATGGACCGTAGTTTGGTAGCATAGCCGGACAGTTCGGCCAGTGGCACAAAGGCATTAATAATCGTCAGATTGCCTCTTTTGTCAGTTCCCAAAATTTGGGCCCGCTTGGAAGACAAATCTCCAATCACGTCTCCCATAAAATCATCCGGCGTGGACACCTCAACTTTCATAATTGGTTCCAAAAGAGTGGGCTCGGCCTGTTTGGTTCCCGATTGAAACGCCATTGATCCGGCAATCTTAAAGGCCATTTCCGAAGAATCCACATCGTGATATGTCCCGTCAAACAAGGTTACTTTCATGTCCACCGTAGGAAATCCTGCCAGTACTCCATTTTCCATGGCCTCCCGGACCCCTTTTTCAATAGCCGGAATAAATTCGTTGGGAATGGCTCCGCCTTTGATTCCGTCCACAAATTCGTATCCTGCCCCGCGGACTTGGGGCTCCAATTTGATCCAGCAGTGACCGTATTGTCCGCGGCCTCCGGATTGGCGGATATATTTACCTTCCGACTCCACACTCTTTTTGATCGTTTCCTTGTAAGCCACTTGGGGAGCGCCGGTTGAGGCCTCCACTCCAAATTCCCGTTTCATCCGGTCCACAATGATTTCCAAATGCAGTTCGCCCATTCCCGAAATAATCGTTTGCCCGGTTTCCTGATTGGTTTTAATTCTAAAAGTCGGATCTTCATCGCCCAGTTTATTCAAAGCGTATCCCATTTTTTCCTGATCGGATTTGGTTTTTGGTTCAATAGCCAGCGAAATCACCGGTTCCGGGAAAGTAATCGATTCCAAAGCAATCAAATGGGCTTTGTCGCACAAAGTATTTCCGGTTGTAGTTTCACGCAATCCCACTAGGGTGACAATTTCTCCGGCAAACGCCTGATCAATTTCCTCGCGTTTATTGGCGTGCATCAACAGCATCCGCGACATTTTCTCGTCTTTAGACTTGGAAGCATTGTAAATACTTTGTCCGGCTTTTAAGGTTCCCGAATAAATCCGCACATAAGTAATTCTTCCTACATGGGGATCGGTTTGCACTTTAAAAGCCAGTCCGCAAAAAGCTTCTTCATTGATAGTTTTTCGTATTTCCACTTCTCCGGTTTGCGGATTAATACCCTTAACATGGTCAATATCCACTGGAGACGGTAAATATTCCACCACGGCGTCCAGGAGTGGTTGTACTCCCTTATTTCGCAGTGATGCCCCCGAATACACTGGTACCAGTTTGTAAGCAATGACGGCTTTACGTAGGGCTACTTTCAATTCCTTAATCGTTGGTTCTTCGCCGTTTAAGAATTTAGTGAGCAACTCGTCGTCGGTCTCACTAATTTGTTCCACTAATTTGGCTCTCCATTTTTCTACAACGTCTTTCATATCTGCCGGCACTTCTTCTTCGGTAAATTTGGCTCCTGTTTCATCACCCTGCCAAATCAAAGCCTTTCTCTCTAAAAGAAGTACTACTCCGCGAAAAGTATTTTCGGCTCCAATGGGATAGGCCATTACCGCCGGATTGGCGCCCAATCTTTCAATCACTGCTTTAACAGTGCCTTCAAAATTGGCCCCCAACTTATCCACTTTGTTTACAAAAATTATCCTAGGCACTTTATATTTATCGGCCTGTCTCCACACAGTTTCGGTTTGCGATTGGACTGTTTCTTCGGCATCCAAAACTGTGACTGCTCCATCCAGAACTCGCAGTGACCGTTCCACTTCCGCCGTAAAATCCACGTGTCCGGGAGTGTCGATCAAATTAATCCGGAATGGCTCACTGCTAACTGGCGAATTAATATCTTTTACTGTCCAAAAAGTAGTGGTGGCGGCGGATACAATAGTAATACCGCGTTCTTTTTCCTGTTCCATCCAGTCCATCTGGGTATCTCCGTCGTCAATATCGCCGATCTTGTAAGATTTGCCGGTGTAAAACAAAATCCGTTCTGACGTAGTGGTTTTGCCCGCGTCAATGTGGGCAATAATGCCAATGTTTCGCACCTGTCCTGATGGTACGTTTCTATTTGTAGTTTTGATATCAGCCTGCGCCATAACCAAAAGATTTTAACAGAAGCTCCTCACTCTCTCAATCCCCAATGGAATTTTTAGCACTCGGGGAGTAGAATTGCTAGTAATGGCTATTCAAATTGATCAATCGGGAAAAATAGAGGATACATCACATTCTACGGTTTTAGCTGCTTCAAACTCTGTAAAGTTTTCAATTGTACTTTCGGCCAAGGAAAAAAGGCGGCTCCAACAAAAATTTAGGAAGATTGGTTATCCACGGTTATTTATTGATTATGTTTTCGCGGCTCTTTTGTATATTTTGTTTACAGAAGTAAAACGTAGTCAATATATCGTCGACACTGAATACACAGGACATACAAAAATAGTTGAAAATTTACTTAAATTTATTTTAACCGATGCAAGCATTATTTGGAAACAAATAGGGAAAGGTTCTCCTGCTCATGATTTAGCCTACAAAACATTCTCTGAAAAAATAAAACCCAATGTAACTTCTAATGCGGAAGAAATATGGAAGTTAATCACCAAAAAAGCTGGTGGGCGCTTAAACACCGGACTTTCACCGGCGAATCGGCGCTCGGCCCCAGCTCTTAAGAAGATCATAACAAAAAAGCGTAAAATGTCAAGATAAATATGTCCACCAAACGAGATTATTACGAAGTATTGGGAGTATCCAAGACTGCTTCCGATGCAGAATTGAAAAGCGCTTACCGCAAAAAAGCTTTGCAGTGGCACCCGGACAGAAATAAGGCTGCCGATGCCGAAACCAAATTCAAAGAAATCAACGAAGCATATCAAGTATTGTCGGACGCAAAAAAGAAACAAGCCTACGATCAATTTGGCCACACTCCCTTCGATCCATCGGCCTCAAGCCGCCAGGGTCCGTTCCAATACTCATATTCCACCGGTGGGGGAACCAACCCCTTTGCCGATTTTGATATGGGCGGTTTCTCCGATCCGTTTGAAATTTTTGAGCAATTTTTTGGCGGATCCCAAAATCCTTTTGGCCGGCGTGGTCCGGTTAAGCCGCATTATTCTCTAAAAATCCCCTTTGCCACCGCCGTTAAAGGTGGTAGTGAAACCGTCACTATTGATGGCACTCGGCATACTATCAAAATCCCCGCCGGCGCCGATACTGGTACTCATCTGAGATTTACTGATTTTGATATTACTTTTGAAGTTCAGGATGATCCGCGTTTCCGCCGCGACGGCGCTGATATATATATAGATCACCATCTGTCTTTTATTCAAGCCATATTGGGCGGCACGACCAAAGTTTCTACACTTGATGGAAATCTTGATCTCAAAATCCGCCCCGGCACCCAACCTGGCACCATGGTCCGTCTTTCCGGCCGAGGCGTTCTCAACCGCGGAGATCTCTACATCCGCCTCATCGTCGATCTTCCCGCCCATCTTTCCTCAAAACAAAAAAGAATTTTGGAAGAATTTGAAAAGTCGTAATATCACCCCACCTTCGGCACCCCTCTTAATTTAAGAGGGGAAATTCTATATTATTATACTGATGTGGAGACGGTTTGTTTATAATATAACTCCTCTCAAAGATCGGCGTAAACAATTGAGGAATAGGGCGACCGAGGCCGAAAAAATTCTTTGGAGTTGTCTCAAAAACGATAACTTAAAACATAAATTCATTAGACAATATAGCGTCGAAGGCTATGTCGTAGATTTCTACTGTCCCGACAGCAGATTGGCCATAGAGCTTGATGGGGAACAACACAAAAATAATGTTGAGTACGATGAATATCGAACCAGACTACTCAATGCCTGGGGAATAAAACTTATTAGGTTTTGGAATTGGGAAATTAAAGAAAATTTAACTCAGGTTCTTAAAAAAATTGAATTGGCCCTCCCCTCTTAAATTAAGAGGGGAGATCGGAGGGGTGATATTAAGTACGGGCTGGTGCTTCGAACTCAAATCTGTTAAAATTGCCCCTTGTATGGCCAACACAGCAACAGCCCGCACTGAATTTGCATCTGCCTTAAATCAGGTGGCGCATGAACGCAACTTGGATCCTCAGGTTATTTTGGATACGATTAAGCAGGCCATTTTGGCCGCTTTCAGAAAAGATCACCCCGATCAATTTTCCGAAGAAAATGAATACGATGTCGAACTCGATGCACAGTCCGGTGAAGCCATTATCTACGAAGTCAAAGGCAAAAAGAAAACCAATGTCACTCCTCCCGGATTTGGCCGTATTGCCGCCCAAACCGCCCGTCAGGTCATTTTGCAAAAAATCCGTGAAGCCGAAAAAGGCGCCGTTGTCGCTGAATTTGAAAAACGTTTGGGAACTTTGGCCGGCGGCACCATTATTCGCTTTATCGGCGGTGATATTATCGTTGATTTGGGTCGGACCGAAGCTCTTTTTCCCATTTCCGAGCAGGTTCACGCCGAAAGCTATCACCTTAATCAAAAATTATCCTTCTATTTGGACAGTATTAGAGAGACCGTACGCGGCCGTGAGGTTATCGTTTCTAGAGCCAATCCCAGCCTTATCAGCGAACTGTTTAAAAGAGAAGTTCCCGAAGTTGCTTCCGGCGCGGTAGAAATCAAAGCCATCGCCAGAGACGCCGGTTTCCGTACCAAAATTGCCGTTTATTCCCATCAATCAGGCGTAGATCCAGTTGGATCATGTGTTGGCCAAAAAGGCGTCCGTGTCCAGGCGGTAATTACCGACCTCGGTGGCGAAAAAATAGACATTGTTCAATATAGCGAAGAACTGGAAAAATTTGTTGCCTCTGCGCTTTCTCCAGCCACCGGACTTGAGGTCAAAGTTGACGCCAAAAAACAAACTGCCCAAGTTACGGCTCCGACAGACCAATTATCATTGGCTATCGGCCGTGAAGGTCAAAATGCCAAACTCGCCGGCCGTCTCACCGGTGTCCACATCGATATTAAAGGTTCAGTGGAAATGAAAGAAGATACCATCACCGACGACAATTCCCAAATCCCAAGCACCAATCCACAATGAAATCACAATATTTCAAGCACCAATCATTCGTTGGAATTTGAATTATTGAAAAATTGAAACTTCATTGGGATTTGTAATTTGGGAATTGAGATTTGAAAATTATGTTACAAACCCGCCCCCCCATCGTAGTTGTTTTAGGTCATGTTGATCACGGCAAGACCTCTCTTTTAGACGCTTTAAACAAAACCAGTGTTGCCGCCCGTGAGGCCGGTGGTATTACCCAATCCACCCGGGCTTTCCAATTGCCAATTGCCAATAGCCAATTGCCAATCACTTTCATAGATACTCCCGGCCATGCCGCTTTTTCCCAAATGCGTTCCCGGGGTGGTCAGGCTGCCGATATCGCTATTTTGGTAGTTTCAGCAGTCGACGGAGTTATGCCCCAAACCAAAGAATCTATTGAAACAATTCAAGCCGCCAAAATTCCCATGATTGTGGCTATCAATAAAATGGACGTCACTGGAGCTTCGGCCGATTTAATTAAGTCTCAATTAGCGGGGTTAGGAGAGACGGTGGAAATATCTGCCAAAACCGGTCAAGGTTTACCGGAACTTTTGGATTTGATTTTATTGGTTAACGATTTAAATCCCGCTCAAGCCGATCCAGAAAAACCGTTACAGGCCATCGTTTTGGAATCAAGTCTCGATCCACACAAGGGCTCGTTAGCAACTCTGATTATTAAAGATGGAACTCTACATCAAGGGAATGCCATTTATTTGGGAGAAAAGTTAATTGGCAAAGCCCGGAGTTTGTCAATTGATCCCGCTTTGCCCTCAACTCCGGTTGAAGTTTCCGGGCTTTCCGAAGTCCCCCCGGTGGGATCAATTTTGTCAACCCAATCATTAAACAATATCACCTCCCCGCCCCCTCTTAATTTAAGAGGGGGAGTTGGAGGGGGTGATATAGAATCAGGGGTGTTTAAAATAATTCTCAAGGCCGATGTTGCCGGATCTTTGGAAGCCATTACTTACTCATTGCCCCCCGAAGTAAAGATTTTAGTGAGTGGCACAGGTGATATCACCGAGTCGGATATTTTAACCGCCTCTCCGTTAAAAATTAAAGTCTTGGGGTTTAATGTCCGGGTTTCCGGAAGTACTCTAAAATTGGCCGAAATCGAAAAAGTGACGGTTAAAACCTTTAATATTATTTACGAACTCCTGGATTACGTAGATAAATTAGTCCATCCTCAAGTCACAGAAATTGTAACTGGCAAAGCCGAAATTTTGGCCGAATTTAAAATGAATGGTGTTCGTATTGCTGGCTGCAAATGCACCGAAGGCCAAATTCTAAAAGGGGATATCGTCCGGATTGAAGGCCACGAAGTAAAAATTAAATCTCTTCACTTGGGCAAAGCTGAAACTGAAAAAGTAAAGCTGGGTCAGGAGTTTGGCGTTGTTTTTAATCCCCACATTGACTTCAAGTTGGGTGGGAGTATAATGGCAATTCAAATCCATGGCCAAGCCTAATTTTGACGATCTAAAAAACCAACTCGAATCTGCCACTACAGTTGTCGTTCTTCTTCCTCAAAATCCCAAAATAGACGCCGTGGCCGCGGCTCTCTCCCTCAAGCTTAGTTTAGAACAAATCCACAAAACAGTTCAGGTATCCTGTCCCGATCCCATGACTGTTGAATTTCACCGTCTGGTGGGTGTGGATACTATTTCTACCAATATTGGCAGCCGCAATCTGATTATTACTTTCCCCGGCCAAACCGAAGCCGTAGACAAAGTTTCCTATAATATCGAAAATGGTGTTCTCCAGCTGGTTATTACTCCTAAATCCGGAACAGCAGGGCTTGATCACCGCAAATTGCAATTTGTTTCCGGCAGTCCTCAGACTGATTTGGTCATTCTGGTTAATGGAGCCCAAATTCCGGAAGTTTTTGCCCAGACCAAACAATTTTCTCTGGCTGGCTCGGAAGAAGTCACTCACCTTCTTGAAACTCTCAAAATTCCCTTTTCCGCAGACCCGGCCTCAAATTTATTATTGGGTTTGGAGAAATCCACCGCTAATTTTACGGTTAATGTTACCGCTGACACTTTTGAGGCCGCAACCGTCCTGATGCGTCATGGAGCCAAAAGAGCCGATGTTGCCGCGCCATCCAGCTTCCCCGCCGGTTCCATCCCGGTTACCCAAACTCCCCCCGACGACCAAGTAATTCCAACTCCCACCGATGATTGGTACGAACCCAAAATTTACCGCGGCACCACTCAAGCTTAAATTGTGTTATAATACCCACAATCTAAGAGACATTAACGTAAGTAGGTTGTGAAGAACTACTCACTTACGCCCTATCTCTTTTATTTTCGTTAATAATATCCCATTGTCCCCTCTTACGCGAAGAGCGAAACGAAGTTTCGTATTAAGAGGGGAAACCCCGCAGGGAGGGGTGATACAAACAAAAATATGGCACTTGCAACTGATTTCAAACAAGACATCATCAAAAAATATGCCGTGGGCAAGGGGGATACTGGTTCTCCCGAGGTTCAAGTGGCCTTGCTTTCAGAAAAAATAACCAAGTTATCCGAACACCTTAAAGAACACAAAAAAGACGTTCATTCCCGCCGGGGACTTTTATCTATCGTCAGTAAACGCCGCAGATTATTATTTTATCTACAAAAGAAAGATTTAAAGAGATATCAAGACATTATCAAAAAACTCGGCCTATCTAAATAAAAACAAATCCTGTATAATACAAATACTTCGAATATAAAGAACTTCGAACAACAAAAGAACAAATGAACAAAATTGTCAGTAAATCCACCGAGATCGCAGGGCGCACTCTCTCATTTGAATACGGACGTTTAGCGGGTCAAGCCGCCAGTGCGGTCATGACCCGTTATGGCGATTCTGTCATTTTGGCCGCGGTCACAATTGGCGCCGAAGACAACAAAAAAGATTATTTTCCCCTGTCTGTTGAATACCAAGAACGTCTATACGCCGGTGGCCGTATCAAAGGTTCACGCTGGGTCAAACGCGAAAGAAATACCGACGCCGAAACTCTTTCCGCCAGACTTATCGATCGTTCAATCCGGCCTCTATTTCCCAAAGATTTCAAAAACGAAGTCCAAATTATTGTCATGGTTTTGTCAACAGATACCGCCAACGACACCGACGTCTTAGGTATCAATGCTGTTTCGGCCGCCTTGGCTATCTCAGCCATTCCCTGGGCAGGTCCAATTGCCGGTACCCGCATCGGTTTAGAAAATGGTCAACTGGTCGTAAATCCTCAAAACGGCAACCGTGAAGGCGTCGATCTGGATTTGGTAGTTTCCGGTACCAAAGATTTGATCCCCATGATCGAAGCCGGAGCCAACCAAATCCCAGAAGACCAGATGTTTTCCGCCATTCAACTGGCTACCGAAAACAACCAAAAAGTTATTAACTGTATCAATGAATTAGTCACCGAAATCGGCCACGACAAAATTGTCCTCAACAAAGCCAAAATCGACCCAGCTTTCGTTTCCGAAATCGAAAAGAAGGCCCAAGAATTAGTGGAATCTTATCTCAAATCCTCATCTCAAAAAGAGGGTAATAGTCTGGAAGAGATTGTTTCCGCCGTCTCCGAAGGTGTTGAACCCTCCCAAAAAAGTTCAATCCCCACTATCATTGAAGACTTAATTTCCAAAACATTACGCAAAAATATTTTGGAGAAAAAGCAACGCGCCGATGGCCGCAAATTGGATGAAATCAGATCCTTAGACATCCAGGTTGGAGTTTTACCCCGGGTTCATGGCTCCGCCATTTTTCAAAGAGGTCAAACTCAGGCTCTTACTGTGACCACTCTGGGCGCGCCTTCTCTGGGCCAAACTTTAGAAACTGCCGAAGGCGAAGAAGTTAAACGCTACATGCATCACTACAATTTTCCACCCTTTTCCACCGGTGAAACTGGTCGGGTTGGTGCTCCCAAACGCCGGGAAATCGGTCATGGTGCTCTTGCTGAAAGGGCTATTGCTCCAGTTATTCCTGCTGAAATTGATTTCCCCTATGCTATCCGTGTCGTCTCGGAAATTATGAGCTCCAATGGTTCTTCCAGTATGGCTTCATCTTGTGGATCAACCATGTCTCTCATGGATGCTGGCGTTCCCATCAAAGCCCCTGTTGCTGGCATTTCCATTGGTTTGATTGACGACGTTCTACTTACAGACATCATCGGTCTTGAGGATCATTATGGTGATATGGATTTCAAAGTTGCCGGTACCGAAACCGGTATCACCGCTATCCAGTTGGACACCAAAGTTCCCGGACTTACTTTGGAAATTTGTAAACAGACTTTGGACCGGGCCAAAACTGCCCGTATGCAAGTCATGCAAGCCATGCTCAAAGTTTTGGATAAACCCCGTCCCGAACTGGCTCCCACCGCTCCCAAAATTACGGCTGTACAAATTCCTGTAGACAAGATTGGCGAACTTATTGGTCCCGGCGGCAAAAACATCAAAAAGCTTATGGCCGATACCGGTACCGATGTCGACGTCAATGACGCAGGAAATGTATTTATTACCGGACTTGATGCCGCAGGAGTAGCTCAAGCCGTGGCTTATGTTTCTGCTTTGGGCAAAGAAGTTGTGGCCGGGGAAGTTTATGAAGGCACGGTAGCCAGACTCCAGCCATTTGGCGCTTTTGTCAACATTCTTCCCGGCAAAGATGGCTTAGTTCACGTTTCGCAAATGGCCCAAGGGTTTGTGGCCGACCCCGCCGCCATTGTCAAAGAAGGTCAAACCGTCCGTGTCTGGGTCACCGAGGTTGATTCTCAAAACCGTATCAATCTTTCCATGTTGTTTGATGAATCCGGTCAACCCTTAGTCAAAGCCCGCGAAGAAAGACCTCGTACCATGAGTGATCGTCCCAACACCCGCTTCTCCGCCCCCAGAAGAAGATTCTAACGATTGCGGTTGGTGCCGAGACCGCAAGCTGAAGATAATTTGAAACCGGCTTTTTGGGCGTCAGAGGCGTTACAAAACCATTGATCTCCTTCAAATCTTCTGATAGTTACTAGAGAATAATATGGACACTCGGGTGTGAGATATAAGTATTCATTACGGTCCAAATCGTGGTTGCCCTTGATAGCACATTTGGGATCCGGGGGTATTTCATCAGTGCAAATTTTGGAATAAATACCGATTTTTTGTGATTTGGCTATTTCATGCGCCGCTTTCATAGCTTCTTTACCACTTCCCGGTTCACTGCGGTAAGCGGCATACCCTTCCTTGATCATTGTTTCATTAATCAGTTTTCCATCTACATATACCAGAGCCACAACCCGACCAAATTTATCGACCACCGGTTCTTTTAACTGAACTTTTCTCTTTTTTAAAAGTTCATCAAGCCTGGCATAACTTTCCGGTCCGTAGCAATTATTCATTTCCGGAGCATCTATGCCAAATAGGCGGATGGCTTGCTTGTTGTTTTCCAGAATAAATGTGTCTCCGTCGGCAATTTTGTAAACTGTCTCGTAGGGATTTACAAAGTTTTTAAAGGCCATACTTGTTCCCGCAATGGTAGCTGCCGTCAACACCGCCAAACCTAATTTTTTCACTACTTTAATTTTATCATCCCTTTTGTTGTAAACTAGAAACACATGGATGATAATTCTGCCCTGACTGCTGACTTGGAAAAATTAGATGCTGCTCTTAAGGCCGCCACTCTTCCCGAAGATTTACGTATCCGTTCTGAAGAAATGCTGACCCGTCTGACTAGGCTGGCCAAATACGGAAATTATTCAGGTGAATATGAACAAACTGCCCACTATGTGGATTGGATAGTCAATTTACCCTGGTCCAAATCCTGCCAGGATATTTTGGATCTAGGGCACGCCAAGCAAGTTCTGGACTCTCATCACTATGGTTTGGAAGAATTAAAAGTCCGTTTTTTGGAATATTTATCGGTTCTTATTTTAAACGAACAAAAATCCCTAACCGATTATCATGCCCCGATTTTATTATTAGTCGGCCTGGTGGGTACAGGAAAAACTACTATTGCCAAATCTATCGCCGAAGCTCTCGGCCGGCCGTTTGTGCGCATTCCTTTTGGAGGTATGGGTTCAGCCCTCGACCTACGCGGTCAATCCCGGGTCCGTCCCGATGCCGAAGTTGGCCAAGTTATCAAAGGTATTAGGCGTGCGGCCGTCAAAAATCCGGTGATTCTCCTGGATGAAATCGACCGTGTGGCCGAAAGCGGCCGCTCCGATATTATGGGCGTCTTGGTCGAACTTTTGGATCCCGAGCAAAATATGGCTTTTACCGATCATTACATCGATTATCCTTTTGATTTATCCAAGGCCATGTTTATAGCCACCTGCAACAACACCACCAATATTAGCACCGCCGTCATGGACCGCTTGGAACCTATATCTATGCCCAGTTACACCGACGAAGAAAAAATTCATATCGCCCGTGATTATGTTTTACCCGCCGAACTCAAAAAAGCCACCCTGTCACCTGATGCGATAAAAATTGCCGAAGCCGTCTGGCCCAAACTTGTCCGGCCTTTGGGGTTTGATGCTGGGATCCGTACTTTGGAACGCACGATCCAAGGCGTGGTTCGTAAAGTAGCCAAACAAATAGTGGAAGGCAAAGCCCGCGAATTTTATATCACCGAAGAAAATCTCAAACAATTCCTGCCCACCTACTAGCGTATAATTGGCTCATGAAATCAGATCAAGTAGTTTCTACTATAAAACCTATTTTACTCAAATACGGCGTGACTAAATCCGACCTATTTGGTTCTTTTGCCCGTGGCGACTACAACGACCAAAGCGACGTAGACGTTCTAATTAATGCCCCAGACGGTATGTCCCTCTTTGATTTAATTCATCTCAAAAATGATTTAGAGAAGAATCTAAGACGTGAGGTTGATGTAGTCACGTATGATTCAGTTAATAAATATGTCAAAAAATATATATTTCAAAACACACTCCCAGTTTTATGAGTAAACCCAAAGACCCGTTTGTATTTATCCATCACGTGTCTGATGCCATCGACGATATTTTGAAGTATCGTCAGGATGTTAAGAGTCTAGATGAATTAAGGAATGACCCCAAAACCTTTGACGCTATAGTCAGGAAATTAGAAATAATTGGCGAAGCCGTAAATAATCTAGAGCAAGGGTTTTTACAAAAATACTCAGATGTAGATTGGACTGGGCCAGTTGGATTAAGAAATGTTTTGGCGCACGAATACTTTGATTTAAGCCTAAAAATTATTTGGGAATTGATTGATAAAAACTTGCCAGTTCTCAAAACCCAAATTTTAAAGATTCTTGAAGATGAAAACGGAGATAATTAATCTCAAACAATTCCTGCCCACATATTGACAAGTGTGTATAACGATGATATAAAGTGTGTATATGCAAACGATGGCCAGAGTAAATTTTACCATGCCTTGGGATTTGTATCTAGATTTGAAAGACCGGGTATCCATCAGACAAAGAAGTAGTTTTGTGGCTTCAGCCGTTAGTAAGCAGCTAAAATTGAGAAAAAATAAAACTTCATATGCAAACGCTTTAAGGATGTTTACTGGTAAATATAAAATAAAAAGCAGACCTGGGTGGGAAAATTTAGAAAATATTGTAAATTGGGTAAATGAGACCCGATCCCACGATAATCGGGATTATTCCCATATTCCTTATGCTAAAACTAAGAGCAAAAAATAATTTTTTGCTTGATTCGGATGTTTCGATCTGGATCATTAGGGGAGATAAAAGGACAATTGAGGCTGTTTCGAGAATAGTGGATGACCAGTTAGTGGTTATTTCTGTTTTAACTGTTGGCGAAATTTACAAAAATTCTTTTCCCGAAGAAGAAGCGTCAAACCGGCATTTTTTCAGATGGCACAATCAGATCTCCGTAGATTTTCAGACGGCGAAGCTTGCTGGAGAGTATTGGAATAAATTCAGACGGATAAATAATAATTTTGTTGATTATTTAATAGCCGCTACTTGCAAAATTCACAAACTAACTCTTTTGACCATGAACACAAAGCACTATCCCATGAAAGATATTAAAGTAATTGATCCGTTACAAGAAAAACTAAGAGATTCAATGTGACTACCGATGAAAAGAAAATTGAGTTAGACAAGATTGCCAAAGAATTTTATACTACAAACCAATGAAAGCCAGTGTCTATCACATTCAAATAAACTGTTCAGATATAAAAGTTTCTTCAATTTTTTATAAAAAGCTTTTGGGATATTTGGAATATAAAATAATTCACGACGGCGATTCAATTTTGGGAATGATAAACGGTTTAACAGATTTTTGGTTAGTAGAAACCGGTAAAAAATACCAGAATGCGAAATTTCATAGAAAAAATACGGGACTAAATCACCTTGCATTTCTAGTATCTTCCAAAGACGATGTAGAAAAATTTACCAACGAATTTCTCAAGCCCGGAAAAGTACCCATTCTTTATGACAGCCCCAAACTTTTTCCGGAATATACTCCCGATTACTACGCCGTCTTCTTCGAAGACCCCGACAGAATTAAACTAGAAGTCTGTTATCACAGTAGTGCTTAATTGATCGATGCATCGATGCATGATACATATTCAATATGAAACTTGATTCAAATGTCAAAATAAAACCTAAATATTGGAATTCTATTCCTTGGATATCTGATCAAACCGCCACCGCTTTGTACCCCAACATCTATTTACCGGAAAAAACTTATCGAGACTTGCAAAAAACTAGCCCGGACCCTTACAATATTGCTCGATTAATCCATGAACAGACACACATCAAAAGGATTAAAAATATTGGGGTCGTAAAATTTGCTCTAAAATATCTCCTCGACTCGAAATTCAGGATATCAGAAGAATTAATTGCTACTAAAGAAGGCATGAAATTTATCAAATCAAAGAAATTAACTTGGGATATAGAAAAATCAGCCAGATATCTTTCCGGTTGGCTTTATCTCTGGCCCGTTTCTTTTGACTATGCGAAAAATGAATTAGAAAAAATTTGGAAAGAAATATGACCCCAGACGAAAAGATAATTCAATTAAAAAGAAAAAATGTAGGAGTTTTTTCTAGAAGTAAATTAAAATATTCTGTTGACGAAACATTTTTCGACAAGTGGACGTCTCAAATGGCATACGTGCTTGGATTTACTTTTGCTGATGGGAACATCCATCGCTCATCTCTGAGCTGGGATCTACAAAAGAGAGATAAGAATATCTTGGTAAAAATCAAAAGAGCTCTTAAAGCAACTTATCCGATTAAGCTTCAAAGGGGTACATCATACAGATTTAGAGTAAGTAATCAGATTTTGATTGAAGGAGCTATTCGAAGAGGATTACTTCCAAAAAAGAATATTCGAAATGAGTTACCAAACATACCTTTCGATTACCTAAGACATTTTATTCGGGGATATTTGGATGGAGACGGATGGATGATTATAAGGAAAAGAGATAACAATAATAAAGAGGTGGATATAGGGTTTTCTAGCGGAAATAGGATGTTTCTCGAAGATTTGAAAAACATGATTACCAAAAGTACTGGGACAATAGCCACCAAAGGAGTGAGAAAAAAATTAAAGATTACACCCAAAAAAATATTATCAACTACTTATATGCTCGAGTACTATACTTCCAAAGCTATAAAAATAGCTCAATGGTTATATGAAGACTTGAAAAGAGATGATTTATTTTTAAACAGGAAGTACGAGAATTACCTTCTTGCCAAAAAACATCATGAATTTATTCAAACTGGAAATAGCAAGATGTTCAGATCAATCCAAAAAAAATTCAGTAGAACGATGAAGGAGATTTTAGAGGATTTATATATAAACAAACGGTACGGTGGAGAGAAAGTTGCTAAAATCCTAAAGGTTCACTCATCTTCCATATATAGATGGCTTGCCAAAACTAAGATAAAATATCCTCAAAAGAGAATTACATATGGATAAAAAACAAGGACTACTAAAACTCAAGTTAGATCTCCAATCTAGAAAAGATATACCCCTTATAAAATCTGCCAATGATGTCGTATTTGGAGACGGAGATCCTGATTCGGAAATAGTGTTTATTGGTGAGGCCGCAGGATATTATGAATCAGTCGAACACAGACCGTTTGTGGGTCAGTCGGGAAAATTATTAATAAAGACACTTAATGAAATTGTCGGAATTGACAGGAAAGACGTTTATATAACAAATATTGTTAAGGCGCGCCCACCAGATAATAGGGATCCTTTTCCAGAAGAGATAGAGGCCTTCCGTTCAATCTTGGACAAGGAAATTGAAATAATTAAACCCCGGATAATTGTCACGCTGGGAAGATTTTCCATGGCCAAATTTATTCCCGACGTCACCATCTCCCAAGTTCACGGCCAACCCCGTTTTTTTAAATTTTCTACCATTAACCATGAACTAACTAACTATGAACCAATTATCTTCCCCATGTACCATCCCGCTGCGGCTCTGCGCGGCACGACAGTTATGAATATTTTTAAAGACGATTTTGTGAAACTCAAATCCCTGCTGGTGCAAAAAACTAAAATAGAGGATAATAAACAAGATATAGATACCAAACAACATGGCCAACTGGACATTTTCTAAACTACAAGCTCCTTCCAATTCCTTGCGTATTATTTCGCTGGGTGGATTTGGTAAGGTGACTTCCAATATGTTCGTCTATGAATATGGCGAGGATATTTTATTGGTTGATTGCGGTATGGGTTTTCCCACCGAAGATATGTTGGGAGTGGATATTTTGATTCCCGACATTTCTTATCTCCGTTCCAAGTTTAAAAATATTCGCGGTCTGGTTTTTACCCACGGACACGAGGACCATACTGGAGCTCTGCCGTATATTCTTCCCCAGCTACCCAACATCCCCATGTATGCCAGTAAATTAACCGCTCATTTAATCATGGAAAAATTGGCTGAGTATGAAAATATGCCCAAGACTGTGAACGTTTTTAATCCCGGTGTCCCGTTAGTTTTGGGAGCGTTCAATATTCAATCGGTACGCATTTCCCACTCTATTCCCGATGCCACCAATTTGATTATCAAATCTCCGGTAGGAACGGTTTATCACGGCAGTGATTTCAAGTTTGACTTTACACCGGTGGATGGAGTGCAACCGGAAATAGGCCGGATTGCCGCAGCCGGGAACGAAGGTGTAAAACTTCTATTATCTGACTGCTTAGGATCAGAGCGTCGCGGTTATACCCCGTCTGAAAAAACTCTGGAAGATATGTTTGACCGGGAAATAAGCAAGTGTGAAGGCAAATTTATTGTAACTACTATGGGAAGCAATATCAGCCGTTTTCGTCAAGCCATCGATGCCGCCGTCCGGCATGGCAGAAGAGTGGCAGTATTGGGTAGATCAATTGAAAGAAATCTGCGGGTAGCCCAAGAGTTGGGTTATGTTAATGTCCCCAAAAATGTCTTTTTGGATCCCCGGCAAATCAAAAAAACGGCTCCTAAAAATGTGTGTTTGTTGGTGGCCGGTTCTCAAGGACAGTCCGGATCGGCTATGGAAAGATTGTCTTTGGGTGAACACCGTGATGCCAGTATTAATCCCGGCGATAAAGTGGTTTTTTCATCGGATTATATTCCGGGATCGGAAGCAGCTACTCAATCACTGATTGACACTCTTTCTAGATCTGGCGCCACCGTAATTTACAGTAATATTACCGATAATCTACATGTGTCCGGGCACGGTAGTCAGCAGGATTTACTTCTTATGATGGCACTCACTCGGGCCAAAACTCTCATTCCCATTGGCGGAACATACCGCCATATGGTGCAATATTCACATTTGGCCCAGTCCATGGGTTATACCCCACAGCAAATAATTTTGCCTGGACAAAGTCAGTCGGTCGAAGTTTCCAATGAGGGAGTCAAGCTGGGACCGTCGATAGATATTAAAAATATTATGGTAGATGGATTAGGGGTAGGAGATGTGGGTAACGTAGTGCTGCGGGACCGTCAAGTATTGGCCGAAGAGGGAGTGGTGATTGCGGTAGTCCAGGTTTCCAGTAGTGATATCAGTAAAACAGAAAATGTGGATTTAATCAGCCGCGGATTTGTTTTTGCCAAAGAAAATACTACACTTTTATCCAAAGCTTCCGAAATGGTCAAAACAGCTTTGGCCAAACGCAGTGGCAAGTTGGAATCCTCACATCAAGTTCGGGATGTGGTATCCAATGTTTTAGAACCATACTTCTTCACCGCCACTGGCCGCAGGCCGATGATTCTGCCTGTTGTGGTGGAAGTTTAAATATTGACTTTGGGTAATGTTTGGGTATACACTTAGATTGTGGAAGAGACACATATAGCAATTTTTAGAAATAAGAATATTAGGAAAATAATTCACAATAATGAGTGGTGGTTTTCAGTGGTTGATATATGTGGAGCATTAGTGGAGAGTATAGATCCTGGTGCATATTGGAGAAAATTAAAAGAGAGATTAAAAGATGAAGGCAGCCAGGTCGTGACATTTTGTCACGACCTGAAATTAACGGCTTCAGATGGGAAAAAATATGCTACAGACTGTGCAAATACAGAAGGTATATTTCGCATAGTGCAGTCCGTTCCTTCTCCAAAAGCAGAGCCGTTCAAGAAATGGTTGGCCAAAGTAGGATACGAAAGAGTTCAAGAGATAGATGACCCAGAATTGGCGACCAAACGTACTCGTGCGTTATACAAAGCCAAAGGCTACCCCGATTCCTGGATTGAAAAAAGAATGCGCGGCATTGCTATCCGTGAAGAACTAACTGACGAGTGGAAGGACCGTGGCGCCAGAGAAAAAAGAGATTATGAGATCTTAACTTCCGAAATTTCCAAAGCCGCCTTTGGAGTGACTCCCAGCGAATACAAAAATCTCAAAGGATTAAAGCGGCAAAATTTACGTGACCATATGGATGATCTGGAACTTATTTTTAACATGCTTGGTGAACGAGCCACCACTGAAATTCACCGCAATGAAAATTCCCAAGGTGTACCCAAATTAAAACAAGATGCCAAAGCTGGTGGAGCTATCGCCGGTGATGCCCGTCAAAAACTTGAAGGACGCCTAGGTAGATCAATAGTTACAAAAAAGAATTTTTTGAAATAAGAGGGTATAATGACTTCATGCCCAGACCTGCCTCTCGCTTTGGCCGCAAAACGTCATTTAAAGTCAAACTTAAAAAAGCCACTATTTATTCGATTATAGCTTCACTTTTATTTTTACTGGCTAGTTTGATTTGGGTGTCTTTTTTACGTCAGGGATCCCTGCTTATTAAAATTAATGGACTTTTGATTCAGCAATTTGGTGTTATCACCACATTTTTCTTGCCGTTTCCATTTATCATTGGGGGTCTAATGCTTACTAAAATTAAAAGTTCTCTCAATGAACCTCATGTTTTTGTAGGCAGTTTAGTGATTTTATTAGCCATTATGGGTCTTTCGTCAGGAGGTCTAATTGGCAATGGTCTGCACCAGTCGGTAGCTACTCTTATTTCCCCGGTTGGATCGTATCTGCTTTTACTTATTGGCCTAGGTATTGGCATAATTGTTATGCTTAATATTCCCTTCGAAGACATCCTTGTTTTTATTTTCAAATTTCTATCCGCCTTTAAAAAGGTTAATTTGGATAAATCTATGGACAAGGTTCTTAAAATTACTCCCCAGCCTAGTCCCAAACAGTTGGAAATCAAAGCCCCCGCCAAATTTACTCCCTCAGCTCAATCCAACTTTCAGGCTCCCCAGTCCACTATCTCATCTGCCGCTTCCGACGCTCCCTGGCATTACCCGCCCTCATCAATTTTGGCCGACAGTATTTCCGGCAAAGCCGATCGCGGCGACGTTAAAGGTAACGCCGATATTATCGAGCGTACTCTCGAAGCTTTTGGTATTACCGCCAAAGTAGTTGAGGTCAATCTCGGCCCCGCCGTTACTCAATACGCCCTGGAAGTTGCCATTGGCACCAAACTATCCAAAATTTCCGCTCTTAGTAACGACCTTGCTCTGGCTTTAGCCGCTCCCACTGGTCAAATCCGCATCGAAGCTCCCATCCCTGGTCGTTCACTGGTAGGAATTGAACTTCCCAACCGTTCTCCTGAATTTGTCGGTCTGCGCCGCATGCTTGATTCAGACATTATGAAACATCACAAGAGTAAACTTGCCGTAGCTTTGGGATTAGATGTCGCCGGTCTTCCGGTTGTCGCCGATATCGCTAAAATGCCCCACGTTCTGATTGCCGGTTCCACCGGATCGGGCAAATCCGTTACTATCAATGCTTTTATTGCCTCCCTTCTTTTTAGAGCCAGTCCGGCGGAGGTAAAGCTCATCATGGTCGACCCCAAGCGGGTAGAACTAACCAACTACAACGGAATCCCCCATCTTTTAGCCCCAGTCATCGTCGAGCCCGGAAAAGTTCTCTCGGCTTTGAAATGGGCCACCGCTGAAATGGACAAACGTTACAAATTATTTGCCGAAGTTGGGGCCAGAAATATCGACGCCTACAACGAGCTTTCCGGTTTTCAGGCTATGCCGTATATCGTAATTATTGTCGACGAATTGGCTGATATTATGTTGTTTGCCCCGGTTGAGGTTGAGGATGCTATCACCAGACTTGCTCAAATGGCCAGAGCCACTGGCATCCATTTGGTTTTGGCCACCCAGCGCCCCTCCGTAGATATTATTACCGGTCTCATCAAAGCCAATATTCCCACCCGCATTTCTTTTGCCGTCTCGTCTATGATTGATTCCCGTGTCATCATTGATACTCCCGGAGCCGAAAAATTATTGGGCAAGGGAGACATGTTGTATGTTCCTCCGGATCAAGCCAAACCCACTCGTATTCAAGGAGCTTTTGTCTCCGATAGAGAAATCAAAAATTTGATTGAATTTCTCAAAAAACAGGGAATCGCTCCCCAATATACTGAAGAAGTCACAAATCAACCGGTAGGCCGGGGAGGTGGTCGCAACGCCGTAGCTTCCTCGTTTGCTCCCAATGGTGAACCCCGCGATCCCATTTTTGATGAAGCGGTGCGGATAATTTTACAAAACAACAACGCCTCTGCCTCTTTCTTACAGCGGAAATTAAGTATTGGTTACGCCCGGGCCGCCCGTATTTTAGACGAACTTCAACAAGCGGGCATTATTGGTCCAGCCGACGGTGCAAAAGCTCGCGACATCCTTATAAAGAGCGTCGATGAACTAAATCCTCCAACCACATGAGAACAGTTGGACAAATTCTAGCCGAAAGCCGCAAGGCTCGCAAACTTAATCTCGAGGATGTCGCCCGCATCACCAAAATCCGCGCCAATTTTTTGGAAGCTATCGAAGCCGACGATTATCAAAAATTACCTTCAGGCGCCGTCGCCAAAGGTTTTATCAAAAATTATTGCGATTTTCTTAATCTTGACCATCTCCAAGTTTTGGCAGTTTTTAGGCGGGACTTTGTGGAAAATGAGTTGGGCCAAGTGGTTCCCCGGGGTATGGTCGAGCCGGTCACCAAAGCCAGTTTGTGGTCTCCCAAAACTACTTTTATTGCCATCCTTACTCTGATATTTACCGTCTTTGGGGCTTATTTGTTTTACCAAATTCGAATTCTCACCGGACCTCCACCTCTAAAATTAGACAGCCCGGCCGATAGAATAACGGTTCATGAAGATACTCTCAAAGTCTCCGGATCCACCGATCCGGAAGCGACCATTTCTATCGATGGTCAATTGGTGGCTCTGGAAAAGGGTGGTCAGTTTGAATTCCGGATTCCGGTTTTAGAGGGAGAAAATAAAGTTACCGTGATTGCCATCTCCAAATACAAAAAAACCCGAGTCATTACCCGCACCGTGATATACTCAAGACCATGACTAATATCGCTCAATTTCTTTTAGTAATCGTCATCACTACTCTTACTTTTTTGGCCGCCATTATTGCCATCCAAATAGTTCACTTGTTACACGATATCAGAAAAGCCGTGCAAAAGTTTTCCCGTCTTCTCGATCACACCACTTCCGTTTCCGACCTAATTCCCAAACCATCCGAAACCGGCGAACCCCTCGTCAAAAAACACCTTTTCCACCACTCCAATACCCCCTCCAAATCCCCTTGATTATGAAAACGTTGAAGACAGAACAAAAAGTTTTAGTTTGCAAAAAAATTAAGAGATCCAAAACTGATTTTCAAAAATGGTTTGACATTTTTATAAAGGAAAACAGTGGGATTCTAAATGAACTAGCAAAGCGTTGAAAAATCTCTTACTGGCTCAAATCCCACTCCCGTTCGCTATAGTTTCTGATTCGGTGGACACATATCAGAAGTTTCCGGAATCATACATCGTGGCGTAGCATCCAAACACGCCGGTCTGGGCTTGCACGTCGGCCTCGGCGTCGCCTGCTCCAAAAACTTAAACGTGGAGAGGATTTGGTCGAAAATATATCGGTATTTCGGGGTTGGGGTTTGTGTTTCTATGAAAAAGAATTTAGATTTGTCAGGTGAAGAAAAAAGATAGACGATTTTAAATCTTGTTTTGATAACAATAGTCTTGGTTGATGCTATCTCTGTTTCTGAAATTGAATTAGAAGGATCGTCAAGACTCTTTTTTGTCGAATTGACCCATTCTTCGTATGTTTCGCCTGATGTTTGTGCGGAATCTACTTCAATTTGAATATGTATATCTTCAATCGCAATCCCCATCCCAGTTGCAGGAGCAGAAATAGGGGGAGCAAGAAATAAGCCTCGTTGTATATCATCAAGTGGCATTGTTCCCACACCGGGTTCAATACTATTGGCTCTCCAATCGTTGGGATAATTGATGGAATATCGAAATGAAGTGTTTGTATACGTTTTCCAATTTGCGGTGGGGGAGACACAATATTCTCCGATATATGGAGGGGAGCATTCCGGCTTAATAGACCCACTCGCCGTAACGCATTCTGGTGGAGGGATAACGCACGATGGGGTGGGTGTTGGTAGAGGGTTGGATTGGATTTTTAGAACGGTGATTTGTTTTTGGAGTTGCCAATTTTGGTAAGCGAGGAGACCAACTCCGGCAAGAGAAATACAAAGAAAAATGGAGAGTATGACCGGTAATATAGAAGGTTTGGGTACTGGTGATGTGGTAATGTTTTGTGTATCTGGATCCATATGTAGTTAGTTTAACACAGTGACAACAGGGAAAGTCACTTATCTTCTGGTTTGATTTTCAAAAATAAATTTTCTGCGAGCTTTTCATAAAAATCAAACATTTTTTCTTTATCTAGATCGATATGAAGCTTCGGCCATACTTGAATGTCTCTTATATTTGACCCTGCTACAATATTGGCAAAATAAAACTCAGACAACCCCATATCCTTTTGGCGAGCCTGAGTAAACAATTCTTCAAAAGTTAGCTTTGTGTTGGTAAGTATGGAATATAGATCGATATAGTCTTTGATTTCTAACCGTCCGAAAATCGCTGTAATCTTGTTGGAGCCGATATTTTCCAATGAATCCACACGAATTCCTTCTACTTCTATTATTTCTCCAAATCTTCTTGGTTGTTCTTTGACAATATCTATTCTCTGTATCCACCCGTTTTGCTTGTTTTCAAGATAGATTTCGTGGTAAGTATCCGATGTCACTTTGGACAAAACCTCACAGCCCATTTTTTGAGCAATCTCATCAATTATAACTCGAATTTGTTGACTATCAAACTGGTCGATGCTGAAAAAATCGAAATCTTTACTATCCCGATGTGCTAAATAGAAAGCCGAAAGTCCAGTCCCGCCTGTGAGAAAGAACCGTTTGCCAAAATTAGTTCCAAAAAACAACTTTAATATTTCTATTTGATGGGGTAATAAAATGGGATTATTTTTTAGGTTATACATGATATCCCCATATGGTTAACGCCCTATGCCAAGAGTTTTTTGTTTGAGATCTCATTCTCAAATCTTTGAAATTATCCACGATATCTTTAACAGATAAGTATTTCCAAACATCATCATAATGGGCGTTAGTTAACACTCTCGCAATGAGCCATCTTTTATCTGTTTGGTTTTTCCCACTCAAAATCCGCCGCACGTCATCCTCGGTCAAGTCATAATCCCACAAAAAATATGGTCTGGTAGAATTCATATTTCAATTATACCCCAGTCGGGTTTACTGAGCTACGTTTCGATCCAAAAACTTAAACGTAGAGAGGATTTGGTCAAAAGCCTTTTCGTTCTCCGGTTTTCCCTTAGGCCAAAAAAATTGAATAACGAAAGTATAGTTTTCCTTTTCAAAAACAAACAATTTCTCAATGGCATTCGTCCTTTCTTCATTTACAATTAACAATCCCTTTATTTGGTTTATAGTTTGTTCAGTCTTTTTGGAACTCTTTCCAAGGGCTAAGTTCTCTAAACTTTTGACAGTGACCTGCGATTTATCATAAGCACTTACCGAAAAAAAGGTGCTTTGACCTTCAACAACCCCAACAATTTCACCCTTAATCGTACTCGTTTTGCTATCAGGTGAATAAGCCAGTATCAGCCAAGCTCCTGATTCCCATTTGCCTTGAAAAGGAACAGTGTTCCAATCTCCAGGGTATTTAACTGAAAAGTTAAACCGGTTGTCCATATACGTTTTCCAGTTGGTGGTGGGGTCAATTGTTGGAGCTGGGGTAGTTTCAACTATGGATGAAGGGGTAGGGATGGATAAGGGAACTGAATAAAGATTTTTGCCGAAAAAAAGGCCCAGGGAAATGCCTAGACTGAGTATAATTATTCCTCCAACAACAAATAGAATATTAGTTTTTGGTTTTGGGACAAGCTCCACAACTGGTAGCACCGGATCCATGCAATCAGTATATCATTTCAGTTTTAGAAAATCTTCAATAGTGACCCCGGCTCGTTTGCTTTGAAAGGCCACGCCTTTTTGATCTAGTCTGATCCATTTAATCTTCGCGTAGGGGCGCGGTTTTCGCGCCCCCGAATAAATGATAAAATTGATTAATGGTTACAGCCAGTGAAATTCGCCAAAAATATTTAGATTTTTTCAAAAAGCGGGGACATACAGTAATCCCATCAGCTCCTTTGGTTCCCGAAAACGACCCCACCACTCTGTTTACCGGCTCCGGCATGCAACCGATGTTGCCATATTTATTGGGTCAGCCATATCCGCAAGGAATAACTCGGATTGTTGATTCTCAAAAATGTTTCCGGGCCCAAGACATCGACGAAGTAGGCGACAATCGTCATGATACTTTTTTTGAAATGCTCGGCAACTGGTCCCTAGGTGATTATTTTAAAGATGAACAACAGGCCTGGATTTGGGAGTTTTTTACCAAAGAATTAAATCTAGATCCCCGGAAGTTGTATGTTTCAGTTTTTGAAGGCAATGACCAAGTTTCCAGGGACGTTGAAGCCGCCAATAATTGGCAAAAACTGGGGGTTTCCCCGGACCATATTTTTTACTACGGTGTGGCCAAAAACTGGTGGGCCAGAAGCAGTTATGCCAGTATGCCGATTGGCGAACCCGGTGGTCCGGATTCGGAAATTTTTTATGAATTTACAGAAATTGAACACGATCCCAAATTTGGAAAAGCATGTCACCCAAACTGCGACTGCGGTAGATTTATGGAAATTGGCAACAACGTCTTTATGACTTACCAAAAAACCCAAAACGGATTTGAACCATTGGCCAAAAAAAACATTGACTTTGGTGGGGGATTGGAAAGAATCACTGCCGCAGTTAATAACGATCCCGATATTTTTAAAACTGATTTATTCAGTTCAATAATAGAAAATTTGGGAGGAGAAATTAATCCAAAGACCAGAATTATTGCTGATCACATAAAGGCTTCCGTGTTTCTCATCGCCGACGGAATTCTTCCCGGAAATAAAGCCCAGGGTTATTTCTTACGCCGGCTTTTGCGCCGAGCTATGGTCAAGATGCAAGACCATCTGCCATTAAATATTGTCGATGCGGTCATCAAGACTTATTCCCAAACTTCATATTTTCAAGACACCAATAACGATTTAATTAAACAAACCGTTGCCGATGAAAATGATAAGTTCGATAAAACGTTATACGACGGATTGAAAAAATTAGGTGAAGTTTCAGCATTCGACCTTTATCAATCTTACGGCTTTCCCCTGGAAATTATTGAAGAGCTCTACCAGGAAAAAGGTTTGAAGTTAAACAAGGAGGAATTTACCGCCGCCCGCGCCAAGCACCAAGAAGAGTCTAGGACTGCATCCAAAGGCATGTTCAAAGGGGGACTGGTGGATCAGTCTGAAATTACCACCAAATATCATACGGCCACTCATTTACTTCATGCGAGTTTGAGAAAAATTCTTGGAGATCATGTCCAGCAAAAAGGCAGTAATATCACAGCCGAAAGATTGCGGTTTGATTTTTCGCATTCCCAAAAACTTTCGGAAAATGAAATTAAAAAAATTCAGAATTTAATAAACGAAAAAATTGATGCCAATCTTCCGGTAGTAAAAAAAGAAATGCAAAAATCCCAAGCTCTGTCAGAAGGAGCCATGGCTTTTTTTCCGGAAAAATATCCTGAGGTGACTAGCGTATATTCTATTGGTGATTTTTCCAAGGAATTGTGCGGCGGACCACATGTAAATTCGACAGGAGAGATCGGACATATTATGATAACTAAAGAAGAGTCAGCTGGCTCTGGTATCCGCCGCATTTATGCAACTGCCATTTTTAAAAAATAAAGCTCACCCTAATACTTCAGGGGTAACATCCCAACGCTCGTATTTGTTCGCCATCGAGATCGGTCCGGAAATAGTCAAAACAGCTATCTGGAGCGTGATAAACGACAAACCGCAGGTTCTCTCGGTAGGCCGGGTATGCAATTGGGATAATGCTACTCAAGAGAGTTTACTTGAAGCCGTTGATCAAAGTCTTTCTCAATGCACTAACCAACTGGATCCCTCCGGAAAAACAAAAATCGAACAGGTTATTTTTGGTCTTTCTCCCACTTGGGTAACACAGGATAAAATCAATCCCGACAAACTGGCCTTTTTAAAAGCTTTATCTTCAAAGCTCGAACTCAAGCCGGTAGGATTTGTCGTCACCCCTGAAGCTATCGTCAAATTTCTCGCCCATACTGAAAATGTTCCCTCCACCGCCATCCTCCTTGGCTTCTGGCCCCACATTTTGGAAGTCACTCTTGTCCGCATGGGCCGGATTGATGCCATTCACCACGTCAAAAGAAGCGACGTTCTTACCGATGATGTGACCGAGGGTTTATCCCGTTTTTCCCACGTGGATGTCTTGCCTTCGCGCATACTTCTCTACGATTCCGGTTTGGATCTGGAAGATGTTAAACAAACGTTGCTCGCTTTTCCTTGGCTTGCGCCTCAAAATAAATTGCCTTTTTTACATTTTCCCAAAATCGAAATTCTTTCCAGCGATTTTTCCGTGCGCTCTATAGCCACAGCCGGTGGATCAGAAGTCGCTCAGGCTTTGGGTTTAGTTATCGAGCCAACCCCCGTGTCAAACACTCCCCAGGATTTGGGATTTTCGGCCGATGCCGAGCCGCCAACCAGAATTGAAGAAGTAGAGTTGTCCATCCCTGAAGTTGCAGAAATTGTCGTTCCGATCAAAAATAAAATTACATTGCCCAAAATTAGTATGCCCAAGATAAAAGTTTCCTTCATCGCTATACTATTATTAGTTGTGGCGCTTTTAGGAGGACTACTTGCCGCTTATTGGTATTTGCCCAAAGCCACGGTTACTCTTTTTGTCACTCCCCAAAATATCAATACCAGTTTTAGTTTTGACGCGACAGGGAGGACTTTGGAAGTTTCGGTCGACGCCAGCAAGACGTCACCCGCCACTGGTTCCATATTGGTAGGAGACAAAGCCACCGGGACAGTTACCATAGAAAATGGGCTCGACACTTCCAAAAAGTTTCCCTCCGGAACCATTCTTACTTCTCCTTCTGGTCTAAAATTTACACTTGACCAAGACGTTACTGTGGCTTCAGCCAGTGGTAGTATTGGAAATCTGGTATTGGGAAAAACCACCACCAAAGTGACAGCCTCAAGTATTGGCAGCGACTCAAATCTCTCTGCCGGCACCGTTTTTCGCATTAGTACTTTCGCTGTCACTCAAATTGACGCCAGAAACGACGTCGCTTTTTCCGGAGGCACTAGCCGCCAAGTTCAAGCCGTTTCCAAAGACGATATTGTAAAATTAAAAGCCGATCTGTCTCAAACTCTTACCAACAAAGCCCACGATCAACTTATCCAACAAATCACCCCCCAAGAAACAATTATTCCTGAATCCATCACTCTCTCAGTTGTTAGTGAAGATGTCGATCATAAAAATGGTGAAGCCGCCGACAATATTACCATCAAACAAACTGTCAAAGCCAAGGGGATAGCTATTGCCAAATCCGATCTTCAAAACGTGGTCGATTCCAAACTCAAACCTTTAGTTCCCCAAGGGTTTGCTTTACCTGCCGAAAGTACACAAAGTTTTACTGTTAAAAAGGTTGATAATACAGATATTTCTTTCGACGCTAAAGTTACTGCCGAGATACTCCCGGAATATAATTCGGTCGAAGTTCTCAAAAAGATCTCCGGAAAGTTTCCCGACACGGCTAAAGCATATTTAGAAACTCTGGAGGCAGTTTCCCAGATAGATATCGTATTTGACCGCAAATTTCCGCTTTTGCCAGCCACCCTGCCTTTTCTCTCCAAAAACATTAATCTTTCCATTCGTTCTTCAAATTAATGAAAAATCTTCTCAGTCGGCTAATGGTTATTTCTGGACTCTTGTTACTCGGCACCGTCATCGTTCCTATTGCTCTTTCTCAAATAAGTTACGGCCTCAAGCCCAAACTTCTGGACCCCACTGAAGTTTCCGGCAATCCCATTTTTGTAGCCGCCAACGTCCTGGGTACTTCTGTAGACTACACTCAGGCTTCCAACTGGTTTTCCGGCGCTAACACCACAGCTAATACTTCCAGTAAAGTTGGTTACTATACCTTATCCATCCCTGCAGTTAAAATGCAAAACATCAGTGTTCAAATAAACGGGCAGGATTTAAAAAAGAACGCTATCCAATTTACCGACACCGCCCCGCCCGGTACTTTTGGCAACACCGTCATTTTTGGCCATTCCACTTTAGCGGCCCTTTATAAACCAGGTGACCCCATCTCCATATTTGTTCCTCTTCTTAAAGTTAAAATTGGAGATGAGATTATCATTAATTACGATGGTGTAATTTATCGCTATATTGCTCGCAATACCGCCACCATCGACCCCACCCAAATCGAAGTTCTGGCGCAAAGATTTGATAAACACGAACTAACTCTCATTACCTGTACTCCTCTGGGAACTTATTGGAAACGCTTCGTCGTCCGCGCCGAACTGGTGAATTAATATGAATTTAAACTTAGAACAAGCCAAAGGTTTGTCGAACTTTTTCTTTGATGTAGCAAAGGGACTTTTCTTGGGTGGTATTGGTTTTGCAACATTAAGTCAACCAGAAACAAAATTAATTACTTTTATTACCAGCATGACTCTTTCTTATTTTTGTGTTAGATTTGCATTAGCAATATTAAAAGATTTTTGAAATATGATTACTCAAGCAGATATCACAACCGGAGCTTATTTCTTTTTAGTGGCTGGTGGTATAATTACAGCAATGGGAGCAATAGTTGTTTATTTGCATAAAAAATCCAAAAAATCATGACTCTGAATAATATACTCTTTACCATCGCAATGGTCTTGACGCTATTTTCAGCCTATATGCTGTTTGTTGCTATTCCGAGAGTTTCTCAAAAAAGAAAGAAAAAAGTTTGAAGTGTCTTGCGCTTTAGCGAGATGCGTAACGCGGTCAAGGTCTAGCCTTTCACTTCACAAACATTATAGCATTTTGTCAACTCCCGCGCCGAACTAGTCAACTAATTAGCAGATAAAATGCGACCGCATTTAAAATGTCAATAAGTAGCGTCTCCCTCTTAAAGTAAGAGGGAGATTGAGAGGGAGTTATTAGATTAAAGATCTGTTAGAATTATTTCAATGAACTATTTGGGAATTGATTATGGAGAGGCAAAGATTGGTATTGCTATTGCCACTGAGCCGTTGGCTGAGCCGTTGACTACTATTAATAATACAAATAATGCTCTTCAAATAATCAAACAGCTAGTAGAAGAAAACGCTATAAATAGGGTAATTATCGGTGATTGTTCCGAAGAATTTTTGCAAAGTCTAAAAAAATTAGGAGTTGAAGTAGAGCAAGTCGACGAAACTTTAACCTCACACGATGCTAGAGAAAATTTATTGCACACTACTCAAACCAAACGCCGTTTAATCGAGCATCAAGTGGCCGCCACCCTCATCTTGCAAAATTTCCTTGACTCTAGAGATTAAAAATAGTAAATTAACTTAATGCTAAAAAACATTATCGCTCCGGTTCAGGCTTGGCTTCTTTCTCAAGGCCGCTGTGTCGGTTGTGGCACCGACTTGTCACAAGGTAAATCATCCAGCCACGAAGGAGATTCCAAGGTTACATGTTCAAAGTGTGGGCGCATTTTCATCAAAGAATCATCTTCTGGTAAATTCCGCCGCGCTCTATTTGAAGAAGTGTGAAAACTTTGATAGGCCTGTTGGCCTCAGTCATCCTTTTCTTTGGTGGTTCAGCCCCAATTCCCGGATCCGAGACGAAAGTAAACTTTGTCGTTCCTAAGGGTCAATCAGCCGGTCAAATAATTCAATCTTTATCTTCCCAAAATCTCATAAAATCCCAATTTACTGCCAAAATATATTTAAAACTCACCGGTCTGGATCAAAAAATAATTCCCGGATCGTATGTTCTTTCTCCGGGGCAAAATTTGTCAGAGGTGGTGACCGTTTTGACTAGCGGCCCCAAAGACATCTGGGTTACTTTTCCGGAAGGCTGGCGCAGAGAACAAATAGCCGCCAGACTGACTTCCACTCTCAAAGATTTTAACTTTCAGGAATTCATCACCAAAACTGCTTCCCAGGAAGGCTCTCTTTTCCCCGATACTTATCTGGTTTCTCCCGAAGCCAGTGTCGACGATGTCATTAAAATTCTCACTTCAAACTTTTCTTCCAAGTCTCCGCTCGATCTTAATAAACTAGAAGATCGACAGATCTTAATCATCGCCTCTCTTATTGAGCGTGAATCACGTTCGGATCAAGAACGCCCCGTCATTTCCGGTATTATTCACAACCGGCTGGATTCCAATTGGCCACTTCAAATAGATGCCTCTATTCAGTACGTCCAGGGAAATTCCCAAGACTGGTGGCCCAAAGAGATTAACACCAAAATTATGTCTGCCTACAATACTTATACCCATCCCGGATTGCCTCCTACTCCGATTTGCAATCCCGGCCTTTCCTCAATCCTTGCCGCAAAAAATCCCCAAAAAACTCCATATTTTTTCTATCTCCATGATTCTCAAGGGCAGGTTCATTACGCCCGTACTATCTCAGAGCACAATTTCAATATTGACAAATATCTCCGACCCTGATATAACCTCCCTAAATCAGCCTGAGGCACGTGGTTGCCTAGGCGTTTTTGCGTCTTAAAATGTCAACACACCATCGTCTTTATTGGGGGAAAGTTTACAAGGATCTTCCCCCCCTTGATTTGACCAAAATTCAGCTTGACTCTTGGCAGTGGTTTTTGCAAAAAGGTATCGCCGAAAGTTTAACTGAAATTACTCCCATCGAAGATTTTACAGGGAAAAATTGGCTATTGGAATTAGGTGATCATTCCGTTGAAAAACCCAGTATAACTCCTGAGACCGCAACTAAAAAAGGTCTTACCTATTCTTCCGCTTTACGTATTACAGCCAAATTAACTAACAAACAAACAAATAAAACCACTTCCGGTGAAGTTTTCTTGGGTGATTTTCCTCAGATGACCGGCCGGGGTACTTTTATAATCAACGGAGTTGAACGTGTCATCATTAACCAAATAGTCCGTTCCCCCGGACTTTATTTTGGCCGTGATTTAGACGTTGCTTCTGGCCGCATACTCCATTCCGGCGAACTTCGTCCTATCCGTGGCACCTGGCTCGAATTTGAAATTAGTCGCAACAACATCATTTACGTCCGGGTAGACCGCAGGCGCAAATTTGTTATGAGTACTCTACTTCGTGCTTTGGGTATGAGCAATGATCAAATGCATTTTGGTGATTATTTGGAAAACACTCTTGCCAAAGATCCTACCAAGACCACCGAAGAAGCTCTGATGGAAATTTACAAAAAAATGCGGCCCGGCGAACCCCTGGTTTTAGAAAATGCCCAAAAACTTATTTTCGATCTTTTTTTTAATCCCCGCCGTTACGATCTGGGAGTTGTTGGCCGTTACAAATTAAATAAAAAGTTGGGTACTACCGGAGATTCCCGGGTTCTTACCCGCGAGGATTTAATCGCCTCAATCAAATATCTGGTCGGTCTCCAAACCGGAACCGGAGAAGTGGATGATATCGATCATTTATCCAACCGCCGGGTACGCCGGGTAGGGGAATTGGTTGCTCAAACCGCTTTCCGCGAAGGACTACTTCGTCTAGAACGGGCTGTTCGTGAAAAAATGAGCTTGGTCTCTACCGAAGAATTAGTTTCCCCAACTTCTTTAGTCAACGCCCGGCCAGTTATCTCGGCGGTCAACCAATTCTTTAGAAGTTCTCAGTTATCTCAAATTATCGATCAAACCAATCCCTTGTCCGAAATCGACACTCTGCGCCGGCTTACCGTCTTTGGTCCTGGAGGTCTTACCCGTGAACGCGCATCATTTAGTATCCGTGATATCAATTCCAGCCAATACAGCCGTATCGATCCTGTTAGATCTCCAGAAGGTCCCAATATTGGTCTGGTAACTTATCTAGCTCTTTACGCCCGTATCAACGATTATGGATTTTTAGAAGCTCCATATCGCCGTGTTATCAAAGGCAAAATTACCAACGAAATTGTTTATATGGATGCTACCGATGAGGAAACTCATCACATCTCTTTTAGCGATTTCAAGACCAACGAAGCCGGACTTATTTTGGATAAATGGTTGCCCATGCGTCACAAAGGCCAATTTACCGAGGGTCCGGTGGAAATGTTGGATTTTGTAGACGTCGCTCCCCGCCAAGTGGTAGGTACTTCTGCCTCTCTCATTCCATTTTTAGCCAATGACGCTGCCAACCGCGCTTTGATGGGTACCAATATGCAAAGTCAAGCTGTTCCTCTTTTGAAACCCACCAGTCCAGTTGTGGGCACGGGCATGGAAAAAGATGTAGCATCCAGTATGGGTTGGACTGTCAAAGCTAAACATTCGGGGGTTGTCACTTACGTCGATGCCAACAAGATAATTATCAAGGGTTCAGCCACTGATACTTATAATCTTACCAAATTTATGCGTAGCACCCATAGTACTTGCTTCAATCAACAACCCATGGTTGCGCTGGGACAAAAAGTTACCCAAGGCCAACTAATTATCGACGGTCCTGCCTGCCAAGATGGAGAATTAGCCTTGGGTCAAAACATGGTTATTGCTTATGCCTCTTTTGATGGTCTGGGTTACGAAGATGCCATTGTCATTTCTGACCGTCTTGTCACCGAAGATTTACTTACTTCTATTCACATTGAAGAACATGAAGCCGATATCGTCGATACCAAACTCGGACCCGAAGAACTTACCCGGGATATTCCCAATGTTGGGGAAATTTTCTTGGCCAATCTCGACGCTGGTGGAGTAGTTACTATCGGATCGGAAGTCAACCCCAACGACATCCTCGTTGGTAAAATCGCTCCCAAAGGTGAAACCGAACTTTCCGCCGAAGAACGTCTGCTCAGGGCTATTTTTGGTGAAAAAGCCCGCGATGTCCGCGATACCTCTCTTCGCATGCCCCACGGAGAAAGAGGAGTAGTCGTCGACGTCCAGATTCTTAGTCGTGAAGCCGGAGATGAACTACCTCCGGGTACCAACCAAAGAGTGGTTGTCAAAGTTGCTCAAATTAGAAAGATCACCGTCGGAGACAAACTAGCCGGACGTCACGGTAACAAAGGTGTCATCTCTAAAATAGTTCCTGTTGAAGACATGCCTTATTTGCCCGATGGAACCCCCATCGATATCATGATTTCTCCCTTATCTGTTTTGGCTCGTATGAATTTGGGTCAACTACTGGAAGCCAGACTGGGTTGGGCCATGATCCGCCAAAACCAAAAAGTTGCCGTTCCTGTCTTTGAACACATACCGGAAGACGATATTAGTGCCCAAATGGTCAAAGCCGGCCTTCCCATTTCTGGAAAAGTAAATTTAATCGATGGCCGCACTGGTCTTCCTTACGAACAGCCAACTGTAGTGGGTATCGGCTACATTCTCAAACTTCATCACATGGTGGAGGACAAAACCCACGCCAGATCTACAGGACCATATTCTCTGGTTACCCAACAACCCCTTGGAGGCAAAGCTCAAATGGGAGGACAACGCTTGGGAGAAATGGAAGTTTGGGCTCTCGAAGCTCACAAAGCCGCCCATACCCTTCAAGAAATGCTTACCATCAAATCCGACGATGTGGTTGGCCGTGCCAAAGCTTTTGAAGCCATTGTCAAAGGAACCGAAATTCCCAGTTCTTCAGTTCCGGAATCGTTCAACGTTTTGGTCAAAGAACTTCAAAGCTTAGGCTTACTCATCACTCCTCAAGGTGTTCAACTTAAAGCCGTCGAAGAAACCCCCGTTATTTCTCTCGATCCTACTTATGTCGCAAACTAAAAACCAAGTCAAAGCATCCGATTCTTTTAGAAACGTGGCGGATTTCAACGCTCTCAAAATTACTCTGGCTTCTCCGGACGATATCAAAGGATGGTCCTACGGGGAAATTACCAAACCCGAAACTATCAACTACCGCACCCTTAAACCCGAAAAAGACGGCTTATTCGACGAACGCATTTTTGGTCCGGTCAAAGATTGGGAATGTTATTGTGGAAAATACAAGCGCATTCGCTATAAAGGCATCATTTGTGATAAGTGTGGCGTAGAAGTTACCCAATCCCGTGTCCGCCGGGAACGTATGGGACACATTACTTTGGCCTGTCCGGTAGCTCATGTTTGGTATTTCAAAGGCGCTCCTTCCAAGTTCTCGCTTCTTTTGGATGTTTCCCCCAAAGCTCTAGAATCTGTAGTCTATTTTGCTCAGTATTTAGTTACCGATATCGATGAAAAGAAACAAGAGCAAACTTTGGGTCAACTACGCAAAGATTCGGAAGAAAAGAAAAGCCAATTCAAAGAAGATCTCGCCCAAAAAATCTCTGAAGTGGAAGCTACCGCAGGTAAGTTGGTCAAAGAACTTAAGAATTCCAATAAAAGTGAAGACGCCGCCGCTTTAGCTGTTAATCAGCTGGAATTGAAGACTAAGCAACAGATACAGACTCTCCGCGATTCTGAAACCGTGGAAATGACCAAAATAACCGAAATTTATCAACGTTTGATCGATGTCACCAAATCTATCAAAATAGCATCGATTATTACCGAAGAAGAGTATGCCAGACTAATGTCCTATGGATATATCGACTTTGTCAAAGTCGGCATGGGTGCGGAAGGATTACTTGAAGTCATAAAAAAGTTAGATCTAAATCAGTTAGTAGCTAATCTTCGTGAAGAAGTTACCAATTCTACCGGTCAGCGTCACATCAAGGCCACCAAGCGTTTGCGTGTAGTCGATGGATTAAGAAGAGCCGGAGTCGATCCGTCTTGGATGGTTCTCAAAATTCTCCCCGTCATTCCTCCGGATCTGCGTCCCATGGTTCAACTTTCCGGTGGCAGGTTTGCAACCAGCGATCTCAATGATCTCTACCGCCGCGTCATCAACCGCAATCACCGTCTCAAGCATCTCATGGATTTAGGCGCTCCTGAAATTATTTTACGAAACGAAAAACGCATGTTACAAGAAGCAGTAGACTCTTTGGTCGATTCTGCCCAACACGCTACTCGGAATACTCGGGCTCAAACCTCAAGGCCCAGGTCACTTTCCGATATGTTGCGTGGAAAACAAGGCCGTTTCCGTCAAAATCTTTTGGGTAAGCGTGTCGACTATTCCGGCCGTTCCGTTATCGTCGTTGGTCCGGAACTCAAACTTAATCAGTGTGGACTCCCCAAAGAAATGGCTCTGGAAATGTTCAAGCCCTTTGTCTTAAGACAACTCATAGTTCAAGGCTTGGCTCCCAACGTCAAGTCTGCCAAGAATTTATTAGAATCCCGTCCTCCTGAAGTATTCGATATTCTCGAAGAAATTACCAAAAATCATCCGGTTCTCTTAAACCGCGCTCCCACTTTGCACAAATTATCTATTCAGGCTTTTTATCCCGTACTTATCGAAGGTTCCGCCATCCGTGTCCACCCCTGTGTCTGTTCAGCTTTCAACGCCGATTTTGACGGAGATCAAATGGCTGTTCATGTTCCCATCGGTACCAAAGCCATCGAAGAGACCAAAACCCTCATGATGGCCGACAAAAATTTACGCAAGCCTTCCGACGGTGTGCCCATCACCATTCCTTCCACCAAAGAATTAGCTCTAGGTAATTATTATCTCACATCCATTGATGATTCCTTCAAGCCTTATCCTTCCGCTTTCTCTTCTTCCCAAGAAGCCGTTTTAGCTTATCAATTAGGCTACTTAAAACTCCGCCAAACCGCCTCTATCAAACTTGATCAGACGTTAGTCGAAACCACCGTCGGCCGGGTTCTCTTCAACGAAATTTTACCGGAAGGACTCCGCTTTGTTAACGAACCAGTCCGCAGATCAACAGTGGTTGGCCTGTTTAACAAGGCTTTCAAACTTTACTCTCTGGACGTTGTTGCCAAAATGGTCGACGATGTCAAAAATATGGGTTTTTGGGCTGGCACAATTTCTGGCCTATCTGTCAGTATCACCGATTCGGTCATTTCCCCCGAAAAGGGCAAGATGATTTCCCAGGCTAATCAAAAAGTTGCCGAAATAAATCAAAATTGGGAGGCAGGTTTAATCACCATAGAAGAAAAGAAACGTCTTTCTCAAGAAATCTGGATGGAGACGACCGAGGTTTTAGCCGATATCACTTGGAAGCTGATCGATCCCCAAAATCCTATCCATCTTATGGTCGATGCTCAAGTTGGCCGTATATCCAGGGAACAAATCAAGCAACTCTCGGGTATGAGAGGGCTGATCGTCGATCCCATGGGAAATATCGTTGATCTCCCCGTCAAGAGTAATTATCGTGAAGGTTTCTCTACTTTTGAATACGTCTCCGCCGCCCGTGGAGAACGCAAAGGTCTCTCCGACACTTCCATCCGTACTGCCGATGCCGGATATCTTACCCGCAGACTGGTAGATGTTGCCCACGACGCCATCATCCGTATGGAAGATTGTGGTAGCACCTCTGGCTTGACAATTTCCAGATTAGGCCGCAGATCCAAATTATTTAATAATCGCATCTTTGGCCGTATTTTGGCCGGTACTAATACTTTAATCGACGAAAAAGTTATAGCTTCTTTGGAAGCAGACAAGATTAATGAAGTCGTTGTCCGTTCCCCCCTTACTTGTAACGCCAAATATGGTTTGTGTGCTACCTGCTATGGTCTCAACTTGGCCACCATGACTATGGGTGAAATTGGAGACCCAGTTGGTGTAATTGCCGCCCAAAGTATCGGCGAACCGGGAACCCAAATGACCCTCCACGGTAAGCGGGGCGCCATCTCCGCCGGAGGCGTCGACGTTACTCAAGGTCTACCCAGAGTCGAGGAGCTCTTTGAATCCCGCACCCCCAAGATCGTCTCTCCGTTATCCGAAATTACCGGACAAGTTGAGATTGCCGAAACTGATACGGGATACAAACTTAGAATCAGAAATACTACTATCAAGCCGGTCGAAGAGCGTGAGTACATTATCCCTCTGGCTTCAGAACTCAAGGTCTCCGAGGGTGATTTGGTTACTACCGGCACTCAACTGGCCAGCGGTTCTTTGGATATCAAAGAAGTTCTCGAAGTCCGGGGTCTGCGTGGAGCCCAAGAATATCTTATCGACGAAATTCAGGCCGTATATGAATCTCAAGGAGTACCCATCCACGACAAACATTTTGAAGTTATCGTCAGAAAAATGAGTGACCGTGTTCGGGTCCTTACCTCAGGCGACACCGTTCTTTTACCGGGAGATATTTTAGACCGTGGACTATTTGAGATCGAAAATGCTAGAATACTGGCATCAGGGGGTGAACCATCCACCGCCCAAGTCGTAATTTTGGGAATTACCCGTGCCGCTCTTAAAACTGCTTCTTGGCTCTCTTCAGCCTCATTCATTCAGACTACTTCTGAATTGGCCGATGCCGCGGTAGAAGGCAGAATTGATCCCTTAATCGGACTTAAAGAAAACGTTATTATTGGCCGCCTGATTCCTACCAGCGCCGACCGGGCTCAACTTGCCCAAAATTCATAAATTATGCCAACCATAAATCAACTCATAAGAAAAGGCCGTGTCAAAAAGCAGAAAAAAGTGCGGGTCACCGGACTCCGCAAATCTTTTAATGCCAAAGACCGGAAATTTACATCTGCCATGAATCCCTTCAAACGGGGAGTGGTTACCATGGTCAAAACCATGACTCCCAGAAAACCCAACTCGGCTCTCCGTAAAATTGCCCGCGTCCGTTTGTCCAACAAAATCGAAATCACAGCCTATATTCCCGGGATTGGTCATACTCTGGCCGAACACGGAATTGTTTTGGTTCGGGGAGGGAGAGTCAAAGATCTTCCCGGTGTCAAATACCATATTGTCCGGGGAAAATATGACTCCACCGGCGTAGAAAACCGAAAACAAGGCCGTTCCCGTTATGGTACTAAATCTGTTTCTGGGCCCAAAACGGCCGCCGCCTCTTAAATATTATGAGATCAAAACCAGCCACCAAAAGACAAGTTATCCCGGATCCAATCTATCATAATATTGTGGTGACCAAACTGATCAACTGTATTATGAAAGACGGTAAGAGATCGGTTGCTCAAAAACAAATCTATCAAACTCTAGACCGTCTAAAATCCCAGACCGGTAAAGATCCGTTAGAAATTCTTCTTGCCGGCATCGAAAATATCAAGCCCCAAATGGAAGTCCGGGCCCGCCGCATTGGCGGAGCCGCTTATCAGGTACCATCGCCAGTTCGTACCGAACGCAAAGAATCTCTGGCTCTCCGCTGGCTGATTACCGCCGCCCGCAAGCGGTCTAGTACCGAATTTCACACTTTTCCCGAAAAACTTTCCGCCGAGTTGATTGATTCTCTTTCTGATACTGGCGGCGCCGTCAAGAAAAAGTTAGATACTCACCGCATGGCCGAAGCCAACAAAGCCTTCGCCCACTTTAGGTGGTAATATGGCACACTACACCGGACCAAAAAACAGATTATCCAGGCGCGAAGGCGTAGATCTTTTTGGCCGCGGCAACAAACTGCGCCGGGCTTCCCAAGCCCCCGGTCAGCACGGACCCAAAGGAGCCAAAAGACGTCTGTCCGGATTTGGTATTCAATTGCGGGAAAAGCAGAAAACAAAGCGCCTTTATGGTATAATGGAAAAACAATTTAGGAAGTACTTTGAAAAGGCGGCAAAAACCCGGGGAGCCACAGGCGAAAAACTTCTCCAAATTTTGGAGACACGTCTGGATAATACCGTTTATCGCCTAGGGTTTGTGCCGACTCGTGCAATGGCCAGACAAATAGTTGGCCACGGTCATGTTTTAGTTAATGACCGGAAATTGAATATCCCGTCCTACCAAGTAGAGATAGGAGACACAGTTTCTTTGCACACCACGATTCTTGCAAATCCCGTAATTAAATCCCGTCTGGATACAGCTGAAATAGCTACTCCGGATTGGTTAGAACGCAAGGGTTTCGTTGGAAAAGTTCTTAGTCTTCCTGCCAGACACCATGTTGATAGTCCAATAGACGAGCAACTCATTGTCGAATATTATTCCCGCTAATTTACGAATATGACACAAACACCATTTACAATCCAAACTTTGCAATCAAGCGCAGACTTTGGCAAATTTGCCATCGAACCGTTAGCTAAAGGATTTGGTCACACTTTGGGTAATTCCCTGCGCCGGGTTTTATTGTCATCTGTCCCGGGTGCCGCTATTACTTCTGTCAAAATAGACGGTGTTAGCCATCAGTTTAGTACTCTCCAAGGCGTACGTGAAGATATTGTCACTATTATTTTATCCTTAAAGCAAGTTAAGGTATCCTACTCCGGTACAGAGTCCACCAAAATTACGCTTTCTGCCAAAGGACCGGCCGAAGTCAAAGCTTCAGACTTTGATTGTCCCACCGATGTCAAAATCAGTAATCCGGATTTAATCATCGCTCACTTGATGGACAAAAGCTCCAAGCTTGAGCTCGAGGCCACAGTCGAGAGCGGGCTTGGATATTCACCCGCCGAAGACCGTAAAAGTACCACTTTGGGACTGATCGCTATCGACGCCGTATTTACTCCGGTTGTCAGAGTCAATTTCACGGTCGAAGCTACTCGCGTTGGCCGGGTTACCAATTTCGATCGTCTCATTCTCGAAATTTTTACCGACGGTACAATATCAGCGGCAGACGCCCTTGTCGATTCCGCTCAAACTTTGGTTAATTATTTCTCCGCCATTGTTAATCCAGTTACAATTTCCGAAAGTTCTACATCTGTTGCGGCCACTCCCTCCGCTCCCAAACACCCGTCTGTTTCTATTACCATCGAAGAGTTAGATTTACCCACCCGCATTGCCAATGCTTTGCAAAAGGCGGGATTTGACACCGTAGGTAGCCTTCTTTCTGTTCCCCATGCCCAATTGTCCAAAATCAAAAACCTCGGAGCCAAATCCGTAAAAATCGTCGAAGCGGCTCTGGCAGAACGTGGTATCGAGTTAATCCAAAACTCATAAATTACTATGGCCCACAACGTATTCGGGATAAAACTCAGTCGTGATGTCAATGAACGTCAAGCCTTATTAAAAGGATTGGCGGGGGCTCTGATCCGCAGTGAAGCGATAGAAACCACTGCGTCAAAAGCCGAAGCTGCCCGTGACTTAATTGAAAAGATGATCACTCATGCCCGTCGGGCGTCTCTGGGAGATATCCGCCGCATTGAAAGTGTTTTAACCGACAAAGATCTCGTTTTCAAACTTGTTCACGAAATTGCTCCCCGGTATGCCGGCCGTCCCGGAGGATATCTTCGTTTAATTAAAATGGGCAACCGCGTAGGTGACAACGCTCCCATGGTCCGCATGGAATTTGTAAAAGGAATTGATATTGTCAAAAAACCCGCCAAAAAATGATTACCTATTCTCCCAAAGCCGCCGAAATCAAGCGTAACTGGCATGTATTAGATGCCAGTGATTTTGTGATCGGAAGACTGGCAACCAGAGCTGCTCATCTCTTGATGGGCAAGCACAAGACCACTTTTGTTAGACACATGGATAGTGGCGATCATGTAGTAGTATTAAATTCCGAAAAAATTCACTCTACCGGCAAAAAAGAAGATCAAAAATTATATTCCCGCCACTCCGGTTATCCGGGTGGATTCCGCCAGACAGTTTTAAGTAAATTACGTCAGGAAAAACCTTCCCGGATTCTCATTCATGCGGTTTCCGGAATGCTTCCGGACAACAAACTCAAAGCCTCTATGCTCAAAAGATTTCATGTAGTTATTGGTTCAGACAATCCTTATGCCAAGCACGTCAACTAAAATATACAGCTCCGCTATCGGCCGCCGCAAAACTTCAATTGCTTCAGTCAGACTCATGTCTCCCAAAGAAGACTGGATCATCAACGGCAAGAAATTTGCCGATTATTTCACCATTCCCGGAGCCAAAGTCCGTTACGAAAAACCATTCAAAGTTACCAAAACGGTGGGAAAATACTCAGTATCAGTTCGCGCCAACGGTGGTGGCCAAACCGGACAATTAGATGCTGTGTCATTGGGTATAGCCAGAGCTCTAATTGAATTAAAAGCCGATTACAAAACTCTTCTCAAACAAGAGGGGCTTCTCACCCGCGATCCCCGCACCCGCCAACGCCGTATGGTTGGCATGGCCGGCAAATCCCGCCGCAAAAAATCCTCCCCCAAACGCTAAAACTTTATTAAGTACTTCGTCTGTCCTATTTGTCTCATCCGTCATATTCGTCCTATCTGTCCTTTATTAACACAACTTTATTACGACCGTGGACGAAATGTGTTAATTGAAACCTTCAAATATTTGTCAATTTCATACGACCGTACCAATTTGACAAATTGCTTCGTATATTGCTAGAGCAGAGAGAGCGCCCATGTCCTTAATTTTATTTTGCAAGAGGACCTCTTGCAAAGACCTATACAAAGGTTTAATCACAATTCCACCTTTCAGGTGGAAATTACTATAGGTCGGGGAAACAGGAGTCGCACCTGCCACCTCTCGTACCCCATACGAGCGTTCTACTGCTGAACTACTCCCCGTAATTTCTTGTATTTTACCCCACTCAAGGCTAAAATGAAAACATGATTGTCACTCTCAAGGAAACTTTTTCCAGTCTTTCTTCCAAAACTTACGGCCAGACAATAATTAAAAAAACAATCGGTCAATCTCTGTGGTATTGGAGCAAATATGTTATTGCGGTTGGAATTTTAGTTTTTGTAGTTTTAACAGGATTAATATTTTATTACACACCCCAAGCGGCTCGGCTATTGGACGAAAATCTTCCAAACATCGATCTCTCTGTCAAAAACGGCCAGGCTACATCGTCTACGGAGCAACCATATCAAATGGGTGATTCCGACTTTATGTTTATTCTGGATACCAAAGGTACTTCCACAGAACTTGACCCTTACAAATCCGGCCTTCTGATTTTAGGCGATAGAATCTTGGCCAAAAAGAACTCTACCGAGACTCAAGAATATAAACTCAAAGATATGGGAGATTTCCAAATTGATAAGCAAACTATTATTTCGGCATTTTCTAAAAATAAATACACTCTTGCTACTACTTTAATCTTAATATCCGTTATTTTTGTAGTTTTTATGGTAAGCCTGTATTGGCTATTTAATCTTCTCAGTTTTCTCGTTTCCGGTTTTTTGCTTTTAATATTCGCAAAAATTATTCACCGCAAAATCATCTATACAGATTCTTTAAAAATAGTTATTCATGCCGCTGTCATTTCCATGTTAGTTTCTCCCATTTCTCCCGCCCTCAGTCTGGGTCTGTTTTTAATCTACTCTTGTGTTTGGATTTACAATTTATCCCCTCTCTTACGTCGCAAGACGCAAAACGAAGTTTTGATTTAAGAGAGGGGCGAGGGGTGAGTTATTCCCCCTTGCAATTTAATTATTAAAAGATATATTGGCATTATGACGGCAGTAAACGATTCGAAGATGCAGGCGATAAGAATTGCCATGGAACAGATCGAAAAACAATTTGGCAAGGGATCGATTATGAAATTGGGTGAAAAGAATGACAAGTTTACTGTAGAGACAATCTCTACGGGATCCATAGCTATCGATTTAGCACTGGGAGTTGGCGGTTTTCCCCGTGGCCGGGTCACAGAAATCTACGGACCAGAAGCCTCGGGTAAAACTACTTTGGCACTGCACTGCATTGCCGAAGCCCAAAAAACTGGTGGTCAAGCCGCTTTTATCGACGCTGAACACGCTCTGGATCCTGCTCGTGCCGAAGCTATTGGCGTTAAACTTAACGATCTGTATATTTCTCAGCCCGATACCGGGGAACAGGCTTTAGAAATTGTTGAAACTTTAATCCGTTCCGGAGCTTTTGATGTGATTGTTATAGACTCGGTAGCCGCTCTTGTTCCCCGGGCCGAAATCGAAGGCGAAATGGGGGATTCAACTATGGGAGTTCAGGCTCGGCTCATGTCTCAAGCTTTAAGAAAAATTACTGGGGCTATTTCTAAATCCCGAACCGTCGTCATTTTTATCAATCAGTTGCGGATGAAAATTGGCGTGATGTTTGGCAATCCGGAAACCACCACCGGCGGGATGGCTCTCAAATTTTATTCTTCAGTCCGTGTTGATGTTCGAAAAATTGAAACTCTCAAAGACGGAGACAAACCCATTGGCTCCCGGCACCGGGCTAGGATCGTCAAAAACAAAGTTGCTCCACCTTTTAGTGTTGCCGAATTTGATATTTTGAACAATGGCGGAATTTCCAAAACTGGTGGACTTATCGACGTTGGTTTAGAACTGGGAATTTTGACCAAGAAAGGAGCCTTTATTTATCATGGGGCGGAAATCTTGGGTCAAGGCCGTGAAGCCGTCCGTATTTTCCTAAACGAAAATCCAAAGCTAGCTAAGCAGATCGAGGATGCGATCTGGAAAAGCGTCAAAGAAGGTAAAAAGGCCCTGCCCAAACAAGTCGGTGAAATAGATGAATCCTCTTGATAAAGCTCTCCGTTTCTTAAGTTACCGGGCTAGAACCGAAAAAGAAATCCGGGACAAATTAGGACCGGAATGTACCGAAGAAGTAATCGCTAAATTAAAGACTTACGGATATATAGACGATCAAAAATACGCCCAAAGTTATATCGAATCTCGTCTCCGTTCCAAACCCCGGTCCCAAAAATTAATTTTATTAGAACTAAAGCGCAAAGGCATAACTACCGAATACCGAATACTGAATACCGATTACGAACTTGCCCAAAAAGCTTTAGAAAAAAAGAAGAATTTAAAAACCCGGGAGCAAGCTATGCGTTTTTTGGCCAGCCGGGGTTTTTCCTGGGACATCATTGAAAAAACAGTCAAAAAAGAGTACAATTAACTCCATGTTAACTAAGATTTCTATCATTTTATGGCCTCAGACCCAAGAGACGATTATCTAAAAAAATTAGAAAGAGCCGCTAATCTTACCCGCGACGAAGCTAAAAAACTTCTTCTCGAAGAGGTCGAAAAAGATGCCGCCGCCGATCTGGCTCAACGCCTAAATCAATCCAGTGAGGATTACACTCTCCGGGCTTCTCAACTGGCTCAGGACATTATTATCGACGCCATGATGCATGGTGCTACGGAGTACACCGCCGAGTATACTGTCTCCACCCTTACCCTTCCCAACGAATCGGTCAAAGGTGGAATTATTGGCCAGGGAGGCCGTAATATTGCCTCATTTGAAAAAGCCACCGGCGTAGAAATGGAAATCGAAGAGGGCAACACTATCCGTCTTTCTTCATTTGATTCACTGCGAAGAGAAGTCGCTCGTCGCAGTTTGGAAATTCTTATCCGCGACGGCCGTATCCAACCCAGCCGCATTGAAGAAGTTGTCGCCCAAACCCGTACGCAATTAGACCAGGTATTAATCGACGAAGGCAACAAAATCTGTACCGCTTGTGGAGTATTCAATTTACACCCGAATTTGATAAAAATTATTGGCCGCTTCCGTTTCCGTTTTTCGTATGGTCAAAACTTAGGAATCCACACTATCGAAGAAACCAAAATTGGGGTGCAAATTGCTAGTGAATTGGGCTTTTCCGATGAAGATGTCCAACATGTCCGTTACGGCTGTCTCTTGCACGATATTGGTAAGGTAGTGACAGAAGAAGAAGGTACACATGTCCAATTGGGTGTTGATCTTCTCAAAAAATATAATTTGCCCGAAAAGGTTATCAGCGCCGTCGCCGAACACCACGAGGATAAATCTTTTTCGTCCAATGTTTCCCGTGTGGTTTGGGCAGCTGATGCCATTTCCGGCTCCCGTCCCGGAGCCCGTTATGAACCCCACGATTCTTACGTCAAACGCATGCAACAAATTGAAGCCATCGGTCGCGATTTCAAAGGTGTCGATGAAGTTTTTGCTTTTCAAGCCGGCCGCGATGTCAGAGTCATCGTCCGTCCCGAAGAAGTTTCGGATTCTGAGTTAACAATTTTAGTCTCCAAAATCAGACAGCGTTTGGAAAAAGAAGCTCAATATGCCGGCCAAATAAAAATCACCGCTATTCGTGAAGTTCGAGCCACGGACATAACCAAGGCAAAGTAATATCTCCATATTGACATACTTCGTCACGTGTAGTAATTTCACCAATATATAGCAATAATTTACAGAAAGGTGGTGAGCAATAACTAAATGACAAAACAACAAATGTTTGATGTTCTTTCCAGAAAGGCTCACTTGACCAAAAAAGCTTCCCGCGAAGCAGTTGAAGCCCTTCTTGATGAAATAAAAAAAGCTCTCGCCAAAGGAGAAAAGGTCGTTCTTTCTGGTTTTGGTACTTTCAAAGTAGTTAGCGTCCGCGATAAAGATGTAGTTTTTCCAGGCAGTAAAGTCAAAAAAACTATCAAGGGTCATCGGGCCGCCCGTTTTACTCCCGGCAAAAATCTCAAAAAAGCCGTGAAATAATTTTTAAGGTAAAATTGGTGAATGAGGAAATACTGGACGTTTTTTACGGTTGAATGACCAGAATTTCTTTTCTTTTTGCGTCCATTTCTTGATCAATCACTACTAATCTCTGGTTTATCCTTTCTAAAGATGTTTCAAAAGTAAATTTACAGCCAGAATGAGGAGTATTCTTAATGCCAACTGAGGTCACAATTTCTATCTTACCCACATCCGTAGAACTAACAGGTTTTTTAATGACATGTAATCCATTATCATCATGATCTTGTGGCAAAGTTTCAATTTGTGGCATATCATTCATTACCCCTGACCCCAACAACCTCGCAAAAAATTCTCCTGTTGTACCGCTGTTAAAACCTAAACTACCATCATTAAAAAATTGCCATTCATTAAATCTTCCTTGCAAATCTTCCTCAAGTAAACGTTCCTGGGGTTGACAACCATCCCCTCTACCGACGGATTCGTCTTCAATCAAAGAAGTATACAAATCACACAATCTAGTTAGAACTCTTTTTTCTACAACCCTGCTATCGATATATGTTACATCGAGCCACTTTTCATTGATGAGTCCTGATGCTTTCTCGGCTAGGTTGTTACCATTCATAAAGTTTTCTATATTTTATCATTCTAAAACTATCTTCAGGGGGTATAAATTGATATTTAGGAATCCTAAACAAGTTCTTTTAAAGCATCGGTTTCATAATAATCATCTTAATCTTTTTTAATGTGTCCTCTCTAATGTAATTGGTTATAATTTCGTATTCCAAACCACATATCTCTCTAAGGCCTAACATGTAATTCATTCTTTCTTCCAAGTAAGTCTCCATAACTCCGCCCAATGAAACATATTCATTAATAATCTCGGTTCTAAATTGATTACTTATATAATTCTGTACAGCAAAATCAATAGACTTATCTCCAATTAGAGCACTACCAAAATCAATAATACCTGAGACATTATTTTTTTATCAATCAGTACATTTGAGTACCAAAGATCTCCATGCACGAGAGTTGGTTTTAAATCAGATGCTTTCCAAAAACACTCAGCTTCGTGCCACCATTCTCTTATTGTTATGAACTGGTAATTTTTTAAATTGGAGTGTAACCAGGCGGATACGTTTTTCCAAGTATCTTTCATATTCTCAGGAAAATATGGAATGGCGGAGAAATTTAGATGTCTAACTTCTATTTTGTGTAATTGATATAAAAAATAGGCGATCTGGGATGCTATTTTTGGCAAGCTGTTCTCTTTTAGTACCTTTGGATCTAAAATGCCCCCTTTAATTTTTTTATAACCTATCAATCCATAAGTAAATTCCTTCGAGCTTTCTATGTAATATTCAGGATAAGGAATCTGAATGCTGTCTATCTTTTTTGATAAAAATAATAATAAAAATTTTTCTTTTTTGTACCCTAACCGCACTATATGATTCTTGGCTATCTTGAAAACTATATTATCATTAGTTTCGATTACGATGCTTTCATAACCATCTCCAATTTTCTTAATTGAAAATGGGCTTTTTAACTTTGGAAAAGAAATCCTTAGTTTATTTTCCAGATCCTTCAAATTGACATTCATAAATTGATTTTATCAACAATTTAACCAAATATATAATTAAATAATTAGACAGATACGTAACCAAATACAAAATGATACAGAAGCTTTCAATGCCATTGATGTGGTTGTGATTTACTTCCAAGTGTTTATCAATTCCCGTTGCTCTCCGTTTTCTGATAATCTTTAGTTTTCTAATTTGCACCGATGATAACTGTTTTCGGATGGATTGCAATCTTTTTTAATCTGCCAATAACTCTTCTAATGCAGTCCTATATATCAAATCGCGTATTTTATATCTACCCTCTGTTGCATTCTTGTAATTACCATGAAGTACAGTCTCCTTAGACCAATTTTGTATATCTTCCCAACTTTCAAACAGCATCGCTTGGCAGGTAATTACTGATCCTTCGTGTATTATCACGTCAGAGCCTAAACGTTTTTTCAAAGATTTATCTAGCCCTTTATCTGAGAAATGTTTATGTTTTTCAGAATCAGGATTATACATTCTAGTTGTGCTTTCGTCACCATGGGAATAAGTTGGCATTATAATCTCTCCCGTTTTCCCGGTTTCAAGTAATCCACCACACGTTCCTAAGGCAATGTTCTTTTTAGACCCTAGCATACACCCCAGATGAATTATCTCAGAAATGTAAGCACCGCCATATCCAGTCTCAAACCAAAATCTTTTGCCATTTATTTTAAAAGCGAGAACTTCACGTAAAAAACTTTCTCCCAATTGTTCATATTCCACTTGAAATCCTTGTTCATTTATTATTTCCTTAAGTAATTCCTTATGTTCATTTTTCCTCCAAGAACCATAACAAAACACACCATCAACTTTATAATCCCTTGGTAAACCAAAATATTTCTTGAAGTCCTCTACCGTGTGGCTTTTGTACATAAATTAATTTAATGAAAACCGTTAACAGTAAGAATGTGTTTTATTTTGTTTGCAGCGGGCTGGGCTCCATTTCCTCCGAGAGATTTTAAGAATTCTTTGTTTTCCCTTATTGATATCCCTGACCATTCCGTTCTTTTTTGTATCAAATTGTTAATTTTTTTCCCAATTTCATTTTGCATTATTGAAGAATATTCAACTTCACGTAGTTGTTGCATAACTTCACTAATACTTTTATCCTCGGTTTTTCCTCGAAGAGATAATCTAGGCATGAAGTCTGTCAAATGGACCGATGCACGAGCTAAACCTAAATCATGTAACTCGTCCTGCAAAAGATAATGACTATTATTCGAGGGAGGTAAATAGATAACAGGTGTTTCTGATTCAAATGCTTCCTGAGACGTAACTAGTCCAGCTGTAGTCAAAAGAACTTCAGACCGAGAAAGCTCCTCTAAAAATCCCGTGTGTGAGCCACAAGTTGTAAATTCAAAAACGCTTTCTGGGAATTTATCAGAAAGTTCTTTTAAGATATATTCGTTTGTGGTGACAATGACTCTATCAAAATAACTCCAATCAACATTTTTGAGCAATATATTAGTGATTACAGAAGAATAGTTTGTGTCTTTTCCGTTTTTGTACCACATAGCTGCTTCACCACCACCATAAGATATAAGAGCTTGTTTTTTTCTCTTGGTTTTTTTAATAGATGGCAAAATAGGTCCAACCGTATAGAAATTCTTAATTTTTGGACCAAACAAGGATTCATTTACACTAAACTTTAAAGATCGCTCGGCTATGTACAAATCAATATCAAACAAAGGCTCGAATATTGATTCCCAAAACCAAAACAAACAATCTAACCATACAATTGGTTTCCCGAGTTTCTTTGCAGTCACCACACTAGCCAAATCCATAGAGCTAATGAGCATGTCCCCCTCGCTAATTACTTTTTCTAATTCACTATTAGATGCGGGATTATCGGTATCAATCTCATATGTTGCATCGAAAGAATAGTTTTTTGCCAACTGGAAAGATGTTCCGAATCCAGCAAATACTAAGGCATGTCCTTGTTTTTTTAGCAAGTCGGCAATATTCAAGAGTTTTCCAATAGGACCAAAGGCAAAGTTCTCGGCTGTCAGAATAAGTTTAGCCATTAAGATAGCAATTTACTGCATTTACAACTATTCCGCAATCATTTGTTATGTAAACTCTAAAAGTTGAGCAAGCCTTTTCTCGTATGAGTGTTTTATTTTCAATGTTTCTCGTATGTCTCTCGTAAGTTTTTTATACTTGTCATAATTATCAAGAATATTTATTATTACGCTGGCAGGATTACCTGACAATGTCAATTGATTAATTGCGTTGCCATAGAGTTTTGCAGCGTGTGTAAAGTATACTGGAATAAGTGGTATGGTATCAGCTACAAAAGTTTCAAACATTCTTGGTGTTACAAAATGAAACTCATTTAATATTGGACGAACTAAAACCGGATGAAGTAAACCCCGACTCATTGTCTCCTCAACATGTCCATAAGGCGTAGAATCAAAAGTCTCAATATGATTTCTCTTAAGGAAAGCTGGTTCAGAATATGTTGCCTTTTCGTAACCATCCATAACCTTATCTGACCAATGCTGTCCAATAAGTGCAACTCTTTTTAATCTATTTCTAATAGGGGCAATAGCCTCGGTAAGCCACAGAATATCATTCCATCTGTACCAGTTATTACCTACATAAAGCAAATCGAAGTCTTTTTGCGATTGATCTGTTTCTTGTATTATGTTTCCCATTCCAAAATATAAAAAAGGTTTTACGTTTTTAGTTGTTGTTGATCCGAGAAAAGGTTGCAAAACGGTATCCGATAAGGAGTCGTAGAGTTCTGTCCAATATTTATAAGAATCTGGAGTTTCGTGGTTAGTATCATCTTTGGATTGAACAGGTTTTAAGTACTTTCCATCCGGATCTATTACAATACGTTTGGATCTGGGAATCTGTTTATAGATTTGGTTTAAATCTTCAGGCGAGAGAAATGGATAAGACTCGTAAACTATTACAAATAAATCAGGTTGCCATTGCCTATTTGCAACAGGAACAGCAGAGCTAACGATATCATCAATATACCCAAATTCCGAAACTCTAACATCATAACCAAGTTTTTCACCCGCTTGGTAATATCTAAGTAATGTATTACTCGATCCGCAGTTATATTGGAAATTTGCAACAAAAGCTATTTTTGCTTTCTCCATAGGCATGTTTTCAATTCATTTTGTGGATAAACGATCCGATTATATTGCTATAATACACTAATATGTCAAAAAGTCGTGTTTTTGCAAAAAGTGAAAGCGATAACGATATTTTTTATAAGAAAACAGTATCATATCGCCATTGTGATCACAACTTAAACTTCCATGTATCTCAGACCCTTTTTAGTTCTCATGACATTGATATTGGCACCCGCCGACTTCTATCGACCTTAGTTTTAGAAGATTACACCTATTCAAAGATTCTTGATCTTGGATGTGGTTATGGACCGATTGGTATTGCATTAAAAAGTGTGAATCCGGAAAGCACAGTACAAATGGTGGATAAAGATTCCCTTGCACTTGACTATACTCGCAAAAATTTAGAGCTGAACCACCTTAAGGCATCAGTATATGCCAGTTTGGGATTCGATCAAGTTTCAGATGCAGATTTTGATTTAATTGTTTCCAACATACCCGCCAAAGCTGGAGAACCAGTTCTCTCATACATACTTTCTGAGACAAGATTACATCTAAGACCGAATGGACGAGTAGCAATTGTCGTAATAAATGCGATCGCGGATTACGTTATGGGGATTATTTCGGTACTTGGGGTCAATGTCCTTGTCCAAAAGAAATATCCTGGGCATATGGTATTTGTGTATGAATTCCCAGAGAGCTCTTCGGTTACAAAGCCGAGGAACAATTCCTTCGAAAGAGGTATCTATGATCGTGAAGAAAAAGTTTTTTCAGTGGATCATCGCGATATCTCCATTCGCACAGCATATGGATTACCTGAATTTGATACCTTAAGTTATGAAACTCAAATAGTTATTGATACCCTAAGAATAATGAAAGGTAAACAAATGAATAAAGTCATAGTATTCAATCCAGCTCAAGGAATACTCCCCATAACCTTAACCCAATTTATGACTGTTAAGGAAATTGCATTAATAGACCGCGATCTTTTAGCATTGGAGGTGTCAAAAAGGAACATCATATTAAATGGCTTCGAAAAGGATCATATTTCTATGCACCATCAAGCTGACTTAAAGATCAGTGACGTTAGTAATGTCGACGGCATTATTGGAGTCCTTGATGAAAAAGACGGTCACACAGTTCATACAATGTTTTTCAAACAAGCAACACAGCAACTTTCCCCTGAAGGTATAATTGTTCTTGCATCGGGATCAACTCCAATTACTCGAATTGAAGCAATTGCCCGCGCAGATAAGTCTTTGGGGAAACTTGGTCGTAAAAAAATGAAAGGTAAAAGCGTTATAGTTTTAAAAAAGAAATAACTGTTTTTCTTATGATATTTTCGAAACAACACGAGTTGGGAATATCCGGATTAGCCTTATTGAGAAATTGGTTAATTGGTGACGAAACAGTTGCAAAATCCATTATCAAAGAGATTCGAGAACTGACAAAAGAAACAAAAGACAAATCCTTTGTAACATCAGATAAAGTAATTTCATTTGATGTAGCCGATGGTTACAAGGCATGGGCAAATACATATGATAGCGTGCCCAATCTTTTGCTTGAAGTTGAAGAGCCAATTGTTAAAACAATACTAAAAAAATTTATACCTGGAACTGCACTTGATGCCGCATGTGGAACTGGCAGATATAGCGAATTATTAAACTCTCTTGATTATAAAGTGATCGGAATGGATCTATCGCCAGCAATGTTGTCCCAAGCCAAAAAAACTCGAAATAAAAAGATTAATTTCATCGAAGGTGATCTAACAGCGATACCTCTAAAAGAGGCAAGTGTAGATTTAACAATCTGTGCACTTGCACTCACACATTTACCCAATATGGAGAAGGCATTATCAGAACTTAAAAGGGTAATTCGTCCAGGTGGCCACATTGTCCTATCTGATATTCATCCTTGGCTAGTAATGTTGGGAGGGCAAGCAGAATTTTTTGATAAAACAGGCAAACATGGTTATGTTCTTAATTATGTCCATTGGCACAGTGATTACATCAACTCTTTTCAACGTCTTCAATTAAAAGTAATTGAATGTTTAGAGCCAGTGATGGAATCAAAACACGTAAAATTGGCCCAAACAGGATTTGATCTAAAAGAAAAAACTGTTGCTACAGCTCTTGAAGGATTGCCAATCGCACTGATATGGGTGCTAGAAAAAGTTTAAAAATGAAAACAATTAGTCAATTTCTTGACGAGAAAAGTAACGACTATAGTGCCATTGAAAGGAAATACTATAATCTTACAAATGCTTCACTATGTCTTAATCTAAACAACCCTCCTCCGATTATTGACCATCTCAAGCCTCTTAGTGCCACTGTAGTTATCCCTGCATGGAACGCAAGTTCGACGATTTTATCTTGTTTAACAGCAATTGAACAAAGTAGTTTTAATATTAAACATCAAGATAGACTCCAAGTTGTGATTGTAGACGATGGATCAACAGATAAAACATGGGAAATTGTCAAAAGCACCCCCCTTGCTTTGAATCTTACAATAGTTAAACAACAGAATCTGGGTCAAGCCAAAGCGTTAAATACTGGTATAAGCATTGCGGAAGGAGACATTATTATTTCATGCGATGCTGATATGATTCTTAATTATTATGCTATTGAACATTTTGTAACTCGCCACCAATTATTGCCAAACGTTCTGTTAGTTGGTTTTAGAACAGATACGACAAAAGATGATTTGCGAGTCGATCCAAGTTACATCCGCAAATATGGTAGTCATGTCGACTCCTATTTTATAGGTGACGAGAGAATTGTCTTTTCAACTCCGGGATGGCCAAACAATATGAGTTTAGCCAGTGGACATTACAAACACTTGGGAAACGCAAAAGGACTTTGGATGCCGGGTGATGATGCTTGTGTAGATCCGTGGCGTTTGTCTGATCTAGTGTTTGGGGCTTTGTTTAGCCTTTCAAAAGATGTTTATTTAAGAATTGGGGGTTATGATGAGCGACTTCATGGCTGGGGTTGCACGGATAGTTTACTTGCCGCCAAAGCGATTTCAAGTAATCAATATGTGATACCAATATATTCAGTTTCAGGTTTGCACATCAGTCATCCATTTCGTACGAAAGATAAGCAATTAGAATATTCTGAAAACCGAAAGAAGTTTTTTGAAATTATCCAATCAGAGAATATTGATGGTCATCCCGATTGGATTACACACGCAAAAGACAGAATTATTGAATCGTTTACTCAAAACCCAGTTTCAAATAGTAGCAATTCTGTCAGTCCAAAAGAGGCTCCTTCTACAAACCAATGGGATAATTTATTAGCTATAGGGGAGTACTCCGAAGTGTGTGAGTTTCTTACTAAAATAAAGTCCACAGACAACAATAATGATCTGGATTTGAAACTAGGAAAAGCCCTTATTGGTATGAATCAATACGAACAGGCAGTCGACATACTTGATAAGCTTCCAATACCAACTATTGAATTAGTAATTGCAAAGGCCGCAAATGGTCAGTTTACACAAGCACATCAATCACTAGTAAAATTTTCACAAGTCCACCCAGAAGATCCAAGTCTTTCTTATTGGTACAAACAATCGATTCAAAAACACCTATTACAAGGGAGCAAATATTTCGATCAAGGATTTACTGTTATTGCCAAGCGTTGTTTTGAGGCGGCTCTTATTGCAGATCCAAATGACAAATTAGCTTTAAAATATAGAAATCAATGTTCTGAGTCATTACTTCAATAAATCCCTCACCATTATTCGCTACTCCTCCGGTTCGTAGTAAAATAATGAGGTGAAAAAATATTTCACTCTGTTCTCTCAACGTTTATCAGAATACTCCACTTATCGAATGCGATTGTTTGTGACTATTCTTCAGGGTTTTATTACCCCTTTGCTTCTTCTTTTAGTTTTATCTCGAGCCACCCCCGTAGGAGGGGTATCTACCTCAGGGCTTATTCCCTATTTTTTGCTAGTAGGACTAATTTATCCATTGACCAAGTCGCAAGTAAATGAATATATAGAAGAGCAGGCTACATCTGGAGAAATAAATAATTTTTTGGTCAAACCAATATCGTTGTACAAGTACATATTGGCCGATGATTTATCTTTGAAAGTACTAAATTTACTTACCCTAGCGCCATTCATATTAATTGCTTGTTTATTTCTCCTTAAGGGGAACTCTCTAAATTACAATCTGAATGTGTTAGTTGTCACATTTCTCACTATTGCCATCTCTTTTTTGGTTTCCTTCAATTTTAGCTATTTAGTTGGGCTTTTTTCGTTTTGGTTCGATGAATTTTGGGCTATTAACAACGTTAAACTTGTCGTAGTTACCTTCTTGGGAGGAGTCGTACTTCCTTACTCTTTCTTTCCTGACTGGTCAAACCAAATTCTTAAATATTCCCCCTTTCCATATATGCTTACCTGGCCCGTAAGGGTCATCCGGGGTCAATTTGAGCCCGTAGAAATTATTATTTCTATTTTTTGGTGCGTGTTATTAGGATTAATAATAAAAGTACTGCAAAAGATAGCCATATCTAAATATTCACACACCGCCAACTAGTATGTTTATTCAGCTTAAAAAATATCTAAGGCTTTTTATAGCAATCCAATCAGCGGGGATGGCAAAAGAAATCCAATTACGAGGAAATCTCATTACAACTCTTATCGGATCGCTCTGCTATTTTTATTTGCATTTGATATCTTTTAAGTTGGTTATTGGTCACTTTCAGTTTCCCGGATGGGATACTGGCCAGTTATGGACTTTGCTTTTTACGTTCGAGATTTTTACTTATTTGGCATTCTTCTTTTTTTGGCGGGGATTACAGCTTACTCCCAAAGAAATAGGCACCGGAACTTTCGATGTTATTCTTTCTAAACCATTTAACTCCAGATTCATCGCATTTTTCAGAAACGGCTCATTTCACAATCTTGCCAGCGCCATAATCAGTGTGGTTTATTTAATCTTTATATTAATCCAGTATCGAATACATACAACACTTTTTGGAATAATTTTTTATTTGCTAGGGCTTGCAATTAGTTTATGGATTTTTCACTGCATATCAGTACTTTTTGTAAGTCTTAATTTTAAAAACGGGTATTTGCCCGGCACTTCAGGAATTGCATTTGAAATTCAGGAAATCTACAAATATCCAGCTACTATATTTAGCTCGTCGGGATTTATGATTCGCCTATTCATTATTCCTTTGTCGCTTTTAACTACTATTCCAGTAACCAGCCTACTACTCAGACCAGTTTCACCTGCATTTTTAGTAACCTATTTGATATCCCTGATAATTCTCTCTTTTTGGTCACACCACTCTTGGTCATCCGCTCTTCGTCACTACTCCTCAGCCAGCTCTTAAACAATGTCCTCTTTCCTAATTCCACTTTCTCTTAAGATTGCCAAAAGGGTTCCTTTAGGAATTTCCCTCAAGTGGAAAGGCACATTGACCCGATTACCAGTTTTTCTATCTTCCTGATAAAATCTTTTGGTTTAATGGCAGGAAGTTTCATTATACAACGGCAAAGTTCGAGGCGCGAAAACCAATTACAGAAACAACGCTTTTTTCATCAGTAGGAATTTCTTCGCCATCTTCTTTCAAGCACTCCATAAACCCACCAATAGCGTCAATTGCCATTTCCCTGGCTTCATCCAGCGTTTTTCCATACGTAACACATCCTCTCAAAGTGGGTACAATTACAGTATACCCCCCCTCTGGTTCGGGTTGAAAAACAACGTTATATTTCAGAATCTTCTCCTTTATATTCTTTACCATATCTTCATTATACACCTCCGTCACTACTCCTCTGCCTCTTCATAGATGCAAGAGGGAGTTATTAGGTGTTAAAATAAAGCTATGTCTAGTGTCATATCTGTCAATAATCTCAAAAAATACTACAAGGTTCATCAGAAGGAGCCCGGACTTTCCGGATCTATAAAATCCTTGTTTCACCGCAAATATTACGACGTCAAAGCGGTAGACAATGTTTCTTTCGAAATCGAAGCGGGGGAGTTGGTCGGATTTATCGGCCCCAACGGAGCCGGCAAAACTACCACTCTCAAAGTCCTTTCGGGATTACTGTATCCAACATCAGGCGACGTTTCAGTCTTGGGTTACACTCCCTGGGACAGAAAACCTGCCTTTCAAAAACAATTTTCTCTGGTCATGGGTCAAAAAAATCAACTCTGGTGGGACTTACCAGCCATCGAATCTTTTATCCTGAATAAGGAAATCTACGAGGTCCCCGATGCCCAGTATAAAAAAACTTTGGATGATCTGGTTGATCTCTTGGAAGTCAAAGATCAGCTCAAAATTCAGGTCCGCAAACTGTCTCTCGGTCAAAGAATGAAAATGGAACTCATTGCCGCCCTGATTCATTCCCCCCGCATTTTATTTTTGGATGAGCCTACTATTGGTTTGGATGTAGTCATGCAAAAGAAAATGCGTGATTTTATCAAGGAATATAATCAACGTTTCAACTCCACTATTATTCTTACTTCTCACTACATGGACGACGTCAAAGAACTCTGTAAACGGGTCATTATCATCGACAAAGGCCATGTCTTGTTTGATGGAGCTTTAGATGAAATTATCAAAAAGTTTGCTAACCACAAACTTCTGACTGTAGTTTTCAGTAAAAAAGTTGAGGAAGCAGATCTCAAAAAAATTGGAACTATCAAAGAGTTCGAATATCCCAGAGCCGTCATTTCCGTCAAGAGATCAAATACTTCTTCTGCTGCCGCGGAACTTCTGCAAAATTTTCCAGTTGCCGATCTCAATATTGAAGAGGCTCAAATAGAAGACATCATCCGTGAAGTCTTCACCGGAAAAGACCTGGCATGAAAAATGTCCTCATTATTTGTGGCCCGACAGCCACCGGAAAGACCAGATTGGCACTTCAATTAGCCAAAGAATTAAACGGCGAATTAGTTTCCGCCGACTCCCGGCAAGTTTATGTTGGAAACGATATCGAAACCGGTAAGGATAAAGACATAATTGAAAATTCGGGTATCAAAATCTGGCTTTTAGATATTCTTAATCAAAATGAAGAGTTTAGTGTTTCTGTGTGGCGGAGATTGGCACAGGAAGCAATCTCAGATATTTTAGTTCGGGGGAAATTGCCGATAGTAGTGGGAGGATCAGGATTGTATATAAAATCTCTGGTTCAGGGTTTGCCGGATATTGATGCTCCGTATAATAAAAAATTAAGAAAAGAATTGGAAAATAAATCCGCCACTGAACTCTTTGATTATTTAAAGAGTATAAATTTAAAAAAAGCCAACTCACTAAACAATTCCGACAAACACAATCCCAGGAGATTAATAAGAGCAATCGAAATAGCAAAAGAGGGGTTGCCTGCCCGCAATGCTTTCAGCATAGCTGATGCAGGCGGGGGGGTGAGTTATGTCCAGATCGGTTTGATCGCACCTAAAGACGAATTAATAAAAAGAATCAAAAAGAGAGTCAAGCAAAGGGGACTCGATGCTTCTTTTGAAATCAAAGAGATAAACATTATGAAAAAACAATTGGTCTGGTTTAAAAAACAGCCCAATATTCACTGGTTCGATATTTCGGACTTGAGCTTTGGTGATATAATCAGCATATGCCTAGGAAGGTTGAAATCTCCCATCGCACCATCGTCTTCGTAGTTCTACTTTTGGCCGCATTATGGCTAGTTTTTCAAATCAGAGACGTCATCTTCATTATTTTTGTGGCTTTCATTATTATGTCAGCCCTCAACCCCTTGGTTGATCGTTTGCAAAAACTTCGGCTCCCCCGAAGCCTCTCTATCCTTATCGTCTACATAATCGTCTGGGGTTTAATTGGGAGTGTTCTTGCTATCATCATCCGTCCCTTATTCGACCAGACAACTCATTTATTAACTCTTCTTCCTGCAGCACTTGGTCGGATTGAACTGTTTAGTAATAACCAGGAGGTTATTACCACTCAATTTCTCAACCGTATCGGCACTCTTCCCGCCGATATTTTTAAATTTATCGTCGAGGTTTTTGGTAATTTACTTTCAGTTTTTACCACCCTCGTAATCAGTTTTTATATGCTTTTAGAGCGTCGCAATCTAGACGAAATTGCCAGTTCCGTTTTTGGCCACGACAATCAAGGTAAGGTCTCCAAGATTATCACTACTATTGAAACCCGACTTGGTGGTTGGGTTAGAGGAGAAATTGTCCTGATGTTTTCCATCGGCATTATGACTTATGTGGGGTTATCTCTTTTGGGTGTAGAAATTGCCTTGCCATTGGCAATTATTGCCGGAATTTTAGAAGTCGTCCCCAACATCGGTCCCACAATCTCGGCCGTTCCTGCAGTCCTTGTGGCACTCACTATCCACCCCTTCACTGCTATTGCCACTGTCGCTTTGTATATCTTGATACAACTTTTAGAAAACAATCTTTTAGTCCCCCATATTATGCGCCGGGCTGTTGGTGTAAATCCCTTGGTTAGCATTTTAAGTTTGATGATTGGTCTGCGTTTGGCCGGTCCCGCCGGAGCCGTTTTGGCCATTCCGTTGGTAATAGTTGCTCAAACTACGTATAATCTGCTCACTGGAGAAAGGTGACTTACCCGACTAAATTTCGTTTAGGCGAAATTTTGACGGGAGGAAAGTCCAGACAGCAGATAGCAGGGTGTCCCGATAATATCGGGAGCGGGTGACCGCCAGTGCGCGCAAGCGCGCGTCCGTAAGGACGTAGAGCAACAGAGACGAGAAATATGAAACGGGCAATCCTCCCCGCTGCAACCTCCGAATTGGGTGAGTAGCTATCCTCTACACCCTAAAGCTTGAGGGCATTAGATAGATTGTCACTAAAAACAGAATCTGGCTTACTCTTCTCCAGTATTTTTGCTAATATATAACTATGCCGGCTCAATTGTTTACCAACCGCACTGCTTTTCAGGGTTTGATCTCGCTTATTTTTGGAGTTTTAGTGCTTATGTTTCCCAAACTTCTCAATTATTTGATCGCTTTCTATTTCATCATCACTGGTCTGACGGCTATCCTACCCTTTCTCAAATAAATGCCTTATCTTTTGGACAAAGCCCCGGTTAGTTTCAGGACTCGGCCGGTGTTGTTTATAGATCTTGAATTCACTGGATTGGATCCTGCAATTCACGAGATAGTTGAAATTGCCGCTTTGGTTGTTTCCCAGCCCAATTTTGAAATTACCAATTCTTATTACACCAAAGTTACTCCGGAACATATCGCAACTGCCGATCCCAAAGCTCTGAGAATTATCAATTACTCCCCTCAAAGTTGGTCCGGCTCCATATCTCTTTCTCAAGCTCTCACAGAGGTCTCAGCCCTGGCCCCAGACTGTCTCTTGGCTGGTTGGGGAGTGCAAAATGAATGGGATTTTTTAAATGCCAACTTATCCCGACTCAACCTGCCTTATTTTTATAGTCATCATTTGTTGGAAATCAGTACTTTGGCTTTTGCAAAATTATATTCAAATCCTCAAGTCCAATTTCTCAATCTCAAGCGGGTAGCCGATTATTACAAAATTCCTCTGGATCACCACAAACCCGACTCCGATATCCGCGCCACCTATGAGATATTCAAAAAGTTAATTTAATCTATAGCAAAATTCTTCAAACATGATTCGCCCTTAGCACCTCTATTACTTCAGAAAGTCTGTTTGAAGCAACTATTCTTAATTTGGAATCTTTATAGTTTTGAATATGAGAGTCTAAACACAAGAAACATATATGTCCATCTTGTTTATAAAAGTACGCTTTAGGTAATTGTGTTCTAGATAGATTACTATTTGGAACAACCATATGTATCCAATAAACAGTAAATCCACTAAATCCTTGGGCAATACCCAAATGTTTTCTGGTAAAAGTTAAGACCTTTTTGTAGAAGTGGGTAATCAATAATCTTTCGATATTCCCAATAGTTTCTTCGGTTGTGGTTGCAGAATTGCAGTGTTTCTCTATGAATTCAGTAGTTTCTTGTAAAAATCTTGGATGATGTTCAAAACAGCAGGGTTGTTTGCATTCCATACCATAGGTGTATCAAGTAAGATTAGTAGTATCTCTGTAGATACTATATTCATACGGTATTACTTGGTATTGATCTACTGCGTTATAAGGAGCTTCGGAATGTGATAGCAATTCTAACGACTTTCCAGTCTGCAGTCCATAGAGTTTGACTATTCTGTCAAGCATCTTTTTTTCATTATAAGTGAAGTTATAAGACGAACTGACCTTGGGTTCAAAAATTACGGTATCATTATCGTGAGCAGGAGACATCTTTATCTTTTTTACGAGAACTTTGTTTTCTTGCACTAGCTCTTCAACTATTGCATCGAAGTATACAGGGACTGGTCCCATAGGCAACGCTTTATAAATGTCGCCCGTGAACGACCTTTCATAAGCTTCGTAAAAGTCAAAATCAAGATAGTAAAATAGCTTATAAGCTTTCTTTTTACCTTCTACTTTTCCTAGTGCATTCGCTATATACAAAAAGGCCGCCTTATATTTGTCTTTGTCTAATATATGAGTAACCATAACATCCTCCTTACTGATATAATACCCGAAAATGTCAAACAATGATACTTACCCTGAATACTCCGTATACAGAGCTTCTTTGTCTTGACGCAGCTGGCTCAACCAGCGTTCGACATTTTTTGAAGCCTCAATTAGATGTGGCTTTTTGGAATAATCATTAGATTTATTAATTTCCATCCATTGGGTAAGTAGCTGTTTCCGGCGGTTAGTCAAAGCTTTTCTAATAAACTCAAATTGTATATATCTGGGATATCCATGCCATTCTGGAAACTGAGCCAAAAATTCGGGACGATACTCACCCATTTCAATCGCCTTATCAAAAGTTAATGCAGTTTTAGTAGAAGCCGGAGATCCACCAGATCCCCCTAACTCCACTGGGGGTTCATTGTGCTCAAGTTCATCTTGATTCTGCATGCCCAAATTATACCTTAAATACCTTGCCCACCCCATACTGATGAAATTTTCCAAACGGGGATATTATAATGGTCTTTATGAAAAAAGTAATTTTTGTTGGGCAAGCCATGCCCCGATTTAAAAAAGACTTACATGATTGGCCGTCTTTAAATTCATGGCTTTATTCAATTGACATTACCCATAATCAAATTAAAAAATATTTTTTCTATTCCGCACTAGTCGATTATTTTCCCGGAATCAAGAACGGATCTCACCGTGTACCAACCCCTGAAGAAATAAAACAAGAGCGTTTTCGTTTGAGCAAAACTCTTAAAGATTTCGATCCGGACTTAGTGATCCCGATTGGCAGGCTATCTATCGCATACTGCCTGAACAAAAAGCCGGACCACTCGAAGTTAACGTCGGCAAAATTTTTGTAGTCAATCCATACGGATTATTAAACAAGGAAGTGGCTGTTATTCCTCTACCTCACCCCTCCGGCGCCAGTACTTGGCATCACAAAAAAGAGAACAAGAAACTTCTCTCTCTGGCACTAAAAACCCTCAAGCTCTCCCTCTTAGATTAAGAGGGAGATGCAAGAGGGAGTTATTTTTGCTGCTTATGCAGCACCGATTTTGTACATTCCGGTACCACAGACAGGACACTTACCTTTCATAGCTGGTTTACCATTTTTCATGGTTACTTTTTGGGCATTTGCATCCTCTCTCTTGGCACGACACTTTACGCAATACATTGAAGACATTAACAACTCACCTCCTCTCGCTGTTTACATTCCAAATATTTTTTTGACAATTTGCCAATCACTTTTGTTTAAATACGCCGCCAAGGCTAATTGCACGGTCACGGCTAGAATAGTCACAATAATCGTTCTTGTCAAGTCGGTCATGGTAGGCTTCAAGGCAAAATCGGGGACTAAACCTTGTTTTTTTACCTCTGATACGGGGCTTTGTTGTCTTTGCAGGTCAGCTTTAATTTTAGATGATCGCAAACGTCTCTTTGACATATGCGAGGATATTATCATAGAATGAAACAATGCAAAAGAAAGGTTTGGTTTATGGGCTAGCCGGATTGGGATTGTTTATTCTTGCATTTGGAGTAGCGTATTTAGTGGGAGGAAAACTTTTAAAGCCTGACAGCGAAGTAAACACTCCATCTACTACCCAAAGCAAACTTGCCAATGCCAAAAAACCCGCCTTCGACCCCGCTCTTCCCCGCACCGAAGTCTGTCCTCTGAATGGTCAGCTGTACCCCAAAGTTGCTCGTGATATTTGGGAAACCAGAAGCCCATTGGCAGTCATGATTGAAAATCACGTTGACGCCCGTCCTCTCTCAGGCTTGGGTAGCGCCGATATCGTTTACGAAGCTATCGCCGAAGGGGGTATCACCCGCCAAATGGGAATCTTTTATTGCGGAGCTACTGCCGGCAATATCACGGTCGCTCCGGTTAGGTCGGCCCGTATTTATTTTGTCAATCTGGTTTCCGAATACAACGCTCTTTACACCCACGTTGGAGGAGCAGGTAACTGTGATGACCCCAACGTCGATCCCCGCGCCAAAGCTCTTTGCGCTATTAATCGCTTCAATGTCAAAAATCTCGACCAAATGGGTAAAGCCGGAGCCTTCAATGTTTGTCATCGGATATCTGGCCGCTTGGATCACGATGTTGCTTATGAACACACCATGGCCTGTTTTACCGACGAACTGTACAAGGCCGGCGCTAAGTGGGGTTGGACCAATGTTGATGAAAACAAAGTCCCCTGGGATAAAAATTTTGTTTCTTGGAAATTCAAGTCAGCGTCTGAAAAATCCACCGGCTCTCCCGCCACCACAGTCTCTTATATGTTTTGGGCTTCCAACCGCGAATTCAACAAAGCCTATGACGATCAATGGGACTATGATCAGGCCACCAATTCTTACAAGCGTACCAATGGTGGACAAGTGGCTGTCGACCTTAATACTGGTGATCCGTTAATGTTCAACAACGTAGTTGTTCAACTTACCAAAGAGACTTTTTTAAGTGATATTGAAAATCATTTACTGTACGACGTTATCGGTCAAGGCAAAGCCTTTGTTTTTCAAGATGGTGTAGCCATTTCCGCTACTTGGACCAAAACCACTCGCACTTCACGCACAGTTTACAAAGACGTCACCACCAGCAAAGAAATTAAGTTCAATCCCGGCCCCATCTGGATATCCATTGTACCTTCCGGAAACACAGTAACTTATCAATAAACGGATACAAAAAGTAACTGAGTACTTGCATTACCCAAAAAATTTGCTATCTTAAGGGTGATGCTAAAGGATTTGTTTATCAGTAAAACTCGCGTCAAACTTCTGGAGACATTTCTGTCCGATCCCACTCAAATGTATCATGTCCGCGATATGGTGCGCAGAACCGGCGATGAAATCAACGCCGTCCGCCGGGAACTGGCTCGTATGGAAAACTTGGGTATGGTCAAAAAAGAACCCCGTGGCAACCGCCTGTATTACTGGTTCCGCCATGACTACGATTATTACTCCGACTTGTTAAGTTTAGTCGCCAAAAATACCGGCCTTGGGCAAGCCATTATAAAAAACCGGAATAAACTGGGTACCATCCGGGTCGCTATGCTCTCGGGGCGTTTTGTCAGAAGATTACAACGTCGTGACCCCAACGACGTCGACCTGCTCGTAGTTGGCAATATTTCTATGTCTGAGTTAGGAAACTTGGTCAAAGCCGAAGAAACTGTCCGCGGCATGTCCATCAACTACACTCCCATGACCGAAGAAGAATTAAAGTTTAGAAAAGTCAGAAGAGATCCATTTTTACAGCAAATCATGACTCAAAGTCGGATTATGATTATCGGAAGTGACGAAGATTTGCTAAGCTAAAGAGTGATATGAAACAATTTTTGTCTCTGCTCGTTTTATTTCTAATTTTGCTGGTAATTCTCATGCCCCCTACCGTCAAAATCGGAAAAACCAATTTTTATCGCCCCCTAATAAACTTTTCTTTGCTTGGGAAAAAAGTGGCCCGGGATTTGGATGTTAAATTTGGTTTAGATTTGGCAGGGGGAGTCCATCTGGTATATCAGGCCGACACCTCAAAAATTCCGGGGTCTGATCAGGACACCGCCATCGCTGCGGCAAAATCCAATATCGAAAGAAGAATAAATCTTTTGGGAGTTTCCGAGCCGGTTATTCAAACTTCCAAGGTAGGTGATACTTATAGGATTAATGTGGAAATCGCCGGTGTCAAAAACGTTAATGAGGCCGTGCAAACTATCGGTCAAACCGCTCTTCTGGAATTCCGCGAAACCACCGCCGCCACTCCCTCCAGTGCCGTCGATTTCAAACCCACCGGCCTCACTGGGGCTGACTTGCGGACTTCTCAGGTTCAATTTGGTAGTGGCAATAATGCCAGTTCAGAACCCACTGTAGGTATTGAATTTACCCCCGAAGGCGCCAAGAAATTTACCGAAATCACCAGCCGGAATATCGGTAGACCCTTAGCCATATTTTTAGACGATCAGATGGTTATGGCTCCGGTTGTTCAAACCGCTATTACCGATGGCCGGGCCAATATTTCCGGCAAATTTACGGTCGAAGACGCCAAACGTCTTACTATTCAATTAAACGCCGGATCTCTACCGGTACCGGTAAAAATAGTTGAACAACGTCAGGTCGGTGCCTCTTTGGGAAAAGAGTCAATTGTCAAAAGTTTAGTCGCCGGTATTGTGGGTTTAATATTAATTTTTATTTTTATGTTGGTAAACTATGGAGTAAGAGGAATAATTGCCGATATAGCCTTAATTTTTTATGTCATGATTTCTCTCAGCTTAGTTAAGCTTATTCCCATCACTCTTACCTTGGCGGGAATTGCTGGTTTTATTCTTTCAATTGGTATGGCAGTAGACGCCAATATTCTGATTTTTGAGCGGATTAAGGAAGAATTGAGGTGGGGACGGCCATTAAAAGCGGCAGTTGAACTTGGCTTTCACCGGGCTTGGAATTCTATTCGTGACTCAAATGCCAGTTCTCTAATTACAGCTAGTATTTTATTTTGGTTTGGATCTGGATCGGTGCGGGGATTTGCTTTAACTCTGGCAATGGGTATTCTGGTCTCCCTGTTTACTTCCATAAATATCACCAGAGTGTTATTAAAGACCGTTTACCGCACATGAAATTACTTAAATTCAAATGGTTCTATTTTGCTTTCTCCTTGCTGATTATTTTGCCGGGCTTATTTTCTCTAATTCGTTGGGGACTTCGGTTATCAATTGACTTCACCGGTGGCTCTGTTTTGGTATTGAAATTTATAGATAATCAAAAATCAAAAAATCAAGATGGTTTATTTGCTGCCGCCCAAACCGCAGATAATATTACTTATACTTTCAGATCTCATCAAATAACCAACGATGACAAAGAAAAACTAAAAAACCAGCTAATCTCTAAATACGGAAAAATTGAAGAGAAAAGTTTTGAAACGGTGGGGCCGGTTATTGGCAAAGAACTTACCCAAAAAGCCTTTCTGGCCATCATAGTAGCTTCCGGGGCTATAGTAACTTACATTGCCTGGTCATTTCGCCATGTCCCCAAGGCTTATTCGGCTTGGAAGTTTGGAGCTAGTGCCGTAGTCGCTCTTTTGCACGACGTCTTGTTGGTAGCGGGATTATTTTCATTGCTTGGTCATTTTTACCATGTCGAAATTGATTCTCTGTTTATTACCGCCATGCTCACTGTTATTGGTTTTTCAGTCCACGATACTATCGTGGTCTTCGATCGCATCCGCGAAAACCTTAACAAATTTCCCAATTTATCCTTTGTTGATATCGCCGATTTCTCATTATCGGAAACTTTAGTTAGATCATTAAATACTTCTTTAACCGTTATTATTACGCTCGTAGCTCTATTGTTATTTGGTGGAGAATCTATCCGTTGGTTTATAGTAGCTCTGCTAGTCGGTATCGTTTCCGGCACTTATAGTAGTATCTTCAACGCCACCCCCATCCTCGTCCTCTGGGAATCTAAATCCAAAAAAGGTTAGTCCTTAATTTCCCCCGCTTAGAGTAAGAGGGGGATGTCCCACAGGACAGGGGGTGATACTGGTGGGTAGGGGGCGTTAAAGGGTGAGTTATAAATTAAGGGAATTTAATTTATTTAGTAGCATCTCTCTCTGATTCTCCAAACCCTTCTCTACCACTTCCTCAAACAATATTTCCAGATATTTACCTACCTGTGGCCCCGGTTGAATTTGTTTAATTTCCATTACATCCCGGCCGTTGATTTTTAAATCAGTAATTGAAAAAGGCTGTTGTTGTACCTGTTCAATTCTTTCTTTAAATTCTTCCAGTCTCCAACTGGTTTCAGTGGCTCCTCCTCCCAACCGGTCTCCAACTCTCAGAGCCAATAAATCATCCAGATTTTCTTTACCAACGTTTCTGATTATCCGTCTGATAGCGCTATCGGTTTGTCTCTCATCCACTGTAAATTGATGCCATCGCACCAGTTTTACAAACTTTTCTTTTTCATCTTTAGAAAATCTTAATCTGTCAGCAATTTTGGCAGCAATTTTGGCCGATTCCATTTCATGGTTATAAAAAGTAATCCGCCCGTCTGGATATATTCGCTGGGTTTTTACTTTGCCCACATCGTGTATCAAGGTTGCAAATCTGGTTACCGGATCTGTTGATTTACAGTTGCGCAAACTTTCTACACTATGCGTCCCCACATCGTAAATGTGGTGCCGTCCCGGACTTTTTTGTTCCACCCCAAATGTGGTTTCCATTTCCGGCAAAATTTCCTGTCCCAATCCAGAATTTCGCAAAATTAAATATCCATCGGCCGGATAATCGCTAGCCATTAATTTAAATAATTCATCATGAACTCTTTCCACCGAAACATGGCTGATTTTATTGGCGTTTGTTTGAATTGCTTGTAAAGTAGAGGATTCAACAGTAAATCCCAAAGTAGCCGCAATTCTCACCGCCCGCATCATCCGCAAAGCATCTTCTGAAAATCTTTCATTAGCATCTCCCACAGCTCTAATTAATTTATTTTTCAGATCCTCTTGACCATTAAATAGATCAATAATTTCAAAGGGTTTACCCTGAGCTTGCCGAAGGGTCATCGAGTTGATAGTAAAATCCCGTCTTTTCAAATCATCTTCTAGTGTTTTGCCCCACTCCACCTTGTCCGGATGACGGGAATCTGAGTACCCACCTTCAGTTCTAAAAGTCGTGATCTCATAAGGTCGTCCCTCTTCATTCTTTATTCCCACCGTTCCGAATTTATTATCATAAAATCCTTCCGGATAAAGCTTTAATATTTCCTCCGGTGTGGCATTAGTCGTAAAGTCCCAGTCATACAACGGTCTTTTCAGAAGCATGTCCCGCACCACTCCGCCCACAATATAGATTTCATACCCCGCTTTTTCGAATTTACCCAAAATTTCCAAAACCTGGGATGGGAGAGTGGGAGAAATTGTCATTTTTTTGTAACTCACAGGAGTGAGTTATAATGAATTTTATCATGTCTCCCAACCAAATCATTCAAAAACTTCTCAAAATTCGCGGACTAAAGTCCAAAAAACAAATTGATGAGTTTTTTAATCCTCCCCATCCCAAAGATATAAAATCTCCATTTGATAGTCAGTCCGCCATTGATTTAATTAACAGTCACATTTCCCAAAATCACAAAATCGCCATATACGGAGATTATGATGTCGATGGAATTTGTTCGACAGCTATTTTGTGGGAAACGTTATACGCAACTTACAAAAATGTTTTTCCCCACATTCCCCACCGTGAATCCGAAGGATATGGTTTATCTACCAAAGGTATTGATCATTGCCTCTCTCAAGATGCCAAACTAATTATTACCGTCGACAACGGCATAGTTGCTCATGAGCAAATCGCATACGCCAGAGGCAAAAATTGTGACGTAATAATTATCGATCATCATGAACCAGATAAAAAATTACCCAATGCCAATGTTATTTTGCATTCAACCAGTTGTTGCGCTGCCGGTCTGGCCTGGTTTTTCGCCAGAGATTATACCGAACACCGAATACCTGCCCGCATTGTTACGCAAAGCGTTGCAGGCGGGCTGAATACTGAACATTTATCTTTGGTTGCAATCGCAACAGTATGCGATTTAGTGCCGTTATTGGGAATAAATAGAAGTTTTGTTAAAAATGGTTTAGAAGATCTAAAAAATACTAAAAGGGCAGGACTTCTGGCTATTATTCAAGAAACAGCCATCCAAAAAATTACCCCTTACGAAATAGGTTTTATCATAGGTCCCCGCCTCAATGCCATGGGCAGATTGGAGCATGCCATCGACAGCCTTAGATTATTATGTACCCCAAAATTAGACCAAGCTACCCAATTAGCCAAACTGTTAGGAGAAACCAATAAGCTTCGTCAGGACGAAACCAAGAGTTCTCTGGATCACGCCTTAGCCGCTCTAGACGAAAACAATTTACCGGATTTAATAGTAGTCTCCGATGCCGGGTATCACGCCGGTGTCATAGGTCTGATTGCCGGTAAACTTACCGAAAAATATCACCGCCCCAGCATTGCTATTAGTGTTGGTGAAACGGAAAGCAAAGCCTCGTGTAGATCTATCCCTGGTTTTCATATCACCGAATATTTAAGAAAATTCGATAAATTGTTGAACGCCGTGGGTGGCCATTCCATGGCCGCCGGTTTTACAGTCTCCAACTTAAATTTACCTAAGTTACTCAAGAAACTTAACGCAACAAAAATTGATCCCAAGATTTTAGTGAAAGTCCAACGGGTAGATTTAGAGATTCCATTGGAGCTTGTGAATTTGGATTTGTGGCTTGCGCTGCAGCGCTTAGAACCTTTCGGTATGGGCAATCCCAAGCCAATTTTCAGAAGTATTGCCGTCACTCCCACCGACATCAAAAAAATCGGCAGTCTAGGTAATCACCTTAAATTCAAAGTAGGAGATATAGACTGTGTTTGGTTTAATGCCGGTGAAATTTCTTCCAAAACCGGCGACTTGGTATATTCCCTTGACGAGAACCACTACAATGGCACCACCACCTTGCAGCTGGTAGTAAAAAATTATGGATGATGTTTTATACAAAAAAGCTCTCGATTTTGCCTCTCTCGCTCATACTGGCCAAAAACGTTTATCAGGAGAACCTTATATCACTCATCCTATAACTGTCGCTGATACTTTGAAAGAGTGGCACGTGGACGATACTACTATTGCCGCCGGTCTGCTTCACGACACTATTGAAGAGGGAGGGGCTAAGCGGGAAGATATTGTCACTGAGTTTGGCGAAGAAATGGCGGCGTTAGTAGATGGAGTAACTGTCGTTAGTCACATTCATCTCACCGGTAGTAAGTCCGAAGAATTTGTGGAAAATTCCCGGAAAATGTTTTTGGTCATGGCTCGTGATTTACGGGTAGTTCTTATCAAACTTGCCGACCGTTTGCACAACATGCAAACTTTGCAATATTTGACTCCTGATCGTCAGTTGAGAAACGCCGAAGAAACAATGGCAATTCACGCTCCTCTAGCCGAACGTCTGGGAATGGGGGAGATCAAAGGCCAATTGGAAGATTTGGCTTTTCCATATCTTTACCCAAAAGAATTCACCCAACTCAAAAAAGATAGCCAAAGTTTTTATAAATCTGCCGAAAAATATATTCAGGATTTCAAATTGGAGCTTCTGAAATTATTGTTGTCCAAACATGTTGCCGCCCAAGTTGACGTCCGGCGCAAACATTTATACAGTCTATGGCGCAAACTTCAACGTCCGGAAATAGACGGGGATTTAAGCAAGATTTATGATCTATTCGCCGCCCGGGTTTTGGTCAGCACCGTCGAAGATTGTTATCTGTCGCTGGGAGCCATTCACGGTGCTTGGCACCCGGTGCCATATTTAGGAATATCTGATTTTATTGCCAATCCCAAACCCAATGGCTACCGTTCCATTCATACCAAAGTTTTTGGCCCCATGGGCAAAATAGTAGAAATTCAGATTAGAACTCATCAAATGCATGAAGAAGCCGAAATGGGTTTGGCCGCCCACTGGCAGTATTCCGAAATTAAATCCACAGGCAAGGATCCCGTTGCGTCAGTAAACAAACTTCCTTGGGTCAAACAATTAGTCTCCTGGCAAAAAGAAATGACCGATTCTCAAGAATATTTAGACGCTCTCAAATTTGATGCGCTTCAACATCGTAATTTAGTTTTCTCACCCATTGGGGATGTCTATGACCTGCCCCGCGGAGCTACTCCCATCGATTATGCTTATGCCGTGCATACCAAGCTTGGAAACCAGGCCAGTGGAGCCAAAGTTAATGGCAAAATGGTGCCCTTAAGTCACAAACTGGTCAACGGGGATGTGATAGAAATAATTATCGATAGAAAACGCAATAAACCCAATCACGAATGGTTAGATTTTGTTGTCACCACTACCGCCCGTCACGAAATTTCCAAAGCCCTCAAGGATTAGTAGGTTTATTTTTTTGTTCTGCCTCTTTTTTTAATATTTCTTTTGGATCTATCTCAATTTGTCCCAGACCCAGCAGAACCAGAACTTTCCCAACCCACTCCGGTGTGTTGATTTTAATTACTCTTTCTGGTTTTCTATCTTTCATACTACAGGTCATTATACATTTTAGGCTATAATTTTTCAATCGTAATGGTTATAATCAAACAAATCCATCCCCCTCTCTTAAGTTAAGAGAGGGGAAGGGGTGAGTTATGTTAAGAACACTAATTTCAGACTCCACTTCCAAAACCGGCGAAACAGTGACCATTAAAGGTTGGGTGAATACCCGCCGGGATCATGGCAAGATTGTGTTTATTGATGTGCGTGACCGTACCGGAATTATTCAAGTGGTTTTATCTCCCGATCTAGCCGGCAGTTTGCATAGTGAGGACGTGGTTTACATAACTGGTAAAGTCCAAGCTCGACCAGAAAAATTAATAAATCCCAAATTGGCAACGGGAACTGTGGAAATTTTGGCTGAAAAAGTTGAAGTTGTAGCAAAATCTGCCGAATTGCCTTTTGATATGGGCAAAGAAACTTTGGATCTCGAACTTCCAACTCTACTTGATTATCGGGCTTTGACATTAAGACACCCGAAGGTCCAGGCAATATTTAAAGTCCAGGAAGTGATTATTGATAGTTTTAGAAAAGCTCTCGAAGCCAAAGATTTCCTTGAGTTTCAAGCCCCCATTATTACTCCGGCAGTTGCCGAAGGCGGAGCGGAAGTGTTTCGTGTTAAATATTTTGAATACGAAGCCTATCTCACCCAAAGTCCCCAATTATATAAATCGTTACTGGTGGGGGATTTTGAGCGGGTATTTAGTGTCAACAAAGTTTTCCGCGCTGAACCCAGTGTCACTACCCGTCACATCACCGAGGTGGTCAGTTTGGATGCGGAATTTGGCTTTATTGATTCTTGGCTAGACGTGTTGGACATGCAGGAGTATGTGGTTAAATATATTTTTGATCAAGTTGCTCAAAAATGCGCAAAAGAATTAGCCATGTTTAATGCCACTTTGCCCAAAGTTTCAGAAAAGATTCCCGTGGTCAAGCTTCGAGATGCCCAAGAAATTATTTTCAAGCGCACTGGCCGGGATATCAGACAAGAGAAAGATCTTGATCCAGAAGGTGAAAGGGAAATTTGTAAGTGGTCTTTGGACGAACACGGGTCTGATTTGGTATTTGTATCTCATTTTTTGACCCAAAAGAAGCCTTTTTATGTCTATCCAGATCCCCAAGACCCTACCTATGCCCTGAGTGTCGATTTGATTGGCCGGGGAGTCGAGTGGTCAAGTGGAGGCCAACGTTTGAACGATTATCAACAAATATTAAAAAATGCTAAAGACTGGGGAGTCAAAGAGGAAGACGTAGAATTATATTTACAATCATTCCGTTATGGCGTCCCTCCACTTGGTGGATTTGCTCTAGGCGCCGAACGCATGACCATGCACATTTTGGGATTAAAAAATATCAGAGAAGCCGTCATGTTCCCTCGGGACATGGAGAGAATAGATGTCAGTTTACGAAAAAATAATTCAGCTACTGGAAAGTAATAATGTTCACTACCAGGCTTTGGAGCATGAACCCACCCCCACTTGCGAAGATTCAGCCCGGGTCCGGGGGACCAGTATGGATCAGGGAGCCAAAGCCCTAATCTGCATGGCCGATAAAAAACCGGTGTTAATCGTTTTGCCATGTTCGCAAAAGCTCGACGTTAAATTATTTAAGCAGCGGTTTGGTGTGAAAGATCTGCGTTTTGCTTCTCAAGATGAAATAAAATATTTAACAGATTTACAAATTGGTGCTATTCCGCCATTAGGAATTATTTTAGGTTTACCCACCCTTGTAAATAGTTTACTGCAAAGTCAAACTTCAATTGCTTTCAACGCGGGAGACCGTACTCGGTCTATAATCATGCAGTATGCAGATTTTTCAAAAATTCAGCCAGCCGAAATATTTTAAACGATATCTATTAGTTCTGGGATTAATAGTTACTTTTTTTGTGATAGCCAAGGGGCAGCCTGCCCGCAATGCTTTCAGCATAGCTGATGCAGGCGGGGGGGTGAGTTATGAAAAAGTGCCGGAAGTCAATTACACTCCTCAATCTCAAAATCAACCTGTTCCTCAAATTTCCGCCCGTAACGTTTTTATTCTCGACCGCAACTCCCGCATGGTGCTTTATCAAAAATCCGCCGATCAAAAAATTTACCCCGCCTCCACCACCAAAATGTTATCCGCGCTCGTAGTTTTAGACAATTTTGATTTACAAAAACAAATTATAGTCACCAAAAGTTATCCCATCGGCCAAAATCTTAATCTCAAACCCGGCGAGATTCTCAGTGTTGAACAGCTTTTATACGCCATGTTAATTGAATCCGCCAACGACGCCGCCGAAATTTTAGCCGAAAATTTTACAGGTGGCCGTCCCGCTTTTATCGACGCTATGAATCAAAAAGCTATCCAAATTCATCTCGACAACAGTCATTTCAAAAATCCCACCGGAATTGACGAAGACGGTCACTATACCACCGCCAGCGATCTCACCAGGCTTGCCGATTTTGCTCTCAACAATCCCGAATTTTCCAAAATTGTCGCCACCGAAAATGCCGTCATTGCTTCTCATGTTGTCACCAATGTCAATCAGTTACTTGGCAAAGTTCAGGGCGTTTTGGGAGTCAAAACCGGTTTTACCGATGGTGCCGGTCAGTCTCTAGTTACTTATATCAACCGTGGCAATCACCCGGTTCTGATCGCCCTTTTGGGTAGCACCGACCGTTTTGGTGACACCGAAAAACTCATTGACTGGGTTTACAAAAATTACACCTGGTAGGTCAAATACCCCTCTCTTAGATTAAGAGAGGGGCGGAGGGGTGAGTTATTGAGAATATATGGGAGATATCGCCGCCACATATCCCACAAATCCTCCATCTCCCTCAAACACATATACCGGCTGGATAAATTCTTGCGGTTGGTCAGATTCAAAATAAGCCAAATATACGTTTCTTACAGTCACTGTTTGAGAACTTGCCGCGGCCACATATCCATTTCCTTTTTGTAATTCCTGCCACGCTTCATCCACTCCCCGCAACGGATAAGTAGAAAATTCACCCTCAATAATTTTTGAGTAAGCATACTCCGCCGCTATCACTCTTTTTCCCCTATCGGTAGATCCGCTAAAGATTGCATATACCGGCGACGTTTGTGCTTTAGGTGTTACAAAAGCCATTTTATCCAGTTGTGACCTAAACAAATCTACCCGCACAAAATTTGCTTCAGATAGTGACCGGCTGGGGACCATCTCCGGCGGTTGAGCCAAAAAGAAAGTAGTTTTAGGAATTCCGCCAGACAAGTCCGATGACAGTATCCCCAATCCTTGGAAAAAACCCTTTGCTTCCAAAAAAGCCTGGTCGGGATTGGGTGCATTTTGCCCGCCATACAAAGACTGATCAACCGCCCAGTTATACTTATAAGCATAACTGTTGTAAATTACATTTACAGTTAAAGTTGCAGGCAGAGTGGAGTGCACAAATTTGTAAACTTGATCATCAATCTTTTCCGGATCATTCACAAATCCCAATACTTTGGCTTTATTTTTGATCCGGTCCAATTCCAAAAGTCGGGATTTATTTACATCTACCAAGTATGCTTTAGCCACGACGGGTAGTATCGGCAATTTTCCGTCAATCGTTTCCAATTTATACTCCGGTTTATAACTACCGTCGGCTTCAGGAAATTTTAATATCGGCAATTTTCCGTACCTAACCGTTGGTGGCGGCGGTGGAGGCGGACGCAAGGTTAAATACAATTTTTTTATTCCTCCCAAAATTACCGGCGCCAAGATTATTACCACAAACCCAATCGCGCTGTATTTAATGCCCTTTCTCGTATAATAACTAACCTCAGTTAACGTAGCCATGATAAAATCATAGCATGATTCGTACCCGTTTTGCCCCCTCGCCCACCGGCTTTCTCCATCTTGGCAGTTTACGCACCGCGCTTTACGCTTATGCTCTGGCCAAACATTCGCAAGGGCAGTTTGTTTTGCGGGTCGAAGATACCGATCAAAAAAGAGAAGTAGAAGGAGCAGTCCAAAGCCTACAATCCACCATCAAAAAATTTGGCCTAAATTGGGACGAATATTATTTACAGTCCCAAAGGCTTGAAATTTATCAACAAGCCGCCAAAGAATTAGCTTCGAAAGGCCACGCCTTTTATTGTCAGTGTCCAGCCAGGAATGCCAAAACTGATGGTTTCTCCCAAATTTTACGCGATCCCTGCCGTGATAAAAATCTGACCGATGGTGCCATCAAGTTAAAAATTCCAAATGGAGAGACAGTTTCATATTTTGATTTTGTTCACAAAAAAGAGATTTCTTGGGAGACCAACGGAATTTATGACGCCACTCTTCTTAAGTCCGACGGTTTTCCCACATACCATTTGGCCGCCATGGTCGATGATCTGGAGATGAAAATCACGCATATTCTCAGAGGTCACGACTGGATGCCCAGTACCCCCATTCATTTACTAGTTTTTAAATACTTAGGCGGAAATCGCCCAGAAATAGGCCATTTATCAGACATTTTAAATGCCACTACCGGCAAAAAACTTTCTAAGCGTCGCGATTCGGTTTTTGCAGAAGACTTTTTATCCAAAGGTTACCTTCCCGAAGCTTTATTAAATTTTGTTATGCTTTTAGGTTGGGCTCCCAAAGACAACCGTGAATTGTACACTCTTGATGAATTTGTAAAAGAGTTTGATATTAATGGCTTTCAAGAAACCAATCCCAGATTTGAAGATAAAAAACTCAATTGGTTCAATGGTCATTACATCCGCCAAAAAACAGATCAAGAATTACTTCAATTAATTAAACCATACCTACCGGAAATTACGCTAGAAATTATTCCTTTGATCAAAGACCGTATCACCACCTTAGCCGATGCAGTCAGTCTCGCAGGCTTTTTCTTCTCTCGCCCTAATCTCCCTGATCTCCCCAATCTCCCTTATCTTAAGTCCGCTCTAGAAATCCTATCGGATGTCACTTGGACCAAAGAAGCCATCGAGTCTAAACTTTTGGACATGATTAAGTCCCGGGGATGGAAAAATGGAGATTTCTTTATGACTCTTCGTCTCGCAATCTGTGGTCAAAAGATCACTCCTCCTCTCACTGAATCTATGCTAATCTTAGGTAGAGATGAAACGCTTGCCCGCATTAGACACTGAAAACTTACGTTCAAAACTTAAATTAAGGGTTCTTACTTCTCATAAATTATTGGCTTCCGGCATTCTTACCAGCTCTCTTCTCCTCTCTCCTGTCAACTCTTTTCCGGTTCAGGCCAACGTTCCCGCTCTCACTCTCACTCTTACCTTATCCGATCGCCTATCAGGCATTCTTCCCCAACAAGTTGGTTCGTTGCAACCCGCACAGGAAGACAAAATTACTCAGATTTTGCATGATATCTATGGCCTTCACGCCACAGCTCAGCTTGAAGGCAACCGCCTCAATCAATCATATGGCCTCATCGGAGCCGAACAACACCTCATGCGCTATCCTGGCGATTCCGTTCCCAACATGGCTCCGGGCCGGGGAGCTTGGGGTTATGTTGAAGATCCGGAAAAAGAAAAATATTACGTGGCCGTTCAAACTCTTTATCTTCCCGACTGGACTACCCGGTTATCATATCTGCGCGATTGGTACAAATTCAGAAAAGTTGTGGTTGTAAATCCCAATAATGGCCGGGTGGTCGTCGCCGTAATTGCCGATTCCGGTCCGGCGGCCTGGACCGGTAAACATTTTGGCGGCTCGCCGGAAGTTATGTCCGAGCTTAGATTAAATGTTGGTATGCAAAAGGGAGCCGTTGTATTATTTTTTGTAGATGATCCCCAAGATCAAGTTCCCCTAGGACCATTGGAATATAATTTAGAGCAATCCACCAAATCATGAAAACATTTTTTCATCACTTAGTTCATATCGACGAAGTAGTTGCCGAAATTGATGCTTACAAAATTGATCCCCATGAGAGGGAAGAATTGTCACAACTGGTTCATCAAATTTTTCAAAACCATACTTTAAATGTTATTTTCAACCATCTCCCCAAAGACAAACACGCTGAATTTTTAGATCAGTTTGAGTTGTCTCCTCATGATGTGGCACTTTTGGACTATCTCAAAAAAGAAATTAAATTAGATATTGAAGCCGCTATCAAATCTCAATCCGAAAGAATTAAAAAGGATCTATTGGCCGAAATCAAAAAATCCCACAAGAAATAGAATCAAAAAATCAGAGTCTTTCGGGATCAATAATTTTATTAATCGTGAGTGCTTGCACGAAACTAGACACAATATATATGGTCGCAGGAATAAGCCACTGATTTTCGGTAAGAGCATAAAGCAGAGTTGCTAGCTTAATAATCTCGGTTCCCCACAGTAAAAACCTCTCATGTTTGGGAATGATATGGTTTCTATGATCTATTTTATTTAGGAGTTCTGTCTCCACTAATGGAAGAAGGGGAACATTACTCAAAATGAGCATGGATAAGGGAAGCGGCCGATTTTCCTGATCCTTTTGCGACTTCATGTTGGGAGTTTATCCGATAGTGTTTTTATTTGCAAACTTCAGTCCGTTCAAAAACCACTTCGAGCGCATCCAGGCCTGCCAATCTTGATTTTCCTTAGTTTTGAGTAACTCGGAGAAGGGAAAAGCATAGATACATCGGACTTTTCTATCCATTAGGCGGAGGTCCGATACAACATACCTTAGAAATTCCCGTTTTAACTTGGGACTGGAACGTCTGAATAGCAGTGGGGCTTGGTGACAGAGTTCTATAAAATTCTCGATCTGGTCATAATAAGCCTTATTCCCCTCTTTGTGTTTTTGGAGTTGAGATTCTACAGCTCTTAATTCGGTTTCCAGTTCTTCCTCCTTCTTCTGATAAACATCTGCCTTGATCGCCCTATCCAAGTACCCGTCTAACAGCCTTTTCTTCTTTTCCTGCAAGCCTGCGTACTGACTTGTAAGAGCGTTCACAGCCTCGATATGATACTGATGTTCTTCTGTACTACTATCCCGAAGAATATCTTTTAATATCTCCACTATCTCCTTGGTGATAGCTATATTGTCTACAATTTGGGTTAGCTGATTTTCAAGCTCTTCCTGAGTTATTGGTTTTTGGTGACACTTAATATCGCTGGATTTTGGTCGGGTGCAGTGATAATAAGTGTATTCCGCTTTCCTGTTTGTCTTAGGATAAAATTTCGTTTTCTTTTCCGCAGTTACACTATAACCACACTCTCCACATCTCAGAAGCATCGTGAAATTGAAATTGTGCTTTCTGGTTCTCGGCTTATTCTGGTCGTCCAAAACTTGCTGGACCTTGTCCCATAAGTCCTTACTTATCAATGGCTCATATGTTCCTCTACTTGGGTAAAGTTTATCCTTCCACCTAAACTCACCGTAGTAAAAAGGGTTTCGTAAATGGTGACCAATGTCGCTACTACCCAAGATTCCTCCGTTTAGTTTTTTGGCTAGTCCCTCTTTGACCAAGTAATCCCTTAACTGTCTTATGGAATAAGATCCAGTGGCATATAGCTCAAACAACATCTTGGCTACCATTCCAGTTTCAGGATGAATCAATATCTTTTTTTCTTTTCTCACATAACCAAATGTAGGACTTCCAGGATATTCACCCCTTGAAGCTTTTTCGGTCAATCCTTTTTTAACTTCGTCAGATAAGTTATTCAAATAAAACTTCGCCAACTCAGCTTGTATTCCATAAGTCAGTTTTTCTGTAGACTTGGAGTCGGTGGAGTATGATCCGCCGTCCTTAACAAAGACTATCTTTTTTCTGTACTGATTCACTAGATCGTCTATTTCCACTCTATCTTTGAGATTGCCCCGTAAGAGCCTGTCTACCTTCTCACATAATAGCAACTCCACATCTGAATGTAATTTAAGAAACTCCAACATCTCAGTAAATGCCTTTCTGTCTTCCTTTTTCGCAGTTTCCGAACACTTATAATTCTTGACTATTTCAATTCCGTTTCGTTCGGCATAAGAGTTAATTAATTTCTCTTGTGCATCAAGAGAATATCCCTCCTCTTGCTCCCTACTTGAAACTCTGGCGTACATGACTGCTTTCATATTTTCTTCATCTGTTTTAATCATATTTTCATCGGTTCTAAAAGTCAAATGGCATAATGGGAATTATAGTTAACTATGTCCCTTAATAGTTAACTTCTCTTACCTGATATAAAACTATTAAGTACATAATTTTGTTACATAATATATAGTTAACTATTCTTTTATAATTTCGTTCGCAGCTTCTTCCATTAAAGCAAGATTGAAGGCGTCGTATATTTTGTCCTCTAGCTTTTCCCAAAACGCTTTGTTTTCACTGAAAAACATGGGGTGATATTTCCCTCCAGTCACATATGAAGGAGGAGTCAACCATAAACACTCCCCCCTACGATTCTTGTAGTCACTCTTTCGTATCCTGAAACCTTTGATGTTGAACAGTCCGAAATCAACTACAACCATAGCCTGCATCCCGTTTACGTCTGTGATCTTCACCTTCACTTTAATCTCATCTAATATCTCCATATTCATATTTTTATCAATTATCTTCTCGCAAATAATCTATCTTTTAACGAGCGGATCCCATCCGCATAATCCTTGGCCACAATTTGCCCAGACTTTGACCAATAAGTATCGGACAATTGATTAACTTCACCCCCTAGAAAGACAAATAACATTTGCTTTCCGTCATTCTCCAAACCTGTCAGTTTTACCCCAGAAGCGTACAAAAACGCTGCCTCGTATAAATCTTTAGTTTTATAGCTATTCATATTTTATCCGTAGGCGGGTATTTCTTCTCCAACCTCCTCTTCATGCTAGGCTTTAAATGCTCCTCCAAAAAACACCTGGCTGTAAAGCCTAAGTACGCAGGATTAGAACTGTTGTAAGTTTCGTTGACGTATCTCAAGTCATCTTTTACCAAAACAGCCGTTTTATGCTCCGAACCAACCTTGCAAACGGAGGTAAAACGCCTTTCTAGGAGACTCCATGCTCCCCGTATGGTTTTTCGATAGGATACTCTGTTAGTAAAAGGGCTAGAGACCCTAAATTTGGGAAAGTCTTGGGTAGGAAAAATAACTTTAATTTTCAGCACTTCCATATTTCTCCTCCATCTGCATCTTTAATAACGTCAAGGCAAATCCCCTTAGATTAAAAACAGCATCGTCTAGCTTGCTTTCTTTTAATTCTTTTACACCAAAGTTCCGAAGCTGCAATTTAATTTTCTCTTTTAATTCATCTTTGGGCCATATCATATGGCCTCAATCTATCAACAAACTAAAAGCAAGTGTATGACTCTAATTGGTCAATTAAAGTCGGTTATTTACTCGGAAAATCCTTATAAGCCTGTTGAAGAGTATCTTCAGAAACAGCAGGACCAATCTTCTCAAGCTTATCAGCTATTTCGTGCCACTCTCTAGTCCACTTATCTTTCAAGTAAACAACCAGCCTATCTCGCTCGTAATTTTTTCTTCTTTTGGTTCTTGGGGAGTAGTTAGGTAAGCTCCTCACAAAGTAAACAATCATATCGTAATTCTCATTAACCCAATCCTTTAGTTCTTTCTTACTAAATCTTGAGTTCAACACTATCTTCACCCCCTCCTCTCCTGGATGATCAGCATACTTACCTAAATTAAGAAACTTTTTGTTGTTTACTCTTAATTTTATTCCCACTTCATCCGACACTAAAAACCCATCACCACAAACGAAGCTCTCGATTCCTTTATGCAAATCTCCTAAAAAGCCATACTCGCCAATTATTCTCTCTGTCTCTTCAAACAAGAGTAAAGAAAATGGCATCTCTACATACAAACGTGGTGTTGGAACTTTTGAACGTTGCAATTCTGAACGCAAAACCGCACTGGATTTTATCTTTACTTCCAAATCTCCATCTTCTTTTTGAACCAAAATACCATCCAACCCCAGATTCTTACGAGCCCGAACAATCATAACTTCAAATCTTTCATCTTTTTGAAGAAACTCGAACAACAATCTGTCGTACTTGTTTAACTCTCTACTTTTTACAAGAATAGGTATTTTCATCTATAGCTCCATCTGGTCCAATTATATAACCTCATTCCCATTTAACCCAATGGGGTACTACTAGCCCCACTATTCACCCCCTACCACTCTCACAAGGGGTACCACCTTCATATAACTTCGGAAAAAACACGTGTCACACGATATGTATAATACGTTTAGCCTCAAAAGTGTACCGCAACGTATCACCTAGTACATGATATATGAGACATATCTACTATAACCCACATTCCCATTCACCTCTCTTTTATACTAGTAGTTCTCATTTGTTCTTATTTGAAGTTATGAGGTACTAAAACCTATCGTCTAATTCTTAGATACATTATCTTTTGTTCCCAAACTGGTTTAAATTCCCCACTTTCTAAAATAAACCGAACAAGTCTATTGCCAGCATAGCAACAATCTTTATTGTCGCCGATTTCATTGCCTATATAGAACCCCTTATGGCTCTCAGACTGTTCAAACCATACTCTGGGTAGATCCGTAACCTCGAAAACAACCTGCTCTCCCTTAACTATCTGAAGCTTGTTGGGGCGGCTGTAGAGCAAATTTGTCCATGTGAGAATTATTTTTTCCTTGTTGCCGTCGCCGTCCACATCTGCTGGTTCAAGATAAAACGGCTCTTTTCCTGGGAAGGACGGAGGTTCAACAAAGGGATATTTTTTGTTACTGTAGCTTGAAAGTGTAATTTCTTTGGTTGGAAGCCCACCTATCTCCACTCGATCAGTAACATCATATTCATCAGAAGGTGAGAAAGGTGAAACGTCAAAATATTCTCTTGGCATATTAGTAAAGAGAGTGTCTTTTCTCTCAGAAATTTCCTGCGGTTGGAGTTTCTGGGCAAATCCAGACATATATCCTAATACAAATACACCTACAATCACCACAAAGAACGCTAATTTTTTAAAGAGGTTTTTCATCTAAGGCTCATATCTATGAAATCTACTGTAGTTTTTAACTCTACATCTGTGCCACAGATATTAGTTTGAAATTCATCTAGGAAGACTAGAATTGGTTGATTCATTTGGTATTTATATACCCCCTGGAATTAGAGGGCCAATATCTATAAAAAACCTTACCCAAAATATTTTCCCTCGATACTTGTCCATGCTCTCGAGAATCCCAACTGTAGTTCCTATTATCTCCAAGAATAATGAACCGTTCGCTTGGTATTTGGTATGGTTGCCCTTCCTGTAAAAATGACTTACCACTCGTACTGATTCCATCTAATAAGTAATCCTCATTTAGTTTCTGCTCATTTATAAATATATACCCTTCTTTAATCGTAATCGTTTCGTCTGGCATCCCAATTATTCTTCCTATCGCATCTTGAAAATAACCAGAGTTACCTAATCTTTTGTAAATAACAATGTCCCCTCTTTGGGGTAATGAGGATTTATAAGCCCATCTATTAACAAGAACATTATTCTTATTTTGGATTGCAGGATACATTGAATCACCGTCTATCATCGAAGTGAAACGGGACAATCCAACTAAAACAACAGGGATGATCAAAATAACTACTAATGCAGGAATCGTCACCAAACGGCGATATTTTGGAAATTTTTTAACTAATATTTTATCCGCAAACAAAACCATCCATAAAACAAACGACAATGAACCCACCAAAATAGACAGGGTTAACGATAAAAAACTCACCAAAAACGACAGGTCCGTCAATGATGTCTCTGTATCAACATTTGTAATCCTCCAAAAAAGCAGTGCCAAGGATAGAAAAAATACGGCAAGCGAAACAAACCAGATATTCCTAAATAGTTTACCCCAGTTTTTCTTAGTTTCTTTTATTTCAAGCATATATTTTTAAACCAGACTTGATTATTTAATAGCAATTAAATCTCACGGGCTTATAGCCCTCTATTTTACAAACATTGATTGTCCCAAAGAAATTGTTAATTCTGTACGTATACGAAAAACCACCTGAAGAACCCTCTGTGTAGCTGTACCTGTTTTCCCATAAAATCATAAGTAGCAGTACTATAACTAATATCCATATTCTACCAATTCCATTTATTATTTGTTTCATACTATTCAACGGGAGGCAATTCCCCCATTTTTACTGATAAAATTTGAACCTGAGTCAGCCTAGTAACTTGGCATCCTCACCACATACATAGTATGGCACCTACGCCATACTTCTTCAAGAGGCAACTATGGCTAGCATTTCTGAAAGATTTGGTAATAAAGTTAGAAAGTTACGGGAACAAAGAAAAATGTCCCAGCTTGAGCTTGCCCAGAAATCAAACCTTGATATAACGACTATAAATGAAATAGAAAACGGGAACAGAGATCCGATGCTAAAAACAATCTGGCGAATGGCTAACGCATTGGAGGTAAAAATTTCACACCTTTTTGATTTCTAACTCAGAGTTTTGTAATTATTTACTCCATTCTCTTGCGACTTCAAGTAGTTCTTCGCCTAGTTTTTGGGCCTTGTCTCTATATTCTTTGGCCATTTTTTCATCTTCTAAAGACGGATTTTCCTTTTTAAGAAAGTTTCTGCATTGACTCCATGAGTCAATAAATTGCCTTAATTGCATTCCAACACTCTCATTTATTGCTTCAATTTCGGTAGCTCTGAATTTGATATGTTGTTCACTCCCAGCCTTGATCCTAAAACTTTTATGCATTCCCTCTATACAGAAGGAGTTAATATCTTTCGCCGCTTCAATTCTTTTCAGTCTTCGTTGTTTCCTGTTCTCAAAAATTTCGTTAATCCATCCCTCGCCCAATTTAGTAGCCAATGTCAAAACGATCCCTCCAATTGCTCCAAGAATACCTGTAACAACCACGACGACTTGTATCAAAGCGTTCATACACCCCTCCGTTTATCAACCTCACCGCCCATATAATTTGCTTTATAAATTACTGTGTCGCCTTGAGTTATAACTTCCTCTCCTGAAAATCTGTCTAATTCACCAGTCCAAGTATTTTTATAAGTAAGATCATCTTTTTTAAACTCTTTTGGACCTCTATAGGGATGATCCTCTGGCATTTCCATTAAAGCTCCCCTCAAGACTCCATAAACTAAATCAGCCTCCACTGCTTCAACTACCCACCCATAATAAACCATCATCCAAACCGCCTGATTATCCTTGGACATAACCATCCTACCTCCATACGGTTCCCCGCCAAAGAAATTGTCGTGTGATTTCCAAGGTCCTTTCTCAAAAGGTATGGTTGTTGACCCATCTGACTCTTTGATCCATTTTTTCTCTTCACCCCCTGCATATCCAGCTTTATTTGAATCAACTAAAAATTTCCGCAGTTCTTCAATATCCATATACCTGTATTTTACCACCTATACAAAAGCCAATTCTGGCTTCAATAGTCTCCCCGCCCCCTCCATCCCAAAATCAAAGCTATTCAAGTTCAGCCAGGCGTTCCTAATATCGTCCATCCACCCCTGCAAAATAGCCTCTAGATAAAGACTAATCAACCTTCCTGAGTATAATTACCTGATGGTAAACCGAAGATTCCCTCATCAATTTAGATTTCAATTAATTACCGAGTGGTTGACTCAGACTTATTCGCCCATGAAAGCTGCCGATGTTGGAGGAGGCAAAGGACTACTTGCATATCTACTTAATCAGCAAGGCTGGAGCGTAACTGTCATCGATCCCGTAAATCAATCACTGCCATCTAAGTACAAAGACATTAGAATCGATAAGCGCATGCTTATTCCAGCTGGTTCTGAAGTCAAAAGAATTGACCTCCCTTTTGAAGAAGAAATTGCCCATGATTTCGATTTATTAATTGGACTACACGCACATGGTTCCAACATGAAGATTATTAATGCTGCTGCCAAGTACAAAAAAGACTTTGTTCTTTTTCCTTGTTGCGTCATTGGCGAACCAATCAAAGTTCAACCAAACATCAATTGGATGGATTCGCTTGAAAAATATGCAAAAGAATTAGGGTTGCCAGTGGAAAAGGTCACGTTAAATTTTGTTCGCCAAAGTACAGGGATATTTACTCGTGGGCTATCCTCAAAATAGGTTCCAACTTCGTCCACCAGGGTCTAGTTTTTTAGCTTCGAAAGGCCACGCCTTTTTGACATTGTATGATACAGTTAAGAATTAAAAGGGGTGAGGTTATACAAATGTCAATGCCACGCCATTTTTGTCAACTCTTCCCGTTCTCCCAATTCTATGAATATACACGTCTCTGGATTCCGGCATGTCATAGTTGATCACGTGCGTAATATTGGGAATATCAATTCCCCGGGAAGCCACATCGGTGGCCAGCAGTATTTTTATTTCCTGCCTCTTAAACCGGTCCAAAGTTCTCTGTCTTTGTCCTTGGCCTTTATTTCCATGGATGGCATCGGCTTTAAACCCCCGTTTCACTAGCTCATCCGACAGTTTTTGCACTCCATGTTTTGTCCGTCCGAAAATCAGCACTTTTACAAACTCTTTTTGAATCAATAAATCATGCAATTGATCCACTTTTTTGCTGGGATCAACTACCCTGATAATCACCTGGGAGATATTTTGAGCCGTTTCGTGAGTTTTCACAGAGACGGTCACAGCGTCATGCACAAAACTTTTCAGTACTTCTCCCACTTTCCCGTCAATTGTGGCCGAAAAAAACAATGACTGCCGGTGTGGGGACAACAGTGAAATCAGATATTTAATATCCGCGATAAATCCAATATCCACCATGTGATCTGCCTCGTCCAACACCACAGACTGAAAACCTGCTAAATTCAGGCTTCTTTCCCGCACCAGATCTTTAATTCTGCCCGGTGTTCCTATAATAAAATTAAATTGTCTTTTTAGGCCCATTCGTTGAGGATATACACTCACTCCGCCAATACACAAAATAGCATTCATTTGTAAGTTTTGGGCAAAGCCAAAAAACTCACTTTGAATTTGTGTCGCCAGTTCCCGGGTAGGAGCCACAATCAATATTTTTTCCTGTCTGTTTTTCAGCACTTTATTGATCAGTGGCACCAAAAAGGCCGCTGTTTTTCCCGTCCCGGTATTGGCAATGCCAATCAAGTCCCGTCCGGCCAGAATCAGGGGTATGGCTTGATCTTGAATGGGGGTTGGAGTGGTATAGCCTTTGGCTGTAATATTTCTTTTCAGATTCTCGTCAATTTCAAAAGCAGCAAATGAGTTTTTAGGCACATAGACCTCATCCGCAACCGGCGTAGCAAAAGCTCCCACCATGGCTTGCGGATTAAAAGACTTTATCCTTCTTTGGCCACCAAAATTCCCACGGGAACGATAGGGTACAAAAGGTCTCATATTTGTGTGTTGAAGCGGTCTATCTCCAAAAAAATCCAGAAACTCTTTAAATTGAGTAGGGGAAATATACGACTCCAACTGCTATGATAACATACTATGGGTACTTTGTCACGTACCAACCTCCTCAAAGGTTTTGCCATTCTGGCTGTAGTCGCAATTCATGTAACCAACGTTTTTATCGGCCGTAATTTATGGCTTATCAATTGGGACCAAGTTCTGCGCTTCAGTGTGCCTCTGTTTACCGCCCTTTCGGGCTTGGCTCTGGCCAAAAAATATGCGGGTGGATTACAGTTAAAAGAATTTTACTCCCGCCGCTTATTAAAACTTCTGCCGTTATACGTTTTGTGGTCGGCCGTTTATTGGCTGGTCACCCGCCAACCTTTTCCGTTTGCATATCATCTGTATTTCGTCCCCATGATTTTCCAAGCCTATTTAATTTTTCCTTTTATCCTGCCTTTAATCAAAAAACTGCCCTGGGTGAGCTTAATAATTTCTGGTGTTTTACAAATATGGTATTTCCAAGTAACTAATACACCAAGTAACGATCAACTTCAGTATATCTGGTTTGCCGCCTGGCAGTTTTATTTCGTGCTGGGAGTTTTCCTGGCATTCGTGGATATTCATCGCATACGTCTTATTGGTCTTATGGCGGCAGCGGTTGGTCTTTTCTGGTCCATTCGTGACACCCACGCACTTTTAGAAACTGGCAAAAATCTCATCTGGGCCACCAGATTTACCAGAGTTCCGGTTTTGCTTTATTCAACTGGAATAATTATCTGGTCAATTTCTCATGTCAAAAAAACCGCCCTTTCGGATTTTGCCCGCCGTTTTATAACTTTTTTAGGTGTTCATTCCTATTTCATTTATCTATCGCACGTCTTTTTCATCCACCTGCTATTCCACTAGCACCAATGCTTCCTTTTTGGACTTTGGCCACTTTTTCAGTTGCGCTTCGCGTTTCATGGATTCTGTTCTGGTGGCAAAAGTTTCGGAGTAAACCAACTCAAATGAATCAAAATATTTAATATATTTAGCCGACCGGGACGATTTTTCCCGGTGCTCCTTGACTCTCTTCTCCAGATTATTTGTCTGGCCGATATACAAAGTATTTTTTGATGTGCGCAGGATGTAAACTACATATGCCATAAGATATTTTATATGAAAGTACTAACATTTATCACTTTATCTATTTTAGTTGCGGGAGGAATCCTGTATATAAAAACTCTTTCTTATAGTGAGTGCGACACCCCTATTCCCTATAAATTAGGTACGCTGGACCCAAAATTTGGCCTGAAACAATCTACTGCAATATCCGATATTCAAGACGCAACTGATATTTGGAGCAAATTTTACGGAAAATCGTTGTTTATCAATTCTTCCACAGCCATATTGACTATAAATTTTGTGTATGACCAGCGGTCGGCTCTAAATTCCCAAATCGACCAGTTACAAAATCAATTGACGCAAAAAAATACCACTCTTCAACAGCAAATCAATGCCTACGAAGTAGACGTTACGGCGTTTGAAAAAAAGTTAGCCAGTTTTAATGCTCAAGTCAAGCAAGTAAACCGCTCCGGCGGAGCGTCTCCTGATGAATACAACAGACTGATAGATCAACAAAACCAACTTAATTCGGAGGGCAACGCCTTAAATGCCCGGGCCGCTAAACTTAATCTGTCCTCGCGTGACTACAATTCCAATGTCCAAAATTTAAATCAAAACATCAATCAGTTTAACCAGAGCTTAGTTCAAAAACCTGAAGAAGGACTATACAACGGAAGCGACAACACTATTACTATTTATTTTGCCAATAACAAGCAGGAATTAATTCACACGCTGACTCATGAGTTTGGTCACGCATTGGGAATGCTGCACAACGAAGATCCATTGGCAATTATGTATCCATACACCACTTCTACTCTTTCGGTCACAACGCAAGACAAACAATTGTTGGATTATGTTTGCCGTGATCAGCCTCTCCCCGGCCTTTGGTTACGTGAATTTGCTGCCTGGCTCCACTCAACCGTTTCGAGCTAATCCTAGACCGAAAGAAAATCTAAGATTTTGGAGAATGTGGATTGGTTCACAGTCAATACTTGTCCCGTTTGAGCGGAGACAATTAAATTCTTGGGAATGGCCACATCAAAAATACCCAATAATTTTTCGTTCTTGGTTCCATCAATATTGTAAGACAAACTTCCATCCGACTCTGTTTTAAGATCAACTCCGGAGGTGGAAGTAACTATTCCGGCCGCAAGCATGTTGTCAACTGCTTGTCGCGGTAAAACGGCAACAACTTTACTGCCGGCTGGAGTGGTTACCGTCAGTTCCTTTGTAGTAGGATTAACCGAAAGAGGGGAATCGCTTTCAACACTGAATTTTACCCCCTCTTGTTGAAATTCAAACTTATTTTTCCCGCTTCTGATTTTAATCTTTGATTCACCCGTACTATCTTTAACTTCAACTTCCTGCTCCTTCTCAACTTCAGCCGGCTCGGGTGTTTCTTTGGGTTCTGGTGTTTCCACTGCCTCCGGGGTTTCTTTTTCCTCAAGAACATTACTTGCAACAGCCAAAAAAACTCTGTTTTGGCTATAAACTGCTAAGCCTGAGACCATCAGAAATGCAACGAGAAGAAGAGACAGTTTTTTCATTAGTATCTAAAGTTAACACGGAACGTTTGGGTTTGTCAACCTGCCGAGCGGGCCGGTCTAAGGCCTAAAAATATTTCTTTATAATTTCAAACATTTTGATACTTGACTTCGGGTATTATTTGGCATATGTTTAATGTGTGACTAAAATTAGATTGGCAATTTTCGATGGAAAGAAAATCCGTCGTAAATGGGATGAAAAACAGGACAAATGGCTTTTTTCAGTGGTGGACATTATTCAAACGTTAATAAGCCAGCCTGATTTTCAATCTGCAAGAAATTACTGGAAGGTATTAAAAAGCCGCTTAAAAAAAGAAGGAAGCGAAGTGGTTACAAATTGTAACCGGTTGAAAATGATTGCCGAAGATGGAAAACTGCGATTTACAGATGTGGCCGATGTAGAAACACTTTTCAGACTTATTCAGTCCGTTCCAAGTCCAAAAGCAGAACCAATAAAATTATGGCTTGCCAAAGTTGGTTATGAAAGAATAGAAGAAATCCACGATCCTGAAAAGGCACTCAACCGCAGCCGGAACTATTGGCAAAGAATGGGCAGAAGCGGGAGATGGATCCAACAAAGAATGATGGGACAGGAAGTCCGCAATAAACTGACGGACTATTGGAAAAATAACGAAGTTAAGCAACAGGATGAATACGCGATACTCACAAATATCATTCACGAAGAATGGAGCGATCTGTCAGTAAGGGAACACAAAACCCTTAAAAATCTTAAAACAGAAAACTTGCGTGATCATATGACGGACGCCGAATTAGTTTTTACGGCTTTGGCGGAACTTTCCACCCGGCAAATTGCAGAAACAATGGAATCCAAAGGTTTGGAGGAAAATAAAGTTCCTGCCAAAAAAGGCGGACGGATCGCCAAAAACGCCAGGATGGAGTTGGAACAAAAAACCGGAAAGAAGGTTATCAGCGGATCAAATTATCTTCTTCGTGACAAAAGATAAAATTTGAGTACCTATTGATACTTGACTTCGGGTATTATTTGGCTATATAGTATAAACATGACAGGGATAAAAAAGGGAAATAAACAAATAATTCCAAATAATAGCTTTACAGAGTTTTTGCTTTATACAACACCAAATGGGGAAGTAAAAGTAGAGATCTTTTTAAAAGACGAAAATATCTGGCTTACCCAAGCAAAAATTGCAAAGCTTTTTGGTGTACAGCAACCAGCAATTGCAAAACATCTTAAAAATATTTTCGAGGCTGGAGAATTGGAAGAAAATTCAGTTCATTCCATTTTGGAATATACTGCCAGCGACGGAAAAAACTATAAAACAAAATTTTACAATCTTGATGCGATTCTTTCCGTTGGCTATGATTACCCAAGATCGCATGTTTGAATCCGATTTTGACCGCTTGACGAAGAAGCTGCTGAAAAAAGCTAAAAAACTATAAATATTTCTTTATAATTTCAAACATGTTTATAAACTTGACTTGCCTGTCTAATTCCAGCCAGATTCAACAAATGGAACATTGTCTCTGCAAGTTTCTACAACCTCTTTAACATACGTAAGAATATTTTCAGGAAGATTATTTATCGGAAACCAACTAATATTATCACATTTATTGGGTTCTTGAATCGATGGTTCTCCTTCCCACCGTTCAGTCATAAAAAAGAAGTCTACATATTCTTGGTTGTCAGATTTTCTATGTAAAACTCTAATGGGAATTAAGTCAGTTCTGTTTATTTTAATTCCCGCCTCTTCAAACGCTTCTCGAATCATAGAATCAAACACCGCTTCACTCCCATCAAGGTGTCCTGCAATCAGGCTATATTTTCCATCCATCCAACCAGTATTAAATCTCCTGGAAAGTAAGACTTTATCACCATTTAAAAGAATTAAATAAACAGCGGCTCTAAGAGTAAATCTTTCTGAAGCCATGAAGTGAGTATATCAAATACTGGACCGTTTAAATCCTCCTCTTTTCTTTCTCTTCTCTTCCTGAAACTGCTCGACTTTTAAAAATGGAATTTTATGATGGGAGGCAATAGATTTGGTCAGTTCCAATACATCTGCCAGTTCATTAAGAAGTTCTTCTTTAGAAGCCCCCACAAGTTCTTTTGTTTCTTCAACCAGTTTCTTTTTTAATTCTTTTTCAAATTCCGTCTTACCCAAAATTCTGATTTCATAATCATCACCAGTAGCTTTAATCTTTTCCGGAATCTTATCCCGAATGAGTTTTTGATGATAATATTTCTTTTTCATCTTGGCTGAACGGTGGAGTTATTATATTTCTCTAACACCGTTCACAGTTATTTTTGTGAAATTCGCATTCTATACAACTTTTAATATTTGGGGCACTCTCCCAATAATATAAATCTCCGTCCATATGAACTTCGGGAGGAACGATTGCAATTCCTTGGCAACTTCCTAACATTTTCAAGCCGCACAGCGGCCACAGCTTTCTGCTAACTTGCATAAAAACAACCTCCCGTAAATCAATATGAGGATATTCCTTCTGAACGAATATATTTGTTCTATCCATAATTTTTTGGCTGCGGGGCTAGGACTCGAACCTAGATTCTCAGATTCAGAGTCTGATTGCCTACCATTAGCAGACCCCGCAACAAAGCTAATTTTACCACCTAGTTATTTTAATAACGAGAAATTGCGTCTCCCTCTTAGATTAAGAGGGAGAATGAGAGGGAGTTACGTTCCCATCCACCATGCCAATACTCCCGCCAAAGCTAAGCGATAAACTCCAAATCCTACAAAGTTGTGTTTACGCACAAATCCCACGAGCCATTTAACTGTTAAAAACGCAGTCGTAAATGAGCCTACAAGTCCCACCCCCAAGATGAGAAACTGATTCATATCAAAATTCCATCCGGTTTTAATAATATCCAGCCCAGTGGCCGCCGCCATTGTGGGGATAGCCAGTAAAAAAGAAAATTTCACCGCTTCTTCCCGGGTCAGTCCCATGCCCAAACCGCCGATGATGGTTGCCGCGGCCCGGGAAACTCCGGGAATCACCGATATCGATTGAGCTACACCAATAATAATTGACTGTTTGTTGGATAAATCTACAATAGTTTTTTTCTTAGTTTTGGGATTAAACAGGGGAATCTTTTCCAAAAAAATCAAAAAAACTCCACCCGCTGCCAGGGCAGCTAGTGTCACTCCCACATTGCCAATCAAATAAGTTTTGATTATCTTAAAAAATATCAGTCCAATAATTGCCGTGGGGATAAAAGCCAAAATTATTTTGGGCCAGATTTTGCGGTTGGTGATGATCTCTGTTTTATACATCCAAGCCACGGCCGCAATCGCCCCGAGTTGAATGGCAATCTCAAAACTTTTTACAAATTCGCTTTGGGTAATTACCAATAATTTGCTGGCCAAAATCAAATGTCCGGTGGAAGAAATGGGTAAAAATTCTGTGATTCCCTCGACTATTGATAAAACCACTGCTTGCAATATGTTCATAAGATGTATATACATTATATGCCATGGACGACATCACAGTACCAACTCCAAATCCCAAAGTAGAAGATTTCATGGGTACCACGGAGCTGATTAACAGCCACCTCACGCAATTGGACCACTTGAAAGAAGAAATGGCCAAAACCCGTGACATGTTAAATTCCATTTACGAAAACGACTCCACCTATCAGGAGCACGACCGCTTGGCCAAAGAAGCCGCCAGAGTCAAAGGTCAAACCAAAAAACAAATTCAAAAACAGCCCCAAGTAGCCGATTTGGAAAGCAAAATTAAAGAATTTAGAGTGCAAATCAAAGAGTATTCCGAAGCTTTGTCAGAATATTTCAAGCTTTACCGCGAACAAACTGGTTCCACTCAGTTTGAAACAGCCACCGGAGAAACTTTTGAAATTGTCTACGTCGCCAAGTTTGTAAAAAAGAGTTAAAACAAACTCGATTGTTTGGAGACTGGTTCTTCTTCTGGGTATGAAAAATCAATATTTACGGTTCGGGGAGTGTTCCATTTATCGGTATATTTTATAAACTTATTTTTTAACCCAAAATCATAAATATCCTGGGTAATGGCCACGTCCATCTCACAATATTTTTGCAGTAGAGCCAAGCTGTCTGGATCACCTTTTTCCCAATACAAAATAGCGTTAGCCCCGGAATCTATTTTTTCCGTTCCCAACGTATCTTTGGCAATTCTGTTTAAAGATGCGCCCTTGCCGTCATTGACAATTCTTATCCTGTCAAGGATATCAAAGTGGGGGAGTCCAGCAAAATCCGCCGGTGCATACGGCTTCATAGCCGGAATATCAAAGCCCAAAGTATTAAACCCGATTATCCGATCCGCGTCGCGAAAGATTTTCCACATATCATCAAAATCTTTTTCCCAAAAGCTTTGCATTTTGGCTTCTTTTCCGTTTCTCCAATACACCGAAACGACAGACACCCCAAGTTTTCCGGGATCAAAGTCTCCTCCGGGTTCAAAAAAAGTTTTTGTTTCTACATCCCAAAACACCTCAAACATAATGTTAGCTTCTCACTTTACCATTCCCGAACTAAATCTAGCAAATTCAAAGAATAACCAGGCAAAACCTATAGCCATACCAAAGGGGGCCATGATTGAAATATAGTTTTTGTGCCCTGGTTTGTACCCACGTAATAATAACGAATTACTAACAACTGATATGGATGATAGAGCCATGGCCAAACCTGCCAATTCTGGTTTGAGAATCAAGCCGGCAAAAGAAAAGATTCGGGCGGCAATGGGAATTCCGGCCACATTGTAAAACAAGGCAAAAAACATGTTTTGCTTAATTTTTTGCATAGTTTCACGGGATAAATCAATTGCATGTACCACATCCCGCAAATCATTCTTGATGATTACGATTCCTCCAGTTTCCATTGCTACGTCGGTCCCTGACCCCATGGCAATTCCCAAATCTGCCTGGGCTAGGGCAGGAGCGTCGTTAATTCCGTCTCCCACCATGGCCACTTTCAGACCTTTAGCCTGTAATTTTTTAACCTCATTGGCTTTATCTTGAGGCAAGACCTCCGCCATGATATTAGTAATTCCCACCTGAGAGGCGATTGCCTGGGCGGTTCTGGCATTATCTCCGGTAATCATCCAGACTTCAATTCCGCGTTTGATCAGGCTTTCCACGGCCTCTCTGGAAGTCTCCTTTACTTTATCAGCCACCCCAATTACCCCCAGGATTTTTTCCTTGGATGCCAAGATCATGGCGGTCTTACCCTGTTCTTCCAGTCTGACTAGTTTGCGTTCAAAGCGGGACAAATCGAGTCCCAGATTGTCAATTACCAGTTTGCGGTTGCCAAAATAGTATTCCTGCTTGTTGATTATTCCCTTAACTCCATGTCCGGGTATGGCCGAAAATCCTTCAACCGTGCTCAAGACAACACCTTCTTCTTGGGCGTGCGAATAAATTGCTTCTGCCAAAGAATGTTCTGACAATTTTTCCAAACTTGCCGAAATAGTTAACATTTGTTTTTCGTCAAGTTCAGACCATGAATCTATGTCGGTTACTTCAGGTTTGCCTCTAGTTAATGTTCCTGTTTTATCAAAAACAATGGCCTTGATTTTACAGGCAGCTTCCAACGGTTCTCCGCCTTTGACCAAAATACCATGTTCTGCGCCTTTACCTGTGCCTACCATAATTGCGGTAGGAGTAGCCAGGCCCAGAGCGCACGGGCAGGCGATAACAATGACCGCCGTAAAGGTCATTAATGCAAAAGATAACGAAGATCCAAGTACCAAGTACCAAATCACAAAAGTAAGAATGGCTATTATAATTACTGCTGGTACAAACCATGCCGAAATTCGGTCCGCAAAAGCCTGGATTGGAGCTTTTGATCCTTGGGCGTCTTCCACCAATTTAATAATCTGCGAGAGAGTACTTTCTGCTCCCACCCGGGTCGCTTGAAATTCAAAGCTGCCGGTTTTATTAATGGTGGCTCCGATAACCGTGTCTCCGGTATGTTTCTCAACTGGTAAACTTTCACCGGTAATCATGGATTCATCTATGGCCGAGGAGCCTTTCAAAATCACTCCATCCACTGGTATTTTTTCTCCAGGGCGGACCAACACCACGTCGCCTTTGACTACTTGATCTACAGGAATATCTAATGTCTCCCCATTCCTAATTACCCGAGCGGTTTTGGCAGCCAGCCCCATTAACTTTTGGATAGCCTCGGAAGTTCGACCCTTAGCTTTAGCTTCCAAAAACTTACCCAAAATCACAAAAGTAATCAAAAAAGCCGCAGTTTCAAAGTATAGTTCAGGAATCTTTGCGCCAAAAAGACCAATTGGAGAATCGTTGATAGCCCAGTATTGAATAAAGTTAACAGCACTATAAAAGTAAGCCACCGACGTGCCAATTGCAATGAGAGAGTCCATATTGAAAGTGCGCATCATCAAAGCCGATTTCATTCCCCGGTAAAATCCGGCCCCTATAATAAATTGCACGGGGGTGGCTAATATAAATGAGACAATTCCAATATACGGTAACAATGTTCTACCTCCCGGTAACCAGCCAAAAAAGTCCAGAAGCATAAAATAAATCATGGGAGAAGATAATAAAAGACTAATGATAAATTTACGCCATTCCCGGCTTATTTTTTGAGTCTCATCAATAGTTGTCTCGGAAGCTTCATACCCCGCCTTTGATATTGTATTTTTTAAATCTTCAATTTTGACAACAGCTGGATCATAAACAATAGCAGCTTTTTCCGAAGCGAAGTTTACATTAACCTCTGATACTCCAGTCACTTTTTTTAGACTTCGTTCGATAATATTGGCGCACGAGCTGCAGTGCATACCAGAAATTACCAGATTAATCCGTTCTGGTTTGCCCGAGGTAGTGAGATTTTCAGTCTTTTTCATAGTAGGTAAACTTAGCTTCCCTTTTATTGTATATCCTCCGCTTTTATTTTGCTCAATTGATCCTTCAATTTGTAATTCATTTGGGAAGTTCCACCTCTCAGGTGGAACAATCCCACTGCCACTCGCTATCTTTCCTATATATCCGGCTTTGGTGATTGCTTCCAAGATTTTTAAATTGTCAGTGTTTTCCAGAGCATCAAGTGATCCTTTTCCGGTATCAGAACTAATTTTTATATTACTAACGCCAGATATTTCTTGTAATTCTTCGGTAATTATTTGCTCACAGGACTTGCAGTGCATGCCGGTAACGGTAAATTCAACTTGTTGCTTCATATGGTGTTCCTTGTAAAACCGCATTAACTTCAGTGATGTCAATTTTTTGGTTACTGATAATTTCCACCGTTTTGTTGTCTAAATCAACATTAATTCCAGTTACACCAGCAATTGTGGAGATCCGTTTTTCACTTAGCTTTTTGCAAGCCTGACAAGTAAGGCCAGTGATGTGAAATTTATTCAACATAAATCTGAGCGCGGGGTGCACCCATCCCACAAGTAATGTTAAATAATCCTGTCTTTTTTGGGGTAAATTCAAAAGCGGAGATTTTACCGGCAGTCAACAATTCTACATTTTCTACCAGCCCCGGAATTGTCACACTGCCCATGCAACCTCGTCCATCGTCTAAAGCTTCGATCTCAATTCTTACTGGTACATTTACTTTTAACCTAAAGGCCTTAGGTAAAATATCCTCAGTTCTGGTATACGTGACTTTGTAAACTTTAGCATTTGAATTGATTTTTATGGTAGGTGTCGGAGTGGGAGCAATAACGGTCGTTTTACCAGGAAGAACGTCAAATGATCCCGTATACATTCCCATCGTGCAGGAAAAACGCATCGTGCCGGCCAGGATGGGTGTAAACTCGATGATATTTTCGCCCTTACGCAAACCCTGGCGGATTCCCAAAGAGCTTGAAATAATACTGCTGGCACAGGTGTTGATATTTTCGGAAGTAATAATCCAGCGTACCGGGATGCCTTGGGTGATGGTAAAACTATTTGGAGTATAACCGTTGGAATTTTGTTTCATATACACTTCCTGTACTCCATCCACAATGGTTTGACTTCCCAGAACCTTAGGAATTTCCCAGAGATTAATGCCCAATAAATTTAAACCATTAGAAATATTAAAAATTGCCAGCAAGGCGACAACTACTCCAGCCCCTTTAAAAAATAATCGCGCTGTTTTTCCACGAACTATGGAGGTTAGTCCTCCCACACTCAACAAACCTGGAGCGGTGCCCAGAGCAAACACTCCCATAGTTAAAGCTCCCGTTAAAGGACTTCCGGTGCTCATGGCATAAAGTTGCATGGCTTGCGTAAACCCGCAAGGAAGAAAAAAAGTGGAAGCTCCCAAGAGGGCTGGATTGGTTTGATCTTTAATCCCAAACATCCGGCTGACAAATTTAGGGAGTGTAAACGAAACCTTTTTAAGTGCTGGAAAAATATCTATCAATTGACCGCCCAAAAGAAGCATCACAGCTCCTACAACTATAGTCAGTGTTCCAAGAATTGATGTTGATAGTTGGAAAAATGACCCTGCAAGGCCAATTATTCCCCCAAATATAAAATAAGAAACTATTCTGCCCAAATTAAAAAGCAAATGCGGCTTAAATTTTTGAAGTTTTGTAGCTCCCGGATTCTTTTCAGAAAAACGAGCTGCGGCTCCCAAAACCAAACCTCCAACCAGAGCCATACATGTGGACACTCCGGCTGTCAACCCAATTAAAAATACAACAGGTAAACTATTGTAGCTGCCGGAGATAGAATCTGTCAGACTGAATAACCCTAAACCCTTAGCCAATAAAAAGGTTCCCATGATCAATAAAAAAACTATTCCCAATTCATGATAATCACGGGGGTTTTTAGAAAACCAACCATGTTGGTCTACTCCTTGTGTATAGCCAGCGTTTTCTATCGCACGGGTTATAGCGATGTTATCTAAATTGTTTTGATAATCAATAACAGCAACTCCTTTTTGGTGATGGACAGTGGCACGAACCACACCAGATACTTTGAGAAGTTCTTCTTCGAGGATCATTTCACACGATCGACAGTGCATGCCCTTAATTTGAACTTTGCAACTTTGCATAAACGAAAGTCTACAAAACAGGCTATGAAGATTTAATGAAGACCCTTTTTGTCATTTTTCTTTTTTGGATCATGATCACCATGGCCTTTCATCATAAAAACATGCATCAGAAGACAAAGAAGCAATGGCGCAAACCACAAAATCTTTTCCATGACGGAATCATACCTAAGTGTTTATGAATATTTTATGAAGACCCCAATTGTTCCACCTAAGAGGTGGAACAATTATTATCTCTCAAGATCCAGTGTCATATGTTTTATAAATTCCAGCTCTCTGGCATAATCGGCGTGATTAACAACAAAATCCCGATAACTAAAGGACTTTTTGAATTGGGAGGTAATTATATCTTTCTGGATAAAATCCTTCGTTCCAGACAAATAAGACGGCAGTGATGACCATGGATAAACTGACAAATTTGCTTTGGTGACTATATTTGAAACATAAGGATTGAGATGAATATAGCGGGATAAATGTAAAAGTTGGGCATTACTTTCAATGCGGACTGCCTTGAAAACTCCTTGGAACAATGGCCCGATCCGGTTATGTTTGGTATTAAAATAGCGGGTGTAACTATTGGTAAACAAACTTAAATATTTGGCAACACCATCGTCAACTACTTGTTTTAGTAAGAAATGAAAATGATTAGGCATAAACACAAAACTAACAATGTCTACCAATTTATCCCCCGTCTCACTTAGCTTAGCTAATAATTCGACTTTACTCTGAATATTTAATCTTTTATATCTAGAAAGTTTAATCGGAGGTTTGATGAAGCGGTAATAATTCATTCCCAACATCGCCTGTTGATAATCATGCTCGGTAACAAAGGTAGGAAGCTTTGCTACCCCACGGTTAAAAACATGATAATACCCACCTGTTTCAAATGGCTCTTCTCTACCCGCCATTAAATAATATTAGCAGATTGTTCCACCTAAGTTGTTCCACCTAAGAGGTGGAACATTATTTCTTGGCAAAATAGTTTGAGATACTGGCAAAGAGATAGCCCACAAGCCAGGCCGAGACACTAGCTGAGACTAGGCCCAAGACAAATGATTGCATTGACAGATCCCAAGAACTCTTTTGGACCAACTCAACTCCATGGAGCCAAGACTGGGCAACTGTAAACATTAGGTCTGGAAATATCCCAACCAGTACCCGACAGGCTACAAAAATTATTGCGATAGTCGTAGCTAGCGCATTGGCAATAGCAATTGGATTATGCTTCATTCTTCCTCACCCCCTTCATAATAATTATTATAACCAAAATAATTAGCAACACAAATACTCCCAAATCCAGCCAGGAATTTTGAAAGAATTTGGAAATTTCAAAAACCCAGAGACGAAGTGGCCGAGTTAAGGGTTCCATTTGATTCATTTGAATTTGGTCAAAAAAGTTAAATGTTGCCATCAAAATACCTGTAATTATAAATATTCCCGCCCCGATATATTTAAGGATTCGGGAAATCTTTCTTTGGTTTTGTCCTTCTACTTTATCGACTATTTTTCGATAAAGAATAGACATTACAAATAGTGGGGTCACAATGCCCATGACGTAAGCCAGAGCAACGATCAAAGCCTGAAACGTAGAAGGGGATAGTGATATCAAAGTTACAGCAGCCAAAAGAACCGGGGCGCAGCAAGATGATGTCAGACCGGACATAATACCTAAGCCAAAGACACTACCGGTATTTATCTCGGGATTAAACTTTGGCATATTAAAGAACCTTGGTAAATGAAATAATGGTTTGACAGTCATTATTCCCATCAGTATCATAACCAAAGCGCCGATATAATATATGCCCTTGTGATAAATATCCAAAAAAGAAATGGCATATCTAAAACCCAACGCTACAGGGACCAAGACTACCGCTAATCCTCCGGCAAAAACCAGTGTGTAGTATATAACTTTAGTCCGATCCTTAAATATTGTCCCCAGATATGAGGGGAACAAAAAGGTTATGCAACATGGAGCAAATAGGGCTAGAGAGCCGGCTAAAAAAGAAGCGACAAGTGACACACCAAAGAGCATCATTTGACGACAGTCTTAACTGTAAACGTCAGTCTGGGATTATCCGGATCATTGGTGCCTATATAGACGTCCCTGGTAACCGGACCATAAACTGGCATGATATATGGCTTGTAAATTACCCGGACGACAGCAGTATCACCCACCGCAATTTGGTTTACAAAGCCACCCGGAGCATGCATACCATATTCGCGACTTATCTTGCCTTGATAAACAATTTGTCCCACAGTGCAATTACAGCTACTGGAAACACTAGTAATTTGCAAGGGATTCGTTCCCACATTTTTGATAACAAAATCCTTAGTGCCTACGTCTTTTACTTTCATTTCACCCAAATCTGCCGTGACTGATCCCACCACTTCCACTTTGGAGAAAACATTGGCATCCGGGACAATTTCCGGTGTTTGATTACGGGTGATTAACCAAATCGCGCCAAAAGTAACTACTAAAATTCCTACCAGAGACAGAACAATAGTCTTAGGACTCATACTCCACACCCCCCTCCTGACTTGACTTGGGGGACCAACCCTTCGGTTTGTAACTGTCGGCTGATTTCGCCATATCCCTTACCGCTGGAATAACTTTCACCCAATACTTCCTTAGGGTCAATTTTTTTCCATGAAGTATTCTTTTTGGATTTAAAAAATACTGCCAATTCGGTATATGTCTGCGGAAACCAATATGAATTTAAGGCCAAAGCCCTTTGATATATTTCCTTCTCGGGCATGCTGGAAGCTACGGCCAATTCGATAAACCCAAGCATACCCGCTCCATGATTGCAGTCCGGGAAGGCGGTATTATTTCCACAACACGGTCTATAAATATTAGCGGCAATTTTTTTAACCAAGTCTTCTTGCTCTGGAGTAAGTTTTATTAAAACTTGGCTATTAAACAGTTTACCTCCGTCCTTAGTTCCTAAAGTCCAACCTCCAGTTGAAGCAAAATTACCAATCTGATCTTTATATTCAGTACCCATTGGTCCTTCGGATAAAACCTGGGCCTTGTTAGTGATTCCCAATGGCCAAAGTAAGTTTAAAATTAAAGCTGAATTTTCCTGGGTCACAATAATATTATTGTTGTCAGGGGATTGTAAAAGTTTTTCCGCTTTGGGATGGCGTTTTAAAAATTTATCTTTATCAATAGCTCCTACTTGTTCCATTTTTAAAATCACATCGCCCCAGGAAATTCCCAAATCTACACGGTCCGGCAAGACATCTGCCGTTTGAGAAAGATTGACAATGGGTGAAGTCTTGGGTACGGGAGTAGTCTTGTTGACGGAATATTTTGTCCCCAAATAAAAAGACAGCCCCACTAAGAGGAAAGTTATTACAAAAAACTTTTGGTTCACAAAAACATTCTAATAAACAAATTATGAAGATTTTATGAGGGGCAGGGAAACCGTAAACACACTTCCGTGTTCAATTTGACTTTTTACCGATATTTCTCCATGGTGAGCATGAATAATTGATGCAGTAATAGCAAGGCCCAATCCCGAACCCAAAATCTTCTCCGCTTTAGCCCCGCGGTAAAATCTTTCAAAGATGTGTGGTAGGTCAGGTTCACTAACGCCGATACCACTATCTTTAATTTTTACAACAGCTCGGTTTTTACTCAAAGATAGACTCAGGGTAATACATCCATCTTGAGGAGTGAATTTGACTGCGTTGTCGATTAAATTCAAAATGGCCTGACCCAGCTTGTCAGATTTACCCAAAACATTAACTTCTGGCAAAATCATACTTTTTACCAAAATATGTTTTGGAGACGCCAATTTGACAGCTATATCTCTAAGTTCTTCAAGAGATTGGGATAAGTTAACAACTTCTACAATCTGATCTGTGTGTTGAGACTCAGACCAAGCCAAATTCAAAACATTATTTAGAGTCGCAGACAGTCTATTGGTATCTACCAAAACTTCCTGCAAAGATTTCTTGTATTCAGAAATAGATCTAGAACGGGATAAAGCAATTTCCACACCACTTCTGATAATGGACAACGGAGTTTTAAGTTCATGGGCTACATCTCCAATAAACTGCCGTTCTCGCTTAAAAGCTTCATTTATACGGTCCAAGAGAAGATTAAAAGACAAAGCCAGCTCTTCCAACTCGTCTTTGGTTTGTGGAACGATCACCCTTTCATTGAGATTTTCACTGGTAATCTTTGCTAATTTGTCAGAAATATCCAAAATCGGTTCCATAGCCTTACGGGCAAAAATATGCCCCCCAATAAAGGCCGGAATAAAAAACAAAAGGTTTACTGCCAGCAAGCTCAAAAATAAACTATTTAGCGAGCGATAAATCGCTTCTACTGGATCTCCCATTAGTACCAACCCTTGCAAATTTCCATTTTTTACAATCGGAAAGATTCCGATGCGGAGAGTAGTTGATCCAATAGTCCGGTCCACAAAAACCGGCTTTATTACCATCAGAGTTTTTTGTAAAAGATCTGTAATGACCTGATTGTTTTCTGCTCCTTGTTGGGAAACCGCGGTTATTTTTCCGGTCGCATTTGTAATTACAACCAGCATCCCAGGCATTTCAGAAAATTGTTGGGAAATCACTTCCTGGTTAAAAATGTTGGTCGTCATCTCAGATTGATTGTTTTCAACAATTCTTATCAGCGCGTTTGCATGTACTCTTAATTCCTGATCGGTTTGCCCAAGAAGAGTTTGTTTCGTAACTAAATAAAAAATGACAAATATCACGGCCGTACCGATAAAAAATACCAATGAGTACCAGATGGTTAATCGAAAGCGTAAGCTTTTAACATTCATAATTTTTCACTTATTTTATAACCCACGCCATGAATAGTATGAATCAGTTTTTTTGAAAATCCCGCATCAACTTTTTTCCTGAGTGAAGCCACAAAAACATCTACTATGTTACTCATGTCGTCAAAATTATAATCCCAGACATGCTCGGTAATCATGGTTCGGGTGACGACTTCGTTTTGGTGGCGCAGAAGAAACTCTAAAATAGCAAATTCTTTGGGAGTTAAATTTATGTTTTTTCCGGCTCGAAGGCAAGTATGCTTTAAGGGATCCAAAACTAAATTATTTAGTGTTAAAACTGGAGAAATATTATTGTTACTACGCCGGATCAGGGCATAAATCCGCGAGCGAAGTTCCAAAAAGGCAAATGGTTTAGCCAGATAATCATCGGCTCCGCTGTCTAGACCCGCGACCTTGTCTTCCAATGTTGTTTTGGCGGTCAACATCAGAACCGGAGTTTTTATATTTTTTTGACGGATGTTTTTACACAAAGTAATACCATCAATTTTTGGCAGCATTACATCCAATAAAATCAGGTCATATTCTTCAGATTCGGCCAAATATTGTCCTTCCTCCCCGTCGTACGCCACGTCTACCGCAAAACCATCTTCCACCAACCCCTTCTTAATTACATCGGCCAGACGTATTTCGTCTTCCACTATCAAAATTCGCATAGCTTGATTATACTTTACAGAACCTAAAGAATTTATGAACTACTGGACCATATTTTTTACCGGACTTACTGCGGGCGGATTTTCCTGCCTGGCTTTACAAGGTGGTCTGTTGGCTGCTACATTGGCCGCTTCGGCTGAGGAAAAAAATAAAACTCCTGACTGGTTGCCAACCGTCATGTTTTTGGTCTCCAAATTAATAGCCTATACAATATTAGGCGTACTATTGGGCTTATTTGGTTCGTTATTTCAAATTACTGGACCCGTAAAAATTGTTTTCTTGTTGTTGGCCTCGTTTTTAATGTTGGGACTGGCCGGCAATATGTTAAACATTCATCCTATTTTCCGGTATTTCGTTATTCAGCCACCCAAATGGGCCTTGAGACTTCTGCGCAAAGAATCAAAATCCAATAGCCTGATCGCCCCGGCAATTTTGGGAGCTTTTACTATTTTTATTCCTTGTGGTGTTACTCAGGCTATGGAAGTTCAAGCTATTTCTTCCGGCATTCCCTTGGTTGGAGCACTCACCATGTTTTTTTTCGTTTTGGGAACCGTCCCGATTTTTATGGCTCTGGGGTATATTACCACCCGGTTGTCAGAAAATTTCCAGGCTAAATTTTTCAAAATCGCCGGAGTTTTGGTTGTTTTTATCGCTCTGAGCAATTTAAATGCCGCTCTGGTTTTAGCCAATTCACCCTACACTTGGCAAAATTTTACCTGGGTTTTCAAAGAAACTTTCCTAAGTAACTCAAGTAACCCAAGTAACTTAAAGGTCAACAATGTAATCCTAATCACCGCCACTTCCGGCGGTTATTCGCCGCGTGAATTTACTGTCAAAAATAATCAGGAAGTAATCATCACCGTAAATTCACAAAACAACCGCACCTGCGCTCGGGCGTTTACCATTCCCGCTCTGGGAATTTCCCGGTTATTGCCGGTCAACGGCACCGAAGAAATAAAATTTACTCCCACCCAAACCGGCCGCATCGTCTTTTCTTGTAGTATGGGCATGTATACAGGAGTTATTAATGTGGTTAATTAAAATATATGTTTAATACAAAAATTTTTAAAATAAACGGAATGCATTGTAGTGCATGTGCCACCATGATTGATTTGGATCTGGAAGAACTTCCTGGAGTTAAGTCTTCAAAAACCAACTATGCCAAACAAGAAACCACGGTCGAGTTCGATTCTGTCCAAGTCTCCCCCGACCGTATATCCACAGTTATTCAACAAGCCGGATATCAGATAACTTCCGTTACTTAACCTCGATCTTTTTGGGCTGAGTTTGTGGTTTTTTGGTAAAACGAACGGTTATTACACCGTGTTTATTGGAAGCCTCCGGATCTTTTTCGGTATCTATTTCTCCTGGAACCGACACCCGGTAAGAAAAAGAACTCGAAGCTTTCCTGTAATATTTTTTCGCCTCTTTTTCTTCACTGGCTTCACCTTTGATCCATAACACTCCCCGGTCAAAAGTAACCTCAACATCTTTTGGATCCACCCCGGGCAGGGAAGCGCTTACGAATACATTTTTCTCATCTTCAGAAATCGATAATCCGGAGGGCGTACCAGTAGTCGCCAAATCCCAATCCTCATCACCCCACATGGGAGTAATCATTGGAAATCTCATTATTTATCACCTCCTTCCCTCATTAGCACTCTTATACAACGACTGCCAATATCTTGTCAAGAGGGTTTTTTTATGGTTATATAAATCATGCGCCTGTCCCGTTCCATGCTTCTCATTTTAATAGGAACAGGTGTCAGCATTGCCATCTTGCGGGCTAGTGTCACCGCTTTTACCCCAACTCAAGACGCTCCCGGTTGTCATGCTCTCACGACAGATGGCAAAGTCGATCCTACCCAAACTGTTGCTTTTTGGCTCAACCAGCCCATTACCCCTCCTGCCGGTTTGGCAAGCAATATTTTGCCCGATGACCGCACGGTTCTGGGAGACAGCTCGGATGAAAAGTGGATCGAAGTTGATTTAAGCGAGCAAAAACTTACCGCTCACGACGGTGACAAAATTTTTTTGGAAAGTCTAATTTCTTCGGGTTTGTGGGGTAAAACTTCTCCGGGAGAATTTAAGATTTGGTACAAGATTAGAAGTACCAAAATGGAAGGTGGCAACAAAGCTTTGGGGACTTATTATTATTTACCCAACGTTCCCTATACTATGTTTTTCAACGGTGATATCGGCATTCACGGCACCTATTGGCATCAAAACTTTGGTCAACCTATGAGTCACGGTTGTGTCAACACTCCCACTCCCATGGCCGAAAGATTATTCTACTGGGCAGGTGTTGGCACTCGCGTCGTCGTCCATCCATGATCGATTTAGCTCTGTTTCTTGGTAATTATCTGATTTTTATACAGTTTGCAGTTGGCATATTTATTTTGTCCAAAAAAACAAAAAGTATTATTTGGAAATCAGTATTGGGTATAATCTTGGCTTGGATTGTTAGTAAAATTTTCAAAGATTTACTATTTTTCCCCCGGCCATTTATTATTCACAATTCTCAACTGATTGGTAATTATCTCTTAGATGGCTCTTTTCCCAGTGGACACACTACACTTTCGGCTGCTTTGTCTACTGTGATTACCAAAATAAATCCTAAATTGGGAGTTTTAATGTGGATGGTGACTTTTTTTGTGGCGTGGGGAAGGATTTTATTGGGAGTACACACGATTTTTGATGTTTTGGGCGGGGCGGTTTTGGGTTTTTTGGTTGTCAAACTGGTTGACAATTATCACTCCAAATGATAGATTGCTAATTATGGACCGTTCTTATCCTGTCGTCGCTCTCCGGGAAGGCGTAGTCTTTCCTCACACCGAAGCCCCTCTTACTTTTGCCCGTCCCAAATCAAATTCTGCCCTGGAAGTTGCTGCCCGTGAAGACAAAATGGTGGTTCTGGTTTCTCAAAAGAATTCGGTAGTAAATCCCAAGCAGGAGGATCTCCATCAAATAGGTACTCTTTGCCAAGTTTTACAAATCATGCCGGCCGGTAACGAGCTTTGGGCATTGGTCCGCGGCATCAGCCGGGTCAAAATTGTCAGTTACACCAACTTAGAGCCGTATTTTTCCGCAATTGTGGAAGAAATTCCTGACCAACTACAAGAAAATGACAAAATGATTGCAGTGGCCAAACAAATCTTGGCCGAGTTTAAACACGCTTTTAATTTGGGCAAACCAGTAGAACTCCCCATTTTTATGCGTCTGATGGCCGGTGTTTCCGCTTCGGAATTATCGGATCAAATTGCCAACACTTTGGATGCTAATGCCGCCATCAAACAGGAAATTCTCGAAACCTCGTCCGTCCTAATCCGTCTAGAAAAAGTTCTTCAACAATTGGTGCACGAAATCAAAGTCATTGAATTGGAACAGTCCATTTCCACCCAAACCCACGCCAAATTCGATAAAAACATGCGTGAACAAGTTTTACGTGAACGCCGCAAAACCATCGATACTGAGCTGGAAAAACTAGGGGGCGATTCCGAAGATGATGGAGATGAATTTGCCGATCTTAGGAAAAAAATTAAACATGCCAAAATGCCCCTCGAAGTCAAAAAAAGAGCCGGTAAAGAATTGCTCCGTCTTACTCAGATGAGTTTCAACAATCCCGAATCCAATTATATCCGCTCATACTTGGAGGTTTTGGTAGAAATGCCTTGGGGCCAGTATTCCAAATCTAATCTTTCACTTACTAAAGCCAGCCAAATTCTCGACGCCGATCATTATGGTCTCAAAAAAGTCAAAGAGCGCATTCTCGAATATTTAGCCGTCATGAAACTCCGTCAAAAAGACAAATCAGATCAGGATAAATCTACTTCCCCCACAATTCTTTGTTTTGCCGGCCCCCCCGGAGTGGGCAAGACTTCCATTGGCAAATCCATAGCCCGGGCTCTGGGCCGCAAATTCATCCGCGTTTCTTTGGGAGGTATTCGCGACGAAGCCGAAATCCGCGGACACCGCAGAACTTATGTTGGAGCTCTGCCGGGCCGCATTATTCAAGGCATCAAAAATTCCAAATCCAGTAATCCCGTGTTTATGTTGGACGAAATAGACAAAATTGGCACCGATTACCGGGGCGATCCTTCCGCCGCCCTGCTGGAAGCTTTAGATCCCGAACAAAACCGCGAATTTTCCGATCATTATCTCGAAGTTCCTTTTGACCTTTCTCAGGTCATGTTCATCACGACAGCCAATCTACTAGATACCGTCCCTTACGCCTTGCGCGACCGCTTGGAAGTGATTTCTTTTCCGGGTTATACTCAGGAAGAAAAGTTTCATATCGCCACTGGTTATCTGTGGTCCAAACAAGTCAGCCGATCCGGTCTACCCAAAAACCTCAAACTTACGTCTCCCGCCTTACGTGAGATCATCAGCCGATATACCCGCGAAGCCGGAGTCCGTGATTTAGAGCGTCAGTTAGCCAAAATCTGCCGTAAAATGGCCAGAATTAAAGCCGAAAATAAAAAAATAACTTCCGAAATAGATATTACCCAAGCCAGAAAACTACTAGGCCCCCAAATTTACGCCGAAAGTCTGGCCGAAAAGAAAGATGAAATCGGTATGAGTACTGGTCTGGCCTGGACTCAAGCTGGCGGAGACATCTTGTTTATTGAAGTAGCCATTATGCCGGGCAAAGGCAGTCTCCAGCTTACCGGTCAATTGGGTGATGTCATGAAAGAATCGGCTCAAGCCGCTTTTTCTTATGTTAGGAGTTCCTGGAAAATTTTAGGATTAAAAGAGGATTTTTACAAAAAAATCGACATTCACATTCACGTTCCCGAAGGCGCAGTTCCCAAAGACGGTCCTTCAGCTGGGTTAGCTATGGCGACGGCTTTAATCTCTGCCCTGACCAAAACTCCTATCCGCCGTGATACCGCCATGACCGGGGAAATTACTCTCCGGGGCCGGGCTTTGGAAATAGGGGGCGTCAAAGAAAAAGTGATAGCTGCTCACCGCGCCGGCATCAAACAATTATTACTTCCCAAAGAAAACAAAAAAGATTTGGAAGACGTACCCGCCTCAGTCAAAAAGGATCTGGATTTTCACTTTGTTTCCCACGTTGAAGACGTGCTCAAATATGCATTACGCTCTTCAATTGTGCCTACCAGATCTGAATTAGGGCTACGTCACCTCACCGCCGTAGCCTAAATTTCCCCTCTTAGATTAAGAGGGGTCTCCGACGGACGTCGGAGGGGGTGATACGTTGTGACCTCACGGAGAATCGGACTCCGATTATCAGGATGAGAACCTGACGTCCTAACCGTTAGACGATGAGGCCTCGCTAAGCGAGGCAACACAGACGCTTAGCGTCTGGCCAAAGATCATTTTACCATTGACAAGCCAAAATCAGCAGGGTATGATTCCCAAAGTTCCTTGCAAAAGGAGCTATTTTTTTCATGAATTCACCAATTCTTATTACCAAAATAGGCTTAAATCAGCTTCAATCCGAGCTGTCAGATCTGCAAAACGTCAAACGCCCACAGTTGGTGGAGCGGCTTTCCGTGGCCAGAAGCATGGGTGACTTGTCCGAAAACTCCGATTACCAGAGCGCCAAGGAAGATTTGGTGTTTATGGACACCCGGATTGACGAGCTGGACGAACTGATCAAAAACTCCAAAATTGTATCTCCCGCGTCTAATATGACTGTGGGATTTGGTCATTTGGTCAAAGTTAAAATCAATTCCACCGATGCTACATTCCAAATAGTTGGCGAGACTGAATCTGATCCCAAACTTAAAAAAATCTCTCACTCTTCGCCACTCGGTCAGGCTTTAATGGGTAAAAAGGTTGGTGACAAAGTGGAAGTAGAAGCTCCGGTTGGTAAGCTGGTGTACACAATTGTTGAAATAAAGTAAAATCGCTTCATGGCCAACTCCCGTCTGGAAGAAATCAGAGCTATTCGTATCTCCAAACTCGAAAAATTAAGAGAGCTGGGTATCAACCCCTACCCTTCCAAATATTCAAAAACCTCGATCCCAATTTTTCAAATCTTAAAAAAACTTGATGAAAATGTTTCTGCCGTTGGGCGTCTGATGCGCCTTCGGGAACATGGGAATATTTTTTTTGCCGATCTTCGGGATCAATCTGGGCAAATCCAACTTTTGTTTCAAAAAAGTAATTTAGAAAAAGAATTTTCTTTAGTTAAATTATTGGACGCAGGAGATTTTATTGGCGTTGCTGGCAAGGTCATCAAAACCCAAGCTGGGGAAATCACTATTGATGTAGCCAGTCTTGAACTGCTATCTAAATCCATCCGTCCTTTGCCGGACGATTGGACCGGACTCAAAGACGAAGAAACCCGCTACCGCCAAAGATATGTGGATTTACTTATAAATCCAGATTCCAGAAAAGTTTTTGATATCCGGTCCAAATTAATCAAAAGTTTAAGAAAGTTTTTAGATGACAAAGGATTTCAGGAAGTTGAAACTCCCATATTACAACCCATTTACGGAGGGGCCAGCGCTCAGCCTTTTACTACTCATCACAACGCGTTAGATAACGATTTTTTCTTGAGAATTTCCGACGAACTCTATCTAAAAAGACTCGTAGTCGGAGGAATGGATAAAGTTTATGAAATAGGCCACGACTTTAGAAACGAAAGTGTAGACCGGGAGCATAATCCAGAATTTACCCAATTGGAATTTTATTGGGGATACGCAGATTATGAAATGGGCATGGATTTGACTCAAGAATTGATAACAAATGTCCTACAAGATACTCTTGGCACAACCGAAATTAATTGTCAGGGACACAAATTGGATTTTTCCAAAATTGGCCGGATCTCATTTAGAGATATGATTAAAAAATATGTGGATTTTGATATTGATGAAATAGACAATGAAGAAAAATTACTAAAATTAATAAAACAAAAGAAGTTAGACGTAGATCTAAAAGGTGTGGTGGGATATGGAAATTTGATCGACAAAGTTTACAAAAGATATGCCAGACTAAATTTGATTGATCCGGTTTTTTTGACTGATTATCCTGTGGAAATTATTGCTTTAGCCAAGAGACATCCAACTGATCCCAAGAAAATTTCTTCATTCCAGTTGTTGGCGGTTGGTTTTGAATTGATCAAGGCATACAGTGAGCTAAACGACCCAATAGATCAAAAGAACCGTTGGATTGAAGAAGAAAAATTGGGAGAAAAAGGTTTAACAGATCATATGGTGATTGATGAAGATTATATTCGCGCTCTCGAATATGGTATGCCCCCAACATTTGGTTGGGGTATGGGTATAGATAGATTTGTGTCGGTGATCACAGATCAGCCCAGTCTCAAAGATACGATTTTGTTTCCCACTTTAAGACCTGAAAACAAGTGAACGCTCAACCATACAAGAAACTTTATACATATTGGTATGCATTAATCATTTATGATTTGGAAGTCGAGTTCACTAAAAAATATATTTCCAGCTGGAAGTTGCGGGAGCAAATGGATGGCGCAGCTCGTTCCGGAAAACAAAATATAGTCGAAGGGTCGGACTCTTTAAAAACTAGTCTCAAAACCGGCATCAAATTAACCAATGTGGCCAAAGCCTCGATAGAGGAATTGATTGGAGATCTCGAGGACTTCTTACGTCAGAGAAAACTTAAGACGTGGGACAAAAATGATCCTAAGGTCTTAATTTTTAGAGAAAAATACTCAAAAATCGTAAGTAACCTAAGTAACTTAGGAAATTTAGAAAATGAAAAAATAGAACTCCCCAATGATCCCGAAGAAGCCGCTAATTTACTCTTAACTCTAAGTCATATTGCAACTTATCTCCTAAATAACCAAGTCGACGCTCTGGAGAGAAAACATATTACCGAAGGCGGATATACAGAAAAACTTTATGAACAACGTCAAAATTATCGTAATTTACATAAGTAACTTAAGTATCTTATGAATCTCAACAAATCCCAAGCCATCAAACTCCTAAACGACCACGTTCAAAACGAGAATTTGCGCCGGCATTGTCTGGCAGTCGGAGTAACGATGCGTGCATTTGCGCATCGGCTCGGAGATGCTGAGCACGCCGAAGCATGGGAGATATTGGGGATTATTCATGACAGCGATTGGGAAGAGACCAAAGATACTCCTGAAAGACACACGATTGTTAGTTTAGAACGAATCGAAGATGATCGTTTTAGGCACGCGTTGATGTCACACAACACTAAGCATACGGGTCTTCTTGCTAACCTAGAAGGACCCATGGAATGGTCTTTAGAATGTTGCGATGAACTCACCGGATTTATTGTCGCTTGCACGCTCGTTTTACCATCCAAACATTTATCCGACCTATCCGTTCAATCGGTCTTAAAGAAATTTCCAAAGAAAGAATTCGCCAAACCGGTTGATCGGTCTCAAATTTCCCAATGTGAAGAAAAGTTGGGAATAAAGTTAGAAGACTTTGTGCAAATCGCCCTCTCCGCCATGCAAGGAATTGCAAGCGATATTGGATTATAATAGACATATGTTAGACATCAAATTCATCCGTGAACATCCGGAAGAGGTTGAAAAAAACCTCAAGTTTCGTGGTAGTAAGATTTCTTTATCAGAAGTTTTGACTATCGACAAAAAACACCGCGAACTTCTTTTGCAAGTTGAATCTCTGCGAGCCGAGCGTAATCAGGTTCCCGCAGGCAAGCCCACGCCCGATCAACTGGAAGCTTTAAAAATTAAAAAAGATCAACTCAAAAAATTAGAAGAAGAGATGACGGCGGCGGAAAAAGAGTTGCTTGATAAATTATCCCGTCTTCCCAACATGTCTTCGCCTGATATGCCAGAAGGCAAAGGGGATCCAGATCACATCGAGTTGGCTGTTTGGTTACCGGAATCTGGATATTTAGAAAAAAATAAATTAGGCAAAGGTGCAAACGCTACTCAATATATGCCTAAAAAAGTCGGCAAGCATCACGTCGATTTGGGAAAAGATTTAGATATCATCGATATCGAACAAAGTGCCATTACTTCGGGGTCCAGATTTGCCTATCTCAAAGGCGATGCCGCTCTGTTGCAATACGCGTTGTTTGAATTATTAAAGACAAAATTAATTGCAGAAGGATTTGAACCTATGATCGTTCCGGTATTGGTTAAGGAACAAGTTTTATTTGGTACTAGTCATTTTCCGGAGGGGCGTGATCAGGTTTATGAAATCAAAACTGAATTTGTGGAAAATAACAGTCAATTATTTTTAGTTGGTTCTTCAGAACCTTCGTTATTTGCATATTACATGAATAAAACTCTTAGTGAAAAAGATCTGCCCAAAAAGTTCTTTGCCTATACCCACTGTTTTAGAAGTGAAGTCGGATCTTGGGGTAAAGATGTCCGGGGCATAAAACGCGTTCATCAATTCGACAAATTAGAAATGGATGCACTGACAACTGAAGATAAATCCCGGGAAATGATGGAGTATTTGCGCAGTATTAACGAATGGTTAATGCAACAGCTTAAACTTCCATATAGAGTAATCAATAAATGTTCTCATGATTGTGGCTATAACGCCACGTATTTACAATATGATTTGGAAGGCTGGTTGCCCACCCAAGGCGAATTTATAGAATTGGGATCAAATACCGACGCTTGGGATTATCAGGCTCGGCGCATGAATATTACTTACAAAGATGCAGACAACAAGAAAAAATTTGTGCACACTGTAAATGATACAGGTATTCCCATGGGCCGGATGATTATTACAATTTTGGATAATTATCAAAACCCCGACGGGTCGGTTACGGTTCCGGAAGTATTAAGAAAGTATATGGGCAAAGACAAAATCACATGACCTCTTCTTTTCACCGTTTTCTGCTGACGTACAAACGCATCCTCAAACTAGTCTACGAAGTCAATCCTTCGCTTTTGGTTTTGATTACATTAATCAACGCTTTTTGGGGTCTGACCAACTTGCCAGTTCTATACATCAACAAAATTTTGATCGATCTGGTTATTGGTAACTTGGGGCATCCCAATTGGCAAAGTGTTGCCCAAACTATTATCTTCGTGATCGCTCTGCGTTCGTTGATAGAGTTTTTACGCAGTTTTTTCAACCGTTATAACAATGCTCTTACTAATCAGTTAATATATTTAATTAATAATCATCTCGATGTGGCTTTGGGGAAGAAGTTAAATAGTTTAGATATCCCCACCATCGAAAATCCGGATTTTCAAGATAAATACCGGAAAGTTACCCGCGAATCCAATACTCGTGTTTGGGGGATGATCTCGCCCATTTCTGAAATTCCCAATTCTTTTTTCACTATCATGTCTGGTTTGATTCCCTTGCTTCAGTTCAATCCCCTAATTGGGTTGCTGGTTATTGTTGTCAGTCTTCCCGAGACTTTTATCAACAGCCGCATTGCCAGATGGGACTACCGCGATCGGGACAAAATGAATAAAGAATACCGTTTGTGGAATTGGTTAAGTTACATTATTTCCGACACCAGTCAAATTTACGAAAACAAGCTCTATCAAACCGTGGAATATGTTGTAGAGAAACTTCGGAAGTTGCAAGATTATGTATTTACCATCGATAAGTCAATGCGCATGAGAAGGGTAAAATGGCGGACTCTCACCGACGTTCCAGGATGGTTTTTATCAGTCGGATTAAATTCTTATTTTTTCATTTTGGCCCTCATGGGCCGGGTAAGCATTGGTTTGGCACAAATGCTTTATCAGTCTTCAACTACTCTGGCCAATGGTTTTGGCATGTTAACCCAGAATATGGCCGTAATTTATGAAAATTATCTTTTTGTTCAGGATTACACTTGGTTTATGGATTTGAAACCCCAGAATATGGGCGGTACTCAAACTTTTCCAAAAAAATTAGATACCGGAATTGAATTTGATCATGTCTGGTTTAAATATCTGTCCAGTTCGGAATGGATTCTTAAAGATATTAGTTTCAAAATTTCTCCTCTAGAAAATATCGCCTTGGTTGGCGAAAATGGAGTCGGTAAAACTACTATGCTTAAACTTCTTTTAGGATTTCACACTCCCAACAAAGGTCGGATTCTAATCGACGGCGTACCGGTTACGGATTACGACATTCATTCTTTTTGGAAAAACATTTCTGTTCTTCAGCAGGATTTTCATCTTTTTCCGTTTACTGCCCGTGAAAGCATCGCCTTTTCGGATTTGTCCCGGGTAGACAATTTCGCCGATATTAAATCTGCCGCCAGACTTACGGATATTGATAGTTACATCGAATCTTTGTCTCTAAAATACGACACTCCGCTTACTAAAGAATTAGATAAAGGCGTTGACCCGTCCGGAGGCCAAAGGCAGAGAATCGGACTTGCCCGGGCTTTGTTTCACCCATCTTCAATTTTGGTATTAGATGAACCTACCTCAAATGTCGATCCCAAAGCCGAAGAAGAGATCTTTGAAAATATTATCAAGATTACCAAAAATCAAATTCTCATTTTAGTTTCGCATCGCTTTAGTACCGTCCGTCGTGCCAATAGAATTTTGGTTGTAGACTCCGGTCGCTTGACCGAAGAGGGAACCCATGAACAGTTGATGAAAAAAAGAGGACTTTATGCCAAACTGTTTACCCTCCAGGCCAAGAGTTACAAATAAATAACCTAAGCAATTATTTCCAAGTTGAGTCTTTCCCCACAAGCACACACAAAACTTACAAAATGTCTCATCAAATCACCATTATTCATATCTCCAGGACAAGCTGGTTCATGATCACTGGTTACTTTCGCAAGCCCATCACACTCAGAGTGAGCAGTTACAAACTTAGTCGCTTCAGCCAATTCTTCACGAGGTAGATTCGATAACATATCATTATAAGCAGCCATACTTCTGGATATATACTGCTTTGGTTTTTGTTTGTCAATAACCGTCAACGATAATTGATGTATCATAAACCCATGTTTGGGCCGAAAGTTATTGAGGAATTTGATTCAAAATATAGCGGGAAGTTGTTTGTCAAAAGCGATTGGGGAAATAAATATGTTACCACCGGTTATCTCACCCAAAGCGGCGGTCTAATAAACGATTTATGGAATCCGATCATAAAAAATCTTTCTAAACGCTATACCATAAACGCTAAGACCTGGTTGGTACTGGGACTCGCAACTGGAACCGTAGCAAAATTAATTAACAAAAAATTTAAAGGTGCAAAGATTGTGGGAGTTGAAATCGATCCGGTGATGATCGATATTGGGAAGAGGTATTTTGAACTAGACAAAATTCAAAATCTGAAAATTGTAAATCAAGACGCTAAGCGTTATGTCCTAAACACTGAAGAAAAGTTTGATCTGATTTTAGTGGATTTGTATTTAGGCGACCAACCCCCAGATTTCCTATACTCACCCAAGTATCTTAAGAAACTTAGAGAAATAGGTAAGACCGTAATCATCAATCATCTTTTTTACGATGAAGATAAAAAAGCAAAAGCTCAAGAGCTAATTAAGAGTTTGGATAAATATTTTTCAAATATAACGTTGCATCATGAGATCACCAATTTAATGATAATTTGTGAGTAAAAAAGTTATAATCAGTATCATCCCCTTTATCCCCCTCTTAAATTAAGAGGGGGAAACCCAGCAGGGAGAGGGTGATATTTATGTTCAAACTTAATTTTTTAACAAAATTCCTCGATCTTAATCAAAAAGAGATAGAGTCTTTGAGAGCCAGAATTAGTCAGGTCGTCCAATACGAAACCCGTTACAAAAAGTTTAAGAAAGAAGAAGACTTTGCCGCTGAAACCGCTAAATTTAAGTCTCGGTTGGGTGACGGCCAAACTCTAAACGATTTATTGCCCGAAGCTTTTGCTTTGGTGCGTGAAGCTTCCGATAGATCTATCGGTCTTCGCCCATACGACGTTCAGTTGATGGCCGCCGCCGCTTTCCACCTGGGCAAAGTGGCCGAGCAAAAAACCGGAGAAGGCAAGACTTTATCTGCTGTTCCCGCTCTCTATCTCAATTCTTTGTCTGGCCGCGGTACACACTTGGTGACAGTTAATGATTATCTAGCGAGAAGAGATGCGGGTTGGAACGGACCTACATTCCATCTTCTGGGACTTTCGGTTGGAGTGATCGTTCATGAACAATCTTTTATCTACGACCCCACTTATTCCGATCCCAGTCATGGTGACGACCGTCTGGCCCATCTGCGTCCTTGCGAGAGACAGGAAGCCTATGCCGCCGATGTCACTTACGGTACCAACAATGAATACGGTTTCGATTATTTGCGGGACAACATGGTGGGACGGTTAGAAGAAAAAGTTCAGCGTGGACATCATTTTGCCATCGTCGACGAAGTCGACTCAATTTTAATTGATGAGGCTAGGACTCCGCTTATTATTTCCGCTCCCGATACCGAGCCCACCCAAAAATATTATGAATTTGCCAAGTTGGTGGACCGCCTGTCGGCCGATACCGATTATCTTATCGACGAAAAACACCGCACCGCCAATCTCACCGAGCATGGTTTAAAAAAAGTAGAGAAACTTTTAAGTATCGATAACTTGTATGAAAAAGATTTTGAAACTATTCATCATATGGAAAACGCTCTCAAAGCCAGAACATTGTTTTTGCGGGACCGTCACTATGTGGTCCGTGAGAATCAGGTAGTTATCGTCGATGAATTTACCGGCCGTCTTATGCCCGGCCGTCGCTGGTCCGAAGGCATTCATCAAGCTGTGGAAGCCAAAGAGAGTGTCACTATTCAACAAGAATCCCGGACTATGGCCACCATCTCTTTTCAAAACTACTTCCGTCTCTACGAAAAACTGGCGGGTATGACTGGAACGGCAGCCACAGAAGCCGAAGAACTCAGAAAAATTTATAAATTAGACGTAGTAATCATTCCCACCAACCGCCCCAACGGCCGGGTAGACAATCCGGATATTGTCTACAAAACTACCAGAGCCAAATACTCGGCCTTGGTAGCCGAAATTGCCAAGATTCACAAAACCGGTCAACCAATTTTGGTGGGTACCACTTCCATAGAGAAAAACGAAATAGTGGCCGAAGCCTTAAAGCGCGCCGGAATTCCTCACCAAATGTTAAACGCCAAAAATCACGAAAAAGAAGCCCAATTTATTTCCGAAGCCGGTAGTAAAGGCGCCGTTACTATCGCTACCAACATTGCTGGCCGGGGAGTTGATGTTATTTTGGGAGGTAGTCCTCCAGCCAATCCCAAATTTGTGTTGGGCAAAGAAAAATTAACTGAGAAACAATACGAAATTGGTTTGAAAAAATGGCAAAAAGATCACGACGAAGTAGTTTCCTTGGGTGGTCTGTATGTTATCGGTACCGAACGCCATGAATCACGGCGTATTGATAATCAACTGCGGGGTCGGTCTGGCCGTCAGGGAGATCCGGGTGCCACCAGATTTTATCTAGCTCTAGACGACGACATTATGCGCATTTTTGGCGGCGAACAAGTGGCCAAGGTCATGGGCTTTCTCAAAATCCCTGAGGACGAACCCATCGAACATTCTATGGTGAGTAAGGCTATCGAACAAGCTCAAGTTAAGGTAGAAGGATTTAATTTTGACGCCAGAAAACACGTAGTGGAATACGACGACGTCATGAACAAACAACGCGAAATTGTGTATGGTTTGCGAAATAGAGTGTTAGCCGGTGTTGTGGAAGACAGTGAAATTACTACCAAAATTCAAAAGTCTCTGGGCAATACTGTGGATTCATATGCTCCCAGAGGTGTGGTAGAGTCCGAAGTTTTACCCATTACCACGGCTTTGGTCGAGGTGATCCCCTTTGACGATCTTTCCCAAGTCTCCATGTCCGATCAATTCAAAAAATTGGGAACGGCGACAGAAATCAAAAGTTCAATTAATCAAATCGTGATAGATACAGTGAGTCAGAGAAAAAACCAAGTCGGCCCCGAAGTTTGGAAAGAGATAATCAAATATGCTTACATTTCATCTATAGATAATTTATGGGTCGATCATTTGGACGCCGTAGATGATTTGCGCGAAGGTATTGGTCTGCGGGGATACGGACAACGTGATCCTTTGGTGGAATACAAAGGCGAAGCCTTCAACATGTTTGAAAGATTAATGATTCAAATTGATTCCGAATTTAGCAAGCGACTATTTAGAATACAAGTAGGGGGACAACAACCGCCTCCACTCGTAGAACCGCTTCTTAAACACGCCAGTGAAGTCCGCCCCAATGCTCCCAAAGCCACGTCGGAAAACAACGATTTTCTCTCCGCCATGCAAGGCTTAAAAAAAGGCGGCTCTGAGAATTCTCACAAAACCCTCGGCCGCAATGATCCTTGTTGGTGTGGTAAAAAGAAACCAGATGGTTCTCCAGTCAAATACAAGCACTGCCATTTCCCAAATTAAAAATTTCTATACAATGAAAATATTTTTAGTCAGACATGCTGAGGGAGAAAATTCTAAATCCAATTGGCAATCGCCAAATACTCCACTTAGTTCTCTCGGGATTAAACAAGCCGAGGCGCTTACAGCCACAAAAAGATTCAGTGCCGTAGACAGAGTTTTTTCCAGTAATTTAGTTAGAGCAAGGCAAACTGCGGATATAATTGCCAGAGATTTAAATAAAACAGTAGAAGAGAACGTTGATATCCGAGAGCGAGAACAATCTTCACAAATTTATGGTTTAGCTCGTACAGACTCAATCGCTGAAAGATATGTAAAAGCTCTTCAAGAGAACACAAATGATTGGAACTACAAGTGGGATAGTGAAGAGGAGTCAAAAAATGAAGTTAGATCCAGAGCCATAAAGTTTAAGGATTATTTAGAGTCAAATTTTTCGGGAGAAGACATTTTAGTAGTCTCGCACGAAAATTTTTTAAAACAATTGATCCCTGTTTGTATCTTAGGTTCAACCGATTTAACAAAGGAATCGGAAAAATTATATCGTTCTATTAATATTGAAAATACAGGAATATCCTTTTTGATTTATAGCGAAGAACCAAAATCATGGAAACTTTGGTATATTAACGACTATGCACATTTATGAGATTACTTTTCTTATCCACCACCCACGGCAATACTAATAAAGAGGTAATTGGACAATTAAAATATTGGATAAAACCAGACGGGAAAGTAATTTATTTTTCTTCATCTCCCGATCCATCCCGTAAATACTTTGCAGATGTAGCTGGATGGTTCAAAGATACTATTGGCATAGAAAACATGATTTATTTAGACGCCAATTCTTCTCCCAAAGAATTAGAAGTTCTTAAAAATTCCAGCGCTATATATTTGAGTGGTGGAAATACTTATCACTTGTTACAAGCCATACGAGATACAGGAGCAGATAATATTCTTCGTCAAATAGCACTAGAGACCGAAATTCCAATAATCGGCGTGAGCGCGGGAGGGTTGTGTTTGACCCGGGATGTTCGAGCGGCTTCTGCCGAAAACGACAACGGAATCACAGATTTTACCGGGCTAGGATTAGTTGATTTTGGTTTTTACCCTCACTATAAACCGGAAGAATCTTGTCGTACTGAAATAAACTCCTTTATGAATTTAACAGATATTGGTGAAGTCTTAGCCATACCGGAATATTCAGGTTTTACTGTTACCAAAGATGGACTGACTCCTTTGGGAGAAGTAGTGCACTTCAAAAAAGATCAAAAAAATGCCAACATACTAATCGGTACAAAGTTGTCACGATCGTGAATGAATTGTACCGTAAGTCTCCTTCTTGAAACCGAATAAATACCAAAGTATACTCAAGGTATGGCAGAACCGCTAGCGTTTCGTATCCGCCCCAAGAATCTGGATGAATTTATTGGCCAATTCCACCTGGTGGGACCCGGCCAACCTTTGCGCGTGGCTATCGAACAAAAACACCATTTCAGTTTTATCCTTTGGGGTCCGCCCGGAGTGGGCAAAACTACTCTTGCCAAAATTTATGCGCAGGCGTTGGATGCGCCACTCATAGAAATATCCGCCGTTTCCGCCGGCAAAGATGAAATGCGTCAAGCCGTCAAAACTCAGGGAGCAGTTTTGTTTGTAGACGAAATCCACCGTTTCAACAAAGCCCAGCAGGACTTTTTGTTGCCATATGTGGAAAACGGTACGATTATTTTAATTGGCGCCACCACCGAAAACCCCAGTTTTGAAATTATTTCTCCACTTTTATCCCGGTGTAGAATTTTTGTACTCAATGAATTATCCGAAATAGAAATGAGTAAAATTATTGATCGGACTAAAATAAAGATCGATAAAGAGGCCAAAGATTGGCTAATCGCCATGGCCAATGGTGACGCCCGACAAGCCTTGACCATGTTGGAAAACACTCAAAGTTTATACAAAACTATCACAGTTGAAAATCTCAAAAAGACTTTGCAATCTAAACATTTGCGTTACGACAAAGCCGGTGAAGAACATTACAATATCATTTCGGCTTTTATCAAATGTATGCGCGGCAGTAATCCCGATGCCGCCCTGTATTATTTGGCCCGGATGGTAGATTCCGGAGAAGACCCGTTGTTTATTGCCCGGCGGATGGTAGTTTTTGCCAGTGAGGATATTGGTATGGCCCAGCCCACGGCCTTAGTGGTTGCCAATTCTGTTTTTCAGGCTTGTCAGACCATTGGTTTTCCTGAATGTCAGGAAAATTTAGCCCACGGTGTAGTCTATCTCTGTTTGGCCAAAAAAGACCGCTCGGCTTACGACGCCTACATGAAAGCTTTATCCGACGTCAAACAATACGGCAATTTACCAATCCCTCTCAAACTCCGTAACGCCCCCACCAAACTCATGAAAGACCTAAACTACGGCAAAGATTACCAAATGTATAATGATCTCGATTTATTACCGGAGGAGTTAAAGGGGAAAAAGTATTTTACTGTCAAAAAACTTGTTTAAAATCATAAAGAGTGATAAAAAATAGATGATGGACCAAAAGGTTATTGATTTTTTAAATAATGAAAGGGTGGCTGTGTTGGCAACTATGTTAGCCGATGGCACTCCTCATACTTCCGCCATGCATTTTATTTATAATGAGGGCTCTCTGTATTTCTCCACTCAACCAAATAGTCGCAAAGCCGAAAATTTAAATGGCATTACCAAAGCTTCGGTCACTGTTGGTTTTAGTGAAAAGGATTGGGTTACGGTTCAATTGGATGGTACTCTGGAAAAATCAGATCTTGCAGTTGAATTACACCTTGAAAAATATCCCGAAGATGCCAAACATATCGGCGGAGAGGCTGTTGTTTTTAAATTCACCCCCAACTGGTGGAGATATTCCGACTTCAAAACCAACCCACCAACCTTTTTGGTTGGTTGTTGATATTTTGACACATCTTCTCACTTCTTATCACATCTTGTCACTTCTTATCATATCTGATATAAATTACTTATGGATTTTAATCAATACAAATGGAATATTTCTTTCCAAGCACAAAACCAAATCAACGAAATAGAAATTCTTAAAAAAGTATTCGAAAAACTACCCTTACCTGAGCCGGAAATACAAATAATCCGCAAAAGATTCTTTTTAAATAGTGCGGTCTCTTCGGCCCAGGTGGAAAATATTCCCTCCACCATCCAATCACCCCGTCGGGAAGGCAAAAATCTCGAACTGGCTTATAAATGGATATACGCAAATCACGATTTACCTGAACTCTCCGTAGATATTATTAAAAACCTACATTTCCGTGCCATGACAGGCTTATCGGGATCGGCAGGACAGTTCAGAAATGAACCGTGGGGCGTATTCAACGAGGGGGGAACAGAAATTCATCACGCACCGCTTCATACACTTTTACCTCAATTAGTAAAGCAACTATCTAGTTACATAAACAATCTTAATGACCATCCGGTTATCAAATCTACGGTCAGCCAATTTATTTTTGAAAAGATTCACCCTTTTGCAGATGGAAACGGCCGGACCGGACGTCTAATATCTTTTTATTTACTTCACAAATCTAGTTACGACTTTGGAGGGTTGGTCTCTATTGAAAAATATATCAATAAAAACAGGGGTTTGTATTATCAAGCATTGGAGCCCAGTCACAACTGTAGTCTATTTATAGATTTTTTCCTAGACGCTATCATTTCCCAAGCAAACCAGACATTAGAAGAATTAAAAAATCCTCTCCCCGATACATATAAAAGTAAATTATTACCCCGCAGGCGTGAGCTTTTGGAAACAATTAAAGACCATCCAGAGTGTTCTTTTGATTTTCTCCATCGAAGATTTATGAATTTAAATCCAGTGTCATTGCACCGTGATCTCAAATATCTGCGGGAACAAAACTTGATTGACAAATTAGGATCAACTCAAGCCGTAGTTTATGTTGCCAAGTCTGATATACTCTAGTCAATGTTCACTCTTCCGGAATTACCATTTGCCACCAACGCCCTTGAGCCGTTTATCGACACTCAAACCATGGAGATTCACCATGGCAAACACCATGCAGCCTATGTCAAAAACCTCAACGATTTAGTGACTGATAAAGACGAGAAAGACCTGGAAAATCTTTTGAGAATCACTGACAACCAAAAAATCAAAAACAATGGCGGCGGCCATTATAATCACAGCCTTTTTTGGCAAATGCTAGCTCCCCATTCGGCAAGCTCAGGGCAAGCTGAAGGCAAGTTACTTGAGATGATCAATTCGACTTTTGGGAATCTCGATGGGTTTAAAGAAAAGTTTACAGCTGCCGCTCTAGGCAGATTCGGTTCCGGATGGGTTTGGCTCACCAAAGACTTAAAAATAGTCGATACTCCAAACCAGGACTTGCCCGAAGGCACACCAATTTTAGGTCTAGACGTCTGGGAACACGCGTATTATCTAAAATATCAAAACCGCCGTGCCGATTATATTACTGCCTGGTGGAACGTGGTCAATTGGAAAAAAGTTGAATCTATCCTTTCCGGTTCTGTCTGATCCGGTCGGTTTTAGAAAGAAATCTTTTTCGCAGTCTTAAGTAGTGGGGAGTAATTTCCAAAAGTTCATCATCTTCAATAAAATCCAATGCTTGTTCAATGCTCATTTTTACGGCCGGAGTCAGTGAAATCTTCATATCTTTATTGGCCGAACGCATATTGGTTTTGGCTTTATCTTTGCAGACATTTATTTCCATGTCTCCCTCACGGGAATTAAGTCCAATAATCATCCCTTCATAAACTTCATCACCCGGCTCTACAAATAAAAGACCCCTCTCTTCGGCATTTTCCAGAGAAAATCCCATGGCCTTTCCATTATCATTGGACACCAAGACCCCATTTCTAATCTGATTTAGAGATTGCCCCATGGGTTTATAGCCCAGCGGAGTAGTATTAAACACCACCGTACCCTTACTGGCCGTCAGCAGGATATTCCGCGTTCCCATAAGGTTTCTTTGCGAGATTTCAAACGTCATTTTAGTATTTCCCCGGCCGTCCGACGCCATATCCGTCATCACTGCCCGTCTTTTGCCCATCTCCATATTTACCGCTCCCACATATTCATCCGGAATATCAATCATCACTTCTTCAAAAGGCTCCATGCTATCTTTCATAATTACTTCCGGCTTGGACACCTGAATTTCATAATCTTCCCGGCGCATATTTTCCAAAAGTACGGCCAAATGCAGCTCCCCCCGTCCCGCCACTACATAATTTCCCCCGTCACTATCGGAAATTCTCAGTCCCAGATTTGTTTCCCGTTCCCGTATTAATCTTTCGCCCACCTGCCTACTGGTCACATATTTCCCATCCCGGCCCGCAAATGGGGAAGTATTTGCTCCAATGGTTATCCGTAAAGTTGGTTCGGCGACAGTGATCATAGGCAAAGCCTCTGGGGCTATAACATCACACAAAGTTTGTCCAATTTCAATATTAGGTACGCCCGCGATAGCCACAATATCTCCGCTATACGCTATTTCTATTTCTTCCCGGTGCATTCCCCGGCTGGTGTACAATTTTTCAATTCTGAATTGCCCTATTTTCTTTTCGGGGGTTATAGCCACGACCTGTTGTCCCAATTTCAAAGTTCCCCGTCTTATCCTTCCAATTCCAATTTTGCCCAAGTGATTGTCGAAATCCAAAGTCGAAATCTGTAGTTGTAAGGGTTTATCTGTATTCACAACGGCATTAGGCACTTCTTTCAAAATCAATTCAAACAGAGGAGTCAAATCATCCGCCATCTCAGAGGGTGTATTACCGGCCCGGCCATCACGGCCAATAGCGTAAATCACCGGGAAATTCAAATGTGCCTCATGCGTGGCCGTTTTCAAAAATAGTTCCTCAGTTTCCCGTAAAACTTCCGCCGGTCTGGCGTCTTTTTTATCAACTTTATTTATGACCAGAATTACTTTCAGTCCCAATCCCAAAGCTTTTTTGAGTACAAATTTAGTTTGTGGTAGGGGGCCTTCTGCCGCATCTACGACCAGTAGAGCCGCATCCGCCATTCCCAACACCCGTTCCACTTCGCCCCCAAAATCAGCGTGCCCAGGAGTATCAATGATATTTATCTTAATCCCCTTGTAAAAAACTGCCGTATTTTTGGCCAAAATAGTGATACCTCTTTCCCGTTCCAAATCGTTGGAGTCCAAAATGGTTGTTTGGGTCATGGCCGCTTCGTTATCACGGAAAGTGTGGGTCTGTTTCAACATCCCATCCACCAGGGTTGTTTTTCCATGGTCTACGTGTGCGATAATAGCAATATTGCGTATGTCGGTCATAAATAAAGCGCCATTAAGCGCGTCTCCCTATTTTAGCACTAATATAGCCAAAGTTCTGCGTTTCTTGCTCAAACACACCGGAGGCAACCGTGAAGTCGCTCAGGAAGTCCTCCAAGATACTTTGATCTCAGCTTACAAGTCTTACCACACTTTCAAAAGTAAAAGCAGTTTTTTTACTTGGGTATGTAAAATTGCTCTCAATAAATTGGCAGACTACTATCGTTCTCAGGTCCGGCATCAATCGCATTTCGTGGTACCCGCCATCGATTCATTTAATCAAATTATTGATCCCAAAATATCGGTTGAAGAAAAATTGGTTTTAGACGAGTTTAAATCAAAAATTAATCAGTGTCTTAATCTCTTGCCCCGGGAATACAAAGATCTGCTGACTTTAAAGTATTACGAAGATTTATCCAATCGCGAAATCAGTCTCAAATTAAAAATCCCCGGCCGCAGTTTGGAGGGCAAACTTTACCGGGCCAAAAAACTCCTGGCCAAAATCTATGCAGGATCTAAATAAATCTCTCCGTCACCTCAAAAAAGATCCGGTTCTTTCCCAAATCATCAAAAAATTTGGTATTTTAGATTATCAACCCAAGAATGATTATTTTGAAAGTCTGGTTGAATCTATCATCGGTCAACAATTATCAAACAGAGCTGCGGACACTATCTATAATCGTTTTCTCACTCTCTTCCCAAACAAAAAGTTTACCCCCGATTTGATATTGGACATTGAAGATTTGACATTACGTAATTGTGGCATGAGTTGGGCCAAAGCCAGATCATTACATGACCTTTCCCAAAAAGTTTTGGACAAAATCGTTCAACTGGATAAACTAGATGCGTTATCCGACGAAGAAGTAATTGTACATCTGACTCAAGTTAAAGGCATTGGTCGTTGGACTGCCGAAATGAAACTGATGTTTGCTTTGCAACGCCCGGACATTCTTCCCCTGGACGACGTCGGCATCCAAAATGCTTTTGTTAAACACTATCGGCTAAACCGCAAACACAAAAGTTTGCAAAAAATTATGGTGAGCATAGCCGAACCATGGCGCCCCTACCGCACCCTCGCCTGCTGGTACCTCTGGAAAAGTTTGGATAATAAAGAGTAAAATTCCCATATGGCATTCCTAGAAGATTTTAATAAGATAATTAGCTCTTCCAAAAACATAATTATAACTTCACATATTGGTTCTGATGATGACTCAATTGCGTCCTCTCTCTCCCTCTATCAAATACTAATAGTTCGATTTCCAGACAAAAAATTCAGAGTTGTTATGACAGGAGAAAAATCAGATAGATATCTAAGCTTTCAAAGTTATAAAGACATAGAGTTTATCTCCGATCTATCGGATGGAATTAAAGAAGCAGATTGTCTTATTTTCCTCGATGGGTGTGAATATGCTCGTTTTTCAAAAAAACCAGAAATCTTATCTTCATTTACCGGATCCAAAATTTGTATAGATCATCATGCTTCGGCTTCCGATTTGTTTGATGCTTCCTATATAGATAGTTCCGCCACTTCTACTTCAGAGATTATTTATAAGTTGTTTGTCAAATCACCTGAAAATTTGAGTAAAGATACTTCTGAAACATTACTCTTAGGAATTTTGGGCGATACCGGATATTTGCAATATATCAGTCCGAATCAGACAGGAGTTCTAGAAATCATGGCTAGTTTAATTAAAGTTTCTGGAGTGGAATTACAAACTTTTAAAGCCAGTTATGATTTAATATCTAAACGGGTTTTTGAGACTATGCAAGAATTGATAAAAAACACGGTCTTCAAATCAGTTTCTAACTGGCCTAATTTTGTGTATACTCTTTTGCCTTCAGAATATATGAAAACGAAAAATCTTTCCGACAACGAAATCAGCGACGCATCCCACTTGTTTGTGGATAAATTTCCGCTGGTAATTCAGAATTATAGTTGGGGATTTGTGATTACTCCTAGATCAGATAATACCTGTTCAATATCATTACGTTCCTTGCCCGCCAGTGTCAATGTCAGGAATGTTGTGGAGAAAATGGATATAGGCGGAGGACACGACAGAGCGGCTGGTGGCGTGTTTAAAGAGACTAGCGACCCAACCAGTTGTGTTGAAAAAATGCTTACCTGGTTTGCCAACAATAAACTAGAATAACCAAAGTGCTATTATTAATCAATGTTCGGTTTCCTGTTCAAAATTATTATTGTAGTCGCACTTGTGGCTGGGGTGGGAGGATATTTGGTTATCAAGCGTGGGGGATCGGTAGCCGATATTCCCAAGCTTGTGGCTAACCTGCCCAAAACTTTTTCAGTCCAAAACGCTCCTAAATTAATAACTAGCCTGAATCTAAAATCCATCGACACCACAAATTTAGGAGGAAAGTTAAGTGACGCCCTAGACGCTTTGGTCACTCACCCGGACAAAAATTCCCCCGTCGTTTTAGGTGTCAAAGTTACCAACGACACCATTTCCACCATCACCGACGTGATAATGAAACTCCCCAATGACCAGCTGGATCAAATACGAAGCATAGTGTGTCAACCAACGGGGGAGTTATAATCATCTTCATGGAAGAGATAAAAAAACAACTCGACGGCATGTTGGTTCGTTTGGCCGAAGTGCAAAAGAAATTGGATCCGGCAACGAGAACCAGTCAAATCCAGCAGTTGCGCGAAAAATCGTCCCTCCCCGGTTTTTGGGACGATACCCAGTCTGCCCAAGCCTCAATGAAACGACTGGCCGATCTTGAAGCCGAAGAAAAAGAAATCACTGATCTCAAAAAAGACTTAGACGACGCGGTCTCTGTCTTGGAAATATTGGAAGACAAAGATGTCAAAAAATTGGAAAAAAGATTATCTAAATTGGAAATTAAAACTTTCCTAAATGGGTCTTATGACGCCAGTAATGCCATTATGACCATCCACGCCGGCCAAGGCGGCACCGAAGCCATGGACTGGGTATCTATGCTTTTGCGTATGTATCTTAGTTTTTTTGAGAAACGTGGCTGGACAGTAGAAGTGGTGGATCAAACTCCGGGGGAAGAAGCCGGTTTGAAATCCGTTTCTCTGACCATCACCGGACCTTATGCTTATGGATATTTGGCGGGCGAAAGGGGAGCCCACCGTTTGGTACGTCAATCCCCTTTTAATGCGGACAAACTTCGCCAGACTTCATTTGCCCTAGTCGAGGTTTTGCCCGAGCTTCCCGAAACCAATGATGAAATCGAAATCAAACCCGACGATTTGTTGTTTGAAGCTTTCCGGGCCACCGGCCATGGCGGTCAAAACGTCAACAAGGTCAGTACCGCCGTCAGACTTACCCACAAACCCACCGGTCTCACCGTTTCTTGTCAAACCCAGCGGTTTCAGGAGCAAAATAGAAAAATTGCCCTTGCTCTTCTTAAAGCCAAATTGTGGCAACTGGAACAAGAGAGACGCACGGCCCAAACCAAAGGTCTGCGCGGGGCATATACCGCGGCCTCCTGGGGAAATCAAATCCGCTCTTACGTCATTCATCCCTACAAGTTAATCAAAGATTTGCGCACTGGTGTGGAAACTAGTGATGCTTCGGCAGTTCTCGGTGGAGACTTGGACGAATTTATTGAAGCCGAGGTTAAATATGATATACTACAAAAGAAATGAATACCAAACTTCTTCTGGTAATTTCGGTAACCTCCATAGTACTTTTAGGTTCGGGATTAGGTTTACTTATTTCCCGTAAAAATTTACCCAAAGTCGAAGGAATAGCCACTCAACAGCTCATCAAAACAAATAAACAGGCCGGCGTAAAAGATTGCAAGGGTGATCAAGCTACCGGTACTTTGGAAAAAACCTCGGGCAAAGAGCAGGGTACTCATAAATTAATCCGCGATGGCGGACCCAGCCAAACTATATATATGGTCTCGTCTGTCATCGACCTCGAGGAATATGTGGGGAAGAAGATGGATATTTGTGGAGATACTCAAAAACTCCAGGGAGTATCTTGGTTTATGGACGTGACCCAGATAAAAATAGTAGAATAGGATAATGATCTCTGCCCACAATATCACCAAGAAGTTTGGTACCGTATTAGCACTGACTGATGTCAGTTTTGATATCAAACCGGGCGAGTTTGTATTTCTCACAGGAGCCTCCGGTTCCGGAAAAACCACTTTACTTAGGGTTATTTTACGGGAATTCAGACCAGACAAGGGCACTCTTACCATCGATGGAGTAGATATTGCCAAAATTCCCAACAAAAAGCTTCCGGAATATCGTAGGTCTCTTGGCATGATTTTTCAGGATTTCAAAGTCCTCACCGACCGCAATGTTTTTGAAAACGTGTCTTTACCTCTTGAGGTTAAAGGTACCAATCTCGTTGATATTAACACCAGCGTCAAAAAAGCTCTGGAACTGGTTGATCTTACTCCCCAAACCAATCTATTTCCGGCTCAGCTTTCCGGTGGCGAACTCCAGCGCGTCGCCATTGCCAGAGCTGTTGTGGCCAATCCCAAACTTATTTTGGCCGATGAACCCACCGGAAATCTCGATCCCAAAACCGCTAGGGGTATCGTAAAGTTACTTCAAACGCTCCACTCCGATCTCAAAACTACAGTTATTATGGCCACTCACAATGCCGATATCGTCAACGCAGTCAATCTCCGGGTTATTAATTTAGACGCCGGCAAAGTTATCAAAGACAGTCTCAAAGGAAAATATGGCTAACCAATTCTCAGTAGCCAAACGGCGTATCCAAAGATCTCCCTATCAGACTATTTCCGCCATTTCCATCATGACCATGACTCTGTTTCTGGCCTGCACTTTCTTTTTGGTCGCCGCCGGTTCCCAGGCGGTTCTGCGTTATTTCGAAACCCGTCCCCAAGTCAACGCCTTTTTCAAGCATGATGTAGTTCCGGATCCCGCTCAAATCGACGTTATTAAATCCAAGCTAAATTCCACAGGTCACGTCGAGTCGGTTAAATATGTCTCCAAAGAAGAAGCTCTCATTATTTATAAAGATCTCAACAAAAATGATCCTTTGTTGCTGGAAGCCGTGACCGCCAATATGTTACCGGCTTCAATAGAAGTTTCCGCCACCGATCCTAAATATTTAAAAGATTTGGCAGAGATATTAAAAAAAGAAGAGGGGATAGATGATGTCCGTTTTGCCGAAGATATTATTTCCGCTCTCTCCACCTGGACCAATTCTGTGCGCATCATCGGATTATCTTTAGTTGGAGCTCATATTTTTATCGCTTTTACCACCATTATTCTTATCGTGGGTACCAAGGTTTCTGCTCGCCGGGAAGAAATCACTCTTTTGCAGCTGGTAGGTGCCACTCCGGGATTTATTCGTGCTCCATTTGTGTGGGAAGGTGTGATTTATGGAGTCTTAGGCGGATTTCTGGCATGGGGAATTGCCTACCTGATCTTGCTTTATTCCATGGGTTTTCTGGTTGGGTTTTTGGCAGGTATCCCAATTCTTCCCCCACCCATTCTTTTTATGTTCGAAGTCCTGTTGGGTAATATGATTTTGGGAAGCGTTATCGGTGCCTTCGGAGGTTGGCTGGCCGTTAAACGTTTTCTCAAATCATGAAGAAAATAACCTTCTCTATTATTTTAATATTACTTCTGGTATGGAATGTAAATCTAGTTAGGGCAATCGACTGTAACGATTCCAAGACCTTTTCTGGTTCAACTGAAAAAGAGCTGGAATCATGTATGGTTATAATAACAGAGAAGTTTTCACAGGCGCAATCTCAAGCTCGAACTTTATCCAGTCAAATCGCCTATTACGACAGCCAAATAGCTCTCACCAGTCTCAAAATTTCTCAAACAGAGATTCAGATAAAAGCCATTTCAGGAAAAATTGATCAACTGGAGTCGACACTACGCACCCGCGCCAATCTATTGGAAAATCAAATTGTCCAGACTTATAAAAAAGGCCCCATCGATCCTTTGCAAATATTATTTTCCGATTCTGATGTTTCCAAAATTATTTCCCGCTTCAAATATTTACAACTCGTTCAGGCCAACAACCGCAAAATTCTCTACGATACTCAAACAGTCCAAACCAATTACGCCCAGCAAAAAACTCTCATCCAGGACTCCAAAAAAAAGCTGGACGCCCAAAAGAAAAACCTCGCCGCCATCATAACTGAACGCCAAAACCTTCTCAAACAAACCAAAAATAATGAAAGTAATTACCAAAAATTATTGGCTCAAGCCCAAGCGGAATTAGCATCTTTTGCGTCGTTTACTAAAGGTTATGGGCTTTTGCCACCCCAATCACAACCAGATGGTTGGTATTTTAATCAACGGGACAACCGTTGGGGCGGCAGTTGTATCGGCAACACTTGCGGCAGAAGTCCAGAATATGTTTGGCAGGTTGGTTGTCTGCTTACCGACGTTGCGATGGTCCTTAAGAAAAACGGCCAAGATGTAACGCCTCTCACAATAGCCCGCGATACAAGTTATTTTTTTTCTAATACTGCCTATATGTTACACAGCGCCCTTGCGGCGCATGGTTTTACTGTTAATGGTGGGTACAACAAAGCCCTGATTGATAGTGAACTTAGTGCAGGAAGGCCGGTGATAGTTCATCTTACTGTAAATTCATCAGATGGACATTATGTTGTTTTGAAAAGTGGATCAAATGGCGAATATATAATGAATGATCCGTTGACTGCAGCGGATTTGAATTTCAAAAGCTCCTACAGTATTTCCTCTATCAATCAGGTTATTGTATATCGCTAATACATTGCTATAGTTTATTCAAATGAAGTGGTGGCTGCTCACACTCCTTTTTCTTTTTGTATCCGCAACTTCTGTAGTCAAAGCATACAATTTTGATATTGTATCTTCCGATCCCACATCAATATCCTCAAAAGAGACTGAGGTAAATGTTACTCTAAATATTAGTAGCTTACCGAGTGAATCTTATTTCAGGGTTTCGTTTCAAAAACCAAACAATGATTATTTTGGTCAATTAAAAAATGACAGAGGAGAGTGGGTAAAAATAAAAACTCTTAGTACCACTGAATGCGCCGATTATTACAAAGTTTCCGATACTAGTGCTACTTCAATAGTGATAACTATAAAAGTTGGAGATGATCAAAACATTGATGCTGGAACTTATATGATTAAAGCTCATAGATATACCAGCACATGTAAAACTTATTCTGATTCTACTAATACTCAGCCAATTGTTTTTAATTTTCCAACTCCTACTCCTACACCCACCCCCACCCCAACCCCAACCCCTACGCCAACCCCTACTCCAACTCCCACCCCCACACCAACTCCAAAACCCACACCAACACCCAAACCTACTCCTACTCCAAAATCATCACCAACCCCAAAACCGTCACCTGCCCCTTCGCCTTCGGCTCCGGTGGGCACAAGCACTCCAACTTCCATACCAACTCCATCACCCCAAGTTTTGGGAGAATCAACTTCAAAATCAAACATTTTACCCTACGTAATTATTACTATTGGCGTAATTTTGGTTTTGGCGTCAGGTATCCTGTTTTTTGTCAACAGGAGGGGTGATACAATTGATTCTGCATGAGATTTCTCAAATACTGGCTTCCCACCCTCCTGTGGGCCTTTTTGATTTTTAATATATCAGGGCGTTCCAGCATCCGCACAACCGATGTTTACTGGCAGGATTTCGTTCTCAAAAAAACTGCCCATTTTATTGAATATTTTATTTTTGCAATTCTTATTTACCGCTCTCTAAAAAACACCACCAGTCTTTCCGCCAAAAAAATATTGGCCCTCTCTTTTATTGTCACTGTTTTTTATGCTGTCTCAGACGAATTCCATCAAAGTTTTGTTCCCGGCCGCGAACCGCGGATCCGCGACATACTTATAGATTCAGCTGGCAGTTTGACAGGACTCATCTTTAGGTTTAAAATCGGCCTTGGTCTTGCCTCTCATACATGAATCACAAATTTTTTAGAAAGTTTTTTAGTTTTTTTCTTTCTTTTCTCCTTCTTTTTCAAAGCACTGCTCCCTATTTCGTAGCTTTCGCCCAAGAAGCCACCGACTCCACGTCTTCCGCCGAAATAGTCGTTGAACCAACACCCGAATCAACCCCAGTTGCTGAGTTAGCACCGACTCCAACTCCAACCCCAGAAGTTTCTCCCACACCAATTTCAACCCCAACACCAGAACCAACAACGCAACCATCTCCAACCCCAAATCCAACTCCCGAAGTCACACCAATCGAACAACCGACACCCGCACCAACTCCGGAACCAACAGCAATCTCAACAATAACTCCAACCACAGAACAAAGCCAGATACTCGATGGAGTCTCCACCACTTCCACACCCACACCAATCCAAGTTCCTTCACCATGGACTTTTGAGAAAGTAGAACTGAATAAAGAATATGTCTCACCACAAAACAGCGAGGTTAAACTAACATTTACAAAACTTCCAACTCCTGCAGGCAATATCAAAATCGAGGAAATCACGCTCACTGCAGAACAAATCAAACAAACAGGCTCGTTATCCGATAAGGCTTACGACATAACTTCAGACATGGTGGACGGGTCTTTTAAGTATAATCTTTCACTTCCCATTCCGGAATCATCAAAAGGAAAAACAGTTGAGGTAAAATTTGCGGAAGAAATTTTAGACATAGGTTCGGCGGAAAAAGTAGAAAATACTGTTACTAATACAGACACCTCAGTTTCTGTAACAAGCCTTGACCATTTTACGATATTTGTTATTTCCGGCACTATCACAAATCCCGGACCTGGTACTTATGTCGGAGAGCCTTTTAATGAAACTTCATCATCGGTAATTATCAATGAATTTGTTTTCGATCCATCAAGCGGCAATGAATGGATTGAATTATTCAATAAAACCGGTGGCGATATTAATTTGGACAATTGGCAATTAGTTGATGATAATGGTGCTTCAAGTGATTTGACCCTGACTGGTACACTACCGGCTAATGGAATCTTGGTTTTCGAAAAATCCGGAGGAGACGGTTGGCTAAATAACACCGGTTCAGAATCCATTACTTTAAAGGACAACAATGCACAAACCCAAGATATTATTTCTTACAAAGACAGTTCCTTCGTTAATAGTCAAAACATTGGCGATGTTGCAGAAGATCAAAGTGTTTGTCGAACCGCAGATGCGGGCAATACATGGCAGGTTTGTCTTAGTCCCACCAAGGGTTGGTTTAATGATGCCGGAGAAGTCGATAAAGCGCCCCTTTTGAGCGATATTGACGACGCTCTTTCGGATGACAGTGATATAAATTCCAATATTGGTGAATTGGACAACCCATCGGCAACTCCAGCTAAAGAGGAGGACGGCGCTTTGTACTTTGAAAAAACCGATAAAGGAAAAATTGTTTTTGAGAAAACTTTGAACTTGAGCGATCAAGATACTGTGGCTATTTTACAGGACTTGGGTACGGCGATGGAGATGTCAGACGGCCGCATAGGATTAGACTCCACGACCGCAGATAACATGGCCGCCACAGGAGCAAAAATTTATATGTATGGCCTTAACGCGTTTGGTTATACCTCAACGCCAGACATTGTTGTCATAGATGATGACGGGAATACATTGGGAACGAATGATCCTGCTGACGTCGGCGATATTGATTACGATCCGGATACCGGGGTGTTATCGTTTACAGCTGAACATTTTACGGTGTTTGATTTAGCCCCTATTGTTTCCTTGATTGACCTATCCGATCCTTCTCCAACTGGGCCCGGACTTTTAACCATGGACGTTAATTTCTCCGAGGAAATGGATACAGACGTTGATCCGGAGGTTTCCTTTGGAACCGAGACCCCGTTTGATCAGCATACCACATCTTCAGAGTGGATAGACTCCGATACCTGGCAAGCAACGGTTGATATTCCCGATGCTGATGACGGAGGAGAAGACTGGAATGGGGAACAGACAATAAAGGTTGTTGGGGCGCAGGATATTTCCGGGAATGAGATGGAGGAGGATACCAATTTTACTTTTGAAATTGATACTAAAGATCCAATCAGCGATATCACTTATCCAGAAGATGAAGCGAGTTACACCGAAGGAAGCTGGAGCGGAGAAATTCAAGGAACAGCTGAAGATAACCCGTCTTCTGGGGTAGCTTCGGTTTGGGTTTCTATCCAGCGCGATTTTGATTGGGCTTGGTGGGAGGGGGAAGGTTCACTTCTTTGCTTTGAGGATTCCGACGAAATTTGCAACCAAGCGGACTTTGACGAGAAGCTGGGAACCTGGTTTTATCCTTTCGACTTTATTGAACCAGACGTCGCTGATGAAGGCTACACCGCCCGCTCTCATGCTTTTGATAATGCTGACAACCTTGAGGCAACAAACGAAGTCCATTTTTACTTTTTCAATGATACAACTGCTCCGACTGTAACGAAACTGGGTGATGGTTCTACAGATGTTACTTTAAACATAGGAGATACTGATCTTATTTTCAGTGAAGTTTTATCGGACAGTTCAAAAACCGCGGTTACAAACGCCCTGACTGCAGGAGCTGACAATACGTTAACGTATTCCTGGACAGGGGCGGCATTGACCATTACTGCCACAGAAACAACCACGTTTGCCAACGACGTCGTCGTGAACGCCTCTGATGTCGCCGGTAATATTGCAACGAGTTTGTTACTCGTTGATTCCAGTCTGACCGCTACCCAAACGACGCCTGATAGTGATGGTACTGCTACTGCCGATGCCGACTCTCCGGAAGTCGTCGTCACCAATCCGGATCAGGAGGTGACCGTTACCGTGGACGGAACAACCGGTGCCACGATCGACGTCAGCTCATTTGTGGATGGAGGAACAGGAGACATTCCCCAAATCACGATTAACTCTGGTACTGCGGATATCGCGATACCGGCAACGACCGTGACCGGCCCGGCTGATTGGAATGGGATAATTGCCGCCCCAACAGTGACAACTGTAGATTTGCCTGTTGTTTCAGGAGAAACTTCAACTCTAGGCACTGCTATCGAAATAGGGTTTGCGGACGCAAAATTATCTTTTGACAAGGCCGTGAGAATCCTGCTTCCGGGCCAAGCAGGCAAAAGAGCGGGGTATTCAAGGCCAGGGACAGCATTTACCGAAATTACTGCTCTTTGCTCCGCAGACACTCAAGCGGCTGGTGACGCCTTAGGAGTTGATGGCGAGTGTAAAATAGATGTTGGTGGCGACTTAGTTATCTGGACCAAGCATTTTACAAAATTTGCTAGTTACACTCAGACGACTAATTCAACTTCATCAAGTAGCAGTGGAGGAGGTGGCACTTCACCAGCCAGTGCTCCCGTCTGCAGCGACACCAAGCCAGGCAGCGCTCCGGTTCTTCTGTCCGCCGTCCCCGCAGGAACCAATAGCGTCATCTTAACTTGGTCCAAAGCCGCTGATCCGGTGACCTACTATCTGATCACCTTTGGTTTGGGATCAGGTTTGCAACAGTATGGAAACCCGAATGTGGGCGGTTCCAATACCACATCTTATACAGTTTCCGGCCTATCCGGAGGAACAACATATTACTTTAAAGTCAGAGCCGGCAATGGTTGCGCTCCCGGAGCATTCTCAAACGAGGTTTCAGTAGTGCCACTGGGTGGATTAACTTTAGATGTGCCGGATGGATTTGCCGAAAATGTGTTAGGAGTGCAAACGCCATTCGAGTCTTCGTCTCCAAGTCCAACTCCCCAAACTGGAGAAATACTTGGAAGTGAAAAACCCAGCAAGAATTGGAAAATTTGGTTGTGGGGTTTGGTTCCGGTATCGCTATTACTTTTACTCTGGTTGGTACTTGCCAAAAAACGTAAAAAAGACGAGGGTCAGTCGAAAAAATTGACAAATTAAGAAAACTGGCTTAACATAGCTCCAACCTGCCGATTACAATGAAGGCAGTTTTTGTTTTATTTTTGTTATTTGTTTATCCTGTTGCTGTTTCTGCCGCCAGTTTTGATGTTAATCCGGGTACTTCAATTCAGGATGTAATTGATGCGGCTTCTTCCGGAGACGAAATACACATCAATAATGGCACTTATACGGAACCTGTTACCATTGATAAGCCTCTTGTTCTAAGTTGTCAAAGCAATACCGAAACAATTATAAACGCTGGGAGTTCGAACATAGGAATCTCTCTTATTAGCGGAGCCGATAATGTTACGATTCAAAACTGCAAAATCACCGGGAATGGAGACGGAATCAATGCAGACAGCGTCTCGAATCTTACTTTGCAAAATCTAATTGTAGATAATAATTCTTTTGCCGTAAGTGGAGTTTATGCAAATAACATTACGGGATTGAATATATCTGGGACTACTTTTTCCAATAATATTATCGGACTTGATTTAGTTGGTACTACCAGTGGAGTTATTGTTTCAACCAGTACCTTTACTAATAATTCTACTTATCATATTTCCAATGACACGTTTAATACTGTAACGGCTACGGATGGAAATTCTTGGGGATCATTTGATTTTAATACGATAAACGACAGACTCTATGATAAGCGTGATGTAGATTCTTTAGGACTTGTTATTTTTGACAATGCTAACCCAACAGTTGACGCTGGAGCAGATAAAATAGCTAAAGCCGGCTTTACTCAAGACGCAACAACCTCCGACACTTACGGCATTGCTTCATACTCTTGGGAAAAAGTTTCCGGTCCAGGCACTGTAACTTTTAACAACACTGCCATCGAAGATCCAAATATATCCACTAATACAGATGGAGTTTACTCGATTAAGCTAACGGTCATCGATATTTCAGGAAATACCAACTCTGATACTTTCCAATTGACTTGGGATACCGTAAATCCCACTGCCAGTTGGGATTCACCTGCCGCCGACTCCTCTATTTCCGGAACAGTCACTTTGCAAGTTTCCGCTTCCGATTCTCCCGCCGGAGTGGCCTCAATATTATTCCAATACAAACGAAACGATGGAATAGACTCTTTCCATGACACGCCAGCTTTGTGGGATACTACCAGTCTTCCGCTAGACAACTACACCATCCGGGCCGTTGTTACTGACAACGCCGGAAATTCAACTAATATTGACCGTATAGTTGGAGTGGCCGCAGTCATTACGGGACAATCCAGTTCGACCACTTCCACCAATTCTTTCATGGTTACCTGGACCACCGATCGGCCCACTTCGGGAAGGATAATCTACGATACCGCCAGCCATCCGGTATTAGGAGCGGCGCCAAATTACGGCTATGCATTTTCCACCGGTACGACAGACACATCTCCTGAGACCACATCGCATACTATTACTGTTTCTGGGTTGTCGGATAACACCGTTTATTATTGGCGGATGGTTTCGGCCGGATCACCAACCGTAGTAAGTGACGAGTATCAAAATAAAACCTTTAGTGTAGCCGGTGCTGGAACTTCTACTTCAACTTCTACTCCAACTTCTACTCCTCTTGCCTCAGTTTTAGGAGCCGCAGTCCAACCTCAATATTTCGCAGCCGCAACCCCCGTTGAAGAAGTCTTGGGTGTTTCTACTGAACCATCACCCACTCCCACAGCGACGCTTTTGCCTTCGCCCACTCCGGAAGTTCAAGGTGCTAGCACTTCCAATTTCAACTGGTGGTGGGTTTTCATCCCCCTGGCTTTGTTAGGTCTGGTCATCTCTGGACTTCTATTCAGGCGTCGCTCATAATAAGGTTTAATGTTCAAATTCCTGCGCCACTTATTTTTACCCCACGAGTCAAACAATCACCGCGCCCGTCTTCTTCACCCATCATCTTTAATGTTGGTAATAGTAATCTTTTTAGGTCTCCAACTAACTATCAACCAACTAACTATCAACTATCCGCAGATATTAGGCTATGCCGCCGCTCAAATCTCTCCCGAAGAAGTAATTAAGCTTACCAACGATCAGAGGCTGGCAAGTGGTCTCCAACCGCTCAAAATGGATCCGGAACTTAATGCCGCCGCCACTCAAAAAGCCGCCGACATGTTTGCCAGAGATTATTGGGCTCATGTTTCACCAATCGGTACCGAGCCTTGGTATTTTATTACCAATTCCGGTTATAGCTATCGTTATGCCGGAGAAAATCTGGCACGTGACTTTTCCAATCCTCAGTCGGTCGTGCAAGCTTGGATGGATTCTCCCAGTCATCGTAACAACCTCCTCAACTCCAAATATCAGGATATTGGCCTGGCGGTTGTCGACGGCAAACTTGGCGACCGTGAAACTACTTTGGTAGTCCAGATGTTTGGTACCAAACTTTCCGCTCCCTCAGACATTGGTAAATCTTCTTCCACTGCTATTTCAGTTCAAGCCGCCGAAACAAAAGTTGCCGCCACCTCCCTCGCTCCGGTTTCCCCCTTCGACGTTAGCCGCGCCATTTCCATAGTTCTCCTCGCCATTTTTGTGTTAGTCTTAATCATCGATCTTGTCCACCTGCACCGCCACAAAATCACCCGTTGGACCAGTAGCAGTCTGGCTCATCTGATGTTTTTGAGTTTCTTGCTTTTGACCGCCTTAATTATCGGCCGCGGTCACATTATCTAAAAAATTATGTCCAAAATTAATTTCAATTCCGACCTTGCTCATAATCCTCTGCATTATTTCTCCCTCATTTGTCTTTTGGCTGTAGGACTTTGGGGGGTGTCCTGGTTTAGTTACAACAAAACTTTACAATTGGGTTTAGTTGTCAGTCTAGGGATTACTTATGTCGTTTGGGGTATAATCCACCATGCGTTGCACAAAGATCTGCATCCCAAGATAATTATGGAGTATTTGTTAGTCTCTCTATTATCGATACTTATTATTGGTTCAATGGTCTTCCAAGCTTGAAACACCGCCTTTTAATCGCCATCGACCTGCCCCAAGATACCAAAAGTGAGCTCATGCGCCTGCAAAATGATCTTGCAAAATTTGGCGTCAACGCCGATTGGAAATCCGCTGACAAACTTATTTTAGAGCTTAATTATTTGGGCCGGATAGACGATTCTCTAATATCCCCAATCAAGAAAATTACCAGAAACCTCACCAAAGATTTAGGTGAATTGTTCCTCACCCCAGTCTATTTGCAAGCTCTGTATAGTCGTCACGATCCTACCGAAATATTTTTGACTCTCAATGGAGATACCGATAAGTTAATCGATTTGCAGAAACAACTATGTAAAGAATTTAGAGACATCGAAATTCCTCAGTCCAAAAGATATGAACCCCAAATTACTCTCGGGACTCTGCCCAGAATTGACCCCACTTTTACCAAACAACAAATCGATAAAGTTGATAATTTTGAATTATCTTCACTCTCTTCATTTGAAGTGAATGCTTTGAGTTTATTTGAACTGTTTGTCACCAAAATCGGCACCCACATTCAAAAAGTGGGCGCTTTTATGCTAGAATCTGTCCAGATATAAATATGAAAGGAGTGATACTTGCAGGTGGAAATGGTACACGTCTTCATCCTTTAACATTTGCTACTAATAAACATCTTTTGCCAGTTTTTGACCAGCCCATGATCTTCTATCCAATTCAAACTCTTCTTAAAGCTGGAATCAAGGACATTATGATTATAGCCAGTGGCGACAAAGCAGGTCATTTCATCGGAGTTCTCAAAAATGGCAAAGAATACGGCATTCGTCATTTGGAGTATGGGTTTCAAGAAGGAGCCGGAGGAATTTCCCAAGCTTTGGCAATAGCCGAAGATTTTGCAGATGGCGAACCAATAGTGGCTATCTTAGGGGATAATACGACAGATGCCGACATTACTTCAGCAGTCAAAAAATTTAAAGACGGGGCAACTATTTTTGTTAAAAAAGTTCCCGATCCGGAAAGATTTGGAGTTCCGGTATTTTCTAAAGATGGAAAAACGATGATACAGATTGAAGAAAAGCCCAAAAACCCCAAGAGTGATTTTGCCGTTGTTGGTGTGTATATTTATGACGTACATTGCTTCGACTACATTAGGTCACTTAAACCGTCGGCGCGAGGCGAACTGGAAATTACAGACTTAAACAATATTTATTTAGAAAAAGGTAAATTAAACTGGGAAGAATTAAAAGGATTTTGGAATGATGCAGGTACTTTTGAAAGTTTACTTAAATCCAATCTATATTGGGCCAAAAAGAAAGGAGCAAAACTATGAATGAATTGATTACTGGAGGAGCCGGGTTTATTGGCACCAATTTCGTCCGGTATTGGAAAGAAAAATACCCAGGCGACTGTCTTAGAATTCTCGACAAGTTAACTTATGCCGGCCACAGGGAGAATTTATCCGGACTAGATATCGAATTTATTCAGGGCGATATTTGCGATCCTGAAGTAGTCGCTCAAGCCATGAAAGGTATTGATGTGGTCGTTCACTTTGCTGCCGAAACCCATGTTGATCGAAGCGTCATGGGTCCTGACGCTTTTATTCAGACAAACGTCGTTGGTACAAAGGTTCTTTTGCAAGCAGCTTTAAAAAACAACATCCAACTTTTCCATCATATCTCAACAGATGAGGTGTTTGGGCATTTACCACTGAATCGTCCTGATCTCAAGTTCAATGAAGAAACTTGTTACAATCCTAGCTCACCGTACTCAGCAGCTAAAGCATCCTCCGATCATTTGGTTCGGGCATGGCATGAAACCTACGGTTTGCCGATTACTATTACCAACACCTCGAATAATTATGGGTCATATCAAGACCCTGAAAAACTCATCCCCAGATTTATCACAAATCTTTTAACTGGTCAAAAAGTCCCCTTAATGGGTAAAGGTGAAAACATCCGTGATTGGATCCATGTGTTAGATCATGCCAGGGCTGTGGATATGATCATTCATACGGCATTAACGGATTCAAATATTATTGGCCAGACTTTTTGCGTCGGCGGCGATTCCGAAAGAACCAATTTACAAGTGACCATGGAAGTGCTTAAACTCTTGGGCAAAGATAAATCGTCGATCGAGCCGATTGAACACCGTTTGGGTCATGACGCCAGATACGCTATTGACTCATCCAAAATCAAAAAGATTCTAGAATGGGAACCTCAATTTACTTTTGAAGAATGGTTGCCAAAGACCGTAGAATGGTATAAAAATAATGAGTGGTGGTGGAAACCACTTAAAGAAGGCCGCCCACTAATCGATCCAAAGGAGCAAAAAAAGTTGATTAAATAATATGGGATTTATAAATAAGACCGTGATGGGAATAAAAACAGACAAAGGAGTTGATTTGCTTCAGCAGACCTACACCAAAGACCCACTTCCAAAAGGAGTAACGGTAGTAAAAATTAATGTTTTTCCAGACGATTTAGGCGGATGGTTCAAGGAAAATTTCAGATTGTCAGAAAGTGGAAGTTTCCAAGCGCTAACTGAATCTGGTATTGATTTTAAGATTCGTCAGTCCAACATGTCATATATAGCTCCAGGAGGCAAAAGATTTTGGCATATACATCCTAGCCAAAATGAAATTTGGACAACCAATGCCATTTTATTAGTTGGCTTGATAGATTTAAGAGAAGGATCAGAAACTTATGGCCAGAAGACCAAAGTAATCTTGTCTCAAGATAAGGCATTATATATTCCGCACGGAGTAGCTCATGGCTTTATAAATCCTAACAATTTCCCAGTAACTTTAGTTTATTTCGCGGATCAAGTATTTAAAGCCGATTCAGAAACTGAGGAACATCGCATCGATCCAAAAACATTACCATTTGATTTTGTCGAACCAGAGATCATGTAGTATGAAAATTTTAGTTACCGGGGCTTCGGGATTGGTGGGATCAAGATTTGTGGAGCTGTATCCAAAATCCCAAGATCTTTTAACTCCGAATTTAAATGAATTTGATCTGGCTAATCCCAAAGAATACTTGGCCAAAAATACCCCGGATGTTGTTTTAAATTTTGCCGCTTACACTAATGTTTCTGAAGCCGAAAAACAAAAGGGTGACAAAAACGGATCTTGTTGGCAAATAAATGTTGAAGGCACCCGAAATCTTGTTTCTGCCTTGCCCGCCAACACCCGTCTGATTCATATTTCTACAGATTATGTTTTTAGTGGTCAAAATGGTCCTTATAAAGAAACCGATATTCCGGAAACTGATCAGAATAAATTGACTTGGTACGGTTATACCAAGGCCGAGGCGGAAAAAATTGTGGGAGATAAAAGCACCATAGTTAGATTAATTTACCCTGTCCGAGCCAAATACCCCCTCAAATTGGATTTTCTTAGAAAGCCTCTAGATTTATTTAACCAAGGTAAACTTTATCCTCTATTTATTGACCAACAAATCTCAATGACATTTATTGATGAGGCTTGTATTTATTTGCAAAAAATAATTGATCAAAACCTGACCGGCATTTTTCATATGAGTTGCCCGGACACTACCACCCCATATGAGATTATTACCTATCTGCTGCAAAAATTGGGCAAAGATATCTCCGGAATCCAAAAATCATCTGTCGATCCCAAGCGCTATCCCAAATTTGGTGGTCTCACACCCAGTTTTGAATTTAATCCTTGGCGGCAAATAGTAGACAAACTTATCGAGCAGGGGATCGCCACTTCTTGATTTTTGCGTGATCCCCGGATAATAAAATTTCCGGCACTTTCCAATCTTTATATATTTCGGGTCTGGTGTATTGGGGGTATTCGGATTTGGCATTTGGCATTGATTGATTAAATGATTCTTCATCAAGTGATTTTTCATTTCCTAATGCACCAGGAAGTAATCGCACGACCGAGTCAATCACCACCATAGCCGGGATTTCTCCGCCGGACAGGACATAGTCACCAATTGAAATTACCTCGTCGGCAATATGTTCATGCACCCGGTGATCCACGCCTTCATAGTGTCCACAAATCAATATCAAATGTTCGTCTTTGCTAAATTGTAAAGCTTTTTTTTGAGTAAATCTCTCACCTCCAGCATCTAGCAAAATTACTTTTCCCGTTCCCATCGCTTTTACCGCTGCGTCGATGATATCTACCCTCATGACCATCCCAGCTCCACCTCCATATGGCCGATCGTCTACAGATTTATATTTGTCTGTAGCCCAGTTCCTCAGGTTGTGAATTTTAATTTCCACTAACGATTTATCCTGCGCTCGCTTTACAATAGAAAAATCAAACGGTCCCGCAAACATTTCCGGAAAACAAGTTAGGATATCTATTTGCATGTTATACTCGATTATATATGAAAGTAGTCATAATTATTCCCACTTACAACGAACGTAAGAACACTGGAAAGATGATAGACACTCTGGCTGGAATTTTTGCGGGTATCAAAAATCACGATATGCAACTTTTGTATGTAGATGGAAACAGTCCCGATGGCACGGCAGACGTTGTCAAAGAAAAACAAAAAAAATATTCCTGGCTTCATTTGTTGGTCGAAACCAAAAAAGAAGGTCTTGGCCGCGCGTATGCCAAAGCTATGACTTATGCCATCAAAGAATTGCAAGCCGACTATTTGATGGAATTTGACAGTGACTTTCAACATCCGCCCGCAGATATCCCAAGACTCGTAGCGGAAATAGATAATGGTTACGATTACATCATAGGATCCCGTTATATTCCCGGTGGCTCAATCCCCAAAACCTGGGGTTTCAACCGGAAATTCCTAAGCCGGGTAGGTAATTTGGTCGCTAGAATTTGTTTAATTCTTCCCGGGATTCACGATGTCACCGGGGGATTTAAACTAGCCCGGGTCAAGGGTTTTATGGATGAGTTTGATTTTGACAAACTGTTGTCAAAAAGTTTTGCTTACAAGATTCATTTGCTTTTTTATATGGTGCAAAAAGGAGCCAAAGTCAAAGAAGTTCCATTTGCATTTGGAGCCAGAACGGCTGGAGAATCGAAAATTATCAAAAACGAAATGCAGGAAACTCTAAAAGTAATATTTAAATTACAAATACTAAATCCCAAGATCCAGAGATTTTTTAAATTTGGAGTCGTGGGAGTAATTGGACTCACGATTCAAACCACCATCTTCGAAGTCTTCGGAGTCTTTACCGGCATTCTTACTCCGCAGATTGCCACTGTTATTGGGGGTGAAGCCGCCATTATCAGTAATTTTATTCTCAATAATGTCTGGACGTTCAAAGACCATAGCGTATCAGGATCCAAAGTTATTTTTAAATTTATTCAATTCAACCTCTCTTCTCTCATTGCTCTCGCAATCCAATTTGTTATTTTGGGAATTGGTCAAGTCATGGCGCAAGGAAACAAACTTGTTATTCAGGGATTTTATTTTGGAGCTATTTTAATAGTTCTAATTGTCAATTATTATATCTACAACAGGTTCATCTGGAAGACGTCAAAAACGGTGCCCAGTTTGAAATAGAGACAGTATTAAACTTCAAAAAATTTACAGTGTAAAAAAACAAAGGGATAATCAAAATTGTCAGGGCAATCTTTACTTCTTTTCTTTCAAATAAATGTCCAAAACCAAGAAGTACTACCGGAACAATTGGTAACGCATAGCGGCTAATGTCGCGGTGTGACACAAATAATATGGTGGTAAAAAATACTCCTCCAAACAATCCCCATACGTGGGACTTTTTGAATGCATAAAATACACCCAAGCCTCCCAACAAATAAATCCAAATTATATCTTCCAGCCAAAAAGTACCAACCCAAGGTTGTGTACTGTCGAACACTTTAAATGGCAATAGTTGCAGATGGATGTTATCTCCGGAGTGAAAATAAGCCCAAAAGTCCCCGGTCCTCAAATAGTAAAATCCAAACAGACCAACGAGCGTTATTGGAATCAATATTATCGGCCAGACTTTTAAATTTAATTTTTTTGTTTTTAAATAATCTGTTATAAACCACAAACCATAAGCCACAAACAAAAGAATACCGGGACTTTTGGTTAAAATTGCTAGACACCCAAAAAGAGAAGAAACAAAATATTTTTTCTTTTCAAACATCCACAGTGACGCAATTACCAGAGACATAAATAATGTTTCGGGGCTGGCAATTGATCTTACTCCCCACATTCTTGGCCATAAAAATAACCAAGCCACAGCCGATAAGAATGGTTGCGGCCATTTTAAGTTGGTAAACGACTCGAATATCAAAATGGATCCAATGATGGCCATACCTATATTTATCAGCAACATGGTCCTGAGAATATTTAAACCAGTTAGACTGGAGAGAGTTTTAGACATTAATGGATACAGGGGAAAATGGGCCGGATAATATTCAAGTGGTTGAGAAAACTCAAAATTCGACCCGATAATTGTTTTGTCGTAAAAACTTTTTGCCACCACTGCATAATATGGACCGTCAAAATTTCTATAAATTTTTTCTATTCCCACATCTGCCCAAACCAAGACCGAAGAAAAGATACAAAGTAAGGCTATCACACTCCAACTTTTGACCCTGCTCATGATATTATTGTAGCATGTCAGACAGCCTCTCAGTAGTCATTCCCGCTTACAACGAAGAAGCAAATCTTCCTAAGTGCATATCCAATGTTTACTCGGTACTAAAAAAGACTAAATTCGACTGGGAAATCATTATTGTAGACGATGGTTCAAAAGACAAAACCGGTGAAATAGCCGATGATTTGGCTAAAAAATATAAAAATGTAGTAGTGGTACATAACCAACCAAACCGGGGATATGGTGGATCACTCAAAGCCGGTTTTGCCAAAGCCTCCAAAAACTTAATTTGTTTTTTTCCGGCCGACAATCAGTTTGACATCTCCCAATTATCCGCAATGTTGAAAAGAATGGAGTCTACGGGGGCAGATATGGTCTCCGGTATCCGCGAAAATGATAGTGACCCGACACATCGCAAATTCGTCCGCTGGCTTTGGAATACGGGAATCCGGGCCTTGTTTGGATATTTGGCCTCGGATATTGATTGCGGTTTCAAAGTATTTAAACGGGAAGTTTTAGAGAAAATTAGTATTCCTTCCAATGGAGCCATGATTGATACCGAAATTTTGGCTGGCATGAGAGCCCGTGGAATGAAGATAGATGAAATGCCAGTGATTCATTTACCAAGAACCGCAGGGACCGCCACTGGTGGAAACTTCAAAGTTTGGATCAAGGCTTGGCACGAACTAGTTATTTTTTGGTGGCAGTTAAGACAGGAACTTTTGGTCGAACGGGGTAAGGCGGTATTTAAATGGGAAGCTATATCTATTTTAATAATCGTCTTGGTTGCGAGTTTTTTGAGATTTTACAAAATAGGGGATTACATGACTTTTTTGGGTGATGAGGGCCGCGACGCCGTAGTAGTTAGAGATATGATCCTCGGCCGTAAATTTACGCTTTTAGGACCCGGCACCTCCGTAGGCAATATGTATCTCGGTCCTCTGTACTACTATTTAATGATTCCCGCTCTTGCCTTGGCCAATTTTTCTCCGGTTGGTCCGTCCGTTATGGTTGGCTTATTTGGAATAGCCACCGTTTTTTTAATCTGGTGGATTGGCCGCCAATGGTTTGATCGGGTCTCGGCGCTTGCCGTCACTATCCTCTATGCCATTTCTCCCACAGTGATTACTTATTCCCGCTCCTCCTGGAATCCCAACATTATGCCTTTTTTCGCTTTGCTTTCTATGTACGCCATTTGGAAAGTCTGGCGCTATGGTTATTGGCGGTGGTTGATTATTTCTGCCATCTCTTTTGCATTTGTTCTAAATTCCCACTACCTCGGTCTGCTATTGCTTCCTATGCTCTGTCTCTTCTGGTTTTTATCAAAAAAAACTCTGAACGCTACACGCTATACGCTAATCTCCATTTTTACCTTCTTAATTTTAATGTCGCCATTATTGTTTTTTGACCTTCGTCACAATTTCATGAATTTCAAAAATATCAAACTGTTTTTTACCGATCGGCAAACAACCGTAAATTTGAAAATTTATAAAGCCATTCCCAATCTCTGGACCATTTGGGAAATGATTATTTCCAGCTTGGTAGTGGCCAAAAATAATACTTTTTCATTAATAACATCGATTTTCATTTTAATCGGTTTGGGTTGGGTAATAAAAAAGAAACCAGCCAAAGACTTTTGGTTTATTTCAATCTGGGTTTTGGTGGGAGTTGTGGGGTTAGGTTTATACAAACAGCATATTTATGATCATTATTTTGGCTTTCTTTATCCAGCCATATTTTTACTCTTGGGATTTGTGTTATCAAAATTAAATAAATTCCTAGCTTTGATAATAATAATGTTTTTTATGATAATAAACGTCACAAAAAATCCCCTATACTATCCGCCAAATAATCAATGGAAACACACCCAAGATGTGGCAGATTTTATTATTGGTAAGTCAGACGGTCAGCCGTTTAATCTTGCTCTTTTGTCCAAAAGTAATTACGACATGAGTTACCGCTATGCATTGAGTTTAAAAAATTCGCAATACAAAACCTTGCTAGAACAAAATACCAGTCAACTTTTTGTGATTTGTGAAGATCCGGATTGCAAACCAGTTGGCAATCCGCTGTGGGAAATCGCAGGTTTTGGTTGGGTAAAGATAGATGAAATGTGGATCATGCCTTGGGGGGTAAAAATTTATAAGCTGGGACATTATGAGAAATAAAATATTATTAGCATTGATACTAATTTTGGCGGCATCTTTGTTTGTTAGAGTATACCGGACAACAGATTTATTGGGATTTTATTATGATCAAGGCCGGGATGCGCAGGTCATTTGGGATCTTTGGCACAACCACCATTTTTTTCTAATTGGTCCCACCACTGGAATAGAAGGTATTTTCCGGGGTCCGTGGTACTACTGGTTTATCGCTTTGCCATACTTATTGGGACAGGGAAATCCTGTTTGGCCGGCCGTATTTTTAAGCGCCACCACCGTAGTTGCTGTCTATCTTTGCTTCTATCTAGGTAATAAAATTCAGGGTCCCAAGACCGGTCTACTCGCCGCCTTAGTTTCCGGTTTTTCTTATTTTATCGTGCAATCTTCCCGTTGGTTAAGTAACCCTACTCCCATGTTGTTGATAAGTACTCTAATTATTTATTTTATGTTCGCTATTCAAGACGCCAAAAAATGGGCTTGGGTGGGTCTATCGTTTTTTCTGGGACTTGCCATGCAGTTTGGTAGTGCCACTGAAGTTTTCTTTTTTCCGGCCATCGCCATATTTTTTATCTGGCAATTTAAAAATCGTCCCCATCCAAAACAATTTATGATAGCCATCTTAGTTTTTTTTATAACTATTCTTCCTCAAATCATTTTTGATCTGCGTCACGATAACATTCTTAGCCGCAACATCGCCGGTTTTCTTTTAGAAAAAGCCAGTTTCCAAACCGGTTTTGTTGAAATGATAAAAATCCGCCTTCCTTTTTATTTCAACACCTATTTTTCAAAAATATTTCCAAGCGATTTACGGGCAGGATACTTGTTTGCTCTTTTAGCCTTAATTTCTTTGTTAGTCAACATTAAAAAAATCCACTCTCTCGTTTGGCCAATCATCGGACTTTTAACATCAATTTGTATAGGCATGTTATTTTTCAGAGGCAACCATGGCAATGTCTACGATTATTATTTCACCGGTTCGTATCTTTTATTTATTATTGTATTCACATATTTAATCTCTATCTTTCCCGGGAAAAAAATCGGGTCAGTCATATACATCTTGTTCATTTTTATTTTTATTAAGCAAAATTTACCCTTAAACAAAAATTATTTGACTTCACAATTTGATAGTCCTACCACTATAAATTTCAAAAACCAAAAATTAGCCATTGACTGGATATACAAAGACTCTCTCGGAAAAGATTTTAATGTTGACGTCTATGTCCCCCCCGTGATTCCCTATGCTTACGATTATTTATTTACCTGGTTGGGCAATACTAAATACCACCAGTTGCCCAAAACAGACCAGATTAGTAATTTATACTTATTATATGAACAGGATCCTCCTCACCCGGAGCGTTTGGAAAATTGGATGCTCCGGCAAAACTCATACGCCAGGGTGGAGGCCTTTGCCGACTTTCAGGGCATAACGGTTGAAAGAAGAACCCGTCTATGAAAAACATATATTTATCAATTATTATTTCAGCATACAACGAATCTGAGAATATCTCCCGTGGTTGTCTCGATCAAATGTGGGAATATCTGCACAAACAAAAATATTCATGGGAATTAATTATCGTAAACGATGGATCATCAGACAACACTTCTGATCTGCTACATCAGTTTTCATCCGATAAATCAAAAATAAAAATAATTGATAATTCTCATCAGGGGAAGGCGTCGGGAGTATTAACCGGAGGATTGACTGCTGCCGGTGAAATAATTTTATTTACAGACTTAGATCAGGCAACCCCAATTTCTGAGGTTACCAAACTTCTGGAAAAAATAAACGATAAGTATGACATTGTAATCGGATCCAGGTCAGGCAGAAAGGGTGCTCCGTTGTTTCGGCAGATTTTGGCTTACGGAAACATAATCTTAAGAACAATTATCCTGAGACTTCCGTATTTGGACACTCAATGTGGGTTTAAGGCAATCAAATTTTCAGCCGCCCAAAAGATATTTTCTACTATGAGAAAATTGCGCCCCGTCGTAATAATTGACGGACCAGCCGTCGACCCCGGATTTGATGTGGAACTTTTATATTTAGGACGCAAATGGGGATATAAAATTTGTGAAGTACCGGTTATTTGGCACCATCAAGAAACCCGCAGAGTGCGTTTTTTCTACGATATGATCGCTGGTATTAAAGGACTCCTTCTCGTCCGCTACCGTTCCCTCACCAACGCCTATGGCCTCTAATCCTAATTTTTCCATAATAATTCCGGCCTACAACGAAGAAAAACGTTTAGGGCCCAATCTTAAACCGGTTTTAAAATATTTGGATACCAACTATCCCGGTTACGAATTGATTATTGTAGACGATGGAAGTGCGGATCATACCGTTCAAGCTGTATCCAAAGCAATTATTAATGAACCTAGAGCTAAATTAATAGCGTATTCACCCAACCGCGGCAAAGGCTACGCCGTCCGCACCGGAGTTCTTGCTTCGCATGGAGATATAGTTTTATTTATGGATGCAGATTTGTCCACTCCCCTAGAAGAGATACCAAAAATTATAGATTTACTAAAAAATTACGATATAGTAATTGGGTCAAGGGGAATATCAAAGGTTGTTAAACAAGCTTCGATCCGTCGTCGATTTGCATCATTTATCTTTGATCAAATAAAGTATTTTATGGTGGGTTTAAGGCGTTTTAAAGACACACAGTGTGGTTTCAAAGTTTTCCGTAGGTCAACTGCTCGTCAGTTATTTACAAAAAGCCAAGTTGACCGATTTATGTTTGATGTAGAAATTCTTTATCTGGCAGAGCGACGTGGACTTCGTATTGGAGAAATGCCGGTAGCTTGGGCTGACGTGCCCGGAAGTCATGTGCGTTTCTTTGAAGGAGTAGTTAACATGTTTCGGGATTTATGGCGCATCCGCTATACTAATAGATATGACTAAACGTTTTTGGATCGTTGCTTTTGCCATCTTGCTTGTGGGGGCAATTCTTCGTTTTGTAAATCTCAACTCCATTCCGATTTTTGCCGACGAAGCCATTTATGTCCGCTGGTCACAAGTGATGCGGGCCGAAAGTACTCTTCGTTTTCTTCCATTGTCAGACGGTAAGCAACCTCTCTTTATGTGGGCTACCATCCCATTCTTGAAAATCTTCAAGCAAGACCCCTTACTTGCCGGTCGGGTTCTTTCAGGTCTTTGTGGTCTGGCAAGTATTTTAGGAGTCGGTGTCGCTGCTTATTTAATTTTCAAAAATCCCCGCCAGACTTTGTTAACTGGCGCTATCTACGCCATTTTGCCTTACGCCATTTTCTTTGACCGTATGGCTTTGGCCGATAGCATGCTCACTATGTTTTTAATTTGGACGTTTGTTTTTTCCTATCTTTCTATCCAAAAGCTCCGTCTGGATTTTGCCATGATTGCTGGTTTCACCTTGGGATTTGCCTGGCTAACCAAATCGCCGGCAATTTTTGCTTTAGGACTCCTTCCGCTCAATTTGCTGTTCTTACCAAAATATACTCTCAAAAATTTGCTTATGGCTATCGGCTATTTGCTAACGACCATCGCCATCGCCTTTGGTATGTACAACATTTTGCGGCTCGGTCCCGAGTTTCACATGATTGCCATCAGGAACGCCGATTACTTATTCCCGTTGTCCGAAATTCTAAAGCATCCCACCGATCCCTTTATTCCCCATCTCAAAGATTCCTTCCAATTTTATTTTTATTTGGCCACCCCCGTTGGTCTTCTTATGGGCCTGATGGGTGTACTAGCCGGCAAATTTTCCCATTGGAAAGCCAGACTCTTACTTTTAGCTTGGTGGATGGGACCGGTATTTGTCGAGTCGGCCATCGCCCGCCAATTTACCGCCAGATACATTCTCTTTACAATTCCTTTTTGTGTTTTGTTAATCGGTCACGCTCTGGAACATTTTGGTCAACATTCCCGTTCCCATCTTCTCTCTATAGCTGGCGGAATATTAATTATTGTTCCTGGACTTGTATTCTCTTATCTATTAGCTTTTAATCCCCAAAATTTTCCTCTGCCAAAAAACGAAAGATCTGGCTACTTGGAAGAGTGGACGGCCGGATACGGGCTCAAAGACGTATCAGCCAGAATTCGTGAATATGCCAAAGCCGGTCCCGTAGTTGTAGGCAGCGAAGGTTTTTTTGGCACCCCATTTGACGCTCTGGCTTTGTATTTAAACGATCTTCCCAACGTTCGGGTTATTGGGGTTGGGGTTTGGATTGATTCAGTACACGAAAAACTAACCAACTCTTTAGTAGATAATCAGGTTTTCTTGATAGTAAATTCTTCCCGGTTTCACACCGACCCCCAAAAAATTGGTTTGAAGTTAATATCCAGTTACCAAAAAGCTACACCCTCAGTCGGTCTTCCCGAACAATTGTTGTTTTTCCAGGTTCCGCCCACAAAATGAAAAAAAGCCTTCTGATTTTAGCTCTCACTCTTTTGCCAGCCATTGCTTGGCTAGTTCAGCCTGGATTCTTTCCCATGCACGACGATCTCCAACCCATGCGTCAATTACAGTTGGAAAAATGTTTCCTAGATTTACAACTTCCCTGCCGTTGGGTCCCGGATATGGGTTACGAATATGGATATCCTTTATTTAATTTTTATCCACCTTTTCCATACTATTTGGGAGAAATATTCCGTTTAGTCCATTTTTCCTTTACCAATGTCGTCAAAATCGTGGGCATCTTAGGTTTTGTGGCCGCCGCAACCGCCATGTATTTTTTGGCCCGGGAATTTTTTGGAGAACCGGGGGGTGTAGTTGCGTCTTTGTTTTATACTTATTCGCCTTATCACTCTGTCGATTTTTATGTCCGTGCCGCAGTCAACGAGTTTTGGGCCCAGGCTTTTTTCCCTTTAGTTTTTCTTTTTTCATACAAATTAATTACGTCACGAAGTCATAAATGGATTCCGGCCCTGTCTCTTTCGGTAGCCGGAATTATGCTCACTCACAATCCTTCTCTGATGATCTTTGTTCCCGGATTCATGCTCTGGGTTCTTTTCTGGATCATCAAATCCCGGAATTTAAAATCATTTATTCCTCTGTCGGTTAGTGCTGTCTGGGCTCTTGGATTTGCTGCCTTTTTCACCTTACCTGTATTGTTTGAAACCAAATACGTTTCTGTCTGGACCTTAACATCAGGATACTTTAATTATTTGGCTCACTTTTTAGACGTTAAGCAGTTATTTTTCTGGATCAACTGGGGGTATGGTTCTTCTGTTTACGGTCCAAACGATACTATGAGTTTTGCTATCGGGTTTATGCAATGGATAGTTCCCGTACTGATTCTCATTTTATCCTTACTCATCCCAAAACTCAGGAAAATGTTTTGGATGATCTTTTTGCTTTTTGTTTTGGGAGCGATAAGTATTTTTATGACTCATTTTAAAGCCACTCCGATTTGGATTATTCTCAAACCTTTAGAATTTCTGCAATTCCCTTGGAGATTTTTAACTCTGGTCATTTTCTATTTTTCATTTATAGCCGGAGCCCTGGCTTTACTTTTTCCTAGTAAAGCTAAAACACTTCTACTCTCCTGCTCTTTTACTCTCCTGCTCTTACTTAATGCCAACTATTTCCGTCCCCGGGAATGGTGGCCCACTTATGGCGACACCGATCGTTTTTCCGGACACCTTTGGCAACTGATGCTCACTTCCAGTATTTTTGATTATCTTCCTATTTGGGCTCCGTTTCCCCCAGCCGATCAAGCCAGTGGATACATAAATGTTATAAAAGGTGCGGGTATAGCTCAAACCATAATCAAAGAATCCAATCTCCAAAAATATCAAATAAATGTCATCTCAAATTCGGCCGTAGTGCAATTGGAGACCTATTATTTCCCGGGCTGGAAAATTTGGGTGGACGGCCGTGAACAAAAAATCGATCCCACCCGCGATAAATTGCTTGGCCGAATTCAAGCAGATTTGTCTGAGGGCCAACATACTGTTATCGCCAAATTTACTAATACTCCGGTACGTACTGTCGGTAATAGCTTATCGGTTATAGCTTGGGCATCGCTACTAATCATTGCTATAATCAAACTATGGCCGAAGAGATCGATTTAGTTACAGTAAAGTCGAGAGCCGTCAAGGGAATGGCAACTTTAACTGGGGGGGGAGTCATAATTACTTTAATAACCGGCGTTGGAGTTCTCATTCTCACTACAGTACTTGGACCAAAAGAATTTGGTTTATATGGACTAGTTGGCAGTATTGTAGTAATTCTCGGATACTTTTCAGATATCGGACTTGCCGCCTCACTAATTCAAAAGAAGGAGGCACTAACCAATATCGATCTCAGGACAACTTTTACCATTCAACAAACACTAGTACTTTTTTTAACAATGGTTGTATTCGCCGCTTCACCCTGGATCAAAAGTTATTACAATCTACAAGGACCTGAATATTGGCTTTTATTGGCTCTTTTGTTTAGTTTTGTTATTTCCTCACTCAAGTCAATTCCTTCGGTAATGCTTGAAAGATCCCTTAGGTTTGACCTCATTATGATCGTCAGAATAGTAGAGACATTCGTTTTTAACATCATCGTTGTGACTATGGCCTTAAGGGGCAACGGAGTTTTTTCATATGTTCCTGCAGTCATTTCTCAAAGTTTGATAGGTCTAATCTTAATTTACATATTCAAACCTTGGCCACTCGGTATTGCTTTCTCCAAAGAAAGTCTAAAAAAACTACTTAAATTTGGAGTTCCATATCAAACGAACTCTTTAATCGCTGTGGCCAAAGATCAGTTCGTAAATTTATTTTTGTGGAAAATAATCGGAACCGCCGGTATGGGGTACGTAAATTGGGGATTTTATTATAGCCAAATGCCGCAAAGATTAATTATGGACAATGCCACTAGAGTCGCCTTTCCGGCTCTCTCCCGCATGCAGGATCATCCGGATGAGTTTCGCAAATCAACCGAGCGACTTTTGAAATTTATTTGCTTGATAATATTCCCGTCATTGGTCGGGATTGCTCTTCTCTGGTCACATCTGGCATATTTGGTTCCCAAATGGACCAAATGGCAGCCCGCGCTTATTCCACTATATTTATATTGTTTCAGCGCTATTCTTTCCTGTTTTTCCACTCCCTTAACCAATACTTTATATGCTTTGGGTAAAGCCAAGATTGTGACTTATTTAATGGTGATGTGGTTAGTTTTAGAGTGGTTACTCAAACCAACTTTAGCGATTCGGTATGGATATGTAGGAATTGCCTATGCGGCGGCTATTATTGCTTTTTCTTCATTCGTTCCATTTTTTATTGCCAAAAAGATTATCGGTTTCAGTGCCATCAAAAGTTTGGGGGCGGTTACCGTGTCCGCAATTCTTATGGCCATAGTTGGTGTGCTGTCTTATAGGTTGGGAATAATTACCGCCGTAGCTTTGGCCTGCGCCACCTATGCGGCTGGAGTCTCTCTACTTGGAGGCAAACAGTTATTAACCGAGATTAAACCATTTCTGGTTCACTTCCGTGCAAAAGTATAAACATTGGATCCTCATTTTACTGGGCTCGTTGATCTGGTCGCTCACCATGTTCAAAAGTGGCTTGGTTTACCCATACGGCATGGGGTTTTGGGGAGCCAACGGTCATGACGGTATCTGGCACATATCTTTAATCAGCAGCCTTTCCCGCGGCAGTTTGGAAATGCCAATTTTTGCAGGGAGCGATATCAAAAATTACCATTTGGGATTTGATCTGCTGCTTGCCGGATTGCATGTAGTTACCCGTATTCCAGTCGTCAATTTATACTTTCAAGTTATTCCCCCGATTTTGGCAGTTTTAATTGGCTGGTTGACTTTTAAATTGACCAAAAACAACTGGAGTCTATTCTTTGTTTACTTTGGCGGCAGTTTTGGTTGGCTAGTTTCTCTTATTAGAAATGGGAATTTGGGTGGGGAATCCATGTTTTGGTCTCAGCAAGCAATCTCCACTTTAATCAATCCACCCTTTGCCATGTCATTAATCTTTCTACTTTTCGGATTAATTCTTTTACAAAACAAAAAGTATTTTTGGGCCACGATAATTTTTGGTCTGGTCGGCAGCATCAAAATATACGCTGGAATAATAGGTCTGACCGGGCTTGCTATTGGAGGATTACGTAACCCCAAATTATTTTTAGTATTCTTGGGATCTAGTATTTTGTCGTGTCTACTATTTATTCCATTAAATTCTAGCGCATCAAATTTGTTGGTTTTTCAGCCGGGATGGTTTTTGGAAACCATGATGGGTCTTTCCGACCGCTTAAATTGGCCCCGGTTTTACAGCGCCATGACCAATTACAAATTGGGAAAAAATCTTCCCAAAGAACTTTTAGCATATAGCGTAGCTTTGTTGATATTTGTAGTCGGGAATTTAGGCACTAGAATTATCGGTTTTTTTTCAAAACCCAGTTTATTTATCTTCCAGGCTTGTTTTCTGGGCATCTTTTTTCCAATGCTTTTCTTGCAAGCAGGCACCCCCTGGAATACGATTCAGTTTTTTTATTACACCCAATTTTTTATAGGTATAGCGGCTGGAATTTCACTTTCCAAAATAAATAACAAGATAGTTGGAATCTTAATTATTTTACTCACCATTCCCACGACTATAGATACACTTCATCAGTATCTTCCCCAAAGACCTCCGGCTATGATTTCTACATCAGAACTCGAAGCGCTAAAATTTTTGCACACCCTTCCTTCTGGAATAGTTTTGACCCCCGTCGTTAATCCAGATCCATACTCTCCGCCTCCCAGACCCTTATATCTTTATGAATCCACGGCTTACGTCTCAGCTTTTTCTGGACACCAAGTTTTTCTGGAAGATGAAATAAATCTAGATATCACGGGATATCCCTGGCGCCAGAGACGCAAACAAGTCGACGACTTTTTTAATCTAACCGATATCTCAAGTGCCAAGGAATTTCTAAAACAAAATAATATCAAATATATTTATCTCCCCCAGATCTCCAAAGTCCGGCCAAAGCTTAGTGATACCCAGCTAGGATTTACTAGTATATTTGAAAATTCTGAAAGTGCCATCTGGGCCAGATCAATTCTGTTAAAATAGATCCATGCTCTCCGTAGTTATTATTGCCTGGAATGAAGAGGAGAATTTAGCTCGGGTGCTGTCGTCAATCAAAAAGTTAGCAAACGAGATAGTTTTGGTCGTGGATAAAGATACCACAGACAATACGGCTGAAATAGGCAAGTCATTTGGCTGCAAAATTTTTTTCCATCCTCACACCGGAATCGTCGAACCCATGCGCAATTTTGCCATCTCCAAAGCTCGCGGAGACTGGATACTACTTTTGGATGCCGACGAAGAGGTTACGGAATCTCTCAGCTATCACATCAAAAAATCCCTGGAAGACAATAAAATCGATTACTTCAGAATTCCTCGAAAAAATATAATTTTTGGTAAATGGATCAAAAGCTCCCACTGGTGGCCGGATTATGTATATAGGTTATTCAAAAAAGGTAGCCTTACCTGGGACAAAACTATTCATAGTTTGCCATTTACCAAGGGCGAAGGAGGGGATTTCAAAGCCATAGAAGATCTAGCCATAATTCATCATAATTACAACACCATTTGGGAATATTTGGAACAGATAAATCGTTATACCGACCACCAGCTCAAAAGTATTCAGGCCACAGGCTATTCATTTGCCTGGCAGGATCTTCTTACTAAACCAGCCAATGAATTTCTCAATCAATATTTTTCCAGAAATGGGTACAAAGACGGAATTCATGGCTTGGTATTGGCTTTGCTCCAGGCATTTTCTGAATTCACTCTTTACGCCAAGCTTTGGCAGGAACGGGGTTTTGTCAGCGAGTCTGTCTCTTCTCGGGAAGTCACTAAGTTGTTGACCAAAAAATCAGCCGAATATAAATGGTGGCTCTACGAATCTCAAATCAGAAACACCAACTTTTTAAATAAAATACTTCTGCGCGCCAAACGTAAATTAGGAATATGAAGGTCTTAACTGTTGTTTTGAGTTGGAATAGCAAAAAATATATCGGCGAGTGTTTAGAAAGTCTAAAAAAAAATAACGCCGAAATAATTTTGGTTGAAGGAGGGTCAACGGACGGGTCACCTGAATTTTTAAAAACAAAATATCCAGAGCTGAAATTAATAGAAACCCATAAAAATTTAGGTTATGCCGGCGGAAATAATGTCGGGCTTAAATATGCCCTACAACAAAATGCCGATTTTGTATGGGTTGTAAATCCAGACATTGTAGTAGCCCCCACTGCTTTAGACGAAGCTATAAAAATAATGATCAAAGATGAAAAAGTTGCAGTAGTTGGCTCGAAAGTATATTTTTATCCGGGATATGAATTTCACAAAGACCGTTATTCCAAAAAAGAATTAGGCAAAGTTCTCTGGTACGCCGGAGGTGAGAATGATTGGAAAAATGTGTATGCTACTCATTTTGGAATTAATGAGGTGGATAAAGGTAAATACGACACCCCAAAAGAAGTAGGCTTTGCCACAGGATCCTCCATGCTTTTTAGATGTAGCGCTCTACGTGAGGTGGGAATTATAGACGAAAAATACTTTTTGTATTACGAAGAAAACGATTTGTGTCAAAGACTAATTAAAGCCGGATTGAAATTGATGTATGCTCCCAAAAGTGTAGTCTGGCACAAAGTAGGTCAGGCTGCCGGGATAGGATCAACGTTAGCAGATTATTATATTACCCGCAGCCGGATGTTATTTGGTTTGCGTTGGGCTCCGGTACTAACTAAACTCGCTTTGTTCCGGGAATCAATTAAATTATTAGCGAGTGGCAGATCATGGCAAAAACGAGGAATTATAGACTTTTATTTTGGCAGGTTTGGCCGGGGATCATATGTTAAGTAGTATTGTCATCACCAAAAACGAACAAGAAATGATAGGTGATTGTTTGGTGTCCCTAGAATTTAGCGATGAAATATTAGTAGTCGACAGTGGAAATACTGACCTCACCAATACTATCGCCAAAGACCATGGAGCCAAGATCGTTAAATCCAAAGGTTCAAATTATGCAGAATTTCGAAACGATGGTCTAAAGGCCGCAAAAGGGGACTGGATATTATATTTGGATGCGGATGAGCGTATCACTCCGGCTTTGCGCCAAGAAATTATCAATATCGTAGAAAATTCTGATCTCGATTATGTGTATCAAATTCCCCGTCAGAATATGTATTTAGGAAGGTTAATGCATTATGGTGGTTGGGGATACGACCGGGTAATTCGGCTCTTCCCCAAAAAATTATTAAAAGGCTACTTGGGTGCTTTGCACGAACAACCGGAATTTTCCGGAGAATTAAAAAGTTTAAACCAGACCATGACCCATTTCTCTCACCGCGACTTATCTTCGATGCTGGACAAAACTATAAATTTTACAAACTTCGAAGCCAATTTACGTATTCAAGCACATCACCCCAAAATGTCCTGGTGGCGTTTTATTCGCGTGATGCTTACCGAATTTTATCTCCGCTTTATTAAATTATCGGCAGCAAGAGATGGGAAAGAAGGCATAATCGATGGTATGTTTCAAGTTTTTAACACCTTTGTTATTTATGCCAGACTTTGGGAACTGCAATTAAATAAAGATTCCAAATGAAAGCCGCAATTTATAATCCATATTGGGATATTTTGGGTGGTGGCGAACGGTACGTTGCCTCTGTAGTAAAATATCTGGACGATAATGGTTACGACGTAGATATTTGGTGGCCTGAAGACATAACTCAAAAAATTAAAGACCGTTTCGGTATTATTCTTAATGATGTTCATTTTTTACCTTTTGATCCGGTCAAAGTATCATTTTTTGATCGCATCTATAAAACTTCCCAATACGATCTTATCTTTTGGGTCAGCGATGGCAGTATTCCGTTATCTCTTGCAAAAAAAACCATCATTCATATGCAAATCCCCGCTCATTGGAAAGGATGTGATACCTGGCCAAATCGCATCAAGGCCAAAAAGTATATTTTTGTATGTAATTCAAACTTCACCAAATCAGTTATAGATAAAATATATGGCATAAATTCACAAGTAATTTACCCACTCGTGGGGATTAAGAATTTTACAGCTCTACCTAAACAAAACGTAATAGTTTCAATTGGCCGACTTGCACACCTTCTTCACGCCAAAAGACAGGATGTTCTAATCAAGGCATTTTCCCGTTTGTCCCAGCGTTTACCTGGCTGGAAACTGATATTGGCAGGTGGGTCAGAAGATGCAGAATATATTAAAAATTTAAATTCTCTAATCAAAAAACTACCAATTGAAATAATAAAAAATCCTTCATTCGTCCAAATAAGGGAGCTATTAGGAAAAGCCAAAATCTTCTGGTCAGCTACCGGATATGGAGTCAATATCAAATTATTTCCCGAAAAAGCAGAGCATTTTGGCATCACCACCGTCGAGGCTATGGCCGCCGGCTGTGTACCCATTGTGACCGATAGTGGAGGACACCTGGAAACCGTTCGCCCCGGAGAAAATGGTTATCTTTGGCACACCATTGAACAATTAAATTCGCAAACCTTATCCTTAATAAATGACGAAAATCTTTACAATCAACTTCAAAAAACCGCCATCGCAGACAGTCAAAAATATTCAATCGAGAAATTTAACGACAATTTGTCTAAAATAATCTAAATTCATGTTCAAAAAACTTTTGCCGTTTTTAATCTTAGCCATTATCCTGCGGATAATCATCGCCGGATTTGTTCTTCACCCCGATATCCGCGGACACAATCTAGCCAGCTATTTTATTTCCCAGCAAAATGAGTGGTTAACTTTTTACGACCATCTAAACAAACTTCCCCGCACCGACAAACTGGTCAATCTTTATACCGACGGACTTTTAGTCTATCCTCCCTTAGCTTATTTTACCCACGCCATTTTTATGAAGTTAACCTTCCCTTTCGTTTCCCACGATACTTTCTGGCAATTAATTTACGACATGGGTAGTTTGACAAAAAATAAGGATCTATTTGTTTTGCTAGTAACTTTAAAACTTCCGTATTTGATAGCTGACATAATTAGTTTATTTGTTCTTAATAAGATTTTGGATACCAAAAACCAGTTTTGGGGATCAATTATTTGGCTTTTTAATCCCATCACTTTATACAGTGCCTATATGATCGGGCAATTTGATATTTATATCACCATGTTTATATTCTTGAGTGTTTTGGCCATATCAAAAAAGAAAACTGTTCTCTCCGGCATATTTATGGGCCTAGCATCGTTATATAAACCCTTCCCTTTATTTTTACTCCCGCTACTTGGAGAAAATACAAAAGATAAAATAAAAGCAGTTACTGTTGGAGTAGGCACATATATTTTAGGAATATTGCCATTTGTATTAACCTCTCCGGGATTTAAAAACTATGCTCTTTTCGCCACCCAGACCGACAAACTCACTTACGCCAAAATAATGGTATCGGGTTCTCAATATTTGCCACTTTTTTATGTTGGTTTGGCATTAATATATTGGCTTAATTTTTATAAACCTAAATTATTGACCCCTTCTATGTGGCTTATCAGCCCTCTACTGTTATTTTATTCTGTCACCCATTTTCATCCCCAATGGTTTACCTGGTCAGCCGGTCTCTTGACCCTAATTGCAGTTACAAAAAGAAAGAGTGTCTTACCAGTTTTAGTTCTAGTAGTGTTGTACTTTTTAATCATTCTCACCTTTGAACCTTCTCTAAATTTTGGTCTGTTTGGAATAAACTTTAACTTTTTTGATTGGCTAAATCCCAGATTTCCGGCAGATCAATTTGTTTCCATCTTGAGGGCAATTTTAGCCGCTACTTCACTTGCAGTGTTAATTCCGTTATGAAAACATCAATAGTTATCCCGGTTTACAATGGAAAACAGTATTTAAGTGACAACTTACTCTCGGTCATTGCTTTGGGCGCAGACGAGATAGTCATCGTTGACGATGCCTCTACCGACGGCTCAGCCGACTATATTGCCAAAAACTATCCACACATCAAACTCATCCGTCACACCAAAAATCTCCGCTTTCCCATCTCGGTCAATGATGGGTTCAAAAATTCATCAGGTGATATCGTCTTTTTATTAAACCAGGATCTAAAACCTCAAAAAAGCTTGATTTCCAATGCTCTCAAACACTTTTCAGATAAAAACATATTTGCTGTAACTTTTAACGAGCGCGAACGCTCGTGGGCGGAAGGAATTTGGAAAAACGGCATGTTGGAGTTTAAAAATGGCAAGATCGACGACCAGATTCATGAATCTCTGTGGGCTTCCGGAGGTAGTGCTGCATTTAGAAAGGATTTATGGAACCAACTGGGCGGGTTTGATCCGATTTTTTCTCCAGGATATTTTGAAGATTTAGATTTGGGTTTAAGAGCCAAAAAAGCCGGATACAAAATAATCTGGGATCCGGAGTGTAAAGTAGATCACCAAGTTTCGGGCACATTTCCCAAAACTTTCACTCCCCAAAAACTTCAACACATTAAAGATCGTAATTATTTGTTGGCTGTATGGAAAAATCTTCCTTCTAGTCAATTAGTACCTCACCTCGGCTCTTTAATTAAACGAATTGCACAACACCCCGGTTACATAATTCCTGTTTTATGGGCCTTATGGAAAAAATTAGCGTCATAATTGTCAATTGGAATGTCGCCGAATCTTTTTCGCGCTGTATCAAATCGGTATTAGATACAAATTATTCAAACCTAGAATTGATTTTGATAGATAATAATTCCGATAAGCGTCCTAAGATACCTCAAGATCCCAAAGTAACTTATATACAGAATAAATCCAATATTGGCTTGCCAAAAGCTTGGAACCAGGGTATAGAAATTATCACAGGGGATTACGTCTTAATTTTAAATCCCGACACCAGATTACCCACAGACTTTTTTGAAAAAGGTCTCTCTTTACTAAAAAGCGATTCAAAGATCGGAATAATAGGCCCAAAATTTACAGATCCCGACGGAACACCCCAGGGTTCAGTGTCTCATGAAATAAGTGTTTTGAACGCCATTCGTGAATTTTGGTTGGGTCAAAAAGGAAGTTTTGAAAAATATATTCCTATCGAAAACCTTCCACTTGAAGTTGACACCGTCTCTGGGGCTTGTATGTTTATTCCAAGATCGGTAATCCAAAAAATCGGTTTATTTACCGAAAAAGTTTTTATGTATTACGAAGAAAAAGATTATTGCCGGCGGGTACGTAAAGCAGGATTAAAAGTAGTCTTTGATCCCAACGTCATTATCATTCATGAACATGGTCAGAGTGCGATGCAAAACCCGGAAGTCAATAAATACATTATCCAAGCCTCAAAATGGTACAACGGCTTAGTCAAATATTATATTCTGTGGTTTATTATGTGGACCAGTCAAAAGTTCAGGAAAATAATTGCGGCAATACTTCCGCATAAGCCTTAACTAAATCCCATTTTCCCCACACCGCCCAGGCGGGAATGCGGATTAGACAGCCAAGTATTAATGTTAGGCGTAACAAAATCTGTTCAAATTTTGAATTGTATTTTTTAAACCAGTAAATATAGCCTTCCATTTCCCCAATAAACATTTTACCGAGGCTCTTAATACTGGCCCCCTGAAGATGCACACATTTAGCCTCTGGAAAATACCAGGATCTAAAGCCCAGTTTATGAGCCCGGTATTGAAACTCCACTTCTTCTCCATACATAAAGAAATTTTCATCAAACCCATGAGTTTTTTCAAACACTTCACGTTTCAGCATCACAAACGCACCCATGATCCAATCCACCTGCCTTGTTTTTTTAAATCTCTCTTTGTTTCTGATATGAATCGTGTCGATGTATCTATTAATTATTGGAAAATTATCCACAAAAATCATGAACTGGAAAATTCTCCTCAGAGTAGGATAGTGCCCCCAAGAGTTTTGCACAGACAAATCTTGATTCAAAAGCTGGCAACCCAAAATGTCATAATTTTGGGCGTAACATTTGGCCAGTGTATCAGGATACACAAATGCGTCGCTATTTAGGAGTAAAATCTTATCCCCGCGGGTCTCTTTCATAGCCATGTTGTTATTGGCAGCAAATCCCAAAGGTTTTTTATTATTGATAATTTTTACATCCGTAAAATCAAATTTATCTTGTGGAGTATTGTTAACCAAAATAATCTCCAACTCGATATTTTTTGAAGCTTGGACGCAAGAGATACATTTCTTGGTTATTTCCGGAGTGTTGTGGTTTATAATGATTACAGATAACATATGTTAAGAAAACTTGGCTTTATTTTAGCACTTGCAATAGTGCTAAGGGTTGGATTTTTGGCAAAATCACCTCCGGAACTGTTTGGAGACGAGGTTGACGTGGGCTATCAGGCATATTCACTCCTCAAAACCGGTCAAGATATTTACCGTCAAACGCTGCCTTTTTATATTCATTCTCTGGCTGAATGGCGGGCACCCCTTCTCATGTACGCCACAGTACCGACTATCGCGATTGCAGGACTTAATGAATATGGTGTTCGCCTGCCAGAAGTCATTTTCGGTGTCTTAGGAATCGCAATATTATTTTTATTGACCAAAAAATATTCTGTTGCCTTGGCTTTGGCCATTCTTCCCTGGCACATTCACTATTCCCGAGCTGCCTTTGAAGTTGTCCTAATGCTTGATCTGATAATGCTTGGCACACTTCTATTTTTAAAGCGACGTTTTGCACTTGGATTTCTGATGTTTGCACTTTCGCTATATACATACAGCACCGCAATGCTATTTGTTCCTTTGTGGGTAGGATATCTACTTATTAAAGAAAAAGCATTACCAATTTGGCAGGGATTGATATTTGGAGTATTGATAGCGCCACTTCTATATTTTGTATTCTTAGGTCCAGCTCGTGACAGATTCGGAATCTTGAGCCTCGGTAACAACCGCGAAATCATTGACAAAGTCTTTACACTCAGAAAAGAATCTTCTTCTCCTTACATAAAATTCTTTATAAATAAATATTTCATGGTTGGGGGAGAATGGTTTATGAATTATTTACGTCCCTTCTCTTCCGAATTTTTATTTGTCAGGGGAGATCCTGTCATGCGGCATAGTATTCAGGTTATTGGGCAGTTATTACCATTGACTGCTCCATTTCTATTGATTGGTCTATATGTTTTGGCTAAGAAAAGACAGTGGATGTGGCTGGTTTGGTTAGCTCTATCCCCTATTCCCGCTTCTCTGACCTCTGATGGTGGTTATCACGCTACCCGCCTGTTTTTGATGATTCCGCCATTGACCATAGCCATCGGTACCGGTCTTTCTCAAATTAAAAACCGTTTTCTAATTTTTGCCATTTACCTTTTGATATTTTTACAGCTAATATGGGTCGGTTACTATTATCTCAATCATTATTCCAAACAATCCTGGCGCTGGTGGGCAGTAGGTTATGAAGATTCTTTAACTGCGTTAAACAAACTTTCACCGGATTATTCCCGGGTGTTTATAAATAACACATACGAACCTTCATTAATTAGGTTTTTATTTTGGACAAAATATGATCCCGTCAAGTTCCACAAAGAATTTACAATAGACCAACCCACGAAAAATATTGTTACTAACTACGACGGTTTTAGTTTGGATGGTAAATACTTTTTTGGAAATTTTGCCAAAAATGATTGGATGAACACTCTTTTGCCAAACAGTTTATATATGATTTCCCAGCGTGACAATGTGGCCGGTGATTGGGATTGGCGCAAAACTCCCCCGGTTGGAGTCAAAGTCCTCTTCACGAGCACCAATGCCTATGATCAGCCCATCTTTTATCTCATCACTAAAATATGAAGTTTAAATTAAATTGGGCATTGTTTGGAATTTTGATATTAGCTATGGTTTTGAGGGTACCACAAATAAGTAGGTACCCGGCCGGTTTTACTGCCGACGAAGCAGCTTTTGGCTACAATGCCTACTCTATTTTGCAAACCGGTATGGACGAATGGGGGACTCCTTGGTGGAAATTATTCTTTACCAACATGCGTTCTTTTGGTGATTACAAGCTTCCCTTATACACCTTTTTGGCCATTCCCAGTATTGCCATCTTCGGTCTTAATGAATTTGCCGTCCGTTTGCCCAACACAATATTTGGGACCCTGGCTGTTTTAGGAGTTTATTTTATGGCAAAAAAACTTTTCCCTGAGCGCAAGTTCATAGGACTTCTCTCGGCTCTTGTTCTTGCCATCATGCCCTGGCACGTTCAATTATCTCGAGGAGCGTTTGAAGCAAACCTAATCACCTTTTTCCTTCCGTGGGCCATCTATTTCTTTTTAAGCAAACGTTACACGCTTGCCCTATCCTCAATAGCCCTCAGTTTTTACTCATATCACACCGCCCGCTACCTAGCCCCATTTCTCCTGCTAATATTGGTTCTTTATCAAAATTTAAAGCCCACCCGGAAGAACTTAGTTTCTGTGTGCGTCTTTCTCTTAATATCGCTCCCCGCTATAATTGCCGTTATTGGAGTTGGCAAAACCAGAGTTGCCGATCTTAGCATTCTCAGCCCAACCGATAATTGGTCCGGTGTAGCAGGTAGAAGATTTGAAGCCAGAAACCTGGGATTACCGGATCCCATTGCCCGCCTATTTTCAAATAAAGTCACTCAGACTTTTACCAACATAACTAAAAGTTATCTTTCCTATTTATCGCCGGACTTTTTGTTCATAAACGGCGCAAGTGAGTCTACCTATGGCATGATGCCGGGAAGAGGAGCTCTTTACTTCATCGAAATAATATTTGTAATTTCATACCTGATTCTTCTAATTCAAACTAAATCTAAACAATTAATATTTTTGGGATTACTGTTGTTAATTTGTCCTATACCCGCCGCTTTTGCCAAGAGTTCCGGAAATTCCGCTACCCGGGTTGCCCCCATGATTCCTATTCTTTCAATCATGGTAAGCATCGGCATCTTCAATTTTTTGGAAACTTTCAAAAAGCACAAAAAATCGCTTACGACAGCCTTAATTGCTATTTATGGGGTTTCTTTAGCCTTCTTTTTGGAAGACTATTTTTATCACGGGTCAAAGATAAATGCCCCCTCCATGAATTATGGTTGGAGGGAACTTATGCCCAGACTTTCCGGCATCGCCCGCGAATATGACGAAGTCCAAGTTAGCCGGTCTTTATCAGAACCCCAAATATTTATAGCTTTTTACGAAAAAATCGATCCCTTTTATTTTCAATCTCAATCCCGCGCTTGGTCAAACTTTGACGAGAATGGTCTCAAATTTCTCGACCAATACGATGGTTATTTTCTTGGGAAATACCGTTTTGGAAATCTCAATTTAGACAGGGCCAAGACCCAAAAAACATTATTGGTGGGCAAGCCTCAAGATATACCCGAAAGTTACGGACAATATTTCTCAATTTTCTATCCCGATGGCAATCCCGCCATCCAAGTTTCTAAATCGTTATGAAAAAAATTCTCTTAATTTTGTCTATTCCGGCTTTTTCTCTAATGTTGCGGTCGGGGATCTACACAATGCATGACTTTCATGTTTTCCGGCTCCAGCAATTTGACAAGTGCATTCAAAACAAAACTTTTCCCTGCCGCTGGGCACCCGATTCCGGTATGGGTTATGGGGAACCATTGTTTAATTTTTACGGCCAATTTCCTTACTGGATCGGCGAGATGTTCCATCTAACCGGAATTTCAATTCTAGATTCCACCAAAATAATGTTCATTCTTTCGATTGTTCTTTCCGGAGCATCAATGTATTTTTTAGGGCGGAAGTTTTGGGGAACAACCGGGGGATTAATTTCCGGAATTTTCTATATGTACGCCCCCTACCGGGCCGTAGATGTTTGGGTGCGCGGAGCTTTAAACGAATCTTTAGCCTTCATATTTTTTCCCTTAATATTTTTGTTTTTAGATCTGTATATCCACAAGCCCCAGGCAAAATATCTGGCCGTTTTGTCTCTGCTGATTGCGGGGTTAATTACTACTCACAATTTGTCGGTACTGATGTTTGCCCCGTTTATGTTACTGTGGTGGCTTTTTCGTTGTTTTCAAAACCGGTCATTTAAAAGTTTTTTTGGTCTCTCGATTGCGGCAGTAATTGCCTTGTCTCTTTCCGCCTATTATTTGCTCCCGGTGGCCCTGGAAAGCAAATATATTACTTTGGCCCGGACTACACAGGGTTATTATGATTTTAGGGCTCACTTCACCACTCTCAAGCAATTGTTTATTTCCAACTTCTGGGGTTACGGGGGATCTACTTGGGGTCCCAACGATACCATGAGCTTTTCCGTAGGCTATCTGCATTGGATATTAATAATTATATTAGCTATTCTTCTCCCTCTTAAATTAAGAGGGAGAATTAAAGAGGGAGTTATTTTCTATGTAATTTCAGCCTTAGGTCTTTTAGCTATCTTTTTTACTCACAACAAATCAGCCTTTATCTGGACTCATATCCCACCCATGGCTTATATTCAATTTCCCTGGCGCTTCCTAACTATTTCCACTCTCTTTCTCTCCCTAGCCTGCGGCACACTCGCGGTTGCCTTTCCCAAAAAACTCCTGCTCTCCTGCTCTTTAACTCTTCTACTCTTGATGAACTTTGGTTTTTATCACCCCGACATCTGGCGGTCTATTTCAGACAAAGAACAATTTTCCGGAGCTTTGTGGGACGAGGAACGTTCATCAGCTCTTCAGGATTTTTGGCCCACTTTTGGCGCCAAAGAACCTGACAGATTCGCTCCTTTAACACCTCAAATTTTACGCACCACAGAATATACCAGAATTCAATATCCGGTTGTCTATTTTCCCGGCTGGATCGCCACGGTAGATGGCCAAAAAACTCCAATATATCCCAGCCCCGACCTAGGATTAATTGTCCTTAGAGTTCCTCCGGACTATTCCAAAGTTTCTCTCCGTTTTGTCAATACTTGGCCCAGAACCATGGGAAATTACATCAGTTTATTTACATTAGTTGGACTTACACTATGGTATTTTTCAAAAAACCGCTTGTTATCCTAATTCTAATTACTCTTATAGGAGCCTTTTTGCGCTTCTATCGTTTGTCGGATCTTCCCCCCAGTCTCAACTGGGACGAGGTCAGTCATGCTTACAACGCCTACTCACTTTATAAAACTGGACGTGACCAATGGGGTCAAATTTTACCAGTCATCAACTTCCGCGCCTACGGCGACTATCCCACCGCTCTAAATCTTTATTTCACCATTCCCGGTCTTGCTATTTTTGGCACTACAGACTTTGCCGCCCGTTTTCCTCATGCTCTCATTGGCACATTACTTATTCCGGTAGTTTTTATAGCTACTTACAGATGGCGCAAAAATATTCTTCTGGGTTTTCTCGCCGCCATTTTCACTTGTCTTGACCCTTGGGTTCTTTTTACCTCTCGCACCGTCCTCCAGTCTAATTGGGCAGTTTTTCTACTTGCCCTTGCCCTATGTTTTTATTTTGCTCAAAGATTCCGTCCCGCAATTTTAATTTGGGGGCTTAGTTTACTGGCCTATCACAACACCCGGATTTTTGTACCCCTGCTTTTGCTGTCTCTTGCTGTTTTTTCCAAAAAACATTTAGTTTTAATATCCGCTGTAATTTTGCTTGCCATTTTTATTCTTCTCTCTCCCGCCTCACGGGCTCGTGGGTTGTGGGTCGGGCTAATTAATCCTGGTACTATTGCCACAATCGAGTATCAGCGTAATCACACATCTTTACCTCCATTTTTGGCAAGGTTGACTTACAATCGCCCAGTTTATTTGTTTACTCATCTCGGCAGTAATTATCTAGGGTACTTTTCTCCTCAATTTTTGGCTGTTTCAGGCGGAACCCAATATCAGTACAGTCTGCCCAAATCAGGTTTAATCTCTGTTGCCAGTTTACCCTTCTTTTATTTGGGTTTAATTCTTCTTATTCCGTCGTCTCCGCTTTTACTTATTTGGATACTTTTGTCTCCATTGCCGGCCGCCATTACTCAAGATCAGTTTGCTGTAGTTCGGGCAACCACCATGTTACCACTGGTACAAATTATTTCCGCTCTTGGAATTGTCTGGTTTCTTTCCCGCATTCCTACCCGGCTCCGTTCTGCGTTTATATGGTTATATTTATTTCTAATCATGGGCTCAACCGGATTATATTTATATAACTATTCAACTCTTTATCCCAAACAATATTCTTCCAGTTGGCAGTATGGATACAAACAAGTAGTTCAATTTATTAAACAAAATTACGATTCATATGATCAAATAATTTTTACCAAAAAGTATGGAGAACCCCACGAGTTTTTAGCCTATTATTGGCCTTGGGATCCGATTAGTTTTCAAAATAATACAGATTGGGATTATCACGCCAATTGGTATTGGGTGAATGGACTCGGTAAAATAAAATTTGTAAACGATTGGGAGATGAAATCAGTTGTTCTAAAACCGAAGACGTTAATAATTTCCAGTCCGGATAATGAAACTGCAGGCCGGGAAATTGAGAGAATTAATTTTCTGGATGGTAAAACCGCCTTTATAATCCGTGCACAATGAAAAAATTTATTTTATTATTAATAATTTTATTGCTCGGCTTGGGACTCAGGGTTTATAAACTGGATACCAGACCCATTGGCTTTACTTGGGATGAGGCGGCTTTGGGTTACAACGCTTATTCTTTACTCAAAACCGGCCGGGACGAATACGACAAAGTTTTACCCGTAGTTCTCAAATCTTTTGGCGATTACAAACCGGGATTGTATACATATTTTACAATACCAGTAATTAAGTTTTTTGGTCTAAACGAATTTGCTACCCGTCTTCCTTCTGCTATTTTTGGGTCATTGTTAATTCTCGTAATTTATTTATTCTCCAAAAACCACTTCGCAGCATTACTTCTGGCCATCAATCCTTGGGCAATTCTATTTTCCCGTGGTGCTTGGGAAACCAACCTGTCTTTGTTTCTAACTGCTCTGGCAGCCGTTTTATTTATCAAAAAGCGTTTTTGGTTATCAGCGCTATTTTTTGGACTGACCCTGCTTACTTATCAGGGAGCCAAGATGTTTACTCCGCTCATTATGCTTTCTCTGTTTTTGATTTATCGTCCCAATATTAAATCATTGATCAAACCCCTAATCCTCCTGATTACCCTGATTACCCCAATCATCCTAGGTTTTTCTTCCCAGTCCGGCCGGCTCAAAGTGTACAGCGTTTTTAGCTACACCAGAAGTATCCAATCTCTCCCCTTCGATTACAAGCTTTCTATTTTCCACGCAGAAATCATAGATCAGACCCGGGGAATTATTCAAAGATACACCAACTATTTTTCTCCCAAGTTCCTTTTCTTTGCCGGTGATTGGACCAATTTCCGTCAATCTATCCCTTACTATGGTTATTTCCATATTCCGGAAATATTTACAATTCTTATAGGTCTAATCATTTTGCTACGAACCAATAACCAACAAACTAAACTTCTGGGAGCATGGTTAATTCTTGCTCCACTTCCTGCGGCATTGTCCCGCGATCTTATTTCTGGAGTCCGGTCACTTCCCATGGTTTTCCCGTTAGTTATCATCAGCGGTATGGGACTTGAAAAGATTACCCGGCACAAACTACTTCTACTCTTCTACTCTTCTACTCTAGTTTTCTTCTCTATGTACTATCTAGATCAATATTATACTCACGCTCCCATTTATGGAGCCCCGGATATGTTGTATGGATACAGGCAGGCTTGGGAAGAAGTAGCCAAACAGCAGTCTAATTACAATAAAGTCGTCTTCTCAGACAAAATGGGACAACCTTATATCTTTGGTCTGTTTTATTTAAAAATTGATCCTCAAAAAGTTCAAGAAGAACTCACTCTAAAAAATAGTCAGGTAGGAGATGTGGGTCAAGTAATATCCTTTGATAAATATGAATTTAGACCCATCTATTGGCCATCCGATAGGGGATTATCATCCACTCTTTTTGTTGGTAATCAATATGAACTTCCGGAGACCGATCTTCAAAGTACCAAAAATCTCAAGCGGATCAGTGAAATAAATTATCCGGACGGCACATCCGATCTACGTATAGTCGGATTGCCATAATCTATGAAATCCAAATTAATTTTAATCGCCATTATCATACTCGCCTCAGTTCTGAGGTTGTATAAGTTGTCTAGTAATCCAGTTGGCTTAAACGCCGACGAAGCGGCCCTGGGATACAATGCCTACTCTCTCATGACTACCGGCCGTGACGAGCACGGCCATCCCTGGCCCGTTAATCTTGAATCATTTGGCGATTTCAAACCCGCCCTTTATTCATATATTTTAATTCCGTTTATCAAAGTCTTCGGTCTCACTGAATTCGCCGTCCGCCTCCCATCAGCCTTGTTTGGGATTTTGGGAGTATTGGGAATTTATTTACTAGTGAACGAACTCACCCCCTTCCCCTCTCTTTATCAAAGAGAGGGGAGCGAGAGAGGTGAGTTGGGTTTACTTGCGGCTTTCATTCTCGCGATTTCACCTTGGGCTATCCATTTTTCTCGTGGGGCTTGGGAAGTAAACGTCGCTACCACGCTCATACTCATTGGACTTTACTCTTTCGTTAAATGGCTCAAAAACTCCAAATTTTTGTGGCTTGGGATTTGTGGCTTGGGATTTGTTTTGTCCATGTACACTTATCAATCCGCCCGCCTGATTACTCCAGTTCTCGGTCTTGGACTAGCCGTTATGTATTTCAAGCAGTTCCTCAAATTTCCCAAACAGGTCTTAACAGCCGGTGTGGCTTTAATTCTCATTCTTACTCCCTTGGCAATCTCCATCGTAAAATCAGACGCCGCTTCCCGTTTTTCCGGAGTTGGACTTCTTGCCGATCAAGGTCCTGTAAACCGTGCCAATGAGGCCCGTGGGCAACACCCCAACCCAAACTCAATAGTGGTCAAAGTCCTACACAACCGGCAAGTTGAATATTTTATCCGCTTCTTAAGCAACTACACCGATCATTTTCAGGGGAACTATTTGTTTGTAAACGGGGACGCAATTGGAAGAAACAAAGTCCCCGAGACGGGACTTCTTTATCTAACCGATTTTATATTTCTTGCCATGGGTGTAGTTTTTCTACTAAGAACTATGAACCATGAACCACGAACTAAAATAATCTGGTTATTGTTGTTTATTTCCCCGCTAGCCGCCGCTATCACTTTTCAAACTCCCCATGCTCTCCGGTCACAAATTATGGTTATTCCCATAATGATTCTTGTATCACTAGGAGTTTATTCTATCTTTTCTAGTTTAAAAAATTTGAAATTTAAAAATTTAATATTTATTTGTTATTTATTATTTATAATTTGTTATTTTTGGCAAGTTAGTCGTTATCTCCACGAATATTACATCCATTATCCACTAGATTATCCCACCGCTTGGGAATACGGTTTCAAGGAGTTAGTTCCTTTTGTCGAATCGGTCCAAGACAAATATCAAAAGATTATAGTTACCGATTCCTACGACCAGCCGTATATATTGTTTTTGTTTTACTCAAAATATCCCCCAGCAAAATTTCAAAACAACCATACTCTCACTGTTCGTGATCAATATAATTTCTCCACTGTCAAAAATTATGGCAAATTTTATTTTGAGTCTACCAATTGGGATCAAGTCCGCGACATCCATAACGCATTAATAGTAGCGAATCCCAAAGATTTACCAGCCGGAGGTTATAATCTCATCAAAACCATTAATTTTCCCAACGGCCAGCCCGCATTTAAAATTATTTCAAATTAAAATGAGCAAAATCACATTATCTGTAGTATTAGCAACTCACAACGAAGAAGCTAATCTGGTTCGGTGTTTGGAATCTGTAAAAGATATTGCGGATGAAATAGTAATCGTTGACGGTCAATCCACAGATAAAACTGTGGAAATTGCCAAAAAATTTGGCGCCAAAGTCATTTCCACTCCCAATCTTCCCACCCATTTCCACGAAATGAAAAATAAAGCCATCAAGGCGGCTACCAAAGATTGGATTCTTCAGCTCGATGCCGACGAAGTCGTTTCCCCAGAGCTGGCTGAAGAAATAAAACAGATTATTTCTATGAACCATGAACAATCAACTAATAACTATTCAGGTTACTGGCTTCCCCGTAAAAACTATTTTCTTGGAAAATTTTTGACTAAAGGTGGTCAATATCCGGATTACACCTTAAGACTTTACAAAAACGGCAAGGGAAATTTACCGGCCAAAGATGTACATGAACAAGCGGTAGTAGAGGGCGAAGTTGGTTATTTAAAGCACGATCTGTTGCATTACGGAACCCCGGATTTTGAAAGTTATTTATTGCGCAACAACAAATACACATCACTCATGGCCGAACAAATGCTGGAAAATAAAGTTTCTTTTGGAATACTCCCAACTATTAATTATCTTTTTATAAAACCAGTTAAAGAATTTATTTGGATTTACTTCAGACACCGTGGATATGTCGACGGATTCCCGGGATTTATTTTCGCCTTATTTTCAGGATTAAGATTTGCAATTGCTTATATTAAATTTTGGCAAATAAAATATCACCCAGTATGATTAAAGTCGGTTTTGTCACCAAATCTCTTACTGACGGTAACGCTATTAGAGGAGTGGGGTTTTATGCAAAGAGATTGTTGCCAATGCTTAAAACTCAATGCTCAAAATATAACATCGAAATCGTAGAATTGGATAAAAATAATTGGGATTTGCGATTTGGGATTTGCGATTTGATTCATTATCCCTTTTTTGATCTATTTCAACACACCTTACGGATATTTAGAGATACTAAAACTATAGTTACTATTCACGACGTCATTCCCCTAGAATTTCCGGACCATTATCCACCCGGGTTTAAGGGAAAATTAAATTTGTTTTTACAAAAACTAGCCCTGAGCAGTGTCGAACGGGTTATTACCGATTCTTATGCTTCAGTACAAGCAATACGAAAGTATCTGCTTGTGCCTCATAACAAAATAAAGTTAGTCTATTTAGCCGCAGACGCAAAATTTAGACCTAAAGAGGTCACCAAAAAACATAATTTGCCCAAAAAATTCGTTTTGTATGTTGGTGATGTAAATTGGAATAAAAATATACCCAATTTGATTAAAGCCTGTGAACAAATAAGTTACCCATTGGTAATTATAGGTAAACAAGCGACGGAAATAGAAAAAATGGATCTAAATCACCCTCAATTGCAACACTTAAAAAATTTAGATTTTAAAAATGTGACACGTTTAGGTTTTGTTTCAGATGATGATTTGGTAGACATTTATAATTTAGCCAGCGTTTATTGCCAACCGTCATTAGCGGAAGGTTTTGGTTTACCGGTTTTGGAAGCGATGGCGTGTGGCACACAAATGGCAGTTTCTAATATACCTTCTCTGTCTGAAATAGCGGGAGATATGGCAGAATATTTTGACCCCAAAAATGTGTCAGATATGTCCAAAGCTCTACAAAAATCGGTTGACAACAAATTTGATGTCGTCTCTCAAGCAAATAAATTTACCTGGGAAAAGACTGCCACCAAGACACTTCTTGTTTATAGTGATATATTGCAGTCATGACTTTTGGGAAGATTATTAAATACGTTTTTGTCTGGCAGATCGCGATCATTTTCGTGACTGCTGTTTCAGGTTTATTTTTCCCTCTTCATCCAGTTTTTTTGGGTGGTCGGGATCACGCCAATTTAGCAAATCCAGAACCTTATTTTACCAATACACTTTTATATTCCAGAGGTAATTTTGACGGTATTCACTATGTTGAAATGGCCCGTCGGGGCTACGACAATCTCCAACAAGCATTCTTTCCACTGTATTCCAAGTTGATCCGCTTTCTTACCCCCCTTTTTAAAGATTCAACTTTGGGGGCAGTAGTACTGTCTACGGTGTCTTTTACCATCGGACTTTATCTGTTGCATAAACTGATTAAACTTGATTATCCGGATAGTATTGCCAACTTGGTAATAATTTTGCTTCTGGTTTTTCCGGTCAGTTTCTTCTTTAGTTTTGTTTACACCGAAGGTTTGTTCTTTTTGCTGGTAGTCGGCAGTTTTTACGCTTCCAGGAAGCACAAGTGGCTTCTGGCCGGCCTTTTAGGGGGATTAGCCAGTTACACCAGGTTTGTAGGTATACTTCTGTTTCCGGCTCTTCTTTTCGAATTTTGGGAAAAACATAAAGATACTAAAAATTTAAAATTAAAAATTATAAATTTAATCCCATTGTTATTGATACCAATGGGATTGTTGGTTTACATGCAGTTTTTACAAAAAACCACAGGAGATCCATTGGCTTTCATTCATGTCCAAAAATACTTTCTTCAAGGAAGAAGTGACAAAATCATTTTACTTTATCAAGTTTTTTGGCGGTATATCAAAATGGTGGCAACGGTAGATAAAGGCAATCCCCTGTACCCCACTGTAATATTAGAATTTGCCACCGGTATCTTATTCACAATACTATCGGTTTTGACTTTTTTCAAGACCAGAATTAGTTATTCCTTTTTTGCCATAGCGTCTTTTATAATCCCCACCCTTACCGGTACTTTTACATCCCTTCCCCGCTATATGTTGATATCCTTTCCGGCTTTCATCATGTTGGCCATGGGTATAAACAAATTAAACAAGCCAACCAGAATTGCGATTTTGGTAGTCAGCGCTATAATTCAATCCATATTTTTAGCAATGTTTGTCAGAGGGTATTGGGTAGCATGAGAAAAGACATATATTTATCAGTAGTGATGCCGGTATACAAACAAGAACATGAAGTGGTGGCGTATCTTAAAAATTTGGACAAAATTTTGGCAGGATTAAATATAAATTATGAAATAATTTGTGTAGTCGATGGTTATTTAGACAATACATTTAAAAATGCAAACGAATATATCAACAAAAGGGTTAAGGTAATTGGTTATGAGCAAAACCAAGGCAAGGGTTATGCCGTCAGATTGGGAATGTCTAAAGCAAGGGGAAAGATAATAGGTTTTGTAGACGGAGGATTTGATCTTAAGTATTCATGCATTCCCTTAGCGTTAGAACACATGAAGTGGTACAACGCCGATATTATTATCGGATCAAAACGTCACCCGGCTTCAAAAGTCGCTTATCCATGGCAAAGGCGGATTTTATCCTGGGGATACCAAATGTGTGTAAAGTTATTTTTTGGGATTAATATTAGAGATTCACAGGTAGGGATTAAATTCTTCCAAAGAAAAGTTGTTAAAGAAATAATGCCAAAACTTTTGATTAAAACATTTGCTTTTGACATCGAAATGTTAGCAGTCGCCAACAGAATAGGCTTTTCCCGGATTTATGAGTTTCCTATTGAATTGAAACTGGAATTTGGCACATCTTCAATTGCTACAATGGGCTTTTTCAAGACCAGCTGGAATATGCTTTGGGATACTCTAGCCGTTTTTTACCGCCTTAAAATCCGGCACTACTACGATAAATGAGAAAATTCTGGTTGTCATTAACGACTCTTTTTTTAATCGCTGTTTCTTCGGCTGGAGCGGCGGATGATAAATTCATTACTATCGTAAACCCGGTCAGAATATCATCTTATTCGCCCAATCCAGTTGCCAGCCTAAAATCCCAATACGGTGTAATTTCACAATATAATCTCCCGGCAACTTGGTTGTTGACTTACGATATACTAAATCGACCAGAAATGACCGCGGAATTTAAAAAATTCTCACTCAGTCAAGAACTCGGAATATTTCTGGAGGTCACTCCTGAATTTTCTAAAATTGCGGGAGTAACATATCACAATACCGGCTCCTGGCATTTTGCTAATTCAGTTTTTTATCAGGCTATACTCAAGAAGAAAGAATAAAGTTTATAGATACAGTATTTTCCAAATTCAAAGAGCAATTTAGATATTATCCACAGTCGGTAGGTGGTTGGTGGGTAGATAGCTTCTCGCTTAAATACATGCACGATAAATATGGTGTAATAGCCAATTTATCCTGTGCAGATCAATATTCTACAGACAACTATCAGATTTGGGGAACTTATTGGTCCACTTCCTATTATCCAAGTATTATCCATGCCGGAATTCCTGCCCAGAGCTCTGACAATAAAATTGGTGTAGTCACCCTGCAGTGGGCATCCCGTGAGCCCCGCCGGGGTTACTACAGCAGTTTATACAGCACCCAAGATTATTTCACCACTCCAAAGCTTGATGTCAATTATTTCTCCCAGCTGATCGATCAATTTTCTCAAGTTACGGTGGGTTTGGAAAGCGATTTTACCCCCGAGGTTTATCAAGGCGAGTTTTTTAAACAAATGCAAATTGTGGCTCAAAAAACCGCGGCCAAAGTGACAATGGGTCAATTCGCTAAATGGTACAAAGATAAATTTCCCGATATATCACCCGAACAAGAGATTAATTTTGACGGTATGGTCTGGTATCAATCACCTTTTTACCGGTTGGGTATAGACAAGACTAATCACAAAATTATCGATTTCAGAATTTATCCTGCAGATTATCAAGAACCCTATTATTTATGGCCCAACCGGGAAAAAGACTTACGCATCAATATCCCATCTTTAATTGATTCGATCCAGGATCCCTCTGAAGCTTGGAAAATTACTGATCTAGATATCAAAACTCTGCCCAAGTATTTTGAATCTACAAATAAGCCGCCCCAAAGTTTCTTCAAATCAAAATTAGTCAAAATAAAACAAATTAATAATCTGTGGCGGGTAGAAGCAAACACGGAGACGGAAAACTTGAAAGATGGAGTAGTGTTCAGCGATTGGAGTCTGGAAACAAAACACTTGCTTAAAGCCCCCAAAATTCTTATCAGAGCCATTATTTTTTTCGACTGGAATAAATTCAAAAAAGAAAAATACTGGATTTCCCCGGAAGAAATTATTGGTTTGGACAAGCTGAGACAGTTACCTGCAGGAAGAGTATTGGTATATGATTACGAATGTTTACAATGTGAGTATTTTGGTGACTATCGCCCCGCAACCTTTGCCAACACCAGAAATTATATTCAGAAATATTCCGGGAAAGCCATAATTTATAACCGTGGGATTTTTGACGCGAAATCCCAGGACGGGTTGAAATCCAAAGTAAAATCTGCGGGTGCCAGTTATATTTATGTAAGCAAATACGCGCCCGATATCGAATTGTTGAGATTTTCACCCGGCGACTATGGTATCGAAAAAATATTTGAAAACGCCATGGTTCAGATCTGGAAAGTAGTAAAATAACCAGATGAACATTTTAATTTTAAGCTGGAGAGGTCCGGGACATCCGTCGGCGGGGGGTGCGGAGCAATCCACCTGGCAACACGCCAAAGGTTGGGTCAAAGCCGGACACCAAGTCACATTACTGACTGCCGTATTTGTTGGCTGTCAGTCCAGAGAAATTAAAGACGGCGTTAATATTTTACGCATAGGAGATCAATTTATCGGAGTCCGCGTGTCTGCTTTCTTTTGGTACTGGTTTGGGAAACACCCGGCAATAGACTTGGTAGTGGATGAATTCCATGGGATTCCGTTCTTTACCCCGGTTTGGGTCTTCAAATCAAAAATCTTGGGTTTTATCCACGAAGTGGCTCAGCCGGTTTGGCATTTAAATACTTGGCCCAAACCGTTTAACTTAATTCCGGCCGTCATCGGTAAATTTGCCGAGCCGCTGGTTTTCAAATGGCTTTACGTCCAAATTCCCTTCATGACTGTGTCCGAATCTACCAAAAAAGATTTGGAATTATTTGGAGTAAAGAAAATAACCGTGGTCCATAACGGCATAACTTTACCCAGGAAATTGCCAAAAGTAATCAAAGAAAAAACTTTCACCATAATTTATTTATCCGCTTTGGCCAAAGACAAAGGCATAGAAGATGCTTTAAAAGTTTTTAATTTGATAAAAAAGAAAATTCCCAAAGTTAAGTTTTGGGTGGTGGGCAAAGGCAATCCTGATTATGTTTCTTACTTACAAAATATGTGTCCAGAAGCAAAATTTTGGGGTTTTGTCACCGAAGAACTTAAATTTGAACTTTTGACCCGGGCTCATGTGTTGCTTTTTCCATCCGTTCACGAAGGGTGGGGTTTGGTAATTGTTGAAGCGGCTAGTGTTGGTACACCCACAGTGGCATACAATGTGTCAGGTGTAAGGGATTCAGTAATAGACGGGAAAACGGGAATTTTAGCAAAAGAAAGAAACATAGACGAATTGGCAATCTCTCTCAAAAAAATAAAATCAACAAAAAGCTGGGATTTTAATTGCAAAAAATGGGCGGGAAATTTTTCTTGGGAAAAAAGTGCAAAAAATAGTGGCTCTCTAATTATAGAGATATAGTAAAATATACCAATAATATGAATAAAAGCCCAACCGGAGTGTCAGTAATGATTCCTAGTTTTAATTGTAAAAAGAATTTGTTTCGGACAGTTGACAGTTTGCTTAAGTCAGATTATCCAAATATGGAAATACTGGTTATTGATAATGGATCAAATGATGAAACTTGGGATGAGGGGAGAAGAAAATATAAAAATGTGGAATGGATTGACGCAGGGGTAATAAATATTGGGCAAACGGGTTGTTATAACCTTGGATTTGCCCATGCTAATCTCCAAAATCATGTCATGATGGTCGACTCAGATGTGGTGGTAGATAAAAATATGATTACTCAATTGGTAAAGCGTTTAGAAAGTGATTCAAAAACTGGCATAGTTACCCCCATGGTTTTATATTTGAATGACAAAAATTGGGTAAACCAAGCAGGAGCTAATGTGAATTTATGGACCGGCAAAGTGTCAATTGGTTGGGGAGATAAGAAAAACTTTATGGAATCTAAACCAGTTCAAAATTCAGGGACTGTTATGATTTTCAAAAGAGGATTAGTGAATAAAATAGGTTGTTTTGAAGACTGGTTTTTGTGTTATTTTGATCCTGACTATTGTCTACGTGCACTTAAGGCCGGTTATCTCACTTGGTACGAACCATTGGGAGTTTGCTATCATGACCAGTCTAAAGATGAAAATTATTGGCGGCCTAGAGTTTTAACCAGAGCCTTTCTTTTGGGGAAAAACCGTACCCTATTTATGCGTAAACATGGTAAAAACCTTTTGATTTATTGTTTATCGCTCCCTTTGTTATTTGGGTACTATTTAGTTGAAAGTTTGCGCTATAATATTTTTCCCAAATGGTTCGAATTGATAGCGGGGACATTAGTAGGTTTCTTATCTCCAGTAAATAACAATTTATATATTCCCTTGCCCAAGATTGCCTCGTAACAAATGCTTATGGTATTATAAAATATGTTTGAGAAAACTGCATTAGTTTGTGGAGCTGGTGGCTTTATAGGAAATCACCTCGTAAACTTCTTAAAGAAGAGAGGTTATTGGGTGAGAGGAGTGGATTTAAAATATCCTGAATATAATAAATCAAAAGCAGACGACTTTGTAATCGGAGATCTTAGTAAACAAGCTCTTTGTAAAAAGATTTTGAATCAACCTTTCGATGAAGTTTACCAACTAGCCGCTGACATGGGGGGAGCGGGCTATATTTTTACAGGTGAACACGACGCTGATATTATGCACAACTCTGCTATGATCAATTTAAATATCGTTGATTTGGCAAAAACAATGGGAGTAAAAAAAATATTTTATTCATCCTCAGCTTGCATTTATCCTGCTTATAATCAACTGGATCCAAATAACCCCAAATGTTCGGAAGACTCTGCATATCCCGCAGATCCTGACAGTGAATATGGTTGGGAAAAATTATTTAGTGAAAGAATATATTTAAGTTATTACCGTAATTATGGGTTGCAAGTAAGAATTGCAAGATTTCATAATATATTTGGCCCATATGGAGTATGGAATAATGGAAAAGAAAAATCTCCAGCCGCAATTTGCCGCAAAGTTGCAGTTGCGAAAGATGGTGGGGAGATAGAAATTTGGGGTGACGGAGAACAAACTCGATCATTTTTATATATTGATGAATGTCTAAAGGGTATCCGCCGGTTAATGGATTCTAATTTTACAGGACCTGTAAATATAGGTTCAGAAGAGATGGTAACCATTAATGAATTGGCCAGGATAACAATGAAAATCGCTGGAAAAAAATTGTCTTTTAAACACATTTTTGGTCCCTTGGGAGTACGTGGAAGAAAATCTGATAATGAATTGATAGAGAATAAACTCAGTTGGGCTCCAAATTATCCACTTAAAAAAGGATTGGAAAAAACTTATAGATGGATAAAAAGTGAAGTTGAGAAAAGTAAAAAAACTAGAGCTTCTTAACTAGAATAGCTAACTTTTCTAGGTTATAGGCAATTCCTTCAGTAAAAATTTCTTTCAAAAAAAGCCACCCGTCTTTAATGATTTTGGATTTGGCAACACCTTTCTCACGTCGAGCTTCATAACTGGGTATTTCTATTATCTTAAGGCCAGAACGCAGAGTATTGGCTACCAACTCGATTTCGATGGCATACCCAGTGGCTGTATATTCATATTTATCAAATATTTCCCGTCTGAAGGCCTTATAGCCATTAATCGCATCCGTTAGTTTTGTTTTGAATAATAAGTTAAACCAGAAACTAAACATTAATCCCCCAAAGCGCCGGATTATAGTGGCATCATCGCTTTTGCCCATTTCACGGGAGCCAATGACCAAACCCACAGATTTATGCTTAAGAGGTTTTAACATCAAATGTAGCTCCTCTGGCAGGTGGGACAAATCAGCGTCCATCATTACCAAAATATCTCCTTTGGCTTTATGGAAACCGTCACATAAAGCTTTGGACTTACCAGGATCTTTTGTTCTTCGTAATGTCACAACCCCCATACACTTGGCTACCTTTTCAGTATCGTCCAAACAGTTATCGCATACGACTATTATTTCAAAGCGATATTTATTTTTTAATGAGCTTAATGATTTTTTAAGTTTGGGGAGAAGTGATTTTAAATTCTCGGCCTCATCTTTAGCGGGAATAATGATACTGATCATAGATAAGTTTGCCACATTTGACCCCAGCGGGTACGCATCATAGTCTCAGCTCTTTGTTTGGCAAATAGGTAATACCAAACGTCATTGTAAATTTTGGCGGCTAGACGAAAGAGATGTAATACGGGGGTTTTGAACAAGAACCATTCTATCTGCGGACCCAAGTGCCGTAATGTCATTTCAGTGTAGAATACAAGTTGTTTTGGATTTGGAGTAATAAATTTTAACTTAGGTGGCATATCGCCAACTAATTTATAGTTTCGAGTACCCACACCAACTTGTTCTGGATATTTAAGTGTATCCACAATACTTTTATCTATACCCATTACGTCGCAAGCCAAGGCGTCCATGGCTACTAAATCCGGCGAAGCAAATACATGACCAACTTCTATAGGAGTGCCCGTCTTTGGTCCTGTGCCTTCCATGGCCACTAAAGCGTCTCCAACGGCAAATCTAATTTGTGGTTTGAAATACATATTAACATCTGCCAAAGCCTTGGCCAACACTAAATGAAAGTTGTGACGCATATCATGAATACAACCCCATTGATTTTTAATAGCAAATGTTAAGTGTGAAAGGCCATGAGTTTTCATAATAGGAAGTGTAATTATGCAATCCGCGGAAAGCAACGTTTCGCTGATCTTTAAGTGATTCAAAACGATGCCATTATAATGAACAATCTTAAACTTGGACTTGGTCAATCCCACCAGGTCAACTTTGTATTTATGTGCTAGTTTTTCGATACCCAATATTTTGAAAGAATCATCAGTGTGCATCATGGCGGCCGTATCAGTATCCACTAGTGTCAATTTTTTGGGTTTAACGTGTTTTTGCACAATTCTAATCACCGCTTCGATTATCATGGGGGATGTGGTGACACAAGGATAAACCTTGTCCCAAACCGCATTAATTTTCAAAACTATATTGTCTCCGTAAACATATTTTCTCCAATTTGCCAGTTCCATAGCTTTCTTAACAGCCTCAAATACCAACTCTTTTTGATTTCCCGACTTAACCGCAACTGAAGCTACCACACTACTTTTTTGCATAGCTGTCATTTTATTAAAATTTTAGCGACTGCGCAAGCGGCACCAAAACCATTACCGATATTAACGACTACCAAACCTGGCGAGCACGAATTAAGCATGGTATTCAGTGCGGCTACTCCATCTTTCCCAGTGCCATAACCCACAGGAGTTGGCACACCGATCACAATTCCCTTAGTCAGACCACTAATCACTGTTGGTAATATACCGTCCATGCCAGCAACAGCTATGATAGCTTGAGCCTCATGAATTGCTTTTCGATGAGCCAATATGCGATCCAATCCTGCTACTCCCACATCATAAATTCGTTTTACCGTAAATCCTAGAAATTCCAAAGTTAAGGTCGCTTCTTCGGCAACTGAAATATCACTTGTTCCGCCTGTAGCGACAATAATATGCCCTTTTTGTTTTTGATACACCTTTCCAAATCTTGCCACTCGGGCCAAGCCAAATGTTTCTACATTCGAAACTCTATTCTTAATAGCTTGCAAATGTTCCTTATCTGCTCGGGTCGCCAAAGCGTACCCCTCATTGGATACTATTTCTGCAAAAATTTCTGCCGCTTGTTCAGGAGTTTTTCCTTCACAAAAAATTACTTCCGGTATCCCTGTTCGTTTCTTTCTATTTATATCTAAATTATATTCCATATTAATTCATTTGGCCGTGAACATATAATCCAAATTCAACTACTGTATAATTGCCAGTTTTCAACAATTCGTTTCTCACCACTTCTCTTTGTTCTGTAGTAAAAATGTCTAGCATTTCTTGTTCAGTAACCACCAAGGCCTCATTAGGTCGGGGTTCCCGGACACGGGTGACAAAGTTTTTGCTATATGGAACTCTAGTGTGTATTATCCTTAATCCTTGTCCCAATCTAGTTAATTGTTTTGTGCTGATCATTGTTCCCCGAGGAATATTTGAAGAAAGACAAGCCATGGGGGGCCTATTCCAATTGGGTAATCCATAGGATTTAGCTACTTGTATCACTTCAGTCTTGGTAACCCCACTTTCTTTTAGCAAATGGCGGACACCAGAGTTATCCATGGCTTCTATTCCGGGAAGTTCACCCACATCGCTAGCGTTTACCCCGCTTAACAAGACAAATCCAGGTGGCAACTTCTGTGTTATTTGATCAACCGTAACTTCCCTACAAACAGCGCATCTTCTTGATGTATTGAGTATGTACTCTGGATTTTGTGTTTCTGTAGTAGGCACCTCAAACAAAGATATTCCAATATATCCGGCAACAAATCTGGAAACATCTAAACTACCACCATATAGACTTTCAGAAACAGCAATGGCGGCAGTACTTTCTGGGTGAGTCTCATGGGCTAAATATGCCACCAGAGATGAATCCACTCCTCCAGACAAAAGAGTGCAGGTGGGGCCCAAGCCCAAAAGAGTCTGTTTGACTGTTGAAATTTTGTTTTCCAAATTTAACATGAGTGGCTATTTTATCATGTCCCTTACGGTGTTCATCACCAGAATAAGTGATACGCCGTGTTGTTTGGCGGCCTTCTGACAATCTTCATACTCAGGACTAACTCCCATCGCAGTTTCTTTTATGTGGATATCACCATATTTAGTTTTAATGGTTTTAATATTACGGGGTAGAGAAGTGCGGTCAACCATGTAACTTCTAATTCCCAAGGTAGTTGTTTCTGAAAAAATAATTGCTTGCATTTTGCTCATATTTTCAGGTTTACATAGCACTGTCACTGTAGTGGCCGGTCGGTTTTTCTTCATTTGAATAGGGGTAAAAGTAATATCTAAAGCACCTTCTACCAATAGTTTGTCCATTAAATAGCCATAGATTTGAGGATTCATATCGTCGATATTAGTTTCTAGAACCATCAATTTTTCATGTATTAAATTTGAATTTGATGGTGTTTCCATTTCTCCCAACCATAGTCTGACAATGTTAGGAAAGGGAAAATCTTTCTTTCCAGCTCCAACCCCTACTTTACCTGTCAATTTCATGTTTGGAAACCTTCCCCAATTATTTGCCAATGTGGTAAATAGCACTGCTCCTGTAGGAGTAACTAATTCAGCCTGCACTGAATCTACATAATATACTGGTACATCTTTTAATAACGCTAATGTCGCTGGGGCGGGCAACGGTAATATGCCGTGAGTTGATTTAATTTGGCCTCTTGCTAATGGCAATGGAGAAACATATATCTCATTTATTCCCAAATCATCTAAACCAACTAGTATCCCAATAATATCAATCAGAGTATCGTCTCCTCCCAGTTCGTGTAAATGTACTTCAGAAACTGAAACCCCATGAATTTTTGCTTCAACCGCCGCTAATTTATTAATGATACTATTTGCTTTATTTTTAATAGGCTTTGATAAACCAGAATTATTGATAATGGTGATCAAATCGTTTGGATGGCGGGGTGTCTGATTTTTTGACACGCCGACTTCAGCTTGAATAGCAACAAGAGCATTCTTGGTTATTTTATTAAATGTCAGAGTATGGTCTAATTTCAGAGACTTTACAGCATTTTTAATAATTTCCTCAGACGCACCAGCGTCAACGATGGCAGACAATATCATATCGCCACTGGCTCCGCCAACACAATCAAAATATCCTATTTTCATATATTTGATATACGAAACCCAACGTGAGAAAAAGGATACCATATTGGAGCATCAATATATTTGACTTCGTATGTTAATTTTAATTTTTTAAACAATTGACACCATTGGTCTACAGAACGGTACGTAAAAGGGATTCTCATATTCCAATTGTGTATTTTGTTGATAGTCCAATCCGAAACAGTTCCAATAATTGTGGGTTTAAGTTCAAATATTAGTACATGTTTACTAACCCGCATAGCCTCCTTTATTAATTTTTCTTGATCATCTTTGTATATATGGTGCAAGACATCATTAAACATAACTGTATTGAATTGTTTATTCTTAAACGGTAATTTATTTTCACTTTTCATCTGCACAAATTTAATTGGGCGGGTTAAATAACTCAAAGTATCGCAACCAGTAAGATCTAAATTAAAATGTTTATACAGTACTTCTGAAATTATTCCGTTTCCACAACCCACATCCAAAACTTTACTTTTAGGTTTTAACCATTGTTTGTAGGAATCAATAATAAGATTACCCCTTATTTTGGTGGTGATATCAGCGATTGCCATAAAGTATTTGTGATTTTATATCTGTTAGGGAATAATCTGATTCTAAACTAAAAGCGAATGAATTATTTACATCAATCTTCTTGGCTATTCCCCAATTGAATCTTTTAAGTTCTTCTCCGTCGGTAATAGCTGAGATAAATTCACGGGGTCTCTCTACCACATAGATACCTCCAGGCCGATCTGGTGTCTTTCCATACACTATCATTCTGGGAATAAATCCAAACGTGATTACGTCACGTACAATACTGTCATTACCGTTTTTAGGCTCGAAATAGAATAAGTAGTCTTTTTTAGGATCCATGACTGGCAGTTTTGTCAGAATATTTTCCCAAATTACTTGAGAGATAGATTCTGAACGGGAAACAAGTAAATTTTTAAAATAAGCTTGGGTGGAATAATATTGGATAAGATAGACTGGTGAAATTAGGATTAGCAATAATATTTTTTGAGTGGTGGATTTTGCAAGAGTAAATAGTAGACCCACAACAATAGGAATAGCCACCCCCGGAAGTATTATGTAGCGCATGCTCGAGGGAATATAGGAAAGTGGTGTAAAGATCATGGGAACAGCTGCAAATCCCACGAGCCAAATAAGACCCAAGAATAATCCGGTTTTAATATTTTTTTGTTTGGTAAAAACAATAAGTAAGGTGGAAAGTATAATGAAGGCTCCTCCTGCCAGGGTAAGAAAAATGGAATTAGGAGACATAGAGTAAATATTATTACGCACAAACGAGTTTATTATGAGAGCCAAAGCAAAAATTAAGACTGAAGATACTATGGCAAAAATGATCCTTTTTTGGCGTTCCACCAAAAGTGCCCCCAAGATGACAAATACTAGGGAAAAAATTATCGATAAGGGTGCAAGAAATGATTTCATCCACGACAAGTTTTGGGTTTTATAAATAACCCGGGGGATTTGAATATTGTTCATAAATTGATCTGTAAATAGCATATTGCCGATTGTAGTTAGGGGAAGAAGCAAATGACTGTAATTTCCATTTTGAGTAGCGATAGCGTTCTCTCTCAGACCTTTGCCTATATATGTATCAAAGTTCCCCGATCCGGATCCAAAAACCCTCCAACCGGAAAGAATTAAAAATGAGCAAAACCAAATAAGATTTATTAAAAAGAATTTTTTTAATGATACTAATCCCCGCCACCCTGAGAATAAATAAAAGAGTTCCATCAAAAACAAGACTATAAATGCGCCGTGCATTCTGACGGGTACCGCGATTACGGATAAAAACAGAAAGGACACACTGATGGCCAAATAACGTTTTTTAAAGGTCTGGTGATATTTTAAAAGGAAAATTACCGTGATCAAAAATAAGGACAAACCCAAATAAGAATTCATATTAAAAACCCAATTGGTAGTTTCTATTCCAATTTCACTGACTGCCCAAAACAAACCCGCTGCAAAAGCAGATAGCCGGTTTCGGGTTAGAAGAAAGATTAAGGCGTATAGAAAAACTGCAGCCAGATAACGAAAAAACAGTGATGTTACAAAGTACGGAAAGGGATTCAGCCCAAAAAATTTATCAATAACTCCCATTAATAAATAAGTCGGACCATATGGAGAAAGATAACTGCTCCAATGTAAAGCTTGGTTTTTGAAGATATATAAAACTAACCAATCATCTCCAAATAAACTTAATGAAAGACTGTCTCGGAACGTAAATACTGATATAATCAGAACCATCAGCAAACTTAGAATATGATGTTTTCGCATTCTTAAATTATACATTATGAACGGAGTAACTTTCATCATTACTACTCTAAACGCGCAACGGACGCTGAAAAAGTGTCTGAAATGTTTAACTAATCAAAATTATCCCAAAAATAAATACGAGGTTTTAATTTTGGATGGCGGAAGTACGGATAATACTATAGAGATTGCCAAAAGTTTTTTCAAAAAATTACCAATAAAAATAATTAAAGCGGGTTTTAGAGACAATCAGGAAGCCAGAAGAAAAATAGGTTTTGAAAAATCAAAATTTGATTATGTCTGTATTCTGGATTCAGATAATTACTTATTAAGTAGAGACTGGATATCTTCTCTGGTAAAACCTTTACAAGAAAATCTTGAGGTCGTTGCGAGTTTTACCTTGCACTATCACTACGATCCAAAACAACCCCTATTTAATAGATATTTAGCTTTAATCGGCGGCACCGATCCCATAGTCTATTACTTAGGAAAAAATGACCGGGCCAAATGGTCGGATAAGTCACAATCCTCAACTTATATGCTTATAAAATTTGACAAAGAAAATTTTCCTACATTGGGAAGCAATGGGACAATTATCAGAAAAAGATTTATCAAATATAAAGAATTGAATTCTGATGATTTTTTTCATACAGATATTCTTTTTGATCTCTTAGACAAAGGATTTAATACATACGCAGTGGTTGATAGACAATTGTTACACGATACGGGGCTAAGTTTTAAAGACCAATTATTACGCCGTTATAAATATATGTTTTTGCATCATTTAAAATTGACAGACAAACGACGCTATAAAATTTTTGATTCAAGTAATAGTAAAGATCGTTTGAAATTGGCACTTTATATAATATATTCTCTTACTTTGGTCGGGCCGCTAATTGAGTCCACTATTGGTTATCAAAAGAAAAAAGATTTGGCTTGGTTTATGCACCCAGTCTATTGTTTTATTTACACTTTCACTTACGGGTTAGCCGTAATTAGTCATGCTTTCAAGTAAAATCATGATCAAATTGGAATCCTTGCTTACTCCAGTAGGTGACATGGCTCTAAAAAGGCGGGCCCGCTGGATAATCACTCAATTACAAGCCAAATCCGGCGAAAAAATTGTAGATTTAGGTTGCGGAAACGGTTATTACCTATATCTTTTGAACAACGTACCCATTAAAAACTTATCGGTTGTGGGTATAGATTCTGACGCAAACGCATTACAAGCTATTAATGGATATGTGCGCAACCGGAACATTAATCTCAAAAAAGCAAATTTAGAACAAATTCCTCTTCGAGATAATAGTTTTGACAAAGCCATTATTTCCGAAGTAATTGAACATGTTGAAAATCCAAGTAAAGTTTTGGCCGAAATAAGAAGAATACTCAAACCGAATGGTACTTTATTATTGACCACCCCAAATATAAATTATCCCTTTTTCTGGGATCCGGTGAACTGGTTTTTACAAAGAGTATTTCATACTCACATTAAAAGCGGTTTCTGGGCAGGTATTTGGAATCAACACTTGCGTCTGTATACTAAAGATCAAATTTTTGAATTAATGATAAAAAATGGTTTTATTGTTGATCAATTGGACAGCTTGACTCAATGGTGCCTGCCTTTTAATCACTATTTGGTCAATTATGTAGCCCGTCTATTTTATGGTGGAAATCTACCACCCAAGTTGGCACGGACAGTGAGTAAATTTGAATCGGTGAAACAGCCAATATTAATAAAATTAATTTATTGGTTGATTAACACATATGATTCTTTAAATGATATATGGTCTGAATCAAATGGGGTGTCATTAGTAATTAAAGCATACAAGGATAAGGAGATCTGATATGAACAAATCAAAACCACTAGTGTCATGTGTGATTTCGACCAGAGGAATGGCGCCAACCTTAGATAATTGTTTGCGATCAATTAGAAACCAAAGCTATAAGCACATAGAAATTATAATAATAGCTGAGAATAAACTAAAAAAAACCATTAATATAGCAAAGAAACATAGGGCAAATTTATACTTTAAGGGTCTTGAAAGAAGTATCAAAAGAAACATTGGAATCTCAAAGGCAAAAGGAGATTTTGTATTTGTTATAGATGACGATTTAGAATTGGACAAAGAGGTGGTCTATGAATGTATCGAAACTATTGAAAAATTTGATTTCTTAGCTATACCCGAATTACCTTTTGGATCAGACTTTCGGGCGAAATGTCACAGGTTTGAAAAAATGGCATATTTGGACGGATTTACTCCCGTCGAAGGTGCTAGGTTTTTTCCCAAGAAACTTGTTCAATCGGTTGGTGGTTATGATTCGAATCTTGTGGGAGCCGAGGATTGGGATTTGACTCAAAGATTATTGAAATTTGATTATAAATTAGGAAGAATAAAGTCACGTGTTAATCACAACGATGGTAAATATGATTTTATAAAGACATTAAAGAAAAAGTATTATTACGGACGTGTCTATCGTGAATATTCTGAACGATATCCGGTAGCCTTTATGCAAACCGTCTTTAGGTTTCAAATTTTGCAAAATATTAAATTTATTTTTAAACATCCGCTATTATTTATTGGTAGTATTTTTTTTAGATTTATTGAGGGATTAGCGGTATTACTTGGTGCAGTATTTTATAAATAACAATGAAACATCGTGTTCTAATAGTTTCAATTGGATATAAACCAAATATGGGAGGGTTGGAGACCCATTTGGAAGATTTGACGAAAGTCATATATAAAAATGGCTGGTTTCCGGTGGTGTTGACCTATAAGCCCGTAACTACCAAAATATCCGCAAAATTTTACGAAAAAAAACAAGACATCGAAATTTTTCGCATACCATGGATTGGTAACTATTTTTATAAATTGGTAAAAAACCCGATTTTGGAGTTTATTTATCTTACTCCAGCTCTATTCGTTATGTTGCCTATATTGTTGATGTTTAGGTACAAAGAAATTTCAGTGATACATTCACATGGTCTTATCGCTGGTTTTTCGTCTGTGTTTTGGGGAAAACTATTTGGTAAAAAGGTCATCACGACTACTCATTCAATTTATAATTTTCCAGCAAGTGGTATATATCATAATTTCGTGGCTTGGATTTATAACAATTCTGATACTATTTTTGTATTATCCGATCAATCTAAGAGAGAAATTCTTAATCTTCGAGTAGATAGTGACAAAGTTATCCGCTTTACTTATTGGATTGACTTAAAACATTTTAGTAAAATATCCGGAGCGAAAGAGAAATTAAGATGGAACAATAAATTTGTTGTGCTGTCTGCGGGAAGATTGGTTCCTGAGAAAGGGATACTGGAACTATTAGACGCAGCTAAAGGATGGAATAGTAAAATTACACTAGCTATTGTTGGTACTGGGCCTCTTGAGAAAATAATTCGTGACTATACCAGTAAATATCATAATATCCAATATCTTGGTAATATTGACTCCACAAAAATGCCACTTTATTATTCCGCTGCAGATTTATTGATTGTTCCGTCGGTACACGAAGAGGGTTTTGGCAGGATAATCTTGGAGTCCTTGGCTTGTGGAACGCCGGTCATAGGAAGTAACCGTGGTGCGATACCCGAAGCCATGGATAAAAGCGTTGGGAAATTAATAGATATTAGTCCAAAGAACATCAAAATAGCTGTAGAAACTATGTATTCCCAAAGAAGTGTATTATCGAAACTGGCCAGTAATTGCCGAAAATTCGCTGTTTCGCATTATGCGGAAGCAAACGCGAAAGTAATAATTGATTCATATTCAAAATGAAAAAGAATATATACATATTTTCCGGTACTACAGCAGAGGTAATTAAACTGGCGCCGGTTATCAAAGAGTTTCAGCGTAGGAAGATTGAATTTAAGATGATTACTTCGGGTCAGACTAGAATCAGATTTGAAGATCTGGTTGGATATATTGGGAAGATAAAAATATTTAAATCGTTTCCGGAAAAAGAAAATAAGTCATCGTTATTGAGTTTTGTTAAATGGTTTGTAAATACATTCTATCTTACCATGATCACTTTACGAAGTGAATTTAGAGGGCTAAATAAAGAAAATTCTTATTTTATTGTTCATGGAGATACGGTCTCTTCGCTTATAGGAGCGGTTGTTGCCTCTATTTATAGATTGAAAATAGTTCATATCGAATCGGGATTGAGATCCTACAATTTTTTTGAACCGTTTCCCGAGGAGATTTGCCGGTTTATTATTATTCATTTAGCTGATATATTGTTTGCTCCAAATTCTTGGGCGAAGGAAAATCTTCGAAATCTCCGGGGTACAATCATAAACACAGAACATAATACTGTCGCTGAAAGCGTCCGTTGGGCACTATCTTCAAAATCCAAAATCAATCCAATAGTCCGTGGTAAATACTATATTTTGACAATGCACCGACAGGAACACATCGTTTTTCGAGGAGAATGGACCAAGGGAATGATTGAATTCGTGATAAACAATTCCCCGTCGAATTTAAAATGCGTCTTGGTTATGCACCATTGGACTAAAAATGTATTGCAAAAGTTGAATTTAAGTAAGAATATCTGGAAAAGGGTAAAAGTTGTAGAGAGGTTACCCTATATAGAGTTCATCAATTTAATAAACAATTCTCAATATTATGCAGGAGATGGGTGCAGTAACCAGGAAGAAGCATATTACATGGGAAAACCATATCTGGCTCTCAGAAACCTGACGGAAAGAATTGAAGGTCTGGATAGAAATGTACTTATAGGATATGATAATCGAGAAACAATAAAATCTTTTCTAAATAATTACGAGAAATATAATTATGGCGCAATATACCCAAAAACTTCTCCATCAAAAATAATAGTTAATTATCTTGTATCTCATTAAAATAAAATGAAAAAAATAATTGCCCCGTTGTTGTTAATTTTTTTATCCGGCTTGTTAACCACTATTTGGTTTCATAAAGGACTTTTGTTCGCGGGAGGGGAAGAGGGTATTCCTTTTTACAATCTTGCCAAAAATAATCAACTCTTTGCGTATACCTGGCGGGATTATTCTACGGGTTATCCAGTTTCGACAGATCTTGCCCGGATACCGTTTTTCGGATTGATACAAATATTAGGCCGTTTTCCAGTAAGCAATGTCACTCTTCAAGCCTTAAGCTTTTTTATGTTGATGGCCATTGGGACAGTTTCTGTCTATTTTCTTATACAGCTGACCATAGGAGAAGAGCTAAATGTAAAGTACAGAAGAGTAGCTTTAATTGGATCAATTTTTTATTTATTAAATCCTTATTCAATGGTTCAAATTTGGGGTAGAGGATTATACAACCAGTTTTTCCCGTTTGCATTATTACCATTATTTTTAGTCTTATTTATAGCGGGAATAAAAAGAAGAAATGTTGTTTATGGTTTCATGGCTTTAATTTCCTCTTTTATTTTGTCTATGTCTTTTGGACAACCAAGCTACGTGATCTCTCTTTGGCTTGTTGTGGTTACTTATGTAATTTTTTACTTGTTAACTACAAATAAATTAGCAGAGCGCAAATACGCCATTTTTTATTTTTTGGCCATTTTTACTCTGTGGTTACTAATGCATTCGTGGTGGATATGGCCATTATTTAAAACCTTTGGTGCGACTACAGATAAACTGGGAGATCTAGAATATAACATAGGAAGTCTTAAGGGAATTAGTAGAGATTCTCCAATCACTGTTGTAATTAGACTTGTCCATAAATTTGTATTCGCCGGAATATACGGAAATATTTATCTGACCCTACCTTTTAGATTAATGAGTTGGTTGATTCCCACGGCGCTACTTTTCTCAATAAGTGTTTTTAAAAGGTTAAGATATTTCAAATTTTACATAGGCCTTTTTTTGATATCCCTGTTTGTAATCTTGGGTACAAATATGCCTCTGGGTTGGTTATTTCTTTGGTTATTTAAAAATGTTTCAGTCTTCCAAGTCTTTAGAAACCCTTATGAGAAAATGGGACTGGTTTTAATCATTGCTTACACACCCTTTTTTGCTATCGGAGTTGTTGAATTATCAATAAAAATTCAAGCATTTTTTAAAAAAATACCCTCTGCTCTTGTTGTATGCGCTTTTATGTTTTTGGTTTTCGGAGTGTATGTCTGGCCTATGTGGACGGGACAATTTGCCGGGGGCGTGACGATAAATCCGTGGATAAGAGTCCCTGACTATTATCAATTAGCTAACGAATGGATTAAAAACCAAGACGTAAACTCGAGAATTATACAGTTTCCGTTAAACCCCGGAGACGGAGTACTTTATAAGTGGGATCACTCATATCAAGGGATAGAACCCAGTGAATTTCTCTTTTCAAACACATCGGTCGGTAGAAATATTGCCTCGAATAAAATATTTTACAATGTTTTGTTGGAAAGATTTGGAGTATTGCAGAAAAATGCTTTTGGTCCCGATCCGGATATAACTAAATCCGATTTCCGTTCTGAAAACTTGTATCAGGAACTGGCTAAACTAAATGTCAGATATATTGTAGTTCATCACGACATAGACGAAAAATTGAGTAGCATGAAAACTGCGCAAGAAACAACCCAATATCTTGCCAAAGAGCAGAATATTACCAAAGTAAAAACCTTTGGCCAGTTGGATATTTATGAGGTAAAACTGCCCGATGAAATCGGGCATATTTATTCTCCGGACGTAAAAGTCAGTTATGAAAAAATTAATCCTACTCTTTATAAATTCAATATTATGAACTCAAGGAAGCCATTTGATTTGTTTTTTTTGGAAAGATATGATCCAGAGTGGAAATTGACTGTGGATAACAGAACGATAGAAACTCACTCTACAGTCTTTTCTTATGCAAATACTTGGAAAATAGACAAAGAAGGAACATATAGTGGATATATTAAATACATTCCCCAAGATTTTGCAAAAGATGGGGCGAAGGTTAGTTTGATTACCACAATAGGGCTGGAAGCTATCATAATATTGATTATATTTAGGAAGTTACATGAAAAAAACAAATAATATTTACATTTTTGCACTAGGTGCGACGGGAGAAGGTATTTCCGGCGGGGACAGAATATTTATCGAATTTACCAGACGCTGGTCTGAAAAAATAAAATTGGAAATTTATACCAGTCAATCAGGTAAGAGGATGTGCGAAGTTTCGAATTTACCAAAACATGTAGTAATTCATCCATATAAATTCGGTATCTTAGAATATTTACACAAAATATTATTAGGAATATTTCTGGGATTAACGTTAAAAATAGACGATAACTCCATAGTTTATAGCGCTTCCGAATTTTGGATGGATTCGTTGCCGGCTTTAATTCTTAAACTGCGGTTTCCTAATATAAAATGGGTTGCAAGTTGGTATCAGACGGCTCCCAATCCGGTATTAGGATTTTGGGGCGGCCGCAGCCGTTTGCGGGCTTTGGCTTATTGGTTGGTTCAATTGCCAATAAAACCTCTGGTTTCCCGATTTGCGGATTTTATCTTGATCAACAACGAAAATGAAAAAAGACATTTTCAGGAATTTGAAAAGAAATTGATTGTTGTTTTGGGTGCGGTAGATATTCAAAAAATTAATAAATATAAATTACCTGCCCGCAATGCTTCGCATAACGATGCAGGCGGGAAAATTACAAATTTGCCGAAGATTTATGATGCAGTGTTTCAGGGCCGGTTTCATCCTCAAAAGGGTGTGGTAGAGTTAATTAAAATTTGGCGGTTGGTTGTGGACAAAATGCCCAAAGCAAAGTTGATAATGATTGGCGATGGACCGCTTATGGGTAGTGTAAAATTTGAAATTAGAAATTTGAAATTAGAAGAGAACGTTAAGTTGTTAGGATATGTTTTTGATGGAGATGAAAAATACAAATTATTTGCCCAAAGTAAAATTGTGGTCCATCCGGCCCTTTATGATAGTGGTGGTATGGCCTCTGCAGAAGCCATGGCTTTTAGTTTGCCCTGTGTGGGTTTTGATCTACCAGCTTACGATTCTTATTATCCGCAAGGGATGATTAAGGCTCCGATTGGTAATCTCGAATTGTTTGCTAAAAACGTCATCTCTCTATTGGACAATCCCAATTTAAGGGATAAAATCGGCCGTGAGGCAGTCAGCATGATTTATAAAAATTGGTCTTGGGACAAAAGAGCCCAGGAAGTTTTGAATAAAATTATCCTGAAATAAAATGCAAAACACGAATATTTTAGATAAATGGTCAAAGTTTGCAAAGAAATCATTGCCCTACCAGGTTTTGCTGTCTCCTGTTTCGTCTTTTAAGTTCTTTCTCTTGACGAGAATGGCAAATATTGTGCGTAAGTCGATTGTCTGGAAAGCTAAGACTTTTTGGGGTGGGGAAATCAAAGGTTTTTTCCCCGAACCCGTTTTTTCTTTCATTTATCTTTACGGATTTTTGGAAGAAGCTGTTACTAAAATGTTAATTAAGCATCTCAAACCTGGAATGGTTTTTGTAGACATTGGAGCACATATTGGATATTTTTCACTTCTTGCTTCAAAGATTGTCGGTAAAGAAGGCAAGGTTTTTTCTTTTGAACCAACCCCCGAAACTTATAAATTGTTACTTACAAATGTTAGTAAACTGAACAACGTGATAACAAACAACAATGCTTTGTGGTCTAAAACCAAGATAGTAGATTTATTTGATTATGGAGAATTTAATTCTGGATGTAACAGTTTTATGGGTGCCAGAATGTCCGATGAAATTTTGCAGAAAATCAAGCCAAATCTTTTTAAGATAAGCGCATTAAAATTAGATGATTACCTTGCCATTTTTAATGTTAAACCGGATTTCGTAAAAATTGATGCAGAATCCGCGGAATACGATATACTTGTGGGGATGAAAAATACTCTGAAAGGACAAAAACCTGTTTTAGCAATTGAGATAGGTGATAAGCCTGAACAAAAAGGACGAACCCAAAAAATAATCAGGTTTTTAGAAACCCTAAATTACAAAACTTTGGAATATAAAGATGGAATATTTCGCCGTCATGAAAAACTAGATAATTACTTTAACCTATATGAGAATTTGTTATTCATACCAAAATGAAGAAAAAAAAAGTATCGGTAGTTATAGTCACCAAAGACAGAAAAAAAGATCTGATAGAATGTGTTGATTCATATCTCAAATCTTCATATAGAGACTTAGAAATAATAGTTGTCGACAATGCATCCCGCCCTCCGCTTCTTACTTGGTTTCTCAAGAAATATAAAAATGTCAAATTAGTTACCAGTGATGTGAATTTGGGTGCAGCAGAAGGGAGGAATAGAGGACTCGCCGAGGCCTCAGGCGATTATGTCGTTTTTACCGACGACGATGCATATGCGGATATGGATATGATAAAACATCTTGTTTTGGCATTTAGAAAAAACAAAAACGCAGGGATAATCCAACCTTTAGTATACGATAAAAATAATAAAAAAATACTTCAAGGAGCTGGTCACGATATAAATCTTTTAACAGGCAGGATAAAGGCTTGGGGAGTTCAAGAAGAGGATAAAGGTCAGTATGATGGAGTTAGAGAGGTGCCAATGTGTGGCTGTGTTTGGATGGTTAGGCGCAAGATTTTTGAAAAAATTGGCAACTATGACGAAGATTATTTTATTCCTTATGAAGACTCTGATTTTTCCATAAGAACACGAAAGGCAGGCTTTAAATTATATTGCAATTCCCAGGCAAAAACATGGCACCAAGGTCTCAAAACGACTTTTGTTCACCCTTGGATTGAATGGTTGGGAATCACTTCTGCCGAACGTGCGTATCGGGTAGCCAGGAATAAAATAATTTTTATGCGCAAACACTCACCCTTTCCAAATAATATTTTTTTCTTTTTAGTAATGGTGCCGTGTTATGCCGTAAGTCATTCCTTAATTATTATCATGGCAATCAGATTTGATATTCTGGCTCAGTATTGGCTTGGGCTTATTTCTGGAATTGGATACGCTCTAATTTTTCCATTTCTTGGGCTAAGAAAAGTATATAAAGTCCTAGATATAAAACTTTCCCCATTAAAAATGTTTCTCATGGCATGGACGGATCCAATCCCATTGGTTATAGACAAAAATATTAAAACTATATTAGACCTTGGTTGTGGAGACGGAAAACTTATGTTGATGATCAGAGACAGGATAAAAATTGACAAAGCCGTTGGAGTTGATGTTTTTAAGCCAGACGTAGATTTAGCGAAAAAGAGGAAAACTCACGAAGAGTATCTTTTGCAAGATATTAGAAAAGTTAACTTTCCGAAACACTCATTTGATTTAGTTTTAGCCTCACATGTTGTGGAGCACTTACCTAAACGCGATGCCATGAAACTCATTGCTAAAATGGAATATATGGCCAGAAAGCAAGTTATCATTGCTTCTCCCATAGGAGAAATGTATCATCCTGCCGTTGGCGGTAATGTTTATCAAATTCATCTCTCTTCTTTTACTCCGGCGGATTTTCACAAGATGGGATATAAAACTGTCAATTATGGATGGAGTTGGCTTTTGGGTGAAGATGGTTTAGTCCATAAGGTAAGAAGCGATATAATTAGAAAATTACTTTACACTTTCAATATTTTGATAACCCCAATTTATTATCTGTTTCCGTCAATTTCCGATTATGTGTTTGTAGCATATAAAAACGTGTCGAATGAAAAGTAAACACTTGGCAATTTTTCTTCTTCACCTGATTGTGGCGGTGACTCTCATAACAATCTGGTTTAAAGCCGGGTATATCTATGGTGGGGGAGATGTGGGACTTCCGACTTATAATCCATCCAGAATTTTGGATGTAGTTAAAAATGTTTGGTGGGAATCCTCGGCTCCGGGTTTCCCTCGTCCTCAAGGCGTTACTGCTATTCCTTTATATACTTTTTTAGCGTTAGGTCAAAAACTGGGATTGTCAGAGTTAGGTTTACAGGCAGGATTGTATGGTTTACTGCTAGTGCTAATGTTCCAAGGGGTTTATTGGTTGAGCTGGGAGGTTTTGGGTAGGAATCGATTTTTAAGTCTGCTTTCAAGCTTTATTTACGTTTTTCATCCCAACTTGATGATTCAAGTATGGCATAGATTTGTCCAAACCGCATTTTATTTCGCTGCGGCTTTACCATTTTTGTTGATTTTTTGGAATCGGTGGATGCAAGAAACTAAAAAACGGGATTTGATTATATTTCTCACTATTAGCATTTTTACGGCTTCAATTTTTAGCACTTTTGGTTTCTTAATCACTTTTTGGATAATATTGGGACTACATTGGATGGTGAAGGTATTTGTGCCTTGGCAAGATAAACAAATACTGTTTTCGTTTAGCAAAAGATTCGGAGTGGGATTGTTGAGTTGGTTTGCTGTGTCTCTATGGTGGTTGTGGCCAATATTTGCAGCGGCTCCAGCAGTTTTATCTGCTCAGCACACGGTTGGAGAAAGTGTGGCCAACCTTTTGGCATTAAGTAGCCAAACGATTGCTCCGTATACTCTTCAAGGGATAAATCCATACTATCTCTTTTATGAGAAAGATTGGGGAGAAATTTACAACCACCCCGTTTTTTTACTAATTCCCTGGTTAATAACGGCGGGGGGGTTGTGGGGCGCTTGGCAAGCCCTAAAAGATAAACGGACGGTGTTTTGGGGACTATTACTAATCGTTGCCCTTGGGATAGCAAAAGGTGCAGCCGCTCCATTTGGAAACGCCTTTACCATCATTTTTAGTAAGTTTTTTATTCTGGGAGTCTTGCGTAATCCATTTGAGAAGGTCGGAATAATAATTCCTCTGGTTTATGCCATATTGATACCCTTAGGATTGGCCAGATTTAAACCTCGAATAATTATTGTTTCATTATATTTATTGGCTGTAATTGCCCAGATATTTGTTTGGGGATGGCCCTTTTGGACGGGTAAGATGTTTGGAACTTCCGCGCAACCCGCCTATGTAAAAGTTCCGGAGTCCTATGGAGAAGTAGATCGGTGGTTAGCGGGAAGAGGAAACGGGGGGAGAATACTGCATTTACCCTTAACCTCAAGCGAAGCCATCGCTTATAAATGGATCCAAGGTTATAGGGGAGTAGAGCCCAGCCAACTATTGTTTACTAGTCTGCCGTCATGGTCTCAGGGTTTTAATCTTCAATACGTGGATGATTTGACAAAAACTGTCCAGTTTTATTTGCGTAATCTTTCGAGTGATAAAATCTCCGGTTTTGAAGACTTATTACAAAAAATGAATATCAAATACATTGTTTTGCATATGGACGTGTTACCCAATGATGCAGATGTAGACAACCCAATTTTTATCCGCTCTGTTGTAGAAAATTTGCCTTTTCTAAAATTGGTACATCTAAACGGGGATTTGGTTGTTTATGAAATAACTACCACAAACAAGCTCAATCAGGAAATTGTCTTTTCTTCTGATGTTACGGCGGTTAATTTTGGCAAAGACAATAAATACTGGCCTTGGCGAGCTAAGTCTCCTAAGGATAACCACTTTATATCACAGATAGATCCTGTTTTAAATTCACCTCTGATTTTTCCATTGGATTTAATTGTTGCCGATCGGGTTTTTACTGCTCCCCCCATACTTCCTGCTGATATAAATAGTTTACTGGCCGAATTGCCACCCATAAGAATTCTCCCTTTCTCTAAATTGTATCCTCTGATTGCCGTTAAGGAAAAAATGGAAACTCCGTGGATACCCAACGGAAAACAGGCCATAGTTAAGCTAAACTTTGCCGGTAAGCGGCTGGTAGAAGCAGTCAAACTGGTGGAAACCGGTCACTTAACATATATTCCTCAGGTCATGAACAGTTATCAAGATTTAATTGGATATTTATTCAGTGTGCTCAAAACTTCATTGCCCTACAATCGACCTACCATTGAAGTCATTTTTGCCCGCCATTTGAAAATTTTGGAACTATTGGAAAAAAACGTTTCGAATCCACAATATTTAGCTGATATAACTAACGTCAAGAAAAATTTGAGAGATTATTTAGCTAAATATGAGATTATTCCTCAGTTCGATTTTATAGAAGGTGCTGGTTTTCCGGTCTCTAACCGTCTTGTGTATGGATTTAATACCCGTAAGGATCGGTACCGGGTTTTGGTTCCCGTAAATAATACTGTTCCGATACCGGAAAATATCAGTCTTCAGATTGATGAGTCTTTGTATACAACCAAAAAGACCAAAAGAGGAGACTTTTGGGATGTTGGGGAAGTAAATTTAGCATCCGGTTATCATGAAATCAGCTATTCCTTTCCGGGGTGGCAATTGCCAATGGAGAAGGAAATGACACTAACGACCAATATAAATGATCCAGCTTATATCGACATTCCTCTTACTTCTTTAGTAAATGGCGCTTATTACACTCTAAATTTTGAATATTGGATCCAAAAAGGAGATGGTTTTTTAGTGCAGTTAAATCAAGATTCTGATGTAGTGGATAAGAAAGGAAAACTGCGCCGGGATGAGAATTTTTTGGGTATTGATGCTTATAACCGGTATTGGAAACCCGCTTCAGTTTCCTTTAAAATCAGAGATACTACCAGAAATGCGTATATAAAAATCCAGGTTGATCCCTGGGATGATTGCAAGAGAATAATTCTAAAAAAAGATTTATGTGAAAATGTATTGTTTAAACAGGGTTTTCAACGTCCAACTCAGGTAGTGATTCGTTCGCTCATAATTTCGCAAAAGACGGAGTTGCCTCTTTTTCTGGAATCGACAGCTAAACTTTTGCCATCCATAATTTCTGAGAACAAATCCATGGTTGATTATCAGAAATCATACCCGCTTTATTACAGGGGAAGCGTAAATACAAATAATCCTGGCATGTTATTTTTGCGGCAGACATATGCACCTGGGTGGGTAATTAAATTGAAACGTGACGGAATCAATATCAATCCGAAGGAAAAATATTTAATTGATTACTACGCCAACGGTTGGTGGCTAGACCAACCCGGCAATTATGAATTTGAAATCTATTATTCTCCTCAACAAGATGTGAAGAAAGGTTTGTTTATAGGAGTTTTATTATTGTCAAGTATTTTTATTTTACCAAAGTCCTGGTATGAAAAAATTGTTTCTTAAATTTATTTTGAGTTTAGGAGGATTAATAGCCATATATTGGTCTAATGGTGGAATTGAAAACAATTATATAAATCTGGTTCAATCTTTAATTTTGGTTGGTGGATGGGAGATTTTGATTTGGTGGTCAAAAGGAGAAAAGTATGTCTTGAAATTCAGTTTATTAACGTTTGGTGGAATGATCGTTCTTTATATGCTGGGAATAAGTGAGTGGAGTGGTTACTTGGGCAGTGTGGGAATGGGGTTAATTTTTCTTTATATCTTGACCAAAATACCCCAGTTAGTTAAACAAGGGCATTTGTCGCACAATAAATGAAGCTTATAGTTTTATTTTTTATTTTTATAATTCTTCTTGGCTGGTTGAAACAGGATAATATAGTGTCTACTGATCTGCATTTAGCCAACCGAGAATATTTCCGATCACAAATTAATCTGCCGTCTTTGTGGAATATGGGTGGAGTAGTGGGCTTGGGAGAATACGCCGTTACCACTTTATGGAGTTGGCCGTTGAATGTTTTCTTCGGGATAGTAAGTTGGTTGGGAATTTCACAAAAATGGTCCTTAGTTTTATTTGGTTTGGCTCCAGTTTTAGGATTTGGTGCCCTGGCTATGGGCAGATTGTCGGGTTGGGCTGCCGCGGCAGTTTATTTAGTTAATACTTATATCTTACTGCTGATTGATGGCGGGCAGATTTCTCTGGCTCTGGCTTATAGTATATTGCCGCTGTGTTTCTACTTATTCAAGCAGGCTCTGCATGAAGCAAGGGTAAAAAATATTTTACAGTTTTCTGCTAGCGTATGGCTGTTGTCTGTTTTTGATATCCGCATCGTTTATTTCTTATTGATTTTGATTTTTGTTAATTTCGGCTACGAGTTACTCATAAATCATAAATCATTATTCTTAAATCATATAAAGATCGGTTTGGTGACAGGGATTATTCTAGTTGCACTCCACTCTTATTGGATAATCCCTGCTCTACTGGTTAGAAAACCGCAATTACCCGCAGGTTACGATCAGGCGAGTCAAGTAAGTTTTTTAACTTTTGCTAATTGGAAACATACCGTACTTTTACAACAGCCGCACTGGTACCGGAATGTATTTGGACAGACAGTATTGCCGAACAAACTATTCTTAGTTTTTCCAGCCCTGGCCATATTGGGCTTTATTTTATCTACAGACAAAAAGAAGATGGGATACTGGTTAGTCATTGCCATAGTAGGAATATTCTTAGCCAAAGGAAACTCTGAACCGGGGGGACAGATCTACATTTGGCTTTTCGAGAATGTTCCCGGGTTTAATATGTTTCGCGATCCGACTAAATTTTATTTTTTGATTGCTCTGGGCTACTCTATGCTTATTGGTGAAGTGGTAAAGAAATATAAAATAATTGCTCTTTTGTTATTCATTTTTTTATTGTATCTGTCATACCCGGTTTATTCTGGAAAGATGACGGGGACTTTCTCTCAGCCCCGGTTTAAAAATGAATACCGGCGGCTTAATTCATTTTTAAGCAATGACAACACTTTTGGGAGAATTTTATGGATACCGAGCAAATCCCCTTTAGGTGAAAGCTGGTATCAACATCCGGGATTAGAGGGATTTAGGCTTACTTTGCAAAGACCATTTTCTTCGGCTGTCGTCGGCAGTTATGAGACCATGAACTGGCTAAGAGATGCTACCTATTCCGGGCAATTGTTATCGATAGCTGGGGTGAAATATGTAATTTATCCATCGTTGGATCCCTTGCGGGAGGAGATGAAGCCGGATCAGGTTGTTTATCATCAGCTTTTTCAAAGCCAATTGGAAAATGCCGCTTGGGTCAAAAAGACCTATCAATTTGGTCAGTTAAAAGCTATAGAAACAAAAAATCATCAGGATTTGTTTTGGCTACCGGCCAAAACCTGGTTTGTGGTGGGATCCGACGAGATATTATCCACGGGGATTGATTTGTCCCAAGAAACCTTGATTTTTGCCGAAAATAATCCTGGGATGCTAACGCAAATAAGCCGTTTGCCCACGGCCCGGATAAAGCTGTACCGCAAAAACCCCATCGACGCGGCCGCGGCCTTATTGCCGGAAAATAATTTGATATTTCCGGCCCGGCAATTGAAAAATGACCCCGATTCTTCGGGCTTATGGAAGCGGGACAACTTGGACTTTTTGTGGTGGCGCAGTTTTTTACAGGATAAATATAAACTGGATAATCAGGATTTTGATTATCGGGGGGGGTGGGCGGTGGCCGAAGGCAGTCGCCAGTTCATAGTTCATAGTTCAGAGTTCATAGATAAGAAAATATTATTGGCCAGGGTGATGAAAAGTCCACGGGGAGGAGTGATAAAGTTTTTTCAATATGGGAAACAAATTGGACAAGTGGATACGCGGATAATAAAACCGGAAAAGAAAATTATAATTTTAGCCGATAAACAGCATGAGTATGACCGGGCAGAATTTGGCTGGAATGAAATTGGGGAAATTGGAAACGGGGAAATAGAGATCCGCAGCGAAGGAGAAATAAATGTCATTAATGTATTCGGTGTTGTAGATATAAATCGGTGGCCAGAATTTAAAAGCCAAGCGAATGAAGTGATTTCCCAAAAATCGGAGAAAACCGAACCGGCAACTGTCAGTTATCGAAAAATTTCCCCGGCTCACTATAAAGTGCAGTTGGAGAGCAAAAGTCCTCAGGTCTTGATATTTTCGCAAACCTTTGATCCGCTGTGGACGGCCAACGGTCAAGGCAGTGTTCAGGCTTACGGATTTTTAAATGCCTTTCCCATAGCCGGTTCCGGTGAATACGATATTTATTTCACGCCGCAAAAATACGTGTGGATGCAGTGGATTTGGGATAAAATAAGTCAAGCAAAATGATAAAAAGATTATTATCCATATTCCAAACCCAAACCCTGCGTCAGTCGGCAATTACGGTAGTCTCCACCTTTTTGTCTTCCGGGTTGGGGGCAGTGTATTATCTGGTCTTAGCGAGGCAGCTGGGTCCGGCTCAATATGGACTGTTTTCCATAGTTATAGCTACATTAGGGGTAGTTTTGCCTTTTGCGGATTTGGGTTTGGGTCAGAGCTTAATCCGGTTTGTAAGCGCCAATAAAACAGACCGCAAATATTTTCCTTTTGTTAATTTGGCCTTAAAAATAAAATTGGTCAGCGGCTCGATAGCTTTAGTAATTTTTTTAAGCCTTTCCCCGTTTATCGCCCGCTTTATTTTTCACCAGCCGGCCTTGGCCAATTTACTTCCCTGGGTGGGTTTGGCGGTGTCGGGGCAAATATTATTTTTTTTAATTCTGGCCATATTTCAGGGCACCCAGCGTTTTGAATTGTGGGGTGGGTTTCAGGTCGGCGTAAATTTAATCCGGTTATTATTAGTCTTACCATTGTTATTCTTGGCCAAATTTTCCGTGGCTCAGGCCCTGGGAGTTTTTGCGCTATCGTATTTTTTGGGTTTTGGACTGTCTTTGTTGTTTACAAACAGAAAATTTTTAGGTTCGGCCCCCACAAGTTCTCAAGTTAAATTATTTTGGAATTTCAATAAATGGACAGCCGCCGTTGGCGTTCTGACTGCTGTCGCCAGCCGGATTGATATTTTGCTCGCCGCCCGGTTTTTGAGTTTAACTCAAGTAGGGGTTTACTCTTTGGCTACTATTATGGTAGCTTTTTTACCCCAACTGGCCGCGGCCATTGGTGCCGTCACCACGGCCAAGTTTGCCGGTTTTAATGATCCCGAGTCTTCCAAAAAATATTTGGGAAAAGCCGTTTTGTTTGTAGGGGGAATATCGATGTTGGTAGCTTTTGCCATGATACCAGCGGCCGGGATTGTCATTTGGTTTGCCGGGAAAAGTGCTTATGCCCCGGCCTTTGGTCCATTTATAATATTGCTTTTGGGTCTGGTGATATTTTTATTAACCAATCCTATTAGAGATAGCTTGATGTATTATCATGCCAAGCCACATTTTTTCTTTTGGTTAAATTTGGGACAAGCTATAACTGTATTTTTGGTAGGATGGAATTTGATTCCATTATGGGGAGTGCCGGGAGCGGCAGTATCTTTTGTGGCGGGACAAATTTTTGTAGCCGGAACATCAATATGGTATTACCGCAAAATCGCCTATGCCTAAAATTTCCGCTCACATGGTGATCAAAAACGAAGAACATTGGGTGTGGTACGCCATTATGTCCGTGATTGATTACGTAGACGAGATCTTGATAATAGATATGGAATCAACTGATAAAACATTAGAAATAATTAAATCTATTCATAGTCCCAAAATAAAAATGTTTAAAGATTTGGGAAATGTAGTGGCCAATAGAAATTTTTTGCTAACTCAAAATAAATTTAAATGGATCTTAATTTTAGATGGTGATGAAGTCTGGACTGAAGAGGGGATTAAAGAATTGATGTCTAATCTCAAAAACTATTTTGTATATTTAGTTAGTCCGTTTAAAAATTTATTGGGGGATGTCTACCATTATCAAAATGAGTCTGCGGGAAAATATGAAATACATGGCCGTAAAGGTCATTTAACCATCAGAGCCATAAATATTTCCCAAATAGCCGGATTGCATGTTGTAGGTATTTATCCTTTGGAAGGATATTCTGATAAAGACAATACGTTAATCCAGAACAATTCAAAATACCGGTTTAATTTAATGAAAAATATTTATTTACACACGACTCACTTAAACCGGTCCTCTAAACCTATTTTTAAAAAATTTAAATATGAATGGGGTCACTCTTTTCCAGATGACTTTGAGTATCCCAAATGTTTTTATTTACCTAAGCCCGAGATAGTACCATCCCCCTGGACAAAGATAAGTTGGAAATATATTCTCAATGCTGCTTGGCAGACGCCGTTAAAATTAATTAAACGCCGCATTTTGGATAGGTTTGTGGCATAATGTGAGTATGGTTCCCAAGAGATTACAAGCAGTGTTGTGGAGTGTGAATACAGATAAATTGGATTTGCAGAAAGATAAGGAATATATCGTTCATCAGATATTGGGTTATGGCAGATGGGAGGATATCAAATGGTTATTTAGTACCTATGGAAAAAATCAGGTTAAAGAAGTGTTTGTCAGACATCCATCAAAAGACTACTATCCGGCAGGATTTAAGTTTGTCAGTAAGATATTATTAGAGATGGGAGAGGGATTGGACTTCCAAAAATATGACCGGTTTGCACCTAGAATCATTGGATAAAGATAGGCTGGAAATATTTAAACAGCTGCGCCATTTTTCAAGCGTGGGAGTCTTGGCCGGTGGGACGGCGATTGCATTACAGATTGGACACCGCAAGTCTTATGACTTCGACATATTTACCTACGAGCCATTACAAAAAGGTTTGTTTCAGAAATTAAAAAGAGTATTTGGAAATAATGTATATAAGACATTTGAATCCAGACAACAGCTAAATGTCTCAATCTCCGGGGATATAAAGATTACATTTTATTATGAAGGATTTGGACCGAGTCTGGATACGATCAAAACCAATGGAATTGATTTATTGGATTTGCGGGATTTGGCTAGTAATAAAGCTGTGACTTTAGGAGGGCGAGGTAAATGGCGAGACTATGTAGATCTTTACTTTTTAATTAAAGAGAAATGGGTGGCATTAGAGCCGATGATTGATATGACCGAAAATAGGTTTGGTGGAGAATTTTCCCGAAAACTATTTTTGGAGCAATTGATGTACACCAATGATCTAGGAATGTTTGAGATAGATTTTTTGCGGGATGAGGTGACTCCGGGAGAAATAGGTACTTTTTTTGAAGAACAAGTGAAAGCGTATATAAAAAAGCAAATACTTGCTACTAATTAATTCACCATAATGCATGATCAAATTGGACAGCAGACTCTGGAGATAATGGCTCAGGCAGATAATTATAATAAGTGGATTTATAGCCTGATAAAGCCATATATAAAAGGTGAAATTTGTGAAGTAGGAGCCGGAACGGGAACGTTTTCCAATCTCTTTGCAAGAGATGGTTTTTCGGTTACCGCGGTTGATTACCGTGACGAATATTTAAAAATTATTACCCAAAAAAATAAAAAAATTAAGACTTTTTTGTTTGATATGCAGTCCAAATCTCTCCCTGTTGCATTATCCGGAAAATTTGACACCATAGTTATCTTAAATGTTCTGGAACATCTGAGTGATCACGCCTTGGCCATGACCCATCTAAATAAAATGTTAAAAAGTGATGGAATGCTGATTATATTAGTGCCAAGCTTTCAACTGGCTTTTGGTTCGCTGGATAAATATTTAGGACATTTCCGCAGATATACCAAAAAATCTTTTGCTAGACTTGCGGTCAGTAATGGTTTTAAAATAATTTCCAGCCGGTATTTCAATTTTTTGGGCTTATGGGGCTGGTTTATCAACGCCCGTTTATTTAAATTAAAGTCTATTTCCAACTTTCAAGTCAGAATATTTAATTTTATTTCCAAACCATTTTTGCTGATTGAGAAATATATCTCTCCTCCCATGGGTCTGTCGTTAATTTGTGTGGCCGTCAAACTATGAAAGTCTCGATTATCGTTCCCGTTTATAACGAAGAAAAAACCATATCCAGAATTTTGGCTAAGGTAGTTCTCGCCAATCTTCCCCAAGGTTTTAGTAAGGAAATAATTGTAGTTAACGATGCGTCTACAGACGGAACAACTCACGAGATTGAAAAATGCAAAATAAAAATGATTTTGGTTAATCATGGTAAAAATTTTGGCAAAGGCGCGGCTATTATTACCGGTCTGGCAAAATCCACCGGTGATCTGGTTTTAATTCAGGACGCCGATCTGGAGTATGACCCTGCAGATTATGTCCGTCTTCTGGAGCCGTTCAAAAATAAAAGAGTTCAGGCCGTCTACGGAAGCCGTTTAATAAATTATCCCTTGCGGCTTTTTGGCAAGCACAAGACTCCCATGCCGGCTCATCTCGTAGCCAATAAATTTCTCACTTTTCTGACAAATTTTTTGTATGGCAGTTCAGTTACTGATATGGAGACTTGTTATAAAGTCTTGCGGACAAAATTATTTAGATCACTAAATATCCAAGCAAGACGTTTTGAATTTGAACCGGAATTGACGGCAAAAATATTAAAGCGAAAGATTGATATCTGGGAAATCCCCATCAAAGTAAAACCGCGCGATTATTCTCAGGGCAAGAAAATCATCTGGAAAGACGGAATCTATGCAATCTGGATATTATTTAAATACCGATTTACAAGCTAATGAAAAAAATAGCCATATTATCTTTTTACAGCGGACACTCTGATAGGGGGGTGGAAACCTGGGCGGAAAATTTATCTACAAAACTTGGTGATAAATTTGATATAAATATAATTTCCGGAGAAAATTATAAATGGAAAAGTAATAATTGGTTTTATCACCGTTGGTTAATATTTAAACATACGATTTTTTCTATAAATCGTTGGTTAAATAAAGATATTATTATTTCCGCGAATGGGACATTCCAGACGTTAATTTGTAGAATAGTTAGCTGGATAAACAAAAAACCGTTAATTGTATTCGGTCATTCGGGTTCGGGAGCCGATGATAAATGGAATTTGTGGTGCAGTCCCAATGTTTTTGTGGCATTCTCCAATCCCCAAGCTGCCTGGGCAAACAAGTTTAAGTTTCCCTGGACAAAGGTGATGATTATTCCCCATGCGGTTGATACAAATATATTTACTCCAAACGATAAAATTAAAAAAACAATTGAAGTTTTGTGTGTAGCCGCTAACAGCCCGGACAAAAGAGTGGATCTGGTTAGAAAAGCAGTTAACAGCCAATTATTAGTAGTGGGGTCAGGTCAAGAAATTCAGATGGATCATGACAAAATGCCAGAAATTTATCAAAAAGCCAAAGTATTTTGTCTTGTGCCTCAACTCTGGGAAGCTTTTGGATTAGTTTTTCTGGAGGCCATGGCTTGTAATTTACCCGTTGTCACAATTGATGATCCAGTCAGGAGAGAAATAGTAGGATCGGCTGGAATTTTTGTAAAGAATCCTGAAAATACTCACGAATTAGCTAATGCAATAAAATTAGCATTGAAAACAGATTGGGGAGATAAACCCCGCCAGCAAGCCGAAAAATTTTCCTGGGATAAGATAGCTACCCAATATGAAAAACTATTTAATACTTTTTAGTATTGTTTTGGTAATTTGCGCTCCTTTGTTTAAAAAAGGATTTTATACCAGCCAAGACGGGGAACATCATTTGGTCAGAACAGTAAATTTTGCAAGCGAACTCAAAAAAGGCAACTTCTTTCCCGGATGGATTGACGATTTAAATAAAGGTCTGGGATACCCCATTTTTTATTTTGCCTACCCACTGCCATATTATTTGACCGGTATTATAAATATTCTGGGATTTTCGGCCATAAATAGCCTGAAAACAATTTTTGTTTTAGCCACTGCCGCATCGGTATTAATTTTCTGGCACTGGTCAGAAAATATGACTGCCTCTTTAATTTTTGCCTTTACACCCTACAGATTTTTGAATTTATATGTCAGAGCTTCTTTAGGTGAAATCGTATTTATTCCCATGGTGTTAGGCGCATTTCTGGCTATCAAGAACAAAAATCCTATTTTGGTTTCTTTGTTTGTATTTTTGATGTTATTAAGTCATTTACAACTGTCTTTGATTTTTATACCTATTTTAATTTTGTATTCCCGGAACTTTTTAATATCCATTATGAGTGGATTATTAATGAGTACATTTTTTTGGTTACCGGCAGTTTGGCTCTTGCCTTTGACCAAACATGCCCGGACATTGCAGTTTTTACCCTACGAACATATTCCCGGAATAGCCAAACTTATTTATTCCAAATGGAATTTTGGTTTTTCGCCCAAGGGGATGTCTTTTCAGATCGGGCTCGCGCAAATAATTATTTTAATTTTTGCTATTTATTCTCATCACAAGAAGTTATTTTTGACAATAAATCTTGTTGCCATCATTCTAATGACAGAATTGTCAATTTTTATATGGGAAAATCCGCTTTTTTATCAAATCCAATTTCCCTGGCGGTTGTTGATGGTTCCGATGATTCTTATTCCTTTTTTACTACCAAAGAAAATTCCCAAACTTGTGGCAATTCTTCTGGTAATATTGGCCATTTATTCCAACAGAAATCACATCCGCGTAAACCAGACGGTTTATGAAAACACTCCCGATCAATATTTTTTGAATAATACGGGTACCACAACAGCGACACCTGATGAATTTATGCCCCGGGTCTCCAAATCACAATTCATCAGTCAACCGGTAATTTTTTGGTCCAGATTAATATCTGGCGCTTCACTGTTGGTTTGGGTATTATTACTGCTAAAATCAAACTATGCAACTCTCGGTATCCATCATCGCCACTGATCCAGCCTGTATTTTGCCCCAATGCCTGGATAGTGCCAATAAACTGTCAGACGATGTGGTTATTATCACCAACTCCTCTCATAAATTTATAAATTACTCCGATCAAAAAAACTTTGCCACCAGTAAATGCAAATATGACTGGGTGTTATCTTTAGATGCCGACGAATGGTTAGAGGACGGATTGATCAAAGAAATAAAGGATATTAAAGATTGGGACTATGGAGGATTTCTAATCAGGAGAAAAAATATTATTTTTAGGAAAGTTATGAATCATACAAACTGGGAACCCCAAGCTGATAAACATATTTGGTTGTATAACCAAAAAATGGGAAAATGGTCAGGAAATGTCCACGAGGAAGTGAAAGTCAGCGGCCGGATTGGAGAATTAAAGTCTTGCAAGATGCATGTAAATTATATCAGCGTCGAGCAGTTTATGAATAAACTTAATGACTACACATCCCGGGAGACAAAAATAATTAATCCGTTTCTTGATTTTGTGCGCCGGTATATTTGGCACCGTGGATTTCTGGACGGCTGGCATGGATTATTTTCAAGTTATTTGATGATGATTTATCATCTTACGGTATGGGTAAAGAAAAAATCATCCTTATCCTGATTGTCATTCTGGGTCTTGGTTTAAGGCTTATAAATCTTAATCAAAGTCTGTGGTTAGACGAAGCCTCTCAGGCTCAAATGTCGTCAATGAGCATCCGCGGTATTTGGTTTGACCGGCAAGCCGACTTTCATCCTCCGCTGTTTTATATAATCTCTCACTACTGGCTGGCTTTAGGGACTAATGAAGTCTGGCTCAGATTATTACCCGTGATATTTGGAGTTGTAGCTATTCCCATGGTCTATTTTTTAGCGCGGGAATTTGGTGAAGCCAAATTGGGCTTAATGTCGGCATTTCTTCTAGCTATTAATCCATTTCATATTTATTATTCACAAGAATTTAGATCCTATTCCTTACTGGCGCTACTGGGTGTAATCTCTTTTTATTTATATTACAAAAAAAGTAAATGGCTGGGGGTAATCAACGCTCTCTGTTTATACACCCACTACTCCGGAATTTTTATTCTGATTGCCCAGGGATTTCACAGTCTTGTTCTGGATAGAAAAAAGCTTAAATTTACAATAGGAAATCTTTTGATAACACTTTTATTATTCCTCCCTTGGGTTCCTCAGTTCTGGGCTCAACTTAAAACAGGAGTAAACATCGATGCTTTTTTACCGGGCTGGAGAAACATTCTGACCATTTCTCCGCTTAAAGCTGTGCCCTTGATATTGTTCAAATTAGTGGCCGGCCGGATTGATATTACCCCTAAATACATATATGCCGTGTACATAGTATTTGTACTCGCTGTTACTTTCCTGGCCATAATTTTGTCCCGGGGAAAAAGAAGACTGCTGTATTCTTGGGTTTTTATCCCTCTCATCGCCAGTATTCTTCTTTCATTTTTTATTCCCCAGACTCAACCATTCAGATTGATTTTCATTCTCCCCGGACTATTAATCCTCCTTGCCGAAAGTTGTCTAAGATTTCCTAAAGTTTTTATAGCCTTAGTCGTCTATATTTCAATAGTTGGAAACTACATGTACTTCACCAGACCAAGACTTCAAAGAGAACAATGGCGTGAAGCTTCAAAATTTTTACAGCAAACAAAAGTCCCCGTTGTAGTAAAATTTTCCGGCCCATTTGCTCCCATGACTTGGTATGCCCCTAATTTAAAAGTTGTCCCGGCAGTTTTGAAATTTCCAGCTCGTGAGCCCGAAACTTCGACTATCATTGGTAATAGCATCCACGGTCTGCACGATCTTTATCTTTTGCAATATCTTACCGGATTAACCGATCCGGAAAACATTGTTGATAGATCAATAGAAAACCTGGGCTTTGTAAAAACCGAAACTAAAAATTTCGAAGGAGTGGGCTTTATTGATTATTATCACAAATGAAGACTGATGTAGGAGAACCATTAGACCAGGGACATCAAGTTGGTATTACCAACGCGCAGGAAAACAATTCCGATCTTGAAATTGCCAGTAAATCAAAAGAAATGAACTTGGCGTACAAATCGGGAGACTATGAGAAAGCGGCAGAACTGGCCGTAAGCATTACTGCTATAAGCAAAGACGAATTGAGAGACGTTTTTGTAAATAGAGGAGTAAAAATAATTCACCTGGACCACGAAGCGTTTGGAATTTACAAGGGTAGATTTGAGCCTACTTATGATCTGTTAGTTGATGGCAATACTGCAGATATTTTATCCGCCGCAAGGGAGTTTGGAGCCAAACATGCTCAACAGGCGATACTGGTAGCCAGAATTTTAAAGGAGGGCGATCATGGAGAAGGAGCGCGCTTGGGAGCAACAATCACTTTAGGGAAAGTAATTAATTCACACGAAGCTGTTGCGATATCGGAGGAGGTATTGAATTCGGGTTTCTCGGGGGCCACCTTTTCCCCCAAACGTCAAGGAACAATCATAATCTATAATTCACAAGATTTAGGGATGACAAATGAGGAGTTTAAGGTCGCATATAAGGTTCTGTTAGAAAAGTTTGCCGTTGACTATCCAGATTCTCAACTAGAAGTTGGTTCCTTTATGTTATCATTAGGCAAACCATGACCGCTCAAATTAAAGAGAGAACGGTAGCAGAGATTGCAGAAGAGAGCAATGAGTGGGCAAGGCGACAGGGTCGGCTAGGTAAGGCGTGGTGGAAGATTAAACCGTACCAGGGATCATGGGCGGACATGGTAAGAGAAAATCCGGATTCCGAAGCGGATGCAAGAATTGCCAAAATTCTAAAACGGGTCGATGAGGATAAGCGTAAACGGGAGGAAATGAACATGTCCGCACTTGAATATCTAAAATGGCAAATTGCCAACAAGTTAATAGAAGATTTACTCTAGATGGAAGCACATTAGTCAGGGAAAAGGTATAATTTCGAAGGAGTGGGCTTTATTTATAAATATGTAAAAAAATGATCCTAATTTATTTGTTGCCAGCAATGATTGCTCTCTTAAGAGAGATTTTTGTATATCCGGAATTTTTGATATATCCATATCTGACAACGATAGGATTACTCCCGTACAAACAAATTTTGGATCAACACTTTCCTGGTTTAATGTTTTTTCCTATTAATTTCTATAGCTTGGGTTTTACCACATTGGCCAGTTTTAGGCCGGTATTGATTCTAACAATTATTGTTCAGTCAATGTTGATTTATAAATTAACTAAAAAAATAGCCGGGGTTTACCCAGCGATGCTGGCCGTGATTTTTTATGGACTTTGGCAACCCATATGGGAAGGAAACATTTTATGGATAGATAGTTTTTTGGGTATATTTGCTTTATTGGGAGCCATAAACTTTTGGAATAAAAAATGGTTTTGGACGGGATTTTGGTTGGGATGGGGAATAATTTTTAAACAGACATTATTATTATTGGGCGCAACCGTTGGTATTTTGATATGGAAACAAGCGGGTTTCCGCAAAGCTTTTCGTTATGGATTAGTTTTAGTGGTTCCAAGTATTTTAATGTTGATTTATTATTTTTCCCAAAGGAGTCTAGGCGATTTTTGGTTTTGGACGGTGTTGTTTAATTTATCAAACTATGCAAAAGAAGGAGGTCTGAAACCGGTATTTTCAGAAATTATAAAATTATCGGTCCCGGTGTTAATTGTTTTACCCGGAATATTACAAAAAAATCTAAGATGGTTGTATTTATGGGGAATCTTTTCAGTAGTAGGAGGAATTTCCAGATTTGGTCTGATTCATTTTCAGCCCCTTTTGCCATTTTTGGCCATTGTTTTTGGTTTGATTTATCAAAATTCTTCAAAGAATTTAACAAAAATTATTTTACTTGGCAGTCTAATATTATTAGGAATAGTTCTATCTAAATCTAAATGGAGTGGCGTAAAGTTTGAAGGTCCAACCGACAATCTAATTGTCCAAAAAATTGAAGCTAAAACAATTTACCATGACTCTGTCTTTATTTTAGGCGCTCAACCACATTATTATGCACTATCGCAAACCAGACCAGCCGGCTCGATTTTTGTTTTTCAATTGCCTTGGTTTTTAAAATTGAGCGAAAGTAGAATACTGCAAGGGCTAAAAGCGGATCCGCCCAAGTTGATAGTTTATGATCCATTGGCCGGAATAGACGGGCAAAAATTGGCTGATTACGCGCCGGAATTGGTAAAATATATGCAGGACAATTATTATTTAACAGATACCGTAAAAGAAGTAGGTTTTTATGAAAGTAGGAATTGATATTTCATCAGTAATTTATGGTACAGGCGTATCCAATTATACCGAAGAATTGATTAATCATTTAGAACCACTGTTGGGGAAAGGTCTCAAGACTTTTAAATTTTCCAGATATCCGTTGTCAGTTATGGAGTTTTTGTGGAATAGATTACATGTTTTGAATGTAGAAAATATAGTGGGAGATATCGATATTTATCATTCTTCAGATTGGATCCAAGCTCCAAGTAAAGCCAAAAAAGTCACCACTGTTCATGATTTATCACCATTTATATACCCGCAGGAATTAGATCCGCAGATTGTAAAAGTGCATACGGCAAAAATGGCTTGGTCAGTCAAAGAATGCGACGCCTTTATTTGTGTCTCTCAAAACACCGCCGATGATTTAAAAAGACTTTTTGGGGTAAACGATGACCGGATTAAAGTAATTTACGAAGCCATGCCGTCGCGCTTTCTTCTTCAGCCCCAAGTTACTAAAAACGCCAATTATGTTCTGGCTATTGGATCCCGCCAACCACGCAAAAACATTGATAGACTGAAAAAAGCCTGTGAATTTTTGCATCAAAAGTTAATCATAATAGGTGAGACTTCTATGAACCAAGTAACTAATAACCAAGTAACTTTTACGGGATACATTTCGGATCAGGATCTGGTAAATTATCTTGCCAATGCCTCGGCATTTGTTTACCCTTCACTTTACGAAGGCTTCGGCCTGCCCATTCTGGAAGCATTTCACTTTAAAGTGCCAGTAGCTTGCTCAAACACATCGTCTCTGCCCGAAGTAGCCGGAGATGCCGCCGTTTATTTTGATCCTTATAATATAGATCAAATGTCCAAAGCCATTTCCCAAGCCATTGCCAATCACGATCAACTTATAACTGCTGGCACCAAGCAATTGTCAAAATTTAGCTGGGAAAAAACCGCCAGCCAAACTTTAGAAGTTTACAAATCATTATGTTAATCGGAATTGATGCCAATGAAGCCAATTTGACTCAGAATCGGGTGGGGATAAATGAGTATGCTTATAATTTGCTCTGGGCAATTTATAATCTTAAATCAGATCATAAATTTATCATTTATTTAAAAACCAACCCACACGATAATTTACCCAAAGAACGTGATGGTTGGAAATATCGGGTCATTCCTTTTCCCAAGCTGTGGACTCAAACCCGTTTGCCGTTTGATCTATTTTTTCACTCTCCCCGTCCGGACGTATTTTTCAGCATGACTCATTACGCTCCGCGTTTTGCACCCATGCCAACGGTAGTGGCCATTATGGATTTGGGATTTTTGCAGACACCTGAGCAGTTTACTGCCAAAGATTTTAATCAATTAAAGAGCTGGACAGGATATTCGATTAAGAATGCCAAAAAAGTAATCGCTATCTCTGAGTATACAAAACAAGATATTATCAAAAATTATCGCCGCGACCCGCAGGATATTGTTGTCACCCTCCTGGGTTATAACACCAAACTATTTAAACCAACAAACAAGCCTCCTAAACCTTACATTCTCTTTTTAAGCAGTTTAAAACCCAACAAAAACGTTGAAGGCTTAATACGAGCCTTCTATGAACTAAAAACTATGAACTATGAACTAGTAATTGCCGGCAAAAAGGCTTGGCATTATGACCAAATATTTACCTTGGTAAAACAACTTGGTCTAGAGAACAAGGTTAAATTTACCGGCTTTGTGGACGAAATCACTAAAGTCACTCTCATGCAGGAAGCCAGCGCTTACGTCTTACCTAGCTTTCATGAAGGTTTTGGCATTACCATTTTAGAAGCCATGGCTTGTGGCACTCCAGTTGTGATCTCAAGAGTAGCCAGCTTACCCGAAGTTGGGGGAGATGCTGCAATCTATGTTGACCCACACGATATAAAATCTATTGCTCAAGGTATAATAGAAGCAGCTGGCTCTGAGCGGAGCCGAAGGGTGAAACTGGGCATAGAAAGAGTAAAATTATTTAGTTGGGCCAAATGTGCCCAGGAAACTATATTATGTTTACAGACCGCAACGGAAAATCACTGACAACCAAAGAAGTCTCTCAAAAAGGCATAAATCGTGTATTAAATATTTTTTTGGATTTTGAACTTTATATTTTATATTGGGTAGGCCACATACCTTCACACCTGATACGTAATTTTTTTTACCGGATAGCAGGAATAAAGACCCAAGGCACCATTCACATGTGGGCCAGATTTTATGATTCAAAAAATATTATTATCGGTAAAGATTCGATTATTGGAGATCATGCATTTTTAGACGGCCGAGCCAAGATAAAAATCGGAAATCACGTAGATATTGCTTCGGAGGTGATGATTTACAATTCCGAACACGATTTAGAATCTGATGAATTTTTGGCCCGGGTTGAACCGGTGGAAATAGGGGATTACGTGTTTATCGGCCCCAGAGTTATTATCATGCCCGGCGTCAAAATCGGTACTGGTGCAGTTGTGGCCGGCGGAGCCGTAGTAACCAGCGACGTGCCAGATTATGCGATTGTGGGCGGAGTTCCAGCCAAAGTAATCGGCGAGCGCAAAAACAAAGATCTTAAATACCACCTCGGCCGCGCCAGGTTATTTCAATGAAAGTAATAATAACAATAATTGCCATACTTCTTGGCGTATATTTAATTTGGCCGTCTCCAAAATTTCCTCTTGCTCCCCTAAATTCTCTTCAATCTCTTGAGCCGGCCGACACCGAAAGTATTTACCGTAGAGGCTATTACACCAATCTTACCCGTGGGGAAATTATGGACTGGTATGACAAAAACTACTCAGGACTTATTCATTACCGCCTAGATCTCCCCCCCGAAGATTCACATACCGTCATCCGTGATTTAACTGTCACAAGCTATCTTGAGCAAATTATTCACCCCTGGCGTGACTCATTGTATATCAATGTTTTTGTACCCACTAAACCGTCGGAGCAAATTAATAGAAACGGAATTCATTATTTAAACAAGGTTATTGTCCGTCAAATTCCTTCCCGCTCCGCTACCAGAATTACAGTGATGCTGATGACTTTAGTTGTGGGTTATTTAATCATCAAAGAATGTTTATTGCCATCTTAATTTTAATCTTTGTGCCCTTGTATCCTAAATTCCCTCTTTTTGGAGTGGGAGGATCGTTTGTTTCAGTTAGACTTGAAGATTTTATTATCGCCATTGGATTATTTATATGTTTAATATTTCAAATCAAAAACAGATTTTCCCATCTAAAAAATCCCGTGGCCAGAACTATCATATTGTATCTTCTGGTTAGTTTTGTCGCCATGTTTTCGGCGGCATTTCTGACAAAATCAGCAGATTTAAAAATCGGGATATTTCACTGGGTCAGGCGGGTAGAATATATGAGCATGTTTCTGGTGGGCTTATGGTCCATCAAAAAGCGACTAGACATAAATTTAGTCATTAAATCTATTTTAATTGTCTCTTTTCTGGTTTCTCTTTATGGCTTGGGCCAACAGTTCTTAAATTTTCCGGTTATTTCTACGACAAACAGTGAATTTGCCAAAGGCCTCGCCGTTACTCTTGGTCCGGGCGCCCGCATTAATTCCACTTTTGCCGGTCACTATGATCTGGCCGCTTTTTTAATCTTTCCCCTCCTGCTTTGCATTGGTCTAATTAGTCTAAAAATTGATACCAAGACCAAAATCATGGTGTCAATTATGGGCGGACTTTCTTATTGGACCATGTTGTTGTCGGCCTCCCGGGTGACTTTTGCCGCCATATTCTTAACCGCCGGACTTTATATTTTAGTTATTAGAAAGTTTTATTGGATTCCCTTGTTAATCATATTGGCAATTGTCAGTATTTTTGCTTCACCTCAATTGGCCGGCAGATACAAAGAGCTTTTTATCACTTCCGTCCGGGCGGCTTCTGCGGTTGATGAACAAACACCCGATGCCCTAAAAACTCCAGAGAAACCGGAAGACCGGTCATTTAGTATCCGTATCAATGCTGAATGGCCCAGAGCTATCCGTGCTTTTGCCATAAATCCTATCCTTGGCACCGGATTTTCCTCGGTCGGTCTGGCCGTAGACAATGATTATTTGCGGCTTTTGGCAGAATCGGGACTTCTCGGTTTTTTTGCTTTTATGTTAATCATCTTCCGGTTGTTTAAAACCAGTTTGCCGTTTTTAAAATCTGCTCCCCACGACACCCGCTCGATTTTTATTCTGACTATCACCCTGGGCTTGGTAGGAATTTTAGCCACCGCCATATTTATAGATGTGTTTGAAGCTTCAAAAGTCGCTATAATACTCTGGTTACTGCTGGGTATGTCCGAAAAACTAAAAACCCTTAATGATTAAAAAATTTCAGTACTTGATATTATTTTTTCTCTTAATCTTGGGATTTTTGGTCAGGCTATACAAAATTGATAATCCTGTTGCCGATTGGCATTCCTGGCGCCAGGCCGATACTTCTGCTGTCACCCGGAACTTTTTTAAATACGGAGTAACGGTTTTTACTCCCAGATATGATGATTTTTCCGATGTCTCCGGAAACGGGCTGATTAATCCAAAGGGTTACCGTTTTGTAGAATTTCCCATTTTTAACATTATCCACTTTTTCATCTATACGCTATTCGCTAAGTTCTATACCCTGGAGTATTGGGGACGTATGACCTCAGTTTTATCCGCTCTCGTCTCTACCCTGTTTATCTTTATGATAGTCAAAAGACACCGGAATATATCCACGGCTCTTCTTTCGGCCGGCTTTTATCTTTTCATTCCTTACAACATCTTTTTTACCAGAGTGATTTTGCCAGATCCCATGATGGTGACTTTCTTTCTCGCCTGTCTAAATTATTTCGACCTTTGGTTTGCCAAAGAAAAGTTGGCATATTTAGGTTTAGGATTGATATTTGGAGCGTTTTCATTTTTGATCAAACCCATGGCTGGATTCTTTTTAATCCCCGTTCTTTTTCAGGCCTTTACCAAATATCGTTTGGCAATTATCAAAAACTTTGGATTTTATCTCAGTCTTGCCGTTATCGGACTCCCATTTTTAATTTGGCGTACTTGGTCGCACCGGCATCCCGAGGGTATTCCCTCCAGTTTTTGGCTCCTTAATGGCAATCATATCCGTTTCCGGCCGGCTTGGTTTAGGTGGCTGTTTGGCGAAAGGCTGGGAGATATGATCTTGGGTCAATGGGGGATTTTCCCTTTCTTATTGGGACTTTTTCAGGCCAACTCGTATTTTCTTACTTGGGCCGCCGGAGGACTCTTGTACTTAATTGTTTTTGCTACAGGCAATATCCAACATGATTATTATCAGATTCCCCTCATTCCTATAGTTTCTATTTTGGTGGCAATAGGAGCGGTTCATTTTAGTACTACCTTGACCAAAAAAGCCGTCACAGCCTTTTGTATTTTATTAATGATAGGTCTAGCTTGGTATGACATCAAAGGGGACTATCAAGTAAATAACTGGTCTATAGTTCACGCAGGGCAAGCGGTGGATAAATTAGTACCCAAAGATGCCATAGTGGTTGCCCCATATATGGGCGATACCGCTTTCTTGTATCAAACCAACCGCCAGGGTTTTCCCATGCTGGTCTTACCCATCAAGGACTTAAAAGACAGATATGGTGCCATGTATTATGTTTCGGTAAATTATGATGCCGAAACTAACGCCATCATGAATAAATACATTGTTCTTGAGAAAAATCCGGAATTTGTGATTGTAAAACTAGAAGAGCCAATCCGTCCATGAAGATCTTAATGCTCACTCCCTATCTCCCGTACCCCTTATTATCAGGCGGCCAAATCAGAACCTATAATTTATTAAAAAACCTCAGTAAAAAACACGATATCACCCTTTTTTCTCTTATTAAAGATGAAAAAGAAAAACAATATCTCAAAGAATTAGAAAGATTTTGTTCAAAAGTTAAAGTTTTTAAACGCACTTTCTCCCCTTGGGACTTGCACAATATTTTACGGGCCGGTTTCACTCTTTATCCATTTTTGGTTACCAGAAATTTGGTTGACCATACCAAAAATGCGGTAGAGAAAGAAATAGCCTCTCAAAAATATGATCTTATTCACGCTGAGACTTTTTACATGATGCCAAACATTCCCAAGACCGATATTCCGGTTATTCTGGTCGAACAAACAATTGAATATTTAGGTTATCAGAGTTATGCCGATAAAAGTAAATTGTGGCCCATTAGACCTCTTTTATATATCGACATCCTCAAGATTAAATATTGGGAAAAGCATTATTGGCAATCCTGCAATCACCTGATCACCATGAGTGAAGATGACAAACAATTCATCAAATCAATCGCTCCGGAAGTTAAAAATATCGACGTTATTGCAAATGGTGTCGATACTCAATGGTTTGATCAAGTAAAAAAACAATTACCAAGAGATCCAACTGTACTCTTTGTAGGAACCTTTAAATGGCTGCCAAATTCCGAAGCAGTAGAATTTTTAGTAGAGAAAGTTTGGCCTCTCATAAAACAAAAAATAAACAATGCTAAATTATGGATTGTGGGCAATGCTCCTACCTCTAAAGTTTTTTCGTATGAGAAACAAGACACAACCATAAAGGTTACCGGTGGCATCCCGGATATTCGTGACGCCTACGCCCATGCCCATGTTTTGCTAGCCCCCGTTTTTAGCGGTAAAGGAACCCGTTATAAAATATTAGAAGCTATGGCCACCGGTACTCCGGCAATAGGTACCAGTATCGCCCTTGAAGGCTTGGGTATTATTCCTGGCAAACAAGCCATTGTCGCCAATTCAGCCGAAGATATGGCAGCCGCTGTAGTAAAAGTTCTTTCAGACAAAAATTTGCAAAACAAATTGGCCACAAATGGGAAAGAATTCGTTTCCAGAAATTATGATTGGAAAACAATTTCCGACAAACTTGATCAAATTTATCAACAAGTTGGTAAAAGAAATATATGAAGAAGTTGTCCATCATCATTCTTAGTTACAATTCTAAGCATATAATCTTGGATTGTTTGGAGTCTATCCCGGTTCGTGAAGACTGGGAAATAATTATTCCCGACAATGGTTCGACCGATGGCTCAAAGGACGCCATTCTCAAGCAATTTCCCAAAATTACATTTATAGAAAACGGTAAAAATTTGGGCTTTGCCGCTGGTAATAATATGGGCATCCACAAATCGACAGGGGAATATATATTATTATTAAACCCCGATACCGTGGTTCAACCTGATACTATCGAAACAGTTTTAAAATATTTAGAATCTCATCCTAAAGTGGGCGCAGCCACTTGTAGAGTTGAATTATCAAACGGAACTCTCGATTATTCCTGTCACCGGAATTTTCCCGATCCGGTAAATTCTTTTCTGCATTTTATCGGTCTCAAAAAAATCTCCGCGTATACAAATACAAATATTCCCAACATCATTCACGAGATCGATTCTTTAACTGGGGCTTTTGCTCTTATCCGTCGTACCGCCGGAGATCAGGTAAATTGGCTGGATGAAGATTATTTTTACAACGCCGAAGATATCGACTTTTGCTATAAAATAAAAGAAAGGGGTTGGCAAGTAATGTACATTCCTCAAGTTAAGATAATTCACTACAAGGGTTATGCGTCCAAAGCTTCGCGTGAATCAAAAAAACGTTGGGCCGTTCATTCAACCGACGCCATGAAACTTTTTTATCAAAAACACCTGGCCAAAAAATATCCGTTTATCGTTAACTGGATTGTGTATTTAGGCATATGGATAGTAAAAATAATGCGTATAATTAGGGCATGAAGATTTGTATTGATGCCCGGTTTTGGGGAATTGAGCACACAGGGATTGGAAGATATATAGAAAATTTGATAGACAATCTTCCCAGTGATGTAATCTTAATCGTCCCGCCAAAATTAAAAAATGAACCTAAACTAGCCAGATTTCACAAATATTACGCCCGCTTTCACCCCTACTCACTTGTCTCACAGTTGGAAATGCTCTGGATTTTGTCCTTTATTAGACCCAATTTGTTACACGTTCCTCATTTTACAATTCCTATTCTTTGGCCCGGAAAAATGATTGTCACTATCCATGATTTGATCAAGCATTTATCGCGCGGCTACGACACAACCACCCGTAATCCGTTATTTTATTGGCTAAAGTATTTTGGTTATTTAACAATAGTCTGGCTGGCAATACACCGTGCCTCACACGTTTTTGTTCCAGCAAAATACTGGAAAAAAGCTTTAGTGGAAAAGTACAAAATATCTGAAGAGAAAATTTCTGTTACTTATGAAGGGGTCTCTTCTAGTCTCTCACAATCTTCACAAAAGTTTGGAATTGGATTAGACAAACCATACGTTTTATATGTGGGAAATATTTATCCTCATAAAGATGTGCCAACTCTGGTTAAATCTATAAAACAATTAAACGGCGAGATATTAGGAGTGATTGTTTGCGCTCGGTCAGTGTTTAGAGTCCGTCTTGAGAAGATAATCAAAAATCTCGACGCCGATAAATTCATCAAATTTTATGAAAAAATTTCAGATCAAGAATTAAGCGGGTTATATGCCGGTTCATTGGCTTTTGTGACGCCATCGTTAATAGAAGGATTTGGTTTGCCGGGTCTGGAAGCCATGGCCATGGGTACTCCGGTAATAGCCGCCAACGCCTCTTGTTTGCCGGAAATTTATGGGAATGCCGCCCTATTTTTTAGATCAGGAGATGTCCAAGATCTAACCGAAAAAATAATGGAAATTAAAAATGATTTAAAACTCAGAAACAAATATATCACTCGAGGTTTCGCTAAAGTCAAAACATATTCCTGGGCCAAAATGACCAAACTCACATGGCAAATATATCAAAACGTATTGCATTAGTTTACGACCGGGTCAATAAGTGGGGTGGGGCGGAGAGAGTGCTCCTAGTTCTGCATGAGATGTTTCCCGACGCTCCACTTTACACCGCTGTTCATAATCCTGCCACGGCGGGGTGGGCCAAAGTATTCCCCAAAGTTATACCCAGCTTTTTACAAAAATTTCCTTATGCCACTACCAATCATGAGTTATATCCATGGTTGACTCCGCTGGCTTTTGAAAGTTTTGATTTTAGTGAATATGACTTGGTTATTTCCGTAACTTCAGCCGACGCCAAAGGTATTATCACCAAGCCCCATACCAAACATATTTGTTATTGTCTTACTCCCACGCGTTATTTGTGGAGTCACGAACAAGAATATAAAAATCAATTAGATCCCATGAGCAAATTTATATCTTTACCAGTGTTTAATTATTTAAAGACTTGGGACAAGATTGCCGCTTACAGACCCGATTCATACATAGCCATTTCCCAAACCGTGCAAAAACGGATTAGTAAATATTATCATCGGGATAGCCTCGTCGTTTATCCCCCGGTAGATACTGATAAATTTTTAGCTCCTGATCTAAAAGATTATTCTACTTTGACCAAAGATTATTTTTTGTATGTCAGTAGGTTGGTTTCATATAAAAGAGCCGATCTTGTTGCCGAGATATTTAACGATCTTAAATTGCCTCTAAAAATAATCGGTCTGGGCAAGCTCGGGAAGAAATTAAGAAAGTTAGCATCTGAAAATATTCAAATCCTAGGAGAACAGACAGAGAAAGAGCTATTGTTTCATTATCAAAATGCCAAAGCATTGGTTTATTTCCATGAGGAGGATTTTGGCATAATACCCGTGGAAGCCATGTCATCAGGCACTCCGGTAATAGGCCTGAATAAAGGCGGCTTATCCGAGACGGTTATACATGGAATTACAGGAGTATTAATAGACCAAGATGACAAAAATGCTTTCAAAAATGCTATCCTTAACTTCAACCACTCAGATTTTGATCCGCAAATAATTTCTAACCATGCCAAAAAGTTTTCCAAAGACAGATTCCAAAGAGAATTTTCGCAAGCACTTATACGTCTTAATTCTGGCCGGCGGAGGAGGAACCAGGTTGTGGCCACTGTCACGTGACGATACTCCTAAGCAGTTTTTAAAACTTTTTGATTATAAATCCCTCTTTCAACTAACGCTCGATCGCGCTCTCAAGTTGGTTCCCGCTTCCAGAATTTTTATTTCCACTTCTCAAAAATACATTCCGCAAGTTAAAAAAGAAAGTAAAAAGATTTCTGATGAAAATATTATCGGTGAACCAATGCGCCGCGATACCGCCTTGGCCATGGGTCTTGGCGCTTTATATATTCAAAAACGGGATCCAGATGCTATTATTGTCAATCTTGCTTCAGACCACCTCATCAAACCCATCTCCATCTTTATTAAGAACATGCTGGAAGCTGCCAGATTTGCATTTGAAAGTGATCAGGTAGTCACGATTGGTATCCGTCCCAAGTTTCCTCATACCGGTATGGGACATATCAAGTTTAGCGGAAATAAAGGTCTAAAATTTGTTGAAAAACCCTCACTTCCTTTGGCCAAACAATACACTTCAAGTGGAGATTATTATTGGAACGCTAATTTATATGTCTGGAAAGCCAAAGTATTTCTTGATTTATTGAAAAAACACTCCCCCAAAACATACTCCATGTTTCCCAAGATATTAAATTCCATGGGTACAGATAAAGAAAGAGAGATTTTACAACTGACCTTTCAAATGGCTCCTGTCATCTCGGTGGACTACGCAGTTTCCGAAAAACTCCAAAAGTTTATTTGCCTTCCTGCCGGTTTTAGTTGGACCGATGTGGGGGATTGGAACGAGGTTTGGAAAAATTTGCCCAAGGATTCTTTGGGTAATGTAATATCCGGCCCCAAGGGTAAAGGAAAATATATCGGACTGGATTCAAGTAATAATCTTTTATTTCTAGACAAACAGCTCATTGCTACCGCCGGAGTCAAAGATATGCTTATAATAGATACACTGGAATCTTTACTTATTTGTCCCAAAAACGACGCTCAGGCTGTTAAAAAAATCGTCGAAATATTAAAAGAACAAGATTTAACCAAATATTTATGAAATACGAATATCTAAAACGGATCATCGACATTTTTTTGGCAATTTTTCTAGGAACCCTCTTTTTGCCTGTCAGTTTGATTGTTGCTCTTGCAATTAAACTCGAATCTCCAAACGGGCCGGTCTTTGCAGATACTCCACCTCGTGTGGGTAAAAACGGAAGACTTTTTCGTACATACAAATTCAGATCCATGATTCCAAATGCGGTCGAGTATCTCAAATCTAATCCCGATCTATTGGAAAAATATAAAAAAAGCAGCTTTAAACTTCACGATGATCCCAGAGTGACAAAAGTGGGTAGATTCATCCGCAAATATTCGTTAGACGAGGTTCCCCAATTTGTCAATATTCTCAAAGGAGAGATGAGTTTAATTGGGCCCCGGCCGTATTATTCGGATGAGTTGGAGGAACAACAGGCAAAATATCCCCAAACTAAAGATTTGGTAAAAAAGGCTCTATCTGTTCACCCCGGCATCACTGGTATTTGGCAGGTTTCCGGAAGAAGTGCCATTAATTTTGACAAACGCATCGAGATGGATTCTCATTACGTCAGGAATATGAGTCTATGGTATGATTTAAAGATACTGCTCAAAACTCCATTCGTAATGTTGTCTGGGAAAGGAGCCGTGTAATAACATGCAAGACGAAAATATTGTTCATACTCTTGATAATACTGTCGAGATCACTGGTTCCAAAAAAGGAATTGCGTTGAAAATTATTTTAACCGTATTACTAATAATCGTTGGAGTAACAGCACTACTTGCGATCCTAATAATTCCACCGGCTTTGGCGCTTAGTAAATCAGTTAAACAATTGGAAACCTCAGGGAAAGCCATGACTTCAATTGCTAAATCTCAGGATCTTCTCGCCATGAAATCGCAATTAAGTTTAATAGACAAAGATCTTAATGTTGTGGAATCGGATTATAAAAAGCTCTCTATTCTTAAATATCTGCCTATAGCCAATAATTATTACAACGATGGGCTTCATGGTTTGGCCGGGGGCAAAAGTATTCTCGAAGCCGGTAAAGTAACCGTCGACACCATTGCCCCTTATGCCGACGTCATTGGTCTCAAGGGAATCTCCGGAGGAGGAGATGGAGGAAAAACAGCCCAGGACCGCATTAATTTTATAGTAAATACTCTAGATAAAGTCCAGCCGCAATTGGATAAGATAGCTCAATCTCTTGATGCGGCCCGCCGGGAAATCAACCAAATAAATCCCAATCGTTATCCGGAAAATTTCAAAGGCGTCAAGGTCAGGTCTCAGCTTACCACAGGTATAAATTTACTGGATCAGGCCGCGGCCATTCTTTCGGACGCCAAACCTCTTCTTCAATCAGCTCCCTTTATGTTGGGAGTAGATGCCCCCAGACAATACTTGCTTATTTTTCAAAACGACGCCGAACTTCGTCCCTCCGGAGGATTCATGACCGGCTATGCCGTAATTCAAGTCTCCAAAGGGAAAATTTCTACTCTTCTTTCCGACGATATTTATAAGTTAGATGAAAAATTTCCCAAACGCATTTCCGCTCCCGATCCTATCAAAAAATATCATCCCAATGTTCCATATTGGTATTTGCGTGATATGAATTTATCGCCCGACTTCAAAATTTCCATGGATACTTTCTATCCTAATTATCTCTTAACCAACTCGCCTAAAGTTGACGGAGTAATTGCTGTCAATACTAAGCTTTTGGTTAACCTTCTCAAGGTCACCGGCCGCATCGGTGTTCCCGGCTTTGGCAATTTTAGTGCCGACATCGACCCCCGCTGCGATTGTCCGACCGCATTTTATGAAATGCAACTTTTGGCCGGTATTGAAGAACCGGTTATTTGGGATTCTGTCTCCGGAAAAATTATCAAAGCCCCCGCCAACTATGGCAATCGTAAAGCTTTCTTAGGACCAATTATGTACTCAATCCTTGCCAACGTCATGGCTCAACCCAAAAGTAAGATTCCCGAATTGTTCAATACCGTGCTTTCGTCCATCGCCGCCAAAGATATTCTCTTTTACTTCCCCGATGCAAAACAACAAATAGCAGTCGAGAGCTTTAACATGGCCGGCCGGATCCGTGAATACCCTCAGGATTATTTGATGGTAATAGACACCAATTTTTCCGGGGGTAAGACCAACATCTGGGTCAAATATAAAGCCGACCAGACCATTGATATTTCCGGCGACGGCACGGTTACCAAAACTTTGGTACTTACATACTCCAATCCTGAAGGAGGAGCCGTCAAAACTGAAGCTGGCCGCAAGTTAAACGGTCTATTTAGGGATTGGCTGAGAGTTTATGTACCCCAAGGGAGTGAATTAATTGAAGGAAAAGGATTCGAAGTAGGTCAAGCCACCAGTACCGATTTAGGCAAAACCGTCTTTGAAGGTTTCTTTACTTTGGCTCCCTTAAACAACAAAACCATCACTCTCAAATACAAGTTACCTTTTAAAGTTAAATCTCCTTATAAAATATTGGTGCAAAAACAAGGCGGAGCCAAAGATTTCCCCTACAACACCAAAATTAACGGCCGTGCACAAGAAGAAATTCTCCTAAATGCCGATAAAGAATTAGTTTGGACGTATTAAATGAATTCTTACACCACCGAAGGCATCGTTATTAAACGTTTAAATTTTGGTGAAGCCGATCGTCTGATAACTCTGTTTACCAGAGATCATGGAAAAATTACCACTATCGCCAAAGGCATACGTAAGCCTTCTTCTAAAAGAGCGGGATCTGTAGAAGTTTTTAATCATATCAAAGCCTCGGTTATCAAAGGAAAAGGCAGTTTAGACATTTTGGCCGAAACCCAAACATTAAACACTTTCCCCGCTTGGAGAAAACATCTCGGGCGTATAACTTTGGCCTATCAAATTTGCGAGATAGTGGACAAACTTACTCCGGATCACCAACCTCACCCCGAAGTTTTTGAAATTCTAAAGAATTCTCTTTCCCAAATTGGAAACCTGCAAATTGATTGGAAAACTAAATCAGAAAATTGGTCCATCGACGTGGTGCGCGAATTGGGTTTTTGGTCAAATGAAAGGGAATTCGACGGCGACGTGAGTAAATATATCGAAGAAATCATCTCCCGCCCCCTGCACTCATCCAAAATGCTAAACAAACTCAAATAGAGCCAAAATATATTAACACATTTTTCTCACGGTCGTAGAAAATTTGTGTTAATAAAAAAGTTGTTTAGATAGGCAAAAAAGCCTAAAATCCCCTCCATGGTAGAAATTGTTACTACGGGATATGATTGCCGACTGCTTTCTGATCCCGAGGTCGACGTGACAAAATCTAACCATTTTCGACTTACAGGACCAGGATTTGTGAGCGTAAGTATTTTAGGTATGGATATATCAGTAAATGGATTAGGAGAAATAATTGCTCCGGTTGAATTCGCAACTAAAACAGGACTTCAGCCATCATCGATAAAAATTGAGGATGTAGAATTAACAGAAGGAGATAGAGTTTATCAATTGACAACTGTTTCAGTAAATGACGGAAATACCAGACTCACTCTAAAAGAGGATTTGTAGTAAACTTAATATTATGGATCTCATGGAAAAGATTGTGAGTTTGTGCAAAAGAAGGGGGTTTGTGTATCCCAATTCGGAAATATACGGAGGTTTGCAGGGATTTTATGATTACGGTCCACTAGGTGTAGAAATGAAAAATAATCTTAAAAAACTTTGGTGGCATTGGTACACCGTGGAACACGAAAATATAGTTGGCATCGACGGAGCCATCATCGACCATCCCCGGGTTTGGGAAGCTTCCGGCCATCTCCAAAGTTTTGTAGACCCGCTTTCAGAATGCAAAAAATGCCATCATAGGTTCAAATCTGACGACCTTAAATCAAACAAATGTCCAGATTGTGATGGGGAACTGACAGAGCCAAAGAATTTTAATATTTTAATGGAAACAGAACTTGGGGTGATCGAAGGAGAGAAGACCAAAGCATATTTACGCGGAGAAGCTTGCCAAACAATTTATTTGGATTTTAAAAACGTCGTTGATTCCACCCGTATAAAAATCCCTTTTGGTATCGTCCAAATTGGTAAAGCTTTTAGAAACGAAGTCACTCCCGGCAATTTTATCTTTAGACAACGGGAATTTGAACAATGGGATATGCAGTGGTTTACTCATCTGGACGAAATGGATAAATGGTTTGAGTATTGGAAAGTCGAACGTATGAAATGGTATCAGAGTCTTTTTAACGATCATTCTAAACTCACTTTTTACAAACACGAAAAGTTGGTTCATTACGCCAAAAAAGCTTTTGATATTCAATACGATGGACGAGAGATGGAAGGTATTCATTGGCGCCAGGATTGGGATTTATCCCGTCATAGCGAGTATTCCGGTCAGGATTTAACTTACGAAAATTATATTCCCTGGATCGTCGAAACCTCCGGCGGAGTCGACCGGACTTTCCTATTTTTGCTTATGGACGCATACACCGAAGATGGAGACCGGATTTATCTCAAACTCAATCCCAAAGTCGCTCCCTACAAAGTAGCAGTCTTTCCACTGGTAGCCAACAAAGAAAATATAGTTGAGAAAGCCCGGGAAGTTTACAAACATCTAAAACTTGAAACTGGTATTTCCACCACTTGGGACGAGCGGGGGAATATTGGCAAAAGATATTATTCACAAGATGAAATTGGTACGCCCTGGTGTGTAACCATCGATTATCAAACATTGGAAGACGACACGGTGACTATTCGTGATCGGGATTCGGCCACGCAAATTAGAAAAAGCATCTCCGAACTTGACAGTTATTTCCAAAGTCGGCTAAAGTAGAGTAGTGAAAGGTTGGGGTGCAATTATTGGCGCAGTTTTGGTTTTGGCTATTAGTGGTGGAGTAATCTACATGGCCAAGAAAAACGGGGGAACGTTACCCATTGTTTCACCCAGTCCTTCGACCAAAGCTGTAGTTCAACTTACAGAAGATAAACAACCCAAAATTAGTCTGCTATTTAGTTCAGACGCGCATTTTGTGACGGTTAGTTTGTCTAATTTGAATGCCGATCAGTTGGAATACAATTTGATCTACGATGCCACTGTCAAAAACACCCAAATTCAAACCGGAGTTAATTCCACAGCCAATATTGCGGGCAAATCAACTTTCACTCAAAAACAACTTTTAGGTAGCGAATCATCAGGTAAATTTACTTATCACATTAATATAAAAAATGCCGTTATGGAGCTCACCTTACGCGACTCCGGCGGCCACTCGGTCTTTACTCAAACCTATCCCTTTGAAGTATCTGCCGGTAAATCTGTAGACTTGGTCCCCTCTTCTAACCAATAAGTCTTTCGGGTTTTATATATGTTTTAGCTTCGAAAACCCTTGACACGACGTGAAAATCGGATCATAGTGGTAGATAGTGGTAAAAAGTGGTAAACAAAACATATGTTTATAGGCCAATACGAACATCATCTCGAAGAAAAAGGTCGCTTATCGGTACCTAAGAAATTTAGGTCAGAACTGGCTACAGGTGCCATTCTGTCTCAAGGGCTTGATGGTTGTCTATTTTTATATCCCAAAGCCACTTGGCAGTTGCTCATTGATAAACTGGCCACTCTTCCGCTTACGCGATCCGACGCGAGATCTTTTACCAGGGTCTTAAGTTTTGGGGCCGTGGAAGTAGAAACCGACCGCCTGGGCCGGATTCTTATTCCCGAATACCTCAAAATTTTTGCCGGACTCAAAAGCGACTGCATAGTCGCTGGCGCCATTGAGCGGATTGAAATATGGGATAAATCCAAGTTTGCCAGTTACACCTCGCAAGTTAATAGCCATGCCGAGGAGATAGCTGAAAAACTTGACCTATCATAATCCAGTACTTTTACAATCCAGTTTGCACTTTTTAGATATAGTTCCCGGAGGGTTATATGTTGATGCTACATTAGGTGGCGGAGGTCACGCCCAAGCCATTTTAAACCGCGGCGGTAAAGTTTTAGGTTTAGATCAGGATCCGGATGCGATTTTCCAAAATGTTTCCACTCCAGATCTCGTTTGTGAACTTACAAATTTTACTCATCTTTCCGAAACTGTAAAAAAACATCACTGGCAACCCTTAAAAGGGGTGTTGTTTGACTTTGGCGTTTCCAGCCACCAGCTGGATACCGCCTCACGTGGATTTTCATTTCAAAATGAAGGACCGCTGGATATGCGTATGGGGCCATCAGCGCAATACACCGCTGAGACATTAGTTAACCAGTTATCAGTTAGCCAGTTGGCCAATATCTTTACTGATTTTGGAGAGATTCCGGTAGCCAAGTCACTGGCAGCCAAAATAGTGTCTGCAAGACCAATAAATACCACGATAGGGCTTGCCAAAATAATAGGTCCCAAATGGACTCGCCAGGTTTTTCAAAGTCTGCGCATAGCCGTCAACGACGAACTGACCGCCATAAGTGAAGGTTTACAACAAGCCACCGACAGTCTCATTAATGGAGGTCGGATTGTTGCCATCTCCTTTCATTCTCTGGAAGACCGTATAGTCAAAAAACTTTTCAAAGATTTACAAGTATCAGGACGCGGAGAAATTTTAACTCCCCATCCGGTAATTGCCGATCCCGAAGAAATCAAAAATAACCCCAAATCCAAAAGTGCCAAACTGAGATGCATAAAAATATATGAAAAAAATAATAATTAGCCTAATTATCGCCATCAATCTAGGCCTTCTAGGTTGTCAATTATGGCTTTCTATTTCCCGGGCTACCGACGGAGCTAAATTAGTTTCCTTACGGGAACAAATTAGTGCTCTCAGCAGCCAAAATCACCAACTGCAGGTTGAAATATATGATCAAAGTTCCCTAAGTCAAATTCAGTCTCGTAGTTCCCAAGTTCATCTTTCGCAGATTAATACAAAATTTGTGACCGCGCAAAGCTCGTTGGCACAAGTTGCCACTACTCCATGAGATGGAGATTTAACCTAATCAGAGTCTTTTTTGGGGTTTTTACCCTGTTTCTGTGGCTACGGTTAGCCTATTGGCAAGTTCTTGCCTCTCCTGATCTAAAAATTCAAGCCCAACTCCAGAGAGTCCGTTCTCTTACTTTGGAAAGCCACCGGGGAGAAATTTTTTTCTCCGACGGTTTCCCCATGGTAACTAATCAGGAAAAATTTACACTTGCGGCTAACCCGCAAATCTTTAATGCCGAACCTACTAAAATAATAGAGCTTGAAAAAATATTGCCGGCCTCAGATAGCGCAAATTTATTGGATAATCTAAGTAAAAAAAATTTGTCGTGGGTGATTCTGGCTCGTCAAATTGACGAATCACTCCGAGCCAAAATCCAAGAGTTAAATTTAAAGGGAATCAGTTTTGAATCGGAAGCCGTGCGCATGTATCCCGAGGCCAGTATTAGTGCACAATTACTTGGGTTTGTGGGTCAAGACAGCGATGGTTTATCCAAAGGATATTTTGGACTTGAAGGTTTTTACAACCGGCCGTTGTCCGGTAAAACCGGCAAACTTATCCAAGAAGTCGATGCTCTTAACCGTCCCATAACCATTGGAGGTCAAAATAGAATTCCTCCTCAAAACGGGAAGAATTTACCCACTTCAATTGATCGCACCATTCAATATATAGTCTGGCAAAAGCTTCAAGCAGGTCTAGAAAAGTACGGCGCCGTTAGTGGCACCGTTACCATTATGGATCCCCAAAGCGGTCAAGTTCTCGCCATGGTTAGTGAGCCTGGTTATGACCCCGGAAACTTTTCCAATTCAGATCCAAATTTATTTCGCAATCCGGTAGTTGCTGATGCTTATGAACCCGGCAGTACTTTCAAGATTTTTGTTATGTCCTCCGCTCTGGATACCAAAGTTGTCAAGCCCGATACCCAGTGCGACATTTGTGCCTCTCCGATCACCGTCTCCGACTATACGATTAGAACTTGGAACGACAAATATTACGAAAACAGTACGATGACTGAGGTCATTCAACATTCAGACAATGTGGGCATGGTTTTTGTAGGCAGAAAGCTTGGTCAGGAAAAGTTATTGGGTTATCTTTCCAAATTTGGCTTCGGGAAACTTACCGGTATTGACCTTCAGGAAGAGGGCCCGGCGCTTTTAAGAAATGAAAAAGATTGGCAACCCATCGACTTGGCCACTGCCACATTTGGTCAGGGAATAGCAGTTACCCCCATCCAAATGGTGCAGGCAATTTCTGCCATTGCCAATTTAGGTAAGATGGTTTCGCCCCGGATAACAATTACCAAATCGTCACCCAAATATGTACAAGTTCTCTCTCCCGTCGCTGCTGTTCAAATGACCGAAATGATGGTCAACAGCGTCGAAAAAGGAGAATCAAAATGGGCCAAGCCCAAAGGTTTTATAATAGCCGGCAAAACTGGCACCGCTCAAATTCCAGTGGCAGGCCATTATGACAAAGACAAAACTATAGCTTCTTTTATAGGATTTGCTCCCGCCCGTGATCCCAAATTTGTCATGTTAGTTACTTTGCGTGAACCTAAGTCCTCACAATGGGGTAGTGAAACTGCGGCTCCTCTATGGTTCGACATATCCAAAGAACTGTTCAGATTATTAAAGATTCCCCCAGACACCGCAAATTAGCTATAATAAACAATATGACTATTAAAAAACACACCATCTCCTTTGTTCATGCGGTCCAAGGACTACGGTATGCGTTAAAAAGTCAACCAAATTTTATAGTTCATCTGACTCTATCTACAGTTGTAATTATTTTGGGAATTATTCAAAAAATTGATTCCACCAGTTGGGCCATCTTATCTCTTACTATCGGCGGGGGATTGACTATTGAACTCATTAATACTTCCCTAGAAAATCTCACCGACCTAGTTCAACCCGAATATCACCTGCTGGCTAAACAGGCTAAAGATACCGCCGCCGCCGCCATGCTGGTTTATGCCATTGCCGCTGTAGTGATAGCTGTTTTTATCTTTTTATGATCACTTTACATCTTGGCATCCTACTTTTTTCCTTCTTGATATCCAGTATCTTAATAGTTCCATTTATCAACTTTTCCTTCCGCTATTTTCATAAAAAATCTCTTCCGCCCACCGGCGGAATTTTTATGGCCATTCTTATTCCCACCCTTTCCATAATCCTTCTACCCATATTACAAAGACTTGGAATTTACATTCACACTTCTTACCCACTCATTGAAGAAGTTAATATTATTCTGTTCACTTTTGTGTCGTTTTCAGTTTTAGGTATGGCCGGAGATCTGTTTCCCCAAAAAATTTCTCATACTGTCCAATTAATAATTGGAAGTTTCTTATCACTTCTTATCGCCTCAATTCTATATATTAATTTAAATATTAGTTTTCTAAATTTGCCAAACTTTGGTACCCTAAGTCTAGGTCCGCTTATAATTCCCTTTGCCGCGGGGGTGATCATGTTATTCTCTACTTCCTTTAAAAAAACAAATCATATTGACGGATTAGTACCCGGAATATTAATGATTAGTCTAATAGCATTGTGGATAATTTCCGTAACGATGTTAGACACTCCACTCTCAATTTTTACCGCCGTGTGGATTGGTTCTCTGCTCGCCTTTTTGTATTTCACTGTTTATCCTGCTCGTATTAGTCTAGGCCAAACTGGGACTCTAGGATTTGGAGCAACTTTTGCCTTAGTAGGTTTACTTCTTGGGAAATCGGTTGCCTTGTTTGTTATTGGAGGTTTGTTTTTTGCCAACCCAATTTTTATAAAATTATCAAAATTAGGTTGGTCTGAACCGAAGATCATGATGCGGTCTTGGTTGATAGGATTAATGCTGGCAGTCTTTGGACTATGGCTCGCCCTTTTGTAATTATTTCTTTTCTGGTTATTGCCATCACCATTTTTGGCCTCTTTATGGTAGGTAACGCTTCAGTCGTAGATGCATCCCGGGATTTTGGTTCTCAGTGGTACTATTTACGCCTTCAGTCGGTTTGGGCAAGTGTCGGGCTGTTGGGTTTTTTTATAGTTAGCAATATTAAATATCAAAAATTAGAAAAGTATTCACACTATTTGTTTTGGGGAACAATTTTTTTGTTGATTATAGTATTGATCCCTGGGATTAGTAGCAAAATATTAGGAGCTAGACGTTGGTTAAATTTTGGGGGTATTACTCTTCAACCAGCAGAACTGGCTAAGCTTACGGCAAGCATCTACTTGGCATCACTTCTTAAAAAAACCAAAAATAATATTTGGTCTTTTTTAATTGTTTTAGGCGGACTTTCAGGATTAATAATGCTAGAACCGGATTTGGGAACCATGATTGTTATTTCTGGTATGAGCGTAGTCACTTTTATTGGCAGCGGTGGCAAAATACTGCATATCTTATCTTTTCTTCCCATAGTGATTCTTGTTGGTTTACTGTTGATCTTTATCTCTCCCTACCGGCGTGAGCGGCTAAATAGTTATCTGGATCACTCCCAAGATCCGCTAGGTTCCTCGTATCACATCCGCCAAGCTTTGTTGGCCGTGGGATCGGGTGGCGTTTGGGGAGTCGGTATCGGCCAATCAAAACAAAAATACGAATTCCTTCCCGAAGTTACCACCGATTCCATCTTTGCCGTTATTGCCGAAGAAACCGGCTTAATCGGTTCTACCGTTTTAATTCTCGCCTTTGCCATGTTGGTCTTTTTGGGGCTCAAAGTCTCGCAAAATGCACCCGATGTCTTTGGAACCAATTTAGCTTTAGGTATAACTTCTTGGATTGGATTGCAGGCTTTAATTAATATTGCGGCCATGGTGGCTCTGGTGCCCCTCACCGGCATCCCTCTGCCCCTGATCTCATACGGCGGCTCCTCCCTCGTCATCGCCCTTCTCGGCCTAGGTATCCTCGTCTCCATCTCCCGCCAAAGCTAATTCAAACCTGGTCAAATAATCGTATAATGTATTTGTGAAAACGTTGGTGTTTACAGGTGGTCATCATACTAGTGCCCTAGTTGTAGCCAAAGAATTGATTTTGCAAGATAAATATAAAGTTGTCTGGTTTGGCCACCGGCATTCCATGTGGGGAGATAAATCGGATTCGGCTGAATACAAAGAAGTGACTGCCGCAGGCATTAAGTTTTATGATCTCAAAGCCGGAAAGTTTTACAACACTTTTAATCCCTTAAAATTAATCCGCATCCCTTGGGGCTTTATTCAAGCACTTTATTTTTTATTAAAAATTCGTCCAGACGGAATAGTTTCCTTTGGAGGATATTTAGCTGTTCCCACCGTAATTTCCGGATGGTTATTGGGTATCCCATCAATAACTCACGAACAAACGATCACTACAGGTTGGGCCAATAAATTAATTTCCTTATTTGTTAAAAAAATTGCCATCACCTGGCCTGAAAGTGCAAAATTCTACCCCAAATCCAAAACTATTCTCACAGGTCTTCCTCTTCGCTCTGAAGTTATAGAGGTTAAAAATTTAAAATTAAAAATTAAAAATTACAAACCTGTGATTTATATAACGGGAGGGAAACAAGGATCTCACCTTATAAATCAAATTATATTTTCTATACTGCCCCGGTTGGTTAAAAAATATATGATTATTCATCAGACCGGATCATCTTCTATCCACAACGACTATCAACACGCTTTGAGTTTAGTTCAAAAAAATTACGAAGTCTTTGATTTTGATTCTCGCAAAGCTATTTTAGCTTTGAAACAAGCGGATATCGTAATAGGGAGAGCCGGGGCCCACACTATTTATGAATTAGCAGTTCTTGGCAAAAAAAGTATCCTAGTTCCCATTCCTTGGGTGTCGTACAACGAGCAAATGGTCAATGCGCAGCTACTGGAAAAATCCGGCTTGGCAGTAGTTATTTCTGAAGATAAATTAAATGGCGAGCAAATATTATCGGCTCTGAAAGATATTCAAAAAAGAGAGCCTAAAGCCTTGTATTTGCCACTTGATGGAACAGAAAAATTAATTGATCTAATTAATTCCAACTTTAATTAAATGAATTTTCCCAAATCTAAATATTTTATATTTGGCAAGAAGCAAATTTTGACAGGTGCGATATCTGTTTTTTTAATTATTTCTTTTTTTGCTATAGCAAATCATTTTAATTTTTTTGTAATTAAAAAAGTTGAGTGTTATACCCAGTTTGGAAATTGTCCCGAGTCGTATTTAATAAAACTTGATACTTTAATACATCAGCCGATTTTTGCCGCCAACACCAAAAAAATTATTAGCTCGCTTTTATCGCCGGTTCCGGAGATCGACCGCTTTGATATTTATAGAAGAATCCCCTCGGTTCTCATAGTTAGCGTTAAATTAAAAAGTCCCATTGGCATAGTTTCTTCCAATGTCTTAGGAAGCAAGACTTTTATGGTCGACGGTTCCGGCCATGCTTATCTAACTGTCGAAAATTCATCTCTTCCGGCTTTATTGATTCAAAAGACAGTCCAAGAAGGTGACTCTTTGGCAACTCTCGAAATACAAGCCCTCAAAATAATTTCCAAAATCTCTCTAATGACTAATCTCAAAGTATATGGACAACTGCAAGATGATATTTTAAATATAAAATTAGGAAACGTCTCGGAAATAATAATTGATATCAAAAAAACCGATGATTGGGATTCCTCTTTACAATTGCTCCTTAGCAGAAGTAAAATAACAGGCATTACACCGCGCAAAATAGATTTGCGTTTTAATAATCCAGTAGTGACAAATTAATAATTTATGGCCAAGAGTAAAATCACCGCCGCCATCGACATCGGAAGTTCAAAAATTGCCTGTCTCGTCGCCCAAATCCGTGACGACGATTCTACTAAGCTTCATATCATTGGTGCCGCTTCGTCTGTTTCCCGTGGCATCCGCAAAGGCCAAATCGTCAATATCGATGAAGCTGTGGATAGTATCGTTGAAGCCGTCGAGTCAGCCGAAAGAATGGCCGGCTTTAATATTGCCAAAGCTTGGGTTTCGGTAGGTGGATCTCACATATCCTCACAAAATAGCCAAGGTGTGGTAGCGGTATCCCAGCCCCAGGGAGAAATTAGTAATGACGATGTTAAACGGGTTCTCGAAGCGGCCAGAGCCGTTTCACTTCCCTCATCTTCCGAAATTATTCATGTTATCCCCAAAAGTTATACTGTAGATGGTCAGGAAGGGGTAAAAGATCCCATTGGTATGACCGGAGTCCGTCTCGAAGTTACCACCCATATTGTTACGGGAGCCACTACTGCTATCAAGAACCTCACCAAATGTGTAGCCGAAGTGGGTTGTGATGTTTCCGGTATTGCCTTTGGCGGACTGGCCTCCAGCATGTCTGTTCTTTCCGACACTGAGAAAGAACTAGGAGTTGTTCTCGTAGATATCGGCGGTGGGACTACCGACATCGCTATTTTTATAGAAGGTGCCTTGGCATACTCTTCTGTACTTCCGGTGGGTGCCAAAAATGTTACCAATGATTTGGCCATTGGTTTGCGGATTTCTCTGGAGAGTGCCGAAAAAATAAAAATCTTTTTAGGTAATTACAAAACCAAAGACAAAGAAGACGATATTGATCTAAGCAGTCTTAGTTTGCCGGAAGAACTTAAATCTGTTTCTTATAAAACCTTAGTTGAGGGCATCATCAGACCCAGACTAAACGAACTATTTCAAATAATCAGTGGAGAAATAAAAAAGAGCGGATTAGCCGGTCTTACTCCGGCGGGGTTGGTAATTTGCGGCGGCGGAGCTTTAACTGTTGGTATTGCCGATTCTGCCAAAAGAACTTTAAGTATGCCAGTCCGTATCGGCTACCCCACCAACATTACCGGTCTGATTGATGATATCGAAAATCCTAGTTTTGCGGCCTCAGTTGGGCTATTAAGATTAGCCCAAGGTGGGGACGACCAACACGATTCTGGCCCATCGATTTTTAAAAACGCATTTGATAAAATACCCGTCAAAGGCATGGTAGGAAAGCTTGGAGATTTATTTAAGTCTTTACTGCCATAGACAGCCCTGTTAGAATCCAAGTGATTTTCCTCCGTCTGCCCCGGAAGTGTATTTCAAACAATTATGGCGCTAGTTAAACCAGACGTAGGACGGCTCGCAAAAATTAAAGTAATTGGTGTCGGTGGCGGCGGTGGTAATGCCATCAACTCCATGGTTTCCTCGGGCAACATTGTCGGAGTAGATTTTATTGCTGTCAACACCGATGCCCAAGTTTTGCTCACCAACCAAGCTCCGGCCAAACTCCAAATAGGTGACAACTTAACCCGTGGATTGGGAGCGGGGGGTAATCCCGACATTGGTGCCCAAGCCGCCGAAGAGTCCCGCGAAAAAATTAAAGAGTTTCTCATGGATTCGGATATGATATTTATTACTGCCGGTATGGGTGGAGGAACGGGTACCGGTGCTGCCCCCGTAATTGCCGCTATCGCCCGTGAGCTGGGTGCTCTTACCGTTGGCATTGTCACTAAACCCTTTGCTTTTGAAGGTACCCGCCGCATGGTCAACGCCGAGGATGGAATCGAAAAACTCAAAAACAACGTTGATACTCTAATAGTAATTCCCAACCAAAGACTTTTGGATGTGGTTGACCGCAAAATGACCTTACTTGAATCGTTTAGAGTGGTTGATTCGGTTCTCACTCAAGGTGTTCAGGGTATTTCCGACATTATTACTCAACCCGGTCTTATTAATGTTGATTTCGCCGATATTAAATCTATTATGAGTGACGCCGGATCGGCTCTCATGGGTATAGGCAGCGGTGTAGGAGAAAATAGATCCCAAATGGCTGCCCGCGCCGCCATTATGTCACCTCTCTTGGAAGTATCCATCGAAGGCGCCAAGGGCATTCTCTTCAATATCGTCGGCGGTCCGGATATGACCATGACCGAAGTCGACGAAGCCGCTAAAATTATTTCCGATGCGGCCGATGCCGATGCCAACATTATTTTTGGCGCTGCTATCAACGACCGTTTGGTTGACCAAATGCGCATCACCGTTATCGCTACCGGTTTTGACGAAAACAGATCCCGCCTGGTCAATATGGTCTCCCGCACCCGCCCCGTCGCTCCCCAAAACACCGGTTTTGGTGCCGGTATTATCAGTGAAAAGCCCAAAGAAGAGCCCGAAGAAAAAGTGGAAACTGTCCCCGATACTCAAAAGGAAACCGTCGCTGACGACTGGGACATCCCGGCGTTTTTGAGACAGGGGAGATAAACCTATGGCTGCTGAATCAAAAAATCTAATTATAAAATTAGCCGTTTCCGCCGTAGAAATAGGCGTTGGTGTAGTTGGAGCCTTAGTCGTTTCCTACGGTAGTAAAGAAATAAACCCATTTATTAGCACACCTCTGACTCTCGCCTGTTTAGCTTCTGTTGCCAGGGGATTCATGTTGGCATTTGATATCGGTTTCGATACGCATGATTCACTCGAGAAAAATTTTAAGCCATGAATCCAAGTACTTACAAATTTAAACAGTTGTATAAATTTGTAAATTCGAAAGAGTAAAAAATCGTGCTAAAATTGGTAAATGAGTTTTAAACCGGTTTCGTCGAATGTAAATTTTCCCGAGCAGGAAGAGAAAATATTGCAGTTTTGGAAAGAAAACAAAACTTTTGAAAAATCTATTGAAAACCGTCCTGCCGATAAAACCTGGACTTTTTTAGACGGACCGCCATTTGTAACCGGCATGCCACATTATGGAACTCTTCTGTCCAGTATTCCAAAAGATTTGTACGGTAGGTATTGGACGATGAAAGGATACAGGGTCCGGCGGGTTTGGGGTTGGGACGGACATGGATTACCGATAGAAAACAAAGTCGAGACCAAACTGAAAATCACCAGAAAGAAAGACATTGAAGAAAAAGTTGGGGTCAAAAAGTTTATTGATGAATGTCTTTCGTTTGTTCAGACTATGTCCAGTGAATGGGAATGGTACATTGAACATGTTGGTAGGTGGGTAGATTTCAAAAATGCATACAAAACCTGGGACAAGCCTTATATGGAGTCGGTCATGTGGGTATTTAAACAAATACATGAGAAGGGATTAATCTACAAAGGTTTACGGGTTTCGCTTTATTGCCCTCACTGTTCCACCCCAATTGCCAATTTTGAAGTTTCCATGGATCCCGACAACTACAAAGAAGTGACCGAACCTTCCAATGTGTATAAATATAAATTAGTCGGAGAGACCGACACATATATTTTGGCTTGGTCCACCACACCTTGGAACAAACTGGTCACCCCAGCACTGGCCGTTAATCCCAAATTAGATTACGTCAAAGTAAAACAGGGATCCGAAAATTATATATTAGCCAAATCTACGCTTAAAATTCTTAAGTCTGATCCATATAAAGTTCTGGAAGAAATTAAAGGAAAAGACCTGGTAGGCAAGAGCTTTGAACCACATTACGATTTTTATAAAATCGATCCCGAGAAAAGAGCCTTTGTAATTATTCCTGGAGACTTTGTGACGGCAGAGGATGGTACTGGGGTCGTGACCATCGCCGCTTATGGCGAAGACGATTTGGGAGCCATGCTAAAAGAAAATATTCAGATTGTGTTACACGTTGACGATGAAGGAAAACTTAAATCTTTCGTACCCAAATGGGCAGGAAGATACTACTTGGACATCAACTCCGAGGTAAACGAGGATTTGAAACAGAGAGGATTAATGTATAGGGAAGATTCTCATACTCACACCATACCCACCTGCTGGCGTTGTCATACCCGTTTGCTCTACGCACCCCAAGATGCGTGGTATATAGATGTACAAAAACTCAAACCTTTGATGGAAAAAACAAACCAGGACGTAAATTGGTATCCTGAACACTTTAAGTCTGGACGTTTTCTTAAAAGCATGCAAATGGCCCCTGACTGGTGTATTTCCCGAAGTCGTTATTGGGGATCGCCGGTTCCTGTTTGGGAATGTGAATGTGGAAAGCTTTATGTACCGGAATCAATTGCCGATCTAGAAAAAATGAGCGGATCAAAAGTGACAGGACTCCATAAACCAGAAATTGACGATATATATATAAAGTGTGATTGTGGAAAAAAAGCCAGGCGTGTTCCTGAAGTTTTAGACAGTTGGGTAGAGGCGGGTTCCGCCTCGTTTGCCGAGCGTCATTTTCCTTTTTCGGACGATAAGTTAAAAGATTTTTTTCCGCCCGATTTTATTGTGGAATATACAGGCCAAATTAGAGCGTGGTTTTATGTCTTACATGTCATAACAAACTCTTTGTATGAGTCAAAGGCGTTTAAGAACGTAGCTGTAACCGGAGTGATTCTAGGAACCGATGGCCGAAAGATGAGTAAAAATTATGGTAATTTTCCGAATCCCAAAGAAATGCTTAAAAAGTATGGAGGCGACGCCTTGCGGATGTATTTGATGGGCAGTCCAGTTATGAATGGCGAAGACATTATAATTTCAGAAGACGAATATCGCACTCAAGTTAGAAGTACGTTGCTTATTCTTTGGAATGTGTACAATTTCTTTATCACTTACGCCAACTTGGATAATCCTGATTTGAAAAACACAAAAGTATCCACTTCTGTGTTGGATCAATGGATTTTAATCAATTTAGAAATGTTAACCACTAAAGTAACTGAATGTTTAGAAGGTTATGATTCTGTTTCGGCAATTGATGCTATCAAAAGTTTTATTTCAGATTTGTCGACTTGGTATATTCGAAGAAGCCGCAGCAGACCGGCAGGATTTTACCCGACTTGTTACAAAGTGCTTTATACTTTGTGTCAACTTCTGGCTCCGTTTACGCCATTTATATCGGAAGAAATGTACAAGAATCTGACCGGAGAAGAATCGGTCCATCTTTCTAATTGGCCTAAAACCACAAAATTGAACAAATCAGATACCCAGTTAATAGAAGATATGAAACTTGTACGCAAAATAGTAGAAATGGGGCTATCTGAACGCAAAAAAGCAAATATAAAAGTGCGTCAACCATTGCGAGCTTTGCTCGTCAAATCCCAAATCCCAAATCTCAATACCCAGTTGCTTCAATTAATTAAAGACGAATTAAATGTCAAAGAAGTGGTTTGGAACAAGGGCGATGAGTTATCTATCACTTTGGATACTAAATTAGATCCGGAATTGGAAGCCGAAGGTAAAATGCGTGAACTCATCCGTCAAGTTCAGGATTTGCGCAAAAGTTCAAACGCCAAACTTGATCAATTTATAAATCTTACTATCACCGAAACATTTTCTGATACCTTATTATCTCAGCTCAAAAGACAAGCTCTTGTTAAAGAGGTTAAGATAGGGAATGAACTCTCGCTCGAACTCATTTGATTGGTGGTTAATTACTCCACCAGTCCTGTTATCTATATTGGGATTGGTAGTTCTACGCAGTATCGCTCCGGATCAATTGCTTCCGCAAATCATCTCCTTTGCTATTGGTATTTTCGTCTTTTTATTTTTCTCTTTCACCGATTACAAAATCTTCTTTGCTCTTTATTTACCCATTTACCTGATCAGTATCATTTTTTTACTTACCCCTTTTATCTTTGGAGTTCACAGCCGGGGTGCCTTGCGTTGGCTACAGTTTGGAACCATGACCATTCAGCCGTCTGAGTTAATAAAACCCTTTTTAATAATTGCTTTTACCATGGCCGCCATAAAATTAAAAAAACGATATCTTATTGGATTATTTTTACTTCCGGCGGCAATCATTTTTGCTCAACCCGATCTCGGAACTACATTGGTAATCTCTGTCAGCTGGCTAACCGTCTTTCTCACCAAAATCTCCATCCGCTGGATTATAGTCATAGGTCTAATCTCGATTCTTTTAGTGCCGTCAGGTTGGCTGATTCTCAAGAGTTATCAAAAAGACCGCATTCACTCTTTCCTAAATCCATATAGCGATCCCTTGGGTCGTGGTTATCACGTTATCCAGTCCACCATCGCAGTTGGCTCCGGTCAGCTTTTTGGTAGGGGATTGGGGCATGGTACTCAATCACAGCTCAAGTTTTTGCCGGAACACTACACCGATTTTATATTTGCCTCTCTAACGGAGGAGTTGGGTTTCGTTGGTGGTTTTTTGGTAATTATTTTTTACTCAATAATTTTGATAAGGATTTATTACCTATCTAAGTATACCTCAAATCCCGCCGCCGCCATGTTTTGCCTGAGTAATTTGGCTCTCTTGACCTTTCAGATCTTTGTTAATATGGGCATGAACATGAGTATTGCTCCCATCACCGGCATAACTTTACCGTTTTTGTCTTACGGAGGGTCATCTTTGTTGTCACTGGCCATAAATTTTGGCTTGCTTTCCTCGATTTCCCGTGAAGTCAAAACCTCTTCTTCCCTCCAAATAAGTTAGTCGTGGTATAATTTAACTCTCTATGCAAGCTGTTGTGAAAATAGGTACTACTCAATATTTAGTCAAAGAAGATACCGAAGTTTTGGCTCCCAAAAATGCCAAGCTGGAGTCCGTTCTTCTGGCTTTTGACGATAATCAAATTTTAGTTGGCACTCCCACTCTCTCCAATGTCAAAGTCACCGTTGAAGATTTAGGAGAAGTTAAAGGGGACAAAGTAAAGGTATCCAAATTCAAAGCTAAAAGCCGCTATCACAAAAATACCGGTTTTCGTCCGGTTTTTACTAAACTCAAGATTAAAAGTATTTCCAGTCACTAATTATGGCGCATACAAAAGCCGGAGGTTCCACCCGTCAAAAAGGCAACCGCCGTGGTAAACACATGGGGGTGAAAATTTATGGTGGCCAAAAAGTCAATCTGGGTGGTATTATTGTCCGTCAACGTGGTTCTGCTTATCATCCCGGTGCCAATGTAAAACTGGGCCGGGACTTTACTCTCTATGCTCTCAAAAAGGGAATAGTTCAGTTTATTAAACGTTCGGGACGTCAACTTATTACAATAAAATGAACCAACAAATTATTGATTTAGAAATCGATGCCCTTCAACCCAATCCGCTTCAGCCCCGCGGCATTATTACTCCTGAATCTCTGGTAGATTTGGTGGATTCTATCCGCGAACATGGCGTCCTTGAGCCACTAGTGGTGGCCAAGACCCCGGCTGGGTTTCAGGTTATCGCCGGCGAACGCCGCTGGCGGGCCAGTAAACTTGCCGGTCTCAAAATCGTTCCCGTCATCATCAAAGAAACCACCCCCCAGGGCATGTTGGAAATGGCCATTGTGGAAAACGTTCAACGCTCAGATCTTAATGCCATCGACCGCGCCAAAGCTTTTGAGCGTTTAATGTCCGAATTTGGTTTAGGGAATAGTGAAATCTCGCAACGGGTAGGTAAAAGCCCCGCCTATGTCAGTAACTCTCTGCGCCTCCTCCAGCTCCCCGATGCTCTCAAAGACGGACTTCTCTCGGGATTGATCACCGAAGGTCATGCTAGAGCCTTGGCCGCCATAGACGACAACCGTCTGATTATTGAAGCTTACAAAATGATTTTGCGTGAATCCGGTTCTGTCCGCCGCGCCGAAGAATTAGCCCGCAAAATGCGCGCTCAGGCCGGCACCAGTCCCACTCGCAAAGCCGCCAAAGCTCCTCACGAAGTTAGTGACGAAATCGACCGCTTACGTCAGGAAATGGAAGACGCTTTAGGTGGAAAACCCATCAGCCAAGCCCGCCTTTCCCGTTCCCGTGCCGAAACTCGCATTACTTTCATTCTCAAAGGAAATTTGCAGGAAACCGAAGAGAGATTACAACACATCTTCCAAGGGCTGAAGAATTAAAACGCGTATTTTGCGTGGGGGATTAATCCGGCGACAGATGGAGGCCAATAGCGCACCCAAGCTTTTCCCACAATAGCTTTTTCAGACACCGGTCCCCACTCCCGCGAATCCGAGGAAAAGTCCCGGTTATCTCCGAAAGTCATGTAATACCCCGGCGGAATAGGATACGGCACCCCTTCTCTCAAAAAAGATTTTTGCACTGTCTGCAGATTCGATGGCAAATAAACTTCAGGCAACTGTCTCCCATTTATATATACAAATCCTCCTTGCACCATAATCGTCTCTCCGGGCATACCAATAATTCTTTTTATAAAATCGGCGTTATTGGGCGGTGGTGCATGAAACACAATCACATCGCCTCTCTGTGGAGAGCCTCTTTTATACGATATCTTGTCCGTCAGTATATATTCTTGATTATGAAAATTAGGATACATTGAGCTACCGTCCACCCTATGCGGCTGAAACAAAAACAGATAGATCATCATGAAGATCGCAAACGCCAACACTACCGGTTCCAATGCGTCCAGCACCAACAACCCCCGCCTGTTTTTAAACATATAAGTTAATTATGCCACTGTGCTAAAATTTGTCCACACCAAACTTTTTGTAACCGAAAAGTTAGGTGGGGGTATTCTCATAATCCTTGGGAAAGACTAGAATATCACAATAGTGGCAAAGTAGATGCTACTAAGTATCGTGTACCGTTTGAAATGATTTATCTAGAAGGTTTTGTGAATCAACAAGATGCTACTACTAGAGAAAAATTCTTCAAAACGGGTTGGGGGCGAACTCATTTGAATAAAATATTAAAAAATTATTGGACTTGTAGCTCAGCTGGTTAGAGCGTTCGATTCACATTCGAGAGGCCAGAGGTTCGAATCCTCTCAAGTCCACACGTCGCATTTACCCGCCTAAATTTTTGCGACCAAAAACTTTGGTGGGTGAACATTGCAGATGTCTCTGGTCCGAATCCAGACACGACCACAAAATGTCGAAGGCTTACAGTCCTGAGCTAGGCGAAGGATTCAAATCCTGCATCGTCCACTAGTTTCCAAACCTATCTCCTCTCAACTGTTCGATATCGGCTTTCAAAAGTCTCAGGGTTTGAGTCAGAGAATTATTTTTGGCTTTGGCGGTGAGAGCGTTGATCGCAGAGAATAGGCGGGAAGCCCGGGTATCAAATCCCGGTTGAGTATTGGCGGCCGCCGAATTAAGGTCATTAACATAACTTTTAATCCGCAGTACATCTTGTTTTAATATGACATTAGATCCAACCAAAACATAAGCATCATTAACATGCGCCAAAGCATTATTAATAGGCGTCGATCCTAAAGAAGTTTGGGATTGAGAAAGACCAAATGTATGCGTATTCGTTCCACTGGTAATATTCCCGCCAATCTCTTCCCAAGCTGAATCGTTAGTTTTCAATTTGCCAAAATAAATAGTATAAGCGCCCCCTGCCCCAACTGGCGTTACTAAAACTTGATAGTTTCCGTCAGCTGGATTAGCAATAACAACCAAATTATCGGTAGAAGAAACGATGCTGTTATCCGGTTTTTTAACACTAAAGTTCACTGGCGACGCCGTTGTCACCATGATGACATTACCGAGATCCGCCTGAGAAGAAGTTGAAATACTTCCAGAGATTCCCAAAATATTTTGAATTTTAGCTAAAGTGGCAGCATTGGAAACGATTATCTGATGATCCTGTCCGCTTTCAGACAAATTTTCAATCTCTCCTGATATTTGACTGCTAGTCAGCAACACCGTTCCGTCCCCCGAAGCATTTTGGGTACTGGTTGGTTTTCCGTCCACCCATTTACCTACTAATTTATCAAAACTATTTCTTGCGGTGACCGTGTAATATCTTGGGGTATTTATATCAGTACCTGAGATGGTATGTAAAAGGGTTGTGCTTAGCATCCCCAAATAATTGCTTTTTAGTCCCGTTCCCGGGGAAAAATATTCAAATGTCGGGAGGATATTTTGCAGATTTGGAAACTTAGATTGAATAGTACTCACGTCATTCTCATATGACTTACGGTTGATCCGCAAAAACAATTTAATTAGTAAATCTTGCCACGCTGGTAGATCTGAAAAGTCCGCCCCCTCCCATATTTTATACACGGGCAAAACACCGGTATGCGGGCTGGCGATAGTAATAAGTTTATTTATTTTTGTAGGATTATTTTGGACATAGGCACGAGCTACTAAACCTCCCTGACTATGACCAATCAGATTTACACTGGTGAGATTTTTTGAAGTAATAAAACCGGAAAGATTGGATGCGGTATTCGAAATATTTTTGCGCCAGTCGTAATAATAAATCCACAAATTAGTGTTCTCCACATAACCTGAATTTTTCAAAGTAGTAATCAGGCCGTCGTAAACTGTGACAAAAGGAGTCAACGTCCAGCTCGTATCAGCTACTGCGGCGTTATGTACCAGAGCCTCATAATTCCAGCTGGCTCCCATCCCCGGAATAATAATTGTAGGAGTCAAAGTAGTGGGTACTCCCACATTCAATTTAGCTTTCCAAACCCTGTCTTCATATCCGTTGGTATAACCCCCGGTTAAATAAAGGTATCCGCCCGCCACTGCCAGTGATCCACAACAATGATTAACCGGTAGGGAATTGGCACTAGTTTGCCAGGAGGTCATGCCCCCGTCACTGCTAAGAGTGGTGTAGTAAACATTTTTTAAAAAGTTTCCGTTATATCCGCCTACTACAAAAATATAATTATCTACCATAGTGATACCCGCGCTCCGTACTGAGACGGGTAAATTGGGCATTGCCGTCCAAGTACTTAGAGTCCCATCACTATTTGCAGTTGCCCGCCAGACCTGATTGGTAATTCCGCTACTATTCCAACCTCCAATTACATATATATAATTTCCATAAGTCATCAGCCCGTGATCCCAAAGCACATCAGGCAAATCTGTGGTCGTATTCCAAGTTCCTAAACTACCGTCGGCGTTTATCAGTGCGTAATATACTTTTTTACTGGCATTAGCGGCGTTTTCACTATCCGTCCATCCCCCAGAGAAATAAATATAATTCCCCACAATCGCCGACGCCCCTTTCGACAAACGCTGTGGTAATGGAGTGGCCGGAGTCCACGAAAAAATATCTCCATTACTGTCAACATCTCCCCAAATAGAAAAGTTTTTAGAAGTTTGTGGAGGATATTGAGTTCCCCCCAACAAATATACTCTATTGGATTTATTAGCCATCGAATGCCAGTATGAATTTTGGGGAAGACTTATCAGTTCATTAGTCCAACTTCGTGACGGAAGTATAAGCGTCGTGTTTAGTTTTTCAATAAGAGAGAAATCGTCAGACGTAGCACCGCCAAAATTTATTAAATAATTATCGATACCTAAGGTTTGATGGTTAGCTGTTTGCTGAGTAAGGGAAACATCAACAGACCAAGGATCAATTGGTTCGAGAGACGCAGAAATTGAGGGGACAAAAAGAAGAAATTGAGTTAAAATAACTAGAACAAATCCAGATACTAATCTGAACCTTTCCATAATAAGTTAATTAATACATGAATTATGAGTAGAGTCAATATGGATAAAATGAATAACAAAGCGTTCAGTTTAGAGTATTTGCGTGATGACCTAGCCAAGAAAAGATCATTAATTGAATTTAAAAATACATATCGAAAAAGAAATCCTGAAATATCCAATACTAACTCTGGGAAGAAATGGGACAAACTTAATACTAGTATTTTACAAGAAAACAACCCAATGGCATTTGATCGAATAAATAGCCTACTTAAATATATAGATGGAAAAGGACTAAGAATTCTTGATTACGGGTTTGGTCAAGGCGCATTAGAGGAAAAATTGTATAGAGCCGGGAAGTGTACAAGCTTGGTCGGTATAGATATATCTGCTGAATCAGTAAAAAAGGCAAAAAACAAATTTAAAAAGTGGAATTTCTTTAAAGGAGATGTGGGAGAAATAACGGACAACAAAGGATTATTTGACTATATAGTTTGTTCTGAAGTTTTGGAACACATATCTCCCAACAAAACATTTTCATTACTAGAAAGATTTTATAAATCAATAAAAAGAAATGGTTATCTATTAATATCTGTACCTATAAACGAGGGGTTAGAAAAAATGATTTTAAAGGGAGAAAACCCTAACTCTCATACCAGAATTTATACACCAGACATAATTAAAACCGAATTACAAATAGCAGGCTTCAAATATATAAGATCAGAGTATCTTTATGCATTTCATAATCATTACAATCTTAAAAAATTTCTTACAAAATTATTTTTTCAAAAAACAAAAAAACCAAATATAATAATCATCCTCTCCCAAAAACCATGAACATTTTGTTTATGACCCGGCTTTATTCTCCTCACATTGGTGGAGTGGAAAAGCATGTAGAAAGAATTTGCGGTATTTTATCCAAAAAACATCAAATAATCATAGTTTGTGAAAAAAATGATCCCAAACTTTCCGATTATGAAAAGAATAGGGGAGTGGAGATTTATAGAATAGGGGAATCCGGCAAATGGGCAATTTGGAAATGGTGGTTTCAGCATTTGAACTTAATAAATAATGCAGATATTATTCATATTCACGACGTCTTCTTCTGGTTTTTGCCTTTCCGGCTCCCCTACTGGCACAAAAAAGTTTTTATGACATTTCATGGTTACGAGGGCGCAAATCCCCCCACATGGAGACAGATTTTTTGGCACAGAGTGGCGGCCAAATTAACAAAAGGAAATATCTGCATTGGCGATTTTCACAAAAAATGGTACGGAGTTAAACCCGATTTTGTTTCATATGGCGCAGTGTAAAACCGCTATTTTTATCGGCCGTGACAGTCCAGATAATGGTTTGCTAGAGTATCGCCAACTAGCTAAAATTCAAAATATCAAACTGGATGAATATATTAATGTTCCCAATGCTGATAAATATTTAAAGAATTATGATTTTGCTTTTGTATCCCGGTATCTTGCCATATTGGAAGCCTTGGCCGCCGGTATTCTAGTAATTGCCCATTATAACAATGAAATTAAATTCGATTATTTAAATCTTGCTCCATTTGCCAAATATATAACCATATTTAATGACCCCCATAAAACCAATTTGACAAATTTGACCAAAACTAATATTTCCACCGGTCAAGTTTGGGCTAAATCCCAAACTTGGAACAAATTAGCCAGTGTATACGAAAAACTATGGCAAAAAAAATAAGTATCGTGGTTACGGTTTTTAACGAACAAGATACCATAAGCGGTTTATTGACCGCTTTGTTTAATCAAACTGTTAAAGCATTTGAAATTATTGTGGTCGACGGCAGATCCACCGATAAAACATTAGAAATTCTAAAAAAATTTACCCCCCCTCTTAAAGTAAGAGGGGGTCAGGGGGAGTTATTGAAAGTGTTAATTAAATACGGTAACCGTTCTCAAGGCAGAAACATCGGAGTTATCAAAGCCCAAGGGCAAATAATCGCCTTCACCGACGCAGGGTGTATTCCCGAATCTAATTGGTTGGAAGAAATAATAAAACCGTTTAGTAATAAAAAGGTGGATGTTGTTTCGGGTTATTATAAAGGTCTCCCAAAAAATATCTTTCAAACGTGCTTAGTGCCTTATGTTTTAGTCATGCCGGATAAGATAGGCAGCGAGTTCCTTCCCAGCACCCGTTCCATGGCTATTACCAAAAAACTATTTTTAAGTTCAGGAGGATTCGATGAAAAATTATGGCACAACGAAGATTATGCCTTTGCCCATAAATTAAAAAATATGAGCGTGAACTTTTATTTTGCCCCCAAAGCTATAGTAGGTTGGTTGCCCCGTAAAGATTTAAAAAGTGCTGCCTGGATGTTTTTGCGTTTTGCCATCGGGGATGCCCAAGCCGGCATTCTCCGGCCCAAAGTCAAAAACATGGCCATCCGTTATTACATTTTTTTCTTTTTATTTTTTATAAATCACTGGTTTGGACTATTAATTATTCCCTATTTGCTTTGGGCCATTGTAAAGAATTATAAATATGTCAAAAATATCGGCGCCCTCTTTTGGTTGCCGGTGCTACAATTAACCTCAGACACCTGCGTACTGTTTGGTACTTTGGTGGGTTTATTATCCCGAGTGAAATGAGCTACTTTAAAAAGACTATTTCTGGATTATCTTGGACTTCTGCTTTGTGGGGAGCCATTCGGGTTTCTGCGTTACTCCGGATTGCTATTTTAGCCAGATTATTATCAATTGAAGCTTTTGGTGCTTTTGGTGTGGCCACCCTCGTTCTCTCACTTTTAGAAATTCTTACCGAAACCGGTATTAATCCTTTCCTACTTCAAGAGGGAGAAGATTACAAAAAGTATCTCAACACCGCCTGGGTAATATCTATCATCCGGGGGATTTTTGTTTCACTTCTATTAATAATAGTTACTCCTTACGTCGCGGCTTTTTTCAATATTACTTCTTCCATTCCGTTGTTATATATCGCAAGTCTAATTCCCATCATCCGTGGTTTTATCAATCCCGCCTGCATCAAATTTCAAAAAGACTTACAGTTTCACAAAGAATTTTATTACCGTTTTAGTATCGTAATTATCGAAATCATATCCTCAATTATCATAGTTTGGTTTATTAGAAACGCTTCCGGCATGGTCTGGGCTTTGGCCGTATCCGCTCTAGCCGAAGTCGCATTATCTTTTTTATGGATCAAACCCCACCCCGTATTTTCTCTCAAATTAGACCAGGTAAAACAAATACTAGATCGTGGAAAGTGGATTACCGGTTTTGGCATTCTTGATTACACTTTTAGTCAGGGTGACAATATTGTGGTGGGTAGAATGCTTGGCGCCTCGGCGCTCGGTCTATATCAAAACGCTTACAAAATCTCCACTCTTCCCCTCACTGGCGTCAGCGATACTTCTTATAAAGTCACTTTTCCCGTTTACGTGGAAATGCTCAAAAATCCCAAAGCGGTGAAAATTGCCATCATCAAACACATCGCCATTATTACTCCATTACTATTGGTCATCAGCAGTTTGGTATTTATCTATGCCCGTCCGATCACCCTAATTGTTTTGGGTTCATCATGGCTTGCCGCCGTGCCAATAGTCAAAGTTTTGGCCTTTTTGGGAGCCGCCCGCGGCATCTCCTTCTCCATGAATTCTTTATTTATGGCCCTTAAATTGCAAAAATACGTCACTTTACTAACCCTCATCAACGTAGTCGGCCTGTTTATCACCATTTTCCCGGCAGTCCGGCTGTATGGTCCGGTTGGAGCCGGCATGGCCGCCACTTTTGGCGCCGTTTTAGCCTTACCTTTCGCCTTCTTTTTTGCCATTAAGTTGATTAGAACTTTATGAAATTAAATCTGGGCTGTGGCACAGATATCCGTGATGGGTATCTCAATGTCGATGTCATCAAAAGTATGGGTGTCGATGTGGTCTGCGACATTTCCCAAAAATTGCCATTTAAAAATAATTCAATTGATGAAATTATTGCCCAAGATATTTTGGAGCATTTTACCCGTGAGCAATTAATTTATACTTTAAGGGAAATGTCCCGCGTATTGAAAGTGGAGAGTAAATTATTTATTAGAATACCCAACATCGACGCCATATTCGACCAATTTGCCCAAGATTCCGACACCCGGAATTTGTTTTTGTATGGTGATACTTCACAAACCGGTATTTGGGGAGTACACAAAGCCGGATATACAAAAAAAGTATTTGTCACACTATGCAAACTGAACAATTTTGAATTATTGAAATTTAATGAATCAGACACCAATTTCGAATTTGAGTTTAAAAAAATAAATTCAGATTTAAAACTTAGCAAGATTTTGTTTATCAATCAAACTTTGGGAATTGGCGGTGCCGAGACATTTAATAAATCGTTGTTCGATTGGCTAATGAGAAAAAATTTAATCATAAAATCGTACACAACAAATGACAGATTCAACAAAATATTAGGGGACTCACAAAAAATCCCCGTAGTTTTGGATATAATTGGCGATTGGAAAGGATTACTAAAAGCTTTTATTTTATTACCGTATGGGCTGTGGATTTACGCCAATATATTTTTGAGAAACTTAGATTGTGATGTTATATATATGACCGGTTTTCCGGAGAAAATTATAATAACTCCGTTGGCATATTTATTTAACAAGCCGGTAGTCTGGGTAGAGTTTGGACCACTGGAAAGTGTGTTTAACAAGTTTTTTGGAATACCTAAGTTTCTCTATCGTTTAGTCAGTAAATTGCCGGATTTCGTAATCATGCCAACACAAAATACTTACAAGCAAAACGTGGCTGTTTGTCATATTCCGGCCGCCAAAATTAAAATTATTCCATGTGCTATAGAAAAACCCGTAAATGCCAAACATAAACCTGAAAAAAACTTAGTAATTTGTATTTCCAGATTGGAAAAAGGCAAAGGTCAGGATTTGCTTATCGATGCATGGCCCAGAGTTTTGGAAAAGTTTCCCGATGCGAAATTAAAAATAATTGGTGAAGGCAGTTTGAATTTAAAACCTTGTAAAAATGTTGTCGTGACGGGTTGGGTTGATAATATTTGGAAAGAGCTGCAAAAAGCCAGTGTATTAGTCTTTCCGTCGGTTTGGCCACTGGAAGGATTTGGATTGGTTATGATCGAGGCCATGAGTTTGAACATTCCCATCGTTGCTTTCAATCAAGGTCCGGCTCGGGAAATTATTGATAAAAATTCCGGAATATTGGTTGATAATTTGAGTGACGGAATTATTGCTATGCTACAAGCTCCCGTCATGGAAGGAGCTAAAAGATTCAACGAAAATTACACCTTCGATATAATAGGTCCTAAATATTTAGAAATATTTAAATATGCTATTGCCACCCATTCCATTTTTCGGTGATATCGGTTGGTTTTATTTGTCGGCACGGGATGCCATATTGTTGGGGAAATTTCCCCTTTTGGGAATCACTTCCAGCATTACTTGGCTTCATCAAGGCCCCCTTTGGACTTACATGGTCATTCCGGCATTTATCTTATCCAATTTTCATCCCTTGTCACCAGTAATTTTTATAATTACTCTAAATATTTTTTTAATTCCCAACTTCTACTATTTAATTCTAAAATTATTTAATAAAAAGACCGCACTTCTGTGTACTTTTCTTCTGGTACTTTTTCCTTGGTGGACCATGCATTCTCGTATTCCGTATCATACTTCCCCAATTCCCTTATTTGAAGTAATATGTTTACTTTGTTTAATTAAACAAAGAGATTTTCTGGCCGGTCTATTTTTAGGTTTTTTATATCAATTGCACCTGCTCACTTTTATTTTCTGGCCAATAATGGCTTTTAGATTAAACAAAAAGATAATATTAGGTTTTTTGCTGGGCATCTTGCCGTTTATCATATCCGGTCCTATCCAAACTCTGGGAATTTTTGTTTGGATAATAAAACATATTTTTGTGGGATTTGGGGTGACTGGACTTGCGTCCGAAGCCTACCGTGTAGTCTTATTTATCCCAAGCCTATTATTACTTTCTCTAATATTACACAAACTTTCCAAGTTACTTAAGATAATTATAGTTGTGGTTACTTTGTTATTTGTGAATTTGACATTTGACATTGGCCGGTATGCTCCCTTTTACTCACAATATTTAGAATCTGCCAAGTCTGGAATCGATATTTACGCTCAAGGGTCCAAGTTCCCCTCCGCCATCATGCCATTTCAATATCTCACCTGGTGGCTTGGTAGAGTAAAATAGCTTTGAAAGGCCACGCCTTTTTGATATAGTTAGATCATGCCAGCAAAAAACTCAAGAAAACAATTTGTCGAGAACTCTTATTACCACATCTACAACAGGGGAGTAGAAAAACGGCAAATATTTATGGACGATATGGATTATTCGGTATTTATCTCCTATTTACGAAATTACTTACTACCCAAAAACGAAGATGTTTTACACAACGTGTTGTCAGACGAAAACTCGACATCAAAGCAAAAAGCTGAAGCCATTAAACTACTTAGGCTTAATAATTTTTCAGAGACAATTTCGCTAGCTGCATATTGTCTCATGAACAACCACTTCCATTTGTTGGTAAAACAAATCCCGGCAGACGGAATTGATATATTCATGAATTCGCTGATGACACGATACACAATGTATTTCAACCGCAAGTACAAACGGGTTGGTCACTTATTCCAAGGAAACTACAAAGCGGTATTAGTTCAGACCGAAGCGCAACTACTACACCTAACCAGATATATCCATCAAAATTCAGCTTTGAAAGGCCACGCCTTTCAAAATTACCCATACTCGTCTTACCGGCAATATCTTTCACAAACACAGCACGAGTGGATAAAGCCAGAGGAAATTCTAACCTATTTTGCCGAGCAAGGTTTTAATTCATATAAATCTTTTGTTGGAGACGTTTTTACTTATGATTCATTTGAAATTATCTCCGGCTTAACCTTAAATGAATCAGACTAGATCAAAAAGGCCACGCCCTTCGAGGCTGAATTCCAATCACCCACTTGGTAGACTAGTAGAGTAAAATAAGAATATGACAGAAACATTAGTGGTAGTTTCCTTTCTAATTCAAAGAGACGATAAGGCTTTATTGGTTCAAGAAACTGAAGACGACATCAGAGAAACATGGTGTTTTCCTGGGGGAAAATTGGAACAAGGAGAGACTATTGGTGCAGGGGCAAAGAGAGAGCTGTTGGAGGAATGCGGTATGAGACTAATCTCGTTTGGAATTATTCGAATATATGAAGATATTAGAGATAATATATTGGGAATGAGACTTCATTTGTGGGTTAATGCAGAGGAGATAAGAGGAGCTAAGCTTAATAATGATGTAATAACTACCGGTTGGTTTTCAAAAGTTGAGATAAAGGAAATGTACGAAAAAGGAATGATTAGACCAGGAAAGTTTCATGCACCTGAAATCTTAGATTTTCTTGCCAATAAACCCATTGATGGTAAGGTGACTACTTTAGAAACCTGAATATGTTGACAGCTGTTATTTTAACCAAAAACGAGGAAAAGAATATTGAGAGGTGTATTTTGTCTCTAAAGTTTTGCGATGAAATAGTAATTGTAGACGACGAGTCCACTGATAGCACGGTCAAAATAGCCAAAAAACTTGGAGCCAAAGTTCTCAGTCACAAAATGATAAATTACGGTGCACAGCGCAATTGGGTCTTAGACCAGATCAGATCTACCTGGGTCTTGTTTGTGGATGCAGACGAGGTTTTGACCAAAGAATTAAGTGATAGCATCCGGGAGCAAATTAAGAGAAACCAAGCCAATGGCTATCTTATTCACCGTGTAGACCATATTTGGAACCATAAATTCAAATATGGGGATGTAGGTAACGTCTGGTTATTACGTTTGGCTCGTCGAGGGGCAGGATTATGGAAAGGGGAAGTCCACGAAACTTGGGAAGCAGATGGTCAGACTGCAAAGCTTAAGGGGGATCTAAATCACTATCCACATCCCACCGTGGTAGAATTTCTAAAACATATTAACAACTATTCCACCCTTAAGGCTACTGAATTTCATGAGTCAGGACGTAGAACCAATATCTTTGAAATAATTTTTGCCCCAATTTGGAAATTTAAGTATTTGTATATCTTAAAGCTAGGTTTTTTAGACGGTACCCCCGGTTTTGTTCACGCTATGATGATGGCTTTTTATGTATTTTTAACCGCCGGCAAGCTGTTTATGTATGATCGTCACCGCTAAAACAATTCATAAGCTCATCGAAGACCGGGATTTCCGCTATGGCAATTCCTGTTTTTGGGTAGATGGAGTAAATTTTGTCCATCAAGCCATCCAAAACAACTTCGAAATAATTAAATTAATCTATGTAGATGAAAAAATCGATACCGACTTCAAAAAGGAAGTTATCAAAAACGTTCACCGGTCGCTTCATCACCGTATGGATCTTCCCGAATATGCCACTATTTCCAATAGAAAGGATATTCAGGGGGTTGGGGCTGTTATCAAGATGAAACACCAAAAAAATGTGGTATTACCCGGACCGGGAGTAGTTTTAGAACATCCGTCTATCCCCGGAAACATAGGTACTATCATGCGCACCTGTTCTGCCTTTGGTATCAAAAATTTATATCTGATTACTCCATCGGGTGATCCATATAGTTTTGAGTCAGTCCGGGCCAGCATGGGCTCCATTTTTCATATCAACCTGATTCTCATGGATTCGCATCTGAATTTCGATACTTCACATATCCACATCGGCACCTCTCTTCACCCATCAGCTACTCTCCTTACCGAATACCGAATACTGAGTAATGATAACCAAGTCTTAATTTGGTTTGGCACCGAATCCCGTGGTCTCACTCCCCAATCGCAGCAAAAGTGTCAAGTTCAGTTAAAAATTCCCATTACTTCACAAGTTGATTCGCTAAATCTCTCCGAGGCCGTAGGCATTGTTTTGTATGAACTTATTGCTCGTCATCAGCTGGCTTTGGGGTAATTTGTACAAGTTTTCATTTTTTTCTCCGGATGTCCATGTGTCATTATTGGATATAACAATATTTCTGGTTTTTATATTTAGCGCAAAGAAATTACTCAATATATATAGGCCTTTATTAAAATCTGTAATTATATTTTTTAGTATAGCTATCATCACTTTAATAATAGGTACCTTCAGGTTCGGACCAAGTGCCGGAGTGGTGGGGAGTTTCTATTTGTTCAGATGGATAATCTATTCTGTAATCTTTATAGCTTTAGGATCAAAAATTCAAATATCTAAACTGCGGCTTTTGGGAATGGGAACTGTGATATTAGGCATATTACAGTACTTCTTGTATCCGGATATCAGATGGTTACAAATTTCCGAATGGGACCCCCATTATTATAGGGTGGTGAGTACATTTCTTGATCCGGGTTTCACGGGGTTACTTATAGTTTTCACACTAATTTTAATTACTCTTAATCCATTAAAAAATAGAGTATTAAATTTATTCATCTGGTTTATATCATATTTTACTTTTGCCTTTACTTATTCCCGGTCCAGTTATCTGGCGTTTTTGGTCAGTTTCGCTTGGATTTCTTGGCACAAAAAATCCTGGAAGTTATTTTTAGGTATTGTTTTACTTTTTATCTCTACCGTTTATCTTTTGCCTCGGTCTCCCGATGGCGAAGGGGTCAAATTAGAACGTACCAGTTCCATTGCCGCCCGCATCGCCAGTTGGACTACTGCATGGCGGATTTTTACTCAGAATCCTATTTTAGGAGTCGGTTTCAACACTTATCGTTATGCACAAGGAGCCAGTCTCAAATCCCACGCTGGAGCCGGAGCCGATTCGTCACTTTTATTTGTGGCTGCCACCACAGGCATAGTTGGTCTAGTGGCTTATCTCTGGTATTTTCGTTGTCTCTATACCCTAAACCCTAACGCCTATACCCTGCGGGCATCATTGGTTGCCTTGCTTATCCACAGCTTATTTTTAAACTCTCTTTTCTATCCCCCCGTCATGCTCTGGATCGCCATTTTAGCGACCAATACTAATTCGCCGTCACCGTCAGCTCTTTCTTAGTTTGATTACCGGCCGCGTCTGTAGCCGTAATTATCAATAAATTATCTCCGTTGTTCAGTTGAAAATTAGTATTAAATTTCCCCTGAGCGCTTACTATAATCACTCGGTCATTAATCAAGAGCCGTGCGCTCGGATCCACCGATCCTGATATTTGAATTTTGGGCGGATTTCCATTGACATGTTGGTTTTCCATAGGGGAATCCAGTTTTATTTCCGGTCCCTTATTCGAATAAATCATCACCACATTGTTTGCGGGTGAACTTTTGTTACCGGCATCATCTATGGCCACAGCCGTAAAAATGTTATTGCCGTCCATCAGTTTCACACTCACTACTTCAAATGATCCATCGTTGCTGGCTTTCACTTGTCCCACTGGTTCATTATTTCTGGTCAAATATACCATTGAATTAGGTTCTGCCAACCCGGAAATCGCCTGATTAGCACTATTTGTAGCGTCATAAGCCAAGGAAATTACGGGGGGTACCGGAGCAATCAGGTCGTTTTTATCCACCGGCTTGCCATTGGATTTTAGATTATTTATTCCCTCAGCCAATTTTCCCAAAACCGGCACACCACCAAATATCACCATCACAATTACCAGCATACCAGCCAGTCCCCACAACACAGCCCTTCTTCTACTACGTCTCTCCTCCAGAGAACTAAACCTGCTCATGTTAAAATTCTATCACAGCCGTCACGCTAAGCGAGCCGGGGTAGCTCAGGGGTAGAGCAATGCTTTCGTAAAGCATGGGTCGTGAGTCCGATTCTCACCCCCGGCTCCAAAATTATGGCCAAAGATAAATACACTGCAATTTGGGTTTCACATTCCTCGATAGGGGATTATCTCAAGTGTCCCCGGGGGTATTATCTAAAAAATGTTTACAAAAACCCCAAAACTAACAAAAAAATGTCTATCATGTCCCCCGCTCTGGCTTTGGGGCAGACGGTGCATGAAGTAGTGGAATCGTTATCTTCAGTCCCGGTTGAAGACCGGTTTACCACTTCACTTTTGGATATGTACAACGTAGCTTGGAAAAAAGTCAGCGGAGAAAAAGGTGGATTCAAAGATCAAACTCAGGAAGACGAATTCAAAGCCAAGGGGCAGACCATGATTGAAAGGATTATTAAAAATTCCGGCCCCGTGGGCAGAAAAGCCGTCAAAATTCGCCAAGAGCTGCCATATTATTGGCTGTCAGACGAAGATAACATTATTCTGTGTGGAAAAATTGATTGGCTGGAATATTTACCCGAAACCGACAGCGTTTCCATTTTGGATTTTAAAACTGGAAAATACGATGAAGATCCGGATTCGTTGCAACTTCCCATTTATTTACTGTTAACCAATCATTGTCAGACCCGCCGGGTTGATGGTGCCAGTTATTGGTATTTGGAGCGGGATGACCAACCCAAGAAAGTAGAGTTGCCGGAAATGGAAACTACTTCGGCCAAAGTGTTAAGTATTGCCAAAAAAATAGCTCTGGCCCGGAAACTGAATCACTTTCAATGTCCCAAAATAGACGGCTGCAGAAATTGCCGGGATTTGGAACTGGCGGCCGCTGGTAAAGCCAAATATGTGGGTTTGAATGATTTTGGTCAGGAAGTGTATGTCATTTGAATTTCAGCTCAAACGAAATCCCCGAATGCGGGGTATCAAAATCTCCATTCGTTCCACTGGCAATGTTTTAGTTTCCGCTTCCCCATGGATTCCGAAGTTTGCTATCAATCAATATGTTTTAGCCCAAAATTCATGGATTAAAGCCCATCTTCCCAAAAAACCAATTACCAAAACAGAACCGGGTGAATTTATTCGTCTCAAACCTCAAGCCAGACAGCTTATTAATGACCGCCTGGAACACTTTAACCGGCATTACGGTTTGAAATGGACCAAAGTAACTATCCGTAATCAATCTACCCGTTGGGGCAGTTGTAATGCTCGGGGTCATTTGAGTTTTAATTATCGTTTGGCGCAGGTTTTACCTGAGTTGGCAGATTATGTAGTAGTCCATGAATTGTGTCACCTGGGACAGCTAAATCACTCACCCAAATTTTGGGCTTTAGTAAGCGAGACTTTGCCAAATTATAAAATCCTCCGAAGGAAATTACTCCACCTTCACGCCTATAAAATCGATTAGAGGAAAGTTCTTTTTAATTTCTCCCCGGAACTTCTCAGCCAGATTGGCCGAATATGTTCCCCTGCCCGCTCCTTCCATTTTTCCACACAACCTATTTTCGTGCTCCTCAATTATCCGTAACAACGGTTTTCCAATCCTATCAAACTCCCCTTGCCATTTATTTTGATCTTGCTTATATAAATCAGAAATCTTTCTAAACTCCTCGAACTCACTCGCATGCGCCCCCACCATTTCTTTATAAATTTTTTGATACAACACTCCCATGTTCCAATTATATAAAATCCGCAGCAAAAATAATATCAATTATTTTTCGTTTAGTTTCGACCTTGGCCTTCATGGGAATTTCCGAATAACTGCCACAGATGGCAAAGATTATGACTCCAATTACCCTAATTTCCCCAATTTCCCAAATCCCCCTTCCAAATTCCATCCACAGGAAGAAAAAGAGGTAGAGTTCAGTGTAAATTATTTTACACTTAGTTACAGCTGATCCTCAGTACTTGCCCTGCCTCAATCACATTTGGGTTGGCAATTTTGTTATTTTGGGCAATCGCCGGCCACAGGTAACCGTTGTTACATGTCTTTACAGCAATGTTCCACAAATTGTCGCCTGCAGCTACTGTGTACTCCACTGTCTTGATTTCCAGTTTAGGCAAGTCGATTTTAGTGCCTTTTTCCAAAAGAGATGGATTATTCCCAATTACTTCACGGTTTGCGGCATAAACTTGGGACCAAGCATATCCGGAACCATATTCTTTTTGGGCAATTGTCCACAAACTGTCACCTGTTTGCACCTCATAACCGGTTTGCTTGTTTACTACTTCAGTACTCACCGCCTCATTACTTAATTTTCCGGTTTTGTTGACCGATTTGAAATAAGAAAACAGCAAGCTACCAACCAGTACCACAATGACTATACCCAAAAGCATGCTCACATTGTCTTCACTGGCAAAAGTGCGAATTTTATTTATAGTTTTATTCATCGTTCCTCCTTTCCAAGCAGAAATTTAAAGGCAATATAAGTCCCCGTCACCCATTTTGCAAGAAGCAGTATCAAAACCAATTTTATTTCTGAGCGGGATAGGGAAGTCGAATCCCTTTCTCTACCTTGGGAAGGTAGCGTTAGGCCGTTTAACTAATCCCGCAACTTCTGTCATTTTACCTTAAAGACTATTACTGGTAAAATATACGTAGTGGGACCGTAGCGCAGTTGGTTAGCGCATCTCCTTGTCAAGGAGAGGGTCACGGGTTCGAATCCCGTCGGTCCCGCCTTTAGCTTTTTATGTAAGGTATACTTTTATTATGAACAGAAAAGTTGCGGTGGGGTTAGTGGGAGCCGTAGCGCTTGCAACAAGTATTTATTTCAAGACAGTATATTTGGTGACGCGGGTGGTAGACGGAGACACATTTGAGACTTCAGATCACATGACTATTCGCTTTGACACACTCGATGCTCCAGAGCTAACCAATTGTGGAGGGGAACAGGCCAAAAAAGAATTAGAAAAAATATTAGTAGGCAAGAAAGTCACTTTGAATGTAGCGGCCAAAGATACATTTGGCCGGCAAATAGCTTCTGTTTGGTCTGGGAAGACTTGGATAGATAAAAAATTAATGGAGACAGGTTGGGTTGCTTATTCCTCATCAACCTTGGATCTCAAACATATTTTACAAAATATTGATTGGAAGAACCAGGAAAATAAACTGGGAATTTATAGTGAATTGTGTACCCAATATGAAAATAAGGAGAAACCAAAATGCGTAATTAAGGGAAATATTTCCGGTGAATGGTTACACAAAGGAGAAAAGTCATATCATTTTCCGGGTTGCATTCAATACAACCTCACCCGCATTGAAAAATACCGTGGTGAGCAATGGTTTTGTAGCGAAAAAGAAGCCGTTGCCGCGGGTTACACCAAATCCGGCGGCTGTGGCACTAAATCTTGGAAACCGTGATATATTAAATATAATGTCTAGTAAGTTTTCAGGAGCTATGTGGGGCAGGACGGTAGAAGTCAGATTTGCTTTCTCAGGAAAGCTAACATCACTTCGTAAAAACATTGGAGATAATATAAACAAAGGAGAAACTTTGGCATCGTTGGATCGCCAGCTTCTGCAATTGGAATTGGATCAAAAGCTTGCCGATAATAAGTTAGTCCGGGCTACTTTTGATATGGGCAAAGGCTCCAAGAGTGTATTGCAGTCCGATTTGGACGCGTCAGTTCGTGATGTGGAACAAGCAAAATACAAGCTGGATCAGGTTGATTTGATATCGCCTGTAACAGGAACGGTACTTGATGATGGAGGTTGTAAAATAAATATGAATATCACTCCTTCGGCCAATGCATTTCTGATTTTGGATACAAGCTCAATAGTGTTTAGAACTCTGATTAAACCGAATGAAGTTTTTAGATTTTTAAATCCGGTATCTTTACCCATTGATTTCCCAAAAATTGGCAAAAAGGTTTTTGGCTTGGCTAGTTCACCCAAATTATTAACTGACTTAAATTGGGTAGTTGATTTAAAAATAGAAGATCCCCAGGATTTACCGTTGGGGTTGGAGGGCGTAGTCCAACTACCCTAAGGCCACGCCCTTCAAAGCTACCGGCACTATTTAAGATATATGGCAATCTCTAATCTCCAAATCGCCAAATTGTTGAGATCGGTGTCCGCGGCCCTGAGCTTGTCGAAGGGCGATAATAGATTCCGAATCATTGCCTACGATCGGGCAGCTGATGCTATTGAACACGCCAGCTCCGAAGTTAAAGACTTGTGGGATGACGGTAAATTAAAAGAATTGTCTGGAGTGGGTGAGGGGATAGCCAGTTCCCTAGATGAGCTTTTTAGAACCGGCAAAGTTAAACATTTTGAAACAATTCTCAAGGATTTCCCCCCCGCCATGTTTCAACTCATGGAAATTCCTGGTCTTGGTCCCAAAAATGCTTTTAAGTTGTGTAAAGCTTTGGGAATTACCAGAGTTCATTTCGCCGTTTCTAAACTGGAAAAAGCCGCAAAAACAGGTAAAATCGCAGTTTTGGAAGGCTTTGGTGAGGAATCTCAAAACAATATTTTGCAAAATATTGATGGCTACAAAAATCGTTCCCACCGTTTACTCTTAAACGTTGCCCACGGCACAGTAGACGCGATTATTGCTTGGATGCACAAGATTCCCCAAGTAAAGCAAATAGACTATCTGGGTAGTCTCCGCCGCCAAGCTTCCACAGTGGGTGATATTGATATTGCCGTAGCAACAGACGATTCAAAAAAAGTTTTAACTCATTTCACTCAATTTCCGGGCAAGTCTCGGGTTCTTGAGGCCGGTGAACACACTTCGTCGATTATCTTACCCAACGGTTCTCAAGTAGACTTGATGGTCCAACCTCCACAGTCCTACGGATCTTTGCTTCAACATTTTACAGGGAGCAAACATCATAATATCGCTCTGCGTGAACTTGCCATGAAAAAGGGGTATTCATTATCGGAGTATGGTATCACCCCCTTAAATCCCCCTCTTACATCGCAAGATGCGAATCGAAGAATCGATTTAAGAGGGGGAAACCCGCAGGAGAGGGTGATATTTTCGTCAGAAGAAAAACTTTATAACTTTCTCGGCCTGGATTTTATTCCTCCTGAGTTACGGGAAGGAGAAAATGAAATTGAATTGGCCAAATTACACCAATTGCCCAAATTAGTAGAACTTTCTGATATCAAAGGTGATCTGCATATTCACAGTGATTTTAATATCGAACCCAGCCATGATTTAGGTACCAGTTCAATTAATCAAATCGTGGAACAAGCTGTGAAATTAGACTACGAATACGTTGGCTTAACGGATCATAATCCCAGCGTGGCAAACCATAGTGAAAAACAAATGTTAGATCTGATTAAAAAGAGGACAAACTTTATTCGATCTGAAAAAAGAGCAATTTATGTGTTCAATGGTATGGAAATCGATTTACAACCAGATGGCAAGCGGGCAGTATCAGACAAATGTTTACAAGAATTAGATTATGCCTGTGTCAGTATTCATTCCAGTTTTCGGCAATCCCGCAAAGATACCACCTTAAGAGTTCTACGCGGTCTGGATCATCCTAAAATAAAGTTTCTTGCTCATCCCACAGGCCGGTTATTGCAAGAGCGCGAAGGAGTGGAACTGGATTGGGATCAGATCTTTGATTTTTGCGTCCGTAATCACAAATGGCTGGAAATTGATGCCTGGCCAACCCGGTTGGACTTACCCGACGTTTCGGTTCACGAGGCCATCCGGAATGGCGTAAAAATAATTATCAATTCCGATTCCCACGCCGCCGATCAATTACTGTTTATGAAATACGGAGTTTCGGTTGCCCGCCGCGGTTGGGCTACCAAGACTGATATAATCAATACATGCAACTTAAAACAGATTGGGACTTATCTAAACTAGATATTTCCAATAAAAAACTCGAGAACACCAAAAATGCAATCGCTAAATTTGTAACAGATTGGAACACCCGCACGGATTATTTACAGGATCCCCAAGTTTTGCTTCAAGCTTTACTTCAATTCGATTTTCTTCTCACAAATTACGGCACCAGCGGTGATACCGGGTATTATTGGGGTCTCCGCCACACGCTTGATCAAAACGACGCCGAAGTTACGGCCAACATGAATAAAATTGACGAGCTATCCACCAAGCTTCAAAACGATCTACAGTTTTTTACCATCCGTTTGTCCAAAATCAGTTCAGACGTCCAGAATGTTTTTTTAAATGATCCAAAATTATCGGATTTCAAACATTTTTTACAAAAACTGTTTGCCGAAAGTAAATACATTCTTTCCGAACCCGAAGAAAAAATTCTCAATCTCAAATCTAATTCTTCCCATCACAATTGGGTGAAAATGACAGCCACTCTTCTGTCCAAGGAAACCCGGGATAAAAAAACTTTAGATCAGTTGATCAGTGATTTCAAAAGTGACAGTAGTAAAATTCGGGACCAAGCAGCCTTGAGTGTCAATGATATTTTGTCCAAATATGTAGAAGTAGCTGAACACGAAATAAACTCGATTTTGGCCGATAAAAAAGTCAATGACGAGCTTCGGGGAGTGACTAGACCGGACTTTATGCGTCATCTTTCCGATGATATAGACACCGGAATTGTCGACACTCTGGTTGCCAGCGTTTCAGCCCGTTTTGATCAGGCCCACCGCTTTTACCGTCTCAAAGCCAAAGCATTGGGAGTTCCCTATCTTAAATATCACGAACGCATCGCTCCGGTTGGAAAAATTACAAAAAAGTATTCCTATCCCCAAGCCGTGGACTTGGTTTCTCAGACTTTTTCGTCATTAGATTCTCAATTTGCCCAAATTTTTGATGAATTTGTCAACAACGGCCACATCGATGTTTTACCCAAAAAGGGTAAACGCGGTGGCGCTTTTTGTACCGTAGAAAGGCCAACTACCCCCACCTACATTCTCTTGAACCACTCGGGCAAACTTCAGGATGTACTTACCTTGGCTCACGAAGTTGGTCATGGCATAAACAACGAGCTGATGCGTACTCAAAAATTTGCTCTGAATTTTGGATCTCCACTCTCTACTGCCGAAGTAGCCAGCACTTTTATGGAAGATTTTGTGTTGCAAAGATTGCTATCTAAAAGTTCTCCGGCAGAACAATTTGCTCTGATTATGCAAAAGCTGGACGACGACATATCCACGATTTATAGACAAATTGCCTGCTACAAATTTGAAACAGATCTGCATCAAAGTTTCCGGACCAAAGGTTATTTATCCAAGGAAAAAATTGGAGAAATATTTACTAAAAATATGGCCGCATACATGGGAAAATTTGTCAAACAGTCACCCGGTTCACAGAATTATTGGGTTTACTGGTCTCATATCCGTTCATTTTTTTACGTTTATTCCTATGCCTCGGGTTTACTTATTTCCAAATCCCTTCAAGCCCAAGTCAAAAAAGATCCCAAATTTATCATCAAAGTCAAAGAGTTTTTGTCGGCCGGTTCATCGGCCTCACCTAAACAAATCTTTTTAAATCTGGGCATTGATATTTCCGATCCCAATTTTTGGACATCTGGACTGGATGAGATAGAATCATTGTTAGCTACAGCCGAAAGGCTTTATAAGGAGGTGAATTAATTTATGTCATTACCATTAATATTGATCATCATAGTTGTAGTAGCCGTTTTTTATGTCATGGGCGTTTACAACAGTTTAGCATCACTGCGGACCCGTATTCAGGCCTCAATTCAAGAGATTGGTAACCAACTCAAGCGCCAAGCCGAATTGATTCCCAACTTGGAAACTTCGGCCAAAGCCTATTTAAGTCATGAGAAAGATATCTTGAAAATGCTTTCTGATGCCAGAAAGATGAAAGATCCGTCTGCCAAAATAGCAGAATTGCTTCCTAAGTTGCAGGTAGTTGTTGAAAGTAACCCGGAGCTTAAAGGCGCCGATGTGATCACTCGTCTCATGGATGAGTTGCGCGATACTTCGGACAAAGTTATGTATAGTCGCAGAACGCTTATAGATATCACTGCCGATTACAATATCAAATTGGTGACTTTCCCGACTAGTGTCGTAGCCAATACTTTTGGATTTAAATCTGAAAAAGGTTTAGAGGTACCGGAAGATATTAAGACGCCGAAAATATCTCTATGATCAATGTTTATGAGTCTGTTGATTCCAACAAACGTAAGAGCTGGATAATTATTGCCGGCTTCATAATTTTTGTGCTCGTAGCTTCGGTACTTATCGCCAAAGGTCTGGCGGCTTACTATGGATATCAATCTTCTGGGTTTGAATTAACCGGTTTTGCTCTGATTATCTCCGGCGTCATGAGTTTTATTAGTTACTATGCCAGTGACTCAATTATTTTGGGTATCTCCGGAGCCAGACCAGCCGATAAACGCCGGGACTTTTTATTTTTTACCGTTGCCGAAAATCTCAGTTTGGCCGCTGGTTTACCTATGCCGAAATTATATGTAATAGAAGACACGGCCATGAATGCCTTTGCTACCGGAAGAGATCCAGCTCACGCATCGGTTTGTGCAACAGCAGGGCTTCTTGCCAAACTCAACCGTACTGAACTGGAAGGAGTGATTGGCCACGAACTCTCACATGTGGTCAATTACGATACCCGATTAATGTCTGTGGTCACTATCCTTATCGGACTGGTGACTCTTTTGGGCGACTGGTTGCTGCGATCGATGTGGTGGGGAGGAGGCCGGCGGTCTCGTGACAACGACAACGGCAACGCCGGAGCCATATTTATGGTTCTGGGGATCTTATTGGCAATATTATCTCCCATTATCGCCCAATTAATTCAACTGGCCATCAGTCGCCAACGGGAATTTCTGGCCGATGCCAGTAGTGTCAAACTTACCCGCCAGCCCTCAGGGCTTATTTCCGCTCTCAAAAAACTGGGGGCAGATCAGGAACCTCTGGAAGCTGCCAACAAAGCCACCGCTCATTTATACATAGTTAATCCCTTCAAAGGCATTCACGGCCACCTCGACTGGCTCTCCGGCCTGTTCAACACCCACCCACCCCTGACTGACCGTATCAAAACCCTGGAACAAATGTCATAAGTTTTTGTGCTAAACTTTGGGCATGGACATTGCCAAAATCGCCAAGCTTGCAAATCTGACGTTAACCCCCAGTGAAACAACTCAATTTTCTTCACAACTTGAGAAAATCGTCGATTATATATCCCAGCTCAAAAAAGTTGATATAACAAATACTCTACCCACCCATCAGGTGAGTGGAAAAACAAATGCCTCTAGAGCAGATGAAATAAAACCCGGTCTGAAGCTTGATACCGACTATTTTAAAGTGCCTGCTATTTTTGAAAATGTTTAAAACCTGGACCGACATTAGTTCCTTACACGAACTGTATAAATCAAAAAAAATAAAACCTTCTGAAGTGGTAGGTTGGTATTTGGATCGGATATCTAAACTCAATCCATTATTAAACGCCTTTATTACGGTCACGTCTGACGAAGCTTTGAAAAAAGCCAAAGAATTGGATAACAAAATAGATGAAATAGATAAATATCCTTTATTTGGAATCCCTGTCGCCTTTAAAGATATTTACATGACCGAAGGCATAAAAACTACCGCCGGAGCCAAACTCTTGGAAAATTATATCGGTCAATATGACGCCACTGTAGTAAAAAAATATTTGGATGCCGGAGCAATTTGCGTAGGGAAATTAAATTGTGATGCTTGGGCCCACGGCAGTTCCGGTGAAAACTCCGATTTTGGTCCAACCAAAAATCCCTGGAATATAGAATATGTGTCGGGAGGCAGTAGTAGTGGTGCCGCCGCAGCCATTTCCGCAGACTTGTGTATGGTAACCGGGGGAACAGATACCGGCGGTTCTATCCGTTGTCCGGCCAGTTTTTGCGGTGTTACCGGCTTTAAACCGACCTACGGTAGAGTCAGTAGGTACGGCATCATTGCTATGGCCAGTTCTTTGGACAGCGTTGGACATTTCGCAAGCTCTGCCGAGGACTGTGCCCGAGTGTTGGCGGTAACCGCAGGATTTGATGCTCACGATGCCACATCTTCTCTCAAATCTTCTCCCACGTTTCCTATTAAGGATTCTCCCCAAAAAATCAGAATTGGAATACCCAAAGAATTTCAAGCCACCGATCCCGAAGTGCAAAAAATAGTAGCTCAAGCCATTGATCAAGTGGCTAAAATTTATGGAACGTCACCAATTATCGTCTCCCTGCCCCATTCTTCTACGGGTTTGGCCACTTACTATATTGTTCAACCGGCCGAAGTCAGCTCAAACCTGGCCCGTTTTGACGGCATCAGATATAGTCATGACCGTTCGGCTTTTGGTTCCGAGGCCAAACGCCGGATTATGCTGGGAACTTATACCTTATCATCGGGATATTATGATGCGTATTACAACACTGCTCAAAAAGTACGTACCAAAGTCATAGAAGATTTTGACCAAGCGTTTAAGCAGGTGGATATTTTACTGTCACCAGTAATGCCACATCCGGCCTTTAAAATCGGTGAAAAAAACGCCGACCCTTTATCTTTGTATTTAGAAGACATCTTAACCGTGACTGTAAATTTGTCCGGTTTACCCGCCATTTCAATTCCCTGCGGTTTTACTGCCAATAAACTTCCCGTTGGTTTGCAAATTATCGCTCCTCAGTTTGCAGAAGACTTATTATTTTCGGTAGCCAAAAGTTATCAAAACCAAACTCATCATCATGAACAAAAACCAACCCTTTAGACAACTACTCAAAAATCCCAATTTTATGAAATTGTGGGTTTCTCAGATTCTGTCGCAATTGAGCATTAATTTGATGAATTTTTACGTGGTCACCCGTATTTTTTCTCTCACCAGTTCATCGACGGCTGTGTCTTTGATGTGGATTGCCGGAGCTTTGCCCTGTTTGCTTTTTGCGCCTTTTTCCGGCCCAGTCGTTGATGGCGTGAGTAAACGTAAGTCTATGATTGTTACCAATTTACTTCAGGCGGCCAGTATTTCCCTACTGTTTTTTGTTTCAAAACCATTTTCTTTTTACAGCGTGGTCTTTTTGTATTGGTTTTTTGACCAGATCTACACACCCAGTCAACAAGCCGCCATTCCTCAACTGGTTGAAAAAAAGTTATTACCTGCGGCCAATGGTTTATTTTTGCTTACCCAACAAGCCTCTTTACTGGTTGGTTTTGGTCTGGGAGGTCTGTTGATTACCATTCTTGGTAATTCCATGACTATTGCTTTTGCTACTCTCAATTTAATTATTGCCGCCATCGCTGTTTTTCTGCTACCCCATGACGCTCCCAGAACGGAATTACGTGACAAAAATCTACTTAAATTCTGGAAAGACCTATCAATTGGATATAAATTTGTCAAAGATCACCGCGCCGTCATGCTCCCATTGTTACTAATTGTTTGCGCCCAGGTCTTTATTTCTATCACCACTGTAATTTTGCCAACGTATACCCATTCGGTCCTGCATATGGAATTTAGCCGGGCCGCAGTGATGTTAATTGTTCCGGGAGCAACGGGTGCATTAATCATGACCTATTTTCTGCCCAGACTGCTTAAGCGTTATCGCAAAAAAATAATTATTCAAGCTGGCCTTGGAATTGGTGGAGGAGTTCTTTTACTGTTGTCGGTTATCAAATGGTTCCCCTTTGGTCAATTGTTAATAGCAATTTTAGCTGCCGTTGGTTTGGGAGTGGCGATCGCGGCCATCACTGTGCCAGCTCAAACCCTGGTTCAGGAAAAAACGCCTGCTTGGATTCGCGGCCGGGTGTACAGCCAGCTCAGCTTCCTGATGATTATGGCCACCGCTGTTCCCTTATTTATTGTTGCCTCTCTAGCCGACGCCCTGGGAGTCGTTACCATTATGGCTACCTTTGGTATTTTGCTGTTATCGGTTTTTATTTTTATCAAAAAGAAAGGAGACTATGTCCTGGCAAACGGTTTTGGGATTTGAAATCCATATAGAGCTTGGCACGAACACGAAGATGTTCTGTGCTTGTCCGGCCGATCATTTTGCCAAAAAACCCAATACTCAAGTTTGTCCAGTGTGTTTGGGACTACCGGGGTCATTGCCGGTTCCCAATGCTAAGGCGATCGAGAGTTGTATTAAATTGGGATTAGCGTTGGGATGCAAAATAAATTTAAAATCAAAATTCGACCGCAAAAACTATTTTTACCCCGACATTCCCAAAGGTTATCAAATCAGCCAGTACGATCAACCGTTTTGTTACGGAGGTGAACTTTTAGGTCATAAAATCACCCGCGTTCACATGGAAGAAGATACCGCCAAACTCCAGCATCAAAAGGCGGAAACTTGGATTGACTTCAACCGTTCCGGAGTTCCCTTGGTTGAAGTAGTTACTGAAGCTGATTTTACATCTTCTACTGAATCAGATGAATTTCTCAAAGAACTCCAAGCTATCGTTAGAACTTTAGAAATTTCTACGGCAGACATGGAAAAAGGTTCCATGCGTTTGGAAGCCAACATTTCTGTCAAACGCCCTGATCACCCAGACCTCCCTGATTACAAAGTTGAAATCAAAAACGTCAACTCATTTAGATTTATCAAAAAAGCCATAGATTTTGAAGTTTCAAGACAAATTAAAGTTTTAGAATCAGGTGCGACTCCAATTCAAGAAACTCGGGGTTTCAAAGAAAGCACCGGTGAAACCTTTAGTCAAAGAGTCAAGGAAGAAGCCCATGATTATCGTTATTTTCCCGATCCCGACATTCCCCCACTCGAGTTTACCCAGAGCCAAATCTCAATTTGGCGAAGGGAGCTTCCCGAACTCCCCGTCCAAAAACGCAAACATTTGATTGCCATGGGTATTTCCTCAATAAATGCCGTCATTCTTGTTGCTTCTCCATCCAAATTTGCCAAATTTACGGAGTTATCTATTCACCACGACCCAGTCGCAGTAGCCAAACTATTGACCAATACTCCCGAAGAATCAGTTCCATCTGTCTTATTTGTCCCATCAGTCCTATTTTCAGATGAATCAAAAATTCGTGAAGTGGCCGAAAAAGTTATTGCTGCCAATCCCAAAGCCGTAGCCGACTTCAAAGCTGGCAAGCAGCAAGCCATCTTCTTTCTCATCGGCCAAATTAAAAAAGAGCTGGGAGATATAGATATTTCCGCGACCCAAAAAATAATACAGGAATGTATATCAAAATAGATCAAAAAGGCGTGGCCTTTCAAAGCTAGTCACAAAAAAATATTGCTAAAATAACACAAACATAATGTCTGCAAAATTTGTTCATCTTCATTGTCATTCGGAATATTCACTTTTAGACGGTCTTTCCAAAATCAAAAAAATCACCCAGCACGTCAAAGAATTAGACATGTCAGCCGTTGCTCTCACCGATCATGGCGTGATGTATGGAGCCATCGAGTTTTACAAACAATGTGTCAAAGAAGGCATAAAACCTCTGATTGGCATGGAAGCTTACACTACCGTCCGTGACCATAATATAAAAGAGGGCAAACAAGATAATAATCATCTTATTCTCATCGCCAAAAATTATATAGGTTACAAAAATCTCATGAAACTATCCACCATTGCCAATCTGGAAGGTTATTATTATCGTCCGCGTTTTGCGCGGGAACTTTTGACTAAATACCACGAAGGCCTCATCTGTACTTCAGCCTGTCCCAAGGGCGAAATTGCCGATGCTCTCATCTCCAGCAATTATGACTCTGCCAAAAAAATAGCCTCCTGGTTTGCCGAAATTTTTGGAGAAGATAATTATTTTCTGGAGATCCAACGTCATTTTTACAAAGACTATTTTGATTCCGTAAAAGACCAGCCCAAAATTCTCGATCGTCTTAAAAAGATTCAGTCCGATGAAGACGCTTGGGTTACCGGCACCGTCAAAATCAGTCGTGAATTAGGTATTCCTCTGGTGGCCACTAACGATGCTCATTATATTAAAAAGACCGATGCTACCGCCCAAGATGCTCTAGTCTGCATTTCTACCGGCAAAAATGTAACCGACACCGAGCGTATCCGTTACATTGACACTCCCACTTTTTATTTGCAGTCTCCCCAGGAAATGGCCGATATCTTTCCGGACTTTCCAGATGCTCTGGCCAACACCGTCAAGATCGCCCAACGTTGTGATTTGCAACTAGAATTAGGTAAATCATTTTCTCCACTAATCGATCTACCAAATGGAAAAACCGCCCCCGAAGTTTTGAAAGATCTGGCTCATAGTGGAGTTAGTAACCGATACGAAAAAGTGACTGACGGCATTATGAAACGTCTAAATTACGAACTAGAGGTTATTTGTACTAAAGGCTATGCTCCCTATTTTTTAATATTAGCTGATTTGGCCAATTGGTGTTCCAGTCGCGGAATAATTACTAATACCCGGGGCTCTGCTGCCGGTTCGGTCGTTTCCTACGTCATAGGAATTACCACCATTGATCCCATTAAATTCGCTCTCCCTTTTGAACGTTTCCTGAATCCTTTCCGTCCCAGTTCACCTGATATAGATTTGGATATTGCCGACGACCGGCGGGAAGAATTAATGACCCATATTACCGAAAAATACGGCAAAGATAGAGTAGCTCAAATATGCACTTTTGGAAAAATGTTGGCCCGCGCCGCTATCCGCGACGTATCCCGAGTTTTGGGTCATCCTTATGCTGTGGGCGATCGGATTTCTAAAGTTGTCCCTATTGGTTCACAAGGATTCCCCATGACTATTGACCGTGCTCTAAGTGAGTCGTTTGAACTAAAGGCTATGTATGACTCCGAACCCCAAATAAAACAAATCATCGACCTCGCCAAAGAAATTGAAGGTAACGCCAGGCACGTCTCGGTTCATGCCGCCGGCGTTGTCATTTCCCCCACCACCATTACCGATTTTACCCCGCTCCAATTGGAACCCAAAGGCACCAAAATCATCACTCAATACGAAATGCATTCCATCGCCGATGAATATGGAGGAGTGGGGTTAGTCAAAATCGACGTTTTAGGTATCAGAAATCTTTCAATTTTGGGAGCCGCGCGGGATTTAATTGAAAAAATTCACAACATCAAAATTGATTTGTTAAAAATTCCCATTGACGACAAAAAAACTTTTGCCATGTTAACTCGGGGTGAAACGATGGGTACTTTTCAATTGGGCGGATCCGGCATGACTAAATGGCTCAAAGAACTTAAGCCTACCCGGGTTGAAGATCTGATGATCATGGTCGCTCTTTTCCGTCCCGGTCCCATGGCCAATATTCCAGAATATATTGCCCGCAAAAACGGCAGAAGTGAAATCACTTATTTGCATCCTAAAATGAAACAATTTCTGGAGAAATCATATGGAATTTTAGTTTATCAGGAAGACATCATGTTTACCGGTATGGCCTTGGCCGGCTACAGTTGGGAAACGATTGACAAGCTCCGTAAGGCCATTGGCAAAAAACTTCCCAAAGAAATGGCCGAACAACACGAAGTGTTTGTGGAAGGTTGCATCAAAACTTCTAATATGACTCGGGAAGAAGCCGAAAAAATATGGGAACTATTTGTGCCATTTCAAGGATATGGCTTCAATAAAGCTCATGCCGCTTCCTACGGCATAGTTTCATATCAAACCGCTTATCTCAAAGCCAATTACCCGGTTGAATACATGACCGCGCTCCTAACGGCCGAGTCGGGAGATACCGAAAAAATTGTTGAGGCAATTGAAGAGTGTAAGCGTCTCAAAATCAAAGTTTTACCTCCAGATATCAATTCATCCGACTCCAGTTTCTCCATAGACAACAGTGCCATTCGCTTTGGATTGTCAGCTATCAAAAACGTAGGTCAGGTTGCTATCGATATAATTTTACAAAGCCGGAGTCAGGGACCATTTATCTCCTTTACCGATTTTTGTCTCCGGGTCGATAGCCAAAAAGTCAACCGCAAAGTATTGGAAAGTTTAATCAAAGCCGGAGCCATGGATAAATTTGGCAAGCGGGCTGCTATTCTAGCCGTTTTGGATAAAATTAGAGAGCTGGGCACTTCAATCAGTAAATTAAAAAATTCAGGTCAATCCTCACTTTTTGGAATAGATGAAAAAGTCGACCATTCCGATTCTTTTCCCGATATCGAAGAATTTGAAAAATCCCAAATGCTTGGTCTCGAAAAAGAGTTATTAGGTTTTTATCTGACAGAACACCCTCAAGCCGAAAAACTGGCTCAGATAGGCAATCTCATTTCTCACCGCATCAGTGAGCTTTACGCCGAGAATTTTTCCGGACAACGGGTAGTTCTTGGAGGCATCGTGGAATCTGTCCGCACCGTTGTTACCAAATCATCCAACCAGCAAATGTGTTTTGCCAAAATATCAGATTTAAGCAAATCCGTAGAAGCAGTGGTTTTTCCCAAAGTATATTCCACCACTACTCAAGTTTGGCAACCCGACAATTTAATAATCTTTTCAGGAAAAGTTGAAATAAGAGATTCCAAAAACGGCGAGGAGGAAGAACCATCCAATCAGGAAATCACCATCCTGGTGGATTCGGCATCTTTGTTCACTGATACAGACACTAAACCTTCTCCCACTCCTCACCAAAAACCCATTGAAATAATAATTTCCAAAGGTACATCTCAGACTATTTTAGTTCAGTTAAATACCTTACTCCAAAACCACAAGGGCAACACCCCCGCCGAATTATTTTTTAGTAACAACGGTTCTTCCAAAATTATCCCCTTGCCTTACGGTCTAAACTGGACCCCGGATTTGCAAGAATCAGTCTCCGAGTTGTTAAACTCCTGACTTTTATGTAAAATGACACATATAACACACTTCGGTTCTCCCTCTTAGAGTAAGAGGGAGATGCAAGAGGGAGTTATTTATATATGGCCATTTCCGCCACCATCAAAGACATTTCCGTCCATGTCGGTGATCTTATCCGGGTGCACACTCGTATTCTCGAAGGAGAAAAAGAACGTGTTCAGGTTTTTGAGGGCATGGTTATTGCTATCAAGGGCAGGGGTGTAAATAAAATGTTTACTGTTAGAAAAATTGCCTCTGCCAGCATTGGTGTAGAACGGGTATTTCCGGTTCTTTCTCCTTGGATTTCCAAAATAGAAATCAAAAAAATCGGTCATGTCCGCCGTGCCAAATTATATTATGTCCGGACTAAATCCAGCCGTCAGGTAGCCGGCATCACCCAAGGATGATTAAAACTCTGCTCATTTTAGTTGCACTACTATTCTCTTTTCTTATCTTGCGTCGGGTCGTGCGGTCGGGGGCAATTTCCAAAATAAATCCATCCCCAAAAACCAATCAAACATCAAAATTCCCGGGTGATACAAACGTCACCCCCACCAATCAACCCAAATCCACCACCAATCCCTTCGGAGTCATGATTTCCGGAGACACATCTCAAATTAAGGCTCAAACGGCAGTTAAATTGGGAGCCAAATATTATCGCCCGATTTCAGTATTTTTAGACCGCTGGACAGGAACATGCGAAGAATGCGACGCCGCAGTTAATGCCGGGTTAAAACTTGTCCTGACGGTTAGAAACGGAGGAGGAGCGGGAAACCCATCAACCCCACCTTCAGATTGGAATACTTATAAAACCGCGTTATCCCAAGTCATAGACAAATATAAACCCGAAATATTAGTAGTTGAGAACGAAGAAAATTCCGCAGCTCTTTTTTACGACGGTACGACTCAACAATATTTGGAAGAGCTAAAGGTTGCCTGCGATATAGCCCATCAAAAAGGCATTAAATGCACCAATGGTGGTCTAGTAAGTTCGTTAGTGGTGTTTCTGGTGTCAGAAAACTATAGAGCCAGTGGCGACGCAAAAAAAGCCGATGAATATTTAAACCGCTCTTTGATTGGAGCAAAACAAAAGTTGATTTCACAAGCTAATTCGGCAAAAGGTCGTGAAGAAATTGCCCAGGGAAGAGAACTTCTCGCTGGATACAAATCGGCCGGTGCAGATTATGCCAACTTTCACTGGTATACAGCTGATGCCGAAGCTTTGGGTGAAGCCGTAAGTTATCTGCGGGCAACTTCGGGATTACCGGTTATAACTAACGAAGTCGGCCAGCAGGCCAACACCGATCCAGGTCAGGTAACAAATATCATGCAAAAAATAGTTAATTTAGGCCTGCCGTATGCGTTATGGTTTAGTATGGATACCAATCCACCAAATGGCGCACGCGCCTTAAACGAAACCAACGGCACCCTCCGCCCCAACGGCACCGCCTACGCCTCCTTCATCACCTCCAACTACTAAAGTTCATTGTGACTCGTGCGAGAATCGAACTCGCATTTGGTGGATGAAAGCCACCTGGCCTAACCATTAGCCGAACGAGCCATTGTAGCTGATTTTATCAGTTTTTCAACACCCATGCGACTTTTATCCATTCGGTACAATTCATTCACGATCGTGACAACATTGTAACTTTCCAAAATACGCATATCTGCGATATAATTAGCTCGTTGATTTATAGTCGGGGCGGTAGCTCAGCGGTAGAGCAGCACCCTTTTAAGGTGAATGTCGTGGGTCCGATCCCCACCCGCCCCACATGAGAATATTGGGTATTGATCCCGGAACAGCCACAACTGGATTTGGGGTAATTGAAGTATTGACAGATGATAAATATAGGCTCATAGACTTGGGTCTAATCTCTACCGACAAAAAAACTCCCCACGGCCAAAGGTTAGATCAGATTTATTCCGGCATCTCCAAAGTTATTACCAAACACCATCCAGACGTTGTGGCTATTGAAAGATTATTTTTTGCCACCAACGCACTCACTGCTATCGCCGTCGGCCAAGCCATTGGTGTTATTAAACTAGCTATTCATCACGGTGGTCTTGAGGTTTTTGACTATGCTCCCATGCAGGTCAAACTTATGGTCGGCGGTTCTGGCAAAGCCGATAAAGATCTTATGAAAAAGACCATCAAAAAACTGTTTAAAATTCGCGAAACCAAAGGCATGAAAACTCATTTTGATAATACTGCCGACGCCCTGGCCATTGCCATTTGCCATGCACGGAAATCAAATAAAAACATCCCCCTCTCTTAGATTAAGAGAGGGGTTAGGGGTGAGTTATTTTTGTCTTTTTTGTTTATTTGGAGTTTCCACGGCAAAAGCCATAATGGATCCCCTGGCTGTTCCCAACAACCGCATCGGTGTGCATATTTTGGACACTCCCGAAATTGGTGAAGCCGCCAAACTAATAAATTCTTCAGGTGGAGATTGGGGATATGTTACCATTCCCATCAGAAGTAATGATCGTGACACTGACAAATGGACCAAGTTCATGATGGATGCGAGAAAATTACACATCATTCCACTGCTTCGCATCGCCACTTTTCCTCAAGAAGGAATCTGGGCCACTCCAACAGTCTTTGATCTGGTTGACTTTGCCAATTTTTTCGATGCTCTTCCTTGGCCTACCAAAAACCGCTATGTCATTCTTTTCAACGAACCAAACCATGCCAACGAATGGGGCGGAGAGGTTTCTCCAGCCGAATATGCCACCTTGTTAATCGACGCCAACCGCATTTTTAAGTCTCATTCTCAGGACTATTTTCTCATTTCCGCTGGCTTAGATATGTCCGCTCCCAATTCGCAAACATCCCTAGATGCTTTGGAGTTTTACCGCCGCATGACAATGATTCAACCACAATGGTATCAAAGTATTGACGGACTCTCCGTTCACGCCTATCCCAATCCTGGATTCTCCTCATTTCCTTGGACGCTTTCTCGATATGGCATCACCAGTTATAAATATGAACTTGCATATCTTAATTCACTTAAACTCTCCCGTTCTCCCGCTCTCCCGCTCTTTATTACCGAAACCGGTTGGGTCAATGACCTAGGGAGTAATTATTATAAAACGGCACTCGATTCTTACTGGAACGATCGTCAAATAGTGGCCATTACCCCGTTTATATTATTTGCCGGTACCAATGATTTTTCCAAATTTTCTCTTCTCACTTCATCCATTCAACCCACCGGATCATATCAAGAAATTTTTAAATATCCCAAAATTGCCGGCTCTCCGTTACTTGAAAACGTCTACTATATAACAAGTCCCATTTCTAGTTCATCAAGTAGTGAATATTCTTCTTCCGTTGTACCACCGATCTCTATCATAGAATCAGTTCAAGCATTCATAAAACGGCTTTTTAGTATTTCCAAATCTACCCGCACTTTAGATATAGGTTCCAAATCTTTAGAAATAGAAATTGCCAATAGCGAGAAATCCCGGACTCAGGGATTGTCAGGCAGATTAAATTTACCTCAAAACACCGGCATGTTATTTATATTTCCCGGTTCCGCCCGTCACACTTTCTGGATGAAAGATATGAAATTTGACCTAGATTTTATTTGGATTAATCAAGGCCAAGTCGTTCAAATTAATGAATACGTATCCAGTCCTGATAAAACTTCAGGAATACCTCAAGTAATTACACCCGGTATAAATATCAATATGGTTCTGGAGGTTCCGGCGGGATTTATACAACAAAATCATATAGAAATCGGTGATAAAGTAAAGTTGTGGTAAATTATAGAAACAGTAGACACACTATTCGATTGCGCAATTATAATTATTCGAAATCTGGATGGTATTTTGTCACCATTTGTTCAAAAAGTATGGAATGTATATTTAATAACGATTTAAAACTTGTTTTGTCAAAGAATTGGTTGACATTAAATAAAAGATTTCCGGAGGTAAAGCCCGATAAGTTTGTAGTCATGCCAAACCATTTTCATGGAATTTTACAAATTATACGATGTAGGGGCGAGGTTTCCTCGCCCGAATATCATGGATGGGAAAACAAAACCCATATATCATTGGGGCGCGAGAACCGCGCCCCTACAATAACATTGGGTAAAATTATTGCATATTTCAAATACACATCGACAAAAGAAATTAATGATTTATATGGTCAAGGTCAAATATTACCGATATTCCAGAGAAATTATTATGAAAGAATAATCCGAAATTTTTTTGAGTTAAATAAAATAAGGACTTATATTAAAAGTAACCCCAAGAACTGGGATGTTGAGAAAGAAAATATTTTTGTTCCCTATGTAGGGGCGCGGTTCTCGCGCCCGGCAAATGAATAATGTTGTTAAAATGCGGTTCTCGCGCCCCCCCAACTTGATAATTTCATCAAACCGCGGTTCTCAGCGCCCTGATATTCAGGATGGCGTCGGAAACGGGGCGGGATAACCCCGCCCCTACAGTGTTAATATATCATCATGCTTATTCTTCACGGCGATAACCAAATAACTTCACGGGAAGCCTTAAACTCACTAAAAAAAGACGCCTTAGTCATAAACAATCTTTCTCTGGACATCATCCGTCAGGCCGTCGAATCAAAATCTTTATTCAATGACATTAAACAGATCGTTATTGAAAATATTTTTTCATCAAGACCCAGTAATAGTAAAAAGCAAATAATTGAATATTTATTAGCTAATCAGAAAGAAAATATTCTCATTTGGGAATCCAAAGATGTCACAACCCAGCTCAAGGAATTTTCACCCCAAATAATTAAAAGTTTTGTTTTACCCAAATATATTTTTAACTTTTTAGACCGCCCGACTATTCCCGGATTGCATCAAGTCTTGCAAACCATGCCGGCCGAGCAAATCTTGGCTAGTTTAGCAACAAGGGCGCATAAGCAGGTTAATACCAAATGGCTAGAGGAACTTTTAGCCATTGACTACAAACTCAAAACCGGTTTATTACCCTACGACCTCTCCACCGCCCTCGAACTCTGGTGTGTTAAACTTTAATCAATGCCCAAGCTATTTGGCACCAGTGGTATCCGTGGTCCTGCCGAAACTTTGTTTACCAAAGAATTTTGTACCAAAATCGGAGTAGTTTTTGCCTCTTGGCTAAAAAATAAAGGTAAAACCGGTTTTATTGCCGTAGCTATGGACCCCCGGGAATCCAGCCCCAGAATCAAAGAGCAGTTTATTTCCGGTCTGATTTCTGCGGATTGGGAAATTTTAGACGAAGGCGTTATCCCCACTCCGGCTCTCACTTATTTTGTCAAAAATTCCCCGCTCGTCGGCGGGGGGGTCATGATTACCGGTAGCCACATTGCCGAAGGCCTAAACGGCATCAAATTTTTTATCGACGGCGAAGAAGTTACCAAAACCCACGAATTAGAAATTGAAAAATTATATGAATCTAGTTAAATACGAAGACACCGCTAAGGATCTGTACATCGACATGTTGACGAAACTTGCCGATACTCCCTATCCCAAATTAAAAATAGTTGTCGATACTGCAAACGGTACGCAAACTCAAATTATCCGCAAATTATTTACAAATCTCAAACTTTCTTTTGATTGTCTTAATGAGTGTGACATTCAATCTTCTCACTTCACTCCCCGCGATACCGAAAAAGCCGGAGCTTTTTCCGATCTGATGCGTGAGGTATTAATTCAAAAAGCGGACTTAGGAATCGGATTCGATGTCGATGGCGATAGGGTGATTTTTATAGACAATTTGGGTCGTTTTCTTCCCGGCGATTATTCTTGCGCCCTTTTAGCAAAAGCCAGTAATACGAAATCCATCGTCACCACTATTGGCGCCAGCAATGTTGTTGATCATCTCGGCAAAATAGTCTATCGCACCCAAGTTGGATCAACTTACGTTATCGCCAAAATGCACGAAACCGGTAGTACTTTTGGTTTTGAATCCAACGGCGGCGGTATCAGTTCTGAAATTATGTATGGACGCGATGGGGGATCCACTATGATCAAAATGCTTAACCTTCTCAAGTCTTCAAAAAAATCTTTATCAACTTTATTTGATCAATTACCCCAATATCACATATTTAGAGATAAGTTTGATTGCGCTTTTAATGACTACGAAAAAATTTACGCCGCCGTCCGCGAAAAGTATTCCCAAATCAAAATCGATGATTTAGATGGTCTAAAAGTTCAATTAAATAGCGATGAATGGATCTTATTTAGGGGTAGTGGCAATGCTCCCGAATTCCGCATTTTTTCTCAAAGTTCTGATCCTAAAAAAGTGGAAAAGCTTGGAAATGACGCCCTTTTTTGGGCTAAATCACTTCTTGGCACTCACGAGTACCATACTGATAATCCTCAGGACTCTTTACAAGTACTTAAGTCTATCAAACTACTTCCAAACCAGATCGAACAAGTGCTCCTGGAAATATCTACTGCCAACATTCCCAGCAGTTGTAGTATCGTCGACAACATCGTGGTTTCCGGCATGGGCGGGTCAGCTTTGGGTGGTCACATCATTAAATCACTCGAGCGGCAAACTCTACGCATTCCCTTAATTATTTCTTCAAATTATCATCTGCCCAATTTTGTCAACGAGAAAAGTTTAGTCATTCTTTCCAGTTATTCCGGGGATACTGCGGAAACTATTTCCGCCTGTTCTGAAGCCCGCGCCCGCGGCGCCCAAATATTTATTATTACCAGTGGTGGAAAACTAGCTCAACTGGCAAATGATTTTGACCTGCCGCATTATATTTTTAAAACCACTCATAATCCTTCCGCACAACCCCGGATGGGATTAGGTTACAACATTATGTCCGTTTATTGTCTCCTCGCTCGTTGTCACCTTATCCATCCAATTCCAAATTTAAATAACTTGATCCCACTTCTTAAATCTCAAGATTCTACACCCTATACCCTAACCGCTAAACGCTTATCCGGTCGTATTGTTTGTATTTTGGCATCTGAACATTTATCCGGAGTCGCTCATGATATGAGTAATCAAATAAATGAAAACGCCAAGAATCTCAGTTTCTATTGGGAATTGCCGGAAGCCAATCATCATCTCATGGAAGGACTGAGTTTTCCCAAAACTAATCCGGAAAACGTTGCCTTTCTTTTTTTAACCAGTAAACGTTATCATCCCGAAACTACTGCCCGTTACGCTCCCACCCAACAGGTACTTAGCAAAAATCGCATTCCATTTTATACTCTGGATTTTTCGTCGCAAAATTCATTTTTTGAAACTATGCTGGCCATTCAAGCCGGATCCTATCTCTCCTATTATCTATCTCAAGAAAATTCAGTCGACCCCGGCCCCATTCCTTGGGTGGACTGGTTTAAAGATCAACTCTAACCTCACCCAACCCTCTCCTTGGTAAGGAGAGGGTCATTATGAAGCGGTACAATATTTCTCCACTCAAACAACGTCGAAGAGACCTTCGACAACGTTCAACACCGACAGAAAATATACTTTGGAATAAATTAAGAAATAACCAATTGGGATTTAAATTCAGACGACAATATAGTATCGACGGTTACGTTATGGATTTTTATTGCCCCTCACAAAAGTTTGGAATAGAAATAGAGGGTGGAATACACTTAGAAACCAATCAAATTATTTACGATAAATATCGATATCGGTATTTAGAGAGTTTTGATATCCGAATACTCAAAATTACCACTGATCAAATCATAAATAATGTTGATAAAACATTAAAAATGATCTCCCTCTCCTTACCAAGGAGAGGGACGAAAAGGTGAGGTTAATATGTTAGACTAATATATCTGCCCATGAAATACATCAAGTGGTTTAAAGATCTAGGTAAAGGAGATATTAATATCGCCGGTGGTAAAGGGGCAAATCTAGGCGAACTTACCCAAGCCGGAATTCCCGTTCCCACCGGTTTTGTAGTTCTTTCCAACGCCTATTTTTCTTTTCTGGAACACAACCGTCTCCGTGCTCAAATTCACCAAATCCTCTCCATTACCGATTCAAACGATCCAAATCAATTAAACGAATCTTCGGCCAAAATTCAGAAATTATTTCATGACGCTGAGACACCCCGGGAAATTTCCCAGGAAATAATGGAAAGTTACGCTAAGTTGGGAGCCAATACCGCAGTTGCGGTACGTTCCAGCGCCACCGCCGAAGACCTGCCCGAAGCTTCGTTTGCCGGTCAACAAGAATCTTATTTAAATATCATTGGCGATGCCAACGTAGTCCAAAAAGTCCGGGCCTGCTGGACGTCGCTGTTTGCTTCCCGCAGTATTTTCTACCGTGAGCAACAAAAATTTGACCATTTCAAAGTCGGTATTGCCGTACCGGTGCAAAAAATGATTCAGTCCGAAGTCTCCGGTATTATGTTTACCGTCGATCCCATTTCCCAAAACCGGGACACTTTAGTTATCGAAGCCGTCTATGGTCTCGGAGATTATATTGTCCAAGGTGTAGTTACCCCGGATCATTTTGAAATTAACAAAACTACCGGAAAAATAACCAACAAAATTATTGCTAATCAAACCATCATGGAAGTCCGTAAAACCGAAGGCGTCAAAGAAATTTCAGTTCCCAAATCCAAAGCCAACATTCAAAAAATCTCCGATAAATATGTTTTAGACTTAGCTAAAATCGGAAAACTTATTCACCAACACTATTTTTTTCCCCAAGATATCGAATGGGCTCTCGCCAAAGGCAAACTCTATATTACTCAAGCCCGCCCCATTACAACTTTAAGTAAAGATTCAGCGTCTAGCGTTCAGCGTCTAGACCCTAAACCCTATAATCTAAACGCTATTCTTAAGGGTGCCCCCGCTTCTCCCGGTCTTGTTTCCGGTCCGGTAAAATTGGTGCCGGATGTCAAACATTTAGACAAAGTTTTGAAAGGTGACATACTGGTTACTGATATGACCACTCCGGATTTTGTTCCCGCCATGAAACGTGCCACCGGCATAATCACTAACCGCGGCGGTCTTACTTCTCACGCTGCCATTGTTTCCCGCGAACTGGGTGTACCTTGCGTAGTGGGAACTACTACAGCCACTCAAATATTAAAAGATGGCATGATCGTGACCTTAAATGGTAGCACCGGTGAAATTTTCAAAGGCGCTATCAAAACATCTTCTGTCCAACTTCAAAATCCAATTTCAAACGTCGAGTATCAACACCTCAATGCAAAGACCGCTACCAAAGTCTATGTCAATCTGGCCGAACCGGAACTGGCTGAAAAGATTGCCGCCAAACATGTCGATGGCGTCGGACTCTTACGGGCTGAATTTATGATCGCCGAAATTGGTACCCACCCCAAAAAATTAATCGCTGATGGCAAACAGCAGGTTTTTATTAATAAATTGAGTCAAGGTCTAGAAACATTCTGCAAAGCTTTTGGCACCCGTCCGGTGATTTATCGGGCTACTGATTTTAAGACTAATGAATACCGGGCTCTCAAAGGCGGAGAACTGTATGAACCGGAAGAAAGCAATCCGATGCTTGGATTTAGAGGCGCTTACCGCTATATCAAAAATCCCGATGTTTTTAATCTGGAACTGGAAGCCATCAAACACGTTAGAAATAAGTTAGGTCACAAAAATCTCTGGCTGATGATCCCTTTTGTTTCCACAGTCCAAGAAATGGATGACGTCAAAAAACTTGTCGTAGCCGCAGGTCTTTATCGCGGCGCTTCTTTCAAATTATTCATGATGGTCGAAATTCCTGCCAATGTCATTCTTTTGGACGATTTTATCGACGTTGGGCTCGACGGTATTTCCATCGGCAGTAACGATCTCACGATGTTAACTTTGGGCATCGACCGCGATAATGCCGAAGTTGCCGCCAACTTCGACGAGAGAAATCCCGCCGTCATGGCAAGCTTGGAAAAAATTATCAAAACCTCAGTCAAACATAAAATCATGTGCGGCATTTGCGGTCAAGCCCCATCTCAATACCCGGAAATAGTAGAAAAATTGGTTCAGTGGGGCATCACCAGTATTTCAGTCAATCCTGATGCTCTTGAACGCACCCGCGACATTGTTTATCATTGTGAAGAAAGGATCATCAAAAATGGCTAAACTGGCAAAACTTTACGCCCGCGAAATTTTAGATTCCCGGGCTACTCCCACGGTTGAAACCGTCGCCATTCTGGATGATGGAAATGTTGGAGTCGCCTCAGTGCCATCCGGAGCCTCAACCGGTACTTACGAAGCTCTCGAACTTCGTGATCTGGATTTATCCAGGTATTTGGGAAATGGAGTCTTAAAGGCTGTCGGCAACGTCAACACTGAAATTGCCAGCAAATTAATCGGTCTTGAGTTAACTGATATTTCTCAAGTCGATCAAATTCTCATTACTTTAGATGGCACTTCCGGAAAAACCCGTTTGGGAGCCAACGCCATTCTTTCTGTATCTATGGCCATTTCCAAAGCCCTGGCCTCCTCATCCAAAACCCCGCTTTATAAATATATAGCCGGTATTATGGGAAATGTCGACCCGCTTTTTGTTCCCATTCCTCTTTTTAATATGATCAACGGCGGTAAACATGGAGCCGGTAATCTTGATTTTCAGGAATTTTGGGCCATACCCAATCACCTTCATAATTTCGCCGAAAGTTTGGAGACAGGCGCTGTAATTTATCACAATCTCAAAAAAATATTGTCCCGCCGCGGCGCCATTCACAGTGTCGGTGACGAAGGCGGTTTTGCCCCCAACCTATTCACCAATTTGGATGCTTTGGAAGTTCTCACCGAAGCCATTATAGCGAGCGGCAGAAAACCCAGTGTGGAAGTGGAACTTGGTCTGGATATCGCCGCCAACAATTTTTACAAAGACGGAAGATATATTATCAAAGACCGCAGCTCACCCATGGACGCCAATGAGTTTGTTGACTATCTGCGTGACCTAAATGCTCAATATCATCTCAGACTTTTGGAGGATCCCCTGTTTGAAGACGATTGGAAAGGTTGGACTGCCATAACCACCGAACTCGGAACCGATGTGGGTATTGTTGGAGATGATTTGTTGGTTACCAATATTTCCCGGGTGGTCAAGGCCATTGCCGAACGTTCCTGTAATGCCATTTTGGTCAAACCCAACCAAATAGGTACTGTCTCCGAGACTATTAACGTTGTCAAACAATCCCGTGCCGCTGGTTGGAAAGTTATCGTCTCACACCGCTCCGGAGAAACCAACGACACCTTTATTGCCGATTTTGCAGTTGGCGTGGGCGCCGATTATGCCAAATTTGGAGCTCCTGCCCGTGGCGAACGTGTGGCCAAATACAACCGGTTATTATCTATAGAGACTGAAATAAAGTTATGACTTTTATAACTCCCTCTTGCCTCTCCCTCTTACCTTAAGAGGGAGAAATTTATGAATCGAGAGTTTGTTTATAATATAAAACCTTTCAAAAATCGTCGAAAAGATTTACGCAAGAAAAGCTAGTGGATTTGTCATTGATTTTTATTGTCCCAAGTTACGTTTAGCTATCGAAATTGATGGAAAATATCATTTATCTCAACAACAAATAATATATGACCGATACCGAACAAGATTCCTTAAGTCTGCAGATATTCAAGAACTCAGATTTACAAATGAAATGATTCAAAAAAATCTGGAACAAGTAATTGAAAATATAAAATTTATCATCCCCTCTTAAAGTAAGAGGGGATTATAGGGGAGTTATTACTGACCAGAGATGCTACAATAAACTGCTATGTCTTCACGTCCCAAACCGGTTGTTCTGTGTATCCTAGACGGTTGGGGCATAGCTCCCGAAGGATCCGGAAACGCCATCACTGCGTCCAAAACCCCCAACATGACCCGGCTTTGGAATACTTATTCTCATACCCAGCTCATCGCCCATGGCGAATCGGTCGGCCTTCCCAAACGCGAACCCGGCAACACCGAAACTGGCCATTTAAACATCGGTGCCGGCCGTATTGTCTACCAGGACTTGCCCCGCATCAATATGTCCATCGCCGATGGTTCATTTTTTCAAAATCCCCAACTCCTAGGTGCCATTGACCACGCCACCCAAAACAATTCCAATCTCCATCTTTTGGGACTGATCGGGGGCGGAGGAGTTCATTCCGATATTTCCCACCTTTTTGCTATTCTTAGAATGTGTAGTGAACATCATTTTGACCGGGTTTTTATACACGTATTTACCGACGGACGTGACTCGCCACCCACCGCCGCTCAAGATTATATAAATCAAATTAAAAAAGTCATTGAACGCGAAAAAATCGGTACCTTTGCCTCTGTCATGGGCCGTTATTTTGCCATGGACCGTGACTTCCGTTGGGACCGCACCGAAAAAGCTTACTTGTGTCTCACCCAGGGTGTTGGTAATTCCGCTAAAGATATTGACACCGCCATTTCTCAATCCTATGCCGGTGACAAAACCGATGAATTTATCGAACCCACCGTAATTAACAATACTCCCAGAATAAAAGATGGAGACGCCGTAATTTTTTACAACTTCCGTATCGACCGTCCCCGTCAGCTAACCAAAGCTTTTGTTTTGCCCGATTTTGAAACTTCAGGAAATTTAACCAGTTTCGATCCTTACGCCGTCAAATACCTCAAAAAACATGTGGATGAAAATTCCACCACCGCTCATCCCAAACCCTTCTCCAGAGGTCCATTAATAACCAATCTCTATTTTGTTACCATGACCGAATACGAAAAAAAATTACCCGTGCATGTCGCCTTTCCTCCCCAACCTGTCGTCAACCCCTTGGGTGAAGTTATTTCCGCTGCTGGTCTCCGTCAACTCCGGGTCTCCGAATCCGAAAAGGAGCGCTTTGTCACTTATTATTTCAATGGCCAGCGTGAAGAAGTTTTTACCGCCGAAGAACGTTTAATTGTCCCCTCTCCCAAAGTCGCCACTTACGATTTAAAGCCGGAAATGTCGGCCGGACTTCTAACCACTCAGGTTATTTCCGAAATTCATTCCGGACTTTACGATGTTTTTATTATCAATTACGCCAACGCTGATATGGTCGGACACACCGGCAATATCAAGGCTACAATTATAGGTTGTGAAACTGTCGATACTTGTCTTGGTAATCTTGTCAGCGCCGTCGTCGACAGTAACAATGGAGTAATTTTTATCACCGCCGATCACGGAAATGCCGAAGAAATGATCAACCGTTCCACCGGTGAAATAGATACCGAACACAATGCCAACCCCGTTCCTTTTATAATAGTTGGCAAAGATTATCAAAACGCCAAACAACTCCCTCAGGGCATTCTAGCCGACATTGCTCCCACCATACTTCATATCCTCGGTATTCCCATACCCGCAAATATTACTGGAAGAAACTTACTAGGATGACCCACTCGCCTTTTGGCGAGTCAAGCTTCAAATCCCAATTTTCAAAATCCCAAATTTTTTCATGGATTTTTGTGAGTTCTGAAGCAATCGTGATTTTTCCAGTGGGATACTTAAGTTTAATTTGTTCGATTGTATTTTTTACTCGCCTTGGAGATTCATAAATCACGTTGGTCATAGTCGTATCTAATTCCCATTTTTTTGGCAAAAATCCTCTAAATACAAATTTATCAGTGGGAACTCCGGCAACCGACAACGCAGCGGTCAAAGCCGAAGGACCTGGAATAGGGGAAACCTTAAACTCTGCGCTTCTTGCGGCTCTAACAATTTTAAATCCTGGATCGGAAATCAGTGGTGTTCCCGCATCCGATACCAGCGCCACATCTCCATTTTTAAGTTCTTCCAGAATTTTATCTATAGATTCTGCCTCATTCCAATCTCGAACTGAAATAAATTTGGGATTTGAGATTTCGGATTTGGGATTTGAAGCACCATACTTTTCTCTCATTAATTTAATTAATATTCCGGTGCGCCGGGTATCTTCACAGGCAATCACTTCTGTCGTCAACAAAATTTTAATCGCCCGAAGCGTAATATCTTCCAGATTGCCAATCGGGGTGGCTACCACATATAATGTTCCCATGCTTCATTTTAGCATTTATGCAATTTTTTAAATTTCTCATCGATTTTATTTTGCACATTGATGTTCATCTAGGAGAAATTATTTCAAGTTACGGACTTCTTACCTATGTTATTTTATTTTTAATTATCTTTGTCGAAACCGGTGTGGTTTTTGCTCCATTTTTGCCAGGAGACAGCTTGTTGTTTGCCGCCGGAGCTTTTTCCGCCCTCGGATCTCTGAATCCCTGGTTAGTTTTTGGCATTTTGTCAGTTGCCGCAATTTTAGGGGACACCTGTAATTATTGGATCGGTCATTTTTTTGGTCAAAAAATTATTGCAAACCCCAAAATTCCCATAAATCAGGAACATATCGACAAAACCAATCAGTTTTTTGATAAACATGGCGGAAAAACTATTTTTTTGGCCAGATTTGTACCGATAGTCAGGACTTTTGCTCCATTTGTAGCCGGTATTGGCAAAATGGACTACAAAAAATTTATCTCTTACAATTTGTTTGGAGGTATCGCTTGGGTAGGACTGTTTACTTTTACCGGTTATTTCTTCGGCAACGTCCCCTTCGTCAAACACAACTTCTCTCTGGTCATCATAGCCATTATTTTGGTGTCAATTTTTCCTATGCTCCTCCACTTCCTCAAATCCCTCAAGCCAAAAAAGACCGTATAACCCCCACAGCCTTGCCTTGGATACGAACCTTGGTCGTAAAAATAGGAGACATGGTGGAGTTGGCCGGCTCCAAACGAATTCTGGTAGCCTCTTTGTAATATCTTTTGAGAGTGGCAAAGCCGTTATCCAAAAGAGCCACCACTACCTCACCGTCGCGGGCGTTATCCGCTTGTTCAATCACCACATAATCCCGATCCAAAATTCCCGCCTCGATCATCGAATCGCCTTTAACTTGCAATACAAACGATCTTTTTTTAGCCGAAACCATGGTTGGAGGGATATTCAAAGTCGCGTTAGGATCAGTATACGGCTCAATGGGTTGTCCAGCCGCAATAAAGCCCATAATCGGCAGTTCTATAGATCCCGGCGTATTGGTCTTATCAGCCATTGCCTGATTGACAATTTCAATACCCCTCACCGATCCACCTTTTCGTTTAATTATGCCTTTATGTTCCATCGTTTCCAAATGTTCATGCACCGTTGCCAAACTGGAAACTCCCAAACATTTGGCAATTTCTTGCAAAGTAGGGGAATATCCGTTTCTTTGAATATACTGGGTTACAAAATCCAATATTTCGCGTTGTCTCTTGTACAAAACTACTGGCATATCTATAATATATCCAAACAAATACCGAATGTCAATGGGGTGATACATAAAATATGTTTAAACTAAAATCATCATTCAAACCCACTGGAGACCAACCTGACGCCATCGACAAGATGGTTAAGAATTTAAACACAGGAATAAATAGCCAGGTTTTGTTGGGTACCACCGGTTCCGGAAAGACTTTTTCCATTTGTAATGTCATTCAAAAGATCCAAAAACCGACTCTAGTTATTTCCCACAACAAAACTTTAGCTGCTCAGTTGTATCAGGAATTCCGGGATTTTTTTCCGGATAATGCCGTTTCTTATTTTGTTTCATATTACGATTATTACCAACCCGAAGCCTATATTCCCCAGTCGGATACTTACATCGAAAAAGAGACCGATATCAACGAAGAGATCGACAAGCTCCGTCTGGCCGCCACCACCAATCTTCTCACCAGAAAAGACGTCATCGTGGTGGCTTCAGTTTCCTGTATTTACAATTTGGGCTCGCCTGTTGAATACGGCAAAGGTATTTTGGAATTAGTAGAAGGATTAAAAATTTCCCGCGATTCGATTTTGATGCGCTTAAACGATATTCAGTACACCAGATCCGATTTTGGATTTCACCGCAGTACTTATCGGATACGGGGAGAAAACATCGATGTTTATCCGGCCTACGAAGACACCGCCATCCGCATTACTCACGACGGCACCAAGATTACCAAATTGGAAAAAATTAACCCCCTTACCGGTATCACCCTCCTTCCCCCTCTTAAGATAAGAGGGGGTGTCCATCAGGACGGGGGTGTTATGATTTTTCCCGCCAAACACTATATTGCCAATACCACCAATCGTGAAGATGTGTTCGCGCAAATTCGTAAAGATACCGAAGCACAAGTTGAACATTTCAAATCCATTGGCAAACCACTAGAAGCCCACCGCATTGGGCAACGTGTGACTTACGATTTGGAAATGATCAAGGAGCTGGGTTATGTTAATGGCATCGAAAACTACTCCCGTTATTTTGATGGCCGGAATCCCGGTGATCCACCGTATTCACTCATGGATTATTTTCCCAAGGATTATTTATTGGTGGTTGATGAATCACACATCACCATTCCTCAAATCCGCGGTATGTACAATGGCGACCGTTCCCGCAAGCAGACGTTGATTGATTATGGATTCAGATTACCTGCGGCTATCGATAATCGGCCCCTAAAGTTTGATGAATTTCAACGCCGGGTAAACGACGTAATTTATGTTTCAGCCACTCCCGACGAGTGGGAAGTATCACAAAGTAGTGGGGTAGTTGTGGAGCAATTAATCCGTCCCACCGGGCTTATTGATCCAGAGATCCAAGTTTTACCCACCACCAATCAGATTCAAGATTTACAACAAAAAATTACTGACCGGATTGCCAAAGGCCAACGGGTGTTAGTTACCACTCTTACCAAACGTATGGCAGAAGATTTATCTACTTATTTGGATGAACAGGGTTTTAAAGTTCATTATTTACACTCCGATGTGAACACTTTAGATCGATTGGATATTTTGGATGACTTGCGCCGGGGCACTTACGACGTGATTATTGGTATCAATTTGTTGCGGGAAGGGTTGGATTTGCCGGAAGTTTCCCTGGTCGCTATTCTCGACGCCGATAAAGAAGGTTTTTTGCGTTCCCGCACTTCACTTATTCAAACCATGGGCCGGGCCGCCCGGCATGTGGAAGGCCAAGTAATAATGTATGCCGACAAAATTACCAACTCTATGAAATTAGCAATAGATGAAGTAAACCGCAGGCGCTGTATTCAAGTTGCTTATAACAAAAAACATGGAATTACTCCGCAATCAATTCACAAAGCCATCAAAGACCGCTTGACCGAAAAAATTGAAGAGCCGGTGATAGTTTTGGATCCCAAAGAGATTCTCAAACACCAAAGATTTATGGATGCCGCCGATGTCGATATGTCCAAAGTTTCTCAGCTGGTCCCATCCGACCTATCTCGTCTTATCCGTCTTATGACCAAGCAAATGAACATTTCTGCCCGCAATCTCGACTTCGAACTGGCCGCCAAAATCCGCGACCGCATCAAACTATGTCAAAAAGGCGTGGCCTTTCAAGGCTAACTCACATACGCTATTGAACAAAACCCGAAACACGTATACAATAATCATTCATCCCGTTTCTCCCGCTTACGCGAAGAGCGAACCGCAGGTTCGAATTAAGAGGGAGATGCCCCGAAGGGGCAGAGGGTGATATTTACGTATGAACGACTACATCAAAATTCGCGGTGCCCGCCAGCATAATCTCAAGAATATCGACCTGCAAATACCCAAAAATCAATTAGTAGTATTTACGGGTCTTTCGGGCAGTGGCAAAAGTAGTTTGGCTTTCGATACTATATACGCCGAAGGTCAACGTCGCTACGTCGAAAGCCTATCTAGCTACGCCCGACAATTTTTGGGCATCATGGATAAACCGGATGTTGATCAAATAGATGGCCTATCACCGGCTATTTCTATCGACCAAAAGTCCACATCTCATAATCCTAGGTCAACTGTGGGCACGGTGACCGAAATTTATGATTACATGCGTTTGCTATTTGCTCGTATTGGTCATCCTCATTGTCCTGTCTGTGGCCGGGAAATTGCCCATCTCTCCACTCAACAAATCGTCGAGCAAATATTGGATCTTGCGGTTTTGAATCTTGGATCTTCAAAAACAATCAGATTTTTACTGATGTCCCCGGTAATTCAAGCCCGCAAAGGTGAGTTTACCGATCTATTTTCATCTCTGCGTCAAAAAGGTTACTCCAAAGTCAGATTAGATGGCAAAATAATCGGTCTGGACGAAGATCTCATCCTTCTTAAAAACAACAAACATTCTGTCGACGTGATTATTGATAGATTGGTAATTGATAAGCCGTTACTCAAAAATGGCTACAAAGATCTTAAATCCCGAATTTATGATTCAGTAGAGGCCTCACTCAAACTCTCCGAAGGTTTGTGCATTATCGGCATAGTTAGGGATAAAAGTTTTGATTTCCCCGATAAACCGAAAATTATAGAAGACCACTTATTTTCCGAAAGATTTGCTTGTCCGATTGATAATGTCTCCCTACCCGAAATCGAACCCCGGATTTTTTCCTTCAACTCTCCTCAAGGCGCTTGCCCCACGTGTACTGGTTTGGGAACTCAACAAAAAATTGATACTAGTTTAGTTTTTAATCCCAGGTTAACCATCGCCGAAGGAGGAATTTTACCCTATGCCCGGACGTTTATGTACGATTCCTGGTTTGCCAAAAAAGTCGCCTCAATTGGCATCCCCCTGAGAATTCCAATCGGGGAACTCAAAAAACAAGAAATAAATACTCTTCTTTACGGAAATATCATCCCCATTCCCCCTCTTACATCGCAAGATGCGAATCGAAGAATCGATTTAAGAGGGGGATACCCGAAGGGAGAGGGTGATATTCGTAGTTTTGAAGGAATAATCCCGAATTTAAATAGACGTTACAAAGAAACTCACTCTGATTTTATCCGCATGGAAATAGAAAAATACATGCGTAAGGAAATTTGTCCAACTTGCAAAGGTCAACGTCTCAAACCCGAAGCCCTGGGGATCACTATTAATGGTAAATCAATTGCTAATATTACGAATCTCTCAATTTCTCAAACTTTGGAATTTATTCAGGGGGCGGTATTGAGTGAGCGTGAACGTGTTATCAGCACTCCCATTCTCAAAGAAATCTCCAGTCGTTTAAATTTTTTAATTTCAGTAGGACTAGATTATTTAACTTTAGACAGGGGAGCCAATACTTTGGCCGGAGGAGAGGCTCAACGTATCAGATTGGCTTCTCAGATCGGTTCCGGCCTTTCCGGAGTCCTGTATGTCCTGGACGAACCATCTATTGGTCTGCACCAACGCGACAACCAACGCTTGATCGATACCCTTAAACATCTGAAAAATTTAGGCAACTCGGTGATTGTTGTCGAACACGATGCGGAGATGATGCTGCAATCGGATTATATTGTGGATTTTGGACCCGGAGCCGGAGAACATGGAGGCCAAGTCATAGCTGCGGGCACGCCTACAGAAATTATGGCCAATTCCAAATCCTTAACAGGACAATATTTATCGGGTGAGAAAAAAATTAAACTTAACTCCAGCTCTTCTACTCTTCCACTCTCCAGCTCTATTATTATTAAAGGCGCTTCTCATCATAATCTCAAAAACATCGACGTTGAATTTCCTTTAGGAAAGCTTATTTGCGTCACGGGAGTATCTGGTTCCGGTAAGTCGACTCTGGTCGGAGATATTTTGTATCACGGGTTATCGAAGAAATTAATTCCCGATCACAAAGAAAAACCGGGGGCCCACAAAGAAATCCTCGGCGTCGAACATATTAATCGTTGTATTTTTGTAGATCAATCTCCCATTGGCCGCACCCCTCGGTCAAATCCTGCTACCTACACCGGGTTATTTACCATAGTCCGTGATATTTTTGCTTCCACACCCGAGGCCCGGGTGCGAGGATATCATCCCGGACGGTTTAGTTTCAACGTCAAAGGCGGCCGTTGTGAAGCCTGCGAAGGTGAGGGACAAATCAAAATTGAAATGCAATTTTTACCGGATGTCTACGTCAACTGTGAAGTTTGCCAGGGTAAAAGATACAACTCCGAAACCTTGGAGGTCACTTTCAAAGACAAAAATATCGCCGAAGTTTTAAATCTTACCGTAGAAGAAGCTCTGGAATTTTTTAGAGCTATTCCCAACGCCTACGACAAGTTGTCAACTCTCAAAGAGGTCGGACTAAATTATATTCATCTTGGTCAACCCGCTCCCACACTTTCCGGAGGAGAAGCCCAAAGAGTCAAACTTTCTGCCGAACTGTCAAAGCGCGCTACCGGCAAGACATTTTATATTTTAGACGAGCCCACGACTGGTCTACACTTTGCCGATCTAGAGAAACTGTTAATAGTTCTCAAACGGCTTGTCACAACCGGGAACACGGTTGTGATTATCGAGCATAATTTAGACGTCATCAAAAATGCCGATTGGATCATCGATTTAGGCCCCGAAGGAGGGGACAAAGGTGGTTATCTGGTTACCTCCGGCACGCCTGAACACATTTCTAAAATCAAAGCCAGTTATACTGGACAATTTCTTGCCAAGGTTATATAAATAACTCATGTCAACTTCTCTAACCAAAACCGATTTACAAAAGGCTCTTTCAGGTCTGGCCACCAAAAAAGATCTTGATGGTACGAAAAAAGATCTAGACAGAAAAATTAAAGAAGCCGTAAAAAACTTACCCACAAAAATGGATGTCAATAATATGATTGACGAAAATTTTGCCGGTTTTAGGCTAGCATTAAACAAAGACTTAGAAAAATTCGCTACCAAGGAAGATGTGGAAGAGATCGTTGGTAAGTCCAAAACAGAACTTACAAGTTACATTCACGAAGTAGCGGATACGATCGTGAGTGCATTCGATGATACTTACTCCGAACATCTTTCTAAGCATCACTCCAAAATTTCCATAGCCACAATTTAATGAAGCGCTTTTTGTTATTAGGAGTTTGCTTTTTGATATTTGCTATTCCCGCCCATGCTTCTTCTGATATAGAAGTCAAATATCTAGTTAATTATTCCTATGACTCCGCGGGAAATTCCCATGTTATTCAAAATATTTCTCTCACCAATAAAACTTCCAACACCTACGCTTCTCACTATCAAATCATTTTGCAGGGAGAATTGCCTAAAAACATTTCCGGACACGATTCTTTAGGACCTCTAAAAATTGTGGCTTCTCAAATTAAAGAAGATGCCACCCAAATAGACATCGATTTTAATGACGTAGTTGTTGGTTTGAACAAGTCGCTTAATTTTGTATTAACCTACGATGGTTTACGTGCCCAAAAACGCGGTCAAGTATGGGAAATTACTCTTCCCCGGCTTGGTGAAAATTCACAAATTAACGATTACACCCTCAAACTCAACGTCCCTCCGGAATTTGGTCAACCGGCTTTTATTTCTCCCTCTCCGTTAACTAGTCAAAACCGCGTTTATACTTTTTCCAAAGATCAAATTGCCAAAGTTGGAGTCGTGGCCGCTTTTGGTAATTTTCAGACTTTTGGATTTAATCTCAAGTACCATCTTCAAAATCCCACCAAAACTCAAGGATTAACAACTATCGCTTTACCCCCGGACACCAATTATCAACGTGTTTTCTACGACTCTCTCGATCCCATGCCCAAAGAGGTAAATGTGGATCCGGACGGCAACTGGCTCGCAACCTATATCGTCGCTCCAAACGGAGAACTGGATATCACCGCCGCCGGCCAAGCCCACGTTCTAGTTGAGCCATCAGTTCCCGGTCTAATCCCTACCCCCTCACAACTAAACGCTGATTTACTACCTACCCAATACTGGCAAGTTACCGATCCCACTATTCAGGCTTTGGCTAAAAAATACAATACTCCGGAAAAAATCTATGACTACGTGGTCAACTCTCTCGATTACAATTATGCCAGAGCTGGTATCGGAGCCACCAGAAAAGGTGCTCTTGAAGCTCTCAAAAATCCCCAAGACTCTATTTGCATGGAATTTACCGATGTTTTTATTGCCATCGCCCGCGCGGCCGGAATTCCCGCCCGGGAAATCAACGGTTACGCTTATACCACCGATTCTTACTTACGTCCCTTGAGTTTAATTTCAAATATTCTTCATGCGTGGCCGGAATATTGGGATTCCTCCAAGAATGCTTGGGTCAGTGTTGATCCCACTTGGGGTAAGACCACCAAAGGCATAGACTATTTTCACAAGTTGGATTTTTCCCATTTTACTTTTGTTATTCACGGACAATCAGACAGTTCTCCTCATCCCGCCGGATCATATAAAATAGAATTTGCTCCTTACAAAGAATATACTCCCAATCCTGCCAAGATAAATTGGACTAAACCCTTGCAAATTTGGTCCATTATTCCTACCCGCACTACTATTTCCATCTCAAATCCTCAAGGCCAAGCCATTTACAAAGTTCCTGTGCAAATTTCCACTCACAGCTTACTTATTTCTTCACCATATTTGCACTCCATAGACATACTTCCTCCTTTTGGTCAAAAAGATCTGCCTTTAATTTTTGATCGTAATCTCAAACCGGATTTTTCTCCCAAAAATATCACTATCACAACGGGAACTTCCCAAATCACCTATAATATAAATGAAGCGTCTTTTATTTTTTGGCACACTATCCTTGTTACGTTCATCTCTTTTATCATCATCTTCTTGGGGTTTGTTACCTACAAAGCCTGGAGTTTACGTCTATAAAGACCTATCCGGGTTAATTTTGTATGTAGGTAAGGCCAAAAATCTCAAAAACCGGGTCAAATCATACTTTCAATCAGATATTCGGCTTTCTCCCAAAACCGCTCAACTGGTCAGCCGTATTCACACCATAGAGTATATCGAGGTCGCTTCGGAAATTGAAGCCCTGCTTTTGGAAAGCCAACTCATAAAAAAATTTAAACCCCACTACAATATTGCCGCCAAAGACGATAGGTCTCCATATTACATTCATATCACAACTGAAAAAAATCTTAAACCCGTCATCAATCATGATTCCAAATCCGCCATCGCCGGACCATTTTTAAATGGATTAACCGCCAGGCAAATTCTCAAATCATTTCGCCGTATCGCCCCTTATCATACCGAAACTCCCTGTTTTTACCGCCATCTGGGTTTATGTAATCCTTGTCCCAACAGTGAAAACTTTGATATTAATGTTTACAAGTCAAATATTCAAAAGTTAAAAAGTTTATTAAAAGGCAATTTTTCAGCGGTATCCCGCAAACTAAAATCCCAAATGCAACAGGCATCAAAATCCCGGGATTTTGAAAACGCGGCCTTAATTCGGAATCAAATTAAAAATTTAGAATATCTACTCACCAAACCAGTATCTGCAAATGAATATATCGTCAATCCCTATTTGCTCGAAGACAAAAGACAAGAAGCTCTGGAAAATTTAAAAATATTAGGAAATAACTTACATCGCATCGAAATGTATGATATTTCTAATCTTTCGGGGACAGCCGCAACTGGAGCTATGACTGTGGCTATCGACGGAGCTCTTGCTCCCCGCGAGTACCGGCATTTTACAATTAAAACTATTGCTACCCCAAACGATGTCATGATGATGAAAGAGATGTTGGAAAGAAGGTTGAAAAGAGTAGACTGGCCAAAACCCGATTTAATAGTTCTAGATGGTGGAAAATCCCAGTTATCGATTGTTGACCGTATCACCGAGGGTGATACTATTCCCATATTCGCTTTGGCCAAACAGGATGAAATAATTTTTGATGTTAATAATCACCAAATCAAACTTGATAGGTCAAATACTGGTCTGCAACTACTGCAGTTATTACGCGACGAAGCTCACCGTTTCAGCCGTCGTTTGCATCACAAGCATCGACGTATCATAATAAAGTAATGCTTAGGCTTTTCCTTAGAACCATTGCTATCAATCTGGCCAGTATTTATCTGGCTTCCCAAATTCTATCCGGCGTCATTACCTATGTTGGAGGTTATCAAACCCTACTCTTGGCTTCAGTCGTCATTGCTGCCGTCAATTTAGTCGTCCGGCCCATCATTAATTTATTATTATTACCCATTCACTTGGTTACTCTTGGTGTCTTCCGTTGGATCGCCAATGTTGCCACTCTGTATATCGTCACTCTCATCGTTCCCAACTTACAAATCCACGCTTTTATTTTTCCCGGCCTAAATCTTAAATACGTAGTTATTCCCCAAATGCATTTCTCTGCCTTTGGAGCTTTCGTTGTCTCCACTCTCATTCTCACCGTCGTCTTTCACCTTATTTATTGGCTGTTACAAGACTGACACGCTATAATACTTCCAACATGTCACAAACCATTCTCATCTTTCAGATAATCTTTGGACTTATCCTCACCACTTTGATACTTCTCCAGGCCAAAGGTACAGGGTTAGGCCGGTCTTTGTCCGCCGCATCTTATCATTCCCGCAGAGGACTGGAAACACTAATTTTTAGAGGTACCATCATTGTTGCCATCATTTTTGTTGTCATCTCGTTGATTCGTTTGTTTGTATGAAACGTTTGCGCTACTTTTGGCGCTTTACTACCGCCTTCACTTCCAAATATTACATCCTCATCACTTTGGGAATACTGTTTGGCATCACCAGTTTCATCATTGGTCCAAAACTTATCCACTTTTTCCCCAAAAATCGTGCCACCTATTCCATTGCTATTATCGGCAGATTTACCTCCACCGAAATTCCCATCCCCATTCAACAAAAACTAAGTATCGGCCTAACTGGAGTAGATTCCCAAGGTAACGTCGTACCGGCTCTTGCCACTTCCTGGGAAATTACCAACGACGGTAAAACTTACAATTTCACATTGTCAGACACTATTCACTGGCAAGACGGTTCCAAAGTCAAATCTCGTGACATCAACTATCAATTCCGCGATGCCCAAATTTCTTATCCTGATGATCATCACATTATCTTCAATCTCAAAGACCCATTTTCACCTCTCACAACTGTAGTTTCCAAACCCATATTCAAATCAGGGTTATTAGGTCTTGGTTCCTACAAAATCTCCTCACTCAAAAAAAACGGGAACATCGTTACCAGTGTCACACTAACTCCTATGGATCGGGATTCTACTTCACCTAAGCTTGTGTATAGTTTTTATCCCAGCACCACCAATGCCCGGGCCGCCTTCAAACTCGGTCAGGTAAATGCCATCGAAGATTTGACCGATGTTGGAGATCTCTCGAATTGGCCTCACACCAAACTTGAATCACTTATCCATACCGACCGGTTCGTTGGAGTATTTATCAACAACAAAGATCAATTTTTAGGAGGGTCAAGTGGCAAAAATATCCGTCAGGCGCTGGCTTATGCTATCGATAAATCTCGTTGGAAAGTTCGTGCTTTCAGCCCCATTTCACCCGATTCATGGGCCTTCAATCCCGACATCAAAAAATACGACTACTCAGTTCAAAAAGCCCACGACCTCTTTTCAAAAGCGGATAAACTTCCTCCGGAAATTAATATCACGACCGTTCCGGCATATTTGGATGTGGCCGAAAGTGTTCAAAAAGACTGGCAAACTCTTGGTCTGAAAGTAAATATCTCCGCCAAACCGGAACTGGACGATAATTTTCAAGTTTTAATCTTCGCCCAGGCCATTCCTCAAGATCCCGACCAGTATAATCTTTGGCACTCCACTCAAACTTCCAACATTACCCATTACCATAATCCCCGCATTGACAAACTTTTGGAAGACGGCCGCAAAACTTCAGATATTCAAGAAAGAAAAAGTATTTACGCCGATTTTCAAAGATTCATAGCCGAAGATGTGCCGGTAATTTTTCTTTTTCATCCCATTACTTACAATTTAATCAGACAATGATACCCATCGTCACCTTTGCCGCTTTAGCCGATAGCATCAATCCGTGTGCAATATCGGTTTTACTTCTCACCATCGGATTTTTGTTTAGTATGAGCAAAAGCCGGCGCAATATTCTCATGATTGGCTTGGCCTATATTGCCGCCATTTATTTAATTTATATTTCCATAGGTCTGGGAATTCTGCGGGCCTTGACGTTTTTTGGTTTCCCCCGGTTTTTAGGCAAATTTGGAGCGGTATTTATTATCGCTTCTGGATCTCTTAGCATCATCAATCATTATTTTCCCAAATTTCCAATTAAACTCAAAATTCCCGAAAGTAGTCATTCTCAATTAGCAAAATTTATTGAAAAAGCCAGTATTCCCTCGGCTCTTATTTTAGGGACGTTAGTTGGTTTGTACGAATTTCCCTGCACTGGGGGACCGTATCTCACCATATTAGGTTTATTGCATGACAAAGCTTCTTTTTTGCAGGGATTTATATATTTAATTTATTACAATCTTATTTTTATACTACCGCTGGTAATTATTTTGTGGTTAGGGAGCCATCAGGATTTGTTTACCAAAGTTCAGTCGTTTAGAAAAAGCAAAATGGGTCAAATTGGCATTTGGGATGGCTTGATTATGATTATCTTAGGTGTGATAATCCTTCTGGTATGATCAGTCAGAATGATTTTTTGAAAAAAATTGAGGAACTAAAAAACAAAAAGGGGGCAGACTTAAGCACGGATGAGGATCTGAGCCTAGCCGTCATGAATTTAATTAGTCTTGAAGAACACTTTTTCTTTACTTCGCAAAAAACCGGTCAAGACAGCTATTTGGAGTTGCTTGCCCAAGTAAGAGAGTTGCGCAAAGATTTGTTGGCCAAACTCATGCCCGCAAACGAAGGCGAAACTTGGTGTATTTCCAAACATCTGTTGGCCGCCACTATGCGTCTTTTGGAAGTGGGAACAAAAACCGGCGATAAAAAATACTTTAAGCAAGCCTATCAAGTTTATTCACTATTTTGGGGAATTAAACTAAAACTCATTAATACTAAAGGCGTAAAAGCCTTAGATGATAAAAAACCTTGGACCATGGAAGATTTAGTTACCAAAATGGTAGATTGCTGCCGTGAATAAAACCATAATTTTTGGAGGTCTTGTTACAATATTAGTAATTATCTTGGGTATATTTTTTATTTCCAGACCTCCTAAATCCAATCTCAAATTAGACTCATTTGCCAAATGTCTGGCGGATAAAAAATTGGTTATGTACGGAGCTTACTGGTGTCCTCATTGCCAAGCTCAAAAGAAATTACTAGGCGATTCTCAATTTATCCCTTACGTCGAATGCACAGTCGAAATCAAAAAATGCCAAGATGCCGGAATAACCGGCTATCCCACTTGGATCGATTCCACCGGTCAAAGATATGAAGGTGAACAATCTCTACAAAAACTCTCCCAAATCACCGGTTGTAATGAATAGACTGCAAACTTTTTCTAAATATTTTGTTCCGGTATTTTTTTTAATAGGTTTTTTAATCTATGGAGCCTCTTTACCAAATAAATTTGTTTGGGATGATGAAGAGCAAATTTTAAATAATGGTTTAGTTCACTCTATTGCTAATCTGCCTCATTTTTTTCAGGGCAGTACTTTTAATACGGGAGGGACCGGCAACTTGAGTGGGCTTTACTACAAACCTTTAATGACCGTTTTTTTTGCTTTGTTTTATACTATTTTTGGGCCCAACACTTTCTTTTTTCATCTTTTCCAACTAATTTTTCATATAATCAATGCCTGCTTTGTCTTTATTCTTTTTACAAAAACTTTTCCCCAAGACAAAAAAGAAAGCCGGATTATAGCTTTCTTTTTAAGTTTGGTCTTCTTAATCCATCCGGTCAATGTCGAAACAGTTGTTTATTCTTCTTCACTACAAGATATTTTATATATGTTTTTTGGCTTATTCTCTCTTTTGAATATAAAGAAAACATTTACTTTTAGTTTGTTTTTGTTAATGTCCTTATTGTCAAAAGAAACTGGGGTTATCTTCGTTTTGATATCTGTAGTTTATGTTTGTTTTTACCAAAAAGAAAAACTTAAATCTTTGATTGGAGCAGTTTTTATTACCATAATTGCTTACTCTATTTTAAGATTTGGAGTAGCCCATGTCTTTTTTAATGTGCACGGTCTTTCTCCTATTACCAGAATTTCTTTTTTGCAAAGACTCCCCACAATCCCTAAGATCATCACTTTTTACTTGTCTACTTTCCTGTTTCCGATTTACCTGTCAATTAGTCAGCATTGGGTCGTCAGTTCTCTTACCTTTAATGATTTTTATTTGCCATTAATTTTTTCTTTAATTCTTTTTCTTATCCTAACTATTTATCAATATTATTTATATAAATCTAAAAATCCTCTAAACAAACCGTTTTTATTTTTTTACTGCTGGTTTATCCTCGGCCTAGGATTACACCTTCAAATTTTTCCTTTAGACATGACGGTAGCAGATAGATGGTTTTATATGGCAGAAGTGGGATTTTTGGGCATGATAGGAATATTTATTTTAAATCTAAAACTTATCGCCTCTCGATTATCTTTATCTTTATTTTTTTTAGTTATCACTGTTATAGTGGTATTTTCCATCAGAACAATTTCCCGATCACTTGACTGGAGAAATGGTTTAACTTTATATTCTAAAGATGAACTAATCACCCCAAATAGTTTTGATTTGGAGAACAACTTAGGAGTAGAACTTTACAGAACTGGTAGGTATCTGGAAGCAAAAACTCATTTCGAAAAATCAGTTGAGATTGCTCCATTTTGGTGGACCAATTGGAACAATTTAGGATCAACTTATGAACAAGAAAAAAATATTACAGCCGCCAAAGAAGCTTACTTAACAGCTATTAAAAATGGTCAATATTATTTATCATATGAAAATGTGGCTAAAATAGTTCTTTTTAGAGAAAATAATCCGCAAGAAGCTAAAAAATTCGTGCAAGATTCATTAAAAAATTTGCCACAAAATTCCACTTTATGGTTAATATTGTCTTTATCAGATTATAAACTTAACATTAAAGATGAGGCCTTGTTCGCGGCTAAAAATGCCTATATCTTAGCTCCATCAGAACAAACATATTACGTTTTAACCAAGATACAATCTGGTCAGTCAATAGATTTTAGTACTCCCTAGTAAAACAATCTGATCCTTTCTTAAACCCCGCTTTAATAGCTTCTTGTTCACTGCAAAACCATCGATCACCCATATACAATTGATTTAATTGCTATGTAGTGCGTGGTTTTGAAGAAGGACTCCAAACATCAAATATCGCTCAGCTTCGTCCAAAGAAATATTCGTGGTGTCAGCATCCATCACTTTTTTTGCTATTTCCCTAATATATTTTTTGTCAGATTGCGTAGCTAAAGGGTCAGCCCATCTTTTAGCTTCCCGTAAAAAACGTGGTGCCGCTTTATCGGCTCCACGCTGTTTTAAACTGGCCACTCGGAATAAATCATTAGAAAGAGAACCCACTAATAACTTTGTATTTGTCATAATATTATCCCAAAAAAATACTCTGACAGTTGCTTATATTTAGCTTTAATCAGCTCACTTTGAATCTCATTTTTAGTATTATTGTCACCTGGGCGGATATTAATAAAAGAATTGAAGTCTATTTCGTGGGTTTCAAGATCTATACCTCCTCCCCAGAGGTCACTTTGTTTTGATCCTTGTTGCAACAAAATTTGCTCACCCTCAAAATGACGGTCCATGCCTGCTGAACACACCTTTAGCTTAATGTCTATTACAGTTTTTATATAAACCTCAAATAGCTCTTTCAGCTGTTCAATTTCTTCTTTAGTAAAAGGATCCGATTTTGTGACAATCACCGTTAATATTATAACAAAGGCTCTTCTGTAGTAAAATTAGCAGGTAGCTCCCATAGTTCAATGGATAGAATGCGTCCCTTCTAAGGACATGATGATAGTTCGATTCTATCTGGGAGCACAAGGTATAATTAGCGTTCTAGGGCTTGTAGCTCAGTGGTAGAGCAGCTCCCTCTTAAGGAGACGGTCGTGGGTTCAAATCCCACCGAGCCCACATATGTCATTGCGGGATCAGCTAATGGTAGGCTAGCAGACTTTGAATCTGTTTATCTAGGTTCGAATCCTAGTCCCGCAGCAAAAATTACCCCTCCACTTCCTCTTTTTTAATCGCCAGAAACTGCACCCAACTATCCAAAAAGTGCAGGATTAATTTAAATGGTGCCTCCAGAATAAAATCAAACAAAAATGCCAAAAAATTAAGTTTTGCCAAACCTAAGCTAAATTTTGACCCCATCACCAATATAGGGAGCAACAACATGTCTCCCAAACTCATCCGCCCGCCTTTTTTGGATTTGAAAGTATACACGTTGGCAGTTTGCCGGATTCTGTAAGCAAAAAACGCCACAATCGACAAGAAAAAGATAAATATAAACTTACTGGCAATGCTAAATCCGATTTTCCCCAAAATCCAAAAGATAAACCAGAAAATGGCTAAAAATAGCGCAAAATAAAGTCCGGTAAATATCGTCTTTAGTATTCCCCATTTGGAATCGGTCTCAGACAACAATGCATCCTCTCCGTCATCTTCCCATGTTTTGGATATCAGTTTTTTCTGGTCGGCTTTATTGGGTAGCCCTATTTGCAAAGAAAACAACCACATCAGAAGGGGAGGAAAAATTAAATTAATAGCAAGCGGCAACCTGGACACATGATTATTTATGGCAATATCCAGAGGCACTTCTACCAAAAATCCAAACAGCATTTTAGTCAAAAATATATAAATCACGCTTCTAAGAACCGCCGTTTTCACTCTGGTTCCTGTTTGCCGCAATTGGATGTCCAAAACTTTTGCGGCTTGGATACTAAATAATTCCTGATTTTCCATAGTTTTTGCAAATTCCGCCGGATCAAAATAATATATGTCTCGGATCAATAACAACGGAGCCGATTGAGATCGCACAAATCCTGTCAACCTATTTAGGGTCTTTTGTTGTCGCAAAGATTCCGATAACTTCCACGCTTCCAACAAATCTTCGTATTCCCAATTAGGGTTTAAAAGCCGGATTATATGATAACTGACTTGTTGATCATCTGATTCTGAATAAATCCGGTCTACCGCCACAAAAATAAGCAAATCCAAATTAGAAATATTAGTCAATTTTACTTTTTGCTTAATTATTGCAAAACCAAAATTAGTAAATTCCCGCCAGTCAATATTTAAATTTATCATCTCTTCAATTTGCGCCGAAGCCACTCCCACCACAAAATCCATCGGTACTTCCCGGTTTAAACAATCTGTATATTTTTCCAACACACTGGTCAACTGTTCAACTGTCACACTGTTTAACTCCGCTTTAGACATATATTTCGCCCACCTTAGTTCCAATAGCAAATTCTCCGCTAGTGGTTTTGCATTTTTTTCAAACACTAAATATCTCTTTAATATTCTTTCAATCGCCGCTCTTCTCACCAAATGATCCGCCCGGTATTCCAAGGCCGACCTGGCTTTTTCATATACCCGCGCCAAGGTTCCCACCACACCCGATCCTTCTGCTACTTCAATCTTTTCCCCCCGACCCAAAGATAATCTGGAGATCAAAATTGCCACCGCATTCTTCATAACTCCCGCATTTTACAACATATTAATTTGTAGGGGCGCGGTTCTCGCGCCCAAAACAAATCCCGCACTAACTTCGCATAAAAGTATCAAACAGCATCAAAAAGGCCACGCCTTTCAAGCTATTCATTATTTATTAACATAATTTTATTACGACCGTAGAAAAAATGTGTTGATATTCCATTTAACTTTGTATTACCCCAAAACAAAAATATCAAGAGAGGTTATAATATTTCTATAATATGGATAGACCCATAGCCTATTTTTGTGCCGAATACGCCATTGATCCCAATCTTCCCATCTACGCCGGAGGCTTGGGAATTCTGGCCGGCGATTATCTGCGTGAAGCCAACGATCAAAAACTTCCTGTAGTTGCTGTAGGACTTTTTTATGATTTCAACAATTCAACTAAACCCGATTCTATACTTCAGATCGAAGTTCCTATTCAAGACAAACTTGTCAAAGCCCAAGTGTTTAAATATCTGGTCGGGTCAATTCCTGTTTATTTACTTAATACCAATGTCGCCGGAAATGATCCGTCGGACAGGCAAATAACTTACAAGTTATATACCGAAGACCGAGAAACCCGCCTCAAGCAAGAACTTATTTTGGGCATAGGCGGTTTAAGAGCCTTAGAAGCATTAAAAATCCATCCGCGCCTGTACCACCTTAATGAAGGTCATTCGGCATTTTTGGCCCTGGAACTTATCCGTCACGAAATTCAAGAACGGAAAATTAGTTTCGAAGACGCTATTTCAATTGCGCAAAAGCAGATTATTTTTACCAATCATACTTTGGTGGCCGCCGGCCGCGAAGTATACAGTAATGATCTGGTCTCTCTGATGCTTAGTGGTTACGCCCAAGAACTAGGAGTGCCAGTTGCCGAAATTTTAAAACTTGGATTGGTACAGGAGTCATCAACTTTTTCCATGACCATGTTTTCTCTGCGTATGGCAAACCAGATCAATGCTGTCAGTAAACTGCATGCCCAAAAAGCCGCAGATATTTGGACCGACCATCCGATGGTCACCGTTACTAATGGTATCCATATTTCCACTTGGGACAAAGTGGGGGATGATGTCATAAATGGTCATAAAATCCAAAAAGAGTTGCTTCTTACGAATTTAGGTTGGGATCCCAAGACCCTGATCTTAGGTTGGGCCAGAAGATTTGTGGAATACAAACGGCCTTTAGCTATTTTAGAAAATTTAGACCGTTTCATTACCATCGCCCGTAATTTGCAATATCCCGTAAAAATTATTTTTTCCGGAGAACCTCATGAAGGTGACCTCCACGGAGAAGAATTATTAAAAACTCTTCAGGAACTTATCAAAACCAAAATCGGGGATATCGCCGCTTATTTTCCAAATTATGATATGGATGTTGCCAAAAATTTAGTCTCCGGCTGTGACGTTTGGCTCAATACTCCTATTGTCGGTTTTGAAGCTTGTGGCTCTAGTGGAATGAAAGCCGCCCTCAATGGAGTTCTGCCCGCCACCACCCGTGATGGATGGGTTGATGAAATAGATCTTTATAAAGTCGGCTGGATTCTAGACGGTGATCATTTGGGTGAGAACATTCTCGATGTTTTAGAACATGATATTGTGCCTATGTATTACCAGAAACCCAACCAATGGCAAGAACTCATGCACAACGCCAGAAACCTAATCTTCAATCAATTCAGTACCTCCAGAATGCTCAAACAGTATCAGGAGATGTATAATCAACATGTATGAACCAAAATAAATTGAAAGTACTGTTTGTCACGGCCGAAGTCGCTCCCTTTTCTTCTGTTGGCGGTTTGGCCCATGTATCCTATTTTCTGCCCAAGGCCCTGAAACGTCTGGGGGTAGACGTGCGCGTTTTTACTCCCAAATACGGCAGCATTAATACTAAACTCTTACAAACTACCAACATCTTAGAAGGCCTAAAAATACCTACCGGCGAAGAAGACTCCGGCCAACATCCCAAAGAACTGGTTTGCAATATCAAAGTTCTAAAAACCCCCAAAAAAGACGATCCCGTCATCTATTTTTTAGAGAATATGGAATATTACGAACAACGCGCCAATGTCTATGGCTATTCAGATGATCATATCCGCTTTGGCTTGTTGAGCCGGGCGGCCGTAGAGTTTGCGCAACAGAAAGAATTTGTTCCCGATATTATTCATTCCAACGATTGGCACACCGGTTACGTCCCCAATTTTTTAGAAACGGTTTACAAGAATAATGATACGGAAAAGATTGCCAGTTTGTTTTCGATTCACAATCTATATCAAGGAGTATTTGATTTTGATCACGCCTCCGAAATGAACTTTGACGACGGTAAGGGCGAACTCGCCTCTTTTTTTAGCGACCATTTCTTGAAACAAAACGCACTCAAGCGGGGCATTATCTATGCCGATTTAGTCAATACTGTTTCCCAAACCTACTCCCGTGAAATAATGACCGAGAATTATGCTCCCAAATTATTCAACTTACTAAAAGAGTTGCGCGGAAAATTTTATGGCGTACTCAACGGCCTGGATTACAACAATTTTAATCCTAAAAACGACAAAGTCATCAACAAAAATTTCTCTGCCGCCAATCTTTCCGCCCGTCAGGAAAACAAAATAGCCTTACAAAAAGAATTCAACTTAAAGATTTTGCCACACTCCCCTATCTTGGGAATAGTCGGCAGACTGGATGAACAAAAAGGATTGGATTTAGTTCTGCAAACTATGGATTTTATTCTCAAAGAATGTGGAGCCCAACTTATAGTCGTGGGCAAAGGCGATGACAAATACGGTGATTATTTTTTGGATCTGGAAAAACGCTACCCCGGCATGGTTGGAACTCATTTGATGTATGACGCGACTTTACCCCGCAAAGTTTTCGCTGGAGCAGATATGATTCTTATGCCCAGCCGTTATGAACCCGGGGGAATAGTTGCTCTCGAAGCCATGCGTTATGGCTGTATTCCGGTAGTCAGAGCCACCGGTGGTCTAGCCGATTCTGTCGTCGATCACGCTCCCACCGAAAGTACCGGAACGGGTTTTTCTTTTACCACTTATTCAGCCATGAGTTTTCTTACCGCCGTAATCCGGGCTTTGGAAACTTACAAAAATCCCGAAGCTTGGAAAAAAATAGTCAAACGTGCCATGGAACAAGATTTTTCTTGGGATAAAGCCGCCAAAAAATATTTAGAGCTGTATCACCGGGCCCAGGAATTTTCCACGAAAGAAGGGGAGTAGTATGTATTGGGCCAATTTCTTACACATTTACCAGCCACCCACCCAAACCAAAGAGATCTTGGACCGGGTAGTGAACGAATCATACCGCAAAATTATTGCTGGCTTACTAGCCAATCCCAACGCCAAAGTTACTTTAAATATAAATGGCGTTCTCACTCAAATGTTGGCCGAAAACGGTTATCAGGATGTCATTGATGGCCTCAAAACTCTTTTAGACCGCGGCCAGATGGAACTCACCGCTTCGGCCAAATACCACCCCCTTCTTCCCAAAATGCCCGACGACGTCATCATCCGTCAAGTCGAACACAACAATCAAACCAACCAAAAATATTTTGGCAATTTGTATCAACCTCAAGGATTTTTTCCTCCCGAAATGGCTTACAACGACCAGGTTGGCCGCATCGTCAAAAGCCTGGGCTATAAATGGATAATATTAGACGAAATGGCTTGCTCAGTGCCTTATGATCCAAGCAAAACTTACAAAAACGCTGAAGGTCTTTTTTTCTTTTTTAGAGAAAGGGGAGCTAGTTTCAAAATATTGTCCGCCCAGTTAGGAACAGCCAAAAGTGTCGTCCGTGAATTTGCCGACCGTCTCCCCAAAAATGAATATTTGCTCACTGCCATGGACGGCGAAACTTTTGGTCATCATAGGCTGGGACTGGAACAATTGCTTTTGGAAATCTATCAATCCTCCGAACTTCCTACCGTCACTATTTCTAAACTTTTGGATCTATTTCCAGAAGCCGTAGAGGTTAAACCTCACCCTTCAACTTGGGCCTTGATGCCCCGTGACGTTCAAAAAAATACACCCTTTTCCCGTTGGGATGATCCCACTAATCAAATCCATCAGAAGCAATGGGAACTCACCAACTTGGCACTCTTACTAAGCAAAAACGAAAAAGAAGAAGAAAAACATCTCTTGGATCAATCTTTGCATTCAGATCAGTATTGGTGGGCCAGCGCCAAACCCTGGTGGAGCCTGGAGATGATCGAGCGTGGAGCCTACGATCTTCTCTCTGCCATCCGTCACTTTAAATCCGTCTCCGAAGCCGACCAAAAAAAGGCCTGGGGACTATATATAGAAATTATTACTACCGGTTTTGCCTGGCAACGTACAGGCAAAGTGGCCGACCTGTCTAGAAAAGAAGATGAGGAAATAAAAGAGATGATGGGTACCGATCAACCTTGGTTATCCCAAGAAGATTATCAGGCCATGATAGCCACTTTAAATAAACAAATGTTGGCGGCGGCGGCCGATCAAGAATATGCTCGGGCAGATCAATTTAGAAAAAGGATTGAAGAGCTAAATTCCAAAAGCCACGACGTTGATATCAAAGTAAATCAGTGAGAGCCTTTAGGCTTTCTTGATCATAAATAGATACAGAAATAATCTGGTGTTTAAACTTTTTTAGCGCTTTAATATGCGCCTTCACAACTTCCGGAGTTACCAAATCAGTTTTGGTCAGAACTATTACTTGAGGTTTATCGTCTTTAAGTTCATTCACTACCGTCTGATAATCTTTTACAATATCCGTGGTGTCACAGGAAATACAATGAAATAATAAGCTCACTTTTTCAATGTGCTTCAAAAATTTAATGCCTAAACCACGGCCGATAGACGCTCCCTCGATCAGTCCCGGAATATCAGCGATTATTTGGCCATTTACAGCCCCCAAGTTTGGCTCCAAAGTCGTAAACGGGTAAGCTCCCACCTGAGCCTTGGCGTTGGTTAGCTCATTAAGTAGACTACTCTTACCGGCATTCGGCAAACCGATAAATCCATATTTGGCAATCAGCTTAAGAATAAGTTTAGCCTTTAACGATTGGCCCGGTAAACCAAGTTGAGCTCTAAAATTACCACCCCTTCCTCCCAAACCCCCCTTGCACAACAATACCCGCTGTTCAGGACTCACCAGTTCCACTACTGCCTTGGTTTCCGTGTTTACTATATTTGTTCCCACCGGAAGCTTAATATCGATATCTGCTCCACTTTTACCGGTAGAATCATTATCCCCACCCCGGCCCCCATCTTCAGCTTTGATTTGGGTAACTCCCACAAATTTGTTCAAAGCCGACAAATCAGTGGTTGCCGAGACATAGATATTGCCTCCCCGTCCCCCATCTCCACCAATGTGAGCAGACCTAGAGGCCTTAATCGGGGCATACTTTCCTGCCCCCCCATGCCCGGCAGTTATCTTAATCAATGCAATTTCATCAACTAACATATATTCTTATACATCTTAATGGCATCAGCGAAAATTGCATCTCCGGTATCTCCCCATTTTATATATTTTGTGACCTCAGAACTTGGCACCCATTTACGCTCATGGATTCTTCCCAAAGCAAGGTCAACTGTCTGGGGAAATATTTTATCAACCTTGGCTATATATCTGGCTTGAAAATGCGTACCTCTTTTTTCTGGGTCATCAACTCTTTGAACACCCAAAAGTTGAATGTTTCTGATTGTTACATCTGCCTCTTCCATAACTTCACGAATTAGAGTTTGCTCTAATGTTTCACCTTTTTCCACAGCCCCTCCCGGTAAAGTCCAAGTATGGTCGCCCTTTTGATCCAAGATTAATATTTCATCTCTCTCGTTAAAACAAATACAATAAGCCTGTGTTGTAGGCGCAACTCTAATCCAAGTCATGGTAATTTTCCGCCCATTCCAGTCAATAGTTTTAGTTGTATTATTCATATTCACTTGTATTCATCACGATTCAAACACCTAAGAAGAACATTTCTTACCGCCTCTTTAATAATTGGTTTTCTGCCCCTCACCAATTCTCTCATGTAATTTGTCACTGGTTCATTGATATCTTTTTTATATTCTCCTACATGCTCTCCCAAATACTTTTCTTGTTTAAGTATTTCTTGGTGAAAACTTGGAAGTAAAATTTTACTAGAACTACAATTCACTAAATATTCGTCTTTCCCAACCGCACTTGCACAACAAAAAATTTCGTATTTACCAACGTCATTTATATTATATCCAACTTCTATTCCTAAACCAAAATCACAATCTGGATTTAATTCCAAAGCACTCCTTGCTCTATTAAGAGACCCTCGCTCCGTTTCACCTTTTTCTATTGGCTGTTCAGAAACTCCACTATTTACTTCTGATCCAACTATTTCAACTCTTACACCAATTTCTTCCAGAACTTCATTCAAATATTTAATTTTTTGGATTGAAGTAGTTCCCAGGGCAATCTTCATATTTTGGATAAATATTCAGCTAATTCTTTCCAATAACTTTCAGTCTTGGACCAGAATTTAATCATATCTTCTCTGGATATTTGTGAATCCGTTTTATCAAACCCTTCGGGTATTAAGATTTCGTCGATAGGTGTTACTCCAATCTTATCCGACTTAAATGCCTTTTGGGCAATTGTTCCGTGGACTTCACTCAAGAAGGTGACAGCAGTTTTCGCGGGTTCACAATAAGCCAGACAAAATTTCATAGTGATATTCCTGTTGGTTTTTCCAGTCATCAATTTTAGTAGATCTTCAGAGTTTAACCACTTATTTATAAATTTGATAAATGGTCCAGGAAATCCATTTAATGCCTCAATGTAATATCCGGCATCCATTAAAGTTACTGGTTTACCTAATTTCTCAGCTGCCCATTTGGCCGAATATGAAGCTATTTCGGTTACCTCCATGCTTTGTATTTCTGGCGTATCCAGTTTTACCTGAATTGCTTCATAACCCATCGATCTTAAGGAGTTTTTTGCAACCTCAAATTTATATGTATTACCAGTAACAAAAATTAAACTTTTCATAATTCAATTATATTCTATTACCAATCTAACCATATCCACACATTGAATCCCGTTTTCAAAAATAGGTTCTGGGTAGTTTCTGATAAAAAAATCCGTATCGACCCCAACTATTCTAAAACCACATTTTTGATATAGAGATAGCTGAAGAGTACTGGAATTACCGGTACCAATTTCAATTTTCTTTGCACCGGATTTTCTGGCTTTCTCGATAGCATCAGAAACCAGCATCGTTCCATATCCTTGTCCTTGATATTTTGCATCAACAGAGATGTTGATAATTTCTAGTGCTTCTTCTGAAACTTTAACCAAGACGTATAAACCCACCAATTCACCATCTTTATTTTTACCCAAATAATATTTCCCCTCTTTTAGATATTTATCTACTAATTCCTTATTTGGATCGGCTTCCAACAACAGATCATAGGGGGGTTGATCATCTTTACCCAACAAGGTTATCTCTAATTGTTCCATGCCATAATTATAACCCAACCGAAGCTAGTTTTAAATAAAATTATCTACAACTTTCTTTAGAAAATCACGATCTTCATTAATAGCCATTTGACTTATTGCATCGTCAATGTCAAACCAACCATATAATTCTTCAGCTTTTTGATGGAAGTCAAGTTTATCAGATGCAACTAGATACATATGAATATCTTTTTCAACAAAAGATCCATCTCTTTCGATTCCAATTCTGCTATAAACACCTAGCTTTTTAACAATTTTCAATTCGGTTAACCCTGTTTCCTCTGAAACTTCCCTTAAAGCCGCTTGCTCAAATGTTTCTCCTTCTTCCACATGTCCTTTTGGAAACCCCAACCCTTTGATATGAGTGAAGATAGTTAAAAGTATCTGTTTATTTGGATTATCTCTGACTACGATGCCTCCAGCTGATGTTACTTTTTGCATTTTTTTCAAATCTCTCCCAGATATTTTGTTCCGTCTGTAAACCCGGATTTGTAATCAGAAATTAAAATTTCTGACAAAGATTTGGGTTTTACATTTATATCCTTCAGTTTTTCTATGTCAATCCAGTTTTGCCAGCTCTTCCATCCTTTGGTTGCACCTTCGGGGTCTATGTATCCTTCCAACTCCTCGAATTTATCAATATCACCCAAGATAAAAAATTCAACACTATGCTCGTTTTCCTCAGGAAAAATAGAATCGCGAATGTATAGGATCTTTTTGAAAGTAAAATTTGCCCCAGTTTCTTCTTTGACTTCTCGAACGCAAGCGTCCGTTAGAGTTTCCCCAAATTCCAAATGCCCACCTGTATAAAAGTAAAAGTTGCCATTTTCTGTGTAATGAAGAAGGATTTTGCCATTCTTTATGATGATCAGTCTAACCCTTATGTCTATCTTTTTATGATCCATAAGGGAAAATTATATCAGTTTTCTCTGCTTCAGTTCATCAATCCGTTTTTGTATTAAAGGCAGGCAGTCTTGGAAAGGGGAGTTAGCTCTGTACTCATCACGAATTTCTTGCAAAGGAGCAACCGGAATTTTTTCACCCCCATAATCTACAAATTCTATCTTTCCTAAATCTTCTAATTCACAAATTTCAATCTCAACACCATCTATTTGCATTTGAAATTCAAGATATTCTTTGTCTTTTTCTTTAAATGTGTGAAGGGGATTAACGACGTATTCTTTAAATATCTTTTCGAGACTTACCACATCTTTGGCTGAAACAAAAATATCTAAATCCTTGGGATTTATTTCTACTCCCCACACCATCAACGCTCCACTAGCAAATAATCTCCATGGAATGCCTAATTGATTTAATCTCTTTGCAACAATTAACAATGACTTGCTAACATTCATAATTCTATTTTACTCTTTGAAAATTATTCGGATCAGCCAATAGCAACAAGTGATAGGGGATAATCATAGTTTCGATTATAATAATACTATGTTCAGGAAAAATATTCGTTTGCTTTCCATTTTTAACTTTTTGATAGGGTTTAGTTTGTTTGCCCCACTGGCAATAATCTATTTCTCCAAAGTATCTGGATCGTTTACCCTCGGCACAAGCGTCTTTGGTATTATCATGCTTTCCAGTGCCATTTTTGAAGTTCCCACGGGTATCTGGTCCGATAAAGTGGGTCGGAAATATACAGTTGTCTTAGGATCCTGGGCACGGGTGGCCGCCTTTATTTTTTATGCAATCGGCCTTTCATACTGGTGGCTAGTAGTAGGAGCAATTCTCGAAGGTCTATCTCGGGCCCTTTATAGTGGCAACAACGACGCATTGTTATATGACACTTTGGCCGATGAACAAAAGCAAGACAGTTATGATGAATTTCAAGGAAAAGTTAGTTCCACTGAACAATTTGCCATGGGTATTTCAGCAATTTTGAGCGGTTTGATTGCGATTTTCTCTTTCCATTATCTCTTGTGGTTCTCTGTTCTAATTCAGATTTCACTGCTTGCTGTCAGTTGTTTCTTAATTGAACCACGTTCTCGCACCAAAAAAGATACTAACGTTTACGCTCATATCAAAGAGGCCATACACTTGTTTATTAATAATAAAAAACTGCGGTTGTTAAGTTTGGCTTCAATTCTTAGTTATTCTATAAGCGAGTTGAAATGGGAATTCAATTCCGCTTTCGTTGCCACTGTGTGGCCGGTATGGGCAATAGGTATTTCCAAAACGTTACCCAGCTTTGGAGCTTCACTCAGTTTTTATTTTAGTGGCAAATTAATTCGTAAGTTCAAAGCGGTTAAGATACTCCTCTTTAGTAGTATTTACGGTAAAATCGTGAACTTATTTTCCTTAATATTTCCCACCGTTTTTTCCCCATTAATAATGTCAACGACTTCGTTTTTGCACGGAGTCGACTCCATCGCTGAAAAAACTCTTATGCAACATGAGTTTTCCGACCATCAACGAGCTACCATGAGCTCCCTAAATTCACTAGGTGGCAGTATCGGATTCGCAATGATGAGCCTTGTATTAGGTGGACTGGCCGATGCATTTGGTCCGGCCAAAGCGTTAGTCGTACTGACTATTGTTAGTTTACCCGTTGTCTTCCTTTACTGGATAATTTTTAAAAACGAGAAAAATTTAGTAGCATGATAAAATTTAACCGTGGCTGATACTTCAAAATATTCATTCCAAATATTAGTCAGGACGAAGTCAAAAACATCGATTTTCCACCAAACGTAAAGGAATATATCCTAGCCGCCAACAGTAAGCGTATTTTCAACATTCATTTTCACAAATTAATGGATTTGAGTATGTAATATGTGGATCTACCTTTCCCCCTACGCTCAAGAAGTCCTAAATCGAGAAGTTTTTGAAAATCCATGGTGCGAGTTGCCTTAGCCCTATCGGTCAACTCAGCGTAATTTCGATCAGAAATAAAACCATTTTGTTTAATATATTCAAGCATTTTCAGGTGGTAAACCTCTAACTTGGTTTCGGGAGTGTTTCCTATATTTGGAAGGAGTTTGTTAACCCTAAGTAGCTCGTCTATCAGACCTCCGGTAAAATACACAAGCCAGATAGTAAAATCTATAGACTCTGCCAACTCATTATAATCGCCATATTCTCCAACCGTTTGAAAATACTTCGTCACGTTTTGGTTATAATAATTTTCAAAACTAAAGAGATTGAAAGTATTCAAACCCATCTTAGCCAAAAGTACTTTGGTCGCCAATCTGGTGGTTCTACCATTTCCATCCATAAACGGATGAATCATGACCATTTGTTTATGAAATATGCCAGCTAAGATCAGGGGATTAACAGTTTTACTGTTATCCCCGACATAAGCAATTAAATCATCAACGAGAACTTGTATTCTTTCTACTTCAGGAGGTATGTAAACGATTTTTCCAGTTCGTGGATCATTAACTATGACTGGTTTTTGTCTAAGCTTGCCCGTTTCGTGGGCTGGGAGTAACCCACTAATCACTTGTTTATGAATATCCAGAATCAGTTTAAGAGACACTTCTAGTTGATCCGATTGTAATAATTGATTGAGTGTAACCAGTGCTTGGTTATAGTTAATGACTTCTTTTTCACTATCCCGGATATTGGCTGGTCTGGACTTAAGTACCCTTTTCACCTCAGTTAATGGTAAAGGATTACCTTCGATACTCGTTGAAGCATAAGCTGAAACCTCCCGCGCCGCTTTTTCAAACTCCACTAACACTACTTGAGGAAAACGGCGGTCATTCAAGTCCCTAATAAGGCTGTTAATCCGTGAGATATTCGCCAATAATTCATCCGTAATGGTGTACTTTGGAATAAACATATATGGTCAAATAATAGGCGATTGTTAGGCGATTGTCAAGCCGGAAAATCAAGAGGGATTAGTGGTCAAAGACCGCACGATCTCAGAATCTCTGTTTGACACGCTAATCAGCCAAATTCATAACTTCTTTACGTTACCAAACAACGAAAGAGAGATTGCAATTTTGAGGCCGCTTTTGATACCGAGGTGGGCAATGGTCTAAAAAGTTCGAACCCAAAGTCCTTTAACTGTTTATATAGCCGACCTTTGAGCTACCAAAACGAACATCATACTCCCGAAGCACTTTACTTTGTTCCTTCTGCGCTTCTATGCCAGCCTTTTTGATTATCTTCATCTTTTCTCTTGAAGAAAGTTCAAAGAAGTTGGTTGTTCGTTTATTAGGTACTTTCTTGGTTAAAAGATTCATTATATTAATCATATATCATTCATTATACGTTATTTATTCAAGTAGGTTTGGCAAAGCCGCTAAAAGTGAGGTAGGAGTATACCTTTCGGAAGACAGGTAGTGATTAACATCTTGTATATTAAACTGAGTATTACTGAAGCTGTTATCTGCATTCTTAATTGCTAGATCGAGATGAATTTTGTCTCCAAACTTTCTTTTAACGTTATTTACATTCTCTCGTGATTCAAAATACCCTCTAACAAAAGCTTCCTTAGGAACAGTTCTGCCTTCTAGTTTCTCTCTTTTCTTGGTGTATTCCCAGGCAATGAGTGGGTTTTGATAAAGATACATTATTCCAACAGTACGTCCGTGTTCGATATGCCGTCCTACGTTCTCAATTGATCTCGGGCTGGAAAAAGTCCCATCAATAAATACACTTTGGTGATTTTTTAATACGTAGTCCTGCATTTTATCAAGAAGGATGGTGCACGCTCGCTGAACCTCATCAGAGTTATTACCTATATACCCTGGTATCAAGTTCCGTAGCTCGTCAGCATCTAATCTTAAAATTTTAGACTCGGGATGTTCCCTTTCCCAACTTTTTACAAAATTAGAGGAATATTCAGTCTTCCCAGAACCTGGAGATCCAGCCATAAAAAATGACATCGGGTTAGAACTCGGAACAAATTTGGTTAAGTCACAATATTTGGAAACAATATCTTTTTGGTGCTCTTTCACATACAAAACACAATCATCTGAGTAGGTCATTGTATCTACAGTATAAACCTAGTCACGAAACTCTTGTTGAATAAATTATTTTTGAAGCAAGTTAGCCTAATTCACGACTTCTTTACGTCTACGTGCAACGAAGTGGACTATGGCCTAAAAGTCTCGAACCCGCAAAAACGCAACTGGCTATCTTTGAATACTTGAAATTATTCGTTTTAATAGGTACATGCTAGAAATTTTTCAATTATATTTTACATTTACAGAATCCTTTAGTTTATAAAGACCGTAACCCGCAATGAGTAAGCATAAGAGTGTAGCCCATAATACAAAGGTGTAAATAAACAAATAGAACAACGCAAGTCCAGCCAAAAACCATGGAAGTATCTTTATCTTGTTTGAATATTTCGGCATATGGCTAAATATTTTGAGAAATATGTGTCTATTTAGATAAAGCCGTCGTAATAAATAACCAAAAAACGGAATGCTCATAAGATAGTTCGCTATGTCTATTGAGATTGACAATATTTGCTTCTGTTCTTTTCTCAGTCTCATTTTTTGTTCATGAGTGAGTATTGTTTCTTCTTTGGGCTCAAAGTCTAAAAACGTTTTACCCATATTTATCTGTTGTCTCAAATTTGGAAATGTTTGGATTAAGCCCTGTATGGCCTTGACCCCATTTGATGAAAAGGTTATTTCCCACAAAGTATCACTAATTTTGACAAACCTCATGTTTCGTAGTGTCAGTCCAAATGCTTTGGCTGTGTGAATTTTTTCCTCATTTGTTAATGTTTTAGGCAGAGAGAGACAGAAACTCACTTTGCCATGTTCTGTCTCTGATGAGACAATTTTGGTCTTAAATCTTTTACGCAATTTGGTTTTGATGTAATTTACATAATCGGGCTTACCAGTAAATATTTCCACGATTTTTTCGAACACAAAAACTAAATTCTTTTTCACCATACAACAATTACAAATTATATGCTTTCTCTTCACTCAATGGCATTTTTCTGAGCATGTTTTCAATTGTTGACACAAGTTCATCAACAAATGGTTTCAGATCTGCATATTCTTTGAGAATAACTTTGGTTACACCTCTTTTTTTCAGCTGAATGTTGAAGTCGGGAACAGACGAAATACCAATAACTTTTTCTACCTGCGTGTAGTCAGTCAGAATGGTCAAAGAGAAACTAAATGACTGTTCATCCTCAAGGACAGATAATCCCTCCAAAATTGCAGTCAGTGTTCTCAGATCATCTTCCAGAATCAAGATTGATTTAGCTAATACCATCCTTTTTGATATTTAGACTTTTAATAATATTTTCCTTGGTTCTGTTCCGACAGCTGGACCAATTACTCCCTCGGATTCAAGTTCATCTAACAATCCTTCTGCCCTGGCATAGCCAACACTTAGTTTTCTCTGTAAAAGCCATGCTGAAGCGCTTTGGGCAGCAACAACAATCTTCTTGGCCTCCTGAAAGAGCTCGTCTGGTCTTCTGATATTCAACTTCAACAAAGTTTCAACCTTCTTCTCTAGTATGGCCACTCTTTCTTCTAGGCCAATTATCTTTGACATAAATACAGTATACACGTACACTAAATAGTTTTCGTGTAACGTCCAAATAGTAGTAAAATACTGACATATGGCTATATACTTAAATTCGGATGGGAAACTGGTATCTGTAACTGAGAAAAAGTTTGATTTAGAGAAAGACATCCAAAAATTGACTGAAGATAATTTAGAAACAATTTTCGATTTAAAATTTGTTAGTGGTTACTCCAATAATGAGTTTAGTGTAAAAGTGCAGGAACAGGATTTTTATATTGATACTTTGGCTTTTGATGAAGAGCAAAATTCCTTCGTAATCATTGAATATAAAAAGGATAGAAACTTTAGCGTCATTGACCAAGGATTTTCCTATCTATCCGCTATGCTTCACAACAAAGCTGAATTTGTTTTAGAGCTAAATCGAAGACTTGGAAAGACTTACGATAAAGGCGATATCGACTGGGAGCAATCAAGATTAATATTTATATCCCCCGAATATACCAACTACCAGAAAAATGCAATAAATTTCAAAGATCTTCCTTTTTATCTTTATGAGGTCAATATTTACGACAACGGTCTCGTTGAATACGATCCAATAAAACCCTACCGTACTACCGAGTCAATTAACTCCTTTATTCAGGATAAGTTAGTTAAAGACGTCGCCAAAGAGGTCAAGGTTTATTCTCAGGAAGATCTAATTAAACCAAACTGGGATACAACTCAAAAACTACTGGATGAATTTGAAAAACAACTCATGGAAAGTGTACAAGAAACAAAGGTTAAATATACAAAAAAATACATTGCCTTTACGTCGAAGCACGGTCGAAACTATGTAGAAATCGTTCCAAATATGAGAGGCCTAAAAATATATTATCGTTTTCCTCACGATTCCATTAAATCTTCTCTGGAAATTATTGATTGTTCCAAAATTGGGCATTGGACTAACGGTCAATGTCACGCTCTTGTGTCTGAAATGGAACAAATTCCTGAGGCGGTAAAACTTTCAAAAGAATCATTTTTGTATTTACACAAAGATATTTATAAATAATTATGGCAAATTATATTACTAATGCAGACGGAAAGGATTTAAGACAGCGGCTAGTAGAACTTATTCAGAAAAGTGACTCTTTGAGATTTTTAGTAGGCTTTTTCTATTTTTCAGGAATAAGAGAACTATACGAAGGATTGAAAAATAATCCAAATGTTTCATTGAACGTATTGGTTGGTTTAAATGTCGACAACACTACTTATGGACTACTTGAGTTTGCTGAACGGGATGGTGGCCAATCGGATGAAGAAATAAGCTATAAATTTTTAGATTCAGTAAAGAAATCACTTGCTTCTGAAGACTTTGATACAAAGGAATTCTATGAGCAAGTAAAATACTTTTTAAAGTTGATTGCAGATGATAAGTTAAAAATCAGGAAAACGCTTCGCCCAAATCATGCAAAACTTTATATATTTAGCTTATCCGAAGATCAAGTTGGCCGTAGGGAGTTATTTGTAACCGGAAGTAGCAACTTAACCAAGTCGGGGTTAACTACCCAAGAAGAATTTAATGTCGAGATAAGTGATTACGGAGTTGAAGATGCTGGTAAGTATTTTGATGACCATTGGGATGAAGCCGTAAAGATTACTGAAAATGAAGTAATAAAAAGTAGTCTCCTCTCGCTGGTAGAGAAAGACACCTTGGTTAAAGAACTAACTCCATTTGAAGCTTTCGTAATGGTACTCAAAGCCTATCTGGATTCATTTGAAAAAAAGGAGATAGGACAATCCCTAATTGATTTGTTTAATTTGAATGGGTACAAGCCATATCGTTATCAATTGGATGCGGTTGAGCAATCTCTATCCACGATAGAGAAGAACAATGGAGTGGTCATTGCTGACGTTGTAGGGCTTGGTAAGACCGTGGTTGCCTGTTCTGTGGCTCATGAGCTTAAGAAAAGAGGAATTGTAATTTGTCCCCCGGGACTTATGGGAAATAAAAATAAGGAATCCGGATGGAAAATGTATTTGGAGCAATTTAGACTTTATGATTGGGAGGTACGATCATCCGGAGATCTTGAAGAAACTTTTAAATTTGTGAATAAAACAAAAGATATTGAAGTAGTAATAGTGGATGAGGCTCACCGATTTAGGAATCAAGACACCAAGGATTATGAATACTTGAAAAACATTTGCCGAAATAAACAAGTCGTTTTACTTACGGCGACACCGTTTAATAACCGTCCTGGGGATATTTTATCTTTACTAAAACTCTTCATTACCCCAAAAAAGTCTGCCATTACTTTAGAAAATAACTTAGTAGACCGGTTCAAAGCTTTTAAAGGTATTTTTGACCGACTGGGATATATCAAAAAGTATTGGAATTCAACGGATGAGTTAAAAAGGAAAAGGGCAGAAGGATATTACCAAGGTTTATTCGAGGATAAAAATATTGACCTGACAAAGGTAAAACAGCGCTCTAAGTATCTGGCTAAACAGATAAGGGATGTAATAGAGCCGGTCACTATTAGGCGTAATCGTCTGGACTTGTTAAATAATCCTTATTACAAAGACGAGGTAGGGAATTTGTCAAAAATAGCTGACCCCAAAGAATGGTTCTTTGAGTTGACCCCGAAACAATCCCAATTTTACGACAAAATTATCACTTCATACTTTGGTGACCCTGATGAAGGTGGACTATTTAAGGGGGCAATCTATAGGCCTTTTACATATGAGAAGAATTTGAAGGAAGAAAATAAAATAACTGGGTCAAAAGAAAATTTTGAATATCAATCACAATATCAGCTCTTTGATTTTATTAGAAGGCTCATGGTTAAGAGATTTGAAAGCTCCTTTGGGTCATTTGAGCAAAGTATTCGTAGGTTTGAAAAGATAACAGACGAAACATTGAAGTTTGTGAAAAAAAGTAATAAATATATATTGGACAGGACTTTAATTGATAAGATATTTAACAAAAGTGAAGAAGAAATTGAGTTGGAACTGGAGAAGTTTGCAGAAGAGTTGCGTAGGGGAGATTATCCCAAAAATAATCGAATCTATGATTTAAGTAAATTTGCCAACAAAGACGGATTTATTACCGATATTGAATCTGATTTGGCTCTTTATAGAGAGATATTAAAAGAGCTTGGAGATATGGATTTGGTCAAGGATGATCCAAAAGCTATTTGTCTTGTAAAAAATGTTGTAGATGTTCTAGAACAAGCTCCCAAATCAGGAGAGCCAGAACGGAAAATAATCATTTTTTCCGAATATCTAGACACGGTTAATCATTTGGAGAAAATACTTAAAAAACAGCTTGGTTCTAGATTACTTGTAGTTGGTGGAGGCTTGTCAACTAGTACGATTTTGCAATTAAACCAGAACTATGATGCATCATATTCTAGCCAAAAGAACGATTATGATGTTTTGTTGGCCACCGACAAAGTATCCGAAGGTTTCAATCTTAACAGGGCGGGTATGGTGGTCAATTATGATATTCCTTGGAATCCGGTACGAGTTATCCAGCGAGTGGGACGGATTAACCGTATTAGTAAAAAAGTTTTTGATGATTTGTATATTGTGAACTTCTTCCCAACCGAAAGAGGTGCAGCCTTAGTTCAATCTCGGCAAATAGCCAGTAACAAAATGTTTTTAATCCACGAGACATTGGGAGAAGATGCCAAGATATTTGATATTGACGAAGAACCAACTGCGGCTGGCTTGTATGAGCGGATCCTACAAAATCCGGACTCAATAGAACAGGAAAGTTTTTATACGAAAGCGCTTAAACAATATTTAAAAATCAAAAGTTCGTACCCGGAATTGGTTAAGGCAATTAGTAATTATCCCATCCGGGTAAAAGTAGCCAAACACGGAGACCAAAATGAATTGTTGGTGTTCTTTAAGAAAGATAGGTTGTATGTACATGGAATATCTTGTGATGGTTCTGGTGCGAAGCCTTTCCCAATAACCTTTGAAGAGGTCTTTGATCGAGTAATGTGTGAGACGGATAGCCCACGACTGGGTTTGAGCGATGGTTTTTGGGATTGTTATGAACAAATCAAGAACTTTAAGGAAATTCAATCTGTACCATCGGGGGATCAGAGCTTAGAGCAACAAGCTCTTAATAACCTAAAAACTCTTATAAGTAACCCTTGGTCTGAATCACTTCCAATATTATCCTTTGTAAAAACTTTACGGGAAGATATTGTTGACTATGGTACTCTCTCAGATTTTACCTTACGGCGAATTGCAAATTTAGAAATGAAAAAAGAGGAAGGAAGATCCGACACGATTCAGGAACTGAACGCTCTAATTGATGAATTGGGGGTGGATTATTTGGATAATGAAAAGCAGCGTCAAAGAGATGTGAAGAAAGAAATAATAGTTGCTATTGAAAATATAAAGAATGAGTAAAATAATTTTAGAAGAAATAATAAATAAATTTGAACTCAGTAAATTTACTCGGTTTTTTCGTGAGAAAAACAATAAATTTGCACCAAGAGAGGAGTCTTACAGGGAGTATGACGAAGAGAACTTTGTAAAAGGAACAAAACTTGGAGAAATAGTATTTGATGACACAGAAAAACTAGTTGTTGTTACATTTGAAGCAAAACAACCTTTATCAGAGAGGTCTGGAAAAAGAGCCCAATACGAAAAGGGCAAAAAGATATTGAAGGACAAGCTGTATGACGCTGGAATATTTATTTTTTATGATCCTCAAGGTAATTTTCGCTTCTCCTTGATATACGCTAATTATTTAGGTCGAAGAAGGGATTGGAGTACTTTCCGGAGATTTACTTACTTTGTTTCTGCGGATCCTGAATCTACAAATAAAACGTTTAAGCAACGTATAGGAGATGCAGACTTTTCTACCCTAGAAAAGATTAAAGATGCATTTTCGGTAGAGAAGGTAACTCAATCATTCTATACAGATATAGCTAATTGGTATTTCTGGGCAGTTCAATGTTCGACATTTCCGAAAGGAGCCGAAGAAGAAGAGAATGGGAGAAACATAGCGGTTATAAGATTAGTAACCAGATTAATTTTTATCTGGTTTATGAAGGTGCAGGGGATAATACCAGAAATATTATTTAATAAGTCTGAGATTAAGCGCTTATTAATCAATATGGATCCAAACAATACCACTTACTATAAAGCGATCCTACAGAATTTATTTTTTGCTACATTAAACACTAAGAAAAACGATAGAAAATATAGGTTTCAAAATCCAGATTATTGGGTAAACAAGGATTATATGAATCATAGTATTTATAGATACGAGAGCTACTTCAAGGATAAAAATGCAATGCTTGAGATATTTAGGGACATACCATTCCTAAACGGTGGACTTTTTGATTGTTTAGACAGAACTTCGAAGGATAATAATGATCAGGGGGAAATAAGGATAGACGGTTATAGCGATAAAGAAGTTGGGTTGAAGGTACCGAACCTGCTGTTTTTTTCCGATATGGTTGAGGCTGATTTAAATAAAGAATATGGTACATCAAATAAAAATTATCATGTCAGAGGTCTTCTGGACATACTCCAATCTTACAATTTCACTATAGATGAGAACGATCCAAACGATCAGGAGGTGGCTCTTGATCCTGAACTGCTAGGAAAGGTATTTGAGAATCTCTTGGCAAGTTTCAATCCAGAGACTGCCTCTACCGCGAGAAAAGCCACTGGAAGTTATTACACACCAAGAGAAATTGTAGATTACATGGTAACTGAATCGTTAAAAAATTATTTTAAAACCAGTTTGGAGATAGAAGAGATAGATGAAAAACTATCAAATCTTTTTTCGGTTGAGAGTGATAATAATCCATTTAATCAGCAACAAACATTAAAGTTAGTTCAGCTAATTAACGATCTTCGGGTGGTAGATCCGGCTGTGGGCTCTGGGGCATTTCCAATGGGTATATTAAATAGACTTGTATTTTTATTAGGCAAATTAGATCCTAACAATACAGCATGGAAAGATACACAGATATCAGGAATAGATCTGGGGGTGATTGACCCAATACTAAAACAACAGTTAATAGATCAGGTTGAAGAAAGATTTGCTACCAAAAATTCAGATTATGGGCGAAAATTATATCTAATTCAGAAATGTATATATGGTGTAGATATTCAACAAATTGCGGTAGAAATAGCCAAACTTCGTTTTTTCATTTCCCTATTAGTAGATGAGAAGATTGATAAGACAAAGGAGAACTGGGGGGTTGAACCTTTACCCAATCTTGATTACAAAATAATGCAGGGGAATAGCCTGCTCGAGGAATATGAGGGAATAAAGTTATTTGACGAAAGGTTGTTAAACATCAAGCTACCTGACGATACGGAAATTAGACAAGTAGAAGCAGAAATACAAACTTTAACAAATAAAATTATGCCATATTATATTCAGAATCCACTCTGGAATAGAAACACGAAAATCGAAAGACCACCAGAACTATTTTTGCTCGAATCAGAACTTGATAAGCTAAAATTAACAAACAAAGATCTTCTTAAGGCTAACCAGTTTGGTATGAATAATGGAAATCAGATACGGCTTCAATTTCAAGCTGAAGAAGGTCAATCTCAAGAGGTTTGGATACAGTTACAGGATCTTCATAAGAAATTATTTACTCCAACTTTGACACGAGATGATAAGAGGGGAATCAAGAAGGAGATCGATAGGTTGGAATGGAGACTAATTGAGGCAACTCTTAGGGAGCAAAACAAAACTAAAGAATTAGAAAAGATTGAGAAAATGGAGAATTCCAATACCAAGCCATTCTTCTTGTGGAAACTTTATTTTCCGGAAGTTTTTAAGGAAAAAGGTGGTTTTGATATGGTGGTTGCTAATCCTCCATACGTTAGCGTCAAGGAAATATCAACTAAAGATAAAATACAATATAGTCGATACTTCGAGACTGGTAAGGGTAGATTTAATTTGTTTACTTTATTTCTGGAAAAAAGTCATAAATTATTAAAAAAAGATGGTGTTTTAACTTTTATTTTGCCTGAAGGGTTATATTCTAATGTCGAATATTCACATATTAGAAATTATCTTTTACGAAAAACTGAAATACTTTTCATTAATTTATTTACCAAGAGAGTATTTGAAGCGTCTGTCGATACTTCAATAATAAGTATAAAGAATAAAAAGAGTGAAAACAATGTATTTTCAGTATTAGTTGATTTATTTAAACTATCTACCCGATTAGAACAGAATTTATTCAAATCATTACCTTTTGAGACATTTTGTGTAAATGTAAATGGTTCGAATATAAATATTATTAAAACTGTATTAAATAAATTTGAAAATAAAATTGAAAATATATTAGAAATACAACAAGGTATTATATATTCTGGTCAAAACAAAAATAAAGTATTTTCAAATAATAAAGACACAGCTGATTATAAAAAGGTTCTTGATGGAAGAGATGTTTTAAAATGGCTAATTAATTGGAGTAGTAAACAAGAGAATAAATACATTCTTTATACGAATAAATTGCACAGACCTAGAGAAGAGAGGTTATTTTTAGCAAATGAAAAATTGTTATTTCCGAGACGTAGCCTAAAGATATGTGGGGCTTATGATGATAAACAATATTATGCCTTAAACACAGCATATATATGTTTATTAAGAGACCAAAGTTACAATATTAAATTTATTTTATCTTTACTAAATTCAAAATTAATTAATTATTTTTATTCAATACTATTTTTTGGATGGCAAATTACTATACCAGCTTTAAATTGTATATCCGTTCCAAATAGTGACCAATTATATCTTTGTAATATTGTAAATAAAATCATGGAAATAACTCAAAAACCCGGATTTATAGAAAACATTGACATGCGGAAAGAAGTCTATGAATATGAAAAGTTAATTGATTATAAGATATTTGAAATATATGGTTTAAATGAAGATGAAATAAAGTTAGTAGAAGGGGATGCAAAGTTATGAAATATTCTAAAGATCGGCTTGCAGATTGGTTTGGAATAGAATTTATAAAGCAGGGAGTATGTAACGCCTATTTTGAAAGTTCATTATGAGTACTCATAATGATTCTTTCGAAGAACTAGACCAGTACGATTACTCAGACGGTGAATATTTAGATACAGCTGCTTCAAGATATACTTCACTAATTGGATCATTCTTATTAAATTATAGTATTTTGGAACAGGATTTGAATTTAGCAATTGCAGATTTCGTACATGATGATAGTAACGAACTTGGATACGTGATAGTTGAGAAACTATCGGTAAGCAATAAAATTGATTTATTTTACAAAATGTATGTACGACTCGAATCATTTAAAGAAACGAAAAATAAAAATATATTAGATAAGATAAGAGGCCAATTAGAAGGATTAAATTCGTTTAGAAATAATCTTGTACATGCAAACTGGCAATCTTTGACTAAGGAAGGTTATGTTAGGACAAGAATTGTAGTTGACAATCAAGAAGGTTACGTAAAATTTATAAGAATTCAAATAACACCAATTATTATTCGTAAAAAGATTAAAGAAATTGTTAAATTGTCTGAGCAAATTGATGATTACAAAGAAAGTGCATTTAATTTCTAGTATTTGTAACACAATCTTAGATCATATAAATATATGGATGATATAAAACTTACAAATTTCAGTAAAAATATAATAGATAACTTGGGAAAAACTGAATGGATTACAGTATTTGAATTTCTTGATAATAAGGGGGAACTTGATCGTGGTGCATACTTTTGTGCTTTGGTAGCTAACCACAAAGTTGATGAGGTATTACTAAAATATGATTGGGATTTGCATTTAGGTAACGGAAAACCTGGCTTCAGCACAACTTATACTGAAGGCAAAGAAAAGACTAAATACTATCGTTTCTCCGAAGAGGGTATTGAACCTCTTGTTTATTGGAGAAATTTTAGTGGTAAGGAACAAACCTATCTTGAAGTGTCTGAAGAATTTAGACTCTATTTTGACTTATTTGAAGATAGTAAGGGATATGATAACAAAATGTTCATTTTTACAAATGATGATGGAGACGATGATGAAGTGATAAGAGTAACTAAGAATAAAATCCAAATTAAGCTGAAATATGTCAAGGAATTTTTGTCAGCAAAGCAAATGCATCTTGCTATCTACTTTGAGGCAATGCGGTTTTTACCTGAAACAATTGAAGAGATGAAAACTGATCCTGTTGATGAAATTGTAGAAGGAGATAAGTACATCTATTCCTTGTGTGTCAGAAATCTACCAATCGGAAAGACCTCCTCTCAAGGATGGTTGCTTGGGAAAAAACTGATCTCAGGCCTAAAAGATTTTAAACCCAACATACTTGGAACAGGGGAAGAGGAAAAACATGAAGAATTTATTATTGGCATTGATGAAGAAGGTAAAGAAATTCTCGCTAGTTGCACAACTGACTATCAAGGCAAACCACACTTTTTAACACCAATCTTCTTTAATAGGGAAGTTTTAAGAAAATACTATGATGACCCCAACAAGTATTTGGTAGAAGATGCTTCTGTTAAAAGAAATGGGTTCTGGAATCTTCGTATAATGAATAATCATCAGGAACATGTAATTGTTTGGTTGGGAGACTTAAAGCATTTACCATTTAAAGAACAGATGCACTGGAAGGCCTTTAATATATCACCAAGCGATAGAAAAATTAGTTATACAGATTTCGCTCGCAACATTAATGGCCAATTTGAGGATCCTGAACATCCTGAGCTTTATTTTAAATATAAATTTGCACAGTTTCAAAAGACTTGGAACAAAAAATATGGCTGGTATTTATTTAAACCACTTTCTATTGGTGATGAACATCATTTGATGTCGCTACATTCCCCAACTGGTAATGGACAAAAAGAGTTTGATGAACAAGTAGCCTCAATTACCAAAATTTTAATTGACTCACTAAATGAAAAGGAATTAGTAAAAGGTATCAATATTGAAAAAGAGAATCCTCATGGAATAGACAAGTTGGAGGCATTTCTAAATTCAAAGAATCTATTTGTACCTGAAATGATCACTTTTTTACGTAGCCTGCAAAACCTACGATCAACAGGAGTAGCTCATCGAAAAGGAGTTGGTTACGAAAAGATTAAAAAGTACTTTTTAATTGGAGAAACATCGCTATCAAATGTCTTTGAAGATATATTAATAAAATGCATTTATACTTTAAACACTTTAGAAAAGAAATTGATTTAGCGCTAATAAACAAGTTTCAAATACCATGTCTCAATACTACAACCCAAACAGAAAAGAAAATTTGTACAACCCTGATTCGGAAATTCCGTTTAAACTACTTGATTCCGGGAATGAAGAGGCTTAGATTTAAAGTTCACAATAAAGTTCAGGACTAGAAATTACGGCTATAATCAAGATTAATGACACCCCAAAGTAAAATCCTCTGTGGAATTGATATGGGCTCATCTAAGGTTGCCGTATTGATTTCATCGGTTTTAGAGGGTGGTAGAGTTAATTTACTAGGAGTAGCCTCGGTGCCTTCCAGAGGTGTTAAAAAAGGCCAGATTGTAGATATTGAGAGTACCGCAGATACGGTCAAAGAGTGTTTGAAAGCAGCTGAGAGAATGGCCGGACACAAGATAACATCAGCCTTCATGTCTATTGGGGGAGCGCATATCGAAAGCATCAACACCCACGCTGTGGTAGCCATATCTCCAGACCGGGATATAAACGGGCAGGATCTGGAAAGACTAAACGAAATTGCCATGGCCGTAGCCGTCTTTAACTTTGCTGCAAACGCTCAGGATAGATTTATAGATGGCGATTTGGAAACCAAGCGAGATATTTGTAAGATCTTTGGAACTAGTCTTGTTTTGAATGACAAAAAGCTCGAAGTTTTGCCCAGAACACCGTTTGTTTTTATAAAAGATGCTTTGAGAGTCACCGAACCTAATAAAATACCTATGTATGGCTCTCAAGTGGCTATTCAGGCCTCTGAAGACAACTTTGGGTGGTGTACCGGACTCGAACCGGCAACCGCTAGATCCACAATCTAGTGCTCTACCATTGAGCTAACACCACCACGCTTAGCGTGGTTAAGGTCCGCCCAGCGGACCCACCATACCCATATTTTACCATTGAAGACCCACTTCGTTATATAATAAATCCAAATCATGGACACACTGCGTAAACAAATAAAAAACCAGGCGGTCACTTATATTCTGGGTGCCCTGGGATTGGTTGCCGGCCTGGCGTGGAACGACGCCATCAAAACCTTGATCGACTTTTTATTCCCTCTGGATAAAAACGGCATTATTATCAAGTTTATATACGCCGTAATTATTACTGTTGTCGTGGTACTTCTGGGACTATGGATAGGGCATAAAGAAAGCGAATAATGTTAAAATTAGGCCGTTGCGCCCATAGCTCAACGGATTAGAGCATTAGTCTTCGGAACTAAGGATGAAAGTTCGATTCTTTCTGGGCGCACATGGCGGCTCTTCTGCAAATCACTGATCTTTCCAAGTCGTTTAATACGACTCTTTTTTCGGACGTAAATCTCAACGTCCAGGGGACTACTAAAATTGGGCTGATAGGGGATAATGGATCGGGAAAATCCAGTCTACTAAAAATACTTGCCGGATTAGACTCTGCAAGTGAGGGAAAAGTTTATTGGAATAAAGAAAGTAAAGTTGGATATCTCGAACAAGAAATAACAACTGACACCTTTGAGGTATCGGGCGGAGAAAAGAAAATATTAAAACTTACTGAGCTGTTTTACGGAGACTACAACGTCCTACTTTTGGATGAACCCGACAATCATTTGGACCTGGATCACAAAGACTGGTTTGAAAATCTGGTTAAAGAATATGAAGGCATAGTAATTGTCATTAGCCACGACCGTAAATTTTTGGAAAATTCAGTCGACAAAGTTTGGTATTTAGATGAAGGAAAAGTAAAAGAATACCCATTTAATTATTCCAAATTTAAAGATGTCTATGAAAGCGATATGAAGTCCAGAACTCATCTTTGGGAAACTCAAGAAAAAGAAAGACTCAGACTAAAAGATATTATTGCCGCTATGAGAATAAAGGCAAATTCAAACGACAAATTTGCAGGCAGATATCACAGCGCTGAAAAAAAATATATAAAATTTGTTTCCGAGATGACAGAAAAACCGCCTGCCGAGAAAAAAGTCCATATGTCAGTGGTTCTTGAAAAACAACACAAAACCAAAACGGCTCTATATTTAAAGAACATTTTTAAATCATATGGAGATCTAAATATATTAAATGATTTAAGTCTTCATCTTGCCTGTGGTCAAAAGATAGCTATCACCGCTCCCAACGGATCCGGCAAATCAACTTTGCTAAACATTATCGTGGGAATCACCAAAGCAGATTCCGGGGAAGTGTATATCGGTCCCGGTTTAAAAATTGGCTACTACGCTCAAGAACATTTAGAAGCACTCGACCCAAATGCCACCATGATTGAAGAGATTCAAAAAGCGGTACCCATGCATCATTACGACGCCATGGCATACTTAAAGAAATTCTTGTTTACTCCAAACCAAATAAAGCTTGAGGTACGTTTCCTAAGTGGGGGTCAAAAGTCCCGTCTCCAACTAGCCAAATTTTTGGCTACAAACCCAGATATTTTGGTGCTCGATGAACCCACCAATCATCTAGATCTCAAAACGGTTCTGGCCCTGGAGAACTTTTTAATAAATTATGAGGGCACTCTTATTCTCGTCTCCCACGATCAAGAATTAGTAGAAAATGTCACCGATACAATTTATTCACTCACTCTTCCGTCAAACTCCGGTCCGTCGGCTACCGCTAGCTCCTTAGTAGCTCTCTCTATCCCATCTAGATGATGTGGGGGAGCATAAATCGTGTACAACTTAAGAGCCTCGGAGATTGAAGTGTTGACTACATTGTGTTGAGCCCCGGCCGGAACAATAATTACGTCTCCGTTTTTAACTAGATACTCAGTGTCGTTAATAATTACTTTGCCCTCACCAGCTTCAAATCTAAAAAACTGATCGCCATCTTTGTGGACCTCCGAACCAATTTCTTCACTGGGTTTCAGAGACATCAGCACCAATTGGCAATGTTCGGCCGTATACAACACCTTACGGAAACTATTGTTTCCAATTGTTAAACTTTCAATATTTGCCTTATATCCTTTTTTCATAGGTTGTTTCTAATTTTTAGACTAAAATTCATCTCAAGTCAAGCGGAGCTAGTTTTTGAAAAAGTCCACACGGCTTTTAGCAGGTAATTCCCAAGCTAGGGCGGGGGCGGCGGATCCGCCACAATTCCAATTTTCAAATGTCGGTCAAATAAAATCAGTATTTGTTACTGTTTGGCGCTATCTTCAAAAGCCTTGGCAACACTCGGACTGTTGGCTGTCAGCCTTTTTATTGTTAATTCAGAAGCTTTGTTATTAGCCAATCTCAAATTGTTATCTGATTTGAGTAAGTTCTCCTTAACCTTGTTTAGTTGGTCAATTGTTTTGTCGATTCCTTCGATAGCTTTACTAAATTGGTCAGCGGCTAAGCTGTAATTTCTAGAAAAAGCATCTTTAAAAGCGTTCATATTGGATTCAAAATTGGTGACATCGATATTTTGATTCTTAAGAGCCTGAATAGTCCGTCGCAATTCTTGAGATTTCAGATTACCCTGGCGCAAAAAGCCAATGATGGTAATAAAATGTTGGGGCCGAATGACATACATACATGGATAATCAGATACTGTGACAATATCGTCATAATATTCATTGTCTTTTTCCAGCAAGCTGACTAACACTGCATATTCACAGTTTTTTTCCTGTCGATCTTTGTCTAATTCCTTGAAAAAGTCTTTATTTTTATGTTTGACAGTCGTAGTATTATCTTCATTCTTCATCTCAAACATGATGGAAAGGATTTCATTTCCGTCATCATCATTTTCTCGATAAACGTAGTCTCCCTTAGAGCCTGAGGTTGATACTTGGTTATCTTTGCTAAATTGCGCTTTAGGAAATGCAAAAGGTCTAAGTTTATTAAATTCATTTTCACAGTGAACCTCTAGCGATTCACCGATCATTTTGGTACTCATTCTAGAACGCATCTCTTTAAGAGATACCAGCGCTGTCTCGCTAGCTTTGAGTTGATCTTGATACTTCTGTTCGCTAAGTTCTTTTTGGTGTTTTATCTCTTGAACCTCAAGTTCTTTGGCACCCAATTTTTTACGATACTCTTCTTCAAGTTTTTGTTTTTCCTCAAGAGACTTAACTTTAGATTCAGATTCAATTTGCTTAGTAATACTCTCAAGTTTTGTATTGAGAACAGTTATTTCCTGATCTTTATTTGTGAGCGCTTCTTTGGCTTTGGTTACAATGTCTTTTGCTTTTAGTTCAGCCTCAAGTTCTTTTTCTTTTTCTATACTGCGTTTCGCTGCCTCAAGTTGTGTGTTAAATTCCTCGGTTTTGATTGATTTGATGAGAATATCAATTGATGCTTTATCAATATCTGCTTCATGGATTGATTTAAGGTCGATAAGGTCACCTTTTTGAGCATCTTCGAGTAGTAACAGCGTATTTTCATCTTGAATAGTAACTTTAATTTTTTTCATAGTTATTTTCTTTAATCGTTATACATATTTTTGTCGTATGTGACTATATTGATGATATTTCCTTAAGAGTACTATCCACTCCTGCTTTATCTGCTAGGAAGAAATGATTTTTATCACCACAAAGTTCCTGCCAAAGTTTTCCTAAATCAACTTTAAAGGCGGTGTCTTCATTACTCAGTCTGTCTTCACCTTTATATTCCGCAAGAATGTATTTTCCAGATTTGGTTTTGATTATAAAATCAGGGTAAAACTTACCAGATCGAGATCCTTGGAGATAAAAATCTTCCTTTTCTCTGTTTCTATACCACCAGGAAATATTGTCGAGTACATCTAAGCGCATCGCAAAATCTGTCTCTTCACCATTCATATATCCTGCACGTTCAAATAAATGTTTACCAAAATGTTCTGTGGAGAGTCTTCCTATATTGATTGTCTTTTCTGGGGTATAAAAGACAGTTTTAGTATCTATCTCACCCTTTTTCAAAAGGACTTGAAATTGTTCTTTGGCATAAGTACTAATAATTGTTTGAATTTCTTCTTGAATACGTTCACGTACTCTAAATCTGTTCAAACAAAGTTCTTCTAGCTTATGTGATTTTGATAAATCCTGAACGATTTTATCAATATATTGATTCATCTCATCGGATGAGATAACCGTGTGTCGGATATTTCGTTTCAACCAGCTACTTAGTTCTTCTACCGTGAAGTCTTCATGATACATGACGGTAATTAATTTTCCCTGTGTCACTCGATACAGACCATTTTCTTTGTTGATATCAATCTTGACGAGTTGATTTTGATCATCATGGAAATTAATTTCAAATGGCTTGTAGTATTCGTAAATTTTAAATGTTTCTCCAACTAAATCTCGTGTAAACGATAGTGCATCCTTTTTGGACTTTATACCGATGTATGGGATACGAATGTCTTTATCTGGAATAAATTGATCGAATTCAGTTTTTTCAACAATAATTTTACCTTTATTCTCACGCAGATCTTCTCTAGAGTAACCATTAGCTTCTAAGCCGTTAATTATGGCACTAGAAGCCTTACTAAAGCTCTCCGAAGAGGTGTAGATAAAAGAGTAGTTAAGATCTAAATTCCTTTTATCGGTTGCATTTGGGAGTCGCAAAACACGACCCATGGTTTGTTCTACCGCGATCTTAGATCCGATATTAGAAACAGAAATCAGCACATACGCAAAAGGACAGTCCCAGCCTTCTTTTAAGGCATTAACAGTGATGATATATCGAATCTTACATTTCGATGAAAGTAGGTTGATTCCAGCAATTTCATTGTTCTTGGAAGTTTTTATTGCTATTTCATCTTCTGGAATTTTGAGTTCTTGAAGAAGAAATGTTTTTACTTTCCCAACATACGTTTTTTCGTCATCTTCTTTTTCTTGCTCTGCCTGGAGCAACGCAATTGGGCGAATATATTCTTTAGTTTCTCTCTTTTCTTTGTTTGCTAAAGTCTCCAGTTTATTGCGTTGTTCTACTCCATCTCGGATAGCTTCTTGCCACTGAGAAACGTTCGATAAGTAAATAGGAATTTTGACCATCTTTTCAGCCTTGAGCTCACTTGCCTGAACTTTGACCAACACATTACTTTCAGATCGAGGAGTGGCTGTATATTCCAAGATAAATGATGGATTCAATGAGCGGAGCATGTCGAAGGATAAAGTGGTTTGAACATTATGACCTTCATCAAGAATAACCAGGGGATTATTGATCCTAATGACGTTTCCCAATGAATAGATAATCTCTTTCTCTTCGTCTTTATCTAAAAAGTTGGTATCTTCAATCACATTCTCAAAATGAGACAAAAGTGCTCCATTATTTTGAAACACCTTGAGCCACTGCTTATCAGTTCTTCTAAAGGCTTGAAGACTGGCGACCACGATACAAAGATTATTCTGTAGATCAGATTTTTGAATAGACAGCGCTTCCTCAAGAGTGAGTACTTTGACGCTATTGCCAAACTTTTCATCAATCACTTCTCGGTAAGGATGTTGTTTATCCTGAAGGTTCTTGAGTGTTTGCTCGCGAATAGCATCCGAAGGCACAAACCACAAAACAAGACCTTTACCATTTTTATCTTGGAGGTAGTTATCAAAGATAATCGGAAGAGAATGGCTAGCAACCAGCGTCTTTCCACCACCAGTAGGAATCTTGATACAAAGATATGGTGTATTTATGATTTCTGTGACTGATTTATAAGGCTCTGATTCGTTTTTAAGCGAGAAGGTAAGTTTAAGAGCTTTTTCTGGTTCCAAATGAGATCCAGAAACTAGTTTGTTTGTATCTATTAAAAATTCTTTGATCTCATCGAGAGTTCGTTGTTGATAGGCTTTGAGAGAAAACATAATCAATATTTCTTAAGCTCATACGGAATTTGCTTAAAGATAATTCCTTCTTTAACTAATTCTTCTTCATCAATCAGACACTTGTCTGCATAGATAACTTTTGTGCCTTTGACGCCTTCGGTCTTTTTTAAAGTTTCTTTATCGAGAATATTATTCCCCTTATCCTTAAAGAACAAGAAGTAATGTGTAGATCCTTGAGAACCGATATGTGAATTCTTAATGGAAGTAAGGTCTAAATAAGTTTTAGTTTCAGTAAAATAAATATAAGCGGCCATGTCCTCGTAATGAGCATCTGGATTTACATATCCAGAATAATCGTAAAGGACACCGTTTAAATCAAGATAACCAAATCCATCACCAGTGCCTTCTGGGTATTTTCCACCTTCATAACCCTCGATTACTTTTTGTAGACGTTTTGCTGTGACATTCTTTGCAATTTCTTTTTCCAGTTCAACAAGAATAAATTTTCTATTCCCACCGTCTTCTTTATTAAGCTCTAAAACTGCGTGCCCCGTTGTCCCTGAACCTGCAAAAGAGTCGAGTACTGTGAAATCGTTACCATCAATTGAATTAATTAATTGTTTTATTAATTCATGTGGTTTGGGGTGGGGAAACCCATGGCTTGAAACAATTCTATCTAGGTCTGAGCCTCCAGAACTTTTAATACTAATAATTGATCTAAAAAGAAAATCTTTTACCTCATCAAGGTGTTGAATAACACTAGGTTGAGTTTTCTCGTCTTTACCAAACCATATTTTTCCAGAAACATATGATCCATCATATCTTTTTTTGGTATTTTTATAGTCAACTAGTGAATCAAAGGTTTCTCGTTTATATCTCCATCCATTTTCAGGAATCCTTGTCGGTTTTTTAATAGTAGGATGTTGTATTTCATATCTAGGGCCATCCTTGCTGTTTGGCCAACTGATATTAATCTTCCCCCATATTTTGTAGTTATCATCGAGATTACAATATAAAGTGATCCCTCGATCATAGTTTTTCTTCTTGTAAAACTTTTTAAGTTCTTCTTCTGCCTCAGGTATAGGAGTTTTTTTAGATTTTAACTTATCTACCAATTCATAGACTTCATCTAGTCCTTCTTTGGGTAATGTAAACCTGTGATTGTGTTCATAATTCTTAACGTACAATAAAATGTATTCGTGAACATTTCCAATTCCTTTATCATTTTTAGGGACTCTTTTATTCCAAATAATTTTCTCAACAAAGTTAGTCGGTCCAAAGATTTCGTCCATAACCGACCTCAAATGATGTTCTTCATTCTCATCAATGCTGACAAATATTACGCCGTCATCTGTTAACAAATCTCTCAAAAGTTTAAGTCGAGGATACATCATGCAAAGCCACTTATCATGGCGGCATAGATCTTCATCTTGTGATCCAACAACTTTATTAAACCAAGTTTTTATTTGAGGTGCGTTGACCTTGTCATTGTAGATCCATTTTTCTGTACCTGTATTGTAAGGGGGGTCAATGTATATAAATTTAATCTTTTCATAATAAAAGGGCATTAAAGCTTTAAGTGCCTCAAGATTATCTCCTTGCACAAGAATATTACCTTTTTCCTCTCCAACTGAGGACTCTTTTACAGGTTTTAATACTCTGAAAGGAAGTTCTTTGTCGTGGTTTACTACTTTATCTTTTCCGATCCAATTAAGTACTGGCATATCATTTTTATCTTAACATAACTAATGGCTAATTTAAGGGATCAAATGACCTAATTACCCTTCCGAAGAAGGCCAACAAATTTTCCACGCACTTCTATTTCTCCAGGATTGTAGAATTTAGATTCTAGGATTGGGTTTTTAGGACGAAGTTCTATTTTTGAACCATGATTATAAAAACGTTTTATTGTAGCCAAAGAATTTCCTTGAGAGCCCACTAGGGCGATTACCACATCTCCATTGTCGCCGTAATTTTGTTCTTTAACCACAACTACATCGTCCGGCATAATTCCATCCTCAATCATAGAGTTGCCTTTAATAATGAGAGCATAGTGATGACCACAAGAAGGAGACAAAAGACTTCTTTGGACTTTTATAGGTTCCGGATTTTCTATATTATCTATACCACCTCCCGCAGAAACATACCCAAGTAGTGGTATTTCTGCTACTTCCTCGTTTGAATTAAAAATTCCAATACTACGTGCAGCAGCTGATGGTTTTTTCAAAAAACCTTTCGCACGTAACACGCGTACATGTTGATGAATAGTAGGTATGGAGCGTTGGAGCTTGGTGGCAACCTCGTCTAATGTTGGCCCAAAACCGTGTTCGTCTTGGAATCTATTTATAAAATCTAGGACTTCTTTTTGTTTTTGTGGAAGCATATATTGACCTACCATAATAGTTTATGGTATACATACCTAAATGTCAACAAGGCATCAACAAAATGGAAAAACACATGACCAAAAAGATTTTATGTATAGATGGAGGTGGAATAAAGGGAGTATTTCCAGCGTCGCTTATCGCGACTCTCGAAGAATCTATTGATGGAAAGGTAAGTGATTACTTCGATCTTATTGTCGGAACTTCTACTGGTGGAATAATTGCCCTAGGTCTTGGTATGGGCTTTACAGGACAACAGGTCCTTACATTTTACGAAAAATACGGTTCCATGGTTTTCAAAGGTAGTCCTTTAGGGTTTTTACGTCATTTCGGTATTTCCAAATACAGCAATGAGGGATTGCGACAGGCTCTAGAAGAGACTTTTGGAGCGAAGGTTCTCGGAGAAAGTTCTAAACGACTTGTTATTCCCAGCATGAATTTGGAAACGGGAGAGGTGTATATCTATAAAACTGCACATCACGAAAGATTCCAACACGATTACAAAGTAAAAGCTGTAGATGTGGCTCTTTCTACTTCTGCCGCACCTACCTATTTCCCCACACACATGTCTGCAACTGGAGTACCGCTGGTTGATGGCGGAGTTTGGGCTAACAATCCTGTAGGAATGGCTGTAGTCGAAGCAATCGGAGTCTTGGGATGGTCAAAAGATGATTTGCAGGTGCTGAGTATTGGATGCACTTCAGAATCCATGAGCATGAAGATTGGGAAAAAGCTTCCTTGGCTTTTATATTGGGCACCAAATTTGGTGAGCGTTTTTATGGCATCTCAAAGCTCTGCCTCCCTAGGAACAGCACAAATTCTCGCAGGGTTTGAGAATGTAACAAGGATTGATCCAATCGTTGCAAAGGGAAAGTTTGGGTTAGATGTGCTTGAGGGAATCAAATCACTCAAAGGCTTGGGGCATAGTGAGGCTCGCAAAGCTTTACCCCACCTCAAACATTTTTTTGAACAAAAGGCCACAAAGTTTGATCCTATTTACAAAGTGGAAAATTCTATATGAAACACATCAATCTATTTGAAAAATTTCTCAAGGAGACAGTAAACCTTAACAAAACACGGGTTGATACAGCGGCTTCTGGCATCGACACTATTACAAGCTTCCTTAAATCAGGAGAACTTACCAAAAATCTTTTTGTAAACACTTCACCACAGGGATCATATCGACAAAAGACGATCATAAAGCCGCCTGCCGACGACATTGAGTTTGACGTGGACTTGTTATTCGAAATAACGGAAGTAGAAGGTTGGGAGCCAAAAAATTACCACAAAAGAGTTGCGGATCAATTCAGAACATCCGATCGGTATAAAGATAAGGTGGATACCAAAGGGAAGTGTCGCTGTGTCACCATAGATTACGAAAGTGATTTCCATATCGATGTTGTTCCGGCTATCCGAACCCAGGAAGGTTTGTGGATCATAAACAAGAACACAAATACATTTGAACCCACTGACGGTGACGGATATGCGAATTGGTTTGAAGCAAAGACTGTGATCGCCCAGGGTTTTTTGGTGGAAGTTGTCCGTCTCATTAAATACATTCGCGACACAAGACAAAGATTCAATGTTAAGTCCATTCTTTTAACCACTCTTTTAGGTAATCTTGTTTTGGAAGCGGATGCTGCAGAAGTTTACACAGATCTTCCGACTTCTTTGAAAATTCTTGTTAATAGACTAGACGCATATTTGCAAACGAACTCCGCAATGCCTGTGGTGGCAAACCCTATGTTGCCAACTGAGTCATTTAATAGGCATTGGGATCAGGAGAAATATGATCTTTTTAGGAAAGAAGTCCAAATACTTAATAAACAAGTAAATGATGCATATGGTGAGCAAGAGGAATCGGCAAGTGTAGAAAAATGGCAGTCAATCTTTGGAGACGATTTCTCCTCACTCAAAGATTCTGTGGAAGATAAAGCAGGTAAATCAATAGCTTTAGGAAACGCAGGACATGCTCACACACCACCGTGGCCACTCAATTTACTGTACAAAGTAAAAATCAACGCATATGTCTTTATCAAGCCTGGCAATCAGTGGAAATTTCTCGGAGGTATAAATTCAGATGGCCGCCGACTTCCAAACGATTGGCATCTCAAGTATAAAGCCAGTACTAAAGTTCCTTTGCCATACAATGTGAAGTGGCAAGTTGTTAATACCGGATCACACGCAGCAAAAGAGGATGGATTGAGAGGTGAATTTTTTGACGCAAAACTTCCAAGCCACTCACTTTCCTCAGATCCTCTGATAAATTGGGAGAGTACTAAATATACGGGCAAGCATTGGATTGAATGCTTCATCATTAAGGATGGCTCCTGTGTTGCAAGAAGTGGAAAATTTTTTGTAAATATCAAAAACCCCGCTTATAATTAGACATATTAGTTTTGTACATTATGGAGTTTGCATTATCTCATTGACTTCGGGTTAGATTAGGTGAAGAATTAAACTAGAGATGATCACAAAATTCTTTTACAAACTGTTACGGTCGAAGGAGCCATCAAAACGAGTGATTGGGTATCTTTATTTTGCGATTAGCGGCGAATATTATAATTTTGTACGAGAAATTACTAAATACTATCCCTTTTCTTTGTTTTACAAAGACAGATTATTCCACGCGGCTAACAAACCTTACTCAGATTTTATGTGGGATATTGAGGGTACGGCAAAAAAGAATAATGTCGATATCAAGGTATGGAATGGGCATGGGTTTGGTGAAACAGCAGAATTTTATGGGACTTTTAAGAAAAGAGTGGCTAACAAAGATCTAGCTAAGATTAATTTGGAGAAGATATTACAAGAAAAGTTTGGAACAGTATATGTAAGAGACAATCCCAAGGGATTCAAAGTATTAGTACCAATGTCATTAATTGTTCAAAATTAAAAATCGTACCTTAAAATTTTTGCGTTTGCTTTTACTTTTTGACTAACCGGCAACTGGGCGTCAGATACAAAATGGGCTTTGCAGAGCTCGCTTCTCGCGGGGACTCCCTTTCTGAGCGGGTAAGGGGAGTCGGACCCCTCTTCTCAGTTTGGAAAACTGACGTTCTACCGATGAACTATACCCGCACATTTACAATTATACCAAGTCAAAGCTAGCGAAGTGCAGGTAACTTTTGGTAAAATCAGGGTATGGGCCGATGGTGAAATTGGTATACACGTACGCTTCAGAAGCGTATCCCGTAAGGGGTGGAGGTTCGAGTCCTCTTCGGCCCACATTTTAAAGTATAATTAGCCAAAATATGCCGGGATGCTGAAATTGGTATACAGGCACGCTTGAGGTGCGTGTGCCAGAAATGGCATGGAGGTTCAAGTCCTCTTCCCGGCACCAATGGACGATTAGCTCAGTTGGCTAGAGCGCCTCATTTACACTGAGGAAGTCGGGGGTTCAAGTCCCTCATCGTCCACTAAGCCGGGGTGGCGAAATGGTATACGCAAGGGCCTTAAGAGCCCTCGAGCGCAAGTTCATGCGGGTTCGAATCCCGCTCCCGGCACCGGGGTGTAATTCATCGGTAGAATGCTCGGTTTGGGACCGAGATGCACAGGGTTCAATTCCCTGCACCCCGACTAAAAAAATACTATTTTGAGCGGCTAAGGGGAATCGGACCCCTGTCCTCTCCTTGGCAAGGAGAAATTCTACCATTGAACCATAGCCGCACTGAGCGTGTCGAAGTGCCGTGGGTAGGACTCGAACCTACATAACTTGTTCTTCAGACAAGCGCCTTGACCATCTTGGCTACCACGGCAAAAAGTAACTCATTTTACCATTCAGTATATAATAGATAAACTATGAAGCTTATTCTTTACATGACTTCTCTTAGCCTAGCCCTGTCCGTAGCCATGGTAAGTGCATTTATGTTGCTTTTTAGTCTCACCCCCAAACTGTTCACCCCTCAACAAGTCTTGGGCACCACAACTATTCTGGAACCTCAATTCGCCCCCACTCCAATTATTGATACTTCTCTCAAAACTTCCGACGCCAGACCTCTTATTATCAAAAATTATCTTGCCAAATATAAGTCCGAATTAGAGCCATTTTATCAGAACATCGTAGATGTTTCTGATAAATACTCTTTGGATTTCCGTTTGTTGGTAGCCATTGCCCAACAAGAATCCAATCTCTGTAAAAGAATTCCTTCAGGTTCCTACAACTGCTGGGGGTTTGGAATATATGGCGACAAAGTCACTCGGTTTGATTCGTATCCCCAAGCCCTGGAAAAAGTTGCCGGCACTCTCAAAAAAGATTATGTCGACAAGGGTCTCGTCTCTCCACAGGAAATCATGGGTAAATATACCCCTCCTTCTCAGGGGAGCTGGGCCACCGGAGTCTCTCAATTCCTGTCCGAACTTGAATAGTTCAATATGGCAAAAAATCATTTTTACGACGACCCTGAATTTTCTTACCAAAAATATTGGGTGGGTAGACTTTACGAACACCAAAGTGAAGTAATCGCCATTCAAAAACTTCTCAAAAATCAGCATTTTGAGTCAGCCGCCGATATCGGTGGGGGATACGGCCGTCTAGTTCCAACTCTTCTCAAGTTCTGCGATCAACTTACTTTAGTTGAACCTTCTTTAAAACAACGTCAGTTGGCATTAAAAATAACTATACCTTCGGATAAAAATTTAAAATTTAAAATTTTCGAGGGAACTTCGGAAAACACTACTCTCCCCGATTCCAGCTTGGATCTGGCTATTGTTATCCGTGTCCTTCATCATTTACCAAATCCTGCTCCTGCTTTGCAAGAACTTCGCCGGATTCTCAAACCCCAGGGAGTTTTAATATTGGAATTCGCAAATTCTATCAGCCTAAAATCCCGTCTCAAAAGTCTAATTTCCGGTAAACCCATCCTTCTCTCCAGTGTTGAAAAAAGACGGCCGGCCAATATCCGCCGCGGCACTATTCCTTTCGTAAACCATCACCCTCATACCATCAAAAAACTACTTTATCAAAACGGTTTCGTCATTGACAAAATTTTATCCGTGTCTAATTTTAGAGTTCCCTTTTTAAAAAAATTCCTTCCTCTGAAATTATTACTCATCCTAGAGTCTTTATGCCAGCAACTTTTTTCATACGGATATATCGGCCCAAGTATCTTTATTTTGGCCAGACTTGACAACAAGTAGAACCCATAGTAGTATAGGAACAGGTCCTGCGGCTAGAGTCCACGGACTCTGGCGGTAGGATTTTTTAAAGAGTCTCAGCATCGGGCAGGAGCTGGGACTCTTTTTTGTTGTAAAATACTCATATTGCGGCGATGGCGGAATGGCAGACGCACTGGCTTTAGGAGCCAGTATCCGAAAGGATGTGTGGGTTCAACTCCCTCTCGCCGCACAAAACTCTGCTACAATAATCATATGCTGCCCGTATTTCTAACACTTGTTCTTGCCCAATCATCCGGAGACTTATATTACCAAGCCATCCAATCCGGAACCCAATACCGTAGTTCTTACAGTTCTTACATCCAATCTAAAAATCAATTTCTGCAATACCGCACCGCCAGTACCCGTCTTTCTTCCATCAGTGATACAAATGCGGTCTTAGGTAACCGCAATCTCTGGCAAATCGCTTATCTCAAATACCTCCGCCAAACCCTAGCCGATGCCACCAATATTGCCAACTACGGCCAAACCATTACTTATCTGGATTTGGAGACCGAAATCAACGCTTTAAATTCAATGCAAGATCAGTTTTCATCTCCCGACTCATTTGAGAAAGTCAACGCCATCTCCCAAACCTGGGAATCCAGATTAGAAAAATCAGACAAATTAATATCTAATGCTAAACTCCAAATAACATCATCCCGTCTAACCAATTTCCAAAACCAGCTTCAGTCATATTTAGACAAATTTAAATCTGAACACGCTTCTCCTTCAGCCAGTATGATCTCTACTTTAAATCTAATCGACTCCAAGCTTCAACCTACTAAACAAAGTAACTTAGAAGATAGAAAAAAGACTTTAAGTGATGCTGCTAAATTATTACTAGAAATATATGCCCAACCGTAAATATCTTTTTATCCTCATCATTCCCTCAGTTTTATTTATCACTTTATTTTTGGTCGTCATTCTCAAATCTCCTAAATTGCAAACAAATACTACTTCGATTCCAGGACCAGTTCCTTCTACATTTCCTACTCCCACCCCCACATCTAGTCAGACTGAACTTCAATCCCTATACAACGATATTGTGAATTTAGATATTCAAGACCCTAAACTCACTCCTCCCAATTTCGACCGCAAGATCATACTATCCGAATAAAAAAGAAAAAACCCAGTCTTGCGACCAGGTTTTTTCACATGATCTTTCTTGCGATCAATCACGACTTTCTTGCGAAAGTAAAAGAATGTTACACGATAACCCCAATCCCGTCAACCCCCAAACCGTGTGGGTTTTAGACCACTTCAGCGTCAAATATAATATGGAAATATCTAGGTACTGGAGAAATCAACAGGCTCGTTATGGTCTAGTTGGAAGTATTTGCTCAAATTGTGGAGAAAAAATGTTTCCTGACAGAGTAGTGTGTCCAAAATGTGTAGAAGGACTTATGGTTCTTGCAACAACATGTAATATTCAATTAATAATGGCGGAGGAATCCAAGCTTGTAGACAAAGTTGAATCCGTGTAGTAATATCAAGTTCCAATGAATAAAGGTTACTTGGTAGTCTTTCTCATTATCTTTTTTGTCATCGTGGGCTTTCTTGTTTACAAAGCCAAACAAAAAATCAATTTACCGACAGGAAAAGTTACTCAAACCGAAGAAATCGCTGGGCAATCAGGCACTATGCAAACACCCATCACCGGCAAACCCCAAATCAAAATTACCACTACTCAGGGAGATTTTACGATCGAACTTCGTCCCGACGTCGCCCCCAAAACTGTGGCTAATTATCTATCCAAATTCAGTACCGGTTTTTGTCAAAACCTCACTTGGCATCGGGTAGAGGACTGGGTAGTCCAAGGTTGTGATCCCAAAGGCGATGGCACTGGCGGAGAATCAAATTTACCCACCGAAACTTCCAATGAATCATTTTTGATCGGGGCTGTGGGTGTGGCTCGTAAAGCCTCACCCAAAGAATTTTCCAACGATTCTCAATTTTTTATCGTCAAAAAAGACAGTCAATTTCTAGATGGAGAATATACCTATTTTGGTAAAGTCGTCGCAGGTATGGATATTGTGAATAAAATCCAAGTCGGTGACAAAATCATCTCCACTCTCATCCTCAGTAAATAGACTTCCCAACGGATCTGTCGAAATAACTTTTGTTATTCCTTGGATTAATATCCAAAAGGGGTATGAGTCCGAAGTCGCCAAAGCTGTTGCCAACGCCGAGCTTCCAGGCTTTCGAAAAGGCAAGGCTCCAAAAAACGAAGTCGAAGCTAAACTGGACAAATCTAAACTCTATTCTCACGCTCTAGAGCATTTGGTCCCGGCAGAATACACCAAAGCCGTAGAAGAACAGCACTTAAAACCAGTGCTCTACCCCAGCATAACCGTCAAAGAGGGGCAAGAAGGCAAAGATTGGATCTTTGTCGCTACCACCTGCGAAGCCCCCGAAGTAATTTTGCCTGAAGAGCTTAAGGGTGGAATCGACTGGCTCACGAAAAATTCCAAAGTTATTTTGCCACAACTTATAATCGAGACGGAAGCAGATCACCGGGTAGTCGCTCTGGCTGAAAATCTGTCCAAACTAGGACTAACTGTTGATAAATATTTGCTTACCAAGAAAATAACTGCCGGGGATTTACGGGCCGAGACTATAAAATCCGCCCGGGAGGACTTAAATACCGAATTCATATTACAAAAAGTTCAAGTTGTGAAATCTCTTCCGGATCGGAAAAGCACCCTTGATTTTCTAACCACGCTCAGCGGGGTGGCTCGCTAAGCGAACCTTTACCCCGCTCAGCGGGGTGGTATAATATCAACCTATATGGCAAGCTCTGCTCCTAAGCAGTCTCGCCGACCTGCTCCGGCAAATTTTTTAGAGGCACTTCGTGACCTCAGTCATGATGCGGCCTCAGAAGCCACCGTCCACATTCAAAGGGCAATCACCCAAGACATTCCCGAATCTCTTGGTTTTGCCAAATCCGGCGATTTGACCCCTAATCAGTCGTTTTCTATGGAAGACCTGCAAAAAGCCGAACGAACCGGCGAATCTAATGCCGAAAACCGTTTCAATAATCGCCTTCAGGAAGAAAGGCTGGTTTTTCTACGTTCCGAAAACGAAACCAAGAAACAAATCCAAAGTATCCAGCAAGATATTCACGCTTTTTCCAAATCTGCCGGAGACCTGGCCCAACAAGTTCAAATTGCCACTCTTCAGGCACCAGTTAACCCTGGAATTTACCAAAGAAACTTCTTTGAACATTTGCGTTCGGTTATCAAAGTTTTACGTCAAAACGTCGAAACTTCCCGGAATTGGCTGGCCGCCCACAATTCCCGGGCTACCAAACGTGGATCTTATTGGGGCAGTGTCAAAACTTCCGGCACCAAGTTCATGCTCTCTTCCGAGCGCTACATGGTCACCACGACCGGGTAATTTAGTGGTAAAATGTGCTCACACTAAGGGCACTTAGCTCAGGAGTAGAGCATTGCATTGACATTGCAAGGGTCAGGGGTGCAAAGCCTCTAGTGCCCACTACAATTATGTATTTAGGAGCACACACATCCATCGCCGGGAGTTTCGACAAATGTTTAGACCGGATTTCCGATTTAGGCGGTAACTGCCTAATGACTTTTGCTTCCTCTCCCAGATCCCTTACTACCAAAGACTTACCTCAAAAAACCATCGACATTTATCTTGCCAAAAAAAATAAATTAAATATCGGTCCCCATTTTTTTCATGGTGTTTATCTGATCAACCTAGCTTCGGAAAAAAAGAGTTATCTCAAAGTCAGTATCGATTCTCTAATTTTTTACCAGCAGCTCGCGGGCGCTATCGGAGGCGTCGGTACCATCTTCCACATCGGTAGCCACAAAGGTCTAGGGTTGCCGGAAGTCATAGACCAAGTAGTTCAAGCTATCAATGAAGTTTTAGACAACACTCCCAAAGGCACCAGACTTTTTCTTGAAAATGCAGCTGGAGCAGCCGGAACCATTGGCTCTACTTTCGAAGAACTAGCAGGAATTATGGCTCGAATAGGGGACAAATCCAAAATTGGGATCTGTCTAGACACCCAACACGCCTGGGCTAGCGGGTACACTCTCGACACTGTGCTCGCTAAATTTGACCAAGTTATCGGTCTAAAATATTTAAGGGTCATTCATTTAAACGACTCCAAAACCGATTTTGAATCCCATGTTGACCGCCACGAAAATTTAGGTAAAGGCAAAATCGGTAAAGATGCTCTTCAAGCGTTTATTAATGACAAAAGACTGGCCAATATTCCGTTTATTCTGGAGGTACCCGGCCGTGGTGAAGGACCTACCAAATCGGATCTTGACTCACTCAAAAAAATGATATTATAGAAACATGGCAACCACTCTTAACCAAGACGATATTAAGCTTCTCAAATCAGTTTTTGCTACCAAAAATGACCTCTCTTCTATGGAAAAACGCCAGGATGCAAAATATGCCACTAAAACCGATTTGACGTCGATGGAAAAACGCCAGGATGCAAAATATGCCACTAAAACCGATTTGACGTCGATGGAAAAACGCCAGGATGCAAAATATGCCACTAAAACCGATTTGACGTCGATGGAAAAACGCCAGGATGCAAAATATGCCACTAAAACCGATTTGACGTCGATGGAAAAACGCCAGGATGCAAAATATGCCACCAAGGATGCCGTTACTAAAGGTTTCGCCATGGTTGAAAAAAGATTTGACGATATGGACGCCGCTCTTGCCAAATATTCGACAGATATAGAAACCAGAGTTCAAAGATTAGAAAACGTAGTTGGCATTCCCACCTTCAATTAAGAATGACAATCGTATGACAACAAATGACCTAGCCAATTTACGTCATTCCTGTGCCCATCTTTTGGCAGCAACAGTAATGGAACTTTATCCAAAAGCTTTGCGAACTATCGGTCCTTCTATCGAAAATGGTTTTTATTACGATTTTGATAATTTAAAAATTTCCGAAGAAGATTTACCGGCAATCGAAGCTAAAATGCACGAACTTGTCAAAACTTGGGATAATTTTTCCGAACGTAAAGTAACTCCCCAGGAAGCTAAAAAAATCTATAAAGATAATCACTACAAATTAGAGCTGATTGATGAATTTGCTGATCAAAAACTAACCATTTATAAATCCGGAATTTACGAAGACCTGTGCCGGGGAGGTCACTGTGAACACCCATCCATTGAACTCCAACACTTTAAATTAATGAATTTAGCCGGGGCCTACTGGCGCGGCAGTGAAAAAAATAAAATGCTCACCCGTATTTACGGTACTTGTTGGCCAACTCAAAAAGAATTGGACGATTATCTCAACATGCTGGAGGAATCCAAAAAACGCGATCACAAAAAATTAGGCCGTGAATTGGAACTTTTTATGTTTCATGAAACAGCTCCTGGCATGCCATATTGGCTTCCTAAAGGAGTAATTCTGTATAACGAACTGGTTGCTTTTTGGCGTGAAGAACACAAAAAGCGCGGTTATCAAGAAATAGTTTCTCCAATTTTGAATAAAAAGGAACTGTATATTACCTCCGGCCATTACGATCATTATTGGAGTGAAATGTTTGTAGCTAAAACTTCCGAAGAAGGGGAATATGGAGTCAAAGCTATGAATTGTCCCAATGCACATATTGTTTTTGGATCCAAAACCCGGAGTTACAAAGATTTACCTTTACGACTCTCTGATACGGACACTTTGCACAGAAACGAGTTGTCAGGAACCCTGAACGGCTTATTACGAGTAAGAGAATTCCGTCAGGACGACGCGCATATTTACGTCAGTGAGAGTCAAATAGAATCCGAATACCTGAATGTGTTTGAAATAGTCAAAAAATTCTATTCAATTTTTGATCTAGAGTATTCATTTAGGTTGGGCACCAGAAATCCGGAAAATTTTATGGGAGACATCGAGACGTGGGATAAAGCGGAAAAAACCCTAAACGCCATTCTGGAAAAAAGTGGGGTAAGCTATACCATTCAAGAAAAGGACGGAGCTTTTTATGGACCAAAGATAGATATTTTGATGAAAGACGCTCTCGGACGCAGTTGGCAAATGGGAACAGTACAATTGGATTTCCAGCAACCCAGAAGATTTAAACTTTTGTACGCAGACACAGACGGAACTCTGAAAACTCCAATTGCTATCCATCGGGTGATTTATGGATCACTTGAAAGATTTATTGGAATTTTAATCGAGCACTACGCCGGAGCGTTTCCAGTTTGGCTGTCGCCGGTGCAAGCCGTTGTGTTATCCATATCCGATAAACACTTAGAATATGCCAAATCCGTAGTTGCCAAAATGAAAGACCAAGATATCCGGGTTGAACTCAACGACAAAAATGAACCCCTCAATGCCAGAATTAGAGATGCCGAAATGCAAAAAATTCCATATATTCTTGTCGTTGGAGACAAGGAAATCGAATCTGAATCCGTATCAATCCGCCACCGCGGCCAGAAGGAATCAATTGTCCAGAAACTTGAAGTGTTTACCAATAAGCTCAAAGCTGATATAATCAACCGCATCTAGTGAGCACACAGCACTTTCGCATCAACAACCAAATCCAAAATAGTCAGGTTCGCCTGCTGGCCGCGGATGGTACTCAGATTGGTGTAGTGTCTCGCGAAGAAGCACTTTCAAAAGCCCGTGAGTTGGATCTCGACGCCGTCGAAATCGCCCCTTTGGCCATCCCTCCTGTAGTCAAATTGATTAACTACAAGAAATTGTTGTATCAACTGGCCAAGAAGGAACAAGCCGCCAAATCATCCCAGAAAAAAGTCGATCTTAAAGAAACGCGTTTAACTCCATTTATGGCCGAAAACGATTTTCAAACCAAGCTCGACCGCACCCGCGAATTTTTAGAAGACGGCCACAAAGTCAGACTTGTTGTCCGTTTTACTGGCCGTCAAATGAGCCAAAAGCAGTTCGGTGGCACTGTCATGAACAAAATGATCGCCGCCGTTTCCGACATTTCTAATCTCGATCAAAGCACCAAATGGGTTGGCAAACAATTTATTGCCACCATCTCACCCGCTAAAAAATCTAAAACCAATAATATCCCGATTGTCCCCGCTTAAATTAAGAGGGGATACCCCGAAGGGGAGGGGTGATATATATAGATATGAAACAAAAAACCAGAAAATCTGTTTCCAAAAGGTTCAAAATTACCAAAACCGGAAAGGTTCTGCATCGCAGTGCTTTTGCCAGACATTTACGTCGCAAAAAATCTGCCTCCCAGCTCCGCCGCCAAAACAAATTATCTCAAATGATTGGTCCACGTGCCCGCAGAATCAAACGCATGTTAGCCATCGCCTAAAAATATGAGAGTTAAATCACCAACATATAAACGTCATAATAAACTTTTAAAATTGGCCAAGGGTTATCGCATGGCCAGAAGCCGCTGGTACAAAGTTGCCAGTGAAGCCGTAGTTCATGCCGGACAATACGCTTTTGCCGGACGTCATCTCAAACGCCGTGATCTCAGATCTGTTTGGATCATTCGCCTCAATGCCGCCCTTCACGAGTTAGGACTTACCTATTCTCAGTTTATTCCGTTACTCAAAAAAGCGAATATCGAATTGGACCGCAAAATTCTATCTGACCTCGCCACCCGTCAACCCAAAGTTTTCGCCGCCATAGTTGATAAGACAAAATCCGCCGCGATTTAAGATATAATCTCTTCATGCGCGAGAAATTGCAAAATATCAAAAATGAGGCTTTGGCCCAAATTATCAGTGTGGTCGATCAAGAGGAATTAGAAAGATTGAGAGTTCATTATCTGGGCAAATCTGGCCAATTAACCCAATTTGCCAAAGAATTTCCTAAATTATCTCTAGATGAAAAGGTAGAAGCAGGAAAAGTATTTAATGATGTCAAGACGGCCATTAAAAATGCTCTAAACTCGAAATTAGAAATTAAAAATTCGAAGTTAGATAATTTGGATGAGACTTTACCGGGAATTCGTCCCACGTTAGGACATTTACATCCCGTCACGTTTGCCATCGAAGAAATAAGTAGCATTTTTGAAAAAATTGGTTTTGTCCGCGCCAGATATCCAGAAGTGGAATGGGATTGGTACGCGTTCGAAGCGTTAAATATGCCAAAAACCCATCCGGCTCGAGACGACTGGGAAACCTTTTTTGTAGACGCTCCTGAAAACCCAAAAATGGGCAAGATGGTTCTCACTCCCCACACTTCAAATGGGCAGGTCAGAGAAATGGAACGCTTGGGCAAGCCACCCATCCGCATGATAAATATTGGCAAATGCTATCGTCGTCAATCCGACGTATCACACGTCGTCATGTTTCATCAGTTTGAAGGACTTGTTATAGATGAAGGTATAAATATTACCCATCTTAAAGGCACTATCGATTATTTCACCAAACAATTTTTTGGGCCAAATCGAAAATCCCGGCTTCGCCCAAATCACTTTCAATTTACCGAACCTTCTTTTGAAGTTGATGTCAGTTGTGATATTTGCCAAGGGAAAGGCTGTAAATTATGCAAGGAAGGTTGGTTGGAATTGGGCGGCGCCGGTATGGTGCATCCCAACGTTTTGAAAGCTGGTAAAATAGATATCAATAAATATACCGGTTTTGCTTTTGGCTGGGGAGTCGAGCGGACTTATATGATGAAATCCGGATTAAAAATCGACGATTTGCGCTTGTTATATGGAAACGATATTCGTTTTTTAAATCAATTTTGATATGCAAATACTAATTCCAGATTCATGGCTTCGGGAATTTATAGAAACCAACGCTACGCCAAAACAAATCCAGGAGGCATTATCTTTGTGTGGACCATCGGTAGAAAGACTGCATAAAAAAGGTAATGACTATATTTATGACATTGAAGTGACAACTAACAGAGTCGATATGATGTCAGTGATAGGAATCGCCCGTGAATGTGCCGCCATTTTGCCTAGATTTGGTTACACTGCTAAATTAAAAATTAAAAAATCTAATAGCTTCGCTGGAAAATTAAAAATTGCGACTTTGGACAAAGTCGGTTATTTAAATGTCAAAGTAAATAAAGATTTATGTTATAGATTCTCGGCAGTTTTAATAAAAGATGTCAAAGTAGGGGAGTCACCAAAAATTGTTAGGGACAGATTAGAGCTGTGTGGATTACGGCCTTTAAATAGCGTCGTAGATATTAGCAATTATTTAATGTTGGAAATGGGCCAACCCGTCCACACTTTTGATTATGACAAAATAGAGGGTCACGAAATTATTTTGCGCGAAAGCAAAAATGGGGAAAGTCTTACCACTCTCGACGGCAAGACCCATAAGTTACCAGGTGGAAATATAGCAATCGAAGACGGCTCTGGAAAACTAATAGATCTTTGTGGAATCATGGGCGGATTAAATTCAGCCGTAGATAAAAATACCAAAAATGTTCTGCTGTTTGTTCAGGTATACGAACCCACTCGAATCCGTAAAACTTCTATGTCCTTAGCTCATCGTACCGACGCCGCTGTTTTATTTGAAAAAGGACTTTCTGTAGAAAATGTTTTGCCTACTCTTCAAAAGGGAATTGAAATGTTTGGTGGAACCAAAGAAGCTGTCCTAGATATTCTGAATGTCAAAGAAGAGACCAAGATTGTCAAGTTAAAAAAACTTGATCTAGGAGTAAATCTTAAGTTTGATGAAATTAAAAAAATATTAAATTCGCTCCAGTTTAAAGTCATATCTGAAACTGAAGTAGAAGTTCCTTGGTTTAGAAAACAGGACGTGAATATTTCTGAAGATTTGGTCGAAGAAGTAGCCAGAATTTACGGTTATCACAACTTACCATCGGTGTTAATCAGTGGAAAGTTTCCAGAATCATCTTATAACAAAACTTTTTTCTGGGAATCAAATATAAAGTCGGCTCTTTCTCATTGGGGGTTTACGGAAACTTATACTTATTCATTAGTCGAAAAAGATACTGGATTAAAATTAAAAAATCCTCTCTCATCAGAGTGGACTTACTTACGCACCTCTCTCTCCTCGTCACATCAAAAAATAATTTTAGAAAATTTAGGAAGAGTCAAACAATTAGATTTATTTGAAATTGCCAACGTTTACCTTCCCCGTAAAAATGAGTTGCCACTAGAACAACTACACCTAATTATTTCAAGTTCAAATTTAAATTCTTCACGGTTAAAAGGAATTGTTGAATCTCTAGAAATAGAATTGGGCACAAAAATTGATTATGTCCAAAGTTCAGATAATGATTTTGTGGCTGTAGAAATAAACTTGGATTCGGTTTTGAAAGCAGCCACTTCCATAAAAACCTATATTCCAATTTCTAAATTTTCACCCATCATCGAAGACATAAACATTATATTAAACGAAAGTTACGACTCTTTAATTAATAAAATCAAAAAAATCAGCTCTTTGATTAAACAAATTGACCTAATTGATAAATACGAAAATAAATTAACCCTGCGGATTACTTATCATTCCAACGACAAACAATTATCATCAAAAGACATCGAACCTGTAAGAATGAGACTTCAAGAAAATTTCCCCTCTTAGATTAAGAGGGGACGAAGGGGTGATATTTTAATTACGGTGTTGGACTTGGAGAAGCACCCCAATCCTGATTCACTCCAATCTCAACAAATCTTGAGCCTTCACGGTCATGATCATCCCGGGCTTTAATATCAATTCTGTGCTCGCCGTTACTCATATTTACCGTTACCTCCCAAGGAGAATTTGTTAAAGTTTGTTTTGACACTCCATCCACCAGAAATTCTACCTCTTTGATTGAATCCGGACTGGTCACATCTACTCTAATTTTTACATCATTACTATTCACTCTAGATTTGTCTCCGGGCTCCTGTATGGTAATCCATACCAAATTTCCACAATTCTGATTCACTGGAGGTTGATATTTATCATCTCCCTGATCTTTCAACCAATTGTCAATTCCCTCTTGCCATTTTGGGTCTTCTTCTTTAAAAATGTAGTATTCTTTTTCGTCGCCCGAACATCCTCTGATTTTTTTGTGTATTGGATCATCTGATCCCGGTTCCGTACCCTTTATAAAAATTTCTTTCTTGGATTCAAATCCGTCATGAGCCCTATATCCGGAAATTTTATCGACATCTATTTCAATTATTCCGTCCGGTCTAGTAAATGGTTCGTCACCTTTTCCGTTCAAAGCCGCCAAAATTATTCTTTTCCAAATCGGCGCCGCCCCGGTCACTCCGGAAGCCACTTCTTTCATTGGCGAATTATCGTTGTTTCCCACCCACACTCCAGTTACTACTGACGACGTCCAGCCAATTGTCCAGTTGTCCCTTTTGTCATTAGTTGTACCGGTTTTCACCGCCACAGTTTTACCAGAAATATTAATAGCACTATTAGGACCAAAGGTAATATTTCTGGCATTGGGATCGGACAAAATAGAGGAAATAATATACGCCTCTTCAGGAGTAATCACTTGTTTATGCACCGTGTCTTTCCATTCTTCTAGTACTTTTCCGTCTTTATCGGTAACCTTAAGTACCGATACGGGTTCAATTTTTTTGCCGCCGTTGGCAAAAGCACTATATGCCACCGCCATATCCAAAAGCCGGACTTCACCCCCACCCAAAGCCATCGACAATCCCAGCCGGCTCAAATTTTCTTTTGTGGGTTCCAGTGTAGACAAACCCATATCATAAGCGATCTTTAAAGTATCAGCCACTCCGGTTAAAGCCAACATTTTCACTGCCGGAACATTTATAGAATTTCCCAGTGCCTCACGCATCAAAATTGGCCCTCTAAACTTACCGTCATAATTTTCAGGTACATATTCCGGCTTATCTCCACCCGGAAATGAAGTTTTTACATCCATAAAATTTGTTGAAGCCGTGTATCCTTTTCTTAGTCCCGCCAAATATACCACCGGTTTAATAGATGATCCTGGCTGTCTAGATGCCAAGGTCACATTATATTTACCATCATAATTGGGATCATCCCAACCCCTGCTTCCTACCATCGCCAAAATTTGTCCAGTTTTAGGATCCATAGTCACCGCCGCTCCGTTGGTAATTTTTAAATACTTAACTTTATCTATCTCTTCAGTTACTGCCTTTTGAGCCGCACTCTGCAAATCCAAATCCAATGTTGTCGTCACTCGCAAACCACCCTGTTCCACTGTTTTTTCTCCATACCTATCTATTAATTGCTGTTTTACATAAAAAACGAAATGGGGAGCTTTCAAAAGTCCCGATCCGCTGGCAAATTGTACATTCTCCAAACTATTTTTAGCATCCAGTTCCTGCGTTCTGGTAATATATCCATCTTCTCTCATCCGCCTTAATACCTCACCCGCCCGGTCAATATATAACTTTCCTGTATACGGTGAATACTGGGTAGGAGATTGCGGAAGCCCCGCCAATATCGCCGATTCAACCAAAGTCAATGAAGATGCGCTTTTCCCAAAATACATTTGCGCCGCCGATTCTATACCCCAAGCCGTTCCCCCATATGGGGCTTCATTCAAATACATCTGTAATATTTGATCTTTTGTATATTTTCTTTCCACTTGTATCGTCAAAATAAACTCTTTTAATTTGCGGATTATGGTTCTTTCGGAAGTTAACAATACATTTTTGACCAATTGTTGGGTCAAAGTTGATCCTCCCACCACTCTGTGTCTAATTAGTAAATTCCATCCAATTCTAAACGGCGTCAGTGGATCAAATCCGCCATGTTTGTAAAAATCCTTATCTTCAATTGCCACCGTAGCCTGTCGTACAGATAATGAAATTGCCGCCAAATCAACGGGTGTTCTTCTCTGATCAGAAAAAACATCATACAACAACTGTCCTTTACGGTCATAAATCTTTGTGGCAAATCCTTCCCGTCTCACTACCCGGTCGGGATTGGGCAAATCATGAGCAAAATACGCAAACACCACAACTCCCACCACCAATCCCACAATCATCACCCCAAAAAACCAAAAGGCCAAATTTGCAATCAACTTCGACCGCGATGTTTGTCTGGAAAATCTCATTTCTGATATATAATATCTCTTATGATCCTTTCCCGCAAACAAAAAAAGGTTTGGACCGTCATCGTCGTCATCTCGTCGCTCTCTCTGGTCCTATCTTCCGTCCTGTCATTTCTCGTAAGATGAAATAAATTTAGTATCACTCTCTTCAATTCTCCCTCTTAATCTAAGAGGGAGAAAGCAATTTTATTTAACACGGATTTGATATCTAAATCTACTTCCGAATTTTTAAATCTGAGAACTATAATACTGAATGCCCTAAGATAATTTGTTCGATATTGGTCATATTGTTGTTTCTTGTAATGAATATCTCCGTCTAGTTCTATAGCCAGACGTTTTGCTGGACAATAAAAATCCACAACATAATTATCGACGCTATATTGTCTTATGAACTTAAATCCCATCTTTGAGCCTTGCAAATGTTTCCAAAGTAATTTCTCCTGAGGAGTCGAATTATTTCGAAGCTGTTTTCTTCGTTCTGTCATGGTTGTTTTTTGTAAATGAAACAAAGTATTCATAAATAATATTTTATATTAAAACCCCCCTCTTGAGACCGAAGGTCTGATTTCTTTAAGAGGGAGTAGGGGGTGATACAATAAAAACGAATGAATTTGACCAATAATGTCACCACCATCCCCGGAATTGGTCCGTCTCTATCCCAAAAATTTGCGGTTTTGGGCATTCATACCATTTTTGATCTCCTTTATCATATTCCTACCCGTTACGAAGATCGGACTATCATCACTCCTGTCAATCAGGTCAAAATCGGGGATACGGTTACTGTGGTGGGCACCATCGACAAAATTCAAAACGTCTTTACCAAAAATGGCAAACGCCTGCAAACAGCCACTATTACCGATAGTTCCGGAAAACTCTCGGTTCTATGGTTTAATCAAATGTATTTAGCCCGCGCCATTGCCCCAAATTCCCAAGTTTCATTGTACGGCAAAATCTCTTTTTATAATAAAAAACCAGCTCTCTTCTCTCCCGACCACGAGCTGATTACCAACAGCCAAATACAAATTTCCACCGGCCGCATTATTCCCATTTACCCAGAAACAGCTGGGTTAACTTCCAAATTTATCCGCAAAAAAATCTTTGATTTAATCAGTCAAATTCCCGGCGAAATTCTTCCCCAAACTCCATCCGGTCTTCTTGGCTGGAAAAAAGCGGTCACCAATATTCATTTTCCCCCAAATTTAGATCAAATAGAATCAGCCCGGAACAGATTGGCTTTTGATGAACTACTCTTAATCCAGCTTGGCAATCTGCAAAGCAAATCCCAACGTCAATCCCAAAAAGTGAAATACAAATTTAATTTTTCGGATTTAGAAATTAAAAATTTTATTGCTTCTTTACCATTTATCTTAACCACTACCCAAAAACAAAGCTTACAAGAAATTCTGGAAGATTTACAAAAAGATGTACCAGCCAACCGGCTACTTCAGGGCGATGTAGGCAGTGGAAAAACGGTTATCGCCGCCATCGCCAGTTTAGCGACCCATCTTTCCGGTCTCAAAACTATTTTTCTCGCCCCCACTCAAATTCTCGCTCAACAACACTTCCAAACCCTCACCAATCTATTTAAAAATTTCGATCTTAAAGTAGATCTTGTCACTTCAAACCACAAACTGAATACCGAATACCGAATACCGAATATTCTCATCGGTACTCACGCTTTACTTTCAGAAAGTATTAAATTGGAAAAAGTGGGGTTGATAGTGATAGACGAACAGCACAAATTTGGAGTTTTACAACGCCAACAAATTATTCAAAAGGGACAGTCTCCACATGTGATTACCATGACCGCCACCCCCATTCCCCGCACCGTCGCCCTCACCTTACTTAGTGATTTAGATGTCTCTACTCTTGATTCATTGCCTTCCGGCAGATTACCCGTAAAAACTTGGATCGTCCCCGAAATCAAACGCGACTCAGCCTACACATGGATAAATCAACAACTAAAATCTAATCGCCAACAAGCTTTTATTGTTTGCCCGCTTATAGAAGAAAGTGAAACCCTAATCTCTATCAAATCGGTTAAAAAACATTACGAAGATTTACAAAAAGTGTTTCCGGATTTGAAACTTGGTCTTTTGCACGGCCGTCTCAAACCCAAAGAAAAAGATTTAGTCTTAGAAAAATTTAGAACCGGGGAATTGGATATCTTGGTCACTACGCCGGTCGTTGAAGTCGGGATCGATATTCCCAATGCCACTATTATGCTTATCGAATCCAGCCAGCGGTTTGGACTTGCCCAACTCCACCAATTGCGGGGCCGGGTCGGCCGGAGTCATAAACAATCATATTGTCTATTATTCGCAGACAGCCAAACACAACGTCTGCAGGCCATGCAAATCCACCACAGTGGTTTGGAATTGGCCGATATCGACCTGCGTATCAGAGGAATAGGGGACATTTACGGTACTGCCCAACACGGTAGAAAACTCAATCTTAAAATTGCAGGTCTTACCGATCTTGATCTTATTGAAAAGTCCAAACAGATAAGTTTAGAGCTCAGTTTAAATCTCAAAAACTTACCGTACTTGTCAGAACTGCTTCCACAGGATAAAATCAACACCACATGACACCTCTAACCAAAAAACGCTGGTCCACCCGGAGACAGGGCAAACGCCGAGCCACTATCAATCTCACGCTTCCCGCTCTTACGGCCTGTTCCAATTGCCACCAGCCCACCCGTCCTCACATCATGTGTTCCCACTGCGGTTTCTATAACGGAAAAAAGGTTAAATGAAAACTGCTTCCGATCCCAGACACCGGCACCGTGCCAAACTGGTACAGCATTTATTTTCTTCTGGTTTTATCAACAAGCCCGACTCCACTGTCAAAAATATTTGGAAACATCTCGGGCGTATAGATCCTTTAATCACCGCCGCCGCCCCCGAATGGCCTCTGGACAAGCTCAACGCCATTGATTTAGCCGTTCTCCGTTTGGCAGTCTATGAATTGGTAGTTGACAAAAAAGAGCCGTATAAGGTTATTATAGATGAAGCCGTGGAACTCGCCAAATTATATGGAGGCGAATCCGCACCAAATTTTATTAACGGCGTTCTGGGCAATATATGCAACTCACAAAAGCTATCTTAGAATTTTTAGGCGATGACCTACATCTCAATGTCGACAGTCTCACTCCGGAAACCAGTTTTTTGGATCTGGGGCTCAACCCCGTTCAAACCCAACAACTTTTTTCCCGTCTGCAGGACGCTTTAGGTATTATTCTCTCCGAAGACAAACTTGCCTCAATTCTCACCGTTGGGGATTTATTGAACCTGGTTGAAGAAGAAGAATGAAAGTGAGTGACCAAGCCTTTATCCATAGATCATACTGTAACGAACATCCGGGGAAACTCTCCAACGAACGCTTGGAATTTCTTGGCGACTCGGTGCTCTCACTTATTATCTCCACCCGGCTTTACCAGCTTCTCCCCGATTCTCCCGAAGGTGAGCTCACTTCCCGCCGGTCTCATCTAGTTCAAACCACCACTCTCAGTGATAAATCAATTGCTTTAGGCTTTAACAAAAAAATAAAGTTAAGCAAAGGTGAAGAAGATTCCGGCGGACGTTCCAATATAAGTTTGATGGCCGACACTTTTGAAGCAGTTTTGGGAGCCTTATATATAGATTCCGGACTTACCGCTTGTGAAAAATTTTTGTTGGAAGTTTTTCCCGACTCCGAACTCACCGCCGATATCCAAATTAAAGACCCCAAAAGTCTGCTTCAAGAAAAATCTCAAGCCGCGGGTTTAGGTACTCCCACTTACAAAACAGTCGATGCCATCGGCCCGGATCATGCCAAAGAGTTTACTATTGCTGTCACTCTGTTGGGTAAGCCTCCCGTCACCGGTACCGGTAGTAGCAAACAACGGGCCGAAACCGCCGCCGCGGCAGCCGCTCTGGTCAAACTCTTTCCCAATTGATATAATGCTCTCCTAAGCTTATGTTACTCATCAAACTTCAACCGTTCGGCAAAAAAGGTGATCATCACTACCGTTTTGCGGTTATGGAAGATCGCACCAAACTTACTGGTATTCCCGTGGACACTTTAGGATCTTACAGTTCCAACACTAAAAAGCTCAGCCTGAATCAAGAAAAACTCGACTATTGGCTCAAACAAGGCGTTCAACCTAGTGACAAAGTCCGCCAACTATGCAAGATTTCTTAAACTTTCTTATCAAGCCCCTACTGACCAACCCCGATCAACTAGTCATTACTATCCACAATTATTCCGTCTCTCTCAAGGTAGCCCCCGAAGACGCCGGCCGGGTTATCGGTAAGCATGGTATCGTCATTTCCAGTCTGCGCAATCTTTGCCGCGCCTATTGTATTTCCCACAACCAAAACCCCGTCAACCTCTCCCTAGAAAACTAAAACGGATTACCAGAAGCGTTATTAGTTCCCTGTAAATCTATATTTCTAGTCACCACTTCCACAAAACCCGTTAATTTATTTCTTAGATCGGCCACCATTTGCCTGCTATCTACCAGTTCCGCGTCCGGATTGGACGCTAATTTGGGAATAGGTGACCAGATTCCCATTATAGAAATATCTGCCTTTTTTTGCGCATAAGTAATTTTACCGATAGAAACCAGCGGTAATCTGTTTTCCAGTTGTTGCAACAGCTGAGCCAAAGTCTTGATATCGTTTACCGAAAAAGACACATCCAAGGTCAATTCTTTGGCCGATTCTGTAGCCGTTACGTCATTCACCATCCCCTTGTAACTTATAATTCCCACTCCGGACGCAGATGCCGCTTGAGATATTTCTCCCAACAACAAGGTTATTTGCTTAGACATCGGAGCCACACTCACTAAATAATTCCAATCATTTGTCCAGCTGTTTAATTCGGCTGACTTGAGAAAGTTTAATTTTTTGGATAATTTGTCTATTTTTATTTTATCCAAAGCCGTCCGGTCTTGTTTATTTGATAAAGCCGTCCACACTTGTCCCGATAATAAATATTTGGCACTAAACAATATCACAACCAGAACTAATAGGGGATAAGTCAGCCACAAAAACTTATTCATTGCTTAAAGTTGCTTCCCACTCAACTGGACTTTTCCGGGAAGTGGTATCAATAATAACCGATGTAAATTTAGACTTGAGAGAGTCGGCGTACATTTCAATATCGGAAAGTTTAGCTCCGGATATGGTAACAACTTGTTTTGCACCGGTGGCGTAACTCCACTCCGTAATATTCAAATCACTCGAAATTTTACCAAGCTCATCAAACGCCAAAACCCGTCCACTCAAACTTTTGTCTATAAACTTGACTCTATCTTCCACCTGTCTCACTATCACTTCTACATTGGACAAGGTTCTTATTTGTGCCGAAAGCGCGGCAATTTGAGAAGCATACACAGTTTCCCTGTTATTCAAAAAAAACCACCATCCGGAGATAGCCGATCCCACCACCAAATACGCAATTAGCACAACCGTCGACACCAAATAAACTTTGGGTTTGTACTTACCAAGTCCTTCCAGATTTTTTTCATTGTGAGGCAACAAATTTATACCCATTAAACTCCTTTCATTGATAAACCCACCGCTACGGCATAAAAGGGTTCATTACCGGCCAAAGCTTTTTTCTGGGATTCATCCAAACGTACTGCCGAAAAAGGATTTGCGATCACCACTTCCACTCCCAACAAAGTCGACAACACCGCCACCACCTCCGGCATGGCCGCCACCCCTCCCGACAAAGTTACCATCTTTACTACTTCTCCTGCATGTTTACTCACATAAAAATCCATCGTCTTCCGGATCTCTGTGGCAATTAGATTCAGTACCGGTTTCATCGCTTCCAACAATTTTCCCTCCAGCTGGCCGCCGGAAAAACCGTAGGTGTTCTTGTACTGCTCTGCCACGGCCGGTTCCAGACCTAGTGTGCTCTCAATAGCCCTGGTAAAAGCTTCTCCCGCCGTAGGTACAACCCGGGAAAAAATTAATCTTCCATTTTTAACTATACCAATATCAGTTCCCCGTGATCCGATATCCACCACTACAGATAGGGGAACATTAGCCGGAACTACCGCACGGGCTGTGGCCGTCAATTCCGTCTCCAAAGCCAACGGTTCCAATCCGGCCAATTCCAAAACTTGTTTGTACCAATCCGCCACATTTTTGGGGACAGCCACCAGCATCACCTCTATCTCTCCGGCCACTTCATCCCTTCTCACCGTTTCATAGCTCCAAATAGCCTGATCACGGGGAATGGGAATATATTGTTCAACTTGCCAGGACAAGGCCTGTTCTACTTCAGCATCGCTCATAATTGGCATGGTCACCACATGTGAAGAAATCTGCTCCTCGGGTATTGCCGCCACTACTTGCCGGCTACGTACTCCCGCTTCTTTAAGAAGTTTTGCCAAATTGGCCGCCACTGTATTCAAACTAATCTTACTGTCAATTACACTACCTACCGCCGCCATCGAGGCCGCCGTCAACAATTTCCATTTATCTTTTCCATCAGGCACCAATTCCACAATCTTTATAGACGCAGATCCCAAATCCAAACCAATCTTGGGCAGGTTAGACATATATTTACTTTAGCAGACTATTCTTCGAAAATACAGCACTATCAAATATTGCCATCGGATCCGGATATTGTTGAAAAACTTGTACCTTGCGTGACGTCACTCCCGCCTGCCCCGTGGAATTAATCACCTGCCCCTGCCCCGGAAATGTTCCATTATTATTCGCAACAATCCCCACATAATGTTTATTATCACCGTTATAAAACAATCTTATTCGTAATAATAATGGAGAACCTCCACTCATTTGAAGTCCGTTTCCCCCTCCTCCATTAAGTTTTATTTGCTGACTAAAAGAAAATGTTTTGTTTGAGGAACAAGTTGTATTATTATCAACACTACTAAAACTATTGCTCGCTCTTCTTGAATTATTGGGATCATAAGCTAGTCTGCTAACCTTATAAACACCCCCCTCAAAATAATATAGAATTATTTCAATTGCCGGAGTGTTTGATTGCGAGGAATTGGTATTTTGCCCCCAGCAAATATTGATCTGGTTACCGCCATAATACGGAGACACTAATTTTCCGGTCGAATCATGTGTGGCCAAAAATATCGTTCCCACTTCACCCGCGGCCAACGGTTCGTTTAAAGCCACTTCAGATCCTACACCATAGGAAGAAGTCGTTGTAACCGAGGTTTCACCACTAGTTCCAAAACTCGGCGCAACCACATTCGCTAATTTTGCTTCTACTCCGGCTTCCGCCGCTGCCAGCGCCCGGGACGATTCATCATTGGTAGTCGATGTTGATATTTCAGTTACACTTCTAGACGCAATCGACAAACCCACCGTCGTAATCACCGCCAATATCAGAAGCACTATCACTAGTGCTTGCCCTTTTCTTAACATAAAATTATTATGTCTCTTTATCACTTATTTCGCAATACCACTGTGGTTTCAAAAGTCGACGCCGCCGTTGTCTCCACCAATGTCGATGTTCCGGCTTTGCTCAGAGAAAAATTAATACCCACAGAATTAGTACCACAAGTAAAAATTCCGCAATTCCCGACTTTTACATTTACGGATGTCAATCTGGCGCTATTTGAGGCCAAATAATAATCGGAGGAGTTTACTATACAAGTAAATGTCACCGTATCTTGATTATTAGTCTTGATAACAAGACTCGTTGAAGCGCAACTCGTTATTGAATCCGCATATCTAATAAACGACGTCATCACTCCCAACGCGTTTGCACCCTCGTTGCGAACCAGTGCCACGGCCGCCGCTTTTTTAGATGCTCTCAAAGTAGATACCATCATCATCGTCCCCATTAAAATAACCGCCGCAAACACTCCAATCCCCACTACCATCTCAATCAATGTAAACGCTTTACGCATATCAATATCTGCTAAAAACCGCCGTTTGTCTGGCCGAATAACTTTTAGTTCCTTCGCTCCACGTCACCGTCACCACCGCCTGAACCTGATTATTACCAGGCAATATAATAGTCAGATCTACCTTTCTTGTATAAATACCAGCTATCGGTGTACAAGACGAATTCCAAGCCAGAGAATTTAAACAAAAAGTCCCGGATTTATTTATATTTACCCAATCTAAATCTTTTTGTGATCTAAGCCATTCCATCCCGGCTATGGAATATCCCGTCGCCACCGACTGATGATTGGAAAAACCTGAATTTGACAATGCTTTAGTAGATAGTCGCGCAATTACTACCAGCGTCATCACAATCACCCCGATTGCCACCAGCAACTCCAATAATATTTGTCCTGCTCTATTCATTCTATTTGTCCTGTCCACAGAACTTTAACATTTCGTGTATAACTGATTCCGGTTACTCCCAGAGTTACCGTCGTCGATCCGATTATATTAGTACCCTGATTTAAAACTTTAAACAAAATTGGATTGGGACTTGGAAATACAGTCACCGATGCTCCTGTATAATTTTCGGTTCTGGAATTAAAAGTCGTCACTCCACACAATCCTTCAATTGTATAAGAATTCGCACTCACATTTACTTGCCATCCTGTCAGAGTACCTGCACAACCTTCCTTTACTCCCGCGGCCGCATTAACCTGCGCTTTGCGCAAAGCCGAAATCAACTTTTGCGCCGCCACTTCCACCGCTTGCTTTCTGGCCGAATTTCTATACCCCGCAATTCCCGTACCCGCCAAAATAGCCATCAAAGAAATCACCACCATTATCTCAACCAAAGTAAATCCCTGTCGAAGATGGTGAGCACCGTCGAACCATTTCATGGGTTTGCTACTTGGTAATTACAAGCAACTCCACAACTCGACGTGCAATTAATAGTCATTGGCGGAGCAGGTGCCATCTCTAAAGCCGCGCATAAATAATAACCTGTCAGAGTAGGGGAATAAACATATTGTTGCGTTACCTTAGGATCCGAAAGTGGAGCTGTCATATAAGCCGGATAAAAAGTGCCGTCTAGAGCTGTGGGATATTTACCATTGTCTTGTCTATATAATTCCAGAGCTGATCCGATTGAAGTCAAGTCCGCTTTCCGCCTGCCATCACGGGCTACCGATTTAGTTCCATTAAAAGCCACCAGCATCAATCCCATCAATACCGAAATAATCGATATCGTTACCAAAAGTTCAACAAGAGTAAACGCTTTTTTCATAAATCACAACTGGTATTTCTGGCAGCTGTACACGCCAAAGCAGTAGTTCCGCTTTTTCCGTTCGAACACATTTCGAAAAGTTTACTGCTTATTTCCATACAGGCATCCAAAACATAAACCGATCCGTCAGACGCGTATCTATAAGTTGTTGTTTTGGGATCAGCGGGAAAACCAGACATATAGTTGGCAAGAGGAGTAGCCAAGACAGTGTTCGCCACCCCAGTAACCACAGGATAGACTCCGGCATTGACCGAAGAATAATTTTCCAAAGCGACCCGGTATTGGGATAAATCCGATTGCCGGCGGACGTCTCTGCCACGTTTTTGGGCATTCAAAAAATTTCCCATCGCCAAACTCGACAAAATTGCAATCAAACTCATCACCACCATGAACTCAATCAACGTAAAACCCTTCTTAATTCTGTACATACCAATTACATTGTATCTCTTTTCCACATACAGTTGTCAAATTATTTTTCCAAGCCACATCCCGCACATACTCCAAAGCCACCGAAATCCGGTATTTATTTTCTCCCAACCGTTCATACATATATCTGCGGCCGGCATAAGACTTGGGATCCATTGGAATCTTTTTCAAATAATCTACCCCTTCTATATCCGTTATCTGTCCGTTTCCCCATTCACAGGGCACGTTCCGCAAACCGCCGCAAATCACAATTTTTCCATCCGATGCTAATGGCAAAACCTTGTGATCGCTCAAATATTGATCCAGTGCTCTGCCCACCAATTCCACATCCGCTTTTCTTTGCGCATCCCGGGCTTTCATTTGCCCGGTCAACAATTGAAAATATGAAATCCCCATCAAAACCACCACCACACTAACTACAAAAATAATCTCATTCTTTTTCCAATCAAAAAAAGAAAAATCACTCACACTTTGATTGTATCACCTCCTAATGTCCCCCTCTTAATGTAAGAGGGGGATTAAGGGAGCGTTATTTAAAAAATAATCGAATTATTTTCTCTCCCCACACATAAGCAATCAACGTTCCCAAAATCAAAAATGGACCAAAGGGAATCACACTTTTCATCTTCTTTTTGCCAATTGCCAATTGCCAAATGCCATATACCCCCCCCAATACAAATGCCAACCACAAAGCGGATATTATTTTTGGCCATCCCAACATTAGTCCCATCACCGCCGCAATCTCTATATCTCCCGACCCCATAGCTTTTCCTTTTGATACCACCCACATTCCCCCAATCACCCCAGCTGCTACGGCTGCGCCGAGCAGGTTCATAGTTATTAGTTCATAGTTCATAGAAAGTAAGACCAAAATTAACCATGAACCAACTAACCAATCACTAACTAACATACTCTCCCAATCCATCACCGCAATCACCGTCATTACCCAAATAATTAAGTAACTTAAGAAACTTAAGTGACTTAAGTGACTTACGGTAAACGCACTCCCTAAAAACAACTCTACTAATAGATAGCGTATCGGAATAGGGGAGTGGCAATACCGGCAACGTCCTCTCAAAAATAAATACGAAAATATGGGAATTAGATCAAATGCAGAAAGCTCGTGTTCACAATCAGGACACTGTGAACGTCCACGCATCCAAGACTTCCCGCGGGGCAGGCGGTATATCACCGCATTCGCCACACTCCCCGCAACAGTTCCCAAAACAAACAGTACAAATATCATCATGGAACACACACATGGGTTGTCCCTACTGTACCATCAGCTATACCATTGGCTTGAGCCACAAAAGTTTTTGACGACGGTAAAAAACAAACATGCGCTAATTGATTCGCGTCTCCCGTAAAGATCAATTGGTTCTTTAAGGTCGCATCGGTTTGTAATTTCAAACGGGTCTGTAATTGAGTCTTTATTTCACTTTTGTCGACCAGTTCTTGCAGAACTGAGGTATTTAGAGTTCCAATCACAACATTGGCCTGTGCCACATATGTGTAAGGAACGGGACATTTTTTGCTTGGTGAAGTGCCTGTCGCCTCCCACGGATAACACCCAAACGTAGCGTAATAACGTTCAGTTGCGTTCAAAAGTTCCGAGGCGTCCGATTTTGAAGCCGTATCCTTAGCTTTATTAATTTGCTCGATTGGATTAATGGAGGAAAGAACTGCCACGGCTAAAACGGCAATGACAGAAATGACCACCAAAAGTTCTATTAGTGTAAAACCTTTTTTATTTATATTAATTCACCTCCATTCTAAAACTGACTAGTTAAATTATAAATCGGCATAATTATAGAAAAGACTAAGAATCCTACCCCCACTCCCAACAAAATTATTATGAGTGGCTCAATGGCCGTTGTCAAGCCTTTTACCCTCTGTTCAGACTCACTTTCATAATACGAAGACAATTTTTCCAACACTTCATCCAGCTTTCCCGTCTCCTCACCCACGGCCATCATCTGCCCAATCATCACCGGAAATATCGGACTTTCCGAAAAAGACACCGACACCGGAAATCCTTTTTCCACCTGCCGGGCAATTCTTTTCATTTCCGATTCCACCACCACATTCCCAAGTGCCGTAGACACGATATTCAGCGCCTCCACGATTGATATGCCCGCCCCCACCAACAGCGCTAACGTCCGGGTCATTTCCGTCAGCATTATCTGTTGCGACAAACTCCCGATTACCGGTACTTTATAGACCCACGAGTCAATCCATCTTCTTCCTTCCGGTTTATTTATTAAAAGTCTCAAAACCCAAACAACCCCTCCCAATAATAATAGTACCAGCCACCATAAATTTATCATAAAGTTCGACATTCCTATCACAATTTTGGTAGCCAGTGGCAAATTAGCTCCAAACTCTCCATACAATGTCGTCAGTTTGGGAACCACCGCCACCATCATGACTATCATCACTCCCACCATTCCCAAAAGTACTATTATTGGATAAATCATCGCCCCCTTAACTTTTGATCCGAATTCCCGGTTTTTTTCCATATTGTCAGCCAATCTGTTTAATATTTTCTCTAAAACCCCCGCCGCTTCTCCCGCCCGGACCAGAGCAATATATACTTTGGAAAAAACTTTGGGAAACTTGACCATGGCCTCAGACAATCCCAACCCCGCTCCCACATCAGTCAGAATACTGGACACCACTAGCGAAAATTGTTGAGAGGATTGCAGTTTCAACAAATTCAAAGCGTCGGTGATAGGCAGTCCGGCCGTAATCATGGTCGACAACTGCCTAGTAAAATTAGTCACATCTTCACCACCCACATGCCCAAATTTTGTCAAAATTCCGGACGTATCCAATATCGGTTTGTAAGCGTCTATTTTTATCGGTATCAGTTTCCGCTCCCGCAAGGCCCCCACTACCGCACTTTTGTCCACCGCTTCAATAATCCCCTTAGAAGATAAACCTTTTTCATCCCGAGCCAAATATTTAAATTTCATTTCATACTCCTTTCACAAACCGGGATACATCTGCGGGTCTGTTCGCATAGGCTTGAGCCGTCTCCAAATCCACTTCTCCGGTTTTAACCAAATTCGCTAAACTATTTTCCAATGTCGTCATGCCATAATCCGCCGAAGTAATAATAATGTTATCCAACATATGCGTTCTGCTCTCTCTAATTGCCGTCCGCACTGCAGATGTCGCCAGCATTACTTCATAAGCCACACTCCGTCCGCCGGATTTCCGGGGAATCAATCTTTGCGAAAACACCGCTTCCAAATTTGCCGACAGTTGCAATCTGGCTTGCGCCTGCTGGGTCTCGGGGAAAACATCCACAATCCGGTCCACTGTCTGCGCCGCCGAATTGGTGTGCAGTGTCGCAAACACCAAATGTCCCGTTTCAGCAATTGTCAGAGCCGCCGAAATAGTCTCAAAATCCCGCATTTCTCCAATCAACACTACATCCGGGTCTTCGCGTAAGATCGACCGCAAAGCCACATTCCACGAATGTGTATCGCTATGAACTTCCCGCTGCGAAACAATCGCCCGTGCCGACGCATACACATATTCCACCGGGTCTTCAATCGTCACGATATGGACTCCACGGGTTTTATTAATTTCATCCAAAATCGCCGCCAAGGTGGTTGATTTGCCGTGCCCCGTCGGACCCGTGACTAAAATAAATCCTTGTTTCAAAGTCGCGAATTGATGACAAACTTTAGGCAAATTCAACTCATCAACCGTCGGTATCTTCATAGGAATCAATCTAAAACTGGCCGCCATTGTTCCTTTTTGAAAATACGCATTCACTCTAAATCTCGCCTGATCCGCCTGTGAAAATGAAAAATCCAGCTCCTTGTTAGCATTCAGTAATTGTTTTTGTTCAGCCGATACCACTTCGTCTATCAATTGTACAATCCGCTCATTATTCAAAACTTCTTCGCCAGAGACGGCCAGTAGTGTTCCGTCAATTCTTACGACCGGCGGTGTCCCCACTACCAAATGTAAGTCAGAGGCGTTATTGGTTATCACATATGAAAGTAATTGTGAAATATTCATTTTATTCTTGGGCTACTCTCAACACTTCGTCAACAGAAGTGATGCCGTCCACAATTTTTAAGTAACCATCCTGTTTCATAGTAATCATACCCTCTTCTACTGCTTGTTTTTCAATCTCCAAAGCTGGAGCGTGCTCAAGAATCTGTCTACCTATTTTTTCACTCACCGGCAACACTTCAAAAATTCCCACCCGGCCCAAATATCCGGTGTTTACACATTCATTGCACCCTTCGCCCTTGAAAAACTGCACAGAGTCCGGAGGGATCCACAACTTACCCAATACATTTTTGACATCTTGCACTATTTCGGGAGTAGGGGAATATGGTTTTTTACAATGCGGACAAATTTTCCGGGCCACCCGTTGTCCCACAATTGCCGTAATGGTACTGGCCAGCAAATACGGTTCCGCTTTCATATCCAGTAGACGTGGTAGTGCCCCCGACGCCGAATTGGTATGCAATGTAGAAAATACCAAATGTCCAGTCAATGCCGCTTGTATAGCGAGTTCTGCCGTCTCCTCATCGCGCACTTCTCCCACCATAATAATGTTCGGATCCTGCCGTAAAAATGCCCGCAATCCCGAAGCAAAAGTCAGTCCCGCCGCCGGATTAATTTGTACTTGATTTACTCCCGCAATTTGATATTCCACCGGATCTTCAATCGTCACAATATTTACTTTAGTGGTGTTAATCTTCGACAACACCGAATACAAAGTCGTCGTTTTACCCGATCCGGTTGGCCCGGTGACCAAAATTATTCCATGTGGTCTAGTTATTGCCTCCTCCAAATTTTTTAGCGCCCGGCCTCTCAGTCCAAGTTCCTGAAGCGTTGGCACCGCTCCGGTTTTTTTTAGTAGCCGCATCACTACTTTTTCCCCATGTGCCGTTGGCAAAGTCGATACCCGCAAATCTACTTCTTCCGATTCGGTTTTATAATTAAACCTTCCGTCCTGAGGAATTCTTTTCTCATCAATTTTTAAGTCCGACAAAATTTTGATCCGTGACACTAGGGAATCATGAATCCGTCTGGGCAAAACCAATTTCTCATGCAAAATTCCGTCAATCCGGTATCTCACTCTTACTTTATCTTCCAGCGGTTCGATGTGCACATCAGATGCCCGGGATTTCACCGCAAACTCCAATATCGTCGTTACTATTTTGGCAATCGGAGCTTCTCTAATTATTTCTCCCACCTTGCGCATATCCACCGTTTTAACCGCCACCTCTTCTCCCCCCGCTTCTTTCAAAGCCGCGGTTACTTCGGAAGACAATCCTTGGTTATACCGGGTCTCAATAGCCGTGTCCAAATCTTCCGGCATCACCAAATATGGTTTCACTCTTACTCCCACCTTTTTTTCCAAAAATTCAATCGCCGCCAAATCTACCGGATTTACCATGGCTACATACAACTCATGCATTTCTTGTTTGTAATCAAACGGCATTACTCCAAGACGCTTAGCTACCGTTTTATCCACCAACCCCAAAGCGACAGGTGACACGGCCTCATCTGCAAGATTGATAAAAGGCACATTATAAAACTTTGACTTGGCCACAGCCACATCTTCCCGGCCAATTTTTTTCTGAGAAATCAACCATTCAATTTCATCCACTCCGTTTCCCACAAAAGCCATCTTTGCTTGATCTAAATCTGCAGACGTCAACTTCTTGTCTTTAACTAGAATAGATAAAATCCCAAGATTGTCTTGATTACTGGAGCTGGGCATTATATACATTATGCAACATGCATAGCTTTATTGTCCAACACTTTGAAACCCCCAACTCTCAGGATACCTACAAAATAGTTCCAGAGACCAGCATTGGCATTACAGAAGTCCGCGAAGCGATCAAATTCTTAAGTAAAAAACCCACTCAAAGTCCAAATAATATTGTAGTTTTTTATAATGCGCATTTATTAACTATTCCGGCCCAAAATGCAATTTTAAAGATTCTGGAAGAACCTCCGGCCAACTCTCTTATTTATCTCGTCACCACCCAACCAGATCAACTCATCCCCACCATCCTGTCCCGTTGCCAGATTATTTATTCTCCCAATTTGCCAAATTTGCCCAATTTGCCCAATTCGGCAAATTTACTAACTAAACTCCAATCCGCCCCAATCGGGGAGAGACTGAAAATTTTGGAGGAGCAGGAATTTGACCGCATCTCCGCCTTCAAGTTTTTAGACGATCTTGAATTTATAATTCATAAAGATTTGTCTTTCTCAAAAATATATCCAGCTGTTTTTCAAACCCGCAAATACTTAAAAGCCAACTGTAATTTGAAGTTGAGTATGGATTATTTTGCAATCAACCTAGGGGTGGTATTAAGGCCAAATGGATGCTAATATTTACCAGTTATGGCTAAATCTTCATACGACGCATCATCCATTCAGGTTTTAGAGGGTCTGGAACCAGTCAGAAAACGCCCCGGCATGTACATCGGCTCAACCGACACCAAAGGCCTGCATCACATGGCCTACGAAGTTATCACCAATTCTATCGATGAAGCTTTGGCCGGTTTTGGTAAAAAGATCTGGGTGACTGTACATAAAGACGGTTCGTTGTCTGTCCAAGATGAAGGCCGGGGGATTCCCGTAGATAAACATAAATCCGGTGTTTCTGCTTTAGAGTTGGCTATGACCAAACTTCACGCCGGCGGTAAATTTTCGGAAACTGCCTATAAAGTTTCCGGAGGATTACACGGAGTAGGAGCCTCGGTTGTTAACGCTTTGTCGAATTGGACCAGAGTTGAAGTAAGAAGAGACAGCAAAATTTATGCCCAGGATTATAAAATTGGTGTTCCCCAAGGAAACGTATCAGCGGTTAAAACATCCATGTCCCCAGTCGCCCCCACTACCGGCACATTCACCAGATTTTTGCCCGACAAATCCATGTTTACCGCTATCGAATGGGATCATACCCATCTCGAAGGAGTGATCAGAAATTTTGCCTATCTCATCGCCGGAATCCATTTTTATTTTATCAATGAAGTTACCGGCATTACTAAGCAGTTTTATTTTGAAGGCGGCATCAAATCTCTGGTTGAACATTTAAACCGCGAAAAGAAAACTCTGACCACACCAATTTTCCTCAAAAAAATGGTGGACAATACCGAAGTTGAAATAGCCCTACAATACAACGACTCTTTTTCCGAAGTCATTCAATCTTTTGTCAACACTGTCAGTACTTACGATGGGGGAACACATGTTACCGGTTTTAGAATTGCTCTCACCCGGGCCATTAACGATTACGCCAAAAAAATCGGAGCCATTAAAGAGACCGACACCAATCTGACCGGCGAAGACATGCGCGAAGGTTTAACCGCTGTACTCAATGTCAAAATGCCCACCCAACTTATTCAATTTGAATCGCAAACCAAATCTAAGTTAAATAATCCAGAAATTCAGGGCGTGGTAAATATCGTCGTTAAAGAAGGATTGGACACTTATTTTGAAGAAAATCCCGCCGACGCCCGCAAAGTAGTCGAAAAAGTATTGCTGGCTGCCCGGGCCCGTCTAGCTGCCCGCGCCGCCAAGGATGCGGTGCTAAGAAAAGGTGCTCTCGAAGGCATGACCCTACCCGGCAAACTGGCCGATTGTCAGGAACGCGATCCCGCGTTGTGTGAACTATATATAGTAGAGGGTGATTCCGCCGGCGGCAGTGCCAAGCAAGGCCGGGACCGCAAATTTCAGGCTATTTTACCTTTGCGCGGAAAAGTTTTAAACACCGAGCGTGCCCATTTAGACAAAATTATTGCTTTTGAAGAACTCAAAGCTCTAACTATTGCTCTGGGTATGGGAATCGGGGACACTATTAATACTGAAAAATTACGTTATCACCGCATAATTATTATGACCGATGCCGACGTAGACGGCGCTCATATCAGTACCCTGCTCATGACTTTTTTCTACCGCCATCTGCCACATATCGTGACAGCCGGACATCTTTATCTGGCCATGCCGCCTTTATACAAAATTACTTTTGGCAAAGACGAATCTTATGTGTATACCGATGCCGAAAAAGACGAGTTGATGGCCAAACACCTTGATCAAAAATACATTATTCAGCGCTACAAAGGTTTGGGGGAAATGAATCCCGATCAACTTTGGGAAACCACCATGAATCCCAAAAACAGGATTCTCAAACAAGTAGGAGTAGAGGATGCTGCCAACGCCGATCATGTTTTTGCCATGCTCATGGGTGACGAAGTTCCTCCCAGAAAGAAATTTATTACGACTCATGCTAAAATGGCCCAACTGGATATATGAATCTCCAACTTATCGCTCTTACTGCCGCTCCCATTACCGCTATTTGTGCGCTGCTCTACGGATTTTACCTTTCCAAAAAAGTTCTGGCCGCCCCGGTTGGCAACGCCAAAATTGCCGAAATCGGCGCCGCCATCGAATCCGGAGCCATGGCTTATCTAAAAAGCCAATTCAAAATAATTTCTATTTTCGTCATCGTTCTAACTGGACTCATTTACTTTTTCCTAAATCCCGGTATCGCAATCACTTTTTTACTCGGAGCCGTATTTAGCGGTCTGATTGGCTATTTAGGTATGCGCATCGCCGTCAAAGCCAATGTTCGCACTGCCCATGCCGCCCAATCCGGTCTGAACGCCGCCTTACAAATTGCTTTCGGCGCCGGTACTGTTAACGGCATGTTGGTAGTTGGCCTGGGACTACTTGGCGCTTCTCTTATATATATAGTCAGCTACTTTTTACGTATTTCCCAAGGAGATGTGGTTGTCACTAAACTTGCTACAGAAGTTTTAGTGGGCTACGGTTTTGGCGCCGCCCTTTTGGCATTGTTTATGAGGGTCGGGGGAGGAATTTTTACCAAAGCCGCCGACGTAGGCGCCGATCTGGTCGGCAAAGTGGAGAAGGGGATTCCTGAAGACGATCCTAGAAATCCGGCCGTCATCGCCGATAACGTTGGTGATAATGTGGGAGATTGCGCGGGGATGGCTGCCGACGTCTTTGAATCTTATGCTGTAACTATTGTGGCTGCAATGGTTTTGGGCGGAGCTATGTTTGGACTTAAAGGAGTAGTCTTTCCGCTTCTGGCCCGTTCCGGAGCCGTTTGGACTTCCATATTAGGCACATTTTTTGTCAAATCCAAAAACGATTCCGAAGACCCCATGAAACCTCTGATGCGTGGTTTTCTCGTCTCTGCTGTTTCCGCCGTGGTCATTTTTATGGTGCTTTCAGTTTATCTTTTAGGTGAACCCAAAGCCGGTTTAGCCGCCGTCTCTGGCCTGGTTGCCATGATGGCCCTGTTGTACATCACCAAATATTACACCGGTCCGGGTGAAAAACCAGTGGTCGCCATCGCTAAAGCTTCCCAAACTGGGGCCGGCACCAATATTATTGCCGGCTTAGCTTATGGCATGGAATCCACTCTGGCTTCCGCATTTGTGGTCGTATTAGCCATTTTAGCCGGTTATGCCCTGATGGGTTTTTACGGTATTGGACTGGCCGGCATGGGCATGCTAGCGACAACCGGCATAATTATGTCTCTGGATACTTTTGGACCTATTTCCGATAACGCTCAAGGTATAGTGGAAATGGCCGGATTAAACGCCAAAGCCAACAAAGTCACTTCTGCTTTGGATGCAGTCGGCAATACCACCAAAGCTCTGACCAAAGGTTTTGCCATCGGCAGCGCCGCTGTAGCGGCTTCTTCGCTTTTTGCTACCTTTTTTGAAGCCACTCATTTAACTTCTATTAATATTGCTTTTCCCACCGTTTTTGCCGGAGCTATTTTAGGTGCCGCCATTCCCTTTATTTTTTCCAGTCGTCTTATTTCTTCCGTAGGCAGAGCCGCTTACGAAATGATCGAGGAAGTCCGCCGCCAATGGAAAACCATCAAAGGCATTATGGAGGGAAAAGCCAAACCCGATTATGCCCGTTGTGTAGCCATTTCTACCCGGGCCGCCCAAAAGGAACTCCTCGTTCCCGCCGCCATTACCATCGCTTCGCCTATAATTGTCGGTTTCGCTTTGGGTGCTCAAGCTCTGGGAGGATTTTTGGCCGGCACTATCATTTCAGGATTGCTCTTAGCTTTCTTCATGGCCAATACCGGTGGCGCTTGGGACAACGCCAAAAAATATATTGAGGATGGTCATTTAGGTGGCAAAGGCAGCGATGCTCACAAAGCCGCCGTCGTGGGCGACACCGTCGGCGATCCGCTTAAAGACACTGCCGGCCCGGCCATCAACCCCATGATCAAAATCATCAACATCGTCGCCCTGCTGTTAGCTCCATTTCTAGTTTAATCATGGCAAAAGACAGGTTATTACAAATAAAAAGCTGCACCTATTTCACAACTGGGAAACCCAATCCACGGGCAACGCCAGAACAAATAGCAGCCGCCGAATTCGATAATACTTTCAGGTGTCCTGCCGCCGGAGCCTTTATTCAGTTAAAACTTATTGACGAAAAACCCCACTGTCAAAATCAATCTTGTCATTATCACGACATAATCTTACCTTGAGAGTTAAACATATTTTCGCCTCATTTCCTCTTGCTTCCAAAATCTATAAACTGTAGTATTCCAAATAATTATCTTTATTTATCAAAAAAACGCTGTAGCGTGGAATTGATAAATTATTCTGCAGAGTTTTATCCTATTTGCCCCTAGTAAAACGCCCAATAAATAGCTACAATTAGACAGTAATTATGGATGCAAATCTTGGCAAAATCCAGCCCGTGGAAATCACCACGGAAATGCAAAAAAACTTCTTGGATTATGCCATGTCCGTCATTGTCTCCCGGGCTCTACCCGACGTTCGTGACGGTTTAAAGCCGGTTCACCGCCGCATTCTTTATGCCATGCACGACATGGGTTTGCGGGCTTCCGGCAAACACCGTAAAAGTGCCACTGTGGTTGGAGAAGTTTTGGGAAAATATCATCCGCACGGTGACGCTCCCGTTTACGACGCCATGGTCCGATTGGCTCAGGAATTTTCCATGCGTTATCCGCTGATCGACGGCCAAGGAAATTTTGGATCTATAGACGGCGATTCTCCCGCCGCCATGCGTTACACCGAAGCCAAGCTTTCTAAAATCTCCGAAGAGATGCTTGCCGATATTGAAAAGGAAACAGTGGACATGGCTCCCAATTTTGATGGTTCGCACAACGAACCGGTTTTTTTGCCTGCCAAACTTCCCAACCTGCTTTTGATGGGTTCCGAAGGTATCGCGGTCGGTATGGCCACCAAAATTCCGCCCCACAATTTAGGCGAATTATGTGATGCTATCGCTCAATTAATTGATAATCCCGAAAGCTCAATTGAAGATTTGGCTCAATTTGTCAAAGGTCCTGATTTCCCCACCTACGGCGCCATTTATGATTCCAAGTCCATTCTTGAAATTTATTCCACTGGCCGGGGCCGCATCGTTATGCGCGGCAAAGCCGAAATAGAAGAAGCCAAATCTGGTAAAACTCAAATCGTCATTACCGAACTGCCATATCAAGTCAACAAAGCCGAGTTGGTGGCCCATATTGCCGACCTGCATCACGCCAAAAAAATTGATGGCATTTCTGATTTACGTGACGAATCCGACCGCGATGGTATCCGGGTAGTGGTAGAACTCAAACGCGACGCCAAACCCAAAAGTTTGTTGAACAATTTATACAAACATACCACTTTACAAACCTCTTTCCCGGCCAACTTTGTAGCTCTAGTAGACAACACTCCGCAAACTTTAAATCTCAAACAAATTCTTAGTGAATACATTAAGCACCGCCAATTAATTGTTACCCGCAGAACTCAATATGATTTAAAAATTGCCAAAGCTAGGGCGCATATTTTGGAAGGGCTAAAAATTGCCCTCGATCATCTGGACGCTGTCATCAAAACTATTCGTGAATCACAAGATTCCGACCAGGCCAAGAAAAATCTGATGGAGCGTTTTGGTCTGACCGAAATTCAGGCCGTGGCCATTTTGGATATGCAATTACGCCGTTTGGCTGCTTTGGAACGCAAAAAAATCGAGGATGAATACACTGCCGTCATGAAGTTAATTGGTGAACTGGAAAGTTTACTAGCCGACACTAAAAAAATTCTTACGGTTATCAAAAGTGAGCTCCTAGAAATTAAAGAAAAATATGGCGACGAACGCCGCACCAAAGTTTACAAACTCCCCATTGGCGAATTTTCTGAAGAAGATTTAATTCCCGCCGAAGACACCGTAGTTACTATCACTTCTACCGGATATATCAAACGCCAAAACCCCAGTGTGTTTCGCGCCCAACACCGCGGTGGTAAAGGTGTGACCGGAATGACCACCAAAGATGAAGATGAAATCGCCCATATTATCACTGCCAATACCCACGACGATATTTATTTCTTTACCAACAAGGGCCGGGTCTTTAGAGTCAAAACCTATGATCTGCCGGAAGGATCGCGTCAAGCCAAAGGCCAGGCCGTAGTAAATTTAATTAATATTGAGCAAGACGAAAAATTAGCCACTATTTTAAATCTGGGCAAGACCAACACTTCCAAATTCCTGCTCATGGTCACCAATTCCGGAACTATTAAAAAGACCAAAATTTCTGAATTTGAAAACATCAGAAACTCTGGAAAGATCGCCATAAAATTAGATAAAGACGATTCACTTAAATGGGTCAAACCCACTTCCGGATCTGATCATATTTTATTGGTTTCTCATGAAGGCAAATCTATCAGATTCAAAGAAGAAGATGTCAGAGGCACTGCTCGTGACACTATGGGAGTGCGGGGAATCGAACTTAAATCGGGGGATTATGTGGTAGGTATGGAAAATTTTCCATCCACCAAAGAAGCTCCCAAAGACGGCCGCCGCAAAAGTTTTGAGGATGTTTTAATTGTCATGCAAAACGGTCTGGGCAAAAGAACCGGTGTAAAGCAGTGGCCTCTGCAAAAGAGGGGAGGGCAGGGCGTTAAAGCCGCTGAAGTAACCCCAAAAACCGGCAAAATAATTTCCTGTATCTCTGTTGATGAATCGGTGGATCAAATTATTATCACCAGCAAAACCGCCCAGGTGATTAAACTCCCACTCAAAAATATTCCCCAGCTTGGCCGGGCGACTCAGGGTGTAATTTTGATGCGTTTTGCCAACAAATCCGACACCGTCGCCGCCGTGACTTGTATTGAAAAAGAGCTTGAAGAAAAGGGTGTATAATAAATTTATGAACTCGTGGTATTTAAAATTGATGGCCGTGGTGATTCTGGTTTTGGCTGCCGTATTTTCCTATGGCAAATTTGGGCCGGGGATTCCCATCACTTCAGTAGTCACTCAAAAACAGGAATTATTTTCGGTAACGGGGGAAGGAAAAGTCACGGTTGTCCCTGATACCGCTATCGTTTCTTTAGGAATTACTTTAAATAAACCCTCAGTTAAAGCCGCCCAAAATGATGTTAATGCTGTAATTTCCGAAATCACCAAATCTCTCAAAGCTTTGGGTATTGATGCCAAAGATATCAAAACCAGCAATTACTCCATTTATCCCCAATATGATTATCAAACAACCGGTGGAAATAAAATTTCTGGATATCAAGTTAGTGCCAATCTAACTGTCAAAGTCCGTGAGTTTGACAAAATTAATCAGGTTGTAGATGAAGCCACTGCCAAAGGTGCAAATAACGTAGGAGGTATTCAACTCACTGTTGACGAAGCCAAACAAAAAGAATTATTACAACAAGCCCGCGAAATGGCTGTAAAAGACGCCAAGTCCAAAGCCGAGTCACTGGCTTCTGCTGCCGGCATGACCCTGGGAAAAATAGTAAATATTCAAGAAGACGCTAATAATTTTCCCCGGCCAATAATGAATTATGGCGCAGGTATGCTGGCCGCCGACAACATAACCAAAACTAATATCGAACCCGGTTCCACCGACGTCACCACCTCTGTCACCCTCTTCTACGAAACCCGTTAAACTCTAACCGGAGCGGATAATAAAAAGTGTCTTTCGCGGATAAGTTTTGGAAGCTTTCCATACACCCTTTTATACGTCATGGCGATTATTGTTTCGATAAATTCGTCATAACTCCAGCCCAAAGCTTTCACCGATTCCAAAGTCGCATCTTCATCGTCAAATTTATTTAAACTGGGCATCATATTCACATCCACCACATAAGGAATATCTTTTTCATCTATTCTAATATCCATTCTGGCAATATCTCTGCATCCAAAAGCTTTATAAGCAGCAATTGACAGCTTTTCGATTTTATCACTGAGTTTTCTATTGACTTTAGCAGGAGCACTTACTCTAACATTCCAATACTCCCAGCTTTCTTTTTCCCACTTGGCATCGTACGTATACACATTCCAGTTATCGGCGAACTCGCCCTTAAAGTTCAATTCACTAAACGGCAAACATATAATATGTCGTCCATTTCCTATCACCGTCACATGAATTTCTCTGCCATCTATAAATTCTTCGGCTAATACTATTCCGGGATAATTTTTAAACAGATATTTCACCCGACCAATTAGTTCTTCCTGGTCAATTACTACCGAGTCTTGAGAAATTCCTATGCCAGCATGCTCTCCTGAAGGCTTGACAATCAAGGGATATTCTAACCCTCGGACTTGATTGATATGACTGCGGCGGTTAAAAATTCTAAATCCTGGAGTACTGATCCCCATTCTCTCCATTTTGCGTTTCATGCCGGCTTTGGTAGCAATATATTTAAAGCACCGCAAATCATGTCCCACCTGGGTCCGACCGAGCATTTCCAAGTGTATTCCTATCTTTACATACATTTCCCAACCCTGATCTTCCACCAAATTAAACACTACATCTCCGGGAATACGCACCGCTTTGCGCCAGTTTTTTTTGGTGACTGCAAATATTCTTACCATGTGTCCCATATTGGTTAATGATTCTGCTATACCATTTACGGATTCCAAAGTATCTTGATCATCTGCAGATGACCCCCCTGAATACAGGATGGCTACACTGATTGGATAATCAAAAGACATGGGAGTCATCCGGTTTCCTCCACAATATTTTTCAACAAACTATCCCAAGTAAGACCGGCTTTTTTGGCCGAATAAGCAATTCCAGAATCGGGATCGAAATCAATTCCCGGATTATTATTTATTTCCAGCACAAATACTTCATCGTCTCTGATGCGCATATCAATTCTTGCATAACTGCGGCCTCCTAATTTATCATTAGTTTTCTTTGCTAATTTTTCAATTTTTCGTAAAATATTATCAGACAATTTCAGTTCGTCCCACTTCGCAAATTTACTTTCCCAATTGTCATTTTGCCATTTAGATTCATAAGTTAAAATGTGGTGGAATCCTTGGTGATTTAAAAATTTAATTACAGCTGGAGGCAATACCCAAGCTCTACCATTTTTTTGTAACACCGTTACGTGCGCTTCCAATCCCTCTATAAATTCTTCACCCAAAACAGGTTGTTTATATAAATGAATTAGTTCAAGTATTTTTACGCGCACCGATTTTTCATCATCGCACACACTTGTTTGTGAAACTCCTATAGCACAATGTTCAGAAGAAGGTTTGACAATTATGGGGTAGGGGAGTGTAATTTTTTCTTTTCCGGTTTTAAATATTTGCCACTTAGGCGTAGATATATTTTCATCTATCATTTTTTGTTTCATCAAAAATTTATTGCAAGATAGTTCGTAACCCCAAGCAGAGGATCCGGTATATTTAATTTTTGCGTTCTCTAAAGTTTTCAAAACTTTTATTCCGTCTTTTGACTCTCTTCCCGACCATTCCACTAAATTAAAAACTAAATCAGTTTTCAGATTTTTTAAATTTTTTATTTCATTCTGTGAAATACCCAAAATTTCAGCTGAATAGCCCAACTTTTTAAGTTCCTCAAAAATTCCTATAGCACTAATCTGAGTATCATTATCAGCTTCTGCTATTTCAGTGGTAGAACTTGTCCCTGGTAAATTATATAAAACAGTTACTTTCATGAATTTTATAATATAAAACTAGTACATAATTCATGTTAGATATATTAACAACAATGTCAAATTTTTAAATGTCTATTTACAGGCAAATAAATCATATTCTTCGCACAAAAAATAAATTGTGTTATTATTCAAAAGTCATGACCAAAAAACAAATTTCTGATATAACAAAATTTTTCTACGAAATGGGGACACTTAGAAAAATTGCCAGATCACACCGACAATCACTTCTTACTGATGATCTTTCGGATAACATAGCGTCACATACATTTAGAGTGTGCATGATTGGCATGATGTTGGCACAAGTGGAAAAAGCAGATGTTTCCAAAGTTGTTTTAATGTGTTTACTACATGACATTTCAGAAACCTGAAGCGGCGACCAAAATTGGGTGCATAAAAAATATGTCAAAGTTTTTGAAGACGACATTATTAATTCACAAATAAAACCACTCCCAAACTCCAAAGAAATATTAAATATTATCAACGAGTATCGTGATCGCAAAACAAAAGAAGCTCAAGTTGCTAAAGACGCCGACCGATTAGACCAAACTCTTTTAGAAAATGAGTATATTTGGATGGGAAATCAGGAAGCAAAATCTTGGGGTCGCACTAATAGAACTAGTCTTTTCTTCAAATCTTCAAAGCAATTACTTGTAGAAATTTGTAAACAAAAACCCAGTGATTGGTGGACAAAAGGCGGATGGTTTGATCAAAGAAAATAAACTTTTCACGCAATATTAATACTAAGTAGGTAAATGTTACGCTACCTAGCCCTTTGCAAGAGGACCTCTTGCAAAATTGCACTAAATCTCATATTGTTTAGTTAATAATGGCCTCCAAAAATTCAACTAAAATATACGTCCAAAACTCTTATTACCATATCTATAACCGGGGAGTTGAAAAAAGGGTGATTTTTCAAGACGAACAAGATTACTCAGTATTTCTTTCTTATTTAAAAACTTATCTCACCCCAAAAGACGAAAGGTCTCTCCAAGCAATCCTTGATTCCGACGAGTCGTCTTCAAAAGACAGGGATCAGTCTCTCAAACTACTAAGACTAAAAAATTATTCCAACGATCTAGAATTGCTTTGTTACGCCCTGTTACCAAATCATTTCCATCTTCTCGTAAGACAAAAGGACACCGTTATAAATAATTTTATAAATTCTCTTGGTACACGATATGCCATGTATTTTAACCGCAAATACAAACGCAAGGGAGTTTTGTTTCAAGATGTTTATAAGGCCGTTCTGGTTGAATCTGAGGAACAATTGTTACATCTTTCCCGTTATATTCATCTTAACTCCACTAAAGCGCTTCATCTCCCACCAAACCGCTGGAAAGAATCTACTTTCCCATCTTCTATCCATGAATATTTGGGAAATAGAAATACAGGCTGGATAAAAAAAGACTATATTCTTAACTATTTTTCAAAAAGTAATCCCCAATATTCTTACTCAAATTTTTTAGGTATGTCGTTAGATGCTCAATTTATCTATAAAACTGCAATCGACATGGACGATGAATAACGATTAAAATATCTATGTACCGCTATTTGTAAGAGGACCTCTTGCAAAATTCAGAAACTAAAAATATTAAATAATTTTTCACGCGGTTATTTGATATGGAGGAGGGGAGTAGCAAAAATTCTAAATTCAAAATCTCAATAACCAAAAACCGTTTTTGATTTGATAATTTTAGTTTATTTGGAACTTAGATATTAGAGTTTAGATTTTATTTAGCTGGGTGGAATTTTTTGTGCGTTTCTTCGGCAAACTTATCTGAAGCGTGCACATAACGCGTGGTAGTGTCCAGCGATTCGTGGCCCAGCAAAATTTGAATTGCCGCCGGACTGGCACCATTTTCAGCCAAATAAGTGGCGTATCCATGCCGTAAACTATGTGCCGAAGTAGGAACGTTAATCCGTAACTTTTCGCGGTATTCCTTGATTTTTGCTTGCAAATAATTAGTGGAAATCCGGCGGGTAGATTTTCCGGCATTGGGTCCCCTATACGGCAAAAACAAAGCTGGAGCAGTGTCATCTCTTTTTTCCAAATACAAATCCACCCAGTGCATAGCCCGGTCCGTCAAATACACAAAGCGCTCTTTTTTACCCTTGCCACGGATAAACAGCCGCCCCGTGCCATCTAATTGATTTTTGTTTAAGCTGACCAGTTCTGAAATCCGCATACCGCTCGCCAACAATACTTCCAGCATAGCCCGGTTTCGAATTCCAATTATTTCATCTTTTTCAAATTTCACCGGAGATTCAATTAAAGTTATCAATTCCGAAAGCTCGGCAACTTGTCCATGTTTTTTATCGGTCTTAATTAATTTTATTGCATCCGGGGGAATCGGCACCGGCTTATCCATGTCGATCAAATATCGTAAATATGTTCGTAGCGAAGACAACACTCTGTTTACAGAGCTTGCTCCGAGTTTACGAGGAGCTGTAAGCCCCGTAAACGGCTGTTTTCTTTCCCGGCTTACCAGATAGACCTTAAACTGATTCATCCGGGCCTTATCTAAGCCATTAAATGCCAAGTTCTCCATTTCCAAAAAGTTATCCAGATGTTTTAAATCTTCCTCGTAGTTATAAACAGTTTCCTCGCTGTAGTTCTGAGTTTTGATATACAACAAAAACAAATCCGCATCGGGCAATCTAATAATTTGCCGGTTCATAACATTAGTATATTCGGGTAAATTTAGGAAACGCAAATAACGGCATATCTAAGAAATGAGGGAGTACGCTAACTTTACAATACAACTTGAACAGGGGAATTAGATAGAACGATGATAAAAACATTTTTAAAATCTCTGACACTCCTCCCGTGATACTAAACCGAGTGTTAGAGATATTATACTCAGTTTATTAGATATGGATCAACCAGTCAAGTAGCAAACAGGGAGTACCTGCCTTTCCATCCCTCCACTCTTTCCTCTTCAATTATTGCTCAATAAATAATTAATTTTAAAAATAATTTATAAATTCAAATAATATAATGTTATCCACATCGGGGTAGACCACCACTCTCCTCCGGCGACCGCCAGACTACTATCAAACTATATCATTTAAGGCTAATTACAGCCATATTGAGTACTTTTTATCACCAGGTATGTCCTATAGTCTTGTGAAAACTACTCCTCTACTCTCGTGAAAATAAGTATTACTCTTCTTCATCCAGAGATTTGTCCCCTGCCCCTTTTACTTTTCCACTACTCAAAACTTCTTCTGGATTTGAAACTCTTGGTACTGGCAATGCAACCACCGCTGGGACAGAGCTTTGATGTTCAGTCCATCCTGGAGGAGTCAGCGGATTATCCGGACCTTCCTCCCCCACTTTTCGAATTTTAATTTTTCTTCTTACGAATCGCTTTCTGTCTGGATCAATTCTACTCCTCCAAACAACCCTTTCCAAAACATCTTTTATTCCCCCCATATTAAATACTTGCAGTTGCTAACATGGTAATTAACACTACTATTCCCACTGTAACATATTCCCACGCCGTTTTCACAAACAATCTTCCGGCAAAATGATGTTGGGTAATTCCCAAAAAAACATATAGCATTGTTGCCAAGAAAAGTGAATAAACAGCCAATGTTACGGGCCAAATTGATACCACCGCCGATAATAGCGCCACCATTATTGACAACCAAATCGAATAAGACACCACTCTTGTTGGCATCACCGGTTCCAGTTCCACCGACCACAAAGCGGGAAGCAGCAACAAAAAACTTGCTAGGGCAATCAGCGGCGCGCTAATCCAAAACCCGGTTCTAAAAGACAGTATCGTGTTGTACAACAAAAATCCGGTCAGTATGGTCATTACAAACCCCACTGCGGTTGCAGCTCTAAACAAAGCAATTGTCCGGATGGCCGCCACCGAAAAAATATTTGCCGTCAAAAGTAACGCATACTGTCCTACTCCAAACAAAACAATAATCAAAAGTCTGGCCCAGATAGACACCGGCAATAAAATATAAAAAAACCCTACTCCAGCGGTAAACAATACACTAAGTAGCGGTACTGTTAACCACTCAATACCCGACAACCCCTCTTTCAAGCTCCACGACGACATTACCCAAGTCGTAACCGCCAACGCCGCAATCAATGCATATCTCCATTCCAAAGATGCCATTTGAATTCCCGCAACAGCTGCGGCTAATACCATTGAAGTGAGTACAAACTTTTGCCGTTTACGCATAATTGCTCCAGACGTGATCTACCTCATCTAAATCCTCTAGTTTTTCTAAAACCGAATCCACCTTCGCTCTCGTTTCTTCATCTGGTACTTCAACCCACATCGCCGGTTTCATCGTCAGTTCTGCGCTAATTACTGTATATCCCGCCGCTTCCAGCTTTTCTTTAATTTCAAAAGTTTGATCTTTGTGGCAATACAACATCACCTTATCCCCTTCTATTTCCAAATCCGTCACTCCCATATCGATAAATTCCAACTCCTGTTCCTGACTATCCTTTCCGGGTTTCAGAGATACCACCAACTGTCCTTCATGATTAAACAAATAACTAACCGCTCCGGTGCTCCCCATATTTCCGCCGTTTCTGTCAAACACTTCCCGGACTTGTTGGGCGCTTCTTAATTTATTGTCTGTCAAAGCCGATACCAATACCGCCACTCCCCCCGGAATAAAACCTTCAAACAACACTTCGTGTAATTCGTCCCCGGCTCCAGCTCCCGATCCTCGGTCGATTGCCCGCTGGACATTCTCTTTGGGCATATTGTATTGTTTGGCTTTTTCCAAAGCCAATTGCAAACCTTTTTCTTGCCTTACCGCAATAGTAATCGCTCTCCCCAATTTCGTAAAAATTGCCGACTTCTTTGAATCTTTTACTTCTTTTGCCCGGTGAATTGTCGCCCATTTGGAATGACCGCTCATTGACAATATTCTACCACCATCTATACTTTCACCCTATATGAACACTGATTTAAGTCAGCTCGCTATTCAGGCTGCCCTTTCCGGCCAATGGAAAGATGCTATCAAAATTAACCTTTCCATTCTCAAAAAAAACTCCCATGACATCGACGCCCTCAACCGTCTGGCCCGGGCCTACCTTGAGACTGGATTCAAAACCAAATCAGGAGAAATTTACATCAAAGTTCTCAAAATCGACAAATTCAATACCATTGCCGCCAAAAATCTGGAATTATTAAAGACCGTCAAAATCGACCGTTCCCGAAAATCCACTCCCCAAGACGCCCCCGGCGCTTCAATTTCAATGTTTTTGGAAGAACCCGGACTTACCAAAACCGTTTCCCTCATAAATTTAGGTGATCAAAAAATTATCAGAAACACCCGCCCCGGCAATCCTGTCAACATTGTCGCCCGTGGTCACAATGTCGCCGTCGTCACCGCTTCCAATCAATATCTTGGCCGCCTTCCCGACGATCTGGCTTCCCGCCTCCGCCTTCTTATTAATGAGGGCAATACTTATTCCTGTTGGATCCGCTCCACCACCGATGGACTCAAAATTTTCATCCGCGAAATATACCGTTGTTCCAAATACCGCCATACTCCCTCCTTTCCCCTTACCGAAAAACTCACCTATGCCGCTTTTACGCCTCCGGAACTCGTTCACGAAGAAAAACCCGACGTCCTAGCCACCGAATATCAGGAAGAAGATGCCCGGGAATCGGAAAAAACCAATCACGAAGAAGCCAGCCCCGAAGCCATGGAGTAATTTTATCCATCCCGCCACTTACGGTACTTTTCTCCCAATTCCAATTTAATACCACTTCCCTCGTCCTTCATCCATTCACAATCAAAAACTGTCATTAATGGCCGTATTGCCATTTTTGAATATACCCGGCACCTATCTATTTTATTATCAGAGCTGGAAACTTCCGTCACCCGGTATCCCATCGACTCAACCAGGCGTGAAGCCGAGGCCGCCAAACCCGCCACTCCGGTGGTATTTACAATACTGATATCAATTCCCAACCGGGCAATGGCCACACTGGATAGAGAATCTGCAACGTACTTATCCCACGCCCCGGCTAATCTATATACTTTTTTCCCATCCGGAGTCACTTCTCCCACCAAAAAACCTAAATTAGAAACATCAATTTGCTTCCACACAACTCTTTTTTCCCACCACTTCCACAAAATTTTGTCAATCAGCGGCATTTTGTTTTCATTCTCCAAAATCACAAGTCCCAAAGTATTTGTCAAAGAACTAATTACCCATTTTTCGTCTCCCGCCCTAGTGATCTTTGAAACCAACCACTCTCCCCTGCCTTGTGTCGATGAAACAATAAGACTAGGAGGCAAGATAATCTCCACTCCCAAAGCCGTCACCGGATCAAAACTTTTTATTTTTACAACGTCTCCCAAAGAAACTACGGTGAATCTAGTTTGACCGTCCCATAGCTTTGTTTTCCAAATCCACACTCCCGTCCCCAAAATCCCTAAAAATAATAAAAATATAACTAATACTTTCCCAGTCACTCATGTAGTATACTCATATTAATGGCCGAGAATCTACAAAACTATATATCTACCAGGGTCACTCCGGAAAATGTCAACGAAAAACACAAAAAAGCTTTAAAGCACCAGGATTATTTGGCAGTGGCCATAACTTCTGTTATCGGGTCGATGTATTTTGTTTATTTATCCATATTTATTATTGTGGTGTGGATTGGATTACAAAAACTCGCTAATAAACCATTTGATCCATATCCCTTCGCCTTTTTATTATTTATCACCAATATCGTTCAACTTCTACTTACTCCTCTAATTTTAGTCGGACAAAATATTCAAAACCGCCGGGAACATCTGCGCGCCGAAGAAGAATATAAAACCACCAAAACCATGCATCAAGACATCGAAAAAATCCTTCTCATTCTAGGCGAACGGAAATAGTCAGCACTCAAACCGTGGTGTTCCAAAATCCCGGCTAAATATTCCCCTCCTACCGTGTGAGGAACCAACACATAATCGGCGCCTTTTTTGTACAAAATCTCGCCTTCCTTAACGTCGTCTGCCGTGACAATAGATAGAGGTTTGTTTTTCAATTTTTTCAAAAACTCTAACAGTTGCAAATTGTCTTCCATATCTGACACCGTAGACACTACCGCCACTGCGGAGGACAAACCGATTTCATCATACAAATCATAATCTGCCACATCTCCATATACCGCCTGAGAGCCTAGTGACTCAACGATTTGCGGGTCAAAATCAACAACCAACACCTCATGTCCCAACTTCTGTAACACCGGTCTTAATATCGTTCCGGTCCGATTGTGCCCAAATAAAACAATATGATTTTTCCATTCTTTCTTTTCACCCAAATCCGATAATTTTACTTTGCGTTCAAATATCCACAGATACTTACCAATTTTCCGGTACACCGCTTCTGCATTAGTAATCAAATATGTCGACACCGACATCGTTACGACAGCCACAAATCCCACCAGTGATAATACTTTGGAATCAATGTGTCCAATCCGCAGAGCCAGCGTCAAAATAACCAGCGAAAATTCCGACACTTGAGCGACAGTCACCGCCGCCATAAAAGCCACTCTTTTTTTGTAACCCATCACTCCCAAAATCAACATCACAATCAACGGTTTTCCGATCAACACAAAAATAGATAATATTGTCCCCGGCCAAATAATAGAACCGATATCCGCAAGCACAATATTTGCACCCAAAGCTACAAAAAACCAAGTCATAAAAAAGTCCCGCAAGGGTCTGACCCGGGAAATTATTTGTAAATTAGACGCCGCATTTGCCAGAGCCAGTCCAGCCAAAAATCCACCAATTTCCACCGTAAAACCAATTACCGGATGTGAAACTACCGCCGCTACTACTAGGCACCAAGCCAAGGCTACTACAAAAATTACTTCCGTAGTTTTGCCCACGAAATCAAATAACTTGGGTAAAATCTTTTCCGACAACCAAATAGTCAATCCCACCAATACGACTGACTTGGCAATGACCCAAACTAAATTTCCCACCACAAATCCAGATTGACCCAAGCCTGATAAGACTACCAGTATTCCGATCGCTACAAAATCCTGTACCAAAAGCGCGCCAATTGCAATCCGTCCGTACAAACTTTGCAAATCCCGTTTTGCCGACAATAAATTAACCACGATGACCGTACTTCCAAACGTTAAAGCAATTCCGATATACATGGCAGGAGTCACAGTAAAACCCAAAGCCGCTGCAATTAATGTTCCCAACACAAACGTGATGATTATTTGACCAATTCCCACCACCATGGCCGTACTGCCGATTTTTTTCAGTGTCGCCACCGGCAATTCCAATCCCACCAAAAACAAAAGTAAAGTTACTCCCAACTGACCCATCACTTCGATGATTGGGATCCTTACGACCGTTGCAAGCACCATTCCCGCCACAATATATCCAATCACCGCAGGAAGTTTCAATATCCGCGCCAATACTCCCCCCACCGCCGCCATTCCCAAAATAATTGCCAAACTCCCAAAAACGCTCATGTATCTAGTGTATCACCTTCGCCAGATCCTCTGGTAGTTCCGCTTCAAAATTCACCCTCTGTTTTGATACCGGGTGCGTAAATTCTAGATATTTGGCATGCAAAAACAAACGCGGACAGATTTGTAAATCTTTCTTCCAGGTTTTCCGGTCTCCATAAATCGGGTCGGCCACCATCGGATGACCCAAATGCCGCATATGCACTCTCAATTGATGTGTTCTTCCGGTATGCGGCGTCAGTTCCAATAGACTAAACGCTGAACCCTGAACGCTGAACGCTTTAATAACTTGCCACTCGGTGATGGCTGTTCTCGATAAATCTGTTCCTACATAAAACTTTTTCCCGATTCTTTCTATCGGTGTATTTATTAATCCCCTTGCTTCCTTAAGTTCTCCATGCACCAAGGCCACATATTTTTTAACCGTTTTTCTTTCCAAAAACTGGCTCTTCAAGGCCTCGTACGCTTCTTCCGTCTTAGCCAGCACCATCACTCCACTGGTATCTTTATCCAACCGATGCACCACTCCCCCCTTACTCCAAAATTCTGAATTCAAAGTACTAAGTTCCAAATTATTAGTGTTTAGATTTTGAGATTTATTTGGGTTTTCGGATTTAGGATTTAGAATTTTATCAAAAAACCACGATTGCACCGTCTCTTCTTTCACCGACTCAGCATTATTTGATACAATTCCTGAGGGTTTATCGATTACGACAAGACACTCATCTTCAAAAATGATTTTTAGTTCCACTACTTCTCCTTCTTTTTCTCGCAGTTTATACACACCGTAGTTTCCGGCACAATCATTAGTCTATCCGTATCAATAAACGCCCCGCAAGTTTCACAAATCCCATACTTGCCGATTTTTATGCGCGACAAAGCTTTACGTATTTGAATTATTGTTCTATCCAACGTTTTTTTCATCGCCGAAACCTGCATATGTCCAAACTGCTCAGCCGCATCCGTATCAATCGCATTATCGTTCAAACGGGACGGATCTTTATATGGATCTTCCATGGATAAATTCTTTTTTCTTTTCTCCAAATCAGTCAGTTTCCGTCCCAGATATTTCTTAACCGGCGCCACTACTTCCTTCGGATAAATATCACTGTTAGACTTAGAACCACGACCCATACCGCCAAGTATACAGGAACGCTGGCAATTTTAGTAGCCCCTATCACGCTAATCACCGGCCACACCACAAGTGAAACCAATCCCACCAATCCCATTTTTCCGCTCTTGTACCACCTCCACGATCTATAACTCCTCCACACCCAACCCAAAACCACCATACCCACCATTCCCGCAATCATCATTTTCCAATTCCCCGTCAGAAAAACTGCCAGCAAGCTCCAAAACCCCAACACGTCCATCCACTCCCACACGTCCCATTTTTTAAATTTGCACCACCCCAAAAGAACTGCCAGTCCCCCGCCCACTCCTCCCAAAACTCCCAATTTCGACCCCAAAGCCACCATTGCCACAATCAACAGCGACAAAGTCAAAATATCTTCCCCGCTATAATCTCTCCGCATTTTTCTCCACACCGCAAAAGTTATAATTATATAGATCAAAACCGGCATGATATGATGTTACCATATGCTCGAACTTCCCCACACCTTGGTTGGTGCGGCCATCGCCGTCTCGATTCAAAACCCCGTCCTGGCTCTTCCCTTATCTCTGGCTTCCCATTTTATTACCGATTATTTCCCCCACTGGAATCCGCACATTAATACCGAGTTAAAGCGTGACGGTAAAATTTCCACCCGCTCCAAAACGATAGTTATGCTGGATGCCGGCTTGGCCCTCATGGCTGGCACTTATATTGCCGCCCGTAGTAGCAATTTTATTGTCGTCATGCTGGCTTGTTTTCTGGCCGTTGCCCCCGATGTGGCCGAAATACCTTATTATTTCCTAGGTATGAAACACACCCCCTGGATCAAAAAACTTATCGACTTCCAGCGCGCCCACCAGTGGAATGTCAAACCGGTTTGGGGGATATTATCGCAAGTAGTGGTCTGTCTGATCTGCTTGAAATTTATTTTTTGAGCCTCTCCACGTAGTCACCGTTTCTAGTGTCAACAACTATTTCCTCGCCTTCTTCAATAAACAGCGGCACACGAACGGTCATTCCGTTATCAAGTTTTGCCGACTTATACATATTGGCCGCGGAATTTCCTTTGATCCCAGGATCTGTTTCTACGACCTTAAAATCCATTTTGGGAGGTAGTTCGATCCACAATGGCCGCTCATCCCACATCAAAATATTTACCAACACTCCCTCTTTTAAATAAGCCCCCTGCTCCCCCACGATCGCCAATGGCACTTCTACCTGTTCGTAATCTTTGGGATCCATAAAAGTATATGCAGTTTTATCACCAAACAAATATTGCATTGGCCTTCTGGCGGTATTTATTTCTTCCACCCGGGCCGAGTTGATAAAGCTTTTTTCCGTGGTCGCTCCCGTTAACAAGTTTTGCATCTTGATCCGAATCGTGGCCGATCCCCGTCCCATCTTGACGTGTTCATATTTCAAACCCATATACGGCTGACCATCCAGCAAAAACGCCGTCCCATTCCGAATATCCTGCACAACAATCATAATCCTGGCAATTTTACCTCAAAACCAGTAAAATTAGAAGCTAGAGCCGTCCCGCTTAGAGGGACAATGGCTCGCTTAGCGAGCCGGGGTGGTGGAATGGTTTACACGTACGACTCAAAATCGTATGGACGCAAGTCCATGAGGGTTCGACTCCCTCTCCCGGCACTATGTTTGAAGCAAAGAGTTTAGAAAATTTTTTCAGGAAAGCTCTCTCTCTCTGAACGTGGAACGCTAGAGCAGGAAGATGATCTTTCTTATTTAGTTTCGGCCGTTGCTCATTATCACGGAGAATTAGTAGATGTTCTTACAGGAAAACGCAAAAACCAACCCCATCATCCAATCGACAGCTTACGTGAATTCGCTATCGATGGAACCGAAAAAATAAAAGAAGTAGCAAAAGAAATCGATCCATCCGAAAAACTCCCACCCCTCAAACATCTTGAATAGCCTTCTATAACTCCCATACTCCAGTGCATGAGAGTTAACCGATTTTACATTTAGTTTACGCTAATCATTTTTGCAAGAGGTCCTCTTGCAAAGGGCTGTGTAACGGGCAAAAGACCTGTGAGCCTTAAAGCTCGTGAGGGTTCCCCGCCTGCAATGCCTTCGGCATAGCCGATGGCGGGCAGGGACTCCCTCCTTCGGCACAAAACCCTACCCCTCTTTCCTCTTCCTCTCAATCCCATAAAACTTAATTCTGTCGCCTTTGAATCGAAGCTTGAGGGACTTGACCGGGCCGTTACGGTGCTTGGCAATGTCCAAAGTCACATTTTCCAAATCATCGTCATTTTCTCTCCACAAAAACATCACCACGTCGGCGTCTTGCTCAATCGCGCCCGATTCCCGCAAATCAGACAGTTGCGGTTTTTTTGTTCCCCGCTGCTCCACCTGCCGGGACAACTGTGACAGCGCCAATACCGGAATTTTTAGCTCCCGGGCCAAATTCTTCAGCCCTTGAGAAATTTCCGAAACTTCCTGCACCCGGTTGTCCATATTCCGCGATGGTTTAGCCAACTGCAAATAGTCCACAACTATCAATTTAAGTCCGTGTTCCGCTTGCAATCTTCTGGCTTTGGTCCGCATTTCCAATATCGACATCCCCGGTGTGTCGTCGATATACAACGGAGTCTCGTACAGCTCACCCATGGCGTCTGAAAGGCGGGTAAACTCATCCTCGTCCATTCGCCCAGTCTTTAATTTCCACGCATCAATTTCAGCTTGAGATACCAATAGCCGATCCATCAATTCCTCCCTGCTCATTTCCAGCGAGAAAAATCCTACCGGAATTTTGTGACCAAAAGCCACGTTTTGAGCAATATTTAGAGCCAAAGCTGTTTTTCCGGCTCCCGGCCGGGCCGCCAAAATTAATAAGTTACTATTTTGCATACCTGCCAATGCATCGTCCAAATCGGTAAAACCCGTGGGCACGCCCCGCAAATTTCCGGATGATTTATGTAGCTCGTCTAAACGGTCAAAAGATTCGGCCAGGATATCTTTTACAGGAACGAAGACTTGACGCAAATGTTGTTGCGCCAACGAGAAAACTTTCTGTTCCGCCTCGTCCAAAATTTGCCGGACATCCCCACTGTCATCAAATCCCATTTCCAAAATCCGGGTAGCCGTGGAAATGAGTTGCCTCTTGGTATACATGTCTTTGACCAAATGGGCGTAATGTTCGGCGTGCGCCGCAGTAGGTACGGAATTGACCAAATCGGCCAGAAATGGCATCCCTCCTATCTCGGTTAAGGCCTTAGCTTTTTTCAATTTTTCCGAAACCGTAACCACATCCACCGGCTCCCGGTCTTGATACAACTGCAAAATTTCTTCAAAAATTCTCCGATGTTTATCTTCATAAAAATGTTCCGGTTTTAAAAATTCGATAACCGAAATTACGGCGTCGCGATCCAAAAGCAAAGCTCCCAAAATCGAACGCTCGGCGTCAGTAGAGTGCGGAGGAATTTTCATACTATTTTGAAGACAAAATTACAACAGCCAGTTCCGTCGGAAGTTTATCTTTTGAAATTGAATATTTTGGTACTGGTTCATAAGCGGGATCAAATCCCGAAGGAATAATCACCCACGGATCAAGTTGTCTAGCAATTTCTACTGCTATTTTGGCATCCATATCTGTAGGAACCAGCGCAATATCAATCGAGCCAAGTTCAGACAGATTTTCGGCCGACAACTTTTCCTCACTTTTACCCACTACCGCCACTCTCATCCCCTCGGTTTCAACCACATAAAAAACAGACCTGTCAACTGGTACTCCTACAACCGACACCCCGCTTACTTCATACTCACCCGCCGCATCGATCACAAATTCATTTACCATTATCGTCTCACCCACCACTACACTGGCAGTTTTGGTCTTGATCTTAAAAGATTTACTGTCAGCAAGCGAAATATCCATAACGGCTTGACAATATCATATTTCTAAGATATTCTCCAACTCAAATGAAGAAAGAAGTTTTTCTGGCTATCAGCATTGGTTTTGCTCTAGGTCTGATTATTACTTTTGGAATTTGGATCGCCAACCGTAGTCTCAAAAACGCCAAACTTGCGGCCTCACCCACTCCTTCCCCCACCACAATTCCTCTAGCCTCACCAACTAACCAAGTAACTAATAACAAACTAACTATTGTCTCTCCCGAAGACGAAAGTCTGGTCAATACTCCTCAAATCACTCTGATCGGAAAAACCGATGCCAACACTCCGGTTGCCATTACCTACGAAGATAACAAACAACAAATAGTTACTTCCGATACGTCTGGAAATTTCAAAGCCGTCATCGATCTGGTTTCCGGATACAACACTATTAATGTCACCGCTCTCGGTAATACTCAAACCATCATTGTTACTTATTCCACTGCCAAAATATGATACTCTCGCTTCTTCTTACTACCGTCCTAATCGCCCAAACGCCATCTTCATCTCCTAGCGCTATCCGCGATGCCGTCAAAGAAAAAGTCGCTCAAGAACTGAATCAGATCAAAAATGCCGTCACAAAAAAAGCGTACGTCGGCTCAATAGCAACTAAGACCGACACCGGAATCACCATCGCCAACCTCAAAAACCAGCCCCGCACCATTAATGTTTCTGCCGACGCCACCATCCGCCTCGTTGCCGGCAAAGAAGGCACCTTAGCTGATTTAAAGGTGGGAGATTTTCTAATTGCTATGGGTGATGCCGACGGAGCCGGAGTTTTGACAGCCAAAAGAATTTTGGTGATTACCAAACCAGTCGACGAAGATACCCGTAAAATAATTACGGGCACTGTCACTAAATCTTCCAGTACTTCGATCACGATTGATACCACAGCTTACAAAGTTACCTCAGCTACCAAATTTACCGGCAAAAACGACATCACCGACATCATCAAAGATTCCAAAGTTGTTCTGGTCGTCAAAGACACTACCGCTCTTCTGGTACATCTCGTTCCTTCCCCAAAACCATAATTACTCATATCTCAGTGCTTCGATGGGATTCAGTTTACTCGCTCGCAGAGCCGGCAAGAACCCAGCTACTATACCAACCAGCGATGAGACTCCAAATGCCAAAGCCACTGATCCACATATGAATACCAGGCTTTGGTTACCGACGTGTCCAAATCCGCCACATCCATCCCCGCCATAGTTTTATAAGCAGTCACTTTGTCACCAGCGATCACATTTACAAAAGCCAACTTTCCGGAAATGGGAAAGTTCAAGGTTGCCATTTTATCGGCCACTATCTTTCCCGAAGCGCCAATTTGCGCCACCACATCTTTTCTGGTCACTGCCACAGTCTTAATCGTTTCTTTATCTTTATTTTTACCCATCTGCCACCGCCAGCCAATAAAACCCACAACTAAAATTAAACCAAAAATTATTAAATTTCTTTTGGTAAAAAACTTTATCATAACTGACCATATTTTAGCCCAAAAGACTTAAAATAGCCACCAAAGTTGACACTTAAATTATTATGGGGTATAGTATCTTTAATTCGTAAATCCGTTATGAGCGCAGTCACGCCGCGCCAGGAGACAGCCAAATACTGTACAGAAGGCAAACTGTAAAAATCAGCCAGCTGAATTCGTCCTAGCGGACTGAGCCAGACTAAGAGGTACGTTCAGTAAATGAACGTACAATAAAGGATGGGACCGCGGGAAGCGGTCTTTTTAGTTTTATCGAAAGATATATTTTAAGACGCCTCTCGTTCCTTAATTACCATACTACCTAGTATTGTAGTTAGAGAACGGGAGGTTTTTTGTTTTGGTGGGTCCGCTTAGCGGACTTAAACCACGCTCAGCGTGGTGGGTGTAGCTCAATGGTAGAGCGGTCCGTTGTGGACGGACAAACGGGGGTCCGATTCCCCTCACCTACCCTATGAAATTAAATAATTATTTGTAATATAATTACCCTATGAAATACAAAAACTTTATTAGTGTTGATTTACAAAAAGATTTTACTGACTCAAATGGGAAAGCTTACAAACCCAGACCTTGCGTGGATTTCATAAAAAACACACTTGTCCCCTATTTTAAAAAGAACGATTTAAGAACCGCTGAAATTATTTCCGACTATAGACAACCAAGACCAGGTGATCGCGGAGATTGTTGCTGGCCAGGGACATCTGGTTACGAATCGATTATCCCCAATGTAATCAAATTGGGTCAGGTTTGGATAAAATGTATGAATTCACCAATCTGGATTCGCGAAAATATCGGAGATGCTTCCAAGCAGCCCGGGATCCCTTACCAAGATGGTCCCAAATTCCAACTTTGGCTAGACCAGGAGGTCGGACCAATGAACAAAATGATCGAAGTTGTTCTCTTTGGTCTAACCGCCGATTGCTGTATTCTCTCCACCGCCCAAGAACTCAACTGGCGGGGATATAAGGTTCTTATTCTTAAAGAAGCTGTGGACAATGCCAGCGGTGACAAAAACGAAAAGGATATGATTTTAAACAATCCTCCTTTAAAAAATTGGGCTAGTGTTATTTCTTGGGATGATCTTATTAAATCATGACCACTCCCCAAACTCTCAAGGGCTTGAAAAAGAAAAAGAATAGTGCTAACATAAGGACACTAAACTCCCCCGCTTTAACGCAAGTTGAGGCGGGTGTTTTTGTTGGAATAGACGGTGGAAACTTATACAGGAAATTGAAAGAACTGGATTTACCAAAACTCTCTGAATTTGATTACTTTGGCCTCGCCACCAAGCTGAATGGTGGCAATAAAAACATACAATGTATTTATTATGTTGGACAAATTAGAGAAGAGCCCAATAATCCCAAAAGCAACGAGCTGAAAAGTCGTCAGGACAGACTTTTTGCAAATTTAAAAAAGCAGGGAATTACCGTAAAAACAGGATATATTCTTAAATCAGGAGATAAATACCAAGAGAAGGGCGTTGATGTACAACTAGCAGTCGACATTTGTATGAAAGCCGTACGGAATGAGTATAATAAACTAATTCTAGTTAGCTCTGACACTGATTTAATCCCTGCTGTTAAAGAGGTTCGGTCCTTAGGGAAGAAAGTTGAGTACGTTGGCTTCGACTCTCGTCCCAGTTTTGCTCTGATCCGTTTTTCAGATTCGCTAACTTTATTAAAAAAGGAGGATTTATTACCTTTTGTTAAAAAATAAACATGAAGTCACCACAAACATTAAAAGGCTTTCGGGATTTTTTACCGGCGCAGGCACTCAAAAGGCAGTGGCTTCGTGACCGGATAGTTGCTGTGTTTGAAAAGTGGGGCTATGACCCATTGGAAACCCCTACTCTGGAACCTCTTGAATTATTTGCCGGCCAAATCGGCGAAGATGAAAAACTATTTTTTAAATTCAAAGACAATGGTAACCGTGATGTGGCTCTGCGTTATGACCAAACCGTCCCCACCTGCCGAGTAGTTGGACAAAACTTAGCCAGTCTTCCCATGCCATTTCGACGCTATCAAATTCAACCCGCCTTCAGAGCTGAAAATACTCAAAAAGGCCGCTACCGAGAATTTATCCAATGTGATGCCGATATTTTTGGGTCCACTTCTCCTCTGGCCGACGCCGAAGTCATTGCTTTGTCGCTAGATATTTATAAACAACTTGGTTTTAAAAATGCTGTGGCTCTAATAAATGATCGTTCACTGTTAGCAGATTTGCCATATACGGCCATCGTGTCTTTGGATAAGCTTAGTAAGATCGGTAAAGACGGAGTAATGCAGCAAATGCAGACCAAGGGAATTTCCGCAGCCGATGCAGAAAAATATTTTGAGATTGTTGGTAATATTCAACCCAATGATACTTTAAAAACAATTTTTGAATGCTTAAAAAATTATGGGTTCGATGAAGAATCGTATAAATTTGAGCCTACTTTAGCCCGATCCTTCTCTTATTCCACTGGAGCCATTTGGGAAATAATCATTCCGGAATTTAGCTCCGGATCAGTCCTGGGGGGTGAGAGATTTGATAATTTGGTGGAGAAAACCACCGGTCAAAAAATCCCGGGGACCGGTTTTGGACTTGGTTTTGACCGCACCTTAGAAGCCGCTCAGCAGCTAGGATTAGTCCCCGATCTCAAGACCAAGACCCAAGTTTTAGTCACAATTTTTTCGCCAGAGTTATTGAATAAATCAATAGAATTGAGTACAAAGTTGCGTATGGCCGGAGTAGGGGTTGAGCTATACCCCGACGACCGAACAAAACTCGAAAAGCAGTTAAAATATGCCAGCGCAAAAGGCATCCCCTACGTCGCTATTTTAGGCCCTGAAGAAATCGCCAAAAATCAAGTTACTGTTAAAAATATGTCCACCGGCGAACAAAAAATTGTCTCTGCTAGTGAGTGTTCATTTGAAACTCTCCTGAGCCGGTCATCTGCCGCAGCGGCGAAGGATTAAGCGCCTGTAAATCGGTAATATTTTCTACCCCTCTAAACACCAGCGCCAAAATAGAGTCTTCGATTAATTGATGTAAATTATAAGTTAACGTTGGCAAGGCGTGTTTTACAAAACTCATTTGGGCCTTGGTCGTTTCCCCTTCCACAAACGAAGGCACCCCAAACGGCAACAGTTTACCGTCCAAAAATTTCGTCCTCGCAGAAGCTTCACCCCCGTATGGTTTGAACAAATTTCCTTTTTCATCACTGCAATACAACAGTCCACCCGGAGACTCAATTGTTCCCCCGGATACCACCCGCGATACCCCAATTCCCGAAGCCCCCAACAGCATAGTTACCGCCACATGATCTGAAGCCCCTCCTTCTACAATTATGGGAAGTTTTGTCTGACCCCGCATTTTCCACACCAGTTCCGGCCAATCAATTACCGATCCACTTCTCACTCCCGTAATACATCTGCCGCCCCCGCCAATGCCTACGAATATCCCATCTGCTCCTGCCGCTTCAATTTGTTTAGCTTGTTTGACATCTACTACTTGACCGGCAAATATCTCAATTTCTGCGCCAAATTCTTTTCGTAATTTTATAACAGTTTGCACTGGACCCGTACCAGGTTCAGGAGAATATACCCGGAAAGCTCTAACCCCTTTCTTGTACAAGGCTTCAACTCTGGACATCACTTTTTCCGGAGACGCTTCCACTACACCCATCACATTTTGTTTCCAAGTTTTTAAGAGTTCTAGTTTATCTGCCCGGTCTTGCAACAAAGTTTCTGATAACTCAATCAATTGCTCAAAAACTTCAGCCGCCAAATCCGCCTGTCTTTTGATATCAACTAGTACTCCATTTCTGGGCACTCCGCTTAAACAATGCGAGGCCGCCATAGTAGAAATGGCCAAAGAACTGTTCCACACATCAGGCGATGCCGACCCCACAAAAAACGTCCGGGCTTGCCTGCCCAACTTCACAAATGGCCCCTGAGCATATCTTTCCAAACGGCTGATTCTGGTTTTTTGGCTGCCGATAACCCGGGCACCAATATCGCCAATAGAAAGAGCGGTACCGACCGTAAACGCTTTTTCCAAAACCGGAGATTTAATTTCCCCCGGAGCTTTAAATTTGGCTTTACTAACTTGTTTTAGATTTTCAATTCGGTAGGGGTGATTAAACATTTCCAAAAAAAACATCCGTAACCTCAACGTTTGAATAACCAATTCCTGTGAAAGCATTTGAGTTTTAACCGGGCCAAATCCGTCGTATGGCGTAAGTAATAATCCTTGGGATGGATATACCAAACCGTCTTCCCGGCTTAATTTCCACCACGGCTCCAAATATTTACCAGGTTCTTTTTCCAATTGGTTTAGTTTAGCCATTATCATACCTTCCCCCATGTCTCCATTTCTTAGATTCTCAAAATCTGTTTTCTTATTTTTTTTGTCCACGTGACATAGTATACTCCAAGTAATGAAAAACAAAATAGTTTTTGCCACAACCAATGCCGGAAAAATTGCTGAAGCCTCTCAAATTCTTGGAATAGAAATCGTGCCCTCCGGACTTGAAATACCCGAAATTCAGTCTCTAGACCCCCAAAAAGTGGCCCTGCAAAAAGCTCTCGATTATTACGCAAAACTCAAAACTGCTCTCTTGATCGAAGATGTGTCTTTAGTCTTCAATTATCTCAACGACCTTCCCGGTCCGTATATCAACGACTTCTCCAAAGCTTTGGGCAATTCAGGTTTAATCGGACTATTAAAAAATGCTACTGACCGCACTGCCACCGCTATCACCACTTTGGTATATTGTGATCAGACCGGTAATCCGTCTGTGTTTCAGGGAATAATAACCGGAAAAATTACTGTTAAAGAACTTGGTTCAAATGGCTTTGGCTGGGACCCGATTTTTATTCCCGAAGGCCACGACAAAACTTTTGCCGAAATGGATAACACTGAAAAAAATTCTCTTTCCATGCGGGCAATTGCCCTACGCAATTTCAAATCCTGGCTAGACAAATGACTGCCCGAAGTAAAGCTTATATCTATCTCATTATCACCATTGTCGTATGGGGTGCGGCGGGACCGGTGATTAAAAATACCTTAAATTATTTTGATCCGGTGGTTTTTCTTACTTACCGTTTTTTTATAACCTCTTTGGTTTTGATTCCCCTGATTCTTTTCTTCCATCCTCACATTTTAACTACTTTAAACCATCTGACGGCCAAAGATTGGCTGATTTTTATCGGCTCGTCACTTTTGGGAACCACTATTCAATTATTGCTATTATTCAAGGGATTTGAGCTTACCACCGCCATCGATGGCACACTTATTTTCTCAACCAGCCCTATTTTTTCGGTGCTGGCTGGCTGGTGGCTTCTCAAAGAACGTGTCACCTACCGCGAAAAACTGGGAGCACTAGTTGCTTTTTTGGGATCAATAGTAATTATTGTCAAACCCATACTAGAAACTCATAAATTATTTTCTGGAAGTTCTTTGGGCAACTTACTCATCTTACTAGCAAATTTTGCCTGGGTGGGTCATTCCATTATTTCCAAAACCCAACTCCGCAATAATCTTTCGCCGCTTCTAATTACTACCGCCAATTTTTTCATCGGCTTTATATCAATGTTAATTATCTTACTATTTATTCATCCTTCGTCTATACGCTACACCCTAAGCGCTATACCCTATTCCGCCCACCTCGGCGTTATCTACATGGCCTTGCTTTCCGGGGCTCTGGCTTACTTTCTATTTCAGAAGGCTCAAAAATCCATCGAGACCTCGGAAGCCAATACTTTTTTATTTTTACAACCGGTCGTAGCCACTCCGCTGGCATTTCTTTGGCTGGGAGAAAAGGTCTCCACCACCTTCATCGTCGGCTCAGTTATTATCGGTCTGGGGGTGATCCTGTCCAACCTCAAGTTCAAGCGTTGAAATCACGCTTTGTAGATTTCCTTCCATAATTTTGTCCAAGGTGTGCCAACTTTTACCAATGCGGTGATCGGTCACCCGGTTTTGCGGATAGTTATAAGTTCTGATTTTCTCCGACCTCATCGACCTTCCTACGGCTGAACGCTGAACGCTAACCGCTAAACGCTTCTTTTCCTGCTCTTTATCCCACAACTGTGACCGTAACAGCGATAAAGCAATCTTTCTATTTTGTTCCTGCGACCTCTCTTGCCGGGATTGCACCACCATCCCGGTTGGTTTGTGAGTCAACCTAACCGCCGTGGCCACTTTGTTGACGTTTTGTCCCCCATGTCCACCCCCTGTGGTAAATTCCCACAACAATTCGTCTTCGCGAACATTTATAACCGTCTCTGGAACTTCCGGCAGTACCACAACCGATGCTGTAGAAGTATGAATCCGCCCGGCTTTTTCAGTGGTGGGTACTCTTTGCACTCGGTGCACCCCGGTTTCAAATTTAAGTTTCTCAAACACCCCATGTCCTTTAATTTTTATCACTCCCTCGTCTATACCCTCTACCCTATACCCTATACCCTCCGCAAAACGAGTATACATCCGGATTAAATCGTCCGCCCAAATCTTGGCTTCGTCACCACCCACACCGGGCCGGACTTCCATAATGACATTGTTAAAGTTTTCTTCTATAACAGCTTCTTCAGAAACCTCCGGACCTTCCAAAGCTTTTTTCAAGCTATCAATTTGCAAATTTAAAGCCGCAATGTCACTCTTAGCCATTTCGGCCATTTCTGGGTCGTTTAATAACGCCTGAAGATCCTGGATTTTGGTTTCCAGGGCAGTTATTTCTTGTTCTAAATATTTTTTGCTATCGTCCACCACAATCTAATTTTTAACCTTGTCCAACATTTCTTTCAAGCTTTTGGGTCTCTTGGCTTCTTCTTCTGCATCAAGTTTTACTTTCAGGGCTACTTTGGCTTTTTTGGACATATATTTGGTGCCACTGGCAGCGGTCATTTTTTGGCTAAACTTCTCCACCCGACCCATGGTATCCACAAATCGCATTTCACCCGTAAAGAACGGGTGGCATTTGGAACAAATGTCCACAGAAATCTTTTGTTTGGTAGAACCCACCGTAAACGTGTTTCCGCACGCGCATGTCACCACCGCGTCTGCATAAAATATCGGATGCCCCGTCGCTTTCATAGTGAGGCTATTTTAGCACAGTCGATTATTTATCACCAGAAACCTTCTCCACCAATCTTCCGGCCGCAAGCCTGGAGGTCAATAAGGCCACTTCCATCTCTAAAAACCTGCCTTTGTCAGAACCTGGGTCTTCTACTCTCTTCCTCGCAGCTTGAGAGATAGACATAGCCGCCATATCCCATTCTCCTCCATAATATTTATCTCCCAAGGAACGGCAATTTTCAAAAAGCGTATCAAACAACCTTCGTGTCGCTTCTAAATAGTCCAAGCTGCTTCCTGGCAACGATCTCATCTCCTTAATTTTCAAAACCAGATTGTCAACCGCCAGGCCCAAGTCTTCATCGCTTTGGACCAAGGATTCGCCACTTTTACTGTTATCATTCCTTACAACTCCAAACAAAGCCAAAACATCATCCTTGCTTTTTATATTAAATTTCACTACAAAAGGTTTACCATCCTCTCCCTTGCAAATCCTGAAACCCTCAGTAGAATCGGCCCCTAGCTGTTCACCCCAATCAGCATCTAGCAAGATGACATCTCCTTCATCGAGAAGATATTTTTCACTATTTCCACGAAGTTCTTCCTTAAACCTACCATCTGCTGCCATCACTCCCGTCCCATTGGTTGATTTCAAATCTTTTATCCCTATACAACCATCCTTATCAGGCGGAAAAAGCTCAAAATGTCTCCGGGAAACTTTTATATTGCGGTCGGCTAAATAACCATACTCTAGGTCAGGATCCCCATCTACCACCAGATCAACCTTATCCTGATCTCTGCCACATATTATACTTTTACCCGACCCATCAAAGAATAAAGCTTGGCCTGCTCCCCACAACTTACCCTTGAATAGACCATTGGTTTTATTATCATTTTCCCAATTATTAATAGCATTATGATCTAAGATTGTGTCCCTCATGAAATGACCGTCCGGCTGATACAAACCTTCACGATACGACGACAGCACATACCCCTTTGACTCCCCACCCGTTTCTTCCCCACCAACGCTCATGTTTTTATTATGACTCTCTCTGTCGAAAATTCAATAATCAAAAAATTGCTTTCAGAATTTTATGGTGATACAATAAATCCAATATGCCGGAGCCAGGAAATACCGATTTGTTAGAACCAATTGCTCCCGCAGATTGGGTTGCTACTCCAGCCCAACCAACAGTTCCTCAATTAGAGCCAGATCCGATCACGGAGGCTGATTTGGAAGCTGAAACCGTTGACAATTCATTGTACACAGACCCTACAGTAGAACAACCGGCCTTCCCTACCGCGACTTCCACCCCTTCTACTATTCGTTCAGAAAAACCAATTGAAGCTCCGGTCAGACTTCGAGGTTAACTTCTCTTCACTTAAGCATCTCCATCGCCTTGTCCAGCTGAACATCCTGCAATTGCCCCGTATCAACTTGTCCTGAACTCGTTGAAGGATCCACTGGCACTTCTACATCCGGCTTAATTCCAATTTTATCAATCCAATCACCCGAAGGCCGCAGCCACTTTGCAATTGTAATATGAATCCCCGAGCCATCAGAAAAATCCTCCGGCTGTTGTACACTTCCCTTACCAAATGACTTCATTCCTACTATTTTTGCTCTTTTGTAATCTTGCAAAGCCCCAGCCAAAATTTCCGCCGCCGACGCACTGCCTTCATTTATAAGTATCACCAACTGTGTCTTCAAAAGACTACCTGCCCGAGTCACTTTATGTTCGGTTTTGCTTCCATCTCCATATTGCTGAGTCACCACAACTTTGCCCATTGGTAAAAACTCCGAAGCGATATACACTGACCCCTCTAAATATCCACCCGGATTATTGCGTAAATCTAAAACTATTCCTGTGATTTGCGGTTTGCGATTTGTGATTTGCTCGACGGCGTCGAGCCATTCCTCCTGTGTTCTATCACCAAATCTATTTAATTTTATCCAGGCGACGTTATCTTTATACTCAACCGTGGCACTTTTTACCACTATCGTATCTCTTATCAATTTCATCACTATTGGTTTGGCTTCACTTTCCCGCACCAGCGTCAATTCCACTTCAGTTCCCCGTGTCCCCCGGATAATCGACACCGCTTCAGGCAAAGTAATTCCACTAGTATCGCGATCAATAGCTTTAGCCACATCTTTTACATGCACTATAAAATCCCCGGATTTAACCCCCGCTTTTTTAGCCGGAGTGCCCTCCAGAGCCGAAACAACAGCCAATATCTTTTCTTTAAAACCCAACTGAATGCCCACCCCCTCAAAAGCTCCATCCAAATCGGCTTTGACTTCGTCATTTTGGGTTTTGGGTAAAAACACCGTATATGGATCACCTAAACTGGATACCATTCCCGAAATCGCCCCATCCACCATTTTTTTGGAATCCAAAACCGTTTTATCCACATATTGTTCGCTCAATTTGTCCCACACCAGCCAAAACTGGGCAAAATCCACATCTTGATATTTAGTTGATTGTTTATTGAGAACTACGGCTGGTTTGTAATTGGCAAAACTAAAACGCAATTGTCCAAGTCCAATTAAATACCCTCCCCCACCAAAAATGACCGCGCTGATCAAAATTAGAAATAAATTCCTACGCATTATCAAAGTCTATTACAATCCCGACACAAAAGGAAGTAGAGCCAGATGCCTAGCTCTTTTTACTGCAATTGTTAGCCTCCGTTGATGTTTAGCACATACCCCGGACCTGTCCCGTCCCACGATTCTACCTCTTTCACTTACATATTTTGACAACACTGCCACATCTTTAAAATATGGCTCAGTTTTTTCTTTACAAAATTGGCAATTTCTGGCCACTCTGATAATCTTTTTTTTCATCATATTAGAATGGAATATCGTCCATTGGCACCTCCGCAGGTGCTTCGGTAGGGGTTGCGGGCACCACATCAACAGGTTCTGCTTCTTCGCCCTGCCTCTTGGCATCCAAAATTATCATATCTTCAATCACGATTTCTGTCGCTTGCCTCTGATTACCGTCTTGCCCGGTCCACTGTCTAGTCTGCAACCGTCCTTCAACATACACTCTCCGACCCTTAAATAGAAGCTGCGAACACAGTTCAGCCAACTTATTCCAGGCCACAATCCGGTGAAATTCGGTTTCTTCTCTCTTCTCTCCACTCTCCACCACCCAAGACCGGTTGGTCGCCAGACCCAATGTACACACCGCAGTCCCTTGAGGCGTATAACGCAACTCCGGATCCCGGGTCAGATTTCCAATTAACATTACTTTATTCAGTGATCTGGCTGCCATTTGATTATTTACTTATTCTCACCAGCAAATGTCTAATCACATCGCGGTCGACAGTTAATTTTCTCTCCAATTGTACTACAGAGGGAGATTCCAGTTCAAGAGTCCAAGTTAAATAATGAGCCTCGGACAATTTTTTGATCGGATAAGCCAGTTGCTTTTTGCCCATTTCCACCATCCGACCGGCCTTGCCATTCAAAGCCTTCACCAATTTTTCCATTTTTTCCTCCACTCCTTCGGTGGATTTCACCAACATCGTCAAATCATATTTGTTCATAGCCACAGATTATATCATCTACTTCTATATTCATCCAATAGGGCGTGGTAGCTAACCATATCTTTTTTTAACACAAAACTGCGGGCTGCCATTAATAAACTATCGAAAAAATCACCACCTCGATTGGTCATAATGAGTAAACTTATCTGTTCTGATCCTATATCTTCAAGGACTTTTTCGTAAGCTTTAAACAAATTACTTCCTGCAATCTTACTCCCTCGACCCTCTGCCATATGTCCAAATTATACTCCAATTTTAAATTCTGCAATATCACTTTTATCAATTCCACGCTGTAGCGTCAATTTGATAAATTTATATCACAATCCCTACCTTGTATTCAAGAACTTCCACCCGCTTTTTTAACCCCAAATAGCTTGTCATTTCCACGGTTGAATTTTCCAAATCCGTTAATTTACGTTTCACATCCAACAACTTAAGTCCCGGCAACACCACTTCATTAAACAAGTTTGTAAAAATCTCAGATAATTCTGATTTCTGTTTCTTGGTAAACCCCAAATCACTTTTCATATCTTCACCATATCCCGTGCAAAACCCTATGTCAATAGAATTTAAACTCCCACCTTAAATTCCACTACATCCCCTTCTTGCATAACATAATCCCGGCCTTCGGTGCGGACTTTTCCTAGTTCCCGGCATTTGATCCAGCCACCGTGTTTCACAAAATCCTCATAATCCACACAATCCGCTTTTATAAAATGCTTTTCAAAATCATTGTGAATTACCCCAGCCGCTTGTGGAGCCAACGTTCCTTTTTTGATGGTCCAGGCTCTCGCTTCTTTCTCCCCTGCGGTCAAAAAAGTCTGCAATCCTAAAACTTTGAATGCCTCTTGAATCACTTTTTCCAATCCGGTCTTTTCAATCCCCAATTGTTTCAAATATTCTTTTTGTTCTGCTTCTGATAATTCTGCTAGTTCCTCCTCGAGTTTGGCACAGATGCGTATCACCTCCTGGCCTCCCCCTCTTCCAGCGAAGCTATTGCATTTAAGAGGGGGATCAGAGAGGGTGATATTTTTTTCGTCGGTGTTGTAAATCACAATATATGGTTTTTTAGCCAGTAAATTTACTTTTTCTTTAGAATCCTCATCAGCCAGCTGTAATTCCAGTTTCAAAATTTCCAAATCATCTTTGGGATTTACGGATCCTGCCCGGATGATGTTTTCATCGCCAAAATCCCGCAGCAAAAACAAAATCGCATCCACCTCCCGGATATGCTGCAAAAATTTATTGCCTAAACCTTCACCCTGACTAGCTCCCTTAACCAATCCTGCAATGTCCACAAATTTCACCGTCGCCGGCACTATTTTTTCCGTCTTTACCACGTTTGCCAGAATGGCCAAACGTGGATCGGGTACTGGCACCACCCCCACATTTGGCTCTATTGTCGTAAAAGGATAGTTTCCAGTATCAGCAAGTTTACCCTGAGCTTTGCGAAGGGCGTTAAACAACGTCGACTTCCCCACATTCGGTAATCCCACAATTCCAATCTCCATATATTTTTACTCCGCTTTACTACTTCCCACTATCACTTCCACATCCGCTCCGGTAACTTTGCCCGCCATCGGTTCTTTGATTGCATATTTTTTTGCCAGCTCAGTTTTCAATTTAGCAAGCCATGCAGTACTTACAGTCTGGGAGTAGGTTATTTCCGTCGTTGTAAAATCATAGGCAGATGCATTACCGGTGCTTTTAACCTTAAAACCATCTCCCTCCAAAAGCGTTTTGGCTCTTCCCGCTTCTCCAGAAATACCGCTACCATTCAATATCCTTATTTCAAATTGCGCCAGATCAATTTTAGCCTCAGGTGTGGCAGTAGCCGTAACCGCAGGTGAAGGAGTAACTTCAATTTTGGAAATTTCGGAAACCTTAGCAGGCTTTGTTTCCTTCCATACCAAAAACCACACTACTCCCGCCCCCACTATCAGCAATATGGCCAAAATCCACAACCACTTCGTTCCTTTCTTGGACGCCACTTCAATCTCCGGCTGAAACTGAGCCGGAAACTGATCCGGTACCTGTTCCACTTCGAGTCTCATGGAATCTTCCATATATACAGGTTACAATATAATTTGTCTATGCGCAAATTAATTTTTATTCTAGTCACCATTTCCGGCATCCTATTATTGTATTTTTTAATCCGTAAAAACACCCCATCGCCGCTCAAAAAACATTTTTCCGCCCAATCCGCGATCAATTCTTACCGCATTCAATCGGATTCCGGAATCACCGAAGTTCAGTTCAAAAATAACCGCTTTTATCTCAAAACCGGCCGCTTCATTATTATCGACAACACCGCTTATTATCAAGATAGTGGAGACCAATGGCAACTGGCCGTTCTCCCTCTTGATCAAGCCTCCGCTTACAACCGTTTCCGTCCGGAAGCCGTCCGCCAAAATTACCAAAACTACCAGCTCACTTCAACTTTTACACCCCAAGGCCGAGAAAAATGCGATAAATTAAATTGTTATAAATATAGCCAAACCGACGCTTCCTCTTCCGCCACTCGCACTTTTTGGTTTGACACCACAGATTATCTTCTCCGTCACGACATTTTCAAATTCAATGGTTTCACCCAAGAAAATTTCTACTCTTACGACAATATTAATATCCAATCACCATAAACTCAAAACAAATCCGGCCGCAAATAAGCAAGTCGCATTGATTCATTATGAAAGTACCTTTTTACTTCTTCCCAATTGATATTTATAAGCATTTTTAACTCCCGCTCGTCATGTTCTGCGTCTTGGAAATAGTCTAAACTGCGCACGATAGAGTAATACCGGTCTTCCAGAATGCCATATTTTTGGTCGTAAAACACCAAGACGTCTTCTATTTTGAACTCTTTGAGTAAAAAATACATATCCACAAAATCTCTCTTTGTTCCTCTTCCTTGCAAGGCCTCTATCTTCATTGCCGCAATGTCTTTTTTGCTGACTAATTTTATTCCTTCATATTCCACAGTTTTGTCGACCAAAGTGTTTTTGTAATAAAATAAACTAAACTCCGTTTGCCCGATCTTTCCCTGAATTGTTCCCCAAGCCTTATTTTTTTGCACAAAATCCTTAAACTGCAGGAGCTGAGCACTCACCACATCTTCGTCAAATTCTTTAAGAGTGAAAAAATCCAAGTCCACAGATACTCTATGTCCAATCTGTAAAGCCAAAGCAGTTCCTCCCGCTAAATAGGCCTCCTTCATAAAAGGAATTTTGGAAACTAGCTGTATAGCCCGAAATGTATCGGGGAGAATGGCTTTTGTAAACATAATACCTCGCTGTATTCAAGTCCCAAATAATCAGCCCAAAAAGTGGCAGTTTTAGCTGATAAATCACGGGATTCTTTCAATAGCTGAAGAATTGTATCTTTTGAATAATGCTGGCGTAACCAATGTAGAGATTTGCTGTCTCCCCGGTCAATAATCCGTTTGGTCACAAACATTTCTGATTCGCCGGCTTTGATATCTTCAAACCTCACATCCCAAAAATATGGTCTCAAAAACTCTGGCAGATTACCTTTACTCACCCCCCAATTTTACCACATTTAAGGTGCCACTTCCTCCCAAATGTTGTTTCTTCTCATACTGTCCTTGGGCGTCAGAGCCACGATATCCGGCCTGAATACAAACACTTCTCCGGGGGTATTGCCATATATATTTCTCTGGAAGTTGACCGTGCCTCCCACGGCTACTGTGCCTTCCACTCTCAGGAAATTGGTGGTACTTACTCCGGTGTTGAAGTTTCCATTGGCCACAAATAATCCTTCCAGACTGCTGACCGTGGGATCCACATTGATATTTCCTCCGGCCAAGACCATCAGGAAGCCCGCGTTGTCATCCAAACTGATATTTTGGTGTATATTCACATTTCCGTTGGCAATAATTACCACTTTGTTGCTTCCCACATCTAAAGTATTGATGTCCAAATCTCCTCCAGAGAAATAATACGCTTCGTTGACAAATTTTCCGGTGGTCATGTTGCCGGTACCTACCACTGTCACATTTTGGGGATCCAGACTACTCAAAATTCTTTTTTTGATGGCGGCGTAACCGTTGTCTGCCCACAAGGTTGAGGCCAAAGCCGAATTGGAGTTAGCTACCTGCCAATTGGCACTGCTGGCCTGACCGCCATTCAAATTCAGACTATTCACTCCACTGACGACTGCCACTCCCGGAGAAGAAGTAGTAGACCCCGTATCCAACACTTGTCCCGCCGGCAACAGATCGGTGATCCCCCCGGTCATGGAGGTTACTCCCCCGCCGCTGACTTGCCACCAACTGGTATCGGAAAACTTGAAGTACCGGGGAAAAGATTTGGTAGACAGGGATCCGTTACTGGCACTTACTGCCCAACAATATGACTTGCTGTTCTGGCCGGTATACGCCGTACTCGTTTGAGCCGCCGGCAAATTACTTTGAAAAACCGTGCCGGGATCCATCAAACCCGGGCATTCCTGAACATACACCGTTGAAGAATTACTGTTACCGGCACAATTAGTTCCATAATCCGCGTTCCAGCTCAAAGTAGTCGCAGTCCCGGACAACAAAGCCCCTGCCGCCGGAGTCAGCAAAGTCACCCCCGGAGCGGAAGGAGTACAACAGGCCTGGGGGTTGCAGGATCGGGTGCCTCCACAAGCATTGGTTTGAGTTCCTCCGCCACAGGTCACCGAGCAAGCTCCCCAAGAGTTGGGATCACACAAAGAAAACCTCCGGGGTGGAAAAGCTTTGGGGGAAACGTACCAGGGTGACCAAGATTTGGCGGCATACACCGTCCAACAATATTGTTTACCAAAACTACCGCTAAAATTATATGCCGTTCCTTTGGTGGCTCCATATACCGTATTCGGGATCGTCCAACCACTGCATTCATCCACAAAGACCCCGTAAGTGTACAGATTTCCCGGGCAGGTTCCCCAACCATTGCCATTCCAGCTCAAAGTAGTGGTGGTGCCGGGAATACTGGCCAGATCAGCCGGTCCTGTCAATGTCGGCGCCGAAGGCAATGTACATTTACTGGGTGTGGGTGATGGCGCCGGAGGAGGCGGCGGCTCACAGGCATTCCCCCAACACACATATCTGGTAGTCCCATCAGTGTTGGTTCCTCTTGGGTCACAAGTCAAACCAGAAGCACAATCCGTGCTCGTACTGCACGCTTTATCACATCCCCCCGATCCCCCCGATCCCCCCGGCGTGGGTGTCGCCCCCGGCACAGGCGTGGACGTAGGTGTGGGGGTAGTTAAAGAGCAACCAATAGTAGATTCTCCATCATAGTTCCATCCTTGATAACAACTATTTCCCGATATTGAACAATTTTCCCAAGTATAGCTAGATCCCGTGCACGCACTTTGTAAGTTATTCCAACTACAGGTCTCCGATCTAGAAGATGAGCCAGAAACACATCTCCAGTAACCTGAAGAAGAATCACACTTTTGTACGCCAGTAACGCTACTGGTATGACTTCCACTACAAGTCTGGGCAAAAACAGAACCGACAGAAACCCCCCCCGTTGAAATAAACAGAAACAATGTTCCGCATAACAATAAATACTTCATGAGCCCTTGTCTAATAATAATATAATAGATGATACTGCCCCATATTCAATATCCGCTAGCGGTTTCAAATTATCTTGTACAGATTTAAGTAAAATAAGGTTATTTTCTTCATACTTATGGTTTTCAGCCACCGCCCTTAAGCAATTATCAACGCAATTCCCACCGAAATAAACCCTTTCAGGGTAGACCCCTTTCAAAGTCATGATTATTTTTTGCCCCACAGATAAACTTTTAGTTATCTCACCGACCGAAACAATAGACCAAGTTCTCTGAATAGGTAGATAACTATCCTCAGCATAAAGAATTCCGATCCCCAAATTTTTTGGCCCCAAATCGATGGTTAGTACTTCTTCGCCTGCTTTTAATTTTAATACTGTTCTGTCACCCTTTTTAGTGTTTACGTCTTGGATTTCCCCCGACACCTCAATCAGTTTAAAATCATCCTGTGGTGCTGGAATCATTCTTACTCCATCTTCTAAGAATACCTTTTCCTGTGCACGATCAGACTTAAAGGATCCAGTGATAGTATCAACAACCGAGGTCTTGGGTGCGGGGAGTTTCTTTTGGTAGTCAATGAAATAATACGCTGACAAAATTATCAGCAACAAGACTGTCACACTGAGCAATAGCACAAACCACTTTCGCATATCCTATTATTAATAAAATAATACAGTACGGAAGAAAATTTATCAATGGTTCCCCGAATATAAACTAGTTATTTGCCTACGGTTATCTGTCCGACTGGACCTATTGGCCCTAATACCTGATTGTCACCAACGTTTTCATTTTCAGAGATGATTTTGGCTATTTCTTTTCCTTTTCCACCCAGTTCGAGTATTAGCTTTAGCCTGTTTACTATCCATGGGGCTTTGTTAAACTTATCAAGCACGTATTTCTCTGACTGCTTCGAAAAACTAGTAGCGATATGAATATTTATTCCTACCCCGTCCTTTAAGAGTGGTAGGAAATCCTGTAGCTTGTAAATGGTCAAGACAGTAGACTGGGGGATTTTGAAGTTTGTTGCAAAACTTCCCCCAATAGGACTATCGGGAATATTGGGCCCCAAATTTACGGTTACCAAAACCAATTTATTCATTTCATTATTTTGGACAGGCAAGATAATATCCATATATAAAAAACCGGCAGCGTTTTCTTTGGGTTTTTTAGCTATAACTGTCCAAATGTCTAAGACTCCATTGTCTGGATCATCAGGAGCAAGTAAACCCCAGTCCTCAATCTTTAAGGGTATATTCTCCCCCCCCGAGTACTTCAGACGGCGGGCACTATTCAATATATCTCGCATTTGTTCTTGAGTCATAGGCTCTCCTATTCCATCAGGCAAAACTAATGCTTCAGCCGGCAAACCTTCGAGAGTGGGAATAGGGGTGGCCATATCGACTACAGATTTAGCCAGCTTTCCTCCCGAAATTCTGATTTCTTTGGGGGAGGGAAGATTATAGGGGATGAAGATTATGGCTTGGGCTTTTCTCTGCGCATCTGTCATTTGTTTCCAGCCAGCAATGTCTGTGGGATATATAAAAACAGGCCGGGGGGAAATATCTGCTCCAGTGGCCGGATCTCTAAATACCGAAAGAGCTCCCCTCTTGGCCCCCGCAAACACTACTTCCGTTGCTTCCAGTGACTCGGCCGCAAATCCAGTCAGTTTTCCCTGTTTGTCGTATTGCGGTATCATTATGGCTACGAATGAACTGTTTGGGTCTACGGCGTCTACTCCGATGAATGGATATATGTACCTGGTTTTTTTCTCGTCCATGCCCACCACCGGTACTACGATCGCGAATTTATCGTATCTGGCTCCGTCCAAGTTTAGTTGAGGATATTTTTTTACATCCTGAAATTCTTTAATTGCCCCAGCATAGGCCAGATCGAGAGGGATTCCCATATTGGCCATTTCCTTCACTGCGCTGGCTTCGTCCAATACGACTACTTCACTATATTGAATTCCCAGTTCTACCGCAGGCTTAGCCGGAACTGTAGATGTGGCTGGGGCAGAATCGGTTGCGGACGCCACTTGTGTTGGTTGTCCTGTCCAGCGTGCACAGGCAGCTAGTAATTCTCCACTCAGCGTTCCTGCTATCCCAAGGCCGCTCAGTCTTAGAAAATCCCGCCTGGTCATCGCTCCGCCTTCTTGTGGATTTGTCGAATTAGTCACACCGTCAATTCTATTTTTCATAGGCGTTCTGTCAACCCACATGGTTTTAGCCGCCCGGCCCAAAATCCCCGGATCTTTGGCCAGAAGTTGTCTAAGGTCGAAGTGCCATCTCTCTGCAATTGTCGCCATAATATTTTGCAATCCCCTACCATAAAAACAGGTAGGATATTAAAAATCCCCTCGCGGGGAAGCTAACTGAGGCTAACTAGCCTCAAAAATAATTGATTTACGCGAACTTTAAACATCTATAATAGAGTATACTCTCCCCCGTCAACATTTGCAAACTATAAGATATCTAGTTTATGCACTAAGTTTGGAGATCAACAAATCAGTGGCTATGACAAAAGAAGGGATTTGAGAATAAACTTCGTTAGCTGATTGCTCGCTGTAGATATGAGTGGCAGTATTTCTGTTTTTGAGAAAATCGAACCATATTTGAGGATTGTCTATCAAACCTAAATCAGCAGCTACTCTAAAGGCATCTTTTGAACTTGTGGTAGAGCTTCTTTAAGTCTAACCAGAGCCGTATTAAGTTCTGATAAGCGGTCTATGTAGGTCATAGAGAGATGGTATTAGATAAAGCACGTTTCCTAAAATTCTCGTGAACCGTTGAAAAATCCACCACATCGGTTAAATATGGAATATCGGAATCGCCAATCTCTGTTTTTATTTGTACTAAAGTCTCTCCGGAAATTTTAGATGGACCCAATATACCAATATCCAAATCACTAAATTTACGGTGTAGTGGTTGAACACGTGATCCAAACACAAATATTTTGTAGTCAGAATCTGGCAAATTCCTTTTAATGATTGTACGGATTATCGAAGTGGTCTGCGCATCAATCATAATTTATTATACCATTCCGCAATGCCCTATCGTACCATAAAAACAGGCAGGAATTTAAATAAAAACCTAGTTAGGAGTATACCAGTTCAAGTCAACATTTGCAAACTATAAGATATAAATATAATATATCTTGCTTTGCTGCGCTATAGGATGGGGTTGGTGCACTTCGTCCTTGAACCTATGGAACCTGTGCTTGTTAAACGTAACTAGTCTATACAAACAAAAACATTTCCTGTTATAGGGTATTTATAGTAAAATGAGCTATGAGGGTTTTGTTGATTGCGTTTGAATACCCACCAATTATTGGTGGTGGAAGCTCGTATAATGAAAATTTGGTAAAAGCACTGCGTATGCAAGGTGTTGACGTGCGAGTAGTAACTGGAGGTAAAAAGAACTCAGCTGATATTCGCAGATATGAAGAGCTATCTGATGTAGTTAAAGGACAGATTGATATGTATAGAGCGACAGATATATTGATAGAAAATATTAGAGATTTCAGACCAGATCTTATTCATACGCTTCATTATATGGAAAACCTGATAGCGCAAGTGGCGAATGTAAATTTTGGCCTGCCATTAGTATCAACTTTGAACAGAACCCCAGATGTATCTGGAAAAAAAGTGAGCATTAATGGAAAATGGTCATTTTACGACTTTGCAAGCAATCGATATACAGATAGCTTAATAATGATAAGTAATTTTACCAAAGATCGTTTGCTACAAAGTGCCATGGACTTTTCACCCAAGAATATACATGTTGTCTATCCGGGAGTAGATCCGAAGTTATTTAATCCGAAAAATGAATCAAAGAGAATCTCTGTTTTTCGGAGGAAACTGGGGGTAGCAAATAACGAAACACTGATCTTAGCTCCTATGGTAATAAGGAAGAGAAAAGGGATAGAATTTCTGTGTGAATCGTTATGTAATTATTCCAGAGTTTCAAAAAAGGAAACTAAATTAGTTATTAGCGGATCTGATATGGTTGACGAAGGCGTTATTAAACATATACAGGAGTTGTTAGGTGATGTTCAACTGGTGGCACACCAACATTTTGAAACCAGTGAAATGAGTTTGCTGTATAAAGCTTCCAATTTAACAATTTTACCCTCTCAATCGGAAGGGCTGGGTATGGTACTAATTGAGGCTATGCAAAGTGGATGTCCCGTTGTGGCTTCTAAAATTCCCGGAATAAATGAAGTAATTGAAAACGGTTACAATGGAGAATTAGTTGAATATGGGAATGTAAATGGAATGGTGCAATCAATAAGTAGGCTATTAGAGAAAAATGAGGTTAGAAATAGATACATTAAGAATGGTTACAAAACAGTTTCTGAAAAATTTAATTTGCAAATGCAGGGTAGAAACCATTTAAGGTTGTATCAACAAATAATTGGCTTAAAAAACATTCAAATTGTATCCATACCTGTGATTAAAGTTAATGGTAATCTTCATATACTTTTGGCAAACAAGGGAAATAATTTGCATTTAATAAAGTCAGGTATGGTAAACGGTACTGCAATGAATGAAGTGTCAATGAATATGTTAAAAAAGAATTTTGGGTTGGACTTAATCCAGCCTGATTACTTCTATAAAGTTCAAAGTTTGAAGGATGGTCGCGCTTATGTATACATTTATAAGTTGCAAAATAAACCTAAAGTATGGGAAAATGCACGTCTTGTTAATATTGCGAGTGCTAAAAAAGAACTGCATCATGTTGATAAAAAAATATTAATAAAATTAAATCAGTATTATAAAAGATGATATGTTGAAAGAAATAGTTGCTGATGCGATGGAAGGTATAGACGAAAACGGAAAACCTAGATTTGAGTTTGAGTCTGGAACTGCTCTAACTTTTATACATCCGAAGGAGTTCGCTAGCATGTTAAACCGAAACTATCAAAATCAATCGAAATTGTTTTTGATCTCTGGAGACAGTGAATCGGGGAAAAGTACGTTTGGTAAGTTAGGTATGTCATTTGGATTTGCAAATCGAGTGAAAATTTATAAAGTAATCGCAAATTTGCAAGAAGCTGGCGTGTTACCTTCAGTCCTATTGCCTCAAGAAAAGAGAGCTCACGGATTTGTTTATGACCCCCTAGGGGTGGCCAATTTGATCGGAATGGACTCAGAATTGCAACGTATAGCCATACCAGCTATAGAACAAGAGTTTCTAGAGTTTAATAGACAAACAGGAGTTAACGTTAACGTTGTAGAAGCTATCAAACACCCCTGGATAGTTAAGGGCCTAAGATCAAGTCGGTTATTGAAGGCGATTAGTATCTACGTAGAGGCGCCGTTAGATTTACGAATTGAACGCCAGACAAGACATTTGGGGTTACCAGTTAATGAAGTAGCTGATCTAGTAACTGAAAAGGATCTTTGGAAAGACGGTATGGGAAATCAAGTGGTGAAAACTACGGCTGATTTAATCATATCCAACGTTGGGTCAATGGAAGATTATGTGAAAGTTGTTACAGGGTTGTTGTCTGTTGTTACTGCTCATACAAAAAACAGTCGAGGAATACCTTCCGAATTATCATAGCTAGACAACGTATGTTAGAACTTGAAAAACTTCCATATAAAATTGGTGCTATTTTGTTAAAACCTGATGCGGTTGAATTGGGAGTAGATGATTTTATTACAGAACTAGTTAGCAAACGAATGCTGATTGAAGCGAGCGCAAGTCTGGAGGTGGCAGCACCACTTTGTAACTTAACCAAAGAGCAAACAAGAAGAATTTATCCGACTTTAGACCCCAACTATTTTGAAGGACATGCGGCGAACTTTTTATCTGGAATTTCTATTGCTTTGTTTTACGTTGGTAATTCAGGTGAAGTAAATTTGTGGCAGCTTCTCAAAAAAATAAGAGGGAAAATCACTTTGGGCGATGGCTTTGAACATAGTATAAGAGCCTCTATCCCCCTACCCGGTAAAAGAGAGAAATATAACGAACTGTCGAAAAAACTAAAAAATAAGGAACCATTGTGTTTAGAAGATTATATGAGTTTGTCTGAAAATCTGGCACACGTTCCTGAAAATATATTTGAATTTGACGGTTTATTGTCATTGATACCTAAAAAATATTTTAATTCGGTAATGGTAGAAGGTATGAGTATGTCAAAAATTCAGGCATTGATTGAAAACCAGCAAAGATAGATATGAATGATCATATTCTGATTAAGAAGGCTGAAAATGTTTTAGGAAAAATAATTATTGGCGTGGAGCATTTGTCTAATCAATACGGGGTTAATCAGAAGCTATATTGCTTGACAACAGCTGATAAAAACAAATACTTCATGAAATTTTGCAGGGATAATACCCTGTATGAGGCGGAGGGCTACAAAAAGTTATCCTCTTATCTGCCGGTGGCTGAGATGGTATACAACGGATACTTAGTTAATCAGGCAATCATAATTTATGAATATAAAGAAGGGCGACTTTTAACGGATATTTTACTTGAAGCCGAAAATAGAAATTTGAGTGGTGAATTTTTAAGACATGAGGACAATAAGAATAGAGTGTTATTGAATATGTATGAGAAAACTAAGGTGAAGATAGATATGGACCAGTATATGAGAACTAAGACTAACACACTTTTTCAGGGAAGGTTGTTTGGTGACAGATATAAGGAGTATTTTTTGGGTAATGGATCGACATTGTTTCCACTTTTTTCTAAAGAAATATGGCTAAATGGAAAAAAATTAGGTAAAGCAATCGAAGTAATTAATAATATTAAGAAAAAATATCAATTGAAGCCTGAAATTAAGATAGATGCTGTTTTGGGACATGGGGATTGCCACCATCAAAATGTGATATGTGACAAAAGTAATGACCTATACTTCACCGATTTTGAATACAGTGCAAATATTCCTTTGGCCATGGAGTTATCTAAGCCGTATTACATTGATTTAATGGGTACGCTGTTTTTCTTTTTTGAAAATAGATTACTGAAACACTTTTCGTTTGAAACAACGCGTGAGTCGTCATCTTTACTGGGCTATGGTATAAGACTTAAATCTTATCCATTATTGCGCCTAGCGATAACAGAAAACAAAGTCCAATATTTTAGGGGTCTCTTAGATTCCTCTCGAGATCCGCTAACTTTAAATGACTATTTAGTGTTATCACATTTATTGTCGAGGAATCCAAATAAATACTCTAAGCACGCACAGGAGTTGTTTCTTGTCATGCTGGTACTTCTGTCTCGGTTTGATCCATTTAATCCTAAATCATTGTTTGATTATTTTATATAGAAGCCTTCATATTTTGATACTCTACGTAGAATGTTTCGGAAAAATTGAAAATGTCATTTAGAATGCTAAACAGATATTCTGTGGAATAATTGTGATTCCACGAATCAATTATTTTTATTAGCTCTGACAGTATTTTTGTATCGAGGTCTGGAAATGTGGTCTGGATTTGTAATAGCGTCTCTTGTTTAGATTGACATGGCGATAACGTTATACTTTGGATGGACATTTTTAACATATTAAATAAACGCCTAATTGAAATTCTTAATGTTTCATATAATTTATCTTTATCGTTGAGTGAGTTTCTGATTAAATTTTTTCTTATTTCCTGGTAAAAATAGTGAACATTTTTGTTAGACACTTCTTTTATTAGTTGTTCACTAGGAGTACCTAGGGTTAAATCTGGGATTTTGTAAATTATTTTGTCCGGGAATAATTTAGCTTCGTATAAAGTTTGGAAAGACTTGGTGTGAAGAAAAATTATTGAATCTACGCTTTCTGCTGTATCTTGGGAGACTATATCCAAGCTCACGGAAATACCTAACGATTCTTGCAGTTTAAGTGACAAATTTGAAGAAAGAATACAGTCAGAATATTGAATATGTTTTAAGATTAGTAAAAGGTCAACATCGCTCCAAGAATTGTTACTAGAGTGTTTTAGAAAACTTCCGGAAATTAAAATACCATATAAGTTCTCTTTAAATTGATTTTTGCTGGTTGCAATTATTTGTTTGACTAATTCTTGGTGAGTATTGTCCATAATGAATAGCGCCAATACTTAAATAAATCCTTTTTGTCGTTATTAAGTATTTCGGGTGTAGAAGTAAACATAATTTTAGCATTTTGGGGAATCATGGCTTTGATTTCAAACGCCGAAGGCAGGTGAAGGTATCCAGATGGAGCAGATTTAACTTTTCCTGATCTATAAACAAAGTCACCAGGAAGCAAATCCGTATATTCTATACCTAGCATTTTGTGAACAAAAATATTTATATATCTGAATAGATAACGTATAAAAATATTTGTAAGTATCATTGAAAAACCACCCCCCAAGTAAAACATATTTTGGGTTTCAATATAAATAGTTCCACCTGGTGCGGCAACCCTATACATCTCAGCTAAAGCTAATTTCCTATTTGCAAAAGTGGGGACTGAATTGAGTGAAAAACGCAAGCAAAGTACCTGTTTAAAAGTTTTGTCCGCAAATGGCAATTTGATCATGTTGGCAGTAATAAATTTAAGATTTTTTAATCGGTTTGCTTCGGCTAACTTTTTGGCCTTTTCAATTACTGGAGCAGCGATGTCAACTCCTGTAATTTTATATCCTAATAAACCCGCATTTATAGAAAAGCGGCCAGAACCACAGGCAACATCGAGAATCTGTTCCTTATTACTAAGACGTGTTAATAATTTTTCTTCTACCAGTCTTAATTTAGCTTGGGAATAATAACCTATTTCTGCAGAATAGTGACCAATATTTTGAGTTGTATATTTTTGATAATAGCTGTCAACCAAATTCAAGGTTGAGTTGTTCAAGTCGGCTATTATCTTTGTTAGAATAATTTTTTCATTCTCATACTGAAGTTTTTTGAGAGCTTTGTGTATTTCGACCCAACAGACTTTGTCTAAAGTTTTTTTCTCATGTTCTGATAGATGTTTTTGACCTAGTTTTCCAGATTTAGATTCGGCTAAATACCAGTGAACTATTTTGTTGGCTGTATCACCCCCAAAGAGAAAGCCATAATGAGAGGACTCAATATATTTTATTAACTTAACGTCTCTTACGCCAGTTTCTTCAATAGTTTCTCGAATAGCTGCTTTGTCAGGGGGTTCATCTTCCTCGACAGTGCCCTTAGGGGGAACCCAACCTGAAGTATTTTTGTCCCATTGGCGGTGAATTAACAAGACAAAGATCTTATTATTTCTCTTATGGATGGTAAAACAGCCAGCGGACACAAAATTCTTCATTGAGAAAGTTTACCATATTATTAGTCTTGCTTTAATTCTCTATAGGTCTTATAACGGAGATCGTATGGCAGTCGGACAAGAAAGTCAACAGAAATTATGGGGCGTGTTACATGCCGGGCGTGATAAGGATTACACCTCAATAGTGGACTCTCCAAATGTGTTTGCGGAGTTATGCGTAAATTGGATTCCAGTGGGTGGGAAGGTTATTGATGTGGGGTCATCTATTGGCCGGGATGTCAGATATTTTGTCAAAACCAAGGGTTGTACAGTGGTAGCTTTAGATTTTTCACAGGAAGCACTAGATCAACTAGTTAAAGTCACCCCATCTGAGCTGATGAAAAAAATTAAACCGGTATGGGCTGATATGATGAGATATAAATTTCAGGATGGCCCATTTGATACAATTTATGCAAGATCTGCTCTTCATCTAACCGACAGGCAATTGGACACACTTTTGCAAAGAGGTGTTGGAGCGTTAAATCAACAAGGCTTTTTAATGATCGAAGGCAGAACCCCAAAAGATTCAAAACTCGTTAGAAGTCAGGAAATCACGCCAAATTTATATCAAGATATTGATGGACATATAAGAAGAGGGTGGACCCCAGAATATATAGGGAAGATTGTGAAACAGTTTGATCTGACATTAATCGATATTAGAGAAACCACTAAACTTCAAGATGAAAGAATGTTAAGCTATATAAGCTTTATTGCTCAAAAATAATTTTTATGAATATAACCAGATGGAAATTGATATCCAGCGTGCCGGTTTTTATTTCTAAGTGGATGACAATACAAAAAAGGTCATACCGGTTACCATCCGGGGAAATTAGAGAAGACTATTATCACTTAAACCGTCCGGATTATGTGCTTGTATTTGCAGAAGATGATCGAGAAAGGATTTTACTGGAAAGACAATACCGCAGGGGCGTAAATGACTTTGTATATGAATTGCCAGCGGGTTGGATTAATGATGGTGAGAAACCGATTGATGCTGCAAAGAGAGAACTTCAGGAGGAAACGGGTTCGCTGGGAGATGGAGATACGTCATTTGAGATATACCCCCAACCCGGTTTTTCTTCTATGAAAGCTTATGTGGCAGTCCTAAAAGTTCATTCCCAAGGTATGCATAGCCACGACGTTGCCGACGAATACATTACAAGCGAGTGGGTAGAGAAATCCAGATTAAGGGAAATGATAAAAATCGGAAAGATAAAGGACATGGGACTTCTCTCCGCATTGAGTGTACATCAGACATTTTATAGCCAGATTTAAGGAGTATTTAGGAGGGGTTACATCAACCCTTCCTGATTTAATAATAGAGTTAGCCCTTTGTGTAAATTGTATCGCGGTTTCCAGCCTAAATATTTATTAATTTTTGAAATATCAGCTAGTGATATAGGTCTATCATTTCTTCGCATCCTTTCATTTTCAACCTCAATTTTTAAATGTTTTTTGATATCACCGCCAATATTGTCAACTATTTCTTTGGCTGAGTAAGTCTTACCACTCCCTAAATTAAACGTATGGTTTTTGCTTACTTCTATATTTTGAATAGCAGACATAAAACCATTCATTACATCATCAAGATAGATATAATCGCGTCTAGCTTCTATATTACCTAACTTTATGACCGAACCCTTTTTAACCTGTTCGATAATTGTAGGTATTAAATGTGGAGTATTATCTCCAAATCCATAAACATTAAAAAGTCTTAAGATTGTGTATTCATTACCATAAGAACTAGCATACTTTTTCGTAATATTTTCTGCCTCGATTTTTGTCTCGCCATAGACGTCCAGTGAACCAATCTCGGACGTTTCTGTGTGTGCTTTGTTCTCAGGGGCGTAAACTGCTGCCGACGATGTGAATATGAAATGTGTTTTTCTTGAAAATTCCTTTATTGCGTCGAGAATGTTTTTAGTTCCGGTTACATTTATCTTCTTGGTTGTAATTGGGTCTTCTATGCAAAACGGAATATAGTGCTGTGCCGCAAGATGTATGATGATATCTGGTTTCGTGTCTCGCACACATTTTATTACGTCTCCTCTATTTGTAATATCTCCCTGAATTATTGATAAGGAATCGTTAGAGTAATTTTTCGACTGGTTCGAAAAATTATCGAAAACCTTCACATCATATTTTTCAGAGATAAGCCTTTTTGTCAAAGGAAACCCTATAAATCCAGCTCCTCCGACAATTAAAACCTTTTTCATACTGAGATTATAATCTATCCGAGGCTAAAAAGTTTGGGCTTAATAATAATTCGTTATCCTATATCCAAAGTTGAAGTGCGACAGTACAGTATTTGTTCTTTGAGAATTACTTACCATAAAAACAGGCAGGAATGTAAATAAAAAACCTAACTAGGAGTATACCAAATCCAGTCAACCTTTGCAAACTATAAGATATTGAAATGTGGTAAAATATGGAATGTCTGGAACCTGTAAATTTCCGCAATCGAGAGTATAATCTAGAAATGACTTCTGGAACTAAAGGAATCATTGTCTACCAAGGAAAAATACTTCTTATCCTGAGAGATGATAAACCCGATATTCCTTATCCAAATATGTGGGAATTTACTGGTGGCAGAAAAGAGGAAAACGAAACACTAGAGGAAACGGGAACAAGAGAAATGTATGAAGAACTTGGCGTCAAACCAAAAGATTTTACTTTTTTAGGCACCGAGATTTACTCTGGTAGGCAAGCGGGGAGATTTATCTCAAAGTTAAATGAACAGGAATATAAAACAATCCATTTAGGCAATGAGGGTCAAAAATATGGCTTTTTCACTATTGAAGAGTGTCTGATCATGAATATGGTTCCTAGTCTAAAAGAGTTTTTGGTGAGGAATAAACAATTAATAATCGATTATGTAGAAAAAGATATACCAATTGATCTGACAAAAATCAGCTTGGTCAATAACTTTTAATGAGCACGTCTTTAAATTTTTTCCTCGCAGTACTGGTATAAGAAACTATATTCTCATGGAATATTAACTGCTGGTCAACTCTACAAAAAACATTATCGTCAATATTTTCTCTAACAATCACTCCTGCACCAACAACACAGTTTTTTCCTATTAAAGTGCCAGGCATAATTGTGACATTGGCTCCAATTTGTGTTCCTTTGCCAAGAATAGCCCCAAGCTTACTCCTGGTCGTTTGAACCTTTTCACCATTTGCCCTTAGTGCAATGGGTTGATGATCCAGTCTTAAGCTGGCTATAACTGTTCCTCCACCTAGGTTAACTTCATCATCAAGTAAACTGTCCGCGATATGAACTCTAGAAAACCAGCAAGAACGTCCTACAAAGCTTCTAGCAACATCAACAAGGTAACCTACAACGCAATCATCACTAATAAATGACTCTCTTACTAAAGCGCAATTTCCAACAATTACGTTTTTGCCAATATAAGCTGGTCCAGTTATTTTCGCATTCTCCATTATTTTGGCTCCGGACTCAATAATAACCGGGCCTTCGATGGTTGCACTTAGGGAAATAAAGGCCTGTGGAGAAATGACAACTTTATTTATATTTTTTCTCAAGTTATCCATAACCAAGTCAATAAGCTTCCAAGATGCGTCAACTTCAGTTTTCTGCAAACTGAACGTCGCAAATATTTGAAGAATCTTATAGTTGTAAATTGGCCACAATGGCGTTTTGCTATTGTTCATATATCTTTATATTAGCTCCAAGTGCCGATAATTTTAATATTAAATCCTCATAACCTCTTTCTAGAGGTGCGAGACCAGCCAGTGTAGTTTCTCCTTCAGCGCACAAACCAGCGAGTACCATAGCAGCCCCAGCTCGAATATCTAATACTGTAGTTGTTATACTCTTTAATCTGGTTGGGCCTATTATTTTACATGCGTGATATGAAGAGTCTCCCTCAATGGGGTCGAATTCATAGTAATTATTAGGATTATTAATTTGTGGGTTAAATAATTTAATATTTGCCCCCATTTTAATTAAATCGCTTACATACCCGAATCTATTGCTGTGTACTTTTTCAATAATTTTTGATGTTCCCACTGACTGGGTCATAAGTGTTGTAAATTGGGGTTGCCAATCTGTCATAAACCCAGGATGAATCCCAGTCACCATATTTACAGATTTAAGTTTTATAGGTGATTCAATCCGAACACCATTTGCATCAACTTTGTACTTTGCGCCCATAAGTTTAATCTTCTCAAGAAAAGCCGTTATATACTCGGCTTTCACACCCTCTAAAAGGACATTTCCCCCTGTGATTAAAGTAGCTACGGCATAAGTTACGGCTTCATTCCTATCTGGCATTGAGGTGTACTCTGTCCCATGAAGTTCTTTTACTCCTTCAACTTTTATCTCTCTAGGTTTTGTACGTTTTATTTTTGCGCCCATACTATTAAGATAACCTATCATGTCATCAACTTCGGGTTCCTCAGCTGCATTTACAATAGTTGTAATGCCAGGAATTAAACACGAAGCCAGAAGGACGTTGTCGGTTCCCATATGAGTACTTTTCCCAAATGTGATTTTCGCAAAATGAAGCTTATCTGCTTTTAGGTAGTAATGAAACCCGTCAAAACTTGTTTTGTACCCCAATGTTTCTAACGCGTTTAGATGTCTATCTAAAGGACGTTTTCCAATTTTATCGCCACCTGGTTGTGGTATAGAAACTTCTCCGCAACGTGCAGCTATTGCTCCGAGAAATATTGCCGGTGCACGCGAGTCTTTTGCAAGGCCACTATTGACAATGGTTTTACCAATACCTGAGGAGTTAATAAGATAAGAATGCTTGTCCAATCTTTTAACTTTAACCCCACAATCTTTAAGCATGTCAATTGTTATTTGCGTGTCAGCAATATCTGGAACATTGTGAACAATGCAGTCCTCTTTGGTTAGTATAGAAGCCACCAATAAATGTCCTGCTGAGTTTTTAGCTCCTGATATTTTTACATTCCCAACTAATTTATTACCACCTCTGATTTTTAATATTTTTTCCATCATGACCTTATTCCATTGTATATAACATCAGTAATATTAGCGTGATATTCAGCACGGTTAGTTGATGTTAGACGAGACGGATGTACCCTGTTGTTCACAATAGCTACAACTAAACTATTTTGCGGATCAACCATCAAAGAGGGACCGGTGAAGCCCGAAAAGTCATAAGTATCTTCAGACGCTAAATTGCCTATAAATTTTTTGTCATGTAAACGCCAACCTAGAGCAAAGTTGTAATTGTAATCGCCAGTTGCGTTTTCAGCTTTAGGAAAATTATTATAAGTTCCTTCAGAGATTAATTCTGGAGAAATAATTTGAACCTCCTTATGTTTGCCCATTTTTAACCAAAGCTCACCTAATTTAAGTAAGTCTTGGGTTGTTGAAAACAGTCCCGCATGACCACATAGAATGCCCATTATATATGCTGTTTCATCATGTGGCTCTCCCCATATTAATTTTCCTCTCCAATTATCATCTTCAGTTGGAGCAATACGGGCTTTTAAGCCTGCGGGGGGGTTGGCTTGAGTGTCAATCATGCCTAACGGTCTAAAAATGTTTTCTTCGAAGAATTTATCAAGAGATTGATTAGTTATAGATTCAATTATTTTCCCCAAAATATAAAATCCCTGATTAGAGTAGTAAGTTTTTTCACCCGGTTCAAATGTTGGGGGAGTGTTCAAAATTGTGGCATCAATATCGTTTTTAGGTAAGTCTTTTAAACTACTTAGAGAAAGCGTTAGACCCCCGGCGTGGGCTAGTACATGACGAATGGTTACTCCAGGGAAGGTGGTAACGTTCAAATGACTGTTGATTGGATCGTCTAAATCGAGTTGTTGGTTAGTACATAAAACGAGAATTCCAGTAGTGGTAATTATTTTCGTCAAAGAAGCAATGTCATAAATCGTATTGCTCTCAGCCTTTGAAGCCTCGGGGTCATAAGTAGTTTTACCTTCTTGGATCATTCCAAAACTTTCATTACTTTTATACCCAACTACGCATCCTGGGAAAACTCGCTGAGAAACACCTTTGGAAATTAAGCTGCTGACATTTTCTTTGCTAACCATATGTTTATCAATAAACCGCTTCTTTTGAACCAGATAACATTCTTGCTTTCATTAGTTCTTCTCTTGAATTTATTCCAACCCACTCTGTTAGATCTTCAAGTTCGTGCACAATTACTTTTTCATTTTCTTGCTGAGCCATTTCGAAAAGTGCAGGTACTGAAAATTCACCTTCATTGGAGACTCTAATATTCCCAATTCTGTTTTCTAACCATTTACGATTAAAGCATGCGCAGCCTGTAAAAAATTCCACGATTTCTAGGCCTCTTTTTCCCTCTTCTAATCTCGTTAATCCAAGGTAATCATGTCCATCTTTATTTATTCTAAATCTAGGAGTTTTGTCCGCTTTCTGAACGCTTAATAAGCTAACAGTGGCTGATTTTGATTCATGCACACTGAGAAATCTTATTAAAGAGTCGGGACGATAAAATGCAGAGTCGTCAGCTTGCATAACTAAAATAGTATCGGTTTTATGGGATAATTTAGAAAGACCATATCCCAGAGCGTCAGCATTGCCGATTGGACAAGGCTGAACTACCCAATCAACTTCGTGCCCAGTGGTTCTATTTATTACTTCTTCCGCCTGGTGACCAACAACCACAATCTTTTGCTCTAGCGTTAAACAGTCTAATTTATCAAGTGTCCAATCAAGCAAAGTCCTACCCTTAATCTCATGAAGAGGTTTAGCAATATCAGATTGCATTCGTGAACCCTTTCCACCAGCCAAAACAATAGCGCTAACATTCATATAAACGTATTATAATCATGATTGCTATCGTAGTCAAACTATAGGTCTTAAGGCTTTTGTGACAAATGTGGCCTACATTCGAGGTTGAAGTGCCATCTCTCTGCAATTGACGCCATAATATTTTATAATCCCCTACCATAAAAACAGGCAGGAATGTAAATAAAAACCCCGAACTAGATATACTTGCAGTATACCAGTCCAAGTCAAGATTTGCAAACTATAAGATACTGCGTATCGTATATCTTACTTCGCTTTGTTTCTCGATGCTTTCGCTCTCAAGAGTCGCGAAGGGCGCTATAGGATGGGGGTGGTACACTTCGTTTATGAACCTGTGTTATGAACTTATGAGTTAAGCTATTCTTCGTAAATAAGTTCCACCGTCATAATTTACAATGAAACCTGTTGAATTAAAGTTTGGTTCATTAAGCAAAAAATTTATAAAATTTATTAAACCACTCGCCGGATCTTTAACTTTTATCAGGTTTCTATCATAATAAAGTTCTTTTTCCGTACCACGATAAGCAGTCAGTGTTGGTCCCAATTTAATGCAAATGGTACTCACGTTTGGCGCAAGATCAACGGCCAATAATTTTATTATATCTTCAAGAGCCAATTTTGACAGAGAATAAGAAGTATAGCCCTTCTTGGGAAGAGAAATTCCACTATCACCCAAAACAATTATCTTTGACCCTGGTTGAAAATGAATATTTTTCGCAAGAATTGCTATTGAAGTGGAGTTAATAAACATGTCTGATTGGTAACGACCCGTCATATCGCTTTTATCTTGTGGATCAGCAATGTAGGTGGAAGCAAAAAATAGTAGCCCATCAAAAACTATACTGGCTACCGTGTCAGTAAAAGTATTGATACTTACGACATTAGCCAGATTTAGTTTATACTGCTGTATCATTATTTTCCCTGTTTTTGGCGGGATGTTGTTATAAGTACCGTATAATTTATACTCATCACCCTTAGTTAATAAAAATCGTCTGGCTAATTTTGAAGAAGCACCCACTATCAGTATTTTCTTCATAATGATTCCTTATATCCAAGTTTTTTAATATTTAATCTTAAAGTCTCCATTGGTAATCCCATGGCTCCGGTGTAGGAACCACTAAATGTGGAAACTAATGTAAAACCCGGTGCGTCCAGAAAAAAACCAAGAGCAGCATTTCTGATTGAAGAGTTATCACTCTTAAGTAATTGAACTATTTCGGCCCGGGAGAAGTTTATATATTCGACATAGGTTTTGCTGATGTTGGTTAATAAAGTATCTTTATAAAACATGGCAAGGCCGGTGATTACACACATTTTTTTACCCGATTGTTTCATACAAAGGTTAATCGCTTGCTCATGATTGTTAGGTTTATGCAAGCGCTCGCCGTTAGGCAATACTGCGAAAGTGTCGGCTGCAACGGTGAGACTGTTCGGATGTTTTTTTGCAACGCTGATTGCTTTTGTGGACGCTAGCAGTAGGGAAAGCTTTTCGTGGGAGACATTATTGTGTTTTTTCTCTAACGATCTTTCGTCAATATTTGCATCTTCTGATGTGTAGGCCAAACCAGATTTGTCCATAATTGTTTTACGGAGCCAAGAGTTTGAAGCGAGTACGATCATATATTTATTATGCAGAGTTTTTATTAAATAAGGCAATATCAGAATATTCCCATGGATACTCAACATACGGTTTTAGGCTATTATGTATTTTTGCTCCCCACGCATCTGGCTCTAATAAGGCCTGCTTACGCCATGGGGCTTCAGGACACGAATCAAATTGAACCCAATGGAGTATACCAATCCGCACTTTTTGATCAACCTTATTCTTTTTAAATATTCCCAAAATATAGTTTTTGACAAACAAGGCTGAACGTCCAACTAAATATGGACCATCTATAATCCATATATTATGGCCATTTTTTGCCTTTTGTAATAAAGAATCGATTGCCATTTGATCTAAACCTTGTACTAAGACTACGTGTTCATTTGGTGTGCCAAGATTTACGTATGTTACGGTTACGTTAAAACAAGAGACTGACACGTTTTTTGACTCATATGAAGCTGCTACTATTCGGGTAGGTATCCAACCGCCTCGACCAACTGCCACTAATACAGACGGTCCGGGGTTAATAGATTGCATTTTCTCATATAGTTTTGCTGTGTGTTTGTGGATGTCTCCATATCCAAACCACAATCTTGTAATTTCTTTGAAATTAGGCATATGTGCTTTGATTTATTATAAGTTTATCTGCCAACATATTAACTGTAGTGACAGGAGTTATTCCATTAACATCTAGTTCAATTATGCCCCTGAGAACTGAATTTAGTGTTTTTATTAGTATTGCTTCGTTTTCTACGAAGGAAACTACCCTATCTTGGATTTGTTTTGAAGTTTCTGGCCTATTGCCATGTTTTAAAGACTCTAAACGACGTTGTTCCGCTGTGGGTATTGATATTTTAAGTATAACAGCAACCATAGGCCAAGCACGGGCATATGCATGATCTACCAGCCATTCAGCTTCATGTTGATGTTTGGGTATACCGTCTAACACATATGGTGTTGGTTGCTCAATGTATGGTTTAAGTAAGCCACGAATAGCTTCAAATGGCCATACACCACCATTATGCATAAGTTCAGCAATATATCTGTTTTGAGAATATTCTATCTCTGAACGTACAATGTTTCCTAAAGAAACGTATCGCAATTTCACATTTCTTTGTAAATGTTCGACAAACGTAGTTTTGCCAACTCCCGTGACGCCCATAAGTAAAATATCTGAGTTTGCAACAAAATTTTGCAATACGGCAATTCTTTCTGGGGTTAACCTGTTTTCATTAAACATTCTCGTATATTACTCTGGCCCCGCAGCCATGTCAATACTATAAGATACTGCGTATCATATATCTTACTTCGCTTTGTTTCTCGATGCTTTCGCTCTCGAAAACCGCGAAGGGCGCTATAGGATGGGAAAATTTTATTTAGGTCTAAAAAAATAGCGTATTCCAGAGACAGGATGACGGAAAATGATCCGTAGATTGTCAATTAGTCTAGCCCTATACTCTTTTTTGTAAAAAGGTATATTGTTGGAACTGACTACAGCCATAATTTTTTGTTTGGTTTTGTCTATAACATCTTTTGGTAATTTTTGAAAATCAAACCACTCCCCTTTACATCCAGGAAATTCTGGTTTAAAAGTTCCGGAAATAACTCGACCCTCATATAAATAACTGTGGTTTATAATTTTTTCCGTTTTCGGGTCGATGTATTCGTACACTCCCACCTTTTTAATAACTTTAGTTTTAAAACCCGTTTCTTCAAATGATTCCCTGATGGCTGCTTTTTCTGGTGTTTCTCCAGGTTCTACTCCTCCGCCGGTAAGATTCCAGATCGGATAATCCGACCTGAATACTAAAAAAACTTTATCTCTTTTGTCATTGAGCAATACTATAAATGACCCGTCCTTTTTCATAAGACAGCTCCCACCTTTTCAGTTTGGGGAAAATGAATAACCCAATCACAAGGAAATTCGCTGTTTTTTACTAAAAATGCAAAGTTGTCATTTTTTTTGCCCGATTCTTGAGCAGCTAATTCGATTTTTCTAATCCAATATTCCTTAGTATCAATGCTCCATGCTTTTCCACCTGTGAATACGACGCTAGACTTTTTGTAAGGGATTTGACTATAAACATTATTTCTACCTTTTTCTACATGATCAGCTCCCAACAAAGCTATTCCAAATCCCAATTTATTCAATTCTCGTAATTGTTGCGAAATATATTTTGTCCGGATAGTTTGGGCACCCACCGATTCCCAATTACTAACCGAACTTTCCGGCATCTCTATTCCTACCACCTTAATCCTCCTCATTTTAAATTCTGATATGAGATCAAATATTGATACTGGGTTTAGTCCGGGAAAATCTTTGTACTTTTTTGCAATATAGGAACATAAAATCTCTTTATCTAATTGGTCGATTAGCGCTTGTTGATCTGTTTCAATATATTCTATAGCCAAATATTTAATTTTTGACGACATCTTAACAATTTGGTGGCTCAACCATGTTCTGCCAGAATTCATATTATGGTCATCCCCAAACAAAACGAGGTCTTTTCCCAAAGAAACTTTTTCTAAATTAAGAGAAAGCCAACAATCATTAGTGGTTATATTAGATTTATTTTTCACACTCTCTAGAGATCATTTCTGCGATTAAACTTATATTAGGTTGTCTATTTGATATAAAATGAATAGCTCGTTCACAAATAATTTGTCTCCGATTCTTGGAGATATCGGTTAGTAGCAATTTTGACATCAGATAGAGACCTTTATTAATCGGAGCACTAAAACGCGAATCCAACAATGACAAAATTTGCCCAAACTGCCAATCAGTTACTCCACTTAAGTAATCACCAATAACATATGCCGCATTATTTTGAACGATCTCATATTCACTGCTTAAATTTTGATAAAGAGCGTCCAATAAGTCTTTTGAAGGTTTAATGTACTGCAATAATAGGATATGTTCTGCTATTTCTTTTGGGTTCTTACTAGATTTTAAAGTTTTACTTATTTTTTTATTACTTTTCTCATTTAAAGAGCTTCTTAATTTCTCCTCAAATGGTCTTAATTCATTCGAATCCTTATTGACCACTTTTCCTGTTCTGATTAATTCCCCAATTTTATTTTGCAGCCTTCTTAGGTGATAGATTGATCCTGAAGCTACTGGAGTAGACCACTTGGGTCGCGGTTTTCCCAAAAAGGTTATGTCCACAAATGCTCTTTGGTCAGAGTATGTGATCGCATGCGCAACAGGAAAACTCCCGGGTAATTTGATTTTCAACTTATTTTCCAAATTCGCCAAAAATCCGTCACGCAGCTTTTTCAGTTTTTTCCCTTCTATTTTGGATAAAATATCAACAGCTGCCGATTCCTGAGCATTGTTAAGCGCAAATATATTTCCTTTTTTAATTGTCAGCATGATTTATTAACAAGTAAATCAATTAAAGCGTTGGTCATGGGCATTTTGGTGCAGTCCTCAATCCACGCCCACTCGCCATTTGGATTGCATTCCAAAAATACGAAGTTTCCTTCCTTATCAACTATTAAGTCAAACGCGCCAAATTGTAATCCAAATCTTCTCATAAAGTTGACTAGCATGGTTTCTAAGGATTTTGGTATTTCAATTGTAGAAAATATTTCCTTAATATATCTGCCCTTTCTCCAGTCCACACTCTTTTCTGGATACTTCTGGGAGTCAATTTTTGCGGAAAATACTTTCTCTCCTATCACTGTCGCCCTTATTTCGTATCCTTTCTCAATATATTTCTGAAACATTCCCGGACAATTTTTTACTAACACCATTTTAGGGAGAGTAGACATCAATTTTCACCCCCTTTCCATAATTTTCTTGGTAGAAAAATAATTGATTAGTCCTCCCATTGTCTTACTATAACACCGTTGTCAAACCAACAAAAAAGCCCTTGCGGGCTTTAGTTCACAGTCCCGTCGAGGCGGGACTAAAAACAAGTTCATTTAACCAAACCTGTTTGATCATCTGCCTTAAGTATACTCTCCCCGTCAACATTTGCAAACTATAGGATTGGGAACACGTAGTATAATAAGTCAGTGTTCAAAAATTATCTAGCCACAAAAACCGATCTAGAAACGATAGAAGAAGGCTTAAAAACCGTTTGGAGGCCAGAACTCGACTTCGTTTTTCGCAAAAAGGAACTTATTGCTTCAACTGTAGTTGTCTCATATGACAGCAAATATCTTTACCTTTGGGTTCCTCTCCATGGGAAGCCAGGTCAATACCGTCTCCAAAAAATTCCTCATAATATAACCGTATCCTCAGAATATCATCGGGGATGGTTCGCTGGACTATGGAAAAAAATAGAAGATCTTCTCCCTGTCTCAATTAAAAAGGCTTCTAGATTTGCTATTCCCCGCATCGGTGGAGGGCTGTTAACGCCATTTATTACCCTACAGAAATCCTACAAGGTGAAGGCCAATCCTTATATAACTAGAGAGTCGTATTTGGCTACTATTATTCATGAATTTGGCCATATCTACTGGGAGCAACACAAGTTGTGGTGGTACTCTAACAAAAAAGAAAACCTTCAATATCTTAAAACAGCATCTCGTCTTTACGGAGGAAGGGAAAAAACTTTCAAGGCTCATCTGTCGCTTCCTTCCCCGACCGGCGTAGGCGAGTTATTTGCTTCTTGTACAGAATATTTTGCCAGTGGACTCTTCTGGCCAATACACCAAATAAATTTTGATATTTTTGTTCAATCCCGACTAGAAAAGCTCACGACAGTTGAGGAAAAGAAAGATCTGGATCAAGAAGACTCCGTTCTAGAACCAGGCAAAAACCCCCACGACTTTGCTGTGACATACGGCAAAATGCTTACCTCTTCCTACCCTCAAACTTGGCCCCAGATTCTCCTTATTAGACCAAAATTAGCTTAGTTAGGTTTAGGAGGCGTAGGTGGAATCAACACTGGAAAACAGCTTGGATGACAAGGTAACGGTGGTAACCCTGGTAGACAAGCCGTCGGCGAACACAAGGGTTGACACGGTCCAGGGATTTGAGAATCTTTTCTTGAATCGCCAGTTGTCACCTCTATAATTTCAGCTTCTTTTAATGCCATTAATTATCACCTCCTTTTGCTAACATCGCTTGAATAATTGGCTGAAGTGATTCATCGTAGTAAGGATTTCCTTCGTCGCCAATTCTCCACACCCCTTTAGCCCACTCACCTGTGTAGGGATTGTAGGTGCACCGGGGATAAGGAGCGGAAAGATATTCTCCTCTACCTCGATTAACCCCTTCTGATAATGGTCGGCAGTCAAAACATACATATCTGTATTCACAATCTCTACAGACCAATACATTATCCTTGGTACTTTTCCAAACAACTTCCAACTTTTGACCAGTTACGACATCCTTCAACAGACTTTCTTGAATATTTCCTACCACTAAATTTCTGGAAAAGATGCAGGGAAGAACATCACCGGTATCGGTAATAGCAATTTTTCCTAACAAGCAGCTATGACCAGAAAGATATCGCGACAAAGTGTCTCTGTCGACAGTAAAACTGGGTGCAGTCATTAATCCATACTGCACTGTCGTCTCCTTGGAAGGCGTGATAGCAGGGTTGTCCCCTCTACCTTTGGGTCTTAACACATCAGGATGATTATAGGGAAAACCCATTTCAGCTACCAACTCCTGAGTTTCTTTTATCATAGACTCGTTCGGCTTCATAACTATCGTTTCCACCCTTGTGGGAACACCTGCTTGATGAAGCATTTTTAAAGCGGTGATCGTTTTCTTATGGCTTCCAGGGGTGTTTGTTATCCGATCGTGGGTCTCTTGGTCTTTTGAATATAAAGACACGGCGATGTTTAATCCAAGCTCCTTGATTCTTCTAATCTTTTCCTCGGTTAAAAGGGTGGCATTAGTAAAAATCTCTATAAGTTCAAACCCAACACTTTTGGCATAAGCTGCCAAATCCAAAACACTTTCACCCTTCTCACCTTTATAGATAAATGGTTCTCCGCCGATAAATTGGCAACGTCTACACTCCAAAGAATATGCGTTCTCAATTAAATCTTTCCATTTATTGGTTGTTAATTTCTTTAAAGGCTCACTTTTCGCTAGCTCCTGCAAGCCTAATGCCTTTCTATAAGCGGGCGGCATACTATCTGCATAACAATGTGCACAGCTTTCGTTACAATCATCAGAGACGACTTCAAACCATACAAACTGAAGCCCTGGTTTTTGAATTAACTCCGGCAATATATTTCTTTGCGGCAATTTCTCCCGCGTTGCCAAACCCAGATTTTCTAACTTAGTCCAAAAACCGTCCTCATTTTCCGCCAGCCCAGTTAGGATCTGATGTGCCGTTTCGTTTATGGAAAAAACTCTGCTGGTGTTCAGGTCGTAAATTGCTCCTCTTAAAGCTCCTCCAACAAACAGTACTCCGCTAGCAAGGCAATAATCACCGCTCGAAATAACCTCTTTTATTCTTGGTACTACACTTTCGGCCATAAAAAAAACGGCCGTGGCCGCTCACTATTTTTGGGCAGAGAAATAACCGAAGTTACTCTCATAATTTTTAAACTATATCACAGTTATTGGTTGGCAGGATATTAAAAATCCCCTCGCGGGGAAGTTAACTGAGGCTAACTAGCCTCAAAAATAATTGATTTATGCACATCTCAAACATCTAAACAAGAGTATACCAAATCAAGTCAACAATTGCAAACTATAGGATGGGGTTGGTGCACTTCGTTTATGAACCTGTGAAACCTTACCAATGTCTAGTTCTGTGTTCCTTAGGAAGTTGTGATTGCTCTTTGGTCAGTTTTACCATAGCTCCGCGAATAATGATTTTTCTATCTTGGGGAGCATATTTTTTGAACGTTTCGAACAGGCTAACCCAATGTGTTATGTCTAAGTCACCTATTCCTACTCCTTCCAGATCTAGTTTCCTCTCCATGATTTTTCTCTGAGTAGAAGTGAAAATATTGTCGAAGGAGTCCAAGATTGGTCGACCCCGTTGTATATGAACGTACCCATATGCCACAAAATCTTGAAAATCCCCTATTTCGCTTTCATTTACCAAAGGCTCATCTCGTCTTATAAATGTTACGAATGCCGCATCGACTCTGGGAGTAGGAACAAATGATTTCCTATTAATTCGGTTCAGGGTAGCAATTTTAAAAGAAATACCCAAAAGTATAGATATTAAAGTTGCTTTGGGTTCACCGGTAAACTTTTCCGCCGCTTCTTTTTGCATAATCAAATAAGCCGAATCAGGTTGGTTTTCCCGTCCCATGAACAGCTTTCTAATAATATCCGCTGTTAGATTAAAAGGTATGTTGGCAACAACTTTATATTCCTGGTTTGGTAACGGATAATCAAGAAAGTTACTCCACACAACCTGAACATTGGGGTGTTGCTTTGCCACATTGTGTGTGAGTTTTCTGGCCAGATCAGAATCTTGTTCTATGGCAATTATAGTTCCGGCTCTCTCAGCTAACTGCTTGGTGATAACACCCGTTCCGGGTCCCACTTCAACTACTAAATCATTGATACCTACATCTGTCATGTCCAGAAGAGTTGTGACTAGGCGAGGATTATCTATAAAATTTTGAGACTGCCAAATTTCTGAAGACATATTTATATACCCTTTTCTGGGTGGCATAATTTAGTGCTATAATACCACATAATGCATCTTTTAGACAGCCTAAGAAACATTATGGAAAGAGTGTTCCCCAAAATACATCGGGTACTACGTGAAATTGATGCTAGATTCTGGTCTGGTTTTCTGGGAGAGTTACCCACTGATATATGGTCCATGGTTTACACTCAGTGGTTACGGCTTGTTGGTGCTAAAATTGGTGTTGCATCAGCAGTCCACCACAATGTTAAGGTATGGAATCCGGAAAATATTCATATTGGGCGGGGAGTTCGCATCCCCTCCTCAACTGACATGGCTGGAATGGGTAAAATCTCCATCGGTGACTATACTTTAATAGGAGCTAACGTTAGCTTTATAACCAATAACCATCCTCTGGAAGAAAGTCATTTGAATTGGCAAGAGGTTATGATTGGCACTCAACAGGACATCACTGTCGGAAAATTTTGCTGGCTGATGAATAATTCTACTATTGTTGCCGGTAAAGATGGTTTAAAAATAGGTGATTATTCATGGTTAGCCTCTGGAACATTAGCTACAAAGAATATAGACGAGGCAGAATTGTGGGGAGGAGTGCCGGCAAAATTTGTTCGCAAAATTCATAAAAGGGAATGAAACAGATTACTCTTGATAACAAAAACAGTATTGTTATTGGTGCTGGGTCAGGATTGGGATATGAACTGGCTCTGAGACTAGTTAAGTTAGGTTCCAAGGTAGTTTTTACAAGTAAGGATGTATTATTTTTACGATCTTCAATAAAAAAAGATTTGGATAAGGAATTATTGAAGAAAGTTTTTATAAAAAGGGTGGACATTTCTAAACCACATGATGTTGACAGCCTTATGACATATACGGAAAACAAGTTAGGTAGCATTGATATCCTAATTAACTCCGCAGGAATAGCTTCATATAAGCCCTTTATTAATATGTCTGACAGTGAAATCGAATCAGTTATTAAAACTAATCTACTAGGGGCCATTTACGTAATTAAAAAGTCGTTACCATTAATGTCATCAAAGTTATCGACTAGATGGATCATTCAAATTGGGTCTTTAGCGGGCCAAAAAGTTGGTCATAAATTCTTTTCAGTTTATTCGGCTTCCAAAGAAGGATTGGTCGGATTATTCAGGTCACTATTGCCAGAACTCAATCAGACAGGCATAAAGTTAATTTTGGTACACCCACCAGCATTTAATTCTAGATTGCCTCTCAAGGCGTTTGGGTCAAAGGAATTAATAAAAAAGTTTAATGAATCCGACTTGAAAAAAACCGGTGATATCGCCTCAAAAATTATAAGGATTTTCAATGAAGAACCTTTCCTTAAGGAGGGGTTTAAATTTTACCTAAATTTAGATGAATAAGTCAGTACTATTTGTTAGTCAATCTTTTTACCCATCCGTTGGTGGTGTATCAACCTTACTCTTAAATCTTTCGAGATATTTACATAAAGCTGGTTATAATATTCATGCCATTCATTTTGAGATGCCTGAGAATCAGTCAGCATCAAAAAAGATTGGTTACAAAATTATCCATCACGTTATTAACAAGTCGTTATTGTCAGACAAAGTATTTCAAGGATACGCAAAATTTAAAGAAGTTATTTACCAACATTTACACGGTTTAATTAAATTTCAGTACGCCCAAATTGAAGACGTACCTGGATATACTGAATATATTACTTGTTCTGAATTGTTTTCAAACAAACTCAGATCAGTAGTATCCAAAGAAAACATTGATCTGGTTCACTTACAAGATTATCAAGTGCTAGGTGTTCTTTCGGCTCTTCCCTATGGAATCAAGTCAATATTTAGTCTACATGCTCCACTACTTTCCAATATCGACCCTAAAGTGTCCGAATGGTTAATGAGATATATAAGAAAGGCTGATGCCGTTGTATTTTCAGTTCCTAAGTATTCAGAGGTAGCTAATACATTATTAGATATACCAAAATCGAAAATTGCTACTATCCCACCAATAATTGATAAAGCTGTTATGGAAAGTGCGAACTCTAGTCCCATTAAAACCTTTGAGCAATTTTCCGATAAGACTAATTTTGTAACTTGCGTGCAACGTTTTGACTCTAAGTCGGGACAACTGCAACTTATTGAAAGTTTTGCTTTAATTTGTAAAAAACATCCGAACGTATTTCTGGTATTAGTTGGGGGCAGATCTTTTACAGACAGTATTTCTAACGTCAGAAAAAATTACTTCCAAGAAGCAGTTGACTTGGTTAAGAAATTAAAAATTGATGATAGAGTTATATTCCTTGGAAACGTAGATTACCTAAATTTGCCACAAATTTATAAACAATCAGACATAGTCGTGATGTTGTCCAAGATGGAGTGTTTTGGATTAGCAATAACCGAGGCTATGTATCATAGTAAACCAGTAATCGTTACTGACGTGGGTGGCCTAGCTTATCAAGTTAATCAAGGATACAACGGATTTAAAGTTAAGCCGGGAGATATTAAGGAGACGTCACGACTTCTTGATTTACTATTATCGTCATCAAGTAAAAGAAGAGTTATGGGTCATAACGCAAGATTGTTTTTTAACAAACTACTCGATCCTGACAAAATAATGCCTAAATATTTGGACTTATATTCTTCAGTTTTATCTAAACGAATGCATGAGGTTAATTATGATTATTTATACAATCAATTGAGATAACTATGAAAATAGTTGCCGGATCGATAGTGAAGAATGAAGAAAAGTTTATAAAGTTCATGATTAAATCGATATCATGGGTAGATGAGATTGTGATACTTGATGACCACAGTATCGACAAAACAAGATCCATTCTCGAAGATCTTTCTATGAGAGTTTTAAAACCAAAAATTAATCTGATCCGACCATTTTTCCACGCATCTATGATTAAATATCTGCCAGATGGAAAAAGAGATGTAGGTCACGAGATTGAAACTAGAAATTTATTTCTGAAACTTCTTTTCGATAAATATAACCCTGACGCCGTTATCCTTATAGATGGTGATGAGTTAATGAGTGTAAATCTTAAGTTAATAATCAAACAAGCCTTGTCTGAGAATAAATTCGATGGAATTGCATTAACCTGCAATCATGTTTTTGATAAAGACGACTATCTACGTGTTTTTGAGGATGAATGGAACGAGGTTAAAATGGTTGATCCTCATGTCCGAATTTTATTTGAAAGATTAAAATATCGTCACGGAGAATGGGCCGATACCCCTGATTGCTTTATTAAGCCAACAAACAAAACACTCTGTCTTGATGGTCCATATCACTATCATTTGAAATATTGCGTTGGGACAAATTCAGAAAATTATGCTTTTAAGTTTCTTCCTAGTAAAATCACAAAAGAGAAAACCTTGCAATACTTACACAAACACAGGTATCCTTTCCCTAAAGATATCGAAAAATATATAAAATTATTTATATAACCATGCCATACTCAGATCAAACATTCGATCCTAAAGTAAAAGACTTTTTGGCACAGAATCATGCAAAGAAGTATCTTGATATTGGACCAGGCGCCGGTAAATACGGCAAAATGATTAGAGATGTAAACAGTAATGCTTACATCGTTGCCATTGAGGCTGAAAAATCATATATCTCTAAGTTTAATTTACGTGACCTGTATGATGAGGTTCATCATACAAAAATTGAAGACTTTATTAACAGTCAACCTTCATTTACGGTTGACATAACAATTGTTGGAGACTGTTTAGAGCATTTGAAAAAATCTGATGGTGTAGATCTGATTCACTATTTAGTATATAGAACCAAATTTGTTGTCTTGGTATTTCCATCTAAATACATTCAATATGATTGGAATGGGCACATAAATGAATCTCACAATTCTGTTTGGGGTAAAGAAGATTTTAGATTGTTTAATTTTGACTATCAAAAACAAGGTTTTATGAACCTTGTAATTATTAAAGGCTATGTCGGCGACCCTGAAGCAGAGTGTCCCAAGAGTTAGTGTAAATCCATTATACTGTCAATCCCCTCGATATCTTTAGTTCCTCCCCTACTTCCGTATTTTGTCCATACGCACCGGCGTATTCCCATACTTTTTGCAACAATTAAGTTGTTTAAGTTATCATCCACCATAATCACATTGTTAAATCCCGACTTAATTTTATTTCTCATTTTTTGATATAAAAACGGGTTGGATTTGAAAATAAAATCATTATTCGTAATATCAAATATCGTTGTAAAAAACTGCCTTACGCCCAATGAACATAAAACAATCTCTGCGTAATTAAAGGGGGAGTTTGTGAATAAATATAGTTCTTTATCTAAAGATGTCAATTTATTGATAAGTGTTTTGTCCAGAATTATGTTTGTCTCCGAAATGTCATTGATAAACAATATGCAACTGGAGAGTTCTTTTGTCGTGTTTATAATATTTGCCTTTAAAAAACACTCGGGAGCTCCACCATACATAGAGTAGAGACGATACTTGATTTTGTCAGCCTTCTGAAACGAACAACCAAATCTTACGCTAATCCAATTAGTTATATTACCCTCCAATCTTTTAAGCAATTCAGGTTGGTCATCAAATCTAAATAAACAATTATCTAGATCAAGAAGGAAAACTGGAAACTTTTTCATTTAAAAAATTAGGCTTGAGGTTTTATATTGATTTATCGACGAGAAGGATAAAAAATCCCCTCGCGGGGAAGTTAACTGAGGCTAATTAGCCTCAAAAATAATTGATTTATGCACATCTCAAACATCTAAACAAGAGTATACCAAATCAAGTCAACAATTGCAAACTATAAGATACTGCGTATCGTATATCTTACTTCGCTTTGTTTCTCGATGCTTTCGCTCTCAAGAGTCGCGAAGGGCGCTATAGGATGGGGAAAAATTAGTCAATTCTAATAGCTCTGATGTTTTTTATTGTCCTTTTACCGATTTGTACAATGCAGTCTTCAGTAATTAAAACGCTTGCTTTAGCGCGCTTTCCATCAATTAAAACTGACCCTTGAGCTATTTTGGTGTTAGCTTCAACTTCTGAACTAACTAATTTTGAACCCATTAAAAGATTGCTCAGACTAACTCCTTTCTGGGTTTTATATTCCCTGACACGAGATGGGGGAAGTCCTTCTCTTAGTACCCGATCAAATTCAACTTCGGCTTGAGCAGCTACTTGTACTCCATCAATTTCTGCAATTATTTTGAAAGCTAGGGACTTCTTTACTTCCATTGGGTTTGTAGTGCCCTTAGATAATTCTTGCCTCACTTGTTCGACGAGTTGGGAAGGAACCGAAGTAAGTAACTCAAATGCAGTAGGGATCATTTCGTCTGGCCAGGACATAATCATTTCAAACTTAATTTCCGGCCAATCGTTGAGATTGACATTATTACCCTCGGTCTTGCCCATTTTCTTGCCAGATGGGTCTTCGAGAAGCTTTGTTGCAACGTTCCATTTCTCTTTTCCTAAGTATCTTTTGACGAAGTGTCTTCCTACCTCCATGTTGTGAATTTGGTCCTTTCCTCCTATTTCAGCGTCCACTTGGAGGTGATAAGAATCATACCCTTGCATCAGAGTATAAAGATATTCATGTAACCAAATCGGTTTATTGACGGCCGCTCTCTCTTTGAACATTTTTCTATTACCTATTTGCTGAACGGTAAAGTTAGAAGCCAGATCCAGAAATTGCTCCAGTGTTATTTTTGAAAGCCACTCATCGTTTTGAAAAAGGATTAGTGGATTGGAGACATCCCTTAAAGAACCAAAGATCTTAGTAAGCTGTTGTTGATAAGTCACCATGTTTTTTCTTATCTCTTCAGAAGTTAATTTTTTCCTAACCGCCGTTTTATCCGTGGGGTCTCCTACTCGGGCGGTAAATGTGCCCAAAACTAATATAGCTTCATGACCAAGATTTTGAAATTGTCTTAACTTTATCAAGGGAACGAGGTGCCCAAGATGGAGATCGGTACCTGTAGGGTCGATGCCCAAATAAATTCTTATCTTTTCGCCGTGCATTTTACGAGCTAAACTTTCCGAATCGGGTATGAGATTGTCGACACCCTTAGTAAGAACTTCTTGAACCGTCAATTCACTCCTTTCTAGAGTTCTAATTTTACTCGGAATAGTCTCGACGCTCATAATTAAGCTGGAAGTATAGCACTATTTTCCTGTAATTTCTACTATTCCGTATTCTTTTTTTCCTTTTCTGATAAGAAAGTACTTTTGAAGATGAAATGAGGAGAACACACCCTCTTGGCTAATTAACCTCCGCGCTTCAGCCTTTGATTTTGCGAGTTGGGTGTCAATAAGAGATTTTTCTAAAGAAAAATCTTTTTCTGAATTAACCGTGGCATAAGGAACTGCTTTTTTAAGAAACTCGAAATCTTGGGATGTTAAGTCTGTAGGTTTTTTTTCAAAAAGTACGATCGAGAGCCTTTCGGCTATTTGGGCTTTTCTGAAGGAGTGTACTAGCTCGGTCATTTCAAACGCCAAAGATTTTTGCAACGTCCTTTGACTTTTATCCTGTTCCCAATTTTGGATTATGGAGTTAATTTCATCCATGGGTTTAAGTGAGTAGAATATCATGAGAGTTCGAGCCAGTTCATCGCTAGTATTAATAAAGAATTGGAAGAATTCGAAAGGATGAGTAATATTTGGATCGAGCCAAATTGAATTCCCGTTTTCAGTTTTACCAAATTTTTTACCCGTTTGAGGATCTACTATCAGAGGAAAACACAAACCATAGGCTCGTTTGCCTGTCTTGCGCCTGATTAAATCTGTCCCCTGAACGATATTCCCCCATTGATCCGAACCCCCAAACTGGAGGTTACAATTGTATTTATTATCAAGGACTAAAAAATCATACGCTTGGAGTAATTGGTAAGAGAATTCAGCAAAAGATATCCCTTGTTCTCGAGTAAGTCTAGCCTTAACCGATTCTTTCTCGATCATTGAGGATAGAGGCATTTCTTTTCCCACATCGCGAAGGAAGTCAATCAGGGTGACCTCTTGTAGCCAATCCGCATTATCCACGAAGATCACATTGTTTGATACTGAACCCATGATCTTTTTTACTTGGTTCTCGATTTTTTTCTTGTTGCCACCGATCTCTTTTTTGGAGAGAATCGGCCTTTCTTTATCTTTCCCACTTGGGTCTCCAATCTGTGAAGTACCGCCACCAACCAGAATAATAATCTTTCCACCAAAATCAAGCAAACGCTTACTGATTATTAAACCCAACATGTGACCAATATGAAGACTGCTAGATGTGGCATCAATACCGTAATATGAGATGAGAGATGAACTGGGTAGCTTGTCCAAGCCGTCTGTATGTTGGAAGATTAACCCTCTTTGTTTAAGATTATCAAAAAATCGAGTAAACATTTTAATTCATTATAAGGTTTTTGTTACAATATGATACAATACTTTCGAAATGTTTGCTGAGTCTGGTAATAAAGATATGAAAGATATGATGAATGAATCCGCCCTCAAAGAAAAATATAAACTGCTTATTAATGCTGTGGCCAATGAACCTCTAATCGAGGCTGTTCCTAGTTTGAATGGATTGAATCTTGAGATACTTGAAAGTAAGCCCAATGGAGGAATTTATTACGGTACCGGACTCACAACGCCAAGGGCGATGGGAGTGGGACTTCCGTTTGATGTGCTAGGAATGATTCTTGTTGCCGAGAAGCTAAAAAGGACCACTGGACTTAAGAGTGTTTATCATCATATAGCAGACACCCATGCCAAAACAAACGAGTGGATTGACCCCGACCAAGTAGATAAGAGAGCAAAAGTTGTAAAGGAAGTACTTGAAAGGGTTGCCCAGAACCTTGGTTTAGGAGGATTTCATGTAGTGCTGTCGTCAGAGTTTGATAAGTCATCTGAATATCAAGAACTAGTAAATTTCTTTAACTCTAAATCAGAAGAACATGAGTATGTTAGGAGAGAGATGGCCGATATGGAGTGGTACAGACAAAGACATGATGTAACAATGAAAATGGGGTGGATAATACAGGCATCTGAAACTATAATGGGGTTTGACGAGAGATTGTTTGATCGAGAATATGTGAGAATTAACGGAAAACAGCTTTCATTTCTTTATACTAAGCCCGGCAGAACTTTTGATAAGCCCAGACCCAAAGCGTCTCCGTATATTCAGATTAAAGACGAAAGTAGATTGTTATTGGAGTCTGGAGAGAATGTAGCAAGAAAGATTAATGATGCAATTGCGGCATTTGGAGATCCTCACTTAGGTGGAGCTATAAAACATTTAGAAAACATCGTTAGATTATATGAAAAATTGTTTGAAAATTTGGGCAAAATTCCTTTAGTAGAAAAACTACAAAGAATAATAGACAAGGTAACAGTCTAAAAGTTTATTTGGCCAAAACCCCAACCCAAACTCTTGGGAATTACAATTCCGCCGTTTGGACCGTATTTAAGAAGGTTAGACTGAGAAACCATATCAGTTGATAGTCTCTCTTGAGGAAGGGATATGTCACCGGGAATAGTAAATCCGAGTGTTTCGAAAAATGCAGCCAAAATTGTAGTCATGGATCTACCAGGAGTAGCTTCCAGCATTCCGCCAACCATGATTTGTTTATTTCTATTTTTACAGAAATCGGCCAATTCAACTGCTTTAATTATTGACCCGATTCTTCCTGGTTTGATATTAACTATATCAGCTAACCCCAGTTCAATTGCCGCAACAGTTTTCTCAAAATCAACCAAGCAATCATCCAGACATATTGGAGTAGAGAAGTTTAATTTTCCTCTTAAAACATGGACAGCGTCCAGCCCTTTGATTTGTCCCACCCTTGAGACAGGCTCCTCTATCATAATAAGTCCTAGTCCGTCTAGGGAATACAACATCTGAAGATGAGATTCTTGAAATGGATCGAATGAACCATTTGCATCAACCATAAGTTCACAGTCACCCTCCCTTTTTAGGTCGTGAAGGGCGGACATAATATTTGTGAAAGTGGATGGTGATATTTTGAGTTTAATCTTTTTTGCCCCTGTTGCTATGGATTCTCTGGCTGAATTAATTACTTCTTCTTTTGTTCCCCCGCCGACACTTTTTCCAAAAGGTACTTCCTCAATCCCATCTTGGACACCGAGTAGTTTTCTCATAGGAATTTTTACATGGTTTGAATAAGCATCTAGTAAAGCCATTTCCACGGTCATCCTCGCAGTTGGGTATCTTCGAGCACTGGTAAAGGAACACTCTTGAACTTTGCGAATAATTTCAGCAAATTCTTGTGGACCTTGGAGCTTGAGATAATTTACCACTTCTTTTATCGCCTCACCTATAGTTTCTCCACTATCGTCAGTAAAAAGGGCTTGAGATAAAGTAGCCCCCTCTCCATATCCGGTCACTTTTTCGTTACCTATAACGAGATTGAGCTCTAAAACACCAGAAGGCCGGGAATTTATTATCCCAAACGGCAATCTCATGGGTTCGATTAAGGGTATATCCACCACCGATGATCTAAATTCACGCACTTCAACTTCCATACTTTCCTGATTTAGACGTTCAAAAAAAGATTCAACCATAATCTACCATTTATTGGCAATTCTCAAAGCATGGAGAGCTAGATTCCCAGCCCAAAAAGGATTCATATCTGTATCATCTTTCCAAAAAGTATCAACTACGGGAACTCCATGAGTTTTTTTACCAAACCACAACAAAGGCGGCTGATGATCTGCTATTCCGGGAGTGAAGAGAAAAGCTTGGAATCCATTGGCAGATAAAAATTCTTGCACAGGAATACTATTCCTATCTATAGGAATTTGAACTTGAACAAAGGGAACTTCAACTTGAGCCAACTTTAAAAGAGACTCTTCTAGAGATTGTTGTCCTAGTTGGTCAGAAATAAATACTTCACCATGGACGAGGTGTGTAATTCCGCTTTCAAGAGGAGGATATCCAACAGAAAATCTGTTTTCGTCTGCACGAATAACACCTGAAACTGGAACATCTTTTTTTGAAACCTGATACTTTTGAAACCATTCAGTCACAAAATTCTTATCGCTAGGGTTAGCAATATATGCTTCAGCAGGAACCCAGGCTGTTTTATTTGCAACAAAAGTATATGCAAACTGTTCCAATGCACCGTGCTTTTTATAAAGTGGACCAAGTCCTCCAACCATAATATCCGGCATGTTAGCCCAAATATGAGAAACCGCTTGTCCTCCCCTCATTTTTTCAGGGTTTTGTTCAGTTCCTATATTTCTATCAGGTGCAGTCCTGCAAGTAGCAAATAATCCGATTGATCGGTTTGAAATTGGATCTTCTGTTAACCAGCGAATTATGCGTAAATTTTGAATTAGTTGATTACCTACCCCACCTAAACTAGCTGCTCTTCCTAATTCAGCCCAACCATTAGCATTAAAGACCATGCAAGCCGTGCCAACAGGATCATGATTTTTATACATCATATACAAATCAAGATTCCCTGAGTCCAAGGCTTGTTTATTGGCTTTAGGATCTTTATTGGGAAGAGCATAGGTAGTTCCATAAGTTTTAATAATTATTTCAGCATGATCCTTACCTGCCGCTTCGGAATTTTGTCTACTCCAATCGGGTCCACAAATTTGAAAATCTCCCTGCTGTTCTTCTATTTTATGTAAACTGTTGAGGGTTTGTTGCTTTAAGTGAGCTAATAGTGGTGCTAGTCGTTGAGGTACGTTCTTGGCAAGCGTGAGAGCGGAAAGATTGTTGACAATTGGGGCAATTTCACTACTAAAACTAATATCAGATTTTGTGTGTAATATTTCTGTAGTCATTTTAATTTTTTCTCATAAGCGATATAACTTCGCTATTAAGAAAGTTACGGTCAAATTCTTCGGGCGAGTATACTTCTAGGATTCGTCCATTGTCAAGAGAGAAATCTTTAACAGGTCCAAATTTAGCAGTTTTCCCTGAAAAAAAAGCGTGCAAATTATCTCCATATGATGCATGCCAATCCTCACCGGGGTAAACTTCCAGTCCTGCCATTCTAACAGAGTTGGCAAAAATTTGACGTGTCTGCCATTGAGAATATGTAACAAATGGACAATCAAGAGCAACAAGAGCACCCCCTTCCGGATACTTATTCCCTAGATCAAGTGGTTCACCCGTGGAGAAACGACGAAGTGTAATATCAACAGCGGCACCTGATTTATGAGATGCCAGACGAGGCGTAACAGCGGTCTTACTTCTGGCTTCAGTAATTACTTTTGAATCATCCCATTCCGGATAATCTTTGAGTATCCACTCAATTCTTCTTTTGAAAAGCCCCTCTTGTACTCCAACTGGTCTAAATGCATCTTCAAAGTGAAGAAATAGATCAACCGTGGCTAAAGCTTTCCCTAAAGAAACCAATTTTTCAGCCAGAGATTGTCTGGTCCAAAACACCCTGGGTTTGTTTGCCCATTCCTCACAAGCCGGGTTGAAAGGAATATCACTAAACGAAACTGGTAATTTATGTTTCTCAAAGATTGCCGAGAGAAACACCATAGGCTCATAATTTTCCTTAATTGGAATTTGTGTCACCTTATCTTGTAGTTCAACACTTTCTTGAGCGTAATAAGATCCGAGAAAATCGTCGACTTGTTTGCGTTGGGACAGTGTTAGTGGGTGAGAAAGGAGAAATTTAGGGGTGGGAATATCATAATCAGCTTCCAAGGACCCTCCTAGACGCAATGAGGTTTTAATTGTCTCAAGAGTTACCTTTAATTCTCCCATTTCCACTCTTTCAGTAAACGAGAATGCTTCAACTGACTGATCTATAATATTTTCTATAAGTCTTGATTCAATAGAACTCATATATATTGGCCTTGAAATTTGAGTTTCCGATAGATGTTTATCATGTCAGACTTACTATTTTTTAGGTGTTCAGGAGCCTCATCCTCGTAACCGATGAACGAAGGATATTTTCCTACCCCAACACCATCGCAAAGAATGGGTCTTTCATCTTCAACTAGGACTTTTATGAAAGTGTGGGATAAGCCAGGAGATATTGTCACTTCTCTAGCCTCACAAAGGACTTTAAGACCAAGGTTTGTGGCCAGATTTTCTATTTCAGTCATGGCGCAACTTGTCCATTCTCTGCACATACCTAAGCGGGTTACGGCTTTCACTTTTTCTATTTGGGCAAGATGTTGTGGCAATAGAGATATTAATTCGCGAGAGTCCATTTAGATATTGACATCCCTTTGTTGATCTACCGTCGTTCTTGACTGAAAATGAGAGCAGTTTTTTTGAAAATCAGGACTAGTTGAAACTAGGCAAACTCTCTCTTTGACCTTTGAAGGGGGACCTTCAATGGCCGATTGGGAGTCAACCAATTCAATAGAAGATTTGGAGGGACTATCATTTTTAACTAGGCATAATCCCCAAGATTCAAAGTGACACCCCGATACTGTTTTATCCTCTACCTGAGTCATAGTGGCTGGATAGTAGTATAAAAGGTTGCAAAAGTCAAGATTTGCAAACTATAAGATACTACGTATCATATATCTTACTTCGCTTTGTCTTTCGATGCTTTCGCTCTCAAAAGCCGCGAAGGGCGCTAGAGGTCAAGAGAAATGCCATGAGTCTTCATTTCATGAGCCAAAAGATTATATTTTTCAGCAAAATCCTCCGGGCTCATGGGATGAGGTTCGATACGCTCGTCGACATAACCTGCTATCGTGCCCAACTCTACCATTTCATCGATAAGGTCGCGGCCTAGTTGGGGAGAGACAATGCCAATGTCAATATCGCTGCCGCGATGAGGTTTATTTGTGGCATAGGAACCGAATAGATACGCATTGGTAATGGGAATGCCGCTTTTTACCACTTGTTTTACATAATTATTGGCGATTTGGATAATCTGATCCAGATTGCTGTTCATTTTGCCAAATAAGACTTGAAATAATTTCCGTACTCCTCTATTTTTTTGAACCAGGTCACCGCAAATTCTCTGGTGGCCTTTTTATACAGTACCGATTTGTCTTCCGGATATCTGGCGGTGGTGTTGAATGAAGATATCTCTCTTAATTCCTTTTTTTGGTCTTCGGAAAGAGAAATACTGATTTTTGCGCATAGTTGTACCAGATTGTGAGTGGGAATTGGATGATCATCGATAAGGTGGTATGTTAGAGCTTTAAGTAGCTTTTCTAGATATAATTGTCCGAAGAATAGACAATGATCGTAACGTTTGGACTGAAGGAGAATAAGAGCCGTAGTTAAAGCCTCTTCGGCTCCATTAAGCCAAATTTGAACTGCTTGAACTTGAGTCATATCTTTATTATATACCCTTACTCCATCTCCCCCAAATCCCCGTCGACAGAATTCTGTCACTTCCCTCCTGTTTTACCAAATGTTCCCCGGTTTCAATTTTTCCCTTGTCCCCCATCAAATCTTTCAACACATTTCCCAACGTATAAGCCGAAGTAGAAATTGCATAAGCGTTGATAATAATAAATTTGGGATCATCCGAAATAATTTTTGCCAAAGCTTCCAAAAGCACCGGCAAACTCTTGTTAAATTGCCAAACTTCTCCTTCCGGACCATGTCCATACACCGGCGGATCCATAATAACGGCATCGTACTTGTTTCCTCTTCTTGCTTCACGCAAAACAAACTTCACCGTATCATCCAAAATCCATCTGATAGGCTTGTCTTTTAACCCCGATAACTCCTGATTTTTGCGCGCCCAGCCAATTGTCGATCTGGAGGCATCTACATGCACCACACTTGCTCCGGCCGCCGCCGCCACTAAACTCGCCACCCCCGTATATCCAAACAAATTTAATACTTCTAAACCCTGACCGCTAAACGCTATACGCTCTCGTATCCATTGCCATTGGCTCATCTGTTCCGGAAATATTCCCGTATGCTTAAACGGGGTCAATTTCAGTTCTAATTTCAACCCCTCCCATTCCACCATCCATTCTCTAGGCATATTTTTTATATCCCAATCACTGGTAAACACCGCATCTGCTTTTTCCCATTCTTCTTTTTGCAAACTCCGTTTCCAGATTATTTGTGGATCCGGTCTGCGTAGCACATACTTTCCAAACTTTTCCAGCCTTTCCCCCTCACCCGAATCTAGTAATTGATAAAAATCCATGCTACTTCAATACCCACACTTTCGCTTTATCTTTCAAACTCTGTATCAAGTCCAACATCTCCTGCCTTAACTTTGCCGAGTCGGTAGTTGGCTCCACTAATTTTTCCAATCCCATCTGAAATTTCAGTTGGTCTTTAAATTGGGGAAGCGTCATTCCCTGAAGTGACAGAGCCTGATCGATCGTCATCTGTGTACCCAATTGAGTCTGAATCTCAGCCAGTTTTACATTTATATCAGCGTCCGTCACTTTGACATTCTTCTTTGCCAACTCCGCCGCAATCAATTTTTGGGTCACCATACTGTCCAAAACCTGTTTTCCTCCTTGGGCATACAACTGTTGATTTACTTCAAATCTGGTTACCGGCACCCAATTGACTACTGCCACAATTGGCCAGGAATTGGTCTTCCACCAAAACAATCCCAACCCCGCTGCCACCAAAACTACCACTCCCGCAACTTTTAGTTTCTTTTTGTTAAAAATCGGTGTTTTCGATATTTCCACCGTCATTTCTTTTTTTTGTATCTTGGGATTTGCGATTTGGGATTTGCGCGTTGCCATACGGGAAATAATACCACAACTAATTCTCCACCACAACCTTCAATCTTCCCCCGTCAAATACGGCAGTGTCGGCCGTCAGAGATTTGGCTTGCACCCGGATCAAATTTTTTCCCGCCCAAAAACTAATCTTTCCTGAAGACACTGAGGTTGAGGTTTGAGCACTGGTTTGTAAATCACTTCCCTGTACACCCGTGCCATGAGTTATATCTGCCAATTGAAAATACGCCAACCCGTTGCCATTTATCAATCTAACATTGGCCTCTAAATACACTTCCACCAGTCCCGGATAGTCTGCGGTATTAAAATAAAAATCTGTGCCGGTTAGATTTGTCCAAACATTATTCACAGTCGATCCCGTCCCGGGAATTGGTACATAAGTCACACTTCTGGTTTTGGTTTTGGGCGTCGTTTGATAAACGGTTTTGGTAATTGTGGTTGGTGTAGAGCTCGGGAAAACCATTTTGGCGTCAATGTATTTCTGACAATCAGGTCCGCAAATATCAATTGTTTCGGTTTTGATTATTGGTGCTTGGTTATTAAGATTTATTTGGACCTTAGAATTTTGGATTTGAAATTTATAGATCAAATATCCCACCAAAACATTCAAAACTACCAAATTAACTATCAAAACCACTTTAAAAAATTTATTTAGGCGAGATGTCTGTTCCATGGGCAGTGTCTTTTATAGTATACCCCAATTTCTCAATTTCCATTCTCACATTGTCCGCTTCCACAAACTTACCTTGTTTTCTCAACGTCTCCCTATCCCCCGTCAGTTTTTTTATCCCCTCGGGAATGGGTTTAACATCATCGGTTTTTGCCAATCCCAATCCCAAAATCTGATCCCATTCCAAAATCAATTCTCTTTTATCAAAATCAGGAATATTACTTTTGAGCATTTCCCACATGACTCCTAGAGCCATGGGAAAATTCAAATCATTATTCACCGCCTCCATAAATCTCTCCCTATATTTATCAACCTTCTTCAACTTCTCTTTCGACAAAGTACTTCTACTCTCCCGCTCTCCTGCTCTCCCGCTCTTCACAAATTCTCTCAATCTTTCATATGCTGTCTGCGCCGCCGTAAGTGACGACCAGGTAAAGTTCAATGAGGACTTATAGTGTGCAGTTAGGTATAAATATCTCAATGCCATGGGATTAAAACCTTTTTCTTCTACATCTTCGACTCTGTAAACATTTCCCAAACTCTTGCTCATTTTGGCTCCATCCACGGTCAGAAAAGCATAGTGAATCCAATATTTTGCCAAAGGTTTTCCCGTAGCCGCCTCACTCTGGGCAATTTCGTTGGGATGATGAATCGGCAAATGATCCTCTCCCCCGGTATGAATATCAAAACTCTCCCCCAGATATTTCATACTCATCGCCGAACATTCAATATGCCATCCCGGAAAACCTACTCCCCACGGACTATCCCAACGCATAATATGATTAATTTTGTCGCCTACAAGTTTCACCCACAGTACAAAATCGGCTGGGTTTTTCTTATGTTGTCCAGTAATTACATCCTCTCTAACCGCCACCATTTTCTCATCCAGATTCTGTCCAAACATTCTCCCGTATCTTGGGAATCTTGCTACATTGAAATACACTGCCTCTGGAGTGTCGTAAGCAAAACCTTTGTCAAAAAGTTTTTTAATAAGTTCTACTTGTTCCGGAATATGCTCGGTCGCCCGGCAACTAATATCCGGACGTAAAATATTCAATTTATCCATGGAAGAAAAATGAGCGCTAGTAAAAAACTTTGCCACTTCCCACACGGACTTTTTTGCCGCCGCTGCACCTTTTTCCATCTTATCCTCTCCCGCATCAGCATCCGACGTCAGATGACCAACATCGGTAATGTTTTGCACATGCGTTACTTTGTAACCGTTATAGGCCAAAAGCCGTCTCAATAAATCATCATAAGTATATTTCCGGCCGTGACCAATATGATCGTATGCATACACCGTCGGTCCACAGGTGTACATTCCTACGTAGCCTTTTTTCAAAGGCACAAACTCCTCAACCTGCCGTGTTAGAGAATTGTAAAGTTTCACTTACTTCCTCTTCTAAATCCTATAAAACTTCTGGTGGACACCGGTCCACCCTTAAACGGATTTATTCCATGACTGCCGCGGAAAAAATCCCGCGGGCCTTTATCAAACCCGGCGGGCTTGGGAGCCTGAGCTTTATTTGTTTTCGTAGACATATATCCAGTATATCACCCCGAAACTCGTTGCATGCCTTCTTTTGTTCCTTTTTGCGATTTGATAATCTTGGTCAAAGCCGAATCCTCTTTCTTTTTCTCAACTACTTCATGCTTTTTTGTATGTTTCTCATGCTCTTCAACTCTTCTACTCTCCAGCTCTCTTTTCTTTCTAATCTCCGCCATCTGGGCATCGATCTTAGCAATATTTTGCCGGATTTGAGCCGCTTTGGCTCGATCGTCTTGTTTAATTTGTTGTTTTTGGTCGTTTGGAACTTGCTTTGGCATATCTGTCAACCCAAAACTATCGGTCACGTCTTGCGCTACATCCGAAACCACCTTTTTAATGGGTTTAGCCGCCACCGTAGCCATCCTCTCCATTTTTTCCCCAGTATCGTCACCCCACGGATTGTTCATAGATTATATTCTGACAAATTGGCTCCAAATATTCCAGTCTACATTCCTTTTCACCCACGGTAAACCTGGCTTCTATACCATTGGGGATACTTAAAAACTTACGGTTCATAAAATGTTTTTTAATTCCCGCAAACATTCCATAGTCCCACTCCGGATGTCCCAAATCCTCACAAAACGCCATGGGGATACCTTTTTTCTTCACCCGGCCCAAAATAATTTCCTGTGGAGAAAGTTTCCGTCCCCACTCCGGATAAGACAACTCTTTAATGTTTACCAACCTGCCCACAAACATTCCCTTAATCCGATTGGCTCGTTTGTGATTAAAAATAATATCAATCTGCCGCTGTAAAGTGCTTTTTTCGATGTCCAGTTCTTCAATTCCCAAAATGATATCGCCATTCCCATACATAATCGGGTCATACCGGGTGCCAAATGAAAACAGCAATGTCTCCAAGTCATCCAACAACAACTTACCCGTCGCCACGCCGGTTACAGCCGGATGCCATTTGGCCTTTTCCAAAATTCCCTCGACCTTTTCTCCAAACAGCATTTTTCTGATAGTTTCTTGTGATTCCTTATCCCAATCAGGCAACCCCCAAAGAGATGGCCCGGTTATCGATACAAATTTAAAACTCATCAAAGCGTTTAACAGCAAACACACATCGGAATATCCAATAAACCACTTGGGATGATCTTTGAGATGTCCTATGGCTTCCTTATTAAACACAGGCAAGACTTCGGTAGCCGCGTAACCGCCTGCAGCAGCCCAAATAGCCTTGACATCGGGGTCAAAAATCATAGTTTTCAGATCTTCAATCCGTTCCTCAGGCGTGCCTGCCATAAAATCTCCCACCTTGGCATACACGTGTTTGCCATATTTTAGCTTCAATCCCCACTTTTTAACAATTTCTCCCGCCTCCTCCAAGCTCTTCTTCTCCACCGCGTCTGAAGGCGCCACTACTCCAACCGTATCCCCTATTTTGAGCGCAAATGGCTTAATCACGCCCTAATTATAGTCTTTTCTGTCTTCCAAAGCATGAGTCAAGGTCCGGTCGTCGGCATATTGGATATCCGCTCCCATCGGTAATCCATGCGCCAAACGGGTAACTTTAATATTTGGAATTTGAGATTTGAGATTTGAGATTTGCCTGTTTATAAATAAACAGGTGGCTTCCCCTTCCATATTTGGATTTAATGCGAGAATTATTTCAATATCACCCCCGACTTCGTCACCCCCTCTTAATTTAAGAGGGGGTTGGGAGGTGATACGGTTAATTAATTCGTTTATCTTAATCTCATCCGGTCCGATATTATGTAGCGGATCAATTACTCCATGCAGCACGTGGTAAACCCCTTTAAATCTCCCACCGTTTTCCAAAGCCAAAACATCAAGTGGTTGTTCCACCACACAAATTATACTTTTGTCTCTATTCTCGTCATTGCAAATATCACAGGGGTTCGTCTCAGAAATATTATGACACTCCAAACATTCTTTAATATTCTTTTTCAGGTCTGACAAAGACAAAGCAAATTTATCTAATTCGTTTTGGGGCACATGCAACAAATAATAAGTCAGCCTTTGCGCACTCTTGGGTCCAATTCCCGGCAAACGTTCAAACGCTTCCATCAAATTTGTCACTGCCTTTGCAATTCTCACTTCTCCATTTTACCCCAAATTTAAAGTTTAATTTCCCCCACCCATCAATCCACCCATGCCCCCGGAAACGTTCATCAATTCTTTGGCAGCAAGTTCTTGGGATTTACGGATAGCTTTATTTAATACATCATTCAAAACCTCATTAGAAATTCCCTGAATAGAAATTTCGACAATTTTTTGATCTCCGGTAATTACCACTTTGACGCCATTTTCTTCTACAGTAATCGTTTGGGCTGCCAAACTCTTCTGCATGGCCATCGCCTGCTGTCGCAGTTTGTTCATATCTCCTAATTTTCCAACCATATCACCGATACCCATATAGGCATAATAACACAGTTATTATGCAAATTCAAAATCTCAAATCCCAATAACCAAATAAACTCTAAATTTCAAATTCAAAACTTTAATATTTTTGATTTTGGATTTATTTGGACCTTAGAATTTAGAATTTTAAATTTTATTTGAAAATCCCCTCTGCAATCTTGGCCAAATCTTCACTCGATGGTGGTTCTCGGCGTGTTCCCAGTTGCATCTTAACCACCACACTTTGCATACCAAAAACACTGGCTACACCATCTTCCACAATTTTGCGGCATTTTTCTGTTTCCAGTTTATCTTTATGGAATTTATAAAACACTTCCAAATTCAAGGTGTGTCCGTCAAAATCCGCCGGCTTTGTTGATCTCAGTAGCGCTTCCACTGAATGATTCATGGGACGAACTGCCGCCAACACATCTTTCCACTTCAACACCACATCTTCAAGTTTATATTGGCCAGAAGTACGTACCCCCACTTTCTCTCCCCCTAAATTAGGGGGAGATACCGAAGGAGAGGGGGTATTTGAAATGGGATTTGGGTCTTGGGATTTGGGATTTGTCGTCATCTCAATGACGAACATCTCCAGCGGCAATTGCTCCACCGCCGCCTCTTTGGTCCTCACGTACACTTTTTCCAGTTCTTCAATCGTCTTGATTATTTGAGTATCTTTCTTATCCAATAACTCATCTCTTAGTCTCATTATCAATCTTTCCAAAAACGTCCGTATACTTACTCCCCCTTCCACCAAAGCATTGATAAACTTCAACAATTCTTCAATGTCTTTTTTGACCAGCAGATCCAAAAAGACGTCCGGTTCGGCCGACGCCTGCATCTTAAGTACCAACCGCACATCTTCTCCGGACATAATTATCTGCTCCAATATTTTCGTCCCGTCCCTAAAACTTCCTCTCGCCTCCCGCGCGATCAATTCCAAATCCTCTTTTGATATTTTTAGCTTTTCTCCCTTAACAACTTTATTCAATGAAGCCACGGCTTCTTCTTGAGTTGGTTTACCAAATTGAATACGGGTACACCTAGACACAACCGTTTCCGGCAATTTCCCGGGATCAGTAGTACACAACACAAACATCACATGTGCGGGCGGCTCTTCCAAGGTCTTCAGTAGAGCATTGGCGGCCTCAGTCGTCAACATATGCACCTCGTCGATAATATAAACCTTAATTTTGGCCGAAATAGGAGCCAGTCCCACTCCCTCCCGCAAAGTTCTGATCTCGTCTATACCTCTATTTGAAGCCGCGTCAATTTCAATAACATCCGGACTTTCCAAAACCGTATCGTCTTTATTTATTACTTTAGCCAGCACCCGGGCCGCGCTGGTCTTGCCCGTTCCCCGGGGTCCGGAAAACAACCAGGCGTGAGGAATATTTTTGGACGCCAGCATTTTCCCCAAAGACTCTCTCACCGCTACTAAATCCAAATCCGCAATCGTCTGCGGCCGGTATTTCAAATACAAAGTCATAGCCCATGATTTATATATTTTTACATCCCACTAAGCAACTGTATACTTTACCTACTCATTCATGGTGCACCCCCAACAAATGCAAACAGCCGTGCTCGGCTAGTGATTCTATATCTTTCTCGGAATCGCAAATTACAATATCCCCCAAACGGGTGATCCCATCTGGTCCTACTTCCCGGTCCAATGGAAAACTTAAAACATCGTGATATTCGTCTTTGTAGCCTTGTGAGGCCATATATTTATGATGTAAATCTTTAATTTCCGACACTGTCGCCAAAAAAACATTCACTTCGTAGTCCCCGGTTATTCCATGTTCCCGCACCGTTTTTTCAATTATATTTTTATATTTTGAAGAAATATTGATCATACCCAGTATCACCCCCTTAATCCCCCTCTTAAATTAAGAGGGGGAAACCGAGCTTTGCGAGGAGAGGGTGATATTTCGCACAATCTCTGCCACTAAACTTCCATCCGCTTTTCCTTTGAACATTGGAGCTGCCACTCGCATGGCTTGTCCAAAATCTTTTGGCAATTCCAATTTAACCAATTCAGCTTTAACTTCATCCTCAGTCATTTGAGTTGGTAAATAAGCCTGCAGGATTTTTAACTCCTGACCTTCTTTTTCCGCCGAATCCGCTCTGCCGGCTTTGGTATACGATTCCACCGCTTCCCGCCGTTTTTTGGCTTCGTTGCCAATTACAGAAATTACTTCTTCATCAGTTAAATCGCGGTGCAAATCTATTTGTTTATATCCCAACGCACTGGCAAGCATTCGTAACACCGATAGCCGCAACGGATCCCCCGCTTTCATAGCGGTTGTTAAATCTGCCTTAACTCTATTAAACATTAATATGATCTCCTTTTGATAAAACGGTTGGCTCGGCGTTCTTTGGCTTTTTCCTGACGTACCAAAGACGGTTTTTTGTAAAACTCGCGTTGCTTCAACTCAATCAAAATCTCGTCGTCGATTACTTTTTTGCGGAAATCGGAAATCAACTTATCATCAGACTGGCCTGGTTTTTTTCTGACAACTGTTGGCATAATTAAATATCCCCCCCTTCTTGGAAACCACTTAATAAGTGGTAATGCAAATGCATAACTTCTTGATATTTACCTCCATTTACTCCTATTTTATATGCTCCCACAATTCCCAGTTTCTGTGCCGCCTTGGTAATCGCCAACTGCACATGACCCAAAATACCAGCGTCTTCTTCACCAGCTGTTTCCAAATTTATAATATGTTTCTTTGGAATCACCATAATATGAGTCTCAGCAATGGGTTTGATATTTACAAACGCCAACGCAAACTCGTCCTCATATACCTTTTTTGATGGTAATTCCCCCGCCACAATTTTACAAAAAATACACTCATCCATATGCAAATTATACTATATAATCTAATCCACAACCTCCGCACTATAATCAGAACTGTGGAATCGTATCATCAACAAAATCTTCTTGCTGCCTAAGTTCCCTGTTTCCGCACTTACCTTCATTTGCCCGCCTTAACATTTCCTCATAAATCATCCCCGGCACAGCACATTCCATCCACATATAATTATGCCCACATCCATAACACATTACATGAACCAAATCTTGTTGTTCTACTGTAGCCATCGACCCAGTTATTTTATTGTGTAATCCTTCACTTGGGTAACTTCGGTCACCGTACTGGTGTTATTGTCCCACATACCCTTGACCCTCACCCTATCTCCCACTTTCAAATCAGCCTGCACAATCGCGACTTCCTTGCGGTTCACCAACTTGGTAGTAGTAGATATCGTTACAGTTTGGTTTATTCTTTTTTCTGAAACCGTAGACATCACAAACCCCCCACTAGTCAGAGACGTTATCTCTCCTACAAATGTCGCTTTACGCTTCTGCACAGACAAATCCCGGATCATACGCGCCAAAATAGTTGTTTTGGCATCATCGGTAAATTTCCCGATTACATTAACAGTATCTCCCGTGGATATTTCATCTAAAGAAGATTTTGCCCCAAACTTGCGGCGCAACATCGTATTTGCATTCAAATTCACAGTATAAGTCACTTCATTTTCCGACACAGACATCGAAGAAGTACTTTTTGCTCCCACTATCCCCTGAGTAATCACCGCCCGGTTGTTTTTAATTGCCACCACCTTAGTTTTTATCTCAGACGCATAAGCAGGAACCGCAAACACTCCCGCCGCCAACAACAAACCCAATACAATTTTATTGTACTTCATAAGTAACCTTAAACTCCAAATTTGCCGTCTTCCCCTCAGCGTCCACTGCTACCACCGCCACATAATTGTCTCCTTCATCGAGTGTCAAATTTACCGAAAAATTACCGGAGGCGTCAGCTACCACATCTTTGTCATTGACAGACACATCAGCTTTAGGAGCGGTCGTTCCCTTTACCGTAATCGATGGGGTGGTCACCACAGCTCCATTAACTGGTGAGACTATATTCAAAGAAATTTCCGACTTTGCGACCACCACCTCTTCTTTTTTAACTTGAGGAGATGGATTCACTACCACCGCCGCCGGCACACTGGGTTTACTAGATTTTCCCACTATATAAAACACTACCCCACCCCCCAAAACTAAAACCATAAGCCCTATCACAAGTCCGGATTTCATATTAGTGACCTAACTTTATCACATCTTGTAAAGTAATCAATGCCATCAATATCAAAAGCCCTATCATCCCCCAGGAATTTATTTTCTGCTCCAGTTCAGCCGATACTCTTTTTTTTCTAGCCCATTCAATCCAAATAAACAACATTCTTCCCCCATCCAGCGCCGGAATCGGTAATATGTTAAACACCGCTAAATTCACCGACAACACCGCCACCAACTCCACAATCGGCCAAAATCCTCCTTTGGATACCACATCTGTCAACTGATATATTCCCACGACCCCTGCCACCCCTTCGGGTTTTTTCCCCGCCGCCAAACTTTTACCAATACTTCTAAAACCGTCAAAAACTCTCCCCACCCAAATCCCCGTCGTCTTCACCCCGGCTCCAACTGCGTTGACCGAACACCGAATACTGAATACCGAACACCTTTCTATTTGTAAGTAGGGAAAATCGGCAATTCCCACTCCCAACGGCCCTTGCCCCTCAGGCGGATTCACCCGTCCCGTCACCAGTAAATTTAATTTTTGACCTTGGCCATTTTCCACAATCCCCTCAAGTAAAGATATTCCTTGTCCTCTTTCTATACTAAGATTTACGGGTATTCCAGCCCAGGAACGCATCAATCGACCAAACTCAACTCCATTCTCTACTGGTTTGCTTTCCACTGCCACTATCCGATCGCCTGCCATTATTCCCGATGTTTTTGCCGGAGACCCATTTTCCACTGACGTAATTGTCACTTTCTCAGAAATCTTCACCGGTACTCCGGTAGCCATATATAAAAATGCAAAACACACCACCGCCAAAACAATATTCATCACTACTCCGGCTCCAATTACCGCCATTCTTTGTTTCCGCCCACGGCTCCAGAAGGACCGTGCCCCCAACGAAGCCGCAGGCGAAGTGGGGCCTTCTTCTCCAAAAAGTTTCACAAACCCGCCAAACAAAATCGGATATACCGAATACATCGTTTCCCCTCTTTTAATCTGAAAAATATGTCTGGTGAATGGTAAACCAAAAGCAAATTCTTCCACTTTTATCCCCAATATCCGCGCCGCCACAAAATGCCCCAACTCATGAATTAGTACCAACACCGACAACACCGACAAAAAAATCAAGGGCGTTGTCATACTTGCATCAATTCCGATTCTTTGGTTTTACCGATAGCTTCAATTTCTGCCATCATTGCATCTGTAGTTTTTTGCAATTCCAGCTCATAACTACTTCTATCGTCTTCGGTAATTTTCCTTTCTTCAAATTCTCGCTTCAACTCTCCCATTTTTTCGTGGCGTATTTGCCGGACTTTTACCCGGCCGTCTTCCAGCTTTACATGCAACATTTTGACATACTCCAAACGTCTTTCCGAAGTCAGTGATGGCACTGCAACTCTGATCAAATTGTTGTCAATCACCGGAGTTAGCCCCACGTTGGCCGCCTCTATATCTCTTCGGATATCACCTATTATCGACTGGTCGTATGGAGTAATTGTAATACTTCCCGCGTCCGGCACCATCACCTGAGCCACCTCAATGACTTTCATTTTGGTTGTTCCTCCGTAAGCGTTGATGACAATATTATCCACCAATGATGAATTAGCTCTACCGGTTCTAATTGACGCCACATCATTCTTCACATACTCCACCAACTTCTGCATTTTTTGTTTTACTTCTTCCAAATCCACTATACCCATTATACTACCACAATTTTAATATCCATCACCTGAATATTTTCTCCCAACACCCCCACCGTTTCTTTGATCAGATCAGAGATTTTTTTGGACGGATCGCGGACATACTCTTGATTCAACAATTCTTCCACGCTAGAGGGTTTGGCCGAGGCCACCTGCAAAGATAGTTCTTTACCCAAGTTTTGAAAATGATCGGTTTTGGCCACAAAATCGGTCTCACAAGCCAAAGACACCAAACTCCCTAACCGGCCCGTGTGATGGATATACGAAAATACTCTACCGGCTTTGACTTCGCGTTCACTTTTTTTAGCCGCCCGCTCTACACCTTTTTTCTTTAGCCATTCCGTAGCCTTCTTCATGTCTCCATTACTCTCTTCCAGCGCCTGCCGGCAATCAGCCACTCCGGCATCTGTTGCTTCCCGCAATTTTTTCAGATCATTCAGATTTACTTTTATCATCTTTCTTGCCCCGCGAAGCCTTTGGCGAAGTGGGGTCTCCTTTCATTATGGCCTCAACTACGGCGCCAACTATTAACTCAATCGATTTTACTGCGTCATCGTTAGCAGGTATTACATAATCTACCAAACTCGGCTCGGCATTAGTATCCACAATTCCAACCACTTGCACTCCCGCCCTCTTTGCTTCTTTTACTGCCACTATTTCCTGATGTGTGTCCACTACAAACATGGCCTCCGGCAACTTTTCCATATCCGCCACTCCTCCCAAAAATCTTTCCAGCTTGGCGATTTCCCGGTCAAATTCCAGTTGCTCCTTCTTGGTGTATTTTTTCAGTTCACCTTTTTCCCGCCTGTCTTTTAGAGATTTCAATCTCTTAACCGATTTTTGCAGCTGCGAAAAATTGGTCAACATTCCTCCCAGCCATCTTTGAGCCACAAACGGCATACCGGTTTTTTTGGCCGCCTCTTCCACAATTCCCCGAGCTTGCCGTTTTGTCCCCACCCACAAAACTTTTCCGCCATTTGCCACCACTCCCGTCAAATACTCCAAAGCTTCGTCCAATCCTTTTTTTGTTTTTACCAAATCAAAAATATGTACGTTATCCCTCACCCCATATATATACTCATCCATGCTGGGATTCCAACGCCGAGACTGATGCCCAAAATGGCACCCGGCTTCCAAAAGTTGTTGTAAGGTCACGTTACTCATATCAAAGCACATTTCCCCCGACAATATTTGCAGCAACCGACTGTCTTACCAATTCGATATTCTCTAAATCTTCTGCACTCATCGAACACTCTGTTATTTTCCTCCATAAAACAAATTTCTTTGCCGCACATCTTCCATCTCCCCGGCAACCCATCTTACATTCCACCAACTTCTGACTGGTTCCGGGAAACCTTTTAGTTAATACTTCCCATAAATTCTCTCTTGCCATTGGAGCATTTTAGCCTACTTTCAACAAATTCGCAAATAGCATTGCCACCGTAACCGGTCCCACCCCACCTGGGACAGGTGTATAAAACGAAGCCTTAGCAAGCGCTGACGGAGTAAATTCAGCGTCAGGATAACCTACATCAATCGCTATAAATCCATCTCGCACCATATCGCTATCTATCAAATCTTTTTGCCCAGTAGCCGAAATAATAATATCAGCAGTTTTTAATTTCTCGATATCAAAATCGTCTTTGTCCATCCCCACTGCATCTGGAAACACTTGCATGAGCTTCCGGCCAACAAAACCCTTTTCCCCCACAACTACTATTTTCTTTTGCAAGAGGTCCTCTTGCAAACCCAAGAGGACCTCTTTTACAGCTCTTACAACCGCTGGTAAATACAAACTATCTTCTTTTAATCCATCCACATCTTTTTCCGGTGGAATTTGCGAAATTAACTCTTTAGCGTTTGGGTGCGGCAACTGAACCATGATTCCATCTTCATCTCCATCAATTCTGTTCATCACTATTTCTACTCCCAATCTCTTAGCTAACTCTATTTTTTTCTGAACATATTTTGCGCCAGATGCGTTTTCCGGATCCAGAAAAATCGCAAGCTTTGTCTTTCTTTTTGGTAATTTAGCAATTATCTCTTCCGCAAACTTTTTCCCGTCAAACTTCATACCGGTATTGGAAATCTCTCACACAACTCTTTTACTTCTTTACTGATTACCAAATACCGAATACCGAGTACCACTTGATGTATCCATTTTGCAATCTGTTTCATCTCTTTTTCTTTCATCCCCCTAGTCGTAACAGCGGGAGTTCCCAAACGAATACCCGACGGATTGGCCGGCGGATTAGTGTCGTGTGGCACTGAATTATAATTAAGTACCAAACCTGCCTTCTCCAAATCTACAGCAAACTGCTTACCAGAAATATTTTTATTTCTTAAATCTACCACCATTAAATGGTTGTCTGTCCCTCCCGTGGTTAGCTCAAAGCCATATTTTATTAATTCTTCTGACAATACTTTGGCATTTTTGACTATTTGTTGAGCATATTTTTCAAACTTCAAACTTCCAGCCTCCGCCAAAGCAATAGCGATTCCAGCCGTAGTGCCATTGTGCGGTCCACCCTGTAATCCCGGAAACACCGCCCGGTCGATTTTTTTAGCCAGATCCGGATTATCAGTCATCAACATGGCCCCCCTAGGCCCTCTTAAAGTTTTATGGGTCGTAGTCATAATCACATCGGCATAACCCACCGGACTGGGATGTACTCCTCCCACCACCAACCCCGCAATATGTGAAATATCCGCCAAAACCAAAGCGCCAACCTTTTTGGCAATTTCTGAAAATCTTTTGAAATCCAAGGTTCTGGGGTAAGCCGTGGTACCAATGACCATCAGTTTGGGTTTATGTTCTAATGCTAGTTTTTCTACTTCGTCATAATTAATTAGCCCATTTTCATCTACGTCATATTGCACGGAATTAAAAAATTTACCTGAGAACGTAACTTTGGGATGACCATGGGTTAAGTGTCCTCCTCCGGAAAGTTTGAGCCCCATGATTGTCTCGCCAGGGTTGACCATGGCCATAATGGCCGCGGCGTTGGCGGGTGAACCGGAATATGGTTGCACATTGACATGAGGAACACCAAATAATTTCTTGGCCCTCTCTATTGCTATTTTCTCTATCTGATCAATAAATTCATTCCCCTGATAATATCTCTTTTCGGGATACCCTTCGGAATATTTATTATTGAGCATTGAGTTTTGCGCTTTGCGTATTGCGGGGCTGGCATAATTCTCCGACGCAATCAGCATCAAGGTTTCTTTTTGTCTCTTTTCCTCCAACTTGATCAGTCTCTCAATCTGTTTATCCATGTCAAGATTATACGCTAGGGTTTAAAAATCAGCACATATCCTAATACTCCAAGTACAAAGCCCCACACTCCGGCCAAAAATTTCAAGTCTCTCACATCGATGTCATGTACCAAAAAATTCCTCGCTTCCCAGCTTCCTGTTCTCTTCATCTTACTTGCATCCGCAAATTTATCCTCAACCACTACTTTGTTGTACCACTTTCCATATCCTCTTTTCAACTACATCAATTGACCCATTTCCATTCACCTTTTTTACCAGCTTGGGAAACTTTTTTGTTTCTTCTATATATCCTTTCCGGACTTTTTCAAAAAATTTTTTATCCATACTTTCGAATTTATCCCCACTGGCATCTCTGGTTCTTGCCAACGCCGTTTCCAAATCTGTATCCAGCCAAATCACCAAATCCGGCCAAACGTCCCCTACAGCCTCTTTATTAATTTTTAATACCCTGTCTATTCCTAAATTCCGGCCAAATCCTTGATAGGCCATACTGGTAAATACCGATCGGTCGGCTACTACTATCTGGCCTTTATCTAAAAGCGGCTTGACTACACTACGTAAACTTTGCGCCCGGCTGGCTGCATATAAATATTGCTCACACACCGGATCCATATCTGTTTTAAATTTCATTCCCTGTACCACCCGTCTTATTTCGTTTGATATTTCGTCTCCTCCTGGTTCCTTAGTCCACACCGCTCCCAATTTCTCAGCCAAAATCTTACTTTGTGTGGTCTTCCCGCACCCCACAATCCCCTCAAAAACAATATATTCAGCTTTTCCTGCCATATTTTCTAGATTCTATACCCAGCTGTGTCAACAAACAAAACCCCGGTTCTTTTTTGCATTCCAGATTCGAACCTGTTACTCCTTTTTCAAAATTTGCCCTAACCAATCCCCCACAACCAACACATTCCCCTTCATATTCATCATCCCCAACTTTCATCCACTCTCTAACCATCCCCGCCCCTTCACCCGCTTTCTTCAATATTACCTCCATCATTTCATCTTTTATTAAACCTCGCTCCCGTCACGCCTTTTTGCCCGAAATAATGGGAATTTAATTTTTTATGCCCATACGGATATTGAGCCGGAGAAGTCATTTGCAAAAAACTGATCTGGCAAATCCGCATATCTTTGTACAAAGCAATCGGCAAATTGGCCAGATTAGAAATTTCCAAAGTCGCCTGCCCTTCAAACCCAGGGTCAAAATACCCGGCCGTAGAATGAATAATCAGCCCGATTCTCCCCAAACTGGATTTTCCCTCCAACCTACCCACCAAATCATGGGGAATTTTTAGCCATTCTATTGTCGTTCCCAACACAAATTCCCGTGGATGAATAATGATCGGCTCATCTTTTTTTATCGTTATTTTTTTCATCAACCCCTTAACTCCAGTTCGGGTATCGATCAAACTCTGACTATGGCTGTCAAACACTAAAAATTCTCCCCCTAGATGTAAATCCACACTCGATGGTTGCACACAATTATCATCAAACGGCCGGATCACCAATTCTTTGTTTTTAATTTTCTCCCGGATATCTCTGTCACTCAAAACCATCCTAAATCTTTTACCATATTATTTTGGCTTAGTCCAGCTGGCAAAGTCGCACTTTGGATAATTACTGCAGCCATAAAAAGTCCTGCCGGTGCGGGTTTTGCGTATTATCACATCGCCATCTAAACACTTCTCGCACTTTTGTCCGGTTTTATTTTGGTAACTACCTTTGAAATCACACTCCGGAAACCTACTGCAAGCCAAAAATCTGCCAAATTTTCCGATCCGGACTATTACGTCTCCCTCTTTACATTTGGGACATTTTTCTCCAGTTACTTCTACTTCAATCTTTACTCTCTCCGCCGTCTGCTCTACATCGGTCAACTGCTTCTCAAACGGCGTGTAAAAATCCGCCAGCAACGGCTGCCACTTTTTCTCACCATTAGCCACTTCATCTAACCCATATTCCATGTTGGCAGTAAATTCATAATCCACGATATTAGGAAAGTTTTTTACCAAAAAGTCATTCACGGCAATCCCTAATTCGGTCGGCTTAAATCTTTTTTCTTCTTTTTCTACATATTGCCGGTCGGCGATAGTAGACAACGTCGGCGCGTAAGTACTCGGCCGCCCAATTCCCATCTCTTCTAGCGCTTTGATCAGGCTGGCATCGTTGTACCGCGCCGGCCCCTGAGTAAACTTCTTCAACTTTTCCAAACTCACAAAATCCAGCTTTTCCCCTTCTGTCACTTCCGGTAAAATGTTTTCCTCCAAATCTTTTTCCAAAACTTTGTACCAACCATCAAACTTAATAACTTCTCCTTTGGTTTCGAATATATATTCACTCGCTTTGACAGTAATTTTTGTCGTTTCTCCCAAAACTTCTGCCATCTGGCAAGCCACAAACCTCTTCCAAATCAGCTCATAAAGCCGTGTCTGATCTTTATTCGTCTGAACGCTAAACGCTAACGTCTGAACGCTGGTCGGCCTTATTGCTTCGTGGGCTTCTTGAGCCACCTTAGATTTAGTCTTAAAAAATCTCGGTTTATCCAATGCGTATTCTTTTCCATATCTGTCAGCTATAAACAAAGAAGCCATTTTCGTCGCTTCAGCGGCGATATTTGTCGAATCTGTCCGGTGATAAGTAATAAACCCTTCTTCATACAGGTTTTGAGCAATTTGCATGGTTTTTTTAGCGCTCCACCCAAGTCGGTTAGCTGCAGTTTGCTGCAAGGTTGAAGTCGTAAACGGCGCCGGTGGGGTCCTCTTAAATTCTTTCTTTTCGATATTCAGTACTCGGTATTCAGTATTCAGTAATTTTTTTTCGATCTCTTCTGCTTCAGCCTGATTTTTAATTTCACTAGTTAATTTTACTTTGAGCTTTGAGTTTTGAGCATTGAGCATTACAAGAATCTCCCAAAATTCTTGTGGTTTAAACGCCTCAATCTCCCGCTCCCGCTCGACTACCAGACGAACCGCCACCGATTGCACCCGTCCGGCCGAAAGCCCTCGTCTGATCTTTTTCCATAACATTGGCGACAATTTGTATCCTACCAATCTATCCAAAATTCTCCTCGCTTGTTGGGCCTCCACCAAGGGCATATCGATCTTTTTGGGATTTTTCAACGCCTCATCAATCGCGTGTTTAGTTATTTCATGAAACACAATTCTTTGGAACTTGTGATTTGTGATTTGTGATTTGGAGCCTTTTAGTAGCTCTGCTACATGAAAGGCGATTGCTTCCCCTTCCCGATCCGGATCAGTCGCCAGATAAATCTTGGTCGCTTCGTCGCTTAATTTCTTAATCTCTTCGGTTTTTTGTTTTTGTTTCGCCGTCTGTACATACTCCGGCTCAAAATTCTTATCAATTTTAATTCCCAATTTTTTCTGCGGCAAATCCCGCACATGCCCCATGGTGGCTTCCACCATATATCCGTCCCCCAAAAATTTAGTCAGAGTTTTGGCTTTGGTTGGGCTCTCTACAATCACCAAATTCATTTCTCTATTCTACACTACCACTAAATTTTCTTATCTCTTTTTCAATTCTTCAAAAGCCTGCTTCAAAAAAGTTTTTGCTTCTTCAGCCACTCTCACGTCGGGCGTAACTGCATCTACCACAGTATCAAAGTAACGCCTCATAACCCCAACGATCATCGGAGGATAATCCCTAAGCACATCATATTCCGACAACGCCCAAGCCGTCACCAGTCCGGGCCCAACTTTTTCAGACCCGGCAACTTTGTCCACAAAGCTTTTTAAAAACCTATTTTGCACCTCTTCCTTGCCACTACCGTACACACCAGCTTTAGTTAGTTTTTCCACCATTTCCTCCGCCAGAGGCATAGTTACATAAATTTCATCAGCCATAAGCCAAATAATAACTCTCTCTCTGCAAAGTCAACTCATATTTATCAATTTCACGCTATAGCGTCAAATTGATAAATTTTAGGCTACTCCCCCACACCCTGCACCACGGAATAATTGAATTTATCTTCCACTCCAAAATATTTAGCCAGAATTTTGCGGGCGATGGGCGCCGCCGCAGTTGAACCCTCCCCTCCTCCCTCCACCAACACTGTCACCGATATCGTCGGGTCATCTGCTGGTGCATATACCGTAAACCACGCATGTGATCCCGTCCTGCCATCACTCCGCACATACTCAGCAGTTCCAGTTTTACATGCAACTTTTGGGTATTGAGATTTGCCCGCCTGCAACGCTTGATGCGTAGCATCTGCGGGCAGGGCATTTGACATTTGTTGATTCCAGTCAAAGAACGGGTATGCCGTCCCTCCCTCTGTGCACGCCCCAATCATGCCTTTTTTGACTATATCTAAAATATCGGTGTTTATGTCTATTTTTGAACATTGAAAATTTTGGTCATTGGAATTTATTTGGGATTTGGGATTTGGAATTTGAGATTTGAGAAGGTGTGGCTTACATTTCTCTCCCCCGCTCGCAATCACATTCGTCATCAAATTTACTTGTAACGGTGTTGCCAGCACATCTCCCTGTCCGATAGCCATATGATAAGTATTTCCCAAAAACCATTGTTCATTTTTGGCCTTTTCCTTCCATTCAGGAGTTGGCACCAAACCACTCACTTCACCCGGCAAATCCAAACCAGTAACCTGTCCAAGTCCCATCTTTTGCGCCCAAGTCGCCATCGTTTCCGGTCCCGCCAACTCCCCCACTTTATAAAAAAAGGTATCTGTCGACCGTGACAGGGCTTTCACCCACCCCACCACCCCTTCTGTCCTGCCATACTGTGTAAAAAACCAATTTGTATACGCAAACTTTCCCACATTAATCGCCCCCGTATCTTCATAAGTAAAACTGGACGGTACTTTATTTTCCGATAGAGCCGCAACCGTCGTTATCATTTTAAACGTCGACCCCGGAGGATATACTCCACCGATCGCCCGGTTAAAAAATTCCGATGTCGGCAATACTTTTTGTGGATCAAAACTTGGAGAACTTACCAACGCCAGCACTTCTCCGGTTTTGGGGTTGCTCACCACCACCGCACCCGGCCTTGTTAAGGCTTCGCCAGCTGTTTTTTGCAAAGACGCATCTATCGTTGTTTTTAAATCGATTCCTTTCACTGCTTGTTGCACCCCCAACTCCCGCACTTCCCGACCGGAAGTGTCTACCTCCACCAATCTTCCCCCGTCTACTCCCCGCAAGCTTTCCTCATACTGGCTTTCCAGTCCCATTCTCCCCACCATTCCCTGATTTTTGTATTTATCCCCCTTGGGAGTAAGAAGTCCCACCTCATTTTCCCCCACTTCTCCCAAATATCCCACCACATGGCCGGCATCCGGTCCCAACGGATATTTTCGTTTGCCATCTACACTTTCTGCCAACACCGTGCCATTTCGATCCAAAATTTTCCCCCGCGATGCGGGCAAAATTATCTTTTTAATCCGGTTTTCATTCGCTAAAACTAAATTTCTCCCTCCTTGTACCAGCTGTAAAGATATCAATCTGACCAAAAGTAAAATTAAACACGTCGAAACTACCAGCATCAGCCAGCTCGACAATCTCATGCCAATACCCTCATTATTTGGCATCGAAATCCTCGCTGTTTTGCTTTCATGCACAATAAAATCCGAAAAAGTTACCCCCGGCTTGAATTTTTTCATAATAAAATTATAAACAATAAATCCTAAAATCCAAATAAATAACAAATTTTAAAATTTAATGCTTAGAGTTTATTTGGTCCTTTGAATTTTAGATTTAGAATTTATCGTAGTCCCCCCGTCACTTTTATCCGTGCCAGCAATTTCATATCATCCAACACTTTTCCACATCCGCGCACCACCGCCGTCATCGGATCATCGCAAATATACACCGGCATTCTGGTTTCCTCTCCCATCAAGCGGTCTATTCCAGTGATCAAGGCTCCACCCCCCGCCATCATAATGCCTCTTTCTAAAATATCCGACACCAGCTCCGGCGGCGTTTCTTCAATCAAGTCTGCCACGTTAGACGTAATCTCCCGCAAAGTCGGCATCATAGCTTCCCGGGCCTCCGCCGAAGTAATTTTTAGGCTTTTAGGTAGTCCCGATTCCAAATCCCGCCCCCGCACCACCATTATTTTTTCCTTGCCCTCAAAAGCCGATGGATGCGCATTTCCAATCGTTATCTTTACGTCCTCTGCCGTCCGTTCACCTAGCAAAATATTATATTTCAGTCTCATGTAATGAATCACCGCTTCATCCAATTCATCCCCGGCCGTTCTTACCGAACGGTTGAGTACCACTCCCCCTAGGGAAATCACCGCCATTTCGCTGGTTCCCCCGCCAATATCCACAATCATCACTCCTCCGGCATCCGAAATCGGCAAATTTGCTCCAATCGCCGCCGCCATCGGTTCTTCAATCAACCAGCATTGTCTGGCTCCTGCCGACAACGCCGCTTCCTGTACTGCCCGCCGTTCCACTTCTGTTACTCCGGAGGGAATTCCAATTACCACCCGCGGCTTGGGTATCCGCGGGATGGCATGCCCGGTTTCATGGACTCTTAATATATAGTGTTTCAACATCGCCTCCGTGGCGTCAAAATCCGCGATCACTCCATCTTTTAAGGGCCTAATCGCTTCAATAGTCGCCGGCGTCCGCCCCAGCATTTTTTTGGCTTCTTCCCCAATTGCCAAGACCTGTTTGGTTTTTTTATGCCGGGCCACCACCGACGGTTCCCTGATCACAATTCCCTTACCCTTTACATACACCAAAGTATTGGCCGTTCCCAAGTCAATCCCCACATCATAAGATAGTAGTCCAAACAAATAATCCAACATACTGTCCGCAATATAAGTCTTGCCTTCCTAGACTTCAACCCCTAAAATGCAAAACCATGCCAAAAAAATCTAAAGAATCACATCCAGAGTCTTTATATAACCACAATAATGAAGTTATCCCATGGGAAAATGCACCCGATGAACTCAGACAAGCATTTTGGATTTCAATCGGAGTAATTCATCTTTTCCCCAAAATAAAACGTGGACCAGATATGGGTCACGGTAAATGCAGTCGCCGAAAATGCCGCGGAGGACCAAAATGCTATTAAACACTAATTAAGTCGCATTGATATTTTCTTAAAGAGTGCTACAGTGGTTATGTGGCTGAAACAATAAAAATACCGGTTTTACTAGAGAAACTTCCTGGTGAACCTGTTTGGACAGCTGAAGTCCCTTATGTAGAAAATTGTGTTTCCGAAGGGAAGAATCCAGAACTGGCTCTAACCAGTCTAATGGAAGCCATTGCCGCTTTGGCAACAGTTGATCCGTCTATCTATGATCAACTGGCCAAACCTCCGGAATACTTAATTACTCAAATTGAAATCCCATCAAACAAGCTATGAGCGGCATTCCCCCCGAAGCCCAAGAATTAATCGCCCGATTTAATGAAGAAGAAGCTACACGAACAGTAAACCGGCCAAAAAAATCAACAAAGGAAAACGAGGAATTAGAACTTCGAAGAGTTCAAGACATTCTCAATGCTGCTGCCAATTTTGGCTGCGATATCAGAGACGGTAAGGGAAGTCACAAAGTCATAGTTAAACCTGACGGAACATGTATGCCCATCCCCGTACACAATCCCGGAGCAGAACTTGGAAAAGGCCTAGCACATAAAATATGTAAATTCATTAGAGGGAAATAGAAAACAACAATCTCTTTCTGTTAAACTATCTCCATGTCCTTTTGCCAAAAAACCATCCGGTTTTTGTTTTACGCTTTGTTTATTCTGGTTCCCCTGATTTTTCTCCCCAACACTTCCGAACTCTTTGAATTTAATAAAATTATTCTCACTTATATTTTTGTGGTTTTAATTTCTACCTGTTGGATCTGCGACTGCATTATTCAAAAAAAGTTTATTTTCCGCCGCACCCCGCTGGATATTCCCCTCCTCGTTTTTTTGGGATTTAGTATTTTGAGTTTAGTATTTTCGATTGACGTCCATACGTCCATATATGGCTACTATTCCCGTTGGAACGGCGGATTATTATCCCTCTTTTCCTACTCCTTGCTATATTGGGCCTTTGTCACCCATTTCGACTCCAAATCTTCTCTGAACGCTATACGCTATACGCTATACGCTGCCATTCCCGTGGCTCTGTGGGCCGTGGCCGAGCATTTTGGGATTGACTCCAAAATGTGGGTCCAGGACGTCCAAAACCGAGTCTTTTCCACCATCGGCCAACCCAATTGGCTGGCAGCATATATAGTAAGCCTGATTTATTTACCGTTATCAGGCTTACTCAAATTTCAAACTCCAAATCCCAAATCCCAAATAAATCCAAAATTATTAAGTTTTAAACATTTAGATTTTAGAAATTATTTGGATCTTAGAATTTTGAATTTAGTATTTTTTGTATTACTTTTCTCAGTTTTATTATTTACCAAATCCCGCTCGGGACTATTGGCATTTGGAATATCTAGTTTGGTGTTTTGGATCATGTCATTTAACAAAAAAACGGTAATACCAATGATCATTTTTACACTTTCAACTTTGAGTTTTTTGTTGGTCTTTAAAAACCCCATCCGGGACTTAGTTTTTAAATCGACCGTTGTTGAAAAAACTGTCGGTACCGTCCTTGAATCAGGTGGTACCGAATCTGGAACTATTAGAAAAATCGTCTGGACCGGAGCTACTAGGATCTGGACTTCTAGCATCAAGAATCTTCTCATCGGCACCGGCCCGGAAACCTTTGCCATGGCCTATTATCAATACCGTCCCATTGAACACAATCAAACTTCCGAATGGGAACTCCTCTACAACAAAGCCCACAACGAATTCTTAAATCAACTGGCAACCACCGGAGTATTAGGTTTCATATCTTATCTTTCACTTCTATTTTTTATGTCTATAATATTCCTTAAATCTCAAATTCTAAATTCTAATAACCAAATAAATTCTAAAAATAAAATTCAAAACAATTTGGATCTTAGAATTTTGAGTTTAGGACTTTTCTGTGGCTGGCTCACAATTTCCGTCACCAACTTCTGGGGTTTTTCCGTCGTCATCACTCAAATCCTGCTATTCTTGTTACCCGCAATGGCGATTAGTTTAGAGCGGGAGAGCGGGAGAGCGGGAGAGTATAAGTCAACAAATCTTTCAGGCTTACAAAAAATAGGTTTATTTGTCTCCTGCTCTTCTACTCTTCTACTCTTCTACTCTATCGGCAAATATTGGTACGCCGATGTCAAGCTCGCTTCCTCTCAACTCCAAACCCGCTACTTTGGTTCCACTCAAAACCCTCAATATTTAATCGCCGCTTACAACGAAATTACCCAAAGTTTCAAACTCAATTCTCATGAACCCAACATTACTTCTGAATATGCCATGTCTGCGGCATATCTGGCCGCCGCTCTCAAGCCCCAAAACGCTACTCAAGCAGCTCAGTTGGCCCAACAGGCTCTGAATATCTCCGATTTGACCATCGAAGCTTCTCCTCATCATCCCAATTTTTTCAAATCCCGTTCCCGCATGGCCATTCTCCTTTCAGAAGTCGATCCCCGGTATTTAGACATCGCCGCTCAAAGTTTACAACAAGCCAGTCTCATTTCTCCCACCGACCCCCGCATTCCCTACAATCAGGGACTCATCGCCAAATATCAAAATAAAATCTCAGACGCCAAAGCCTTTTTCCAAAAAGCCCTCGACTTCAAACCCGACTTCCAAGACGCCATTCAACAACTTCATCCTTAGTTATTATTTCTATTTATTTCCCTCAATCTTATCTCTCTGGTAGCGAGAAATCCTAAACCACTTCGTACAGCGACAGCCACACCAAGCAACGACAGGCCAAAGTCTACCAACCTAAAGAATCCATCCATCCCATCTTTGGCATCTTGGCCTCCTTTTAATAGAAAAAAAGCACCCAGAGTAGCCCCAACTACAACCCCAACCACATCGGGCCCATATCTTTGTAAGCGTTCCATATGACCAGTAATATACACCAATAGACCTATAGTGTCAAGAGCTGTCCCCACCTTTTGCTTTTCTAGCGAGTAGAGCAGTAGTAAAACCAACAGCCAAAATTGCAACCTCCAAAGAAACAGACGCTCCGTTCCAAATAGCAACCCCTTCTGCAAGAACAGTAAGAAAACCTGCACCCAAATATGGATGCTTCGCCGGCAAAGAAGCTCCTTCCTTCAATCTTTTAATCCAATGTTCCGCTGATCCATCACCTGTAATCATCTGCGCATTTTAACATCTACCGACAAATTTTTGTTAAAATCAACCCATGGCAAAAATAGTTACCGTTCCTTCAGACATTCTTCGTAAACTATCCTTGCCGGTTTTGGCATTGGATAATAGAGTACTCAATATACTCACAGATATGGAAAAAACGCTCAAAGCGGCCAAAAATCCAGAAGGAGTGGGATTGGCCGCTCCCCAAATCGGCATACCTCTGCGCATCTTTATGATCCGTCCGGTATCCAAAGGATCAATAACTACATTTATCAATCCTGAAATCATCAAATTTTCTCAACGTCAAAATATTCCCACCGGCAAAAAAGGTGTCTACGAAGGTTGCCTCTCCATCCCCGACCACTACGCCCCCATCAAAAGATCCATGAGTGTGACGATTAAATATCAAGCAATAAAATCCAAAATTCTAAATTCTAATAACCAAATAAATTCTAAAAATAAAATTCAAAACAATTTGGATCTTAGAATTTCGGATTTAGAATTTGAAAGCAAAACCGAAATTTTCTCAGGTTTTGCTGCCCATGTTATTCAGCACGAAATGGATCATCTCAACGGCATTTTATTCATCGACCGCTGTCTGGAACAAAACTCCAAATTATACAAAGTAGACGGGGAAGAATGGGAAGAAGTGGGAATCTAGCGGCCAATGATTCTGGGTCTATTTTTTCTATTTATTCTACTAAAAGTTCTGGGGATCTCGCCGGTTAAAGGCAAACCTACCAACGCTCTTCCTACCGCAATCACTCCAGCAATTTCTCCCCCCACAACTTTACCATCAGCCAGCACAACCGTAGGATTTCCTTCATCATCAAATGCTAGAGCTTCAACTATTTTTGTTTGCGAATCATCGGCACCAGTCCCTGACTTAATCCCCGCCCGCTTCTGTGATTCCATTAACGCTTCTCCACTTGCTCTCGCTTCGATAGTATTTATTCCCATAGATTTATTATAATACTATTTATGGATATCGTTTTTTTTGGCTCATCTCCATTCTCTGTCGTAGTTCTTCAAAAACTCCTAGACGCTGGACGCTATGCGCTAACCGCTGTCGTCACCACTCCCGACAAACCCGTCGGCCGGCATTTAAAACTTACTCCCAATCCCGTCAAAGTTTTGGCGCAAAAAAATAATATTCCGGTATACGACAGTATCACCCCCCTTCCCCCTCTTAATTTAAGAGGGGGTGGCCCGCAGGACGAGGGTGATATAGGTTTAGTGGCAGCATATGGCCAGATAATAAAGCCAGAAGTTTTAGACCAATTTCACGGCCAAATTTACAATATTCATCCTTCGTTATTGCCAAAATATAGAGGTTCCTCTCCTCTGCAACAGCAAATCCTAGATGGCGTTACCGACACTGGGGTAACTATCATTCAACTGGATGCCCAAATGGATCATGGACCAATCGTGGCCGCCGCTCATGACAAAATTTTACCTGATGATACTACAGTCACTTTGGGAAATCGGTTGTTTGAAAAAGGAGCGGAATTATTCATTACTCAGTATTCAGTATTCAGTATTCAGAAAAAAGAACAAGACCATTCTCAAGCTACTTACACAAAGAAATTGACCAGACAGGACGGCTTTTTACTCTGGGAAGAATTTCAAAATCTTATTAACTCCAAATCTCACCAGTATGAGGCCCACGATCTGGGGCGGATGTTCCGGGCTTACTTTCCTTGGCCGGGGGTGTGGACAGTTGACCCTCAGAGGAAACGCGTAAAACTGATGTCTCTGAGCCCTCTTGTGATACGACAGCAAAACTCCCAAAAAATTTAATGACCCAATTCGGAGTATCTTCAGGCAATATTAGCGGCATTTTTTACCTTCAACTTTCTCAAACACTTCGTGCACAATTTAACTTTCACCATTTTGCCATCAACTTCGATTCTCGTGGAATGTAAATTTGGCAAGAAAACTTTGCGGGTATTTACCGCTTTCTTTTTCCAACGTCCTCCAGCCACCCCTCGTCCGTGGGTATGAGTTCCCCCATACTGAACTCCTTTGGCGCAATAATCACAGATATAAGCCATTGCCTAATTTTACCATAAAATTTGCAAATCCAAAGCCCCAAATCCCAAATCCCAAAAAATTAGCTGTTTAAACATTTGTGATTTATAATTTGATTATTATTTGGATCTTAGAATTTTATATTTTGAATTTAAAATATGCCTAATTTAATATCATCAAATAACCTGCTAAGTTTACTACTTTCAGATCCTTATGCTTTTATAGTAATTTTTGGTGGTATTGTATTGGCCATTGGCCTGCACGAAGCGGCACATTGCTATATGGCCGATTATCTGGGCGATCCCACTCCACGGTCACAAGGTAGGCTCACCTTAAATCCCCTAGCCCACTTGGATCCTCTGGGAACGATCGCTATTTTGCTCACCAACTTCGGTTGGGGCAAAGCTTCGCCGTTTGATCCATATAATCTCAAAGATCCCAAATGCGACACCGCCATCATTGCCTTGGCCGGTCCAGCCAGCAATATTTTAGTTGCCGTCCTGCTTTCTATCTTACTTCATACTCTAAGTAACCTAAGTAACTTAAGTATTTTAGGAGTCTTAAGTTTCTTAATTGGACTTAATATCAATCTCGCCATCTTCAATCTCATTCCCGTCCCTCCTCTGGACGGATCAAAAATCCTCGGACTGTTTTTATCCCACGAAACAGCCTTAAAATATCAACGTAATAACAATATTTTATTTTTGATTCCCCTGCTCCTCGTAGCCCCGATGATCGTCTCCCCCATCAGCTCCTTCATTCTGCGATTTCTTCTCCCTTGACAGGCGGGTATAATTAAAGAGTCCTGCCAGAAAGGACTGTCAAAGTAATTTTTCTTGACTGTTTTTTCCAGAAAGGGCTTGCATAAATTCCACTTGGTCCTAGTACCCAGTGAAAAAGATTTTGAATCACATCGTTTTTCAAAATAGCTCGCCCACCTTTAACGGATTTCTCGGGAAAAACCTTTGACACCTCGATGGCGGGACGATTCATTCGCTTCGCTCACTCCAATTCTCAATGCACAATACTCAATGCTCAATTGATGACATATAATTGTGGTATTGCCGTCTTGGCTCAGTGGTAGACCTGCCCGCATTGCTACGCAAAGCGTTGCAGGCGGGGCTGCTGTTTTGCCTGCCCGCAGTAACAAGCCTTCCTAGCTCAATGGTAGAGCAGCGGTTTTGTAAACCGTCGATCGCAGTCCGATTCTGCGGGAAGGCTCCACAGCTTGCGCAGGCGGGTAAACAGCAGGTCCTCGGTTCGAGCCCGAGAGACGGCTCAAATTGAAATGTGTATGACCAAAAGTAAATGGTTAACTAAAAAAATAATCCAAGATTTATACTACAAACAAGGTTTTAGTGCATTGGAGGTTGGGCAAAAATTTGGAAAAGGTTACAGTCAAGTCTATAAATTTATGCGCCGGCACAATATGCCCCGTCGCACCCCCGCCCAAACTAAAACCATTCAATTTTATAAATCTCCCTTTTCGTATTCAAAGAAACAAGTCTTATCTTTTCAGGAAACGAAACTTCTCAACGCAACCTTAATGTTATATTGGGCAGAAGGTTATAAAGCCGGAAAAATGATGGATTTTGTTAATTCTGATCCCAAAATGATTAGTATTTTTGTCAGATGTATGAGAAAAATATATCGAGTCTCAGAGTCAAGATTCAGCATTCAACTATATTGCTATGCTAATCAAAATCCCAGCAATCTAATTAGTTTTTGGTCAAACTTGGCTTCAATACCCACAAATCAATTTATAAAACCATATGTTCGTCATAATTTCAAATTAAAAAAAACCCATAAAATGCCACACGGAGTAGTCCATATACGTTATTCAGATCGTAGACTCTATGAGCAAATTATGCGAGATATTGATAAAATATGCTCAGATCTCAGCCGGAATGGTAGAGCGGTCAAATACACGTCTCTGTAAAAGACGCGCCTTATGGCTTCGTAGGTTCGAATCCTGCTTCCGGCACCACGCTTAGCGTGGTGATCGTCCCGCTCAGCGGGACACCCAGCCTGGATAGTTCAGTGGCAGAACGCTTTCTTGGTAAGAAAGAGGTCCTGAGTCCGATTCTCAGTCCAGGCTCCAAATCTACTCTTGCTCTCCCGCTCTTCTACTCATATACTCTATTAGAAGGAGGTGATTTCTTTGGATCCAATTCAAACAACTGCTCAACCACCGGTTAAATGCTCAAACTGCCAAAAGGTAGTTACTCACGATGGCAAAACCGTGTGGGTATGTGAAGATTGTGGCACTGAAAACCAGCCCGTTGTCATGCCGCAAGGGCCGGCCCCGGTGGCCCCAACCCAATAACGGATCTTGTGTTGGGGCTATTTTGCAAGTAAAATAGCCCCATGGCAAAAAAAGGCGCTAGACAAGTAATTAGTTTTGTTTGCAGTGTTTGCAAATCGCAAAACTACGTTTCCGAAAAGAACAAGGTTAACACCCCTGATAAATTGTCGTTTTCCAAATACTGCCGCCGGTGCATGAAACACACCGACCACAAAGAAACTTCCAAGTTGAAATAATCAGCTTTCTTCTATGGCCAACACACCCGAATCCGACACTGAAAGAGCCGTTCAGTTGTTTTATTTTTTAGAGCGTTTGCCGGGACCGGTTAAAATGGCAGTACTTGCCGCTTCTGAATTAGGTAGCGCCGCTGCTCTCATAGCCATGGGCGTACCTATAATTTATACCATTGGAGTCATGACAGTCCTAAATGCTGCAGGAGGAGTCGTGGGATGTATAGTTTCATTAAACAAGAGATAAAACTATAAATAGCGTTTGGTATTGGTATAATTAACGTATAGGGATGTCGTTCAGTGGTAGCCCCGCAGCTGCGGGGTCCAAAACCTAAATGTATTATGTATACGTTTTAAAAAGTGGAAAAGACGGAAATATTTACACCGGCTTTACTTCCAATTTAAAATTAAGACTAAAAGAGCATCTCGACGGAAAGGTTATCTCAACCAAGAATCGCAATCCCCTTAAACTTATCTATTACGAGGCTTATTTGAACGAAAAAGATGCTCTAAACAGAGAAATCTACCTCAAATCTGGCGGAAACGCCAAGAATAGCCTAAAATCTCAGATAGCCGGTTCTTTAAAAGAAAGTGTTTAGTGCAGGGCCGTGATGTCAATGGTAGCATGGGGGTCTCCAAAACCTCTCGTCCAGGTCCGAATCCTGGCGGCCCTGCACTGAACAGTCTCCAACCCCGCAGCTGCGGGGCGATTCCTTCCATCCCTGCAGCGTAAATTTGGCTTCAAAACTTCTAAAAATTGGTGTCTAGTTTCTCATTAACACTACTGGAATGTGTGGTTCTAAACTTCCGGAAGTTTATAGAATCGAATTATCTGCCGAGCAACCTCTTTGGGATTTAACTCTGTATTATCAATAATTAAGCTCTGCTGTTGCGGAACGGGAGAAAACATATCATGTGTATCAAAAAGTTCTTTCAATTTATCGACTTTATGTATTTTCTTGTAATTCTTGCGAGAATCATTTTCTACCCTCTTTAATAACTCTTCTTTTTTACAAGTTAAAAGTACAAACATTACATTTCCTCCATGTGGTTTAACGGTATTTACCACCTCGCTTACAAACGGGTCATCTAAACCTTTTGCATATACATAGGTAAAAATGACTCCTTGAAGTTTCGCTTTCGCTGCCTCCTCTAATATTTCCAACCTGAACTTTGAAGACAACTTTCCGGCTTGTTCGCTATTAAAATCAAAAAGTGACGTTACTAAATCAACGGTTAAGTGGTTGTGGAACAACTTATACCCTGTTAACTTAGCTAATTCGATAGCGACTGTTAACTTACCCGTCGCGGGTGCTCCATAAATAAAAACCAGATTCATGTTTAAATTGTATCAGATATGACTGGACAGCATCCCCAACTCCCAGCTGCCGAGCCTTTAGAACCTGTTGCGAGAGTCCAATCACCTGAAGAAAATGCGAGGCTTGAGATGAGTGTTTGGCAAAACTTAATCGCATATTTAACTCAACCCCGAGCAGCTAGATAAAAGGTTCCAACTTCGTCCACCAGGTTTTAAAATCATATTTGTGCGTAATAGGTTTGAATGTCCCACATCCAGGCCTGCCAATGAAAATTTAAACTTTTCGATACCTTGTACTTCTCCCCAAACCCAATCTTTCAATCTTCTTAAGTTTCAAAAGTTTTGTCAGTATCTGGTTAACAGTCGGTCTGGAAACTTGAGTATTTGTAGTAATTTCACCGGGGGTCGCCTCCGTTACTTTGTTTAAATACTCCCACACTACCAATTGTTTGGGAGAAAACGTATCTTCAATCCGCTCCCCAGACACCAAATCTATCGCCGCTTGAGACTGTTCCAAAACAACATCAAGAAAAAAGGACAACCAAAAAGTCGGGTCTTCCGCATCTGTGTTAAAAGTTCTTTGGCTCTTCCTCAAAGCTATGTAGTAGGTAGGCTTTTTAGCTTCCACCAATTTGTCTTGTGAAACATAAGGCATATAAGCGTAACCAGACTGAAGCATTAATAGGTTGGTCAAAATTCTTGACAATCTACCATTACCGTCTGTAAACGGATGAATATTTAGAAACTCTACCAAAAAGTTACCCACCACCAGTAATGGATGGTACTTTTTCTGTTCTAATGCTTCCCGTGTCCATTCGACAAGTTCCTGCATCAATTTGGGTGTTAAATAAGCAGGAGCTGTATCAAACAGTACCCCCACTCTCTTTCCCTGTTCATTAATCATCTCCACTTTATTTTCTGATTTTTTATACTCTCCCCTGTGTAATTGATCTTTTTCCACATATTTCAATAGTTCTTGGTGAAAATGTTTGATTGTGCTCTCGCTGAACATAATTGATGACCAAGAGTCAAAAACATTCTGTAGCAACTCAAAATAGCCTTGGACTTCTTGGGAATCGCGGTCTGCAAATTTTTGGATATCAATCCCAGCCATCAGCCTTTCCACTTCTTCGTCTGACAGTTTGGCGCCCTCAATTCGTGTAGAAGCTCCACTGGAAGTCACCAATACCGATCTTTTCAGCCGCCCTAAAATTTGAGGACTCAATTTGACCCCCGCATTCCATCTCCCCTTAAGCTCATCAATCTGGGCAATCTTGACCCAAATCTCGGACGGTATCTGCTTCAACCTCTTTTCGAATCTGACATTAGTCATATATGAGATTATATTAGATTATATAAGAAAAGTCCAGGTCTCACAAGGTACATAGCCCTTTGCAAGAGGTCCTTTTGCAATCCTTGCAATTAAGGTTCGAATGTCTTCCATCCAGGGTACGTTCATGTGAGCTGAACCGTACCAGGACTGCACAAAAATCTAGTGGCGGAACATAATTGAGAGGCCAAAAAATCCGTAAAACACAAAGGCTCCCGTCACTGCTAATATTCTCCAAAAAGCAGGTCGAAGAGGCTTACTCAGAGCTGTCATGTTCATCCACAATATCAGTCCGGTATAAATAAACATCGAGATTGCATTCATAACTGCACCAATGATTACCAAGCGTAAAGGCTCAGTAAAACCCAAGGAAAAGATAAGTATCCCGACGATCACTTGAAGCCATAAGAATCCATAAAAAAACTTGTGTAAATGCCGGTGAGCCCCTTTGTGTCTATACATAATCGCCAAATTTTCCCCTGCAATTCTTGAATTAGAACCGAATACCGAAAACTGAGTACCGAATAACATCATCCCCACCAAAACCAAAAATATTGATCCCAAGACTGGCCAACTTCTGTTCCCAATCTCAACGGCCTCTAAAATTACAAAATTAATACTAGTTTCAACTGCAGGATGTTTGTACACCGTAGCAAACGACAAGACAGACAGCGTGACCATGGTAACAGCCCCAGTCAACCAAAAGACTATCCCGTGTTCTAGATTAATTCTTTTCCACCAAAGCTTAAACTTCGACAAATTCTCGGGAGTACACTTAAATTGTTCTCCCTCTACTTGGGTCTCTTCGTTTTCTTCATTCCAGATATTAGATATTTTGCCAAAATACTTACCCATACCATAGCCTTTTTCTTTGATGTACAAACTCTGAGCCAAATTTAAATTTCCTCCCGCTCCAGCATAGGCCAGGGCAGCCAAAAAAGTGGTCATAGGCAGCTCTTTTGGTAAACTGATAGTGGTAATTAAAGACAACCAGTGTTCACTTTTGGATAACCAAACAGCCAATCCCAAAATAAACGGTACACCAATTAAAATAATGGTCTTCTGGATACGTTCTTGGGTCTGGTAAACGACACTACCAAAATTAAACAATATACCTACAACCAAAAGCATAATTATTCCCCACCATTTGGTATATTCCATGCCCATTGATGAGGCCAAGACCTTAGCCGCAGAAGCAATAATCCCAGGCCACATCCAAGGCACTAAGGTAGTCAAAAGAAACCACACGGGTATCCACTTGCCATATTTACGGGTCATGCCCATAAATACACTCTCACCAGTTACTAATGTATATCTCTCAATCTCCATATTGATAAAAAATTGCATCGAGATTCCCACCACCGCGGCCCACATAATACCCAGGCCAAAATTGGCAGTCAGATACGGCCAAAGAATCAATTCGCCACTCCCCAACCCCACCCCAAGAATAATAAAGCTGGGTCCAATCAATTTCTTTAGCGGCCAAGGCGGAGGCAATTCCTTCATTTGTTTAGTATACTAAAAACTTATGCGCACGTTCTCAATATAAGTTCCCACCTGATCCACCATCCCCTGCCCATATCCAATTCTTGATACAATTAAACCGTGAACAACTTAAATTTCTATCTTCGGCTTACGGCAGTTCTCATTTTTGCCATTCTTCATGGCTATTGGAGAATTTCCGAAAAAGGGTTTTCCAAAGCCCTGGAATTTAAAAATCCCCTGGCTAGCCTATTTGAAAAATCTTTCTTAAGCTATGCTCAATTTATAGTCGTCCTCCAGCTGGCTGGGCTGTCACTTATCGTATGATCATACTTAGCTTTAATTTTCTGTATCAAACTATCAACTTGTAATACATCTGAAAGATCACAAGCAAGCTCTCCTTTTTCTCTCCGAGCTACTCGCGCGACAGCATATCCCCTTTTTTCCAGTTCCACCGCCACCACTTTTCCAATCCCAGTTGATGCCCCCGTCACCACAGCAAATTTCATATCCAAATTGTATCATTTCCTCCATCCCTTACCCCACACGAAGTTGATAAAGCGTATATGGCATGTAAAATGCACATAGCATGAGCACAGAGGCACCGATTAAATTATTTCCATGGAACATGTCTGCAACTGGTAGATGGGAAATAAGTAGCTTACAAGAACTTCAAACCCATGAACCAGAAGATTTGGCTGAACCGTTGTGGAAACAGGGCTTATTACACTCCGCACTGATAGAGCTAATATCACATGGTAATCCAAGAAAAGCGGCGCTCATAGCTAGAATTTCAGTAAAAACAGATCCGACCCGTGAGCAAATTATCATAGAAAATATTGGACCTCTTGCCAAAGATCTTCTTCGTTGTAGAAATTTAAAATCTTTACCGTCAAAACCTAGTGAATTTCCCCATCATGTTAACTATGTTTTGGTCAATTAGTTTGTAAATTCAGATTGCTCAATATTTTTCCTTTCTCAAAATAGCATTTGGGTTAGTCATCAGTGTTTTATATTCTCGTCTCAATATATTTTTAAAATTATCTACTTGGCTCAAATCTCCTAATATTCCACTTTCTTGCATTAATCTCAAAATTACCCGCCCTGACAGTATATAACTATTATTATTTTCCGCCCTATCCCATTTCTGGCTAGCATACTGATTATATTCAGCCCACATACAAATTAATGCCTCTTCCAAATCAAAATCTTCATAACCCTCTCCTTTTCCTTCCACCAACCCCATCACATTATCCACAGCTATCAAATCTGCCTCTACTTCTTCAAAAATAGCTCTTTTACAAATTATTTTTATATTTGGATACCAATTGTGTTCAAATTCATGATGTAAATACAACACTTTGGCATATTTTATCCAATCAACGGGCATAGGTTTTCTAAACAATTTGAATGCTTTCTCGGTTTGTTTTTGTGTTTTTATCAAATTCTCATACATCACAACTCCCAAATCATCCAAGCTTTGTCCTGTCGCCGGTACTGCCGCCGCTGTTCCCAATCCAGCCCAAAAATTCATCACCATCACTCCCCATTTATCTAGACTTCCCACTTTAGGATGGTTAAGTCTATATATCTTACGGGCATCCTCAACCCATTTGGCCATTCTGGCATCAGTTGACACCGCTCCCAAATACGCCTCCGGTTCCACAATCAATTTACCTCTATTCATCTTCTGATCCGGATCGCTAAAATAAGTTCCCCCGGTTACAAAAATCACCGGCCAGCCTGATTTATACGTGGCTATCGCCTCAATTTCTAATTTTTTCAAAGCCTGTACTGCGTCACTAGCAGTAATCGCGTTTACCAGACCCAACACTCCCAATATTGTCCCCCCATAAATCTTTTCATTTTGAGCCAATTTTAAAAGCCTCTCATTAATTTTTGCCACACTCCCCTCACTCAACAGTTGAGTATACGACACATATCTTCCTGCTCTAATCATCTCCCTACCCCTTGACACAGCCTCAATTGCCACCTCATTTAAAAACCCTATCTGCCCAAATACCTCAATTGCTCTTGCTCCTTCCCTGTCCACTACCCCCCCCATCCAATCCAAACGTTTTCCCGTCTCGTCTGCCCCTCTGGCAATTAACCTTGCTTTCGCTCCGGCACTTTTAAGCTCCCAAAACGCATCACTTGTTCCAACAACATCCCTTATCGTCACCCCACCCACTTCAACCATTGAAGAATATTACCATGAGTGTTACAATACTTGACAAGAGTCGTTAGACTCTCGTTTTGTTTAATAATGAACCCTGCTAAATATATTGCCGAAACTATCGGTGAACTCAAACTGGTTCACTGGCCCACCCGCGACACCACGGTCAAACTCACCATCATGGTCATCGCCGTGTCGGCCGTAGTTGCCTTGTATGTGGGCGGGCTTGATTACTTATTTACCAATCTATTAAAACTAATCATCAAATGAACGATACCCAAAGCATCACCGAAAAAGGTCTGGGCGGCAAAGTCATTACCGGCCACATGGTCATCAACCCCGACGTTCCCGAAAACGCCAAATGGTACGTCATCCACACCTATTCCGGCCACGAAGCCCGGGTCGCCGAAACTTTGCGCCAACGGGTTACTACCTTAAACCAAACTGATAAAGTTTTTGAGCTTCTCATCCCCACCCAAGACAAAATCCAGATCAAACACGGCAAAAAATCCACGATTAAAGAAAAGATTTTTCCGGGTTATATTTTGGCCCGCATGATCGTTGACGATAACTCTTGGTTGGTCGTCCGCACCACCCAAGGCATTACCGGCTTTGTAGGTTTTAATGGCAAACCCACTCCTCTTTCCGACACCGAAGTCGAGGCCATCAAGCAATTTATCCAAATCGGCGCCCCCAAATTCAAAACCAATTTTACTGTTAGCGAAGCCGTCAAAATTACCGACGGTCCGTTTTCAGATTTCTTAGGTTCCATCGAATCCATCGACGAAGAGCATGGTAAACTCCGTGTACTCGTCTCAATCTTCGGCCGCGAAACACCAGTTGAATTAGATTTTCTTCAGGTAAAGAAAATCTAATTTAAATCCAAAATTAAAAATTCTAAAACCCAAATAATGTTAAAATCACAAATGTTTAAAATTTTAAATTTAGAATTTATTTGGGATTTCGAATCTAGAGTTTAGAATTTTCGTATATGGCCGCCAAAAAAATCAAAGTCGTCATCAAATTGAATTTACCCGCCGGTGAAGCTACTCCCGCTCCTCCCGTCGGTCCCGCTTTGGGTCAGCACGGCATTCCCATCATGGATTTTGTCAAACAATACAACGACAAAACCAAAGAACTTAAGGGTAATATCATTCCCGCCGTCATCACCGTCTACGAAGACCGCTCGTTTACTTTTATTACCAAGCTCCCTCCGGTTTCGGCTATGATTAAAAAAGAAATGGGACTTAAACTTGCTTCTGCTAAACCCGGCCGCGAAACTGCCGGCACAATTTCCATGGCCCAAATCAAAAAGATTGCCGAAGAAAAATTGATCGATCTTAATACCACCTCTCTTGACTCCGCCATTAAATCCGTCTCCGGCACGGCCAGGAGCATGGGCATTAAAGTCGCCACCTCCTAAATTTCAAAGATTTGTTTGAGTTCGTCTTGGTTTTCAATCCAACTCAATTTAGCAAATTTTACTCCGTTTGGAACGTCCAACACTTCCCGTAAATAACTCACCTGGTCAAAAATATCGTAGGGACTTACAAATACACTCTCCTGCATCTGCTCCATCCCCAAATTCCGTAAATAAGTCCGTAGGTTGTCCCGTTTTTTCCGCTCTATCTCGGTAATATCAAAAAACACCAGCCGCCACTGACCGTCCCATGCGCTTTTGGGTGGAGAAAGTTTGAGTAAATCATATTTAAGAATTTGTTTCTTCCCTTGGTCGGTTATTTTTACGATTATGCCTTCGGGAGTTGATATTTTTTCCACCAATCCCCGCCGTTCCAATTTATCTGCAGCCAAATAAACCGACGCCGGTAAATAATCTTCCCAATCAGGAAGCCGTGCATACTTCAATCGATAGCCTCCCTTTCTGGTCAGCGGAAACAAAACTGACAAATTATCTGCAACAAACCTAAGCATTTCTTTTGCCGAAGCTCGTTTTTTGGCAACAACCATTTTATTCCTACCCATATTTTTATTATATTAACACAATTTTCTTACGACCGTGAGAAATTTGTGTTGTTATTAATTTTCTCTTTTTCTTGACCTCTTTTTCCAGTTTCTTTCATTTGTTTAGCCAATCTTATTAAATTCGGATCACCAGATTCTTCCATAAGTGACTTTGAAATATATTCATATTACCAATCTCCCACCCAAGCCATGACATAAACCGTGACCATAGTGCCAACTCCGATAATTAACGAGATATGTTCCATAACGGCAATTATGACAAGCCTTTAATGACTAAACTTGATATTTATCTTTCAAAAACTCACAGCTCGCTCACAATCTGCCCCCAACCTCACGCCAACCTCACAATCAAGATGTATAATGTGGGCATGGATGAGTTTAGAAAGCGCATTTTGGGCTTTTTGGCTCGGGGTGAATCGGTTCAGATTGTAGCACCCGACGGTTATGGCAAGACCCGCTTTGGCAGATCTCTGGGAGGACTGTATTTGGATACTAATTTATTGCAAACTCCGGCAGAACTTTTGCAAACTATAAAAAACTCCCCCGAAAGGAATTTAATCGTGATTGATTCTCTAGACCGGATACTGAATACCGAATACCGGGCACTTTTTAACTATCTCAAAGCCCTGCGTGATTCTCATAAATACCAGCTGGCTTACGTCTTTTTGTGCCACGCTGAGATCAAAACCAGTGAAATTCTGGACGATTTGGAATATTTGGTTTCAGAACACATCGAACATTTGCCCCCACTTACGCCTGTTGAGTACGATTTATTCGGTTTTCAGCCTACTCCCAAACAATTAAAACAGCTGACTGAGCTTTCGGGTGGTATCCCCGCTCTAGTCAAAGTTTACGCTTTGGCTATGCGCGAAGGACAATCATTAGACCCTACACAAAATCCTCAAATTGCCGCGATGCTAGTCAAAACTGGTAAAACCAAGCTTTCCGAATTAACCGCCGCAGAAACCAGACTGTTGGAACTTCTCAAAAGCAAATCCGGCCAAATAGTTTCTAAAGACGAAATCGCCCAAGCCGTTTATCCCGATGTCAAAAACTATTCCGGTGTCTCTGATCACGCCCTTGACCAGCTAGTCCACCGCCTGCGGACAAAAATCAAAAATCAATATAATTTAACTACTCATAGAGGTTTAGGCTATAAGCTCACGACTGGCTAACCCCAACCTTTTCTTCACATCGTTTCAAACACTCCGCCTCTCGCTTCGGCGAACGAGCATGCCCTCTCCTCAAATCACGATCCACATGACATGTCCAACCTGCTACTTCACACCACAAACATCGAATCAACGCCCACTCTCCACTTCGTTTTCTCCAATCCCAATTAAACACTTGACACCGTTTTTCATTATTCATTCGATCAAGAATAACTTATGGTTTGTCAGCTTACTTGACATCCTCCTCCCACTTTCCTCACCCAAAATCACAAAATGATAATATTTATATGTGAATATTGTTCCAACTCACAAAACCCAAGATTTTATAAATTCGCTTGATAAACCTTCTATACAAAAAGTTGCCAAGATGGTGGATTTACTAGATAAATTTGGAAATAAACTTGGAATGCCCCACTCAAAATACATATCGCACAATTTATTTGAACTCAGAATCCGTGGTAAACAGGAAATTAGAATATTTTATTGTTTTAGCGATAATAACGCATTTTTATTGCATGGTTTTATTAAAAAATCCCAAAAAACTCCGAATCGCGAGATAGAACTAGCTGCAAGAGTAAGAAATTCTATTGACATATAACATATGTGTGATAATATACATATATGAAATATTTTAATAACTGGAAAGACTTCAAAAAAGAGCTTTTAAAAGATCCTGAAATCAGAGCGGGGTATGACGCTTTGGAACCTGAATTCAGATTAATAAGACAATTAATTGCGAATCGACTCAAAAAAGGCTATTCTCAAGCCCAACTTGCCAAAAAGATAAATACTAAACAAAGTGCTATTTCTAGACTCGAGTCCGGAAACTACAATCCCAGTCTGGAATTTCTCAACAAGGTCTCCACTGCTTTAGGGTGTAAATTGACAATTTCCCTTCTTCCAACTTGCGGCCAAATCTGATAAAATCCCTCCTTATGGGAAAAAAGAAAGTTGCATTTTTAGGATCAGAAAACGAAGATACTCTCAAGGCCAAAAAAGCCACTCAGCGCGAGCAGAAAAAAATGCGTGAGGGTAAAGTTGTTGCTCCCGTCGCCGAAGTTACCCCCGTTTCAGAAACCGTTACTGAAAAATCAGTCAAGAAAGCCCGCATCCGTTCCAAAACTTATTTAGCCGCCAAAAAGCAAGTCGACGTCAATAAAAATTATTCTTTGGACGATGGCCTCAAACTATTACACAGTATATCGATCAGTAAAACTAATGATACAGTTGAATTACATATCAATGTAAAAGAACCCGGTCTGTCCCGCGAAGTAACTCTTCCCCATTCCACCGGCAAAACCAAAACTATAGCCGTAGCCAACGACGAAACCATTGCTCAAATCGAATCCGGGAAAACCAATTTTGATGTTTTATTGGCATCTCCCGCGCAAATGGCCAAGTTGGTCAAATTTGCCAAAGTACTAGGTCCCCGTGGCCTGATGCCCAATCCCAAAAATGGAACCGTGGTGGCCGACCCCGAAGCCAAAGCTAAAATCTTGGCCAGTTCTAATGTCATAACCCTCAAGACCGAAAAAGATACTCCCGTCATTCATACTATTGCCGGCAAACTGTCTATGAACGATGAATTATTAACTAAAAACATTAATGCCATCCTCACCGCTCTTTCCGGAAAAATCACCAAAGTTGTCTTGAAATCTACCATGAGCCCAGCTATCAAGATCCAATTATCTTAAATAAAGATTTATAATAAATTAATGGACAGAGCTTTTGACTCATTAAGAAGAGTATTTGCGACAAAACAAGAAACGGTAACCAATGGACAACAATTTTGGCTAAAGCCTGGTGAAACTGTTCTTGTTGGTAGTGATCCTAGACCCCTCCCCTCTGATACACAAAGGAAAAGACTAATTAAAATCCCAGGAGTCACTCCCGGACAACTATCTCGAACTGCTGTGGAAATTTCTCTAGACAATAAGGGTCGTCCTCACGTCATTAGTAGAACTGAAAACAATACTGTAACTGTTAATTATCTTAATCGAGACTGGGAAAAATACGAGCTTGCAGCTAATTCAAGAGTAGTTCCAAGAATAGAAGTCGAATTTGGAGAAACTTTTATTGTAGATATAGAAACTGCAGATGGTTCTCTAGTACGACTTAATCACGCTGGAAGTGGTGGAGGAGCAAACGGTTCAGGATTAGACGAAATTGGATACCGGGTAGATATTAATCCCCAAGAAAGAGAATTGAATCATTGAGTCTTGAATCTTGAGCCTTGAGTATTGTATAATTCCCCAAGTTACCAGAGACAGTAGGTACAAACATAAATCCTACCGAGGCCAACTATGAATAAAAGAGCACCTAAAGACAAAAAAATCTCCCGCGTGGCTTCTTTGTCGGACCTGATCAAATCTTCCAAGTCCATCGGCATTGTCGACTACAAAGGCATGACTGTCTTCCAGGCCACCCAAATTAGAAACGATGTCAAAAAAGCCGGCGGTGAAGTTAAAGTCGAAAAAAATACCCTTTTTAAATTGGCTCTCGGCCTAAAAGATTTAAAATTAGACGGTCTGTCCGCTTTTGTCTTCTCCAAAGACAATGAAATTTCCGCCCTCAAAGCCATGGCCGACTTCGCCAAAAAGAATAATATCCTGGCCTTCAAGGCCGGCGTTATGGGTGACCGTATTCTTTCTGCCTCCGAAGTCCTTGGTTTAGCCAATACTCCAGCCAAGGAAACTTCAATTGGCAAATTACTATTCTTACTCAACTACAACACATCAAAGTTAGTTCGCACGCTAGATGCTATTGCCAATATTAAAAAATCCTAAATTATAAATTCTAATAATCAAATAAATTTTAAACTTAAAATAAAAACCCAAAACAGTTTTTAATTTAGTATTTTGATTTTATTTGGATCTTAGGATTTTATATTTAGAATTTAGAAAAAGGGGGTGTTTCATAAATGTCAGATAAATTGCAAAAAATCATCGATGCTGTTTCCGACCTTTCAGTAATTGAAATGGCGGAATTAGTCAAAGCCCTGGAAGAAAAATTTGGAGTTACAGCAGCTGCTCAAGCAGTGGCCTCAGCCCCAACCGGAGCCGCAGGCGAAGTGGCGGAAGAACAGACCTCTTTTACAGTAATTCTTAAGAGCACCGGAGGCAATAAAATTGCCGTCATCAAAGCTTTGCGCGAAATCAATCCCGCTTTGGGATTGGCCGAAGCCAAAGGTATTTCCGAAAAACCCGACGCCGTAATTTTGGAAGGAGCTCCCAAGGACAAAGCCGAAGAAGCCAAATCCAAACTCGTCGCCGCAGGCGCGACAGTGGAATTAAAGTAACGCCCCCTCAATCCCCCTCTTGAGACTGAAAGTCTGATTTCTTTAAGAGGGGGACGCAAGAGGGTGATATTTACCCCTTGACATTACTCCAACAAAATACTAATTTGTATATCAAATGGCAACAACTGTTTCTCTCAGTTTAGATAGTCTTCCTGATTTGCTCACCGTCCGCGAAGTCGCGGGGATTCTCCGGGTTTCCACTCTTACTATCAAACGTTGGGGCAAACGCGGCAAACTTACTCCCATCCGCATTAATTCCCGTGGCGACCGCCGCTACAAAAAAGAAGCCGTCCTCTGGATGTTGGGCATGACCCCCAAAACTGTTTAACTTCTTCATTGACAATTCTGTACAACATGTTTTAATTTAAGGCATGGCACTTACCAAATCGGATGTTCAACAAATAAAAGTAGCAGTTCAAGACATTGTTGGGTCTGCACTAGACAAGACTGTTGGCCCACTAACTAAAAAGGTTGGATCACTTGGTGATGATATCGAATCGCTTGACGCCAAAGTCGAATCTCTCAATATTCAAGTCCAGTCACTTGATTCCAAAGTTGAGTCACTTGATTCCAAAGTTGAGTCACTTGATTCCAAAGTTGAGTCACTTGATTCCAAAGTTGAGTCACTAGTTGAATTCGCTGATTTTGCCAAACCCGCACTTGAATCACTTCTTATTGAATCACAAGCTAACTTTCTACATAATTTGCCAGAACGCGTCAAAAAACTAGAAAGCATCCACCCCAGCAACTCTCACGCCACTCTTTCTTTCAACGCCTCATAAAATTTCTCTAAATATCCACGTGCCTTCTCAAAATTATTTTTTACAATTTCCCCGTTTGCCAAAAAAGCCAGATGCGCTGATTTTGAAGCCTGAAGGCTGGAAAATCTAAATTTTTCTGCCAATAATTGTCTCAACTTCCCCTCATCGTGTCCTTCTTTCCAAACTGCCACTTCAAGCGAAGCAACTATTTTTGGTTCCAGTGCCAATCCCAAAGTCTTTCCCACAATCTCATAAAGTCCTTCTAAAGCTTTTTTTGCCTGTTCCCAATCTTCTTGTTTTCCATATATGATCGCTTTGGCCATTTCTTTGCCTGCTACTTTTGCCAACTCTTTGGAAAGTCCATATTGTTCTTTAACGTATCTAATTACCAGATCTCTAAATCTTTCATTTTCACCAAGATTTAATGCATGTCTCCACTCCAAATCCAATTTGGCTACAACTTTAGGATCAAATTTCAAGTGTTCTTCCTTATCGTTACCTCCAAAACGCCGCCTGCGGCAAGAATAATCCAATATAGCTTCGCTCAATTTTTTGGGACTAAAATCCGGTAGGTGATCTAATTCCCAATAATACTCCGCATAAGACATTTGCCATGGCATCAATCCGCTCGTCCGCTGTTCCCCTGATGTTCTAATGAATAAATCTACATATGGATATGGTTGACCCGCGGTATCTAAATATTTTTCAAACGACTTCTCATCCACCATCTTTAATCCTGTATTTAAAATTTTGTTTACTGCCCGCACCATCTCATCTTTTCCACCGTAGTCCAATGCCAAATTCAAGGTATTTTTGTCAAAATTTCTTGTCTCATTTTCAATCAAAGTCATTTTTTTAATCAAATTAGCCGGCAACCTGTCTTTTCTTCCCAAATGCACAAAACGTACCTTGTTGCTCACCAAATCTTTTCTAAATTCGTCCATCGTCTTTCCAAACAAATCCATAATTTTCTCGATCTCCTGCGCAGACCGGTCCCAATTCTCGGTCGAAAACGCCCAAATAGTAAAGGTATGCACGCCAAAATCCCGGCTCGCTTTAGCCACTTTCACTACTGCATCCAAACCTGCTTTATGTCCCTCCCACGGTTTCAATCCCCTCGCCCTCGCCCACCTTCTATTTCCATCCAAAATCAGAGCCACGTGATTTGGCACTTTGGTGCCGGCCGGAAGCGATATCATTTGCAAATCATACCACAGTTAGACGCTTGATCACCTCTTCCACACTCACCAGTTCCGTCTTATCACTATTTCTGGCTTTCCACTCAATTTGTTTACCCTGAGCTTGCCGAAGGGTTTTTTCGGAAACGACTAATCTCACCGGAATTCCGATCAAATCCGCATCCGCAAATTTCTGCCCAGCAGGCCGATCACTGTCATCAAACAAAACATCGACACCTGACTCAGTTAATTTTTGGTAAACTTCATCGCTTTTACCATTTAGACCTACCAAGTGAACCTGGAAAGGAGCGATACTTTTGGGCCAAATAATCCCCTTGTCATCATGGAATTTTTCCACAATTACTCCCATAGTTCTACTTATACCAATGCCATAGCAACCCATCACTGGATATATTCCATCAACTTTCAGATCAAATGCCTTAGTATATTTCTGTCCCAAATCAAAAACATTGCCAACCTCGGCCGCCGTAGCTTTGCGAAGGAGGCCTTCAGCGCAATTGGGACAATTGTCTTTTTTAAAATCATCCACATTGACGCAATAATCACATTTATCGCAATACAAAATATTGGCTTCCCCCGCATCAGTCAGTACCTCAAATTCATACGATATTTTGTCACTAAAACCCCCACCCGATGCCTCGGTCACCTTAGCTACTAAACCCATTCGCTTAAATATCCGCAAATAAGCCGCTTTTACTTCTTCATAATATTTCTCAAAATCCTCCTGAGTTACGTGCCAACTGTACATATCTTTCATCAAAAACTCTCTGCCTCGTAAAATCCCCGACTTGGAACGTAATTCATCCCTAAATTTCCACTGAATATGATAAATCGACAGCGGTAAATCCTTGTGACTATGTATAAATTCGCGAGCCAGCGGCGTCACTACTTCTTCGTGGCTTTGTGCCAGTGCATATTCTTTATCGGTTCGACTTTTGAGCTTGAAAAGTACATCCACCTCATCCCATCCGCCAGATTGTTTCCAGTTGGCCGCCGGATGCAGTAGCGGCATCAACACTTCTTTACCCCCAATCGCGTCCATTTCTTCCCGTACTATTTGTGAAATCTTATTTAATACCCGCAGACCAAAAGGCAAATATGTATACACTCCTGCCATCAGTTGGCGCACAAAACCCGCCTGCACCAGCAATTTATGATTAACAGTATCGGCATCGCGTGGCGCTTCCCGCAAAGTTTTAAATGGCATCTCAGAAAACTTCATATCTAAAACATTCTACCCCCTACCAGCCCTTGTTGGGTAGGACTAAAAATATATAAATTACAAAATCAAGCTGGCCGTCATAGCCATTTCAGAAGCCTTTAAATTATCATAGTTTCTAATTTTTAAAATTAAATTTTTTATATTTTCAGACAAACTATATTTTTGACTTCGGTCTACAAACTTTTGGGCCAAACCAATATCATTTTGCTGGAAAAAATAGGACGCTCGACGCAGATCCGCCGACAATTCTTGTAATTTTATTTGCTCATCGGTTACCTTTTCACCCGCCAAAATTACCATAATTCCATTATAACCCAAAAATATCAACACAATTTTCTCACGGTCGTAAGAAAATTGTGTTGATATCAGAAAAATTTGACAAATGAATAGTAGTGGCGTAATCTCTGAAACATGGCTGATTTTGAGATGTGTCGAGTTTGTACAAAACGATATACAGGAGATGGGTCGTGTATGGATTCAAATGTATCATTAGCTGAACAGGCACGAAGAGCGGCGGCCGGAAGATGTGACAGTGCTGCCCAGATATATGAAATGTCAGGTCATACTTTAAGAGCCGTCGGAAGCATGGTGCTGAATCTTACGAACAGGCTTTGGGAATTCGTTCGGGCGCAAGAACAATAAATTGAAATGGTGCTAAAATAACTTCATGGACAAGATTGAAGAACTTCTCACCCGCGGGGTAGCAAATATTATCCCGACTAAGTCGGGACTGGAAAAGCTCCTGCGCTCCGATAAAAAACTTAATATTTACCTCGGCGTTGACCCCACCGCTCCCAAAATTCATATTGGTCATGGCGTAAATTTACGAAAACTCCAGCAATTTGAGGAGCTCGGACACCATGTAACTTTCTTGATTGGTGATTTTACAACTAAAGTTGGTGACAATTCCGATAAAGAATCGGAACGGCCCATCCTATCCGATGAACAAATAGAGGCCAATTGGCAGACATACAAGGCTCAAGCCAGTAAACTTCTGGATTTTTCGAAAGCTAAAGTAGTCCGCAACAGCGAATGGCTCTCCAAACTTAATTTTGCCGATATTGTCAAGCTCTGCCAGCAATACACTCTCAATGATTATATTTCTCGCGAAATCATGAAGAAAAAGCTGGAGAGCGGCGTTTCTATCCGTCTGGACGAAGTCCTCTACCCCATCATGCAAGGCTACGATTCATATTTTATGGATACTGATATCCAAGTGGGAGCTGCCGATCAGACATTTAATATGCAGGCTGGGCGAAGTTTGCAAAAGAAGCTCAGAAACGAAGAGTCATTTGTATTGGTCAATCAATATCTGACCGGCACCGATGGCCACAAAATGAGCAAGAGTTGGGGTAACGCCATTTGGCTAGACGACTCCCCCAACGACATGTACGGCAAGGTTATGTCTATCAAAGACGAATTGATTCCAGAATACTTTTTACTAGCTACAAATATACCTGAAATTCCATCGGGTGATAATCCAATGGAACTTAAGAAACAACTTGCGTTTCAAATTGTATTGGAACTTCATGGAAAGGATGAGGCTAATCAAGCGCAATCATTTTTTGAATCCACTTTTCAGCAAAAACAAACCCCACAAGACATCAGACCATCGGAATCGCCTTCATTTAATATCATAGACATATTAGTCGATGATAAACTTGTTTCTTCCAGGTCGGAGGCAAAGAGAGTTATTGCACAAGGTGGGGTTAGGGTCAACGGAGAAAAAATCGATGACACAAACGCAATTGTCGATTCAGAAGCTGTAATCAACGTTGGTCCAAGAAAATTTATAAAAAAACATGGCTAATGCCAGCTACGAATATCTTCTTGCGTACAAAATTACGGTGCCAATCCTCCAAGATCATGATCAGACCTGCCCGCAATTGCTGAAGCAATAGCTTCTGCAGGCGGGTGGTCCAAGCGGCCAGATCCGGCATGACCAATATTCCCGAAGGATCAAAACAAAACAGCTTGGGTGGATATATCAAACTGGCTGGAGTATCCCGGGGAAGCTATGAAGAATTACTCAAAGATTTTCTGTCTTACGCTAGGCAGCACCGAATACCGATATGGCCACGTGAGGAAGCGATACGGAAGATAAGAGAGATCGGGGAAATATGGAAGATAGTGCGAAATAATCCCACCCTTCCCGATCAGGCCATAAATCTCATGATCACCCTCATCAACCAAGCCAACTATCTAAACGACAAACTCATAAAGTCACTCGAGGAAAAACACGCAAAAGAAGGAGGATTTAATGAAAATTTATTAAAAAAGAGACTTGAGTATCGCAAAAACAAATCTAATTAAACTTAGTTGTCTTCTCCACCTCCACGGTTCGTGCACCAATCTCCACAACCACTCTAAACCCAATCTGTTTATCCATTCCGGCGGCAGAGCCGCTCGACCCGTTAAATAATCAAACACTCCCCCCACTCCCATAGCCACCTTAGCGTTCAGGGCATAGCGGTTAGCGTATAGCCATTTTTCCTGATATGGCGCTCCGTAAGCCACCAAAAGGATATCGGGTTTGTAATTGTTTATCTTGTTTATAATTTTGAGATTTATTTGGGATTTTGGATTTTGGATTTGGGATTTTATATCATCATGTCCAGGATCACTTGCACCCCCATACTTTTTGGCCATGGCTTCGGCCACTTTATTCCGGCCTCCTAAAAAGAAAAATTTATATTTTTTTAATTTCAAAATCTCTTCTACTAACTTTCTACCGGGAATTATTTCTAATTTTTTGAAATTTGTTTTTTGTGATTTATTTGTGAATTGGGATTTGAGATTTTGGATTTGCTGCGCAAAGCGCAGGCCTACTCCATCGGCAATAGCCAAATCTGCACTGTTTAAGATTTTTTTAAATTCGGGGTCATCTTGAGCCAACATTACAAATTCGGGATTTACCGTTGTGATAAAAAATGGTTTTTTGAGGCTAATTCGGCAAATTTGGCTAATTTTTGTTAGCACTGAGCTTACCGAAGTGCTAGTAACTCCTACTCCCAATATATTTATCCTACTATCGGCCTTATTTTGTAATGTAGTTTTCATAATAGCCTTGATATATATTATATCACCCCCTTAACTTCCCCCTCTTAAATTAAGAGGGGGACGAGAGAGGGTGATACTTGAATTACTACAGGTTTTAAAATTAAAAATTTAAAATTAAAAATTATCGAATTTGTACACAATTTGTCCTACAAACATCCAAAGCTAATTGATCCACTTATACACACTCTATCCCCTTCTATACCCTAAACCCTAACGTTTATACGCTAATATATTATAGGTTTCTCTCGCCGCCTTTTCCCAACTAAACTCACGAATTCTTAGGTGACCCCTAGTAATAAGTAACTTACGTAGCTTAGGATTGCTTATGATTTTGGCTAATTTGTCAAATAAGTCTAATTGGTCTAATGGATCGAATAATAGTCCGGCGTCCCCGACAACTTCTGACAACGCTCCACCATTACTGGACACTACCGGCACTCCAGCGGCAAACGCCTCTAATATCGGCAAACCAAATCCTTCGGTGATACTGGGCTGCACATAAACTAGAGCATTGTGTAAAAGAGTATCTCTTTCACTATCATTAACATATCCCACCATAACAATATTATTCTTAATCACGGATTTATTTATTTCATCCAATACTTCCTGATAATCCCACCCCAACTTGCCAACTATCACTAGTTTGAGATTTGGGTTTTGAGGTTTGAGATTTGCAAACGCCTTTATAAGGCGTTGGAGATTTTTCCGGGGTTGCACCGTTCCGATAAAAAGTAAATACTGCTTGGATTTTAATCCATACTTTTTAAGTACCCCCCACTTTCGTCTCCCCCCTAATTTAGGGGGGAGATCAGAGAGAGAGGTACTAGATACACCTTCATACACCACCGAAATCTTGTTAGGATCCCCCCCCAACCTCTCCACAATCTGTCTTTTAGTAAACTCACTCACGGCTATTATTTTATTAGCACTCTTCACTGCATACTGCGTAGACAAAGGTAAATACCAGCTCTGAAGCCCATTTTTGTACTCCGGCAGAAATTCATATTCCAAGCCATGAATCGTCACCACAGTTTTTAATGGCTTGTCCAGACATCTGCGGAGCAGAGGAAGGGTATGGGCAGGAACCCATAACACATCCAGTTTATCAATCCATGTCCGCCAAGCCAGACCGAGTTGTGTCCATAAAAATTTCAAGGGTATAATTTGAAATTTGAAATTTGAAATTTGAAATTTATTTGAGATTTGAAGCTTGGGATTTGGGATTTCGTGCACATAAAGAATAAATTGGTGCACGCCGGCCTCCGGCAACTTCAGTAATCTGGTTATCACTTCATAGCTGTATCTTTCCGTCCCTGTGGGATCTTCTACAAATGCCCTGCTAGCGTCAATCCCAATTCTCATATCATTTAACCCCCAAATAAACATCTATCTTATCTCCTGTTACTCTCATTATTCCATTCTCCACATTAAATTCATCAATATTCCCGTCACTTTTGTGGATTGTCATTTTCTTTCGCAAAATAGTAATAAAATTAGCATGATGGGGCAATATATCAAATTTACCCGTATCGTTAAACGCTGTCACCGCCTTGGCTTTACCGTCAAACTTAATCCCCTGCCGGTCCCGGACCACAATGTCAATTAAGGCAGTCATGTGCTGCTCCAATATACAAAAACTTATCCTCCGGCACCTGATCATATTTGCCCCCTAAAATATCCGCTACATCGGCTACAGCCGTTTTCACCGGCACAAACTGCCCCTTACGCCCGGTCTGATCTTCAGCCACAAAGAAACTTTGGGTCATATAGTTTCTGATCTTACGCGCCCGCTTATACAACAATTGATTTTCCGGAGACAACTCCGCCTCACCTACCAGATTGACCATTCTTTCCAATCCTTCCGACTTCTTCAAAATCGCCTGCGCCGCCACCGCTGTCTGATAATGTTTCTCTCCCACAATATGAGTCGCCAGTGACGAAGAACCCGAAGTCAAAATATCAATCGCCGGCAGTCTGCCTTGCTGATAGACCGCCCGTGACAGGGTTACCACCGAATCCAAATAGGGAAATATCGATTGCACCCCGTGATCCAACAAATCATCCGAAGGAATATAGATGGCTTCAACGGCCGAAATGACGCCATTGCTTGTAGACGTTAGTCTTTCATGAAATCCTGCCATTTCCGAAGACAAGGTGGCCTGATATCCGTCTTCAGAGGGAATCGTATTCATAATCATTGATAGTTCATTGCCGGCTTGAGCAAACCGGAAAACGTTATCAATAAAAAACAATACATCTTTGTGCAACCGGTCGCGGAAATCCTCCGCAATCGCGACTCCCGCCAGAGCCGTGAGGTATCGAATTGCCGCATTTTCGCCCATTGTTCCAAATACCAACGCCACTTTGGCCAATATTCCCCGCTTTCCCAGCTCTTCATATAATTCCTGACCCTCACGCGTCCGTTCTCCCACTCCCGCAAATACCGAAACTTTATCTTTTGCCCCCACCACCACAATATTATGTAAGATTTCCGACAACAACAGCGTTTTGCCCACCCCGGCTCCGCCAAACAACCCCATCTTGCCGCCTTTAACCAGTGGACAAAATACATCCAGTATTTTAATCCCCGTTTCCCAAATTTCTTCCTGTGTCGATACTTCGCCATACGCAGGCGAGTCGGCAAAAATTGACTTTTGGTCTGTAAATTTAATTTCCGGTCCTCCATCCACCGTTTTCCCGAAGATATTTATCACCCTTCCTAACACTTGTTCCCCCACCGGTATCTGTATGGGCTCCCCCGTGGACACAACTTTCATTCCCCGCGGCAATTTTTCCGCTCCACTCAATATCAAACAATAAAATCTCTTCGGTCCCGACGAAGCATAAACGTACATTTGTGATTCTTTGGCCTCAAGAATCTCTCCCATATGAGGCGCCACTTCCAAAAACTCCACCTCCGCCACTTGTCCCCGGACCGAAACAATTTTTCCATTGGTCATATTTGTCATATTAGTCTTATTGGTCCCATAGGGACATCCCGGAAATCCGGGTCAGTTGTTTTTTATTATCCATCTTGTGCTTCAAATTGCGCAGATCAAATTTCATTTTTAGCATATTTTTATCAATTCCCTCAATCGCCCGGTCCAAACTTAACATCCTCGATGCAAATTTAGCCAATAGGGATTCATGCAAAGTTTGTTCAAAAATCGAAGCCAATATTTCACTCTCAAACACTCCCAAAACTTCCCGGAGAGATGGCTCAAATAAATACAAGTCTTTCTTTGGAATTTGGGATTTGGTCCGCCAGCTGGCGGATGGGATTTGGAGATCGTCCCCCGATACGTTGGCCACACTGGAAACCTGAGTCACAATATTTACAAACTTACCATAAAACACCAGTATTTTCTCAAACTGCAACAGATATCTCATTATCAGTCCTAAATTTTCCAGATCTACATTTTCATCCGGAAAATCAAAGTAGTTAAACAACACTTCCGGCAGTCTTTCCTGCATCATCCGTAATCCATATTTCCCCACCACTACCACATCCACTTTGTTTTCCCGCACAAACCTGACAAAATCCACAAATATCCTCTCTATAATATCTCCATACAAACCGGAATTGGCCGAAATAAACACCACCACCGTCCTGCCGTTTTGATTCAAAGTCGTCATGGTCAACACTCCCGAATCTTTCTGTTTTTGGTTAAACCGCACCTGGGAAAATATCTCCATTAATCCCCCCAAAAAATCCCGGGCCAACACCACCGATTTACGCACCTTTCCCATCCGGGTTGCCGCCACTTCCTCATATACTTCTGCAAATCCCCGCAACCCCAGCAATGCCTCTGACTCGGTTATGATAGCCTTCCGGGTATTCATAGCAACTTTTCGGATACGCTGGATAAATTATTAAATAACGCTTTGGTATCATCCGAATTTATTACCAGATTATTAATTTGCGTCCGGAATACCGTATCACAGGCATACTTACCACAAATTTTTTCTATCTTCATCTCATTTCCCATTCCCTGCCACACCATCCCCCACATTACGGCTTGGATATTTAGCGGTACAATTAAATTTTCCGGTTGATCAAAAAACTTTAGCAGTCTTTCACCCAGAGCGAGAACCTGCCTGGAATTGTCCGATAATTCGGCTCCAAACCTTACAAACGCCTGAGTTTTATCATAAGTAGCCAAAGCCTCAATTGTCATTTGTGAAATTTCTCTTACCAACTTATTTTGAGTCTGGTGTCCTACCCGGGTGACCGACACAAAAGGATTAATTGCCGGTCTGCGCCCTGCCGTAAACAAGTCGGAATCAAAATATACATGTCCGTCGGTCATCGACATCAGATTCGTCTGGATATAGCCGGTCAAATCCCCCTGTGTGGTCTCCACGACCGGCAAACAGGTAATCGCCGCCTGCATAAAATTTCCCGCTCTTTCTAAGAGTTTTGAGTGAGTATAAAAAATATTTCCCGGATACGAATCCCGGCCCGGAAAACGTCTGCCCAGAAGCGATATTTCCCTATAAAATTTAGCATGCGTTGACAAGTCATCCAAAATCACCACCACATCCCGCCCTTTATTCCGGAAATACTCGGCTATGGCCATCGCCGTATACGGAGTCAAATATATCTCTCCCGGACAATCTTGTGAACTACTACCCACCAAAACTATGTTTTTCATTACTTCCATTTTCTTAAAATACTCATGAATTCTCTTAATTTCCGCTTTCTTTTTACCAATTGTCGCATATACACACACGTTACCCGATTTTGACTGCGCCACCGCCGTTTTTACTGTCAACAAACTCTTGCCGGTCTTTCTATCTCCCAACACCAGCTCACGCTGTCCCCATCCAACCGGAATCAACAAATCCACCAGCATAATCCCCGTTTCCATTTGTTTACTAATCTTTTTTCTGGCATAAATAGGCAACGGTTCAGCATCAATCTGCCCCTGTTCCGATAAATCTTTTATTACCACTCCATCTTCCAAAGGTTTACCCACCGCGTCGATAGCTTGTCCCAACAGCCCCTCACTCACAGCGACAGATATTCCCGATCCGGTCCGGGCCACTCCCGTTCCCACCCAAGGTATAACTTCCGACAACATCAACACTTCAACCTCACCGGGTTTTAGTGAAATCACCATTCCCAACTGACCCGTTTCAAAAACCACCATTTCCGACAATTTTGCCCCCGGCAATCCCGAAACATACACCACCGCCCCCATCACGGATTCCACTTTTCCAATCTCCGAAGATTTTTCCAGATATTTCTTGTAATCAGCCATACTTTTTGGCCAAAACTTGATCCAGTTTCACCCTAGCACTCAAATCAACGTACTTACCTTCGTATGAAATGACCGCCCCCGCCACCACAGCCGGATCAATATTAATAGCTAACACTACTCTGGGATCAATATTTTTGCGCGCCCACTTCACCACCTCTTCCAAATAATCACGCGGCAAATCGCAGGCTACTTTTAGCTCCAATATCTTTATTTCTTTTAACTCTTTCATCAAACTTTCCAAAGTTTTGACCCGTAAATTCTCCGGAAGTGGAGATAATGTCCGGTATAAGTCGCTCCGCACTTCATTTTTTAGTACATAATCAAAACCACTCTCGCCCTTTTTAAATAGGCTCTCCACCAACAGTGACAATTCTCCACTCAAAGACACCACGTCCCATACTGTAACTACACTTCCTAATATTTCAGACAACATGTTGCTTTTTTGCGTTTTTCAGCGCTTCCATTATTAAATCCTGATGCACCGAAATTGGAATGGATTTACCCAACACTTCTTTGGTAATTTCCGCAATAGATTCGTTAACATCGTTTTCTATTTTCCGCATTTCGTTCATTTTATACTCTTGAATTTCCGCATTTACTTGGTCGTATGCTTCTTCCAGTTTTTTCGCCGCCGCTTTTTGAGCTCCAATCGTCTCCATTTCCAAAGCTTGAGCGAACTTCTTAATCTCCGTTTCTGTGCTACTCTTAACGGTCTTTGATATGTTTTGTAGCATCTCATCAAATTTCCGCAAATGATCTGCGGATATTTCATCAAGTTTTAATTTCATTATTTTTCTTTCTTTTTCCGCATCCAGTGTCGCCGCCGAGATAATCTCCAAAGCTTGCTCTTTGGCGTCGTTGTGCAATTTTTGCAACCGCCGGCCGGAGTCCGACGACATCTCCGACAATTTGGCATACACCCACCAAATTACCAGTAGCAACACAATTATCACTCCCAATCCCACCAAGTTAATAGTTTGCAGTGGCAGATATGTCATAAAATCAATATTAAGTAAGCCAAAACTAATCCTGCAATCATAATAGCAATTGTCAGGATAATATTAAAGACCACAGTCACTTGAATCGACGTTCCCGCCAGTGGATTTCTCCCCACCGCATCTACTCCACTCTTGGCTACCCGGCCAAAGAAGACAAATCCCAGCGTAAAAGCGATCAGTGTCACCAGTATGGCAGCTATATATCTCAGAGCTGATAGTGGCGTTAAATAGACAGCGGATAATCCTTGGCGCAATGACTCTATTAAATTGCCCCGGATCTGATCCGAAATCACCATCGGTTTTACACTCACCGTTACTAAAACTTTACCTTCACCTTCATCAGTAGCCGCCACTCCGACCACAAATCCCGTCCGGGTTGCCTTTTGACCTAAGCCCGGTTTATCCGAAGTGGTTATAAAGTCCCCTTTCTTGATGTTTGCCCCGTCTACGAGCTTTACATAGGCTCGGCCCGAAGTTAATACCGGCAGACCGTCAATAGTTTTATTTTCCAAAAAAATGGATGGGGTTTTAGAAATTACTCCGTAAATACTGGTGTCATACGGCTTATCACAGGGCACATTGCCCGTAGCGGTACTACAAATAATCATTCCGTCTTCCAAATTAGTTCCGTTTACTCCCGCGCTTACGGCCATTCCGGTAGACACGTCCTGCGCCTGCACCGGAGCCGCCACAAACCATGAACCCATAGTTATAAACAAAGCCGCCAGCAACATCACTTCTTTAATTTGATGATAAGGAATCAATGAAATCTTAGTATTTTTAAAATTAGCCTCCAGTCTTTCTCCCAAATGAATTACATACGCTCTTGCCGGTTTGTATCTGTCTAAAAATGATTTAAAAGAACGGGTGGTCTCAGGCTTATCCAGTCTCGTATATTTAACTTCCACCGGAACAATTTCCAAACCCTTGTCAACTACAAAATCCACCTCAGCGTTATCTTTGCTTCTCCAAAAATGAAGACTCGTTTGAAATCCCATTTTTTCTTTTAACTGTAAGAAGACAAAATTTTCAAACAAATGTCCTCTCAGAAACGTCTGTGTAGCCATACCAAATTGCCGTTGGGCGAAATTTTTCATTCCCAAATCTACAAAATAGATAATCGGACTTTTAGTGACCTCTTTGCGGACATTTCTGAAAAACGGCGTCACTCTTCTAATAATAAAGGTTTTTTCTAGGTACCAAATATAATCATTGACAGTTTTTGCCGCAATATCAAGCGTGGACGAAAGCTCAGCAATATTCACTAAACCACCAGATTGGGAAGCTAGAATCCGTACCAAATTGGTCAAACTTTCAGTCTTTTTGATATTTAAAAGAAATGCGATATCTTTTTCCAGATAACCCTGATAAATATCATTGATAACTTTTGTTTTTTCCTCTAAGGTTTGTGCTAGTACCACTTTGGGATACCCTCCAAAATTCAGGTACTCTTCCAATAGCTGATTAGCCCGCATTTTATCGATTGAAAGAAAGTCATTTAATCTATTTTCATAACGATATTCGGTCTTGAAATTAACAAATTCAATAAAGGAAAGCGTATAAAGTTCAAATAACCGCTTTCTCCCCACCAAAGACTCGTGAACCTTCTCCTTCAATTCCACACTGCCCGAACCGGAGACAATAAATTTATAAGGAAGATTTTGATCATACAAACCCTTCAAAAACACTCCGGCATCCTGTCTTTTTTGAACCTCATCAATAAATACATATCCCTTACCCAGGCCTATCGTTAGTTTAATCTGTTCCAAAAGTGATGCTTGAGATTCAAAAAAAGGTTTGTCCAAATCATTATCCAGACTGAGAAAAAGTGTTTTTTTATTTCTTTTTTTTAATTCATCCTCAAGCTCGCGTAGAAGAGTTGTTTTTCCTGCTTGTCTTGGCCCAATGATTAATGTTATTTCAGGCTCTTCTAGGTGAGCCGCGAGAGAAGAATACAGAGTTCTTTTAATCATAGGTTGATTATAACCAGGTTAATATAAAAGTCAACATGTATATATATCGGGTTAATCTGTAAGTGGACTTTTTCCTTCTTGACAGCATATTAAGTAACAACATATTATAAGAATACAAAACTTATACATTCGAAGCTAATGTCCAACTTTGTCCAAGTTTTAAACAAAATCCATGCCCATCCTGCCACAAAACTCTAACTTAACTATTCAGGAAGCCGCTGATTTTTTGGGAGTATCGGCCAAAACTCTACGCCGCTGGGAACAGCAGTCTCTGCTGACTCCCGCCAGAACCATCGGCAATCAACGCCGCTACACTCAGGAACAGCTTCTCTCTTTCCAAAAACCCCAAATTATCTCTCCTGCCCGCATTGCTACGCAAAGCGTTGCAGGCGGGCCTGCTCCTCTTTTTCCGCATCTATTGCCCATGCAAAAAACCATCCTTGCGGGAATTGCGTTGACTTTAGCTTTGGGTGGAGGGGCTGTTGGAGTTGCCCATATCACCCCCCTTCCCCCTCTTCCAGCGAAGCTATCGTATTTAAGAGGGGGTGGCCAGCAGGCCGGAGGTGATACGGTGAGAGGAACGGAAGGTGTGGGCTCCGTTCTCGCTTCCGAAACTTCAATTGCCGATTTTATTTTCAACGTCAACGTCGCTTCTAAATACGCCAAAGATGTAGAAATTTTAGGAAAACTCACCGCTCCCAACATTCTCTACGGTCTCAAAGCCGGCACCGGGGTTAAAATCACCGGTGACGCTCAAAACCCCACCATTTCCGCCTCAGGATCGGCATCTTTTGCCAGTGTAAAAACCGGTTCAACCACCCTCACCGCTACCACTTCCGCCGATTTATTGACCTTTACCGCCGGAACCGGAATTTCTTTGACTGCCGATGCCACTACCAACAAACTGACTGTCTCCGCCAATGGATCCGATCTCAATGTCTCCGGCTGGACCGACGGCGGCAGTATTGTTTCTTTAACTACCGCCGGAGATTTAGTCTCCATCGGCGCCGCCTCCGGTGCCGCCAAACTCAACATCAACACTGATGACAACGCCGATTTAATTACCGCATCTAAATCCGGTGATCTCAAATTCCGCTTGACTTCTGCGGGGATTATCGATACCGGCACCTGGCAAGCCACCCCTATCACCAGCGCCTACTTGGCCAATACTGCCGTTACAGCCGGATCTTACGGATCATCGGGAGCTACCGTTCCCACTTTTACCGTTGACGCCCAAGGCCGGTTAACCGCCGCTTCTTCTTACACCATCTCCGGCTTAACTACTTCCAATTTGTCGGCTACGGCGGGTATCTTAAATGCCCAACTGGCCAACTCGTCAGTCACAGTCACCGCCGGTACCGGACTTTCGGGCGGTGGAGCAGTATCACTGGGCAGTGCTGTCACTCTGTCACTGCCTACTGTCACAACCGCTCTGGGAGGAACCAATATCACTTCATATACCACCGGAGATTTGCTTTACGCTTCAGCGACGGATGTTTTAAGTAAACTCGGCATCGGTTCGGCCGATCAAGTCCTGGCCGTTTCCAACGGCCTCCCCGTCTGGACCAGTTCCGTCACCGGCCCCGGCTCGGGTGTCTTCGGCTACTGGCAAAGAGCCGCCGGCGCCATCGCCCCTTCATATCTGACCGACGATCTTTTGGTAGGCGGCGCTTCCACCGCTTCCGCCAAATTATCCATTATTTCCGGTTCCGGCAATCTGACCACCGCCGGCACTATCACTCTGCCCAACAGCAATACTTTAACCGGCCAATCCGGCAACGTTCAATTTTCCGGCGGTGTATCAGTTGGAGGCGGCACCACTTACTACGTCAATACTTCCGGCAACGCCAACTTCAACACCTTAAATGCCAGCACCACTTCTCTGGCCGGAACTACCGTCACCTCTTTCACCGATTCCGGCTCGGCTACCATCTCCGGAGCTCTGACTCTTTACGGTACTCCCACCATTGCCACCACCTCCAAACAAACCCTGACCATCGGTGACGCCAATACCGGCGATATTGCTTTTAGCCAGGCCATCAGAGCCACCCAGGGCGGAACAGGGCAATCGGCTTGGACTACCGGAGATATCCTGTATGCATCGGGAACAAATACATTAGCTAAATTAGGCATTGGTTCGACAAACCAAAGCTTAATTGTTTCTGCCGGAGTACCCACTTGGGGTACGGTCAGTAGTAGTAATTGGCAGAGAAATTCAGGAACAGTAGCGCCTCTAAATATTGGCGATGATCTGCTTATTGGAGGCATATCAACTGCAAGTGCAAAGTTTGCAGTTGTAAGCAGTACAGGAGTTGTAACTCTGCCCAACACCAATACTTTAACCGGTGTAGCCGGCTATTTGCAATTAGCTAATGGCATTTCGGTGGGCGGCGCCACCACTTACTACATCAACAATGTGGGTACCGCCAATCTCAACGGCTTAACCGCCGGCACTACGACTCTTGGCCAAGTAACCATGAGCCAACTAACCAATAACGGGTCAGCGTCAATATCAGGAGCGCTGACATTATTTACCACCCCCACCATTGCCACCACATCGAAACAAACTTTGACACTGGGTGACAGTAATACCGGCAACGTCGTGGTCACTAACAATATTTCCGCCGCCAATCTTTCCGGAACAAATACCGGCGACCAAACTATTACTTTAAGTGGCGATATCAGCGGCACCGGAACCGGCGCCATTACTACTACCATCGGAGCTCTCAAAGTCACCAACGCCATGTTGGCCGGCGGTATCACCGAAGCCAAAGGCGGCACCGGTCAATCCACTTACACGACCGGTGATATTTTGTACTCTTCCGCCACCAACACTCTGGCCAAACTCGGAATCGGCGGCGCCAATCAAGTCTTGTCCGTCGTTGCCGGAATTCCCGGCTGGGTAGCTTCCGGATCGGTGGGCACCAATTATTGGAACGTCTCCGCCGGAGCCTTGTTTCCCCTGTCATCTTCTGTTGATTTATTAATTGGCGGTCAGGCCACCTCCTCGGCTAAATTTCAAATTTTTGGTCCCACCGGTAATGCCACTTCTGCCGGAAACTTAACTTTTAACACCGCTGCCACTATCGCCACCACGGCCAAACAAACTCTGACCATCGGCGATGCCAATACCGGTGACATTGCTTTTTCTCAAGCTATCCGTCCCACTCAAGGCGGCACCGGACTTTCAACCGTGGGATCAAATAATCAAGTCTTAATTGTCAGCAATGGCGCTCCGGCTTGGGGCTCGGTCCCCGGTTCATCCTGTGTAGACTGTATCTTAAACGATCCCGGGGGTACACAAACTATCACTCCCACCGTCTCCACTGGTACCGGACTTCGTGTTGCCCAAGCTAGCGGCGGCACCGTCGATGTCTTTTCCGTCACCAACAACGGTTCGACCTCCAAATATTTCGCCATTCAATCTGATGGCAGCGCCACCATGTCCGGCAATCTGACTTTTGATTCCGCCGTCACTTTGGCCACCACCAAAAAACAGACCCTCACCATCGGCGATGCCAATACCGGAAATATCACTCTGGCCAATCCAGTCACCTCCACCACTTTCGCCGGCACGATTACCTTACCCGACACCAATACTTTGACCGGTGTTGCAAACTATCTCAGACTATCACAAGGTCTATCAGTCGGCGGCGCCGATACTTATTACATCAACAATCTGGGCAACGCCAATTTCAATCAATTAACTCTCCCCAATACCAATACTTTGACCGGCGTTTCCGGATACACCCAAGCCAGCGCCGGCATCTCTGTTGGTGGTGCCACCACGTATTACATCAACAATTTGGGAACTGCTAATTTGAATGGCTTAACCGCCGGAACTACTGTTTTGGGTGCGACTACTATGAACCAACTAACCAATAACGGGTCAGCGTCAATATCGGGAGCGCTGACCCTCTTTACCACTCCCACTATTGCCACCACCTCCAAACAAACCCTGACCATCGGTGATTCCAATACCGGCGATATTGCTTTTAGCCAAGCCATCAGAGCCACCCAGGGCGGAACAGGGCAATCTACCTGGATCACCGGTGATATTTTGTATTCTTCAGCCACCGATACTCTGGCCAAAAGAAGTATTGGCGGTACCGGTCAAGTTCTGACTGTTTCCGCCGGCCTTCCCGCTTGGGTTGATGCCACTACTCTCAGCAACACCTACTGGCAAAGAAATTCGGGCGCTGTTTCTCCTCTGAATATTGGCGACGATTTCCTCATTGGCGGCATTTCCACAGCATCGGCCAAACTATCTGTCATCTCTGGTTCAGGAAACCTAACTACCGCAGGAACTATTACCCTGCCCAACACCAATACTTTGACCGGTGTATCGGGCTATTTGCAATTGGCAAATGGCATTTCTGTCGGCGGCGGCACCACCTATTACATCAACACTTCCGGCGTGGCCAATCTGGCCGGCACTACCGTCTCCGCTCTCACCAATTCCGGAGCCACCACCCTAACCGGCGCTTTAACCGCCCAATCCACCGCCTCCGTCTCCGGAGGATTGGTCTTGTATGGCACCCCCACCATCAGTACCACCAATATGCAATCTTTGACTCTCGGCGATGCCAACACCGGCAATATTGTCACCAGTCACAATATCTCAGCTACCGGGACTTTAACTGGATTAACCGGTCTCACCGTGGCTTCCGGAATTGTATCTCTGCCAAATGGCCAAATTGACAACATTGAACTGGCCAATTCAGCCGTTACTATCACCGCCGGCACGGGTTTAACCGGCGGCGGAGCCGTATCTTTAGGATCCGCGGTAACTATCAGTACCGTCCAAGATATCGCCACTACTGCCTCCCCCACCTTTGCCGGTTTAACTGATACCGGTTCCGCCTCCGTCTCCGGTGCCTTAATCCTTTATGGCACCCCCACTATTGCTACCACTTCCATGAAATCCTTAACTCTCGGCGATGCAAATACCGGAAATATAATTATCAATTCGCCCATTACCACCGGTACTTGGAATGGATCGGTTCTGGGAGCCGCGTATGGAGGGACAGGTATCGCCAACAATGCCGCTTCTACTTTAACCATTTCCGGTAACTACGCCACCACTCTCACCGTTACGGGGATAACCGGAGTCACTCTGCCCACCACCGGAACATTATCTACTCTGGCCGGTGTCGAAACGTTATCCAACAAAACTCTGACCACCCCTGCCGTTACCACCAGTCTGACTACCGGATCGACCACTTTTGCCCTGCTCAATACTACCGCCACCACTGTCAACTTTGCCGGTGCGGCCACCGCTTTGAATATCGGAGCTGCCACCGGCACCACCACCATCAACAATGCCGCTTCCGTCTCAGGTGCCCTGACTCTCTACGGCACACCAACTATAGCCACTACTGCCAAACAATCCCTCACCATCGGTGACGCCAACACCGGCAACATCGTTATCAACGGCGGAGCTCTGACTTCCAACGTGGCCAACTCCAGTACCGCCATCGGTTTTGTCCTCAATACCACCGCCATGTCCACCCAAGGTTCAAAATTATTGTCTGTCCAAAGCTCCTCCACCGAAAAGTTTTATGTGGACAAAGACGGTAATCTCTACACCGCCGGTACTATTTTGAGCGGCAACGGCATGGGCATGCTCATGACCAACAAATCCGGCGGTTTAGTGGCCCAAAAAGCTCTGGTCATTATTGACGTTTCTAACGACTCCGCTTTTACCACTACCACTACTCCCTACGCCAAAACCGCTTTTGGCGTGGTCACCGGCGTGGGCTTGGGCGTCACCAACGATGCCAACGGCGATGGCAATTGCGACGCCAATGATATCTGTATGATTGCCGTGGGCGGCGAGGTCAACGTCACTCTCACCAATGCCGCCACTGCTACAAAAGGTGACTATATATATACTTCTGCTACAGCCGGATCGGGCGTGTCCTCATCGAAATTATTCGACGGCTTGATCGGAATAGTCAGTAACACCGCCACCGGCGCCTCCGGCTATGTCAAAATGATCTTCAAAGTCCAGCCCCAAGTCACCGCCGCGGCCTCAATCGATAAAAACTCCAAACACAACGAGTACTGGCTCTACGCCAACAGTTACGCCCCCGTCGCCGAAGGCACCGATGTCAACGCCAATCTGCTGGCCCGCGGCCTGATGTTTGACAACCTGTCTGATACGACCAAAACCGATAGCGCCAACACGACTGTTTCCATTCCAACCCAATTCTCTAACCCCTATACGCTATCCCCTAAACCCTCAGCCCCGTTTAGAGCGGGGCTGGTGGGCGGCCAAACCTATGCCACCTCCACCACCGACAACGCCGGCAATACGTATTTAGGCAGTAACACCGTCAACAAAACGTTTTATTACGACCGTACCGTAGGGGCGGGGTCCTCCCGCCCCGGTGATTCGAGTCCTGCCGTCCAAGTCGAGCTGGGCATTGATCCCAACTGGTACAATGGCGTCACCCTGGCAGTCGCCACATCATCCGCCCAGTTTAGCCAAAACACCACCATCGTCAAAAACCCTTCTCTCTCCACTTCTTACAACGGCTCTTTAGTCAAAGTGACGGGGACTTACACCAGCAACGCCAAAACAATTTACATCACTATTAAAAGTCCAACCACGTTTGATTGGACCGACTACAACGGTCAAGCCGCCACCGGCGTGACCATGACTCCGGGCACAGCCCAAGTCCTGGGTGGCACCGGTGTCTCCGTCACCTTCACCAACGTCAATTACAACACCGGAGATGTGTTTAAGATTGCTTCCTGGTTTGTGGAACCCGCCTCTACAACTAGAGGTAGTAAACAACAATTTCCGGAGCGCAGCACCATCATCGCCACCGCCAGCTCTGTCGATATCATCGACGCCGATACTCAGAAGTTGTGGATGAGGTTTAGTAAAGGGAGTTTTTATTATTTGTACACACTCACAACTCCCAGCTCTCTTACCGCTTTAAATGGCAATATTTACATTGGAGATAGTACTGGCGCCAGTGGTTACGGGTTAATAAAAGTAAGTCTTATCACCGATACACAAAATACTTACTTTTCTTCTGGTGGGACATATCAGCTAAATACAAACGTTGCCCAAAGGAACACTACTGGAGTCAATTCTATTGTTAGCCCAGTAACAGTAGTCAACCCAACCATTAACGACGTCTCCGCCGCCGTCATCCCCAACCAGCCCACCCAAAATATCACCGTGAGCGGGTGGGGGTATATTACAAGTGCAGCAGCGTCATATGTTAATGAAACGGTAAATTTCCCTTACAAATTTAACGGCACCCCAACAGTGACAGTTAGTGGCAATGGTTACAAGGCCACTACGGCTCCAACTTCTCTTGCAGACTGCACTAGTACAACTAATAGGTATTCAACCTGGGCTTCTAGTATCAATCAGTCCAATTTTACCGCAAATCATGGATTTACTGATGCGGCAGATGGAAATATAGGTACAGGATATTATTTCTGTTATTCCTGGACCGCCACCGGCCAAGTCAGCCCGAGACAGTATGTGGGAGCTGCAACAGATGCAGGAGTAACCGTCATCAACGAAACCGACGGAACAGCGTATTCTTATTCTGATGCCACTGACGATGACTATAATTCCGTTGCTTTAACTTCTTCGGGCAGAATGTATGGCCTTAACGAAACCAAGGCCCAATTGGAAAAATGGAGAGATATTGCTTCAAATACTGCAGCCGAAACCAATGGCACGCCGGATAAAGTTTGGGATGAAGCGTCTACACCGGCTCTAACTGCTACGGCGCCAACAATTAATACTAATCCAAGTCTTAGTGTGACAGAAAAAACTTCAACAATTAATTCTATAAATGACACTATTTACGTGGGGACAAATTTGGGAGCCTCGGTTATTCAGGATAATGAAAACTGGCCAACGGCAAATGATGGTTCCGAAGAAGCCTCCGGCTCCGTCAAATACTACACCAAAGACTACATCTCCGAAGAAATGGTGGGAGATATCAGGGGCATGTGGCCGCTGTCCGCCAATGGCGCCATCTCCATGTCCGACGCCTCCGTCAAAGCTGATACGCTCACCAATAACGGCACAGCTACTGCTGTTACCGGAGTTCGCGGCGCCGGCGTCTCTCTCAACGGCACCACCCAATATCTCTCCTGCACCGACGCGGCGTGTGGTGGGACGAGTAAGTTGGATCCGGGAACCAGTAGTTTCACTTTCGGATCTTGGTTTAAATCCAATGGCGTAGTTGCCACTCATTCTTTAATTCTTCATAAAGGTGGTGGTGGGGGTGGTACAGGGTGGTCTTTAGGAACAGACGATTCTGGCCTATTAAAAGCAAATATCAGAGATGTTGCGACCGCAGTTTCTTCATTAAGCCCAAGTAGGGTAGACGATAGTCTTTGGCATTTCGGTGTCGGTGTGATTAATAAATCTACTAACCTGTTGGACCTGTACCTTGACGGTAAACTTGTTACAAGTACCAGCATTTCCGCTGTTGGCTCAATTGACTCTACCTCTGACTTCGATATTGGCGCTTACACTAATGGTGGAGCAGCCCAGTGGTTTTTTAAAGGTACTGTTGACGAACCCTTTGTGACTGCCAACGCCCTCACGGCTGGTCAAATCAAACATATGTATGAAGTTGGATACAGAGCTTTGCAAAGTCATGCCACAACTCTTGGAGGCGGAGGGGCTGATCTTAATCAGCAGCTAGGATTTATTAGTACCGGTACCAACGTCGTTGGTGATGCTAAACCTGACTTAAATAATCAATTTATGTACGTGGGTACCAACTCCACCACTTTGGGAGCTGTTTCTAAGATTGATTTAAATTCTGATACCAATATCAAAACATATAACTCCTCGGCCAACGTCCCGGCCGGCGGAGCTTTACTAATTGACGAAGACGTCACGTCTCTGGCCGTGGGCTACAATCTGGAAGCGGTCGGCTCGGCGGCCTCCGGCGTCAAGACCATGGGGGTGGACAGTTATGCCACGGCCACCTCCGGCAACTTCATCGGCAAAACGGTGACCACGGCCGAATCTTTCACCCAAGCCTATTTATGGGCCCAATACACATTAGACTCATCAGACGCATCAAACACCGTCACCGTCTCCGCCAGTAATGACGGCGGCTCAAACTATTACACTTGTAATCTTACCAATACAGACACCAGCCAAACTCCCACCGAATACGAGTACTTCTGCCAGTTTAACGCCGCCGGAAGTTCTTTGAAAACCAAATTCGCCTTTGTCCGCGGCAGTACCAAGACTAATACTTATGTGACAAGGTATGGGATAGCGTGGATAGGAAGTGACGCCATAGGCGGCCAAGCCGGCGGCAACGGCCTCTATACCAACAATAATTCTGCCGTGGCTGATGGCAGTTCCATTACCGTCACTCATAATCAAAATACCAATGATGCAGTCACCAACGCTTGGTATTACGATCCCCAAGCGGCCAAGTGGCAAAGCGTTGATGCCGAGCTGGGAAAAAATCACTTAATTGCCGATACTAGCTTAAAAGGCTGGTGGAAATTTGAAGAGGCATCCGGTAATGCCGCCGATCAAACCAGCTCCGCTTATACTCTAACGGCCAGCGGCGCAATTACCTATTCGGCCACCGGCAAAGTTGATGGCGGCAAAGCCTTTACCCTCGATGGTTCCTCGGCCTACCTGACAGCCGCAGCAAAAGTGACCCCTACCGGAGCAAAATCTGTAGGTTTTTGGTTTAAAACCACTGCCACCGGCTCGCAGCTTATTTTTACTAACAATACTAATTCCACTGCCAACAGTGGTCTGGCCATTGGAACCAGTACCAGTACGGCCGGAAAAATCCGGGTTGTGGCTTCTAACGGCGTCTCAAATTATGCTTTGGAATCTAACGCCGATATCACCGACGGTAAATGGCACTATTTTATCCATACCTGGGACGGAACGACCACTGCCGGTGCGGCCAAGCTCTATGTTGACGGAATTTTGGACAACTCGGCAACCGCCGGAAGTACAACGGACAACACCCCGACAGATAATTTACGCATCGGATCTAATTCCGGAGCCACTCCGGGCTCTTATTTCAACGGGACTTTAGATGAGGCGTTTGTTTATAACCGGATTTTGTCCGGTGAAGAAGTCCGGGATTTTTATAACTACGGCGCCAGAAAATACAAGGTCGAACAGACCTCTACCAACGCCGTGGCTCTTTATAATTTCACTGGCCAAACTCAGAATCTTCGTCTCGATGTCATCACAGGGGGCCTTGGACGAAACAGTGGAACTGTTTCGCTCGCCCCCTCTGCCGCCGATATCAATGCCACCGCCAACACCAATTCCATTTGGATCAATAACACCGCTGCCGGTGGCAATTTATTAAAACTTCAAAACGCCGGCACCGATGTCCTGTCTCTGGCCACCGCCGGCACCATGACCTTGACCGGCAACTTCCTGCCCGGGACAGACAATACCTATTCTCTGGGGGCTTCCTCATCAGCTCGGTTTAAAGATCTGTTCCTGGGCCCGGCTTCGCTCCATCTCCAGTCCAAGTCCACGGACACCGGATATCCGGCCTTAGGATTGGATTACGCGCTGGGCATAAATACCGCCGGCAGCCTCGGAGTCAGTCTCAACGGCACGACAAATCCATTAATGACCATTACCCAAGGCGGCTCCGTCGGCATCGGGACGGTTTCACCTGAACTGGCAACGCACATTGTTGGTGCTCTTGGATTTCCGGCAACCACTGGTACCGCTCAGACCGGTGTCCTTCGCCTGCAAGGTACTGGAAGTAATGGCGTTCTGGACTTTAGTGTCAACGGTGGTTCTGGTGCATCATTGCAAGTTACAGCCCGAACTGATCTTACACAAAATTATGTATTGAGTCTCAATCCAAACGGTGGCAACGTTGGAATTGGAACGACGAATCCTACAAACGCTCTTGATGTAAATGGCGGTTTCCGTGTGTTAGGGGCAACTGGTGGAACGGCTGTGGGAGCGGGGGCAGAAATTTCTTACACCGGCGGTACTGCCTACTATCAGGCATACAATCGGGCTGGAAGTGCTTGGCTTCCTGTTGCAATGGATGGTCTCACGGTAAAACTAAGAAATAGTGGAGTGGATGCGGTAACTATAACCGGTGGCAACGTCGGCATCGGGACGACGGCGCCGGTTGCTTTGTTGTCTCTTGGTGCTGGAAATGCTCAACCATTGCCAACAAATACAAAACTCTGGGTAGCTGGTGCTGGTGGAGCTCAAGGTTCAACTATGCAGTCAAGGATTAGCTTGGGAGTAGATTCTAACCTTGATTATGGTGCATTTATCGGAGCAGTTAACATTGACGGAACTGGCGGCGGAATGGCACTTGCGTTAGGTGATAGGGGTGCTGGAGCGGACCATGTGGCAATGTATTTAAGGAACGGCAACGTCGGCATCGGGACGACGGCTCCTGCCACAAAACTCGCCGTTGCTGGGGCGATTAGTCTTCTCAGTGGAAATAGCCTTAATTTTAATAATACAGTTGATGATTATGCTGCTTCAATCTCTAATGCTGCGGGAACTGGTAGCTCGAAATTAGGATTTTTTACAGGAGCAACGGAAAGGTTAACGATTTTACACGCTGGCAACGTCGGCATCGGGTGTACGGATCCGGATCATCTTCTGGAACTGGGTGGTACCGGAACCGGTTGCAATACCGGCACTGGTTCATGGATTGCGGCCGGATCCACAGCCTTCACCGCCAATTCTTCCCAACAATGGAAAGAAAATATCGCCACTTTTAATGTCCCGGACATTTTAACCAGATTCCAAAATACCAAACCCCGGACTTTTGATTGGAAAGCCGAATACAACAATACCGCCGACCGTACCAACAATCTGGGCTTCATCGCCGAGGAATTTTATCCGGTTTTAGAGCGTGGTGATAACCAACATGTCAACGGTCAGGACATTATGATTGCCAACTGGCTGGCCACCCAAGCCCTGATCGACAAAGTCGCCAGTATGTCCGCCGAATTAGCAACTTTACAAATCCAAAATAATCCAGCCGCCTCCCTTTCGGCTGAACTCTGGCAATATGCTACCGAATCAGGCAAACTCATCACCGCCTTCCCGGTGCAAACTTCAGACCTCACCGTCACCGGCAAATTAACCGTCGGACTGATGTCTTTCGATGATCTGGAATCCAGCATTTCGTCTCTGACCGGCGTCATCACCATCAAAGGCGATCTGGCCGTGACCGGCAAAATCCGCGTCCTGGGAGACTCTATCGGCGAATCGGTGATTGCTTCAGGTTCCGCATTTTTAATAGTCAACACCACGGCCGTATCTAGTGCTTCGGCGGTATTCGTCACCCCCAACATCGTTCTGGATTCTCCCCTGTCAGTCACCCAATCCTCGCCCGGAGCCTCCTTCAAAGTGGAAATCCCCCGCTCCATAGACCGTGATATTCCGTTTAAGTGGTGGATTATAAACTAAATGGAAGGCTATAAATATCTTTCGTCATATATTTTGGCAACTGTCATTTGCGATTTGACAGTGAAGTTTTGCCAAAAATATATCGATCCCAGATCACGAACAACTGATCAGATGATCCAGGCAGCTAGATCTGGTAAACAGAATATTGCAGAAGGTTATTCAGTTCAGAGTCTGGAAAGTTATATAAAGCTTTTAGGTGTCGCCGAAGGATCGATGAGAGAATTAGCTATAGACTACGAAGATTATCTAAGACAACACCAACTACCGACTTGGACTAAGGATGATCCTAGAGTTAGGGTTTTTAGGGATTTTCGGGCGGTTTGGATAAATCCCAACATCCCAAACACTCCCAACCTCCCCAACAATCCCACCGAATCGGCAAATATGATACTGACTTTTTGCCAGATGGATACTTTTTTAATGGCTAGACAGCTAACGGCATTAAAAGAAAAATTCACTAAAGAAGGTGGTTTCCGCGAAAACCTCTTTAAAAAACGCGTAGAATACAAAAACCGCTAGCGTTTAATAATGCTCTTCTTATACAAATCCAAATTCTCAATCGCCACACCGGTACCGCGGACCACACACAACAGCGGATCCTCCGCCACATGACACGGTACTCCGGTCAACTCCGTCATAAACCGGTCAAAATTCCGTAGCGTCGACGTTCCTCCGCTCATAACTATGCCTTTATCAATAATATCGCTGGCCAACTCAGGCGGCGTCTCTTCCAATACCCCCTTGGCCGCGCTCACGATGGACAGCAACACCGGACGTATCGCTTCCGTAATCTCAGTGCTTGTGGTCACAATTGCCCGCGGCAATCCCGTGGCATTGTCCCGGCCTTTTATTTCCATAGTTTCGACAGGATCCAAAACCGTGGCCGATCCGATTTTAATTTTGGCATCTTCCGCCGTAGTTTCTCCAATCAGTAAATTATGTTTCTTGCGCATGTAGTTAATGACTGCTTCGTCAACTTTGTTGCCGGCCACCCGCACCGACTTGTGCACCACCACCCCGCCCAAACAAATCACCGCCGCCTCCGCCGACCCGCCCCCGATGTCCATAATCATGTTTCCGCTCGCCCCCGCAATTGGTAATCTCGCTCCAATCGCCGCCGCCAGCGGTTCATCAATCAAATACGCCGATTTGGCTCCCGCCGACAGCGTGGCGTCTAAAACCGCCCGTCTTTCCACTTGAGTCACCCCCGCCGGCACACAAATCATCACTTCCGGTTTAAATAAAAAAAACCGCCCGCACACTTTTTGAATAAAATACTTCAGCATTGCCTCGGTCACCCGGTAATCGGCAATCACTCCATCCCGCATCGGCCGCGACGCCGTAATATTTCCCGGAGTCCGGCCCAACATCTCTTTGGCTTCCAAGCCCACCGCCACCACCCGCCGGTCTTCTGTCCCAATCGCCACCACCGTCGGCTCATTCAACACCAACCCCTGCCCCGCCACCCACACCAAACTGTTGGCGGTGCCGAGATCAATACCAATACGCTTGTTGAGCATAATTTTAAATTTTAAGTTTTAAATTTTAAATGAATTTTTTGAAATTTAATAATTTTGATTTGATTTAAAATTGTTAATTTGAAATTAAAAATTGTAGAATGGGGTATGCGCTCCCGCATTCTACTATTCTTAGCCGGCCTAGTGCTAGTACCCAGTGTGACCTATTTTGTTATCTTGTTTGCCAGAGGCTTCCGCCTGGACTTCCGCCAAAAAGAAATTCACTCCACCGGTATTCTGGCCACTTCTTCCCTACCCGAAAATGCCCAAGTCTATGTCAATGGCGTTCTCAAAACTGCCACCAACAGCAATTTTAATCTTGAACCCGGCATTTATACGGTGGAAATCAAAAAAGACAGTTTCCAGCCTTGGAAAAAAACCTTAAACGTCATCGCCGAAGAAGTCACCCGGGCTTCCGCCACCTTATTTCCCATTATTCCTTCGCTCAAATCCATTACCAGCGCCGGCGCCTCTATCCCCATAATTTCCCCCGACGGCACCAAAGTTGCCTTCACCTCCGGAAATAAATCTTTCTTACTGGATCTATCTGAATCACCTCTGGGGCTGATTAACCGTCAAGTCCAGGAAATCGCCACCATTTCCGCCGCTTGGACAATTCCCCCCAAAATCGACCTCCTGCCTATTCTTCCTCAAACCTTGCAAAACATTCTGGCCACTTCCGCCGCCAATTTAGTCTGGTCGCCCCGGGAAAACAAACTTTTATACACCGCCACGGCTTCGGCCATTATTCCTGATGAATTAATCAGACCTTTGCCGGGCTCAAATTCCAGCCCGCAATCCCGGGCTCTCAAACCGGGAGGAATTTATGTCTATGATGTTGAAGAAGACAAGAATTTTGAAATTACTATCAAAAATTGCGCATGGTTTTCCGATTCTTATCATCTATTTTGCACCATCCCCGGCAAAATCACGATTCTGGAATACGACAACTCCAATCCCACCATCGTTTATCAGGGTCCCATGGAAAAAGACTTCGCCTATCCTTATCCTTCCGGCAAACAGATCCTCATCCTTACCAATCTCAATCCCGCCATCAAGGGCAGTGTCCCCAATCTTTATGCCGTCAGTTTACGTTAGTCGGGGTGAAGGGAATTGGACCCTTTGCCTCTCGGTCCCGAACCGAGCGTTCTACCGATGAACTACACCCCGGAGTGCTCCCAGCAGGAATTGAACCTACATCTTACCCTTAGGACGGGTCTACTCTATCCGTTGAGCTATGGGAGCGAATATTTATCTATTATACCTTGTAGGGGCGCGGTCTTCGCGCCCACAAAACCATAACGGAGTAGGGGCGCGGTCTTCGCGCCCACAAAACCATAACGGGGCGGGAGAACCCCGCCCCTACAAAAATCAAATATCTTTATATCAAATCTCCGCCCACCATCACAAACTGCGACAGCAGTTGCCAAATTCCCCTATTTACTACAGGTTCATTTTGAATTTTTATTTTTGCCATACTTCTATTAAAGACAGCTCTCCAAATACTTGTCAATAGGCAATCCCGCTCAGCGGGACAAATTGTGCTCAATTTCCCCCTTTAATACTATAAGTCCTCTTCAGAATATATCAAACACTCGGAGACACTTTTATATGCAAAAATCTCATGGGGTTTAAAAATCAAACCAATTTCTTTCACTGCCGACTCTTCAGAGTCGGATGCATGGATAAGATTCTGTGAACCACTCATCCCAAAATCTCCTCTAATAGATCCCATCTCGGCTTCCCGGCCCTTAGTTTGCCCCACCATTTTTCTTACTGTCTCAATTACTCCTATGCCCTCCCACACCATGGCTACAATAGGTGTCCATTTCATAAACCTACGGATATCTTCAAAAAAACTCTTTTCCCGGTGGTGTGCATACCATTCCTCCACAATCTTATCCGTAAATATCACCATCTTTATGCCCACCAACTTCAGACCTTTTCTTTCAAACCGGTGCATTACTTCTCCCACCAGCCCTCTTTGTAACGCATCCGGCTTTATCAATACAATCGTTCTTTGCATATTTACATTCTTTCCGGGGCTTCAATCCCCAGTAGATTCAAACCTGATTTTAACACCTTTCCCACAGCTAATGTCATGGCCAACCTAAACTCACGCTCTTCAACTCTCCCGCTCTCCGGCTCTAATATGCTGTGTTTATTATAAAACGTATTATACCGTTGGGCCAACTCATACAAAAAATTGCAAATCAGGTTCGGCGCGTATCTGTCCGCCGCCTCCTCAACCACTTCCCCAAAACGGTAAATCCAGCGTAAAATGGCCAGTTCTTCAGGATTGAAATTTATATTTTGAAATTTTGGATTTATTTGTGATTTGGAATTTGAGATTTTGGATTTGGCGAGTACGCTACACGTACGTGCATACGTATATTGCAAATACGGCCCGGAATTACCTTCTAAAGCCATAATCGTATCCCAATCAAAAATAATATCGCTTTGGATATTGTGTGACAGGTCAAAATACTTAATCGCCCCTATTCCCACCGCTTCATTATTTCTGGCTTTCTCCGTTGCTTCTGTCAACACCTCCTCCAGTTTAATCGTTTTCCCCTTTCTAGTACTAAACTTCTTGCCGTCGGTATCTAAATATAAACCATGTTTAGTATGTATCAAACTATCTACAGATGTAACATAACCTAGCAATTTAGCCACGGCAAACACTTGTTTGAAATGCAACGTCTGTTCTCCGCCCACTTCATAAATGACCAAATCGGGATGCCATTTTTTGACTCTAAATTTAACGGTCGCCAAATCTCGGGTAGCATAAGTCGTTCCCCCATCGGATTTTAGAAGCATCAACGGAGTTTTCTCCCCCGGAATTTCGATAATCGTCGCTCCTTCACTGACTTTAGCTATACTTTTAGCATCGGCAATCACTTGAAGCATTAGTTCTTCATACGAACTTTCACCATACACATTATCTATGTTTATGCCTAAAAGTTTATAGATCCGGTCAAACTCAGCCATGGATATCTGCACGCACTTTTGCCACAATTCGCGGGCCTGTTTATCTCCATCTTCCAATTTTTTAAACCATTTTTGACCTTCTGATTCCCATTCCGGATGTTTATGAAACTCCACATACAACTGTTCCAACTTCTCGATGGTCAGATCTTTAACTTTTTCCCGGTCGATCATAAACAACAGCTTGCCAAACTGCGTTCCCCAGTCACCCAAATGATTATCTCCGATCACTTTATAGCCCAAAGCTTTATAAATATTATAAAGTGCTTGGCCTATGATAGTAGAGCGCAAATGGCCAATTCCAAATGGCTTAGCAATATTGGGACTGGAATACTCTACAATTACCGTTTTACCTTTACCTATTTGAGGCAATTCCACGGCTTTATTCATCGCCTCCACCAAATATTCCGTCTTTAGCCTGATGTTCACAAATCCGCCTACTCTGGTTACACTTTCTGTAAATTCCAATTTTTCCAGTTTTTTTATTAACTTTTCCGCCTCCGGCCCCGGTTTCATAAACGCCGCGTAATCCCCCCACTCCTCCCTCTCCGGATGCTCGAACTTTATTTTGTCTATTATCATGGATCTATTATAGACCATGTTTTCCCGTCCGTTACCACTTCTACTGACCCTTTTTGATCTGTTCTGTATATTTTACTGGTGATTTTGGCTAACATTTTTAGCGCCTTGTCACTTGGGTGTCCATAGGTATTATGTTTACCGACAGAGATAATCGCGGCCTTTGGTGAAATTAGCTTCAACCATGAAGCCAACATTCCCGTTTTAGACCCATGATGTGGCACTTTCAACACATCAACTGCCGTTAGCAGTCCGGTATCCATCTCTGCCAATTCTATGCCTGAATCTGCATCTCCGGTCATAAGCATCTTAAAATTCCCATATTTCAAGATTCCCGAGACAGCCAGACTGTTTATATCGTTGGTTTTAAATCCTCTGGTTGGCCATACCACGTCAAACTCCAAATCTTTTCCTATTTTTATCTTATTTCCGGCGTATACCGTTTGTTTATCTCTAACAAACTGTAAAATATTATATCTTTTAGCAACACTAATGAATCCATTCATATGATCCGCCTGCGGATGCGTCAGCAATGCCACTTCAATCCGCCGGTCATAAAACGGCATATACTTGGCCAAACAATTCAAAACACTATTATCAGGTCCACTATCAATTAGCATCTGAGATGTGCCTTTGATGATCAAAATCGCATCCCCCTGTCCCACATCACATACCACCACATGCAATTTGTCATCCGGCAGTACCCATACCGCGCTCCAAATAGTTATCGCAGCTAAAAGCAAAAATCTGATAAGCCAACTTTTCATTTTATGTGGGTTTTAATTAAATTTAAAATTTTAAATTTAAAATTAAAAATTAGCAGCAAAGTCGCGTAATACGCTCCCACCCACATCCAACCGATCTTTCCCACTTCAAACGAAGCTATGTCCAGGCTTCCCAAAACTCTGGTGATCCAAATCATAAAATGCAGCGGCGGCCAAGCCAGATAAAGGACCGGCCCAAACACCATTCCCACGGCTAAAATCTGCATTGATACCGGTATCAACCACAATATTGCCAAATTTGCGATGGGAGCAATCACGCTGATATTTCCGAAAAAATGCAAAATAATCGGCATCGTCGCCACTTGTGCCGCCAAAGTGGTTTTGAGAGTCTCTTTAAAAAATCCAAACAAACCTCCAATATCACCCCCCTTTTCCTTCCCCCCTCTTAAATTAAGAGGGGGGATCGAGGAGGGTGATATAAAAAGTATCCCCCCCATCGCCGCAAACGACAGCAAAAATCCCACATCCAAAATCCACAGCGGATTATAAACCAGCATCAACAAAGCCGACAAAACCAGCCACCAACCCACATCGGTCTCCCTTCCCATCCATAAGCCGATCACCGCCGCCGTTCCCATCACCGCCGCCCGCACTACTGCCGCACTTGGTCCGGCCAACCACACATACACCCAAATTCCCGCAATACTCAAACCGGCCCCTTTTCTTCTCCCCACTGCCATTACACAGAATGCGGTTATCCATCCGGCCACTAAAGACACATTGTACCCCGAAGCCGCCAAAATATGCGAGATTCCCGCACGCCTGAAATAGTCCGCCATCTCCCGGCTCATATACCCTGTTCCTCCAAATAGTAATCCCACCGCCAATGCTCCTTCGTCTCCCGGTATCCAAAACAACAATTTCTCCTTCAATTTTATTGAGTAATTAATTTTATTTTCTTTCTTGTAAATACGCCCTGGTATCAATAAAAATTTCGTGCTGTTTTTTATTGTCACTTGTGGACCTAATTTGCCAATCACCTCAATTCTGTCCCCCTCTGCCAGTGCCATTTTTTTGGGAATCCTTATCCAAACAGCGTCTGCGTCTACATAATTATTCCCTTTATCATTTATGACTCCGTTTTTAATAGTCCTGATAATTTTCACGGATGTACCCGAAGCTAGTTTCACAAACGTCCTATATATCAAAAGACCTCTAAGTACTATTAATATTATCAATATAACAATAGCCAACCATCTCATCATATACCCACTTTATCCTTAATTTCCTCAAACACCTTTTGGGTCACGATTTTCCTGTCCAACATCTCTGATATATTCTGATATGGTCGGCCTTGTATGATCTTATCCGCAGTTTTTTCTCCCACACCCGGCAAAAGTATCAATTCCTCTCTTTCTGCATCATTTAAATTTAACAAATATATACTTTTATCCGGTTCGACATAGTTGTCTTTGATTATTTCGATCCGGTCTGATCCCCATTGATCACTTCTCATAAAAAATACTCCCGCCCCGATTAGAGTTACTCCTGCCAAACCCAGACAGATAAAGACCCAATGGCGTCTTTGCATTAAATTACAAAATTTATTAGCTTCCCCGGTACAATAATAGTCCGATACTTCGCCCCGGATAAATATTTTTTAACCTTAGCACTCTCTAGAGCTCTCTGCTCAATGTCAGGGCCATTCTCCAGTCTCTCTCTTACTTTTCCGTTCACCTGGATTACAACGATCCTATTTTCATCCGATACCAACTCCGGATCATATTTAGGCCATTTTTGCTGATGAATCGAATCTGTATTTCCCAACAGACTCCATATTTCTTCAGTCATAAACGGGGCCATGGGAGCCAATCCTAAGATAAATTTCTCTACGGTATCTTTTCCAACTTCATCTTTATGGTCTTGCCACCAATTTATGTATTCCATTGCGGATGCCACCGCTGTATTAAATTTCAATACCTCAATATCTGTGTCTATTTTATTCACTAGTTTAGCAACTCGCCGCTTCGCCTCTGGAGAGCTTTGTATCGCAAACTCACCTTGCGTTAATACCCATACCCGTTTTAAGAATCGATAAACTCCCTCTACTGCAGTATCGTTCCAGGCCACCATTTGACCAAAAGGCCCCATAAACATTTCGTACATGCGCAGGGTATCGGCTCCGTATTTACGTACAATCTCATCTGGATTGATTACATTGCCAAAAGATTTACTCATCTTCCGCCCATCTGGACCCAATACAATTCCATGTGTACGCCGCTTCATATAAGGCTCCGCTGTTGGCACCACGCCAATCTCATGCAGAAACCTATAAATAAACCGCGAGTATAGTAAATGTAAGGTGATATGTTCCGCCCCTCCTTGATATAAATCTACCGGTAACCAATATTTCATTTTTTCTTTCGAAGCTAACTCCTGTTCATTTTTATTATCGAAATATCGAATAAAATACCAGTTAGAACCGGCCCAATTTGGCATAGTATCTGTCTCCCGCCGAGCTACTTCTCCACATTTTGAGCACGTGGTCTTTACCCATTCCTCAATCTTGGCAAGTGGAGACTCACCAGTCCCAGACGGTTCATATTTTTCTAAGTATGGTAGCTCCACCGGTAGTTGGCTTTCGGGCACAGACACGAGCCCACATTTAGAACAATGCACAATTGGAATTGGCTCACCCCAATAATGCTGCCGGGAAAATACCCAATCCCGCAGATGATACATCACCGCAGGTGTTCCATATTTTCTCATTGATTCATCTGGCTCTATTTCAACGATCTTTATTTTATGTTTAAGAGCAAATTCCCTATCCCGTTCATCGTAGGCTGGTACTCCCATAACTGCCCCAGTACCATAACTATTCAACACATAATTAGCCTTCCAGACCGGAATCTTCTCACCCGTAGCCGGATTCATCACCATCTGACCAGTAAACCCCTCCTCGTCATCGCTGGCTACAGCCACGAAAGTTGCCCCTGCCAAAGTATCAGGCCGGGTTGTAAATACTTTTATATCGTCGAATTTGATTTCCATGCCTTCTTTTTTTCCAATCCAATTTATCTGCTGTCTCTTCACGTCTTCAGAATAATCAACCGTCTCCAGTCCTTTCAGCAACTTATCCGCATAGGCTGTAATTTTTAATAGCCATTGTTTCTGCGGCCGCCGTTCCGTTGGCTTTCCACACCGTTCATGGGTTCCATTTGGCAGCACTTCTTCATCCGCTAGGTTAGTTTTGCAATTTGGACACCAATTCACCAATACCTCAGCCTGATACGCCAAGCCCTTCTTAAATAATTGTACAAAAATCCACTGTGTCCACTTGTAATATTTCGGATCCGTAGTATCTATTTCCCGGCTCCAATCAAAAGACAAACCTAAATTCTGACATTGTTCTTTGAAAGTAGCAATATTGTTAGGCACTACTTTGGAAGGATGCACTCCCATCTTCAGCGCATAATTTTCTGCCGGCAATCCAAACGCATCCCACCCCATTGGATACAACACATTAAAGCCTTCCATCCTTTTCTTACGGGCATAAGCATCCATCGCCGACCACGATCGTGCATGACCTACATGCAAGCCAGCTCCAGAAGGATAGGGAAACTCTACCAGTAGATAAAACTTTGGTTTCTTATCTCCATCTACCGCCCGATATAAATCTCGTCTTTGCCATTCTTTCGTCCACTTCTCCTCAATTGTCTGATGGTCATATTTTGTCATAGTCTCATTCTAACCGCACTCGTAATGTTTTGCAAAATAATGGGGCGGGAAAACCCCGCCCCTACATCTTGTATTTTTGTATAATCAGTGTAATCTATGTAATTAGATGTAACTTATATCTGATGTAATCTCCGCAATGAATCACATTACACCATTCATTTCCTATCTCAAAGATCAGGGGTTAAATAAAACCACTCTAAAAAACTATTCCTCGGATATTTCCAACTTTATGAGTTTTTCGGGTAGTCATATTCCTACTGAAGAAATTGTCAGCAGTTATAAAAACCATTTACAAAATATTTCTCCTATCCCTACAGTTAACCGCCGTCTCAGCACCGTCAGAAAATATATCTCTTATTGTTATTCTACAAAAGTTATCCCCTACGACTTTTCTCGACAAATAACTAACGTCTCCCTCATTCAATCCATAACCCCTTCTCACACCGGTGAAATCCTAAAAAAATACCGGGGTTACCTATTAAGTTTGGATATTAGTTCAAACTCTATTAAAAACTATATATCCGATACAAAGATCTACTTAACCGGTAACAACACTAGCAACAAATCTCCTGCTACCCTAAAACGCTATCAGTCCTCTATCGCCAAGTTTCAACAGTGGCAAAACCCAACCCCTGAAATCGTCATCCCAAAAATTATTGTCCCCGAAACTTTATCCCACCATCACAAACACCGGAATTTGTTAGTTTGGATTTTATCGATATTAATATTAATGCTGATATTAGCAGTCACCTCGGTCATTGTGGTTAAAAATTTACGGGGTGTAGAAATCATAGACCCCTCACCTTCTCACCCAACCGCTCCTTAACTCCATCTATTGTTTTACCCAAAACCTCACCGTTGTTACTTGAGTACAAATATTCCTCGGGTTTAAAACCCGGTCTCGTCTCCACTATCCCAAATCGCCGGGTTGATAGCTCCAATGGTTTGGCGTGCACAAACTTTACAAAGTCGGTCAATTCCCCTTCGTCAACACTCACCGCTTTGTAAGATCCCTCAAACAACGTTCCCCGCCTGCGGTATTTATTATTAAAATACATCACGTATGCCGTATTCACCCGGCGCATAAAGCCGGTCATCCCTTTTTCTTCTTCCTGCCTCACGATTAAATGAATGCTGGTTGGTAACAAGCAATAGGCTACCAATTCAATCTTTACCGCATACCGTTTCACCAGTTCCAAAAAAAACTTGTAATCGGCGTCTTCCCCAAACACCTCCAATTTTTCTATTCCTCTACTATATATATAGTATAGCCCTCCCTTTTTATATGATTTGATTCTATTTCTGGCTGGCATATCACAGGGTCCGACCTTTATTAAATTAGGTCTGACCTATTCTTCCAATAGCTATTGACATCATTGTAAAAGACATGTTAAATAAAAGCAATGCAAAAAATAGGATTTTATATTACTCTCGCCGTTATTTCGTTGTTTCCTCTTTTCTTTCTGCCCGTAACTTCAGATTTTTATGATTTTAACAAGTTTATTTTCCTATCTGTAGCCACTATAGTCTTGACCATTCTCTGGGGAGTATCTCTGGTTATAGAAAAACAAGTTAAAGTTACCCGGTCTCCTCTTGGTCTGCCCCTACTATTTATAGCCGCATCTTGGATTGCTTCTACCGTTTTAAGATCACCCAACAAACTCGATTCCTTTATCAATCCCGGTGAAACCGGCACTGTCATCGTTCTCTGTCTGTTTGTTTTTATTGCTACCAATTTTTTCAAAAACAAGAAAGAGATTTTGACAGCCGTCTATTCACTCATGGCCTCAATTGGCGTTCTTTCCCTGATCACTATCTTCTGGGGCACGGGTTTGGCCGCCAAAATCATTCCTGCCTCTCCCAATCTTGAATTTTTAAGATCGGTTATCTGGGCTCCCACCGGATCTCTGATCACCACTATTTTGGCGATCGCCGGTATTCTCCCATTAATCATTGTTATTTTGATAAAAGACCGTTCTTCCCGCACCAAATCTCTCATCTTGTCAGCTTTTCTTCTAATAAATATCACCGCCATTACTGTCGGATCATACCGGCTGTTTAATCCTCCCACCGGAGCCGCCAAACCGGTATTTCTTTCCATTGGTTCCTCCTGGTCCATTGCTTTGGAATCTCTCAAAACTTCTCCACTGCTTGGCACCGGACCCGGAACTTTCACTGAAGATTTCACCAGATTCAAGCCCAATAGTGAAAACTCCAAACCCAGCTGGAATCTGCGTTTCAACACCGGTTTCAACCAATACCTCAATATCCTTACCACTGTGGGAATACTTGGACTGGTATCCTATGCATTCTTAGTCTTAAGAACTTTTTATATCACCTCCAAAGCTTTTAAGTTGCCTAATAGTTCTATCGCTCTGGCTGCCGGCATATCCGCGCTATTTATATTTGCTACTCAATTGGTTTTACCGGGTAATCTCACCACCATTGGCATTTCGTTTTTCCTGCTCACTTTGTGTCTGGCCGCTCTCAAACAACTCGGGACTTCCATGGTGCACGACTCTAATATCGACATTGTCGCCTCCTCGTCAACCGGAAATCACTCCACAATCCTGGCTTGGATAATTCTTGCGCTTATTTTGATAGTTTCAGTTCCGTCATCGGTGGTCATTTACAAAGTCTATCTAGCTGAAGTCTTGTACCATAAAGCTTTAGTCTACGCTTCCCAAGATAATGGCAAAGCCACCTATGATACTCTCCTTCGCGCCATCACCACTAATCCCTACCGCGACACTTACCGGCTGGCTTATTCTCAAACAAACTTCCTACTGGCAAATAGCATAGCATCCAACCAAAACCTCAAAGATGAGGACAGAAACACCGTCACCCAACTTATTCAAAGAGCTATCCAGGAAGCCAAAAACGCCGTGGCTCTCAATCCCAATAAAGTAGCCAATGCGGAAAACCTTGGCAATATTTATAGAAATCTTCTCAATTTTGCCCAAGGCGCGGACAGCTGGACTATCGCCGCTTATCAACAGGCCATCGTTTTGGATCCCCTCAATCCCTCTCTGCGTATTACTTTAGGTAGCGTCTACTACACTCTAAAAAATTACGACGATGCTATCCGTATTCTCCAAACTGCTACCGATCTCAAACCCGATTTTGCCAACGCCCACTACAATCTTAGTCTGGCTTACAGTCAAAAAGGTGATTATCCAAAGGCTGTCACGGAAATGCAAACCGTCACCCAGCTCGTTGATTCCTCTTCGGCCGACTTTACCAAAGCCCAGGAAGAACTGGCCGCTCTCAAGAAAAAGGTCGGCGAGACCACGCCTCCCGCCACTCCTTCTGCTTCTCAACTGACTAAACCTGAACAATTACCTACTCCCAAGATTACTCCCCCCATTAAATTGGAAGAAGCCACTCCCAGTGCCACCCCGTAGTATACTTAAAATATAGTGACTAAAACTCTTTTTATCTTCACATTGGTTTTGTTGTTGTCCCCGGTGCTTATCCGGGCTCAAGAACAATGCACTTATATCGTTTCCGACGTAGCTTCTCTTCTCAACATTCAAAATCTCATCCGCGGCGAGGTCGCGGAAGGGCTATCCAGAAATATAGTCGTCTGTCTCAATGGCGGTACTTATTATTTAAGTTCTCCTCTGCAATTTGACAACAGGGACTCGGGTACCGGCCAGTACACCATCACCTACCAAAGCACTCCCGGCCAATCTGCTGTCATTTCAGGCGGGAAAATCATCACCACCCCGTGGACCAAATCCGAAAATATTTGGACAAATACTTTAAATGACGGAGTATCTTTCCGTCAACTGTACCTGAATAACAACCGTTTGCCACGGTCTTCACAAGGCTTCATTATCGAATCCGTAGACGGCCGGCAAATTACAGTTACTGAAGCGGCTGATTTTTCCAATCTTTCTCCCGACGCCGAAGTTTTAACTCTGGGTAATTTTTCGGCCTTTAGAGAGAAAATTGTTTCCGGAAACAGCAATGTCCTGACGGCTGCTACCCTCATGGGTATGGGATCAATTGACTCTGCCTATTCATACATTGCTCCAAAAGTCGGACAACCCCTCTATGTGGAAAACGATCCTAAATACCTTAATCAACCTGGTGAATGGACCCTCTCCGTGTCTAGTAAAACCATCAAGTATTTTCCAAGGTCCACGGCCGAGAATCCCAACACCGAACAATTCATTTACCCAAACTTAGACCGACTGTTAATCGTCAAGGGGGCGTCATTATCTTCTCCCGTCAAAAATCTCAAATTTAATAATCTTACCTTTACTCACTCCAAATGGACCTTACCAGGCCAAGGTTACGATGGCTTGCAAGCGGGAGCATACAGCATGAGTCCCTATACGGCCACGTATTTTGGCCTGCCTGCCATTTTAACTGAACTTGCTTCAAATCTGGAGTTTAATTCCAATACTTTTTGGCATCTTGGGTCTCACGGACTGGCCCTGGGTCAAGGCAGTAATTATGTCAAAATCAACGGTAATCTTTTTACCGATATTGGCGGCAACTCCATTATGGTCGGGTACCGGCCCCAATTTGTACTGGAAGCCGACTGGAGTCCGGCATTTTTGGCTCCCCAACGCAATGACATTACCAATAACACCATCTATTCCACCGCTAACGAAATGTGGGATTCAGTCGGGATTTTTGCCGCCTTTTCGGGCTTCACCAACATCTCTAATAATCTTATTCATGACCTACCCTACTCCGGTATTTCCGCCGGTTTCAATTGGGGATATGGTGCGACCTCGATGAAAAATACCAATATTCAAAATAATTTAATCCAATACACCAACTTAAAACTCAATGACGGTGGAGGGATCTATGTTTTGGGAAACCAACCTGATTCCTTGATGTTTCATAACGCCATGACCGATATTTATCCTGCTGATTCAGCTGGATTTACCGTGGCCGGAATATATTTTGACAATGGTTCCAGTGGTTGGAAAGTGCTGGGAAATGTTACCAATAATTGGTTCTGCAGTGACTGCCAGCCCAACCATGTTCCATCGGATTCGCCATCCAATTTCAATCTGGTCTCCAACTATGTCTACGGTTCTTCGCCGCCTGATATAGACTGGACCAAATTTGGGCTCCAAGCAATTCCACCAACACCAACTCCAACACCCACGCCCACCCCTGCCACTCCGCCAGCTCCTTCGCCTTCGGCTTCGGCAGCCCCAAGTCCGACTCCGTTGGGCACAAGCACCCCGACCCCAACTCCCACTCCAATTCCTATCCCCGGGAATTTAAATGGTGATAACAAAGTCGACATTTCTGATTACAACCTTCTTATTGCCGGTTTCGGCAATCCTTATACCATTTTTGATTACAATCAATTAGTGGCCAATTTTGGGAAAAGCTTATGAAACTTGACATTATGTCATTTATATTCCATAATTAGTAGTAATTATTACTAATTAAGGAGTAAATATGGATATTCTGAGGCTAAACAACATTTTAAAACAATCCCCCTATCTGACAAAACAAAACCTTGCGCTTGCTCTTGGAAAAGAAGGAGAAAACCTAAATTACTGGATGAAAAAATTAACGAAAGAAAAACGCCTAATAAGTCTGAAAAAGGGACTTTATGCTTCTTCCTACTACTTGAATTTGATTTCGCAGGAACCCAAAAACAGAGAAGTTTATTTTGAATATTTAGCCAACATTTTGCGTTACCCCTCCTACGTTTCTTTGGAATACGTATTATCCAACAGTGGTCTCTTACCGGAAACTGCTTTTGCCATTACCTCCGTAACCGTAAAAACACCCCGCGTTTATACATCGGAGGTAGGTACTTTTATCTACCGCAACATAAAAAACACGCTATTTTCCGGTTACGGCAGTAAAGATTTCAACGGAAAGAAAGTCAAAATTGCCAGTCCGGCCAAGGCCCTTTTTGATTTTTTATATTTGAAAAAATTCGTTCCGTCTATCATAACCAGAGAGTATCTGCTACGTAGCGGAAGAATAAACTGGGAAGCATTATCGGCAGAGAATAAAAAAGAATTTATAAGGTTAATTGAACTGTCCGGTTCCAGAAAAATGCGGTTGATTGTTGCCCTGCTTAAAAAGGAAAAAATACTATGATTCTTTCCAAATTAAAAAATATTCTCAGTCAATATCAGACCGGCAATAATAACCTGTTTATTCGCAACGTTCTTAAAGAAGCGCTTCAGGACTATGTGCTTAACTTTGTTTACAATGACCCCAATTATAAAACGCTGATCTTCACCGGCGGAACTTGTCTGCGTAAAATTTATGGTCTGCCCCGCCTCTCTGAAGACCTGGACTTTGATTTTACAGGCAAATTTAATATCCAAGACTTTGCCGCAAAAGCAAATGCTTATTTTACCCGTGAACTTCAATATAAGGACATCGCTGCAAAAATTAGCGGTGGCGGACAAACTGTATTTTTAAAGTTTCCCGTACTTAAAGAACTGGAAGTGGCTAAAAATCCTGGAGACTCCCCCATTCTCTTTATCAGATGTGATTTTTCTCCGGAAACAATCGGAGTTTTTACAACGGAAGTCAACTCCATTTCAACCTCAGATTTTTCTTTCTTTGCTTTGTCTTATGATCTACCAACTCTTTTTGCCAATAAAATAATGGCCTTTCTTCAGCGGGATTTCTTTAAGGGGAAGGAGCAGGCGGTTCCTTTTAAAGGAAGAGACTTGTTTGATCTGGTATGGTTTTTAGAAAAGTCGAAAAAATCTGACTGGAAACTAAAACCAAATTGGGACAGATTGGCAAAGGGGCTAAAAACTGGTAATCCTCCCGCAATTGCGGGGCTTATTGTGGAAAAAACAGAGAGTATCAACAAAAAAGATGTATATGCGGACCTACTGCCTTTTATAGAATCTACTCAAACGCTGGAAAACTTTTCCGATAATTTTGCTCCTCTTATTAAGGATAATATCAGAAAGGTATTAGTTGCCAATTTTGGAAAAAGTAGTTAAAGTAAGATATGCTTCCCAAACCTAAAATTATTTTTCACCCCTACTTCAGAAAAATCTTCCTTCCTTTCTTGGCCGTTTTAGTTTTGGTAGCCGGATTAGGCGTGTCTTTAAATGTAGTCCGTCAACGCCAAACCAGTACCAAAGCTTCTACCACCATGGTTGACCTATCTATTTCGGCTCCCACCAGCCTTAATCCAAATCAAGAATTCTCTTCCACCATCAACGTCGATCCTCACGCCTATAAAGTTACAGCCATTGATCTAAAAATAAATGTCTCTCCCAATCTACAAATTATGTCCATTCAACCTGGAACTTACCTCAGCGCTATCCTAAGTGCTGCCGTAATTTCGGGCAATTCAGTTCATATTGTCTTAGGCAGTGGCACCACTCCTGCCGAAGGAGCCGGAATTCTGGCCACTTTGACTCTCAAAGCCAAATCAGACGCCACCGGAACTGCTCAAATAACCGTTGACTCAAGTACCGCCGTAGCGGGTATTGACACCAACGGCGCCGCCGTCCCCACCACCATTTTAGGAACTGCCGGCCAAACAAATATCACTATCAACTCCACCACTCCCACGTCAAACCCTTTTGGCATTATGACCTGGGGCAACGATAATTCAACTAAAATGCAAATCGCCACTGATCTGGGAGCCAAATATTACCGGCCTCTTGCAGTTATTTTAGACAACAACCCATTATCATGTACTGAGTGTCAAGCCGCCATAGATAAAGGACTTAAGCTGGTACTAACAATCCGGGCCAATGGAGGCGGAGGTGTTCCAACTGTACCGACTACTGATTGGATTACCTATAGGGACATATTATCTCAAGTGTTGGACAAATATCAGCCTGAACTCCTAGTCATCGAAAATGAAGAAAATTCAAATACTTTTTATACCGGCACGGCTCAACAGTACTTAAACGAATTAACAATTGGTTGCGAGGTCGCTCACTCCAAAAATATCAAATGCGCCAATGGCGGTTTAGTCAGTAAATTAGTCGATGCTTTGGCTTCAAACACTCTCCCCACAAATGATCAGGAACGTAACCAAATCACCAGAGGCCAAGCCCTTTTGGCCGGATACAAGTCATCAGGCGCAGATTTTGTGAATTTTCACTGGTATGTAGCTGATACCGGAAAACTCTCGCAAGCGGTAAGTTATCTTGCAACTTCTTCGGGATTACCAGTCATGACCAACGAAATAGGTCAGCAAGGAAATACCAATATCTCAGAGGTGACCAGCGACATGCAAAAAATACTTGATTTGAATTTACCCTACGCTATCTGGTTTAATCAGGATACCGGTACCGGCGGTGACGCTAGAGCATTAACCGATAAAAACGGCACCCTGCGTGACAATGGCAAAGCCTATCAGCAATTTATCAAGGACCATTTTGGCACCACACCAACTCCCACACCTGCCACTCCGTCTCCGACTCCGTTGGGCACAAGTACCCCAACCCCCACGCCTACGCCAACAGCAGCACCTACACCCACTCCCACTCCAACTTCGCAACCCAACCAACCTAACTCTTGCAATGGCACCTGCGGTTCCAACCCCAACTGCCAGGCCGGTTTATTTTGCTCCAACGGTTTTTGCCGGAATCCCTTTTGTTCATCAAGCACCAGTTGCGTCTGCCCAACTCCCCTGCCCGCATTGGCTACGCCAAAGGCATTGCCGGCGGGAACTCCGACTCCTTTTGTTTTCCCTCCACTTGAAAATTCCCCAGAACAACCCGTCCAAAAACTAAACTTCTTCCAGCAACTTCTCGCCACTATTTCCAACTTCCTCCTCTCTCTTACCGGCCAAAAGTAGTCTCCGCCGTCAAATTAAGTTAAAATCACTCCAGTTGGGCCCATAGGTAAGTGGTATACCGGATCGTTCGCAACGATCAGTCGCCAGTCCGATTCTGGCTGGGTCCACCCTAACCAAATTACAAATTCAAAATTCAAAGATCCAAATAAATCCAAAACGTCAAATGTCAAAAACTTTGGATATTGGTGTTTATGATTTATAATTTATTTGGTTATTAGTATTTTATATTTAGAATTTTATTTAGGGCCCGTAGTTCACCGGTAGAATATCTCCATGGCATGGAGGAGAAAGGGGTTCAATTCCCCTCGGGTCCACCCTTCGCCCCACCAAAAAAGGCGGCTTGAGCAATCAAGTTCCGCCTTTTTTTAGAAATTCGCTTTGGATTTACTATTTATTTTCTATTCTTTTTGAAGCAGTCGCGGCACAATACTGGCTTATCACCTTTTGGTTGAAAAGGTACAGTATCTTGCTTTCCACAATTGCTACAAGTAATAGGAAAATCTTGGCGGTTTCCACCGTTACCGGTCATCGACGCCTTTTTGTTTTGGCGGCAATTTGGACAACGGGAAGGAGGATTGGTGAATCCTTTATCTTGATAAAACTGTTGTTCTCCAGCAGTCCACACGAATGGATTTCCACAATCCTTACAGGTTAAGTTTTGATCTTGCATTTATAAATTCACCTCCTTCGAGATTCTTTGAGTATTCATAGATCTCCGATAAGGAGGGCTAGCTCAATAGATACCTCTCATTATAGCACAACAGGGTTTAGGCGTCAGGGTTTAGCGTTTAGGGCTAAACCCTAAACCCTAACGTCTATACGCTCTCCTAAGGTGCCACTTCCTCCCAAATGTTGTTTCTTCTCATACTGTCCTTGGGCGTCAGAGCCACGATATCCGGCCTGAATACAAACACTTCTCCGGGGGTATTGCCATATATATTTCTCTGGAAGTTGA